>ERZ761602.12-NODE-12-length-516097-cov-11.994239_pt1 | contig 516097 bp, 421 predicted proteins | sample MGYA00512165_ERZ761602 | MGnify/ENA primary metagenome ERZ761602 (study PRJEB28899, sample SAMN02445085) | bioreactor sludge metagenome | biome: EBPR sludge; isolation source: Thorneside wastewater treatment plant | place: Australia: Brisbane, Thorneside... | reverse complement strand
CAGGAGCTGGTGCCGGCGTTGCAGGAGCTGGTGCCGGCGTTGCAGGAGCTGGTGCTGGCGTTGCAGGAGCTGGTGCTGGCGTTGTAGGAGCTGGCGTCGCCGGTGCCGGTGCCGGTGCCGGTGCCGGTGCCGGTGCGGAAGCCGCTGGTGCTGCCGGAGCTGGCGTGGCAGGAGCTGGCGTGGCAGGAGCTGGCGCGGCAGGAGCCGGTGCTGGTGCGGAAGCCGCCGGTGCTGCCGGAGCCACCGGAGCCGCTGCTTGCTCAGCCTGCTTCAGAAACGTAGGAGATCCCGGGACCACCACGGCAGTGGCTGCGGGTTTCACGGGAGCCTTAAGGAGAGACTTGAGTGCCTCATTAACCTTTGCCTCATCCAACGCAGCTGTCTGGGCTTCCTTGACTTCTTTCAGATTCGCCCAGCGCTGAGCCGTCTGCTCAGGGGTGAAATCCCCCATATAGGCGCGGTCTTCAGGGCTTTCGTTGCCAACGTACCCGGACAGGATCAAGGCGAGAAATCCGAAGAGGGCAAAGATACCCAGGGTCACAAGGACCAGCTTCGGGTTTGAACAGCACTGCTTGCCTGAATTGCTCATGAAATACACAAATTTGCTTGGTTCTGGTCAGTTCACCACGTTGAGAGACTCGTCGAGGCGCGGATCGCGACAGGGGAACAAGCTTGCCGAAGCCAGTTGTTTAAGAAGGAAGAACCCGAAAATTCCCGCAACACTGACGAATGCAATAATGTCATAGACCCAGGCCCCGGGTATGGTCATGGCCATCTCCCCTGAAGCGGCAGTGAGCGAAGGCCCCCGCTCGGGAATGATGATCCAGTAGAGATCGAGCGCATGCATCACGAGGTTCCACACTGCCACTCCGCAAATCACGAGAGGGATCTTTTTGACCTTCTGAATCAGGAGCACGGTGAACGGAACGAAGAAGTGACCCACGACAAGGAAAGCAATCGTGTAGGTATTCCAGAAGCCCGTGTTCCGGGTAAGGAAGAATTTCGTTTCCTCAGTGATGTTCGCATACCAGATGAGGAAGAACTGGGAGAAGGCGATGTAGGCCCAGAAAATCACGAAGGCCAGCATGAGTTTGCCCATGAGGTGGTAGTGCTCCAGCGTCACAACCTTCTTCAAATATCCCGCTTTGCGGAGGCCGGTCACCAGAAGAATAAGGACCCCCATCGAATTGAGTGCACTTCCGGCAAACAGGTAGACGCCCCACATCGTTGAGAACCAGGTGTAGTCGAGCCCCATGAGCCAGTCGAAAACCAGGAATGTCCACGCGGTGGCGAAGAAGGGGAGAAATCCACAGCTCCAGCGGCGCATCCACCGGAACCACTTCGGGTCTCCGTCCTTATCGAGATTCAGCGACCAGCGACGCAGAATAAAAGCAATCGCAGTGAGGACAAGGAAGTAGAAGATCTGTCTGAACCACCAGAAGGTTTCGTTGAGATAACCCCGCTTGGTAAAAAGGAGCGCAGCCCCCTCCTTGAAGTATTTGTCGGTCAGGGTCTGAGTGACTCCCTCTTCAGTTAAATCCTCTTTGGAGATTAGGTCCGCCTTTTTCTCAAGCTCCTTGATGCTCCGCTCAAGATGGGCACGATGCCCGGGACTGGGAGAAGCAACGGCGGCAAGGTCTGCCTTCGCCTTTTCCACTGCCGCCTTGGCGGCTGCCACTTCTGCTGTCTTTTTGGCGAGATAGTCGGCCTTCGCGCCGTCCGCCTGTTCGGTGGCAACCTTCAGGGCCGCCTCACGCTTGGGGAACCACTCCCACAGGGCGTCACGGAATCCGAAACTCGAAATGAGAAGCGGCAGGGCAAGAATCAGGATAAAGGGGATAAGGCTGGCGAGATTCTCCATGAGGCGGCGAATCACCGTCCCCCAACCTGAGTTACTGGCGTGGTGCAACAGCGTCCAGAAAAGACCGCCGACCGCCAGCGAAAGAAAGAAGATCACCGCAAAGAGCCAGCTGTATCCCATCGCCGCCGACTTCTCAGGCATGGAAAAACGGATGGCAAAAAAGAGGACCATTCCTCCAATTCCCAAGCCCAAACACACGAGCTTCAAAAGGGCCGGAGCTTTGAAAAACTCCCCGTCCTTGTAGTCGTCGCCGTCTTTAAGTCCCGCCATAAGTCGTCCAGGTAAGATACAAATTCAGATTATTTCCCCGCAGCCGCCTGAAGCGCCCGCAGATAGGCAGTGATTGCCCAGCGATCATTGACCGAGGTCACCCCGTTGTAGGGCCCCATGAGTCCCTTGCCATGAGTGATCGTCCAGAAAATTTGACCCTCCGGCATTTCTTTGACCCGCGGATCGATCAGGTTGGCGGTTGGAGGAATGGCCCAGTATTTTGACACGATACCCGCCCCGTTGCCGGCCTCGCCGTGGCAGGGAGTGCAGGTGATCTGGTAGCGTTGTTTGCCGCGCTCAAGAAAAGCCTCGTCCATTTTGATTTCCTCCGGAAATCCCTTCCCGTAAAAATCACCGAACAGGCCGGTATTGAGATAATCGCTACCGCGGCTGTAATCGCGGCTGGTGCGCGCAACAGAATCGGCAGACTCACCGGGATAGGTGTAGCCGAGAGGAACGGTTCCCTCCACGGGAGTCCTCGCTCCCTGACCATTCTCGAAGAAGGGACTCGGCTTCTGGGCCTTCACCTTATACTGATTGTCCATGTCGGGGAACAACATGAAGGGCGGAGAGGAGAACTTCTGACCACGCGGCCCGAGGGCGCAGACCAAAGCTACTGTCGCGATTGCCAGGATTAGAAAAAACCAACGCATTCCAATATTCGGTTCAGTAATTTACTTCTTCGACCTTCCCGGCACCAATTTCCTGGAGCAGTTCCTTCGTTTTCTCCCGCTTGAACTTCGGGTCCCGTGCTTCGATCACCATGAGGAAGCCATCGTTTGAGAACTTCGCAAAGAGGCTCGAGTTGAAGAGCGGGTGGTTCCACCGCGGAAGCATGATCAGAGTGAACAGACCGAGCACCGTTGCGAATGCGGAAAGCAGAATCGTCAGCTCGAAGGTGACGGGGAAAAACGCGGGAACCGTGAACAGATTGGTCGGTTTATCCTGCACCACCGTCGGATAGAGGGTCACCTGGGTAAAGAACTGCAGAACCAGCGCGGTGAACGATCCGGTGAGACCGCCGCAAAGGACGATCGCAGAGAGCCAACTTTTACCAAGCCCCATGGCGTGGTCCATCCCGTGGATGGGGAAAGGCGTATGCACATCCCATCGACGGAAGCCGGCGTCGCGGACCTTCTCCGCGGCATGATAGAGATCGGATGCGGACGAAAATTCCGCCACGTATCCGAAGATCTCACTTGAACTGGATGATGAATCACTCACGGGTGCCGAGGTTGAAAATTGTCAGGACTATTTGCCGGCGTTGCGGCGTTTTTCGCGAAGGTGTTTCCAATCGTGATAATGGGGGTCCGACTCCGGAAGGACACCCTTCACCTCGCTCGCCGCGATGACCGGGAGGAAGCGGATAAAGAGAAGGAAGAGCATCATGAACATTCCGAAGCTGCCGCCGAAAAGAAGCTTCTCGACCCAGGAGGCGGAATAATACCCCCACTGACCGGGGAGGAAGTCACGGGCCAGCGAAGTCGGGATAATCACGAAGCGCTCGAACCACATGCCGAAGTTAACAAAGTTGACGATGATGAACACCATCCAGAGGTTGTGTCGCGACCACTTGAACCAGAAGACCTGCGGGGCGATGACGTTGCAGAAGAACATGCAATAGTAAGCCCAGGTGTAGGGACCGGAGAGAATGCGCAAGTGGAAGGCATCCGTCTCAAAGGGGTTCGCACTGTAATAGCTGATGAACAGCTCCATGATGTAGGCGTATCCGACGATCGTTCCCGTGAGGAGAATGATCTTCGCCATGTTATCGATGTGTTTTGCGGTGATGAGGTCCTCAAGCCCGTAAAGCTTGCGCACCGGAAGCATGAGGGTCAACACCATCGCGAACCCGCCGAAGATTGCTCCTGCCACAAAGTAGGGGGGAAAGATTGTCGTGTGCCAGCCCGGGACGATCGAGGTCGCGAAGTCGAAAGAAACGACCGAGTGAACCGAGAGCACCAGCGGAGTGGAAAGAGCCGCCAGGATCAGGTAGGCCATCTCGTAGTGACGCCACTGACGGTTTCCACCGCGCCATCCGAGAGCGAAGAAGCCGTAGAGCTTCTTCTTGAGACCGGCAGCCCGGTCACGCAGGGTCGCAAGATCCGGGATGAGACCGATATACCAGAAGATGACCGACACCGTGAAGTAGGTCGAGACGGCGAACACGTCCCAGAGGAGCGGACTCTTGAAGTTCTGCCAGATTCCGTTCGAGTTCGGGATCGGAGCGAGGAACCAAACCATCCAGAAACGACCCACGTGAAAGCCGGGGAAAATCCCCGCGCACATCACTGCGAAAAGAGTCATCGCCTCCGATGCGCGGTTCACCCCGGTGCGCCACTTCTGGCGGGTGAGGAAGAGAATCGCCGAGATCAGCGTACCGGCGTGGCCGATACCGATCCAGAAAACGAAGTTCACGATGTCCCAGCCCCAGGCAACGGGATGGTTCATCCCCCAGACACCAACCCCCGTCGAAACGAGGTAGACGAGGCTGAAGACGAGACAGAGAAAACCAAGGACAGAGGGAACAAAAAGAACCCACCAGATAAAGGGCTGGCGATTTTCAACGATACCGCAGATCCGGTCGGTGATCCATCCCAGGGAGCGGTGATTTAGTACGAGCGGCTCGCGAGCCACCCCTTCCGCTTCGGAGGGATGGACAGCCGTGTTCGCTTGTTTCGTATCTGCCATGGTCGGTCAAAAACTCAAATTAATGCATCGAAGAAGTCACCGTGCCCACCAGTTCCGCACCCGGCATTTTCGGGTTCGGGTTTTTGATGCGGGCCAGATAGCTGGTCCTCGGACGGGTGCCGATATACTTTAAAAGATCGTAGTTGCGAGGGTTTTCCTTTGCCGCGTTAATTTTGTCCCCTTTCGCCTTCAGGTTACCGAAGGTAATGGCACCCGCACCACAGGCATCCTGACAGGCAACCGTAAGTGAGTTCGCCTTGACCTGGATGTCTGCCGAATCCCGAGCCGCCACTTTGGCTGCGATTTTCGCCGTATTGATACGCTGGACACAGTAGGTGCACTTCTCGATGACCCCGCGCATCCGCACGGTGACATTCGGGTTCTTCAGGAGACGCTGAGTCGTGGTCGCATTCCCGGCGGCCGGAGCAAGCGGCCCCAGCGGAAGTTGGTCGAGAGCCCGCTTGTTGTAGTCGTAATAGTTGAAGCGACGCGCCTTGTAAGGACAGTTGTTGGCGCAGTAACGGGTACCGATACAGCGGTTGTAGGTCATCGCATTGAGACCGTCACCCGTGTGAACCGTCGCATTGACCGGACAAACCGTTTCACAGGGAGCACTCTCGCACTGCTGGCAGGCCACCGGCTGGGAGATCATTTCCACATGATCGTCATCGACCTTGCGGCGTCCGGGGATATCCTCGGTTGACTCCGCGCCGGTGAGATAATCCCATGCGGTTCCACGATGGAAAACGGGCTCCTTGTCCTTCGGACTCGTGAAGTAGCGGTCCATCCGGATCCAGTGCATTTCACGTCCGTTGAGGACCTGGGTCTTGCCGACAATCGGAATATTATTCTCCGACTGACAGGCGATGACACAGGCGTTGCAGCCGATGCAACTGTTGAGGTCCACCGTCATCGCCCACTGGTGATTCAGGTCGACCTTGAACTCATGACCATCGAACTGTCCGACGATCGGACCCTCAGGAACCGTCCCACCCATGTAGTCGATACCCTTGTAAAGCGAGATATTGTCAGGAATATGGGCATCCATCCCCTGATACTTTGCAAACTCAGGCTCCTCGCGAAGCATGTCAACGGTACCCTCGCGGGCGATGGCACGCCCCTCCATGCTGTAGTGCTCCGCCGTCAGCGCAAGCGGATAAGTCGACCCCAATTTCCGGACCTGCGCCCCGGTGACCACATAGGGTTGGGCCGTGGTCATGAGAGGGTAGGCATTAAAACCCGACCCCTTGCTGACCGTATCGGTCGCCCTGTCCCCGTAATAACCCAGGGCAAGACTGAGAGAATATTCCGCCTGACCGGGCGAACGCAGCACCGGTGCGGTCACCTTGCGGTCACCCACGGTGATTTCGACCAGATCCTCATCCTCCAAGCCGAGCTCGGCAGCGGTGGAGAAACTGATCAGCGCGGCATTATCCCAGGTCAACTTGGTGATCGGGTCCGGCGCTTCTTGAAGCCAGCCATTATTGACAAAACGTCCATCATAGACCGAACTGCTCACCGTGAGAGCCACTTCAAGTCCTTCCGCATGAGGAAAGTCAGGAATTACCGCCTTCGCGAGTGACTCGACCTGAGTCGCCGGATCTCCCGTAAGAGCGCCCGCCGCGAGCTTGATCTCCTTTGCAAATCCATCGCGAAGAGCCGCCGTCCAATCCTTTCCACCGAGTGCGGCGAAAGTGGCCTTCACCTTGCCAAGCAAGGCGCCTCCGGAGGCATCCTCCTGAAGGAGCGAGAGAAGGAAGCAACCTTCCGAAACCCCGCCCCAGAGCGGATTGATCATCGGCTGCTGCACGGAATAAACTCCCGAGAGACTGAAATGGTCACCCCAGGTCTCAAGGTAATGGGCGCCGGGAACATGCCAGGTCGCGTGACGTGCTGTCTCGTTGATGCGATAACCGAGATGAACAAGCGTCTTCAGCTTCTGTAGCTTGCCGGGCAAATCGAGATTCGAAGGTGCGTCGAAGGCGACATCTCCTTCATTCAGGACGATGAGGGTTTCGATCTCGCTCTTATCGATCGCCGCAGCGAGAGCGGAAATTCCGGGAAGAGTCGGGAGCTTGTGATCAACAACCGTGATCAGGGCTCCGTAGGCTCCGAGAGCTTTATTCACTGCCGCCACAAGAAGGTGAACCGGCTTGGAAAGACGTCCACCTGCCAGAACCACTGCCTTACCCTTTTCCGAAACAAGATCGGCCGCACACTCGCGGATCCATGCCTGATTGTAGACCTGTCCCACGAGCCGGGAAGCCACCGTATCTGCCAATCCTGAAAGCGCAGCATCGCCCAGGCGAGCACCCACCTCTTTGGCAAGCAGGGCGGTCATCGCCAGCATTTGCGAGGAAGGAAGGCGATAACGGTGATCGGCCTGTCCGCCAGTCAGAGTGAAAGAGGGCTCCACCGAATAAAGACGGCTGATCCCCCCTTTTCTGTCCGGATTCCGGGTCGAGGAATACTCAGCCAGCGACTCCTCGCCAACCGGATCATTCCCGAGAAAATCACAATCGATCGAGAGGATGCGTGAAGCGGACGAAAGATTAACAATCGGAAGCGACTGCGGACCGTAGAGATCCTTGCCAGCGGCGCGTGCTCCGGACGAGGCAAGCGCCTCATAGGCAAAGAGACTGATTCCCGGATAGGCCTTCTGGACCCCCTCAATGAGCGAGGCACGGGTGGGAGAGGTTGACTCGGAAAGGAGCAGACCCACCTTGGCCCCGGACTTGCCGTCACGAAGAGGCTTCAGGAAGGACTCCTCAAAGTCCTTGGCAGTCGTTTCTTTTCCCGACTTCAAGTAGCCCTTCGAGCGATCCTGGTCGTACAAATCAAGGATCGAAGCCTGCGTGAAGGAGGAAGATCCGCCCGTCACCGCGGGGTGAAGCCGGTTTCCATCCACCTTGGTCGGACGCCCTTCAAAGGTCGTCGCCACCAGCGGATCACAACCGAGACCACCGAGACGGGGCTTTGCCGTGGAGTAATAAAGCGCGTTCCCGGGGATGACCCACTCCACATGCTCGTTGTAGGGAACGAGGTGCTCAAGAGGCCGACTGCAGGAGACCCCGAAGCCTGCCAGCGCCGTCGACGCACCCATGAGCTTCACAAAACTCCGGCGGGACGTTTCGTCCATTTCGAGCTCTTGAGCCCCCTGGGGGAACTCACGACCGAGCCAATCTTTGAAATTCTCCGAGCCCTCAAGCTCACCGAGACTCCGCCAATGGATACGGGACGCTTCCTCCTCAGCTGGATGATGCCACTTTCGCTTCATTCGAATTCTAATTTCTCGTCTTCCGGACCAGGGATCCCTTAATGGTGGCAGGCGGCACAATCCTGCGGAGGATGAACTCCCCATGCTTTCTGCAAGTGAGCACCGATCAGTTCGCGATCCCACTCCTTGCCCGTGTCCGCCTTTTTCAATTCGTCCGTCGAAGTGCCGGTTTTGCCTGCGACATAGGCGTAAAACTCATCAGGAGAGAGGTCATCCGCCTCCCAGGCCAGATTGGTGATCTCATTAAGCGGGCGAAGAACCTTGCCCGGATCCCGGTGACACTCAAGACACCACGACATGCTGAGGGGCTTGGCATGGTAAACGACCGGCATTTCATCAATGCGCCCGTGACATTCAACACAGCTCACCCCGCGATTCACGTGGGCCGAGTGATTGAAATGAGCGTAGTCAGGCACCTTGTGCAACTGGACCCATTCGATGGGTTTTCCGGTGTAATTCGGGTCGTTCACATCCATGGCCCGGCGCAAAGGCTCAAGCTTCGGAGAATCGGACTTCACCTTGCCCGGACCGTGGCAATTCCAGCAAACCTGAGCCGCCGGAATGTTGGAGTGGGGTGAATTTTCGACGTGCGTATGGCAATAACGGCAGTCCATGCCCAGCTGTCCCGCATGGACACTGTGATCGAAGGGAATAGGTTGCTGCGGCATGTAGCCGACGCGGGTAAACTTCGGGGTGAAGGAGTACCAGGCGACCGCGACTACACAAGTTCCCAGCGCGCCGAGGCACACCAGAATCTTGACTGCAAGGAGGTTCGTCCAACGTGGAAAAATGTTGCCCATCTCGTGAGGAAGACGTCCCACTTAATCGCTTGTGAAAATTTTCACAAGCGATTTTTGTCTGAAAATAGAGACAATATCCAAGCCTCGGTTGCCTGAGGGAATCCGGGCCAAAATCGCCGGGATCCGGCATGAAAATGGCCGAAAAAGAGAACTCCGCCATCCCGCCTTTGTCGCTGACCTTTCTGAGGAAGGTCAGGGGTTTTAAGCGCGCCGTTGATTGCTGAAAATCCGACCGGCCTCGCAGAGGCCGGCTACATGGCCGTCCATCCAATCTCAGGGACGGAACTCGCTCACCTGTCCGTTGTAGGGATTGATCTGGAGACAAAGGTAGTTATCGGGCTTGTCCGCATTCAGCGCGCCTTCCCCCTGCACCAGAGTGATATACCAGGTATCACTGCCGGAAGTGCGGAACGGCAGATCGGTGGAACCGTCGGGTCGGAATCGAAATGAGACATAAGCTGCATTCTCCATTCTCCCGCCTTCGCCGACCGGAGCTTCACCCGAACCCAACATCGGGGAGGAGAATCCGAACTTCTTGTCCTTGCTCGACTCGTTGGCACCCGGATTCAACAGGGTGCTGAGGTTCTCGTGTACCGCTACCGGAGCCTTGATCCTGAAATAGGAACTCACCGGCACCAGATCTCCGTCCAGATTGTACTGATACAGCTGGAAGGAACGAAAAGCCTCTTCGATCCCCGCATTGGCATAATCGGGAACTTTGAAAAAGCGAACTTCGACATCCGCATTCTTTGAAACCGCAATCTGCTGGGCGTAGGTCAGCTGATTCCTAAGGAGCGATCCCTCTGCGGAGAGCGTGTTGGACGAAATCAGGCTGAAAAGATTCGGCGCCGCAAAGGCAAGGAGGAGGCCGACGACCCCGAGCACCACCATGAGTTCGATCAGCGAGAAGGCCCGCGATCTGGAGGGAAAAAATACTTTCATGAGTCTATCGGGAAAACCTCTCAGCTGCTCCACTTCGAGCTTCTCAGCATTACAAGAGAACTGAAGACTTTGTGGTTTATCTCCATTTCATTTAATTCATCGGACAGTGTCTGGACATCATTGCTGTAGTCCTCCGTCCTCCTGAACAACCCGGAGAAAGGAGCGGTGAGATCCTCGGGCATTTCTTCGCCATTTTCAAGACGGGTAGCGGCAGTTTCATCAATGGCCACCATCGTCACCCGGACGAGCGGAGGAACCTGCTGGGCGAAATCGGAGAAACCTTCTGCCTGATTGTTGGAATCAAAACCGTAGTTCGGGGCGATCTTACTGTAGGTTTTCCCGCGGGTGTCGGCCGCGTTTTCCAATGAATCACGGGGAGAGACGATGAGCGCGATGATATTCTCGGCGAGCGGATTGAGGTGGTCCTCGAAGCCCCCCTTCCCTACTCCCGCCGTCTGGCGGATCCACTGGGAGAAATCCTGGGGTTTGTCGGCGTTCCTCTCCTTGGCACCATCCTCGAACACCTGGTTCGACTCTGCCGGCGGGCGAAACTCCATCAGCCGGAAACGATATCGGTCGGCCGATTCCACAAATGAGGGTTTAAATTTCTCATCGCTGCCAAAGGCCACAAAATACCCTCTGCCGTTGAAAAGGTTGTTCAGGTTCCGATATTCACCCGAGAAACCCAGCGGCGCCTGGAAAAACACAGCCTGCCCGACGAGCTTCTGACTGCCGGAGGCGTTGAGAGCCGTCGCATCCAGGGTGATGAAGTGCAGTTCCGTCGTGCGGAAGTAGCCGTCATAGAGTCCATCATTGTCCTTATCGGCGAGGTCCCAATAGGTGTTCAGGGAGGCCTGTCCGATGTTTTTGGTCATCAGGTCGAAAGCGACACGAGCTTCCCGGAACTGGCTGATCCGGCTCTCGGAATAGCGCCAGCTTTTCTGGACCTGGTCGAGCAGCACGGTCATCATGAGCATGAGGATGGACAGAATCCCCATCGCCACCATCAGTTCGATCAGCGAGAAAGCCCGCCTGCCGGATTTGAAATAGGTTAGTCTCATGAAATTATTTTTGGAAGTCCTGACCCATTTTGACGATCATGGTCTGGTAGGCCTTGATCAGGCGGAAGTTATTGGGTTGGTCAAAATCAAAGGTTGCGCCGAGTGCCCCCACCGGAGCCACCTCGACGATGACGGGACGCACGTTCACGTTTTGCGGGCCAGTTGGACTATCATCGAGCTTGATCCCCTTGTAGCCAGCACCTCCGACTGATTTCGGGAGGGTCCCGGTCCCGCCTTTTGGAATGGATACCCGAGCCGAATAGATGTGCCCGAAGCTGCCCTTCTCCCTCTCGGGGTCACCGGCGGGACTTCGGCTGTCACTGAGTTCCTCTCCCTGCGCATCGTAATAAAACTCCATCTTGTCGTATTTTTCGAGGAGGGACGCTCCATTCGCGTCTTCAAACGGCGTGAGTTGAATCTCGTTGAGGATCTGCTGGTGAATACGACCCATGATGGCCTGATCTCCTGCCTCACGCATCGTATCCATTCCCTGCGGGATCAATCCCAACAGGGTCACCAGCGCCACGGCGGCGATGGCCATGGCGATGGTCACTTCGATGAGACTGAAGGCCCTGAGAGACCGGGATGAATGATTAATTCTCATGATGAAAGAATAGGGAGTTGAAATCGCCGATCAGGGGGCGAAACGCCGCGGATTGACGACACGGTAGCGATAATACACATCCAGTGTCTTGTCCTTCTGCGTCGCGAAGTCGGGAATTTCGTCCGAGTTTGGATCGACATAACGCTCCACCATCGAGGATCCGCGATATTCGGCCTCAACCCGGTCGAGTTCCGGACGCCATTCGCCGTACTCCCCGTCACTATCGCGGCGCGATTGCTTCAGCACCTGGGCCCGGTAGTGCACGAGGAAGGTGTTCGACTTCGTCGTCAGACGGGTCTGAATGTTGGTGTAGGGACGCTCCCGTGAGTTGTCACCCACGAGGGAATGGTCGCGCCAGAATTTGCCGTCTTCCATTTGTCCGAGCTTCGGCGTGTACGAGGCGATGCCACCGCCGGAGCTACCACCCATGCGGGCGTTGACTTCCTCTGAGATCAAATGGATCTCGCAAATCTCCGTCGCCGACTTGAAAATTTCCATGCCGTTGTTGAAACGGGTATCGAACTGGGCGAGTGTCTCGTTGTCCATAATCGCTGTCCGGAGACGCCTGATTTGGATCGCTCCGCCATAGGGGTTGTTCTTCCAGTGATAACCCTGACCCCGGCCGCGGAATTGTTTGTAGCTGTGGTGCCACTGATTCGGCACACAGACCATAAACTCGGAACGGAAGATCCCGCGCAGGGCCGTGTCCCGATGGACATGGAAAAAGGGCACCATCTGGTAGTTCATGTTCACCTTGCCGCCGGTCGAGAGGGGTTCACTGATCGCATAGGGCTCGACCACAGGCATCCAGAAGAGATCCATGATGAGGTGATCCGGAGGATCATTCAACCCGCCTCCTTTCTTACCCGCGCCCGGATGTGAAGCATAGTCGTTCCCGACCACGTTGGGCCGGAACAGCAAAGTCTGCCACGGTTTCGGCGGACTCGCGAGAGCCCCGGTCGGTAGTGAGCCAAACATCCCGGGACCCGAGACAAGTCGGTTCGGTGAGAAATAGGCCGGACCACCCGCTTCCGCTTTTTCAGGATTGCTGAAGTACGGAAAATCTCCGTAATCACGGCGCAATTCCCAAAAGTCCACGATCTCCTGGGTGAACTTGGTTTTCAGGGCATGCACGTTACCTTCATCCGGTTTATTGATGTAGGGGCCGTCAATCATTGTCCCTGAACCGTTGTCGAAGTCTCCATAGAGTTGCACCTCTTTGGACCGATCCTTGGAAAAAGGCATGGGCAACGCCCATTCCGTTCCCGACTGGGGCGTACTTCCACGATAGGGGGTATTCCCCAAGTCCTTACCTACGACGATCAGATACTCTTTGTCATTTTCCGGTTTAAAGCCGGGCAACGGTGCACCAGTGGAATTTGTCATGGAGTGAGCCATCATCTTGGACCCGTAGTCCCGATGTTTGACGAGGAGCTGATCCTCCGGTTCGATCACAGCCCGCGCGGCGACCAGTCTTACATCACCATGGGGAACCGCAATTGCCTGAACAACATCTTCATCCCGAAGATACCTGCCATCCCAATGATTTGCCGAGGAGGCCATCCTGCCGCGGGCGTTTAAACCCACAGGATTCGCATCACCCGGGTTGGGTTCATTGAACATAACATCGGTTGTTGACACCACGTTTTTCAGGTTTGTCCAATTCCCACCTTTCCTCTGCGCCGAGTGTTTCGGCGAAGTCCACGGATTGGCCGGATCCGCGGTCATGCTTGCCTCTTCGAGCACCCCGGTCGAATCGTGACTCAACTCCCGGAATTCGTTGGTTCCTCCCGTTTGTCCGGGAGCCATCTTGAGACCTTGGACTGAGAATTTAAACGGCTCAAAGTCAATCGTAATGGTCTGCACGGGAGCCTCTATGTCCTCATTGTCCGGAGCAGAGCCCTCACAGTAAATTCCCCCATCATAGAATCTGAAGGCGACTTTACCTCCCTCAAAATACAATTCCTTGTAGTTTGGCGCCGCCGGGGGCTCCTCACCTGGAGGCGGAGGAGGAGGTGGATCAGGCAACCCATAAAGGGGGGGGCTGACAACCTTGAACGGAATGGTAACGAGATCATACCGATATGCCTGGGCAATATCCTTTTTGTCCCCAATGATATCGCGAATTCCGCCTACTGCCCCAAGAGCATTCTCGATTCTATCGTATCCCCGGTCAATCGGCGTCAGACGGGAGCTGATTGCAGTGCTGGTAATTGACTTATTATCCCTCCATAATTGCGCCCGAACGGAGGCCAGGTTGTTGGGAGCCACCTCGCCCAGTGTATCCCGGGCCTGGAAGGCATAAGAAGGAGGCAGAAGACCTCCCCAGGCCCTAACCCCGCCCTCACGATGTGGTTTGATCCAGTTGGTCGCCCAGATAAATACATCCGGATCACCACCCTGCAGCCCCCCCTGCCCGCTCCATCCCAGAAAGGGAACAGTGCCGGTCTCCGTTTGGAACTCCATCCCTGTCCTTCTTTCGATCTCGATCTGCATGTCCGGGTTGATGCTGCCCCACCCAATACTGGGAGAGAAGAGGTTGAAGAGAAAAGTTGCCTGAGCCAACTTCTCCTCTGCAAACGGAATCGGCTTGGCACCATCAGGGTAAATCAAATCTTCTAAATCATCTATGCCTTGGGGAACAACATGGCCATTGTCATCAAGTTTGGCCTGGGTGAGCCGGTACAGATTGAAGAAATTCTTATCTGCCAGACGCGTGACGTCACCGTAGGTTGAATGATTTACGCTTAAATCACCGTCAGAAGCAGTTCCCAACGAACCGCGGTCAAACTTCGCTTTCGTCGGATTTCCCAGCACTGCATTTCGATACCCTGAGTCGAGGAAAGCGAGATTCCAGTTCCAACTGGCTGGGTCAAATGCCATCCGGAGTTCCAACTGCAAGCTTGCCTTTGCCAATCTTAATTCTTCCAGAACCTCTCCACTCAATCCACCCGGCCACTCCTCCTCACTCTCTACCCCAGTGACCGCATCCTTTACTTTATACTTATAATCAATGACTCGCTTAATCTCCTTAAGCCACACCGGCCAGCCGGCCTCGTTCGATTGTGTAACCCCAGTTCGAAGCGGAGGCAGATTGGTGTAGGCAACTTCTGTGGAGGCATTCTGTGGAACCGTCCCGATCACTCCGGCATAACGGGGCATCCGTGCACCCTGCTCTCCAACGCAAGCCACTGCCACGGCAGCTCCCGATAGAGTGAAGAAGCGACCCATTCCTTTTGTTTTTACCTCGACGCCGTCGGATGTTCTATAGTCCACTCGAATCGGAGTAACCTGACCGTGCCCTTTCAACCCAAAACCGAGGTTACCTTTGTTGCCGTCGCGCGGATTGGTAAAGGTGAGATGTTGACCCGTATTAGCTTTCTTGAAGGCCTCGGCAAATTCGGCACGGTAAAGGGTATCGTCATGAAGATTGGTCGACCGGATGTAGTCGAAAATCTCCGTTACAATTTGGGCCGCCCCTTCAGGTCCGTATTTGAGTGGGTCGGCAAAGTTAGTGCCGTAACCCGGGACATCCGTACTCATCAGGTCGACGAGGTAATTATAAAGCTGCTCGTTACGGGCAATGTTTTTGATGTCGTGAGTGGAGCTGTCCGCCTTCTGCCGTTTGAAGATGTATTCGTACTTCTGATCCCCGCCGGAGGTGGGTTTCCCCATCGAAGCGCAGAAGTGGATCAGTCGGTCAAAGGCAGTCAAATGGGTAAGATAGGGGTCGGTAGGCGCCGGATTCTTTTTGTACTCCGCATTATAAATCGGCCAGATCGCCACCCGCGGTTTGTTGAACATATTTGTCTCCGGAGCTCGACTGTTGACCGTGACAAAAAACTTCGAGCGCTCAAGGTATTCACTCAGCTCATCGGCAGGAATAGGTCGGCCCTTCGCATCAGGAAACCGATGAGGAGTCCTATCCGACTTCATGATGACGTCATCGAGGGAAGGAAAAAGCGGCTCCTTGTCGGCGATTAGCCCATTGGCCTCTTTTGGATTCCGTGTATCAATGATTCGAGTACCCGACTCCGATCCGCCACCGACCACCCGGGGGACAACGCTGTAAAGCATCTCCATGGCATCCCGGTCATTAACGATATCAAGAACACCAGGTGCCAAGGCCGGACTGAGGTGGGTCGACGCCGGATGCCCGGGATAACGCTGCCATTCCTTTTGCGCCGGCTGATATTTGCCCATGGCCATGTCCAACTCCCCCCCTACCCTCGGAACATCCCATGCCAGTCCACCCGCGTGGGTGTTGATATTGAGCTTCGACGTCTCGTCATCAGCCCAGAAAGCAAAACGGGCGACGATAGGGTTATCCGCCGAAGGAGTTCCCCCGGGGCTCAAGGCCCTGAATTTGTAGGAAGGCGCTCCCGGAGCTCCCCTTTCAAGGGTCCCGAGCGTCCCGTCAGCCAGCTGGTAGACCCAGGTTACCGGCATCGCCACGTGTCCATCGGCCTTCAGAATCTGGGCCGCTTTTCTCCCGATTGGGCTCGGATCCGTCAGGACGACGCCGCCTTTTTTCGTGTCATTGTACCAGAATCCCTCCACCCCGTTTAAATCATTCCCAAGTGGCTTGGGCCATTGCGGTTTGGTCGAGGCCAGAGGGTGAACGATCGGATAATAGACCTTTTCTCCCCGAATAACGGGTTCATTCAAATCAACAAAATGCTCGGGACTATCTGACCAGTCATTCAGAGCGCGAAAATCGTTCTGAAAGTCATCCCATTTCGTCGTCTTCATGACATCGTCCGAATAGAGCTTGTAGGCAAAGTCTTCTCTGCCGTCTTCACCCCAAACCCGGATCGCTCCCGGCTGCGAGGCCCAGGCTTTGGTATTGCCCACACTGGTCGCCTCACGGATCTGCGCGATGACCAGATTTACCGCCTGTTCCGCCACCTGCTGCGCCTGAAGACCATTGGAGTAAGTACTCGAGGCCCGGTGCTCGCTGGTTGCCAGCGAAAAGAAGGTCAGCACAAGGATGGTCGTAAGAGCCATCACCGTCAGCACGGTGACAAGGGCAACACCTTTTCGATCTTTCGAAAAGAGCCGACTCGGCTTGAGTTTTTCCGCGATTTTCATGGGAGTGGTGGGGTTGTGCCGGACTGGAAAAGAAGCAAATTGGGTTCCGGAATGTTTTACAATGTAAATTGAAGAAAATACAAAGACATTACAAGACTATTTTGAGAATCGAACCAAATTTCTGCCCATACAATGTATTTACATGGGTGAAATTATGGAAATTTGAGATTCTGAAACCGGGAACGGGAAAAATCAGGTGAGAGAAGCCACGAGGTTCCCGGACTCACTTAGCCGCTATCGCTTCAGCCCGGGCGGTTTCGTAACTTCGATCCAAGTCTTGTTTCTCCACTTCAAGTTTCTTGAGCTCTTCATCGACCGCGACGAGATAGGCCCTGGCGGCAGCAATCTCATCACGATGCTTTTCAATCGCGAGGTCCTGGTCAGCCTGGCTTGTCGAAAGAAATCCACCCGAGGGAAATCGAGGGGGGCTGGTCTGAATCCGTTTAAGGTTCTGCTCGCCTTTTACCCTGTTGGTTTCGAGGAGGATTTTATCTTGAGCGATCCGGGAAATATGCCCGTCGTAAATCTCTGCCAGTCCTTTGAGCCGGTCGGCGCTCCTGGCTCGGGGAGTCTGCCGGTTGAGGTGCTGGATTTGCCACTGAAGCTGCTTAATCTCGGCGTCTTTGGCAGCGAGTTGGGCGGCAGGACTTTCAGTTTCGGGAGGCTGCTTCAAATGATCCCACGCAATGAAACCACCAAGACAAATGATGATGGAGGTAAGAAATGATTTCATCTGGCCTGTTACCGGAACGAGCCTCAAGGTTGAGACGCCGTAGTCTGGAAAACGTTCCGAATCAAAAAATCAGGAACTCGCGCTCCGGGCAAGGAAAAACCTCAGCTTTTCAGCCTTTCAACCTACCTCCCCATCGCCTGGAGCTGCTCCAGCTCCCGGATAAAACCCGGGTAGGAAGTCTCGATACATTCGACTCCTTTGATGACCGTTTCCCCTTCGGCAAAGAGTCCGGCAATGGCGAAGGCCATTGCGATGCGGTGATCTCCCAGCGAATTGATCTCGGCGCCCTTGAGGGTTGCTCCGCCGGTAATTTCCATGCCGTCGGCAAACTCGTCGACCGTGACGCCCATCCGCCTGAGGTTTTCGGCCACGGCCGAGATCCGGTCACTTTCCTTCACCCGGAGCTCCTGGGCATCCTTGATGACAGTCTTGCCCTTCGCCAGGGCAGCGGCGATCGCCAGCACGGGAATCTCATCGATCAGCGTCGGAATCTCGGCTCCCCCGATTTCCGTGGCATTGAGGCCCGCCCCGACAATCTCGATCGAGCCCATGGGTTCGCAGCCGGATTCATCGATGCGCTCGATGATCCTCGCTCCCATGCGGGTCATCACGGTGAGTATCCCGATCCGGGTAGGATTCAGCCCGACATTGTTAATGAGAAGCCGGGCTCCCTTACGTGCCGCCGCCGCCACGATCCAGAAGGCGGCGCTGGAAATATCACCCGGAACCTGAATGTCCCGGGATTCGGGAGTCTGCCCGCCCCAGATTGAGACGGTGTTGCCCTCGCGAATATTCTTCACGAGGAGGTAGTTGAACATGCGCTCGGTGTGATCACGCGAGGGATGGGGTTCGGTGATCGTCGTTTTCCCGTCCGCCGCAAGGGCGGCAAGCATGATAGCGCTCTTGATCTGGGCGCTCGCGACCGGGGACTCGTATTGGATCGGGGTGAGTTTTGCCTTTCCGGTAATCTTGAGGGGAGCCATGCAACGCTCTCCCTGGCCCTTGATCTTCGCCCCCATCTTCTCTAGCGGCAGGGCAATCCGGTTCATAGGCCGCTTCGAAAGCGATTCATCTCCGATCAGAGTGGTTTCGAAGGGCTGCGAGGCGAGAATCCCGGCAAGGAGGCGCATTGTCGTGCCGCTGTTACCGCAGTCAATCGGACGGGTCGGGGCCTGGAACTTGCCACGACAGCCGTGAACCCGGATATGGGTTCCCCCGTCACCGAGTTGCTCAATCTCCACCCCCATCGCGGCGAGAGCCTTCATTGTCGCGAGACAATCCTCGCTCGCAAGGAATCCGGTGATCTCACAGGGCCCGTTCGAGAGCGCGGAGAACATGAGGGCACGGTGAGAAATACTCTTGTCCCCGGGGACAGTAAGTTCCGCTGAAAAATCCTTAACCTTTTTGACACGAAGATCGGCCATAATCACTGCTGGTAGTTGCCCCGGACGGCACTCCGGGCTTCAGAGCGTTTCGCGGAGCCGACGGGCTTCGGACAGAAAGCTGAGGAGCCTGTCCCTGTCAAGAACATCAAGGGCTTCTTTCCAACTTTCAAGCTCACGAATGAACTCGCCAAGTTGCCTCGACACCGCCACCCGGTTGTCGGTGAGAATGCCCGCCCACATGTCCTCGGGTCCGCCCGCCACGCGGGTGGTGTCACGGAATCCGCCTCCGCTGAGCGAACCCGCCCCCGGATCGCGGCTAAGGACGGAGCGAACCAGGGCCGCTGCGGCGAGATGCGGCAGGTGGCTGATCGCAGCGACGACTTCATCGTGCCTTTCCGGTGTGAGGACCGAAATGACCCCGCCCAGACTTTTCCAGAAAGCGCTGAGTGCCTGCAGGTTGGCTTCCTCATCCATGTCCGTCCCGTCAGGAGTCAAAATCACGGCGGCGCCTTCAAAGAGTGAGGCATCCGCATATTGAAGGCCCTTTTTTTCCGAACCCGCCATGGGATGACTGCCGAGAAAACGTCCTCCTCTCGCCGTCACAAGCGGTCCAATCTCCCGCGCCACGGGGGCCTTGACGCTGCCCACATCGGTCACCAGCACCCTCGTCCCGGCCGGAAAGGCATCCATCCGGGCGACGACTTCTCCCATGAATCCTGTCGGCATCGCCAGAATGATGCAATCGGCACCCTCGATCGCTTCATTGACCTCGTCCGAAGCGAAATCGACCAGTCCCGGCGACCCGCGGAGTTCCTCCACCGCCTCGGGACGGCGAGCCCAGACGGTCAACCTGACCCGAGGGAACTTCGCCCGGACAGCCCGCAGGACCGACCCGCCGATGAGACCGGGTCCAAGGACTGCCACGCAGTCAAAGGGCTGTCCGCTCTCCACGATCAGGGGACTTTAAAGAAGATTTTCTTGCCGGGATTATTCGGATCCGGGATCTGCACCTGAGTTCCCCGCTTCAGCGGTTCGCCGGTCGGCTTGCCGGAGGAATCATACTTTTCGATCGAAATCTGACCGAGCGAGGCATTGCCTCCGGGAAGTGTCACCACAAGCGGATTGCCCGGAACCGAATTCGCATAGGGCATATCCGCAGCGGAAGGAGCCGTGGAGGCCGGAGGAGGTGTCGGCTTTTGCTCGGTTGCGGGAGGCGTCGTCGTCGCCGGAGCCATGTCACGAATATCACGGATTCCACCAGCGGCGGCCGGAGGTGGCGTGGTTCCCGGGGCCGGATTTTGACCCGTGTAGCCGAATCGTCCGCCTGCCTGATCGGGAGGCACAGGAACTCCACCCGGCTGCTGACCGTATTGAGCGGGGGGCACGGGCGCCGGAGGAACCGCCGGAGCCGGCGTGTTCCGCGTTTTGCACCCGACGGTAAAGACCGACAACCCGAGCAGGAGGAGCGCGGAACAATAGGAATGGAGTTTCATATCACGCTGGAAAGTTAAAATAAGTAAGAAGTTAGAAAAAGTTTTAGACTTCTCAAGTGCTAAAATACTCTTAAATTCGATCCGCGCGATAAAAAATAAGGGTCGCAGCGGTTCAGACTCACTCATTTGGGCCATAGTTTCTAAAAATTCTGGTGAAATCCCGGGAATTACCGCCCTGATGGCTGATTCTCCTTCAATTCACGGAACTCGCCTCCGGTCTTGCGGACGATGCGACTCCACTCTTTGGCGTCATCCGGTTTGGGCTCAAAAGCAACAAAATGGAGAGGAACCTCGCCCTGAGGCCCCTCTCCGAGCTTATCGACCGCCTTTTTGATTTCGTCGTAGGGCACATTGCTGAAGCCCCCGCCACCGTCCGGACGCCATTGAAAACTGGCGTCCGAGATCAGAAAAACGACATCCGGACGCATCGCCACGGCCCGCTCAAGGATGCCGACCACGCCGGTCAGGTTTTGCACCACCGAGGCCCCGGTCGAACTCATCGTTCCGCTGGTGACCCATTTTTCCTCCACCCATTTTCTGGCGAGGTCTTTATTCCCGGGCGTCGCGGCGATCAATTCTTCGGTGAAGGGCATGTAGTTGCCGGTGAACTGGATCAGCGAAAACTGGGAGCTGATCGGCAGGGTTCCAATCATTTTGATCGTTTCCTCCTGAATGCGTTCCAGGGGAATCCCCGCGGCGACGGCCTTGTTCACGACACTGGAGGAGACATCAAAGAGCAGCAGGATCCTGTCCCCCTGTGCCTTCACTCCAAAAAAGCTCATTCCATCACCCGTGCCGCCTCCTCCGCTCATCCCCTGCCCCAATCCGGAACCGAGGGCGGCGCTCCCGACCAGGCCGCTGACCTGATCCGAGATAAGCTCCGAGGGGTCGAGGGGGAGCATCTGATCCAGGTTGATCTGCGGGAGATCCGGAAGCGCAAAATCGATCGGTCGGGTGCTGATGAGTTTGTCGTTGAAACTCGGCTTCGGGGCCATCGCCTCGTGCCTGGCCACGTTCATCTTATGTTCGGGAGTCTTGGGCGGAATCGAAACGACCTTCTTCATCTCAAACCGCGCCTCGGGACGCTTGAAATGTTTTGCAACGGTCCAGAGGCCGAAAAGTAGCAGCGCGATGCCATGAACCGCAATGCTCCCGATAATAATGGAACTGATGAGCGCACGACGATTGATCTTCACCTGATCGTCGAGAGTGGGACGCGGCTTCTTCGGGCGCGGCTTTTTGACCCGCTGCGGCTTCGAAGAACCGGGATTCAATTCGACAGAGATCTCACTCATCCCCACCTCCTGCGAGAGTGACCCCTTTGATCCCTGCCTCGGCACAGGCATTCAACACATCAACAAGCCGCTGATGGGGAACACTGTCATGAGGGGCAATCGTAACGAGCGCCTCCGTCTTCGCATTCTCCGCCGACTGACGAAAGCGGTCGAGAACGGACCGCAATTCGGGCAGGGAGGAACTCCCCGGAGCATCGAGCTGCTGTTCATTCAGGACGACCTGGCCACCGGGCTCGATAATGACCCGCGCCTCGTCGGGAATCTCGACAACCTCCTCCTGCGCCACCTGGCCTGGCAGACCCATCGGGATATCCCGCTCGGGAACGACCGGTTTGGCCGCGACCATAAAAAAGACGAGGAGCAGAAAGACCATGTCGATCATGGGAGTCATCTGCATCTCCACCGTCGTCTGATGTCTCTTTCGGCCTCGTTTCATTTTTTACGGGAGCCCTGACCCTGTTTGGTCGGAGATCCTACCCTGTTTAATTTTGGGGAACTCACTCTCCATTAACTCCGAAGATCAGATCGATCGCCCCCACTTCGGTCGCCATCTCGACAAACTCCCGGATTTTTTTTGTCGGAGTATTCTGGTCCGCCCGGAGATAGATCTGGAGCGGGGGGAAATCGCGAAACTTGACCTTCAAATGAGCAAGAAGTTCCTCGGTCGTCGCCTTGCGGTCCCCGATGTAATAATTCCCTTCTCCATCGAGGTTGATCACATCGCGTTCGGTCCGCTCCGGAGCCACCGCACTCAGGGCAACGGGAAGACGCACCGGGACACTCAACTCCTGTTCGGTGATTCGCTGCGTCACCATGAAGAAGATGAGGAGCAGAAAGGTCATGTCGATCATGGGAGTCATCTGGAAACTCACCTCATCGAGCGGCTTTCTGCGGCGGCGGGTCATGCGGGATTCTGGTTCTTCGTTCCTTGTTCTTTTTTGTATTTGATCAGGTTTCGGCGGGAGCCTCTTCGACGGTGGTTGCGCCTTGAAGGCGGATCTCTCCGGAAAGGATGTCGATTGCGAAGCTGGCGTGTTTCTGCACCGTCGTCATGACTCCCTGGAGCCGGTCGCGGAAGAAGAAATAGAAGAACATCGAGGGAATCCCGACGATGAGGCCTCCGGCCGTGGTGATCATCGCGACCTTGATCCCTCCCGCGAGTTCCTTGGCGTCTCCGCTGGTGGTCGCGAGCTTGTCAAAGGCCTCAATCATTCCCCAGACAGTTCCTAACAGACCTACCATGGGTGCGAGCGTGGCGAAGACGTTGAGGTAATTCACCCAGACCATCTGGCGATGCTCCTCCTCATCCATGGCCTCGGCGGCGGCATCGGTCATGCTTGCTTTGTTGGCGAGGTCGCGATCGAAGTTGACCTTGAGAAGCGCTCCCGTCATGACTTTGGCATAGCTGCTCTGGTTGGATTGACAGGAGTTGTAGGCACCCCCGACATCCCGAACCGCCATGAGTGAATTAACCTGATCAACGAGAGCCCGGGGTGCCATCTTATTTCCGTTGATCTGCACAAAGCAGTAGACGCAAACGGCGATGGTTCCGATGGAGCAGATGAGGAGGATGTGCATGAAGCCCCCGCCCTGCTTGTAGAGATCGAGGGCGGAAACATCCTCGGCAATTTCCACGGGGGCCGGGGCCGGAGCGTCCTGTGCCAAGCCCGTTCGTGAAAAAAGGATGACGCCTGGAATCAGGAGCGCGAGGAGCAGAGTCGTCGACCGTTTCAGAGTAAAGATCATGGTGGCTCGTCAGTGGGTTCAGTGGATGAAGGAATGGATTCCAGCTTTGCCGCAGCCTGAGCGGCGAAACTGGAATCCGGATAGAGTTTGATGAGATCATTCCAACGGTCGCGGGCAGGTTCACTCTCTCCCGCGTAGGCATACAGTTCCGCTGCGGCAAAAAGACCCCGTGCCGCGACCTCCTCCCGGGTGGCATGGAAAAGATGCGGCCAAAGGAAACGGTCGACGGTGCGGTGAAAAAGCTCATTCCGATCCGGCCTGACTTCATCGTCCTCCTCCCAGCGGGGATGCTCCGTTTCGAGTGCCTTGAGCTTCTCCCCATCGGCCAGGGCGAGCAGGTAATTCACCTCGATGAGGAGACCGGGATCCTCCGTCTCTCTCGCGAGCACCTGCGCCTCGGCCGTCGCCGTTTCGAGATCGCCGTTGGCCATCAGGGCACGGAGTCGCCCCTCTTTCGCGAGGGCAATATCCTCCGCCGCCCATGCCCGGGCGATGACACGGTCAAAGATGGCAAGGGCCCTCTCCGCTCCCGGTTCCGGCTGCTCCCGGAGCATCGCGTTTGCAAAAGCGATCCCGTAGGCTGCGGCGCGGGATCGCGGACGATGGAGGTGGGCAAAGGTTAAATCCCACCAGCCTTTGAGTTGCTCCGCGGTTGCTTCGTGGCGCTTCTCAAAAAAGCCGGCCTCCCCCTCCGCGAAGTCGAACTCGATACGATCGACCCGGTCCGCCGATATCGTCTGTCGTGCCGATCCCCCCGCCGTGCCGGCCCTGGCGAGCAGGGAGAAACTGACAATCTTGTCGGTGAGGGCATCGAGCCTGCAGGCGACTGATTCCCCGGTTTTCAGATAAATGACATCCTGGCCGACGACCGGAACCACACTAGCAAGGAGGAATAGTCCCAGACACCCCGAAAAAGGAAAGCTCATAAGGTCGCCTCCTTCGTCTCGTCCGTCGTCTCTTCCGGAAGAATTTCTCTCAAAGCAAGGATGCGATCCTCCGCTTTCCCCGCCTCTTCGAATCGACGCAGGTCCTCACGCCTCGCAAGTTCCTCGTAAGTCTCGAGAGCTTCGCGATCGAGCTTCAATTTCTCGAGCGACTGGCCCCGCGCCCAGTAGGCTTTCGCATTCAGTTCGCTGAATTTTCCGTAGGCGACGTAGAGGCGTTCGAAGTAGACGATGGCCCTGCTGTGATCGTCACTCTCGACGTGGGACTGCCCCAGGCGAAAGAGAACTTCGGCCTTGGTCGCGGCGGTGATGCCTTCCGACTCGAGAGTCGATTCCAGCGTCTCGCGAGCCTCCCGGGATTTGCCCGATGCTCCGTAAAGCTCCGCCATTTTCAGGCGCACCTCACCGAGATGCACCGAACCGGCGGACTCGCGCTCGAATCGTCCATAGAACTCGAGCGCCCGGTCGGTTTCCCCTTCGGCCGCCGCGATATCTCCGAGCCCCCGGTAGATGCGATCCCGCTCCACGGCCCTCGGATTCCATTTTCGAATCTCGGTAAAAAGATTTTTTGCTAGAGTCGGATTGCCTGAGGCCAGCATCGCCTCGGCCACGGAGACGGTAATCACCGGCGGATGGACTTTCGGGTCGACCCATTTGACGATATCCAGGAGTTCCGTTCTCTCGGTCATGGGGCCGTTCTTGTCCTGCACAAGCGATTTCGCCCACCCAGCCCGCAGCGCGAGGGTGTTCTTTCCCTCCGCGGCCGCCCGCCCCTTCATGATCTGGAGCGTCGCGAGGAGATCCTCCCGACCGGCATCACCTCCCGGAAGATAGACTTTGGAAAGACCGGCGAACAAGTCGGTCATGGTGAACATGTCAGGATCATCGCCATGCCGGGCAATGGTGTCCCAATAGATGGAGCGGGCCTTTTCGAGGTCATCCTCCTGCGTGTAGGTCCATCCGATCCAATAGACCGCCTCGGGGAGTCTTCCGCTGGCGGGATAAGTTTCGACAAACTTTTCAAAATGCCCCCGCATCGTTTCGATCTCCTCGAGCAGCTTGTAGGCATTCCCTTTCTTGAACCATGCTTCTTCAAAAAAGCGCACCGAGGTCGGTCGAACACGGTCGTAGGCGGCAAAACCCTCATCCATGCGCCCATCAGCAAAAAAACCGTCTCCGAGGAGCAGGTTCGACTCGTCGGTGAGGGGATCTCCCGGATAGGCCTCGTTGAACGACTGAAACAAAGCGATCGCCTCGTCATATTCCGCCAGCGAGAAGGTGCAGACCGCGATCCGGAAGACCGCCTCCTTGCGGTACTTCGGCGACTTGTGGCGCTTGAGATAACCTTCAAGATGTTCCCGCGCCTCGGCATAAAGCCCGGAAAACGAGTGGGCCATTCCGGTCCAGTAATCCGCATCCTCCACCATCTCTGAATCCGGATGATGCCGCTTCACCTGATCGAACTGATAGAGAGCTCCATCATTGTCATCCTGTTGCAGGTATAGGAAGCCCTGCATGAACATGGCCTTGGCCGCAAAGGGGTCTTTCGGAAAGCGGTCGACAAGATCCCCGTAGGCAAGCTGGGCGGCACCGAATTCCTGATCCTCACGGAGGGCTTCCGCTTTCAAAAACAAAACCGTGGCGAGGTACTTTCCCCCGGAACCGAAAACCTCCTCATACCGCTCCGCGGCCTTCACCGCCATCGGCCAGCGCTTCGTTTCCATCCAGCACTGGATCTGAGCCAGAGTCGCGCTTTCCACCACGGGATCGGGCGGCATCGCCGTCAGCATCTCCTCCATGATCAAGGCCGCCTCGCGATATCGACCGAGCCCCTGATAGGCCATCGCGAGCCTCAGTCTGAGGGCCGAGTCGAAGTGCTCGATCTCCTGGAAGTTCGCGAGTTCACGCTCGACCCGTTTGAGGATTGCCTTGAGTTGAAACACGGTTCCCTGGGAATTCGCCCGCTGTTCGAGAAGACTGATGCGATCGCTGATCTCCCTGATTTTAGCGTTTTGATAGTCAAGAAGTCGTTGCGATGGCCAGATCCGCTGGAGACAGGTGATGGCCTCGTAGTACTGCTCCTTTTCGAGGAAATCCGAACCAAGTTGCAGCGCGAGAGTCTGGAAGCTGATGAGCTGGGTCATTTTATCCATGTTCCCGTGCTCACGGCGGATCAGGCCAAGGGCCTTTTCCGTCTGGTCCGCCTGAAGCCTCGCATAAAGCTCGAGGACGACGGCTCTGCTCGCTGCTTCAGGGGCAAGACCACGAAACTTCGGAACCTGGACCTCAAGGAAATCGGCTGCCTCCGCCGGGAAATCCTGCTGAATGTAGAGGGTCGCGAAGAGAAGCAGGGCCTCGTAGCGCTTGAAGGCATGGTGACTCTCGTCGGTCCAGTATTCGCCGAAGGCGCGCTGTGCCGGAACGAGTTCGCCGGCGGTCATCAGGCAGATTGCCCGCCAGAATCTTAGTTCGTCGGAAAGGGCGTGATCCAGCTTGGGATCGAGGAGTGATTGATCGATCCAGGTGAGGGCCTCATCGAACTTTTTCAACCCGACTTTGCTGATCGCCACGAGAGGCCGATGCAGACGGACCGCCTCCTTCGCCTCCTCTGCCTCGCCATAATCGCGAATGAATTTTTCGAGCGCTTCTTCCGCCACCGTGAAATCGTTTGCCGCAAAAGCCGTCCGCCCCCGTTCAAGGAGTTGCGCGGGACCTTCGGCTTCGAGGTCAGGCGTGTCAGGAGCATTCTCCTGCTGTCCCGATACCTGAACCGCCAGCGGGAGCCAGCAAAGCAGCAGCAGTATCAGTGCGCGGTTCATCGTAAAATCGAGAAGCAGGTTTCCCGCCTCTTTTGGAAAGAAAAGCCCGCGAAAGGGAAAATCGAGCGACGCATTGTGCCGGATTCGCCTCCCGGTCGGTAAAATGCGCAACCTGTTCAGACAGGTAAAGGCCGTTCACAGGGAGATCGGTTTCACCGTTGAATTCGTCCCCCTACCCCTGCGAAATGATGCATAGGAAACGCACCGGTGCCTCGATCCAGACGGGCCCGTGCTCGACGGTGGCGTCGAAAAATAGACTGTCGCCTTCTTTCATCTCGTAGGTCTCCGAGCCGTGGCGATAGGTCATGCGACCGGAGACGATGAAGAGGAATTCGTGCCCGTCGTGTTGGAAGACATTCTGGGCCGCATCGAGTTCGGGATTCTCGATGATCATCATGAAGGGCTCCATCTTCTTTGAAAAGGGAGCTTCGGGCGCGAGGGACTCGTAGACATGGCCGATCTGGGTGGCGCGTCCGTTGACGAGTTTGCGGTCATCGGCCCGGGTGAAGACGGCCCTCGGTCTCGCCGGGTCCGGAGCAAACAAATCACCGAGGGAAACTCCGAGTCCTTTCGCGATCTGGACGAGCGTTCCCACCGGGCTGGAGACCTTCCCGTTTTCGATGCGCGAAACTTGACCCTTGGTGAGGCCGATTCGCTCGGATAAATCGTTGAGCGTCATGCCACGGGAATGACGTAGTTCGCGGATGCGACGCCCGATCGACGCCTCGGCGCTCCATTCCTGTGCTTCGGGAGATTCCATGTTCGACCTTACCCTTGAAGCAAAGTTGTATGAAATACAAATAATTTGCCCAAAATTGATTTCGGGGGTTTCATGGCATGCCGCCTGCTTTGCATGTGACGAAACACGAACATGACGATCGGTGACGCCAAGGCCTACCTGAAGGAGCACAACATCTCGTTGATTCTCGCCCAGTTTGTTGATCTCCACGGTGTAGCGAAAGCCAAGGCCGTGCCCGTCGAGCACCTTGAGATGATCCTCGGGGATGGAGCCGGGTTTGCCGGTTTCGCCCTCTGGGGATACGGGATGGGGCCGGACGGTCCCGATCTCATGCAGAAAGGGGACCTCAACACCCTGCGCGTCATCCCCTGGCTCCCGGGCTACGCGCGGATCGCCTGTGAGGGGTATGTGGGGGGCGAGCCCTACCGTTTCGACACCCGCGCGATCCTCTCGAAATTGACGGCGGAGGTGAAAACCGAATTCGGTTACCGCTTTTTCACCGGGCTCGAGCCGGAGTTTTACCTCCTCAAGATCTGCCCGAAAACCGGAGCACCGATCCCGGCGGTGGAAGGCGACATCCTCGAGAAGCCCTGCTACGACTACGCCGCCCTCAGCCAGGTGGCGGACTACCTCCAAACCCTCGTGAGCCAGGTGCGGTCCTGCGGCATGGATGTCTACCAGATCGATCACGAGGACGCGAACGGGCAGTACGAGGTGAACTTCACCTACGATGAGGCCGTCACCTCGGCGGATCATTACACCCTTTTCAAGATGGCCGCCTCCACCCTCGCGAAAGAGCGGGGATTGATGGTCAGTTTCATGCCCAAACCCTTCTCGGAGAAGACCGGCAACGGCATGCACATGCATATCTCCCTCGGGAACGACGCTTGCGGCAATCTCTTCGCCTCAAAGGACGATCCACGCGGTCTCGGGCTGAGCCCGCTCGCCTACCAGTTTCTCGCCGGTGTGCTCGAACACGCTCCGTCCCTCGCGGCTGTGGCCTGTCCCACAATCAATTCCTACAAGCGGCTCTATGCCTCGGCGGCGGACTCGGGGGCGACCTGGGCTCCCGTCCAGCTTGCCTACGGGGACAACAACCGCACCGCCTCGATCCGAGTCACGGGAGGACACATCGAGGTGCGTTTCCCTGATAGTTCGGCGAATCCCTACCTCCTCAGCACTGCGATCCTCGCCGCCGGGATCGACGGAATCCGCCGCAAGCTCGATCCGGGCGAGCCGCTCAACCGCGATCTCTACAAAATCACGACCGCCGAAGCCGCCGAACTCGGCCTGAGCCAGCTCCCTTCGACGCTCGCCCACGCCCTTGCCGCCCTCGACCGTTCCGCGGTGCTGCGCGAAGCCCTCGGATCCGATCTCGTCGATGAGTTCCTCACGATCAAGAAGCGCGAGATCCATCAATTCCAGACTTCCGTGACCGACTGGGAACGAAACGCCTACCTGACCTTCTACTAAAAACACCCCCTCCCATGTGTGGCATTGCCGGACTTTTTTTCAAGAACGGATCGCGCCCCGAGCGACTCGGTCCCCTCTTCTCTCCCATGCTTTGCCGCATGGAAAGCCGCGGGGCCGACAGCGTCGGTTTCGCGATCTATGGCGACGAGGCTCCCGCCGGATCGCATTGGCTCACTCTCGGCGGCACGACCCAAACCGACTGGCCCGCGATCACCGGATGGCTTTCGGCCATGCTTGCAAGTCCGATCGAGGAACCTCGTGTCCTTCACACCCACGCGATTTATGAAGTGCCCCTCGGCACCGAGTCGGCCGTTGCCGGAATCGAGTCTGCCTTTCCTGTTGTGATCATGAGCAGTGGACGGAAGATGCAAATCTTCAAGGAAGCAGGCTCGCCGACCGAACTGCTCGACCTCTTCGGTCTTGCTTCGGTCCGCGGCACCCATGCGATCGGACACACCCGCATGGCGACGGAAAGCGCCGTCGTCACCGCCGGCGCGCATCCCTTCTCGACGGGCGAGGACTTCTGTCTCGTTCACAACGGCTCCCTCAGCAATCACCACTGGGTGCGGCGCAAACTGGAGCGGCAGGGCATTCACTTCCGGACCGAGAACGACAGCGAAGTCGCGGCAGGATACCTTTCTTGGCGACTGCGCGAAGGCGACTCGCTCGAAGCCGCCCTCGAGTCGGCCCTGCGTGATCTCGACGGATTTTTCACCTTCTGCATCGGCACCGCAAACGGCTTCGCCGTGCTCCGCGATCCCATCGCCTGCAAGCCCGCCGTGCTCGTCGAGACCGATGACTACGTGGCGATGGCCTCGGAATACCGATCCCTCGCTGATCTTCCCGGCGCGGCCGACGGCCGCATCTGGGAGCCCGAACCGGGAATCGTCTACGCCTGGGAATTTCAACACGCCACGACACCGGCATGACCGCAAGCGCCCCTGACATTCTCACCTTCGATCTTGGTTCCGTCACCGTGCGGGAGATCAACCGGACCCTCCACGGCCTCGCGGCGGGATCCTCCGTCGAGATCCTTTCCCCCGACGGCGCTCACAATCTCGCCTGCGGTCTCACCGTGCCGATCTCCGTCCGCATCGAGGGTCATACCGGCTACTACTGCGGTGGAATGAACGAGGAAGCCGACATCCTCGTCAACGGTCACACCGGAACCGGGGTCGGGGAGAACATGATGAGCGGCCGCATCGAGGTGACGGGAAACGCGAGCCAGTGCGCCGGCGCGAGCGCCCATGGCGGACTCCTTGTCATCGGCGGCGATACCTCGTCACGATGCGGCATTTCCCTCAAGGGCGGTGACATCGTCGTGAAGGGCAAAGCCGGAGCAATGACCGGATTTCTCGCCCAGAAAGGCACCATCGTCGTCTGCGGCGATGCCGGCGAAGGCCTCGGCGATTCGCTCTACGAGGCGCGGATCTACGTGAAAGGCACGGTCGCAAGTCTCGGCACCGACTGCATCGAGAAAGAAATGCGCGAGGAGCACCTCATCCAGCTCGCCGCGCTCCTCAAGGCGGCCGGGTGTCCTGACAAACCCACCGATTTCCGCCGCTACGGCTCCGCGCGGCAGCTCTATCACTTCCACGTCGAGCACGCCGCGAGCTACTGAGTTTCCAATCCCCCGACTTCATGAATGCTTCCTCCCACGTCCCCGACGGACGTCCACAGAGTGCCCTCTTTCCCCGTTCCGTCATCGCCGAGATCCAGCGTGCCGCCGATGAGGGCATCTACAAAATCCGCGGTTGGGGCGCGCGCCGTCCCTTGCCGCATTTCGACGATCTCCTCATGTTAGGGGCGAGCATGTCGCGCTATCCGCTCGAGGGTTACCGGGAGAAATGCGGCACCGACGTCGTCCTTGGAACGCGCTACGCGAGCAAACCGCTCCATCTCGACATCCCCGTCACGATCGCGGGGATGAGCTTCGGATCGCTCTCCGCCTCGGCCAAGGAAGCCCTCGGACGCGGCGCCTCCGAGACCGGCACCTCAACCACGACCGGTGACGGTGGCATGACCGACGAGGAGCGCGGCCATTCACGGCTTCTCGTTTACCAGGTCCTCCCATCCCGCTATGGGATGAATCCGCGCGACCTCCGCCGCGCCGACGCCATCGAGGTCGTCCTAGGTCAGGGAGCCAAGCCCGGTGGCGGTGGCATGCTCCTCGGCCAAAAGGTCGGCAAACGCGTCGCCGCGATGCGCGATCTGCCCGAGGGCATCGACCAACGCAGCGCTTGCCGCCATCCCGACTGGACCGGACCCGATGACCTCAAGATCAAGATCGAGGAGATCCGCGAGATCACGAATTGGGAAAAGCCCATCTACATCAAGGTCGGCGCCTCGCGGACCTACTACGATGTGAAGCTCGCGGTGAAGGCCGGGGCCGATGTCATCGTTGTCGACGGAATGCAGGGCGGCACCGGGGCGACGCAGGAGGTCTTCATCGAGCACGTCGGCATTCCCACCCTGCCCGCGGTGCGGCAGGCCGTGACCGCCCTTCAGGAAATGGACATGCACCGCGAGGTCCAGCTCATCGTCTCGGGCGGGATCCGCAGCGGGGCCGATGTCGCCAAGGCCATCGCGATGGGAGCCGACGCCGTCTCCATCGGCACCGCCGCGCTCATTGCGATCGGTTGCAACAGCCCGCGTTACGAGTCCGACTATCAAAAGATGGGCACGAGCTGGGGCTACTACGACGAATACCAAGCCGGACAGGATCCCGCCGGCATCACGACACAGGAACCCGAGCTCGAGAAACGACTCGATCCCGTCCGGGCCGGTCATCAGCTCGCCAATTACCTTCGCGTCCTTACCCTCGAGGCCCAGACCCTCGCGAGGGCCTGTGGCAAAAGCCATCTCCACCGCCTCGAACCCGAGGACCTCTGCGCCACCACCGTCGAGGCCGCCGCCATGGCCGGCGTTCCCCTCGCCGGCACGAACTGGATTCCCGGATCGCCCGTTGGATGAAATCCTACGATGTCATCGTCGTCGGCGTCGGCGGATTCGGCAGCGCGGTCCTCTCCGACCTTGCGCGGCGGGGACTCTCGGTCCTCGGCCTCGAGCGACACACCCTCATCCACACCCGCGGCAGCTCGCACGGCTACACCCGGATTTTCCGGCACATCCTCTACGAGAAGCCTTTCTACAATCCCTGGGCCGCCGCCGCCTACCAGGGATGGCTCGATCTCGCCGAACGGGCCGGTGAACCCACCTACGTGCGCTGCGGGAGCGTCGATCTCGCGCCCGACAACCACGACATCCTCAAACGCGTTGAAGCCGCCGCCCTTGCCCTTGGGGCCGAACACGAACGTCTCGACGCCGGGCAGCTGAGTGAACGGTTTCCCGGCATGGTCATCCCCGAAGGAGTCAGCGGGATCTTCCAGCCCCAGTCCGGACTCGTCCTCCCCGAGCGCGCGATCCATCTCCACCTCACCGAAGCCCTCGCCGCCGGGGCCGAAATCCGCGCGATGGAGCCCGTCCTTGAATGGGACTCCATCGCGAATGGGGTTTCTGTCAGGACCGAACAAGGCACCTATCAAGCCGCCCGCGTCGTCTTCACGACCGGAGCCTATACCGCCGGTCTCTTCGACAACGGACTCCCCATCCGCGCCGACCGTGCCATCCTCGGGTGGTTCCAGCCGACCCGCGACGCGAAGCGCTTTGAAAGCGAACGCTTTCCCTGCTGGACCCTCGAGGATGAAAAACGCGGCCACTTCTACGGACTTCCCGTGCACGGCTATCCCGGCTTCAAACTCGGCCCCCTCTTCACCCGTGGCTCGGTCGATCCGATCGCGGGAGGCGCCGAGCCGGACGCCGATGACGAAGCCGTGATGCGCGACATCCTCGCGAATTACTTCCCCGACGCCAACGGAACCCGGCTCGCCCTCATGAGCTGTTACTTCGAGAACACGCCCGACCGCGATCCCATCATCGATCAGGTCCCGGGCCATCCCGACGTGTTCGTCGCGGCCGGCTTTTCGGGGCACGGTTTCAAGTACGTCCCCGCCGTCGCCGAAGTGGTCGGCAGCCTTCTCGCTGGAGAGGCCCCGCGGGACGATCTCACCCTCGCGCCCTTTGCGATTTCCAGATTTAGTCAGACGCAGACTCCGGAGATTCTTCGCTGAATTACCAAGAGGGCAAAGGGACGAGCTTCCCGGGAACTGAGACCTATTCGTTTTGAACGTCTCGGAGCGGGCGATGAAACGATTTTGGTTCGAGTGCCGACGAAAGGGAAAGTTGTCCTAGGGTGCCTTTACCGTCAGTTCTTCATTGGTGCAAACTGTCCACGAACCGCGAAGAACAGCCCGGTCACCACCACCGCCGCTCCGGCGATCTGCCAGGGAACCAGCGCCTGCCCTAAAAGGGAAACACCCAGAATGGCGGTCGCGACAGGTTGGATCAGGAGAGTCACCGAGGCTAGGCTGGCGGGCACTCCCCCCAACCCATAGGCAATCAGCCCCTGCCCGCAGGCATGAGAAAGGAAGCCGATCCCGAGAAGAGGCAGCCACATCATGGCGCTCCCGGGCAAAAGGGGATCCCCATGGGACAGGGCAAGGGGAAACAGAACCAGTGCCCCTACCGCACTCGCCCAGAATAGGAGAACCGGGGCGGAATGTTCGCGCCGGTATCGTTTGATGGAAAGTTGGTAGACCGCATAAAAGACCGCAGTAAGAAGGGCCAGAAAGTCGCCGAAGACCGGGTCGCCGGCCACCGGAGGTTCACGCCGGGTCGAACTTGCCAAAAGAAGGATCATTCCGGCAAAGGCCAGGACCGCTCCCCCCAGAAAGAGCCGGGTGATCCGTTCCTTCCAAACAAACCAGGCGAAGAGTGTCACCCAGATGATCGCCGTGTTTGCCAGCAGCGTGGCGTTGGCCACAGAGGTGTTTTCAAAGGACCAGTGCCAGACCCAGAAGTCGCCCCCAAGAGCCAGCCCCGGAAGCCAGAGCCAGGCATTTCCGTAATGAAAATCACGCCGCGTGGGAAGGATCCTTTTTCTCTGAATTAAAAAGAGAATCGCCAAGGCCAAGGCTCCGAAAAAGAGCCGCCAGAAGGCCGCATCCCACATCCCCACTCCATCCGGGCCGCGGGTGCTGAGAACCGCGAAAATCGGAGCAAAGGCAATACAGAGGGCACCACCAATCACGGCCAGGAGGTGGCGGCCCGAGATGGCATTTTCATGACCCGGGTGAGGGAGCTTCGTCATGGTCATGAACTCAAGGAATGGTTCACGGAAGCGGAGACGCCGGAACCGGTTCCGTTTCCTCCTTTGATTCCCCGGAGTGATCGATTCCCCGATCCAGGCACCAGCGCAAGGCCCCGCCGTTTCCGCGCGCCGAGGCGATTCTCATCCACCGTTTTGCTTCGGTGAAGGAGGCCTCGACCCCGAATCCCTCGCTCAGGCAACGACCAAGGTCGAACATCGCCCTGTCATCGCCCTGCTCCGCCGCCGACCGGAATCGAACCACTGCCTCGGCGGGATTGACCTCGACACCGGTGCCATTAGCGTAAAAAATGCCGAGCTGATAGACTGCGGAGATCCGGCCCTGCTGCGCCGCCAACTCCATCCAGCGGAAGGCCGCGTCCGCTTCACCGGAGGAGAACTTCACCAGAGCCATCAGTTCCTGCGCGGCAGGATGGCCGCTTTCACCCGCCCTTTCGAGAAGGCCGAGAGCTTCTCCGGAGAGAGGCTGTCCGTTCCACTGGGTGGCGGCAAACCGAAGCTGGCAATCGGCATCACCCAGCTTGGCCCCTCGCAAAAAGTAGGCGAGGGCCGCCCCGGTGTTTTCTCCCCCGGCCAAAGAATGCAGCCCGAGCACGCGCAGAGCTCCGGCATTCCCGGACACCGCCTGCGATTTCAACCATGCCTCGATTTCCAAACGATTCTCTTCCTGTTCGATCTTCTCCAGCAAGGGCAACAGGCCGAGGGCCTCGGGACTGCCGTCGGAAATGAGGAAGTCTTCAAGCGACCTGCGCGACAAGTTGACTGCGGTCTCCTCGTCGAGTCGAAATCCGGGGAGAGGGAACTCCAGGGACCCGCCGCCTTTGAAGGGCCCCAACTTGAGATTCCATCCGGAAAGCCCATAGCCAACTGCCGAAGCGAGCACCGCACCCGTCACCGCGGCCAGAAGCCAGGGAACCCGTCGCTTTCGCCGCGGTACCTCGGCACTTACGGGGATTTCATCCGAAACGACCGCGCCTTCCCCGGTGCTGCCGGGATCAGACTCCGCCACTGACTCCTTTGCGGGCGTTCTTTTTATCTCGAGTTCACCTTCGTAGAGTGCACTTTTGAGGACCGTCTCAAGCGAGTCATCGGGGACGGGCGGCTCCGCTATCGGAAGTGATTCCGGCTCTTCGTGGAGCTTGAAATCAAGGGTCTCAAGGGCAGCGAAGAGGTCGCCTTCAAGATCGCACGGGTTCTCCACGATTTGAGCTCTGAATTCTTCAAAAAGATCCGAGACCGGAACGGGCACAAGGTAGTGCGTTTCCACAGGGTGCTCCCATCGGAACCGCGATCCGGTGAGGAGGAACCAGACCAGAGGCAGCGCCAGAGTAGAGCGGCGCGCGATCTCGTACTGCTTTCCGGGCAGGCGGGACAGCATTCTGACTTTTGCGGGCAGGTTTACGCCTTCCTTCAGCGTGGCCATGGTCTGGTGAAGCCTCAACTTGAGCGGAAATCCGGACCATACATCCTGACCTTTCCGTTCGATCAGTCCCGCGGATCCGCTGAGCGAACGGGTCCCGGTAAGGACAAAAATATTCTCCGGAGGCAGCCACCACACCCCGCCCGAACCCGCCTGCCGTTCGATTCCTTCGAGGGCCGATCGAATCGATCCCGCGGCTTGTCTGGCCACTTCGAAGGGAAGCGGACCCGTCCGCAGTACGAGCGATTCCAAGTCCACGCCCTCGACTCTCTCTTCTCCGATCAGGGTAATGGAATCACGGTCCTCGAGGTAGTTCACCTGAAGCTGATTGATCGTTCCCCGACCGGGTCGACGGGTCGCCTCATGGTGCTGATTCAGCCACCCTTCCCTCGGAATGGACCGCGGTCCCGGCACCAGTTGAATGCAGGCGGGGGCCCCTCTCAGGCGGGTCTGGATCCCGTAAGGCTCATCGCTCCGTGCAAACTCCGGCTCAAGGACGTAGTCGGAAGGCTCCGATGATTCATCCGTTAAATCGCGAAGCAACCACTCGCGCACCGGCATCGCGGGCATCGCGACCGCGGACTCCCATTCTTTTGCCCCCTCCGCCCCCGCTTCCATCACAGAACGGAAAGACTTAAGAGAGGATCTCCCCGATTCATCGAGAACCTCCAGAATGGCCCCACGGAGCGCGGGATCAAGTTCATCGAAGTTTCTCGGAAGCGAGTCACGGTGGAAAGTCCGGACCGGAACTCCGGCGATCAGTGAACAGAATATCTGGGCAAAGTGCCACTCGGTCCGGTGCTCCATGACACGGGCTCCCGGCTTCGTCCATCCGTGGAACTCGGAAAACACCGGGAAGATTTTGCCATGGCGGTCGACAACGACCTCAAAATTTAAGGTGGAAAAGCGCTCCAGCGAAGACGGCAGTTGCGGAAGAGTGTCAAACAAATCGAGGAACCGGCAGATCCACTCCGATGCCACCGCCACGGGGACCCCGCCGGTGCGGCCCAGATAGACCGGGAGGGGTTCACCGTCCTTCATTTCGTCGGCATAGAACAACTCCTCGGCATCGCGGCCCCACGAAATCAGGTTGGAGATCCGGTCGCTGTGAATGTCGGCAATCTGCTGGAGTTCCCGCTGAAAGGCCTCAAGCTTGTCACTCCGGGAGGCCGCCCCCTCAAAAATGTGCAGCCTCGCCAGCCCCCATCTCTCGCAATCGAGCACGAGAAGGATTCGTTCGTCGACTCCTTGAGAGGGAAGCGTGATAACATTACCATGGATGTCTCTCACAAACCGATATTGAGCAAACTCGGTAATCGTCGATGCATTCATTCAGGTGGCTGTGTCAGTCGGGGCGGAGGTCTCTGCTCACGCGGAGCTTAGATTCGTTGATTAAGCGGTTGATGACCCCGCGTGAAAGGTAGATGTTTACCTTTAGGAAGTCATTCTCAAACCGCATTCTATCATGTCGCAGGAAAGGCGCAGCCGCATAAACCGCAGGACCGGGGAAACGGAGATCCAACTGGATCTCCTCATCGACGGGACCGGCACCTCCACGATCTCAACCGGAGTACCGTTTTTCGATCACATGCTGACGCTGTTTGCCAAGCACGGAAGATTCGGACTCGAGGTCAAGGCGGAGGGAGACATCGAGATCGACTTTCACCACACCGTCGAAGACACCGGGATCGTTCTGGGTCAAGCCTTTCACGAGGCGCTCGGAGAGAAGCGCGGCATCTATCGCTACGCCTCGGGCCATTTCCCGATGGATGAGACGCTCGTTCGTGTCGCCCTCGACGTTAGCGGACGCCCCTTTCTCGACTACCGGGCTCCCGAATGTGTCCCGCATGTCGGGGAGAAGTTCAATTTCACCCTCGTCGAGGAGTTCATGAGGGCTTTTGCCTTCAATTCGCTCATCAATCTGCACATTGAGATCCTTTACGGAAGGGACCCTCACCACATGGCGGAGGCCATCTTCAAGGGGCTGGCCCGCTGCCTCGACGAGGCCACCCGGATCGATGCGCGGATCGCGGGAGAAATCCCCAGCACCAAAGATGTCCTTTAACCTGACCCCCGACGGGTCTACTGGTCACCATGGCGAATCGTGTTGGAGTCATCGACTACGGAGGAGGAAACCTTCGTAACGTCCTCAATGTCCTGAAGTTTCTCGGGCATGAGGGCTCACTCGTCTCATCTCCCCCGGATCTTGAGAAGGTCGACCGCCTCGTTTTCCCCGGCGTCGGCTCTTTCGGCGACTGCGTGGCCGAACTCGACCGCAAGAAACTTCGCGATCCGGTGGTCGACTGGGTCAAGGGGGACCGTCCCTATTTCGGGATTTGCCTGGGCTACCAGGTTCTCTTTGAACGATCCCAGGAAACACCGGAAACCAGGGGCCTCGGGCTTTTCCCCGGGGAAGTGGTGCACTTTCCCGCTCAGAAGGGCCTGAAAGTGCCGCACATGGGCTGGAATCAGGTCAATAAGGTTGATCCCGATTACTTCGTCTGGAAAGGCACTCCCGATCCTCTCTACCTCTACTTTGTCCACTCCTACTATCCCAGACCGGAGGAAACGAGTCTGATTGCCTCAACGACAAGCTACGGAGAAGACTTTGCCTCGAGCATTTCCAGAGGAAGAACCTTCGCGGGCCAGTTTCACCCCGAACGCAGCCAGGAAGCCGGACTTCAGTTGATCCGGAACTTCCTTGATACGCCTCTTTGACCGGGTATCAGTTCGCGACCCGCATCGGCATGATCACATAGAGGAAGGGCTCATCGATCTTGATGACCCCGGGGCTGCTCTCGTCGATCAGATCGATGAAGACTTCATCCTGATCGAGGTTGCGAAGCGGTGCCATGACAAACTCCGGATTAAAGGCAACAACGATGCGGGGACCGTTGTAGCGCACATCGATCACTTCCTCGGCCTCTCCGATCTCGGGAGAATTGGCCGAAATGGCGAGCCGGTTGTCTTCGAAGGCAAATTTGATCGAGTTGGTCTTCTCGTTCACGAGGAGGCTGACGCGCTTCACGGCGCTCTGGAGCACTTCCCTCTCCACCGTGACGCGATGATTGGCCTGTCCGGGAATGACCTGGCGGAAATTCGGGTAGTTACCCTCGATCAGCTTGGTAATAAGCAGGCTGCCGTTCAGTTCGAAGCTGGCCTGGCTGTCGGTGATGGCGACTTTGAGCTCACCTGAATTCTCGAGGAGTCGCTGCAGCTCGTTCACCGCCTTTGTGGGGATGATCACCGATGACTCGTTGCCCGCCGGGAACTCCAGGTCCTGCTCGACCATCGCGAGGCGCCGTCCGTCGGTCGCCACCAGAGTGAGCATACCCTCTCCGATGATGCAGTTGACCCCGTTGAGGACGTATCGGGTTTCGTCGGTAGAAATCGCGTAGGAAGTTTTCCGAAGCGCGTCGCGGAGCAACTTCTGATCGATCGTGAACTCCTTGGCCTCACCGAACTCTCCGATGACCGGAAACTCACTGCTGGGAAGACCGAGAATCTTGAAAAAACTCGGGCCGCTGCGCACCGTCGCGGCATTATCGGCGTTCACCTCGAAATCGATTTCGCTGGTCGGCAATTCCCGCACGATGCTCGCGAGCCGCCTCGCGGGAAGAGTCGTGGATCCGGTCGAGGCCACCTTGGCCGGAATTCGCTTCGTGATCGTGACGTCCAGATCGGTGGTGGAAAGCTGAAGTCCGAGTTCGTCGGCCTCGATCAACACATTGGAGAGAATGGGAAGCGTCGTCCTCGTGCTGACAACATGCTGAACCTGGTTGAGTGCGTCCTGGAAGACGTCTTTGTCGATCTGAAACTTCATTCGCTTTGGAGTCCTAAGTGTGAACTTGGACCCCCTGCCTGTCCACGTAAAACTTCACTCCCCGCCGCCACCGAAGGCTTTCGAGCCGAGCCGGAAATTCGGAGGGTATTGCCCCCGGGGCTGACGCGGTGATTCCACCGACGAACCTCCCCGGACAAGGCGGCGCTTGATGAGTTCGACCGTGCTCTTGAACGAGGCGGAATCATCACAACGCTTTTTCACTTTCCGAACAGCGTAGATCACCGTTCCATGGTCCTTGGCGAACGCGGCGGCAACCTCGACAAGGGACAGATCCGTCAGGGTGCGCACCAGATACATGGCAATCTGGCGGGCTTCAGCAATCCGGGCGGTACGCTTTTTGCCGGAAAGGATCTGCACGTCGATATCATAATGCTCGGCAACGGCCCGCTTGATTTCCTCAGCTCCGACCTGCCGCGTATCCTGACCATCGCAGATATCGGCGATGATCTCAGCGACCTGTTCCGGTGAAATCGGTTCCTCATTCATCGTCGTGACCATGGCCACGCGGATGAGCGCCCCTTCGAGGGCCCTTACATTACCGCGGACACGTTCAACGATCACATTGATGAGCTCGTCGCTGACCTGCATTTTCCAGTCATCCCGTTTCCGGCGCAGAATGGCCGCCCTCGTTTCCAGACCGGGACGGTGAATCTCGACACTCAAACCCCACTGAAAGCGCGAAACGAGCCTTTCCTCCAGTTCATTTATCTCCGAGGCAGGGCAGTCGCTCGCGAGAACGATCTGCTTCCGCATATCAGCGAGGCGATTGAAGGTGTGGAAAAATTCGCGCTGAAGCCCCTCTTTCCGCCCGAGGAACTGAACGTCATCGATGAGCAGAAGATCCGCCTCACGATATCTCCGGCGGAAGGGCACGAGCGCGTTCTTCTGAATGGCATCGATATAGTCATTCGCAAACTGCTCCGCCGTCACGAAGATGATCTTCGACTTCGGCCGCAGTCGCAAAGACTCCCATCCTATTCCGTGAAGAAGGTGAGTCTTGCCGAGACCGCAGGCCGAATGAAAGAAGAGCGGCTGATAGGTTTTGCCCGGTTGATCGGCCACGGCACGCGACGCGGCCCAGGCCAACTCGCTGTTTTCGCCCGGAACAAAGTTCTCGAACCGGAAAATCTCGACCAACCCGGCGGCGCGCCCCCGCTCCAGCAACTTCTTTTCACTGACCTTCTCGACGAGCACCTGAGGGGTGAGTTTAGTTCGCTCCTCCCGCCCCCGTTCAGACTCAACCGGTTCTTTTCCGGAGCTCTCTTCAGTCCCGGATGACACCGCGACTTCAAACCTAACCCGCTCGCAGGCGGTGAGGTATTTCTGAAAGGCTGATATTAAAGTAGTTTTAAAATTTTCCTCGACCCAGATCGCATACATCGTTCCGGGAGCGAGCATCACGACTTCGTGAGGGCTCACTGAAACGAGCTGAAATTCTCCGAACCAAAGGTCGAAGGTGGAGTCACCCAATTGGGTGCGGAGATCGTGAGAGACGTCTTTCCAGAGGCAGATGAGTTGTGGTTGATTTATTTCTTCCTGTGTTTCAAGCGGGTATCGGTTGTGCATTCTCGGGGAAACGGTGTCGTGTTCGGAATCGGTGGGGCTAACGGAACCGCGCAGAGAGAAGAGACAGATTTGATCGGCTTATTCATAATTCCTTGATTAACAGTGAGTTATGTTTTTTACTAACCATGAACAGGGCTGTATTGGGATTGGAACAGGCGGAACTGTCCTTGCTGGTTCTGAATTCCCTGGAAGAGCGGGCCATCGTTACGGGGATAAACCTGAAAAACGGCCGGGTCACTCTTCCATTCATTCTGAATTTGCGCGGGAGGTCACGGTTACATTCCCGCTTATCAGAGACAACTCTAAAGTGGCGGATTCGTCAGATTTTTCCGGGCGAGATTGCGTGATTCCCAAAACCGGATGAAGCGAAATCCAATGAGTGAAATTTTGAGAACATTTTATTCAAATGCCTTAATTATTTATATGATACGCTCTTCCTTCTTCGAAAAACCCATCCAAACCCCATCGTCAGGAAGGTGGTAATGGGCCACATCCACTCGGAGGCGAAGGTTGCTTTCACGGATTTTTTCGTCCCTTCGATGAGTTCATAAGTCGGCAGTCCGGCGAGCCATTCAGCGAGATCATCGTTCATGAAAAGCACCCAGACGTCCGTCCTTACGAAGAGGACAAGGATAAATGAGCACAAGGCACCCAGTAGTAATCCCCCGACGCTGCCTCTTCCGCCGCCCAGCAAGGCGATAAGAAACATACCCAGCAGGGGGCCCACCGTGTAAGTCGTCATACCGAAGGCCAGGGGCAAAATCGGGACCTGGGTTTTCTCTTTGACTGCGAACAGGACAAAGGTGAACCCGGTCAGAACGATCCCCCAGAATACCACGAGGAGTCTTGAGACCTTCACGAGATGACGATGTTCCGCCTCCGATCGTTCATGATCCGTCCGGTGCAGCAGCGATAAGGTCGTCTGACTGAGTGCGGCAAGTATCGAATCGAGGCTCGAGATGGCCGCCGCAAAGATCCCCGCAAGAATCAAACCTTTCAGCATCACCGGCATCTCCGTGACAATCCATACCGGAAAGATCATATCGGGAACCCCGGGCTGCCCCCCCGACCACTGGACCGTCTCGATGATCATCGGATCGGTCGGAGGGTGGTTTACGTAAAAGACAAAAAGGGCGGCCCCGACCATCAGCATGAGAATCGTCACCAACTGGCCGAAGGAACTCCAGATGATCGCCTTCCTCGCGTCCCTGGAACTGCGACAACAGAACATTCGCTGTGCATTCATCTGATCGACGCCAAAGGCATTGAGATTGAGGAAAGGAACCGCAAAGATCGCCACCCAGAAGGTAAACTGGAGCTCGGGTGAGGTATCAAAATTGAAGACTCTCATCTTGTCGACCGTGGAGCCGTCGAACAACTCGGCCGCCCCTGCCGTGGAGAAGAGTGTCGCCCATCCGTTCTCAAAGGTTCCCACCATCCAGAAGAGCGCGGTGAGTCCGCCCGCAACGAAGATTCCGAACTGCATCACATCAGTCCAGATGACCGTTCGCATGCCGCCCATGAGGGTCCAGCCCACCGCGAACACTCCGATGACGACGATGCACCATTCAAAGGGCAGAGGAGTCACCACCTTCAATGGCAAGGCGGCGACGAGAACCCGGACACTTTGAGCAAGAATACTTCCGACCGTAAAGAGGATCGTGGCCAGCGTCTTCACCCCTCCCCCGAGACGGTTCCCCATGTAGTCATAGGGGCTGTAGATGTCTTTCTCGTGGAAGACCTTCACAAAATACATCCCCACCAAGACCCGGGCGAGAATGGACCCGATCGCCCACTGAAGGTAGGTAAAATCACCCTGCAGGGCCATGACCGAGCCCGGGACGGCGATGAAGGTTACCCCGCTGATCTCCGTGGCAATGATCGAGCCCGTCACCGCCGGCCACGGGAGAGAACGGCCACCCAGAAAGAAATCCTTGATGCTCGCCTGCTTCCCCCGCATCAAATGGCCGATCACGGTGGTGAGGAGAAGGTATCCGGCGACGACGGCCCAGTCGAGAGGGGTGAAGAACTGATGGAGTCCGTTCATGGGAGGTCGTGCGGGGATTAATCCGCCTCCATCATGTAACAGGCATGACCTCCAAGAAAGAACAATCTGAGCAGGCAATTAATTGCCGCCGGAACCCAGTCACTCAGACTTCGCTAGAAGCGCAGCCCCCGCCGCTACAGGGAAAGATCACAGATGCCGGCGCTTCTTGACATGAAGCTGCGCCAGGGACTTCTGCATCAAAATCATCGCGGCGACATGGTCCTCGGGGAGCGTGTCCTTCTCGGTCATTGCCTTTTGCGCTCTCTCAAGCGCCTTCTCGACCGCGTCCTCATCAATCTCATCGGCTTTCAGTGCCATATCGGTGAGAACCGAGACCCGGTCGTTTGAGACCTCAACGATTCCTGTTCCGATCGCGAGAGAGGTCTCCTGTCCGTTCTTCAGATAGCGGAGCTCTCCCGGCTTGAGGGTCGTCACGATGGGGGCGTGGGCCTTGAGAATACCCAGTTCCCCCTCCGCTCCGGGCACGACGACACTGTCAATCTCGTCAGAGAAGGCTTTTTTCTCGGGAGTAACAATGTCGAGTCGCATGAATCGGAGCGGGTGGTCGTTTTAACGAAGATTACTTCTCCACCGAATCAATTCCGGCCTTCATGTAGAAGTTGTTTTCCGGAACGGAGTCGTGCTTTCCTTCGAGAATCTCCTTGAAGCCTTTGACGGTCTCCGAGACCGGGACGTAGACTCCTTCGATCCCGGTGAACACCTGGGCCACGCTGAAGGGCTGGCTCAGGAACTTCTGGATCTTCCGGGCACGGAACACGGTCAGTTTGTCCTCGGGGTTGAGTTCATCCATCCCGAGAATGGCGATGATGTCCTGAAGGTCCTTGTAGCGCTGGAGCACGGTCTGGACACCACGGGCAACCTGGTAGTGTTCTTCTCCGACAACGTCGGCAGTCAGAGCGTTCGAGGTTGAGGAAAGAGGATCCACCGCCGGGTAGATGCCGAGCTCAGCGAGAGAACGCTCAAGCACGACGGTCGAGTCAAGGTGGGCGAAGGTGTTCGCCGGAGCCGGGTCGGTCAAGTCATCCGCCGGCACATACACTGCCTGGAAGGAAGTGATCGATCCTTTGTTTGTCGAGGTAATCCGCTCCTGAAGCTGCGCCATTTCCGACGCAAGAGTGGGCTGATAACCCACCGCGGATGGAGTCCGTCCAAGAAGCGCGGAAACCTCGGAACCAGCCTGAGAGAAACGGAAGACGTTGTCGACGAAGAGAAGCACGTCCTGGTTCTTCTCGTCACGGAAGTATTCTGCCATTGCGAGAGCGGAAAGCGCAACACGGAGACGCGCACCGGGAGGCTCGCTCATCTGGCCGTACACGAGAGCCACCTTCGACTTCGAAAGATCATTCTGATCAATAACGCCGGCTTCACTCATCTCCCAGTAGAGATCGTTCCCTTCACGGGTCCGCTCACCGACACCGGCGAAGATGGAGTAACCTCCGTGCTCCTTCGCGATGTTGTTGATGAGCTCCATGATGACAACTGTCTTGCCAACACCCGCACCACCAAACGCGCCCACTTTACCACCCTTGGTGAACGGGCAGATGAGGTCGATCACCTTAATCCCGGTCTCGAGGATCTCGGCCGACGTCGCCTGCTCAACGAGGCTCGGAGCGGGACGGTGAATAGGATAATATTTCGTGGCATTGACCGGTCCACGCTCGTCAACGGCATCACCCGTGACATTGAAAATACGGCCAAGAACACACTCGCCCACGGGCACTGAGATTGGTTTCCCGGTGTTCACGACCTTGAGTCCGCGCTTCAAGCCTTCGGTGGTGGACATCGCCACCGCCCTGACCCAGCCGTCTCCAAGATGCTGCTGCACCTCAAGCACCAGTTTCGTGTTGACCCCGTTGAGGTCGTAATGCACTTCGATCGCGTTATAGATCTCCGGCAACTTCTCGGCGGCGGAGAAGTCGGCGTCTACGACCGGTCCGATAATCTGGACGATTTTTCCTTCGTTACTCATCTGATGCTTGCTCCTACTCGTTGAGAGATTGGTGTTCTTTATTAAATTTGAATGAGGCGGCGCTCTACTCGAGTGCGCGCATGGCCGTGGTGATCTCCAGCAGTTCCGACGTGATCGCCGCCTGACGCTGTTTGTTGTAATCCAGCGTGAGATCTTTGATCATCTGCTTCGCATTGTCCGTCGCCGCCTTCATTGCCACCATCCGGGCACTGTGCTCGGAAGCGCGGGACTCGAGAACCATCTGATACAGCTGGTAATTCACATACTGGGGAACAACGAGGTCGAGGACACCCCGGGCGCTCGGTTCGAAAATGTAGCCACCATACTCCGGCCCGGTCGACGCGTCGGAAGGTTCGGCGTCGCGTCCCACACCCACGAACTTCTTGTCGCGGCCGAGGTCAATCGGGCTGATTGGAAGAAGGGTTTCGATCATGGCCTCCTGGCTGATCGTGTTGATGAAATTGGTAAAAGCGACCGTGACCCGATTGAATTCACCGGAAAGGAACTTCTCGGTAACGAATTCGGAGACAGCTTTTGTTTCTGAGAACTGAACCGGATCTTTCACCCCGAAGTCAGCCAGAAGCGTCCTTTTGAGTCTCGCCATCGCCTGACGACCTTTGTTGCCGATGGTGACAAAGGTGGCATCCTTCGAAACTTTCTCGGTGACGAGACGGAGCAGGTTGGTATTGAGCGGTCCGCAAAGCCCTTTGTCCGTGGTGACCAGAACGACAAGCTCACGGTTACCATCCTGCTGCTTGAGAAGCGGATGGTCCTCCTCGCTCGTGTGCTCCTTGAGGTGAACGAGCACCTTATTGAGCAAATCCGCATAGGATCGACCGGACACGGCCTGATCCTGCGCCTTCTTCATTTTAGAAGCCGCGACCAACTGCATGGCCTTGGTAATCTGGGCCGTGTTTTTGACCGACTTAATGCGTCGGCGGATGTCGCGAAGGTTTGCCATGGTCTAATCGAACTTCGTAAAGGACGCCGACTGATTATGCCTTGTAGGTCGATTTGAAATCTTCGATCGCCTGACGGAGCTCACTGACGATTTCATCGCTGAGTGCTTTTTCGTCGCGAATCTTCGCGAGAATGACCTCTTTCCGGGTGGTGAGATACTCCTGCAATTTCGTCTGGAAATCCTTGACCTTGTTTACCGGCACGCTGTCGAAGAAACCATTCTGCATCGCCCAGAGGAGAGCCACTTCCACCTCGAGGGGGAGTGGGCCGAACTGGCCCTGCTTGAACAACTCAACGATGCGCTGACCGCGCTCGATGAGTGCCTTGGTCTTTTCATCAAGGTCGGAACCGAACTGGGCGAAAGCCTGCATCTCGCGAAACTGGGCGAGGTCGAGCTTGGTGGTTCCGGAAACTTTCTTGATCGCCTTCGTCTGCGCGGCCGAACCCACCCGGCTCACGGAAAGACCCACCGAAATAGCGGGGCGAATGCCCTGGTAGAACAGATCGGTTTCCAGATAGATCTGACCATCAGTAATCGAGATCACGTTGGTCGGGATGTAAGCCGAAACGTCACCCGCCTGGGTCTCAATGATCGGAAGCGCGGTCAGCGACCCGCCGCCGTTTGCCTCACTAAGACGCGCGGCACGCTCAAGAAGGCGGCTGTGGAGGTAGAAAACGTCACCGGGGTAGGCTTCACGTCCGGAAGGACGGCGAAGCACGAGCGAGACCTGGCGATAGGCAACCGCGTGCTTGGAAAGATCATCATAAACGATGAGCGCGTCCATTCCGTTGTCCATGAACCACTCACCGATCGCGGCACCGGCATAGGGCGCGAGGTATTGATTGGTGGCCGAGTCCGAGGCCGAAGCCACGACAACCACGGTGTAATCCATGGCGCCTTCGGCCTCAAGCGTGGCGATGGTCCGGGCGACGTTGGCCAGTTTCTGACCGATCACGACGTAGATGCAATAAAGGGGCTTCTGGTTCTTCAGGGTGCCCTCTCCGATGGCACGATTCTGACGGGCCTGGGAAATGATGGTGTCGACAGCGACGGTCGTCTTGCCGGTGGAACGGTCACCAATGATCAATTCGCGCTGACCACGACCGATCGGGATCATCGCATCGATCGCGAGAATACCGGTTTGCACAGGGACTGTGACAGACTGCCGGGGAATGATGCCCGGAGCGATCTTTTCCACTGGATAAGTCACCGTCGTCTTAATGTCACCCTTGCCGTCGACCGGCTGACCGAGCGCATCGACGACACGTCCGAGCATCTCCTTGCCTACCGGGACGGAAAGCAACCTGCCGGTCGATTTGACTTCGTCACCCTCTTTGACATTGAGACCATCACCCAGAAGAATACATCCGACCTCCGTCTCCTCGAGGTTCAAGGCGAGGCCGTAGAGACCACCCGGAAACTCGATCATTTCGTTTAGCATGACATCGCTCAAGCCTTCCACTTTGGCGACGCCGTCCCCGATTTCACGAACGATACCTACGTTCGATTTAGACACGGATGTCTTGAGGGATGCGATTTCGGATTCCAGTTCCTGGAGAATATTACTCATGACGTTGCGTCAGGTGAATCGTTACAGTCAGTTATTAATCAATTAAAATTCTCGGAGAGGCGCTCAAGACGGTTCTTCACACTTCCGTCCCACACATCGCTTCCCACCCGGATCTTCATGCCCCCGAGCAATTCGGGAACCACCGCAAACTCCGGCGCTATTTGCGGACCATACTTCTTCTTCAAATCGTTGACGACATCCTTCTGGGTCGTCGCATCAAGCGCCACCGCGCTCTGGATCACCGCCCGGTTTTTCTCGATCTCGAGCTTCACCAGTCTCCAGTAGGCATCAGCCACCTGGATGTATCCACGGGGGCGGGAAGAGGCGAGCTTGGCGATCACCTTGCGCACCGTCGGAAGGTCCAGTTGACCGTCCGTCAGCGACGCAGCGAAGATTTTCTTCGCGGTCCGCAATGCCTCTTTCCGTGACTTCATGGGTTCAGTAAAATTCTATCAGAGAGCCACCTGACCGGCGGTTTCTTCGTTGATACGCTTCTGATCCTTGTCGTCAAGGACCTTGCCCGTCACCTTCGAGGTGGCGTCAATCACAAGCCGGCCGAAGTCGCGCTTGAGCTCATTCATCGCACTTTCGTGCTCCAGACGGGAAGCTTCGCGTGCCTTCTCGATAATCTGCTGAGCCTCTTTGATCGCCTCCTGGGTTTTCTGACCCCGAACCGACTCAGCACTCTCACGCGCTTCCGTGATGAGGCGTTCGGCATCGGCATTGGCCTGATTCAGCATCCCCTGGACCTTTTCCTCCGCCTTGTTCAACTCGGCTTCGATGGTCTTCAGATTCGTCTCACCTTCCGAAATGCGGCGACGACGCGCTTCCAGCATCGCCAGAACGGGCCCGAAGGCATACTTCGAGAGAATGACGTAAACGATCAGGACGATGATCACCTGCGAGATGAACTTCGGCCAATCGAGTCCAAATGTTTGTAGAATGCCTTCCATCGTCAGCGTGAAATAGGATTAAATCGTAGAGTCGCTACCAGTTGAGAGGGGGTTGAAAGGGTCCGCAGCCATTTCCAGACTGCGAACCTTTTCAAAATCCGATCAGCCCTGAAGGGCCATAATGAAGGCGTAAATAGCGATAGCCTCGGCAAGTGCCATACCGATAATCCCGATGGTCAGGATGTTACCGAAAGCACTGGGGTTACGACCGACCGCCTGAGCGGAAGCCATCCCGATGAGACCAAGGCCAATACCCGCTCCGGCACCGGCAACACCGAGTGCGAAGTTTCCGTTGAATCCACCGGCAGCGGCGGCACCGGCTTCAGCAGCGGCAACGATAGTTGTGAGAGTATCGATCATAGTTATTCCTTTGTATTACTGTTTGCTCGTCACCGCCCACACTTCCATGCATGGTCCCGATGACAAAAGTGATGAATTTGTTTTAATGATGTTCCTCGCCGTCGTGTGTCGTGGCAAGCTTGATGTAGACGGCGCAAAGCAGGGAGAATACGGTTGCCTGGAGAGCCCCCACGAGGATCTCCATGAAATAGAACGGAAGAGGGAAAACCACCGTGGATATCCAGGCCAGCCAGCTCGGAAGCCCGATCGTGGCCCCGAGGCCACCCATGGTGTGAAGCAGGGTTTCACCGGCAAAGATGTTACCCAGAAGTCGCAATGAGAGTGACATGGGCCGGAAAATAATCGAGACCACCTCGATAAGTCCGACAAAAAAGAAAATCGGCATCAGGGCATACTTTAAAGGCCCCTGAAGACCTCCCTTGGGACCGAAGATGTGAACAAGAGTCCCCCAAACCCCAAGCTCACGGATCGAAAGATAAAACCACACCAGCATGAACACGGCCGCAAGCGCGAGCGTCATATTCAAATCCGCCGTTGCGGGACGGAGGAGCGGAACAAAGGTGTGGTGACCGCCGGCATCGACGTGCGATGAATCAACCGAAAGAGCAGCGACCTTGTGGCCAAACCCAACCGTGCCAACCCCGGGAAGAAGACCGAACCAGTTTGAGCTGAGAATGAAAATGAACAGAGTCGCGAGGAGCGGAAACGCCTTCGGTGCGACATGTTTGCCGACAATCCCCTCCACCTGGCCGTAAAGAAACTCCACCACATACTCGACCAGATTCTGCTTCGGCCCGGGAATCAACTCCATCCGGCGGGTCGCCATCCGCGTGAACGCGAGAACGGCGACCGTCACGATCGAAGCAACCAGGATTGAATTGGTCAACCAGCCAAGCGCGGGGATCTCCGGTGCATTGATGCCACCGGCTGCTATCAGAGGGCTGATTGTATCAAGGGAAAACATTGGCAGAAAATTTCCAGGAGAGCGGCTCAACGTCACACGAAGGGGTTTATTCGCGGAACGGACGTCGGCCGACGGCGCTCACGGTAAGCAATGCCGGAACTCTCGCAAGACGATTTTGTGAAAAATTTCACAAGCTCCCCCAACCCTTGCCGAATAAGCCCTGGCGAGGTTTACTGACCGTTCAAAAACGGAGTAAAGAGATCGAGCGCTTTTTTTCCCTGCTCGATCAGTTCGTCGGTCTTAGGGGTTCCTGCTGAGGGGTTCAGGAGCTCCTGAGCACCTTCAATTACTCCGGTCGGCAACTCCGTGACAATCGCCTCGCCCGCCGCAGCAACCAGCCTGCCGGTGAGATCTTCTTTTGGCTCAATCGTTGTTCCCGACAATTTCATGGGAGCCCAACGGAACCCGTCACGATCCTCTACAAAGACAAGTCGCTCCGCTCCGGGGATCCAGCGCATCGTTCCCGGCGTGACCCCGACACGCAGGTCCCCGGATAATTGGTCACCGGCGAGATCGATCTGTCCCTCCACCCGGACGAGCCCGTCGGACTGGAGGACTAGATTTCTCAGTTCAACCCGACCGTCGGTTTTTTTGAAATCCACCGTGGCCTGGTTCAGAACGAGGCGATTGAATCGTTCCGAGCGGGTGTACTGGGCGATGCGCTTCAGCACCGGGATGGCTTCGATCACCCCTTCCGTCACATTCATCGTTCCCTCATAGACCAGAGCTCCCGGTGCCCCGGTGATTCTGACCGGACCGTCAATCACACCGGAAAGGCGGTCACGCCATTCTCCGCTCACCAGTTCGTCCACCTGAATCGACGAGATTTCCAGAGAGACATCAAAGTGACCGTGGTCCTCGAACCCGATCTCCCCTTTCCCGTCGATATGCCCGTCCTTGTAAATCCCGAGGGCACATTGATCGATAAAGAGTTCCTTCCCCCGCCATCGCAGTCCGAGATCCTTGAGACGAATCTCGGGTTGGTCGGGCACGGCGATTTTCCCCCCTTCCGCCGAGATCTCCCACGAGCCCGCCTGAAAATCAGGCTCCATCGTGGACCGGGTCCCGCTCAGAAGAAAAACCGGCCCGGCCTCGTTCTCGACCGCGATGTTCGCGCTGGAGACAAGGATACGATCCACCTCGACCCGGTCCGGCGTGAACCGGGAAAGCCACGATGGCAGGGCCGGACCTTCCGCCGCCCCCGAATTGAAGGTCGATTCCTCCGGAGCCTTCCCCTCCTTTCGTCTGGACGAAAACTCCAGATTGAGACGATTCACCGAAATTTCAGGAACCTCGAAGGCCTTGTTCTGAATCCCTCCCATTTTGGCGCGAACCCCGTCGAGCCCCAGTTTGGAGAATGCAGCCGCCTCGCTGCCAAGAGCGTTGAAACTGGACGTGTAGACCTCCGAACCCTCCCACTTCATCTCGGCAAGAGAGACCTCGGAACGCAACGCGGCCGAGCATCGCGCCGCGAGCCAGTCACGAAAACCATCCCCGTGCAGCCATCCGTTGATCGCCGATTTCGCGATGAGAAGAACCACCACGATCGCCACCAGCAGTACGCCTCCGCCTATCAGGACGATCGCGAGCGGATTAAAGGAACGCTTCGACTTTTTGCGGGACTTCGGAGGCATGCCTGAAGAATCGCCATGATGGCGGGCCCGGTAAAGAAAAATTCATGGCGGAAAACGACGATTTCCGAGCCCGCATTTCTTTCGTCTCCACTATTGCACTGCCAGCCCGAAGCTCTTAAAACTTCCCCTGTGCTCGATCTAAAAGAAATCCAATTCACGATTCAGAAGGGGAAGGAAGAGATCCCCCTGCTTCAGAATATCAACCTCCAGGTCCCCACCGGACATTTCATGGCCATCGTGGGCCCCTCCGGCTGCGGAAAATCAACTCTTCTCAAGCTGATTGCCGGCATCAACCAGGAGACCGGGGGCAGCATTTTCTGGAACGGAAGGAATCTCTCCGAGGAGGGTGATCTCGAACATTCCGAAATTGGCTACGTCCCGCAATTCAGCATCGCCTTTGAAGCCCTCACCGTTGAGGAGAACATTGAGAGCGCGGTCCGGCTCCGGTCCGAAACCAAAAACCGCGCCGCCTTTGATGACCTCGTCGACAGTGTCCTCGCCTCCACCGGACTCGAAGCCATCCGCGACCGCCAGGTCAAGGTGCTTTCCGGGGGGCAACGCCGCCGTCTCTCGCTTGCCCTCGAACTGGTGACCGATCCGGTGCTTCTGCTCTGCGATGAGGTCACAAGCGGCCTTGATCCGAAAAGCGAGCAGGAGATCGTCGAACTGATGCATCAGCTAAGCCGAAATGAGCATCGTCTCGTCGCCAACGTGACCCACAGCCTCGCCAACCTCGACCTCTACGATTCCGTTCTCGTCCTCGACGCGGGACGGGTGGTTTACCACGGACCACCGAGGGCCCTTGAGCATTACTTCAGCGTCGAGAAGGCCGAGGATGTCTACCCCCGTCTTGCGAAACGCAAAACAGAAGAGTGGGCGGAAAGCTGGGAAAAACACCGTCTCGCCTATTACGAATCCTTTGCCTTCAAAAACCCCGCGAATACCGAGTCCTCGGTCTCGGCGGTGACCCCGGGAGCACTCCCGCAGTTCTTCGCGCTTCTCTCGCGGCGCTGGAAGATTTTCTTCCGCGACAAAGGACAGATTTTTCTGCAACTCGCGATCATGATCGGGTTCCCCTTCCTCGTCATTATCTTTGAACTGGAGGGTGTTGAGCAAACCCGGCGGCTTTCGGATACACTCCCGGCGCTCAGCGAATACAAGGCCGAGCAGGAAGCGATGGCCTTTAATCTGAATCTCGGTGGGGTCGTCTCGGGGCTTGTCATGTTCCAGGTCATTCTCCTCACCCTGATGGGCTCAAACAACTCCGCCCGCGAGATCGCGGGGGAACGATACATTTTCGAGAAGGAGAAACTCGGGGGGGTCCGGCCGGTCGTTTACATCGCGAGCAAACTCGCTTTTCTCTCGGTGCTGGTGCTCCTCCAATCCTTCTGGATGGCCATTTTTGTGCAGAGTGTCTGCGAGATTCCCTCGCAGAGTTTTGTCCCGCATTTGCTCCTCCTTCTTCTTGTGAACGGGGCCATGACCGCCATCTGTCTCGGCATCTCCTCGCTCGCCAAAACCGCTGATCAGGCTTCACTGCTCAGTATCTACCTTGTCGGATTTCAGCTACCGCTTTCCGGGGCCGTCCTCGCTCTCCCGGAATGGGCGGGCTGGCTCTCGCGCCCCTTCATCTCCGCCTACTGGAGCTGGGCCGGGATCATGGACGGGATGCAGCGCGACTATTTCCGCTACATTGAGGAAGTGACCGACACCTGGCTCGCCCCGATGTGGCTGGCGTTTCTGGTTCTGCTAGTCCACGTCGCCCTGGGGCTCTTCATCGCCTATATCGGGGTGAAAAAGCCGCGATGGGACAACTGAGGATGACCGCCGATGACGAACTGATCGAATTTCTCGGACGGCAGATCACCGACAACAAACGGGAGAAAATCGCCGCCGTCCTGAATGAACGGACGCGACATTTCACGGTGCTCCTCGAAGATATCTACCAGCCGCACAACGCGAGCGCCTGCCTGCGCAGTTGCGATTGCCTCGGGCTGCAGGATGTCCACATCGTCGAAAGACGAAACGACTATCGCCCCAACAACAACGTTTCGATGGGAAGCTCAAAATGGCTCACCCTGCACCACTACCACCGCCCCGAGTCCGCTATTGAGACCCTCAAGGTCAAAGGCTACCGGCTCATCGCGACTTCCCCCAATGAGGACGGTTACGATCTGTTGAACCTGCCCATCGACAAGCCGGTCGCGCTCCTCTTCGGATCAGAACACAAGGGGCTCTCCGACTCCGCCATGGCCGCCGCCGAGGGATACCTGCGCATCCCCATGTTTGGATTTACCGAGAGCTTCAACATCTCCGTGACCCTCGCCCTTGCCATCTCCCGCCTCGTCGAACGCCTCAGGGAAAGCGCCCTCGATTGGAAACTGAAGGACGAGGAGAAAAAAGAACTGACCCTGCGCTTTTACCGTAGCATCGTGGCCCGACACGAACTCCTCGAGCAGAAATTCTGGGAGTCGCGGAATCGTTGATCATCATGCCCTCGCCAAAACGGGAAGAACAGACCGAGTTGCCACTCTTCGCGGCGGTTTCCCCGATGTCGGAATCCTCAGTGAGTTCGGCCGCATGGGAACGCCACTTCCTCGGCTGGGATCAGCCCGTGCTCGACTCCACCGTCGCATTTCTGGCAGCCGGCTGGGACGGGAGCGGAATGCTCGACCTCTCCGATCACCTCGTCGTCGTCCCGACCCGTCAGGCTGGCCGCCGTTTGCGCGAAGGACTCGCCCGCCACGCCGCCACCCGCGAGGCCGCGGTGCTGCCTCCGCTCGTGGTGACGCCGAATTACCTTTTTGCTCCCGCCCGGCTGGCGTCGAGCGGGCTCCCCGTCGCCTCGCCTCAGACCTCGCGACTCCTCTGGAGCGCCCTCCTTCTGCGACTGCCAACGACGGCTTTTCGCCGCCTCTTCCCGGTCGAGCCGGTCGAGCGCCATCTCGCCTGGGCGGACCGGCATGCCGCCGAGTTCCTCGAAGTGCGGGATCTCCTCATCGAATCCGGACTCGACTTCCGCGCCGCCGCCGAACGTCTCGCCGAATCCGAAATCGAAACGGCCCGCTGGCAGGAACTCGCCGCCCTTGAGGAGGCCGCCATCACGCTCATCGAAGCGGGTGGCTTTCGCGATCCCGGGCTCGCTTCGCTCGAGGCGGCCAAAGCCGGAGTTCTCCCCGCGACGATCCGCCACCTCGTCGTCGCGGCCGTGCCTGATCTGCGCCCGCTCGCGGCCGGGGCGCTCGCCCACCACGCCGCCGCGCTGCCCGTCACCTTGCTCGTGGCCGCCCCGGAAAACGAAGCCGACTCCTTCGACGATTTCGGACGACCGTGTCCCCTGACCTGGCTCGAGCGCGAGATCGCTTTCACCGATCCCGCCGGCACCCTCCATCCCTGTGCCCATCCGCTCGCCCAGGCCGACCGTTGCCGCGAACTCCTCGCCTCCTACGAGGATCCCGCCGCCTCGGCCGCGATCGGTCTGCCCGATCCCGAGCTCGCGCCCACTCTCGAACACCGCTTCGCCGCCCACGGACTGCCCACCTACGATCCCGCCGGACGCGCCGTTTCGCGCGAGGGCATCGTCCATCTCCTGCGCCTCGTTTCCGAGCTTCTCGCGTCGGAACGTTACGACACCTTCCGCCAGCTCCTCCGCTGCCCCGGCTTCGCCACTGCGATGTTGCCCGAAGCCCGGCGCGATTCCCTGCGCTCCGGCTGGCTCTTGAAAGACTCCGACGAGCTCTCCTTCCGCCACCTCCCCGGTGATCTCGACGACGCCCTCGACGCGATCGCCCGCCAGCCTGACAAAACCACCACTCTCGCCACCGTCCTCGAGGGGGCGATGTCCTTCGTCGCCCGTCTCCGCAAGGGCGACTTCACCGAAGAACTCTGCGCTTTCCTCGCCGCCGTCTTCGCCGAAAAGCGCCTTTCCCCCCACGATCCCGAGACCGCCGTCTTCGCTGAAGTCGCCGCCGCGATCCACGCGCTCGAGTCCGACCTGGCCTCCGCCGCGCCCGCCTTCCCGAAGAAGCCCGGAGCCGATGACCGCTTTTACCTCCTTCTCTCCTCGCTCGGGGAATGCCGCGTCAATCTCGAGCGCGGACCGCGAGATCTCGACTTGCAAGGCTGGCTCGAACTGATCTGGGAGGACGCCCCCCACCTCCTCGTCACCGGCATGAACGATCACGCCGTGCCCGAGTCGCTCGTTGGACACGCCTTCCTTCCCGACTCGGCCCGCAAGCTCCTCGGCGTGCCCGACAATGACGCCCGTTTCGCCCGCGACGCCTACGTCCTCGCCCTCCTCGTCGAGACACGACGAAAGAACGGCCGGCTCGATCTCCTCTTCGGACGTTTCTCCGCCACCGGCGATCCTTTGCGTCCCTCGCGTTTGTTGTTTCAATGTCAGGATCACGAGCTCGCCTCACGGACCCTGCGCCTCTTCCGCGAGAGCGAGGCCGGACACATCCCGCCCGCCCGCACCCTCGCCTGGCAGTTGAAACCCGCGCCACTGCCGGCCGAACACAAGATCTTCACCCGGATCAGCGTCACCGGCTTCAAGACCTACCTGACCTGCCCCTTCCGCTTTTACCTGAAACACGGCCTCGGGATGGAGCCGGTCGAGGCGGGCAAAAGCGAACTCGATTCCCGCGATTTCGGCAATGCCATCCACGCCGCCCTCGAAGCCTACGGACGCGACGAGGAACTGCGACGCTCCACCGATGCCGGCGTCATCGAGGCCGCCTTCGCGGCCGGGATCGACCGCTGGTTCGCGTGGCACTTCGGGCCGCGTCTTTCCACTCCCCTCCTCATCCAACGCGAAGCCGCGCGACGACGCCTCGCCCGCTGGGCCGCGATCGAAGCGGAACAGCGCTCAAACGGTTGGGAGATCCTCGAGGTCGAGGCGGAACTCGGGAAAACCGAATCGTGGGCCTTTGCGATCGACGGCATGCCCGTGACCGGCCGGATCGACCGCATCGAACGCCATCCCTCCGAGGGGCTCCGCGTCTTCGATTTCAAGACCCTCTCGCCCATGGAAAACGGACGCCGCAAAACCGTCGATCGTTTTCACCTCGTCAACGTGAAGCGCACCGAGGATCCCGCGTCTTTCCCCGCCTGGTCGCGCACCGTCGATGCGAAGGGCAAGGAGCTGCGGTGGATCGATCTGCAGGTGCCGCTCTATCACCTCGCCCTTTCGCAGCGCTTTCCCGGCGAGACCATCACCGCCGGCTACGTCACCCTCGGACGTACCGCCGAGGAGATCGGACTCGATCCCTGGACCGGCCTCGACGAGTCCATCCTGACATCCGCCCAAACTTGCGCCGCCGGCGTCATCCGGTCCATCCGCGACGGGATCTTCTGGCCTGCCAACGAACGAATGCCCGAGTGGGACGAATTCCGCGCCATGCTCTCCCCGACCGCCGCCGATGCCGTCGACCCGAGAGGGTTGGGTGCGGCACATAACCCTGTCTGATGAGCAACCCCTTCCAACTCCCTCACGAAATGATCCTCGCCTCGGCGGGGTCGGGGAAGACGTGGCAGCTCACGAACCGCTACATCGCCCTGATGGCGCTGCAGCTTCGCAGCGGCCAGCCTGTCGCACCCGAGCGCATCCTCGCGGCGACCTTCACGAAGAAGGCGGCGGGGGAATTCTTCGATTCCATCCTCGTGAAACTGGCCGAGGCGGCCTCCGATCCGAAGAAGGCCGCCGCCCTCGCCGGTGACCGCGAGGATCCGCTCGCACCCGTCCTCGCCACGCTCACACCGGAGGATTACACGCGCCTCCTCCGCGTCTTCATCTCGCGGATGCCGCGACTCTTTCTCGGCACGCTCGACAGCTTTTTCGCGAACCTGCTGCGCGCCTTCCCCTCCGAGTTCGGTCTCACCGGCGACTTCGAGACGATGGACGATTACCAGTCCACTGTGGCCCGCGCGAGCGTCTATGATGCCGTCTTCACGCGTCGTCCTTTTTCGGGGAAGGGCGAGGATCCGGCCCAGACCGCCTTTCTCGAGGCCTTCCGTCTCGCCACCCTCGGATCGGATGAGAACCGCGTCGCCAAACAGTTGGATGGGTACATCGACGATCTTCATGATCTCTATTTGAATGCTCCCTCCTCCCAGCGCTGGGGGAACGCCGCCGCGATCTGGGAGGATGGTGGCAGCCATTGGTTTGTCGAAGGGATAGTCCCCCGCGAGGAAAGCGGGCGACTGATTGCAGCGCTGAAGGCCATCGAAGCGGCGGGCGACAAGGTCGAATGGAAATACTGGGACGAGTTTTTCGACGAGATCGCCGACTTCACACCCGGCTTCCCGCTGCCCGGACGCATCGCCTATGTGGCGGAGCGCGTCCTCGCCGCCTGGCGCGACCTTGCCTCCGGCTCCGCCGCGATCAAATTCAACCGCACCGTCCATACCCTCGGACCCAACGGCTGCGAGCCGCTCCGCCGTCTCTTTCAATGGATCGTCGGCGGCGAGCTGAAGGCGAAACTCGAGCGCACCCGCGGCGTGCGCGAACTGCTCCATCACTATGAGGCGGCTTATTCAGGACAGGTGCGGCGGCGCGGTCTCCTCACCTTCCAGGACGTGCAGCTGCTCCTCGCGGGACGCGGCGAGGGCAACGCGGACGACTCGCCCATTTTCACGCAGATCCCCGGAGACGATGACCGTCTCCGCATCGATTACCGCCTCGACGCGCGCTACGATCACTGGCTCCTCGATGAATTCCAGGATACGAACCTCCTCCAGTGGCGCGTCATCGAGAATCTCATCGACGAGGTCGTGCAGGACACCTCGGGGACGCGCTCGCTCTTCCAGGTCGGCGATCTCAAGCAGGCCATCTATGCCTGGCGCGGCGGCGACACGCGGCTCTTCACCGACATCGCGGCCCGCTACAACGAACACGAGGAGCGCGTAAAACGGCGTCACCTCGATATCTCGTGGCGGTCGGGACACGACGTGATCGATCCGGTGAACCGCGTCTTCGGCGACAAGGCCGCCCTTGCTGCGCTCGAGCTGCCCGTCGCCGCGATCGAGCAGTGGGAATGGCACGATCACCTCGTCTCTTCGAAAGGCGAAGACTACGAGGGCATCACCCTGTTGCTGAATCCCGTGGCGCCTTCGGGAGAAAAGCCCGAGCCCGGCGATATCGACGCCCTCGTCGCCGCGATCCTCGAGGAGATCGATCCGGTGCGGCGCGGTCTTTCCTGCGCCATCCTCGTGCAGAAAAACCGCTCGGGCGAGGAACTCGTCGACGCCCTCCGCGGCCTCACGCGCATCCCGGTGGTGAGCGAGTCGGAGATCTTCATCGCCTCGGACAATCCGCTGAACCGCGCGCTCATGAGCCTCTTCCAGATCGCGGCGCATCCCGGCGACACTTTCGCGTGGGAGCATCTGCGCATGGGACCGTTGGGAGGAATGTTAGAGTCTCGGGAGATCTCTTCACTCGCCTTTTCCTCGAATCTCCTCGCCGAACTCTTCGAGGGCAACTTCGAAGCGGTCTCGCGCCATTGGACGCGCGAACTCGAGACGGCGCACGACGCGCCCTTCGATGATTTCACCCGTGGCCGGGCCGAGGAATTCGCCCTCGCCGCACGGATTTTCGACGAATCGGGCAGCCGCGACATCGACGAGTTTCTCGCCTTTCTTGAGACCTACCGCACCCGCGAGGCCGTCGCCGGCCAGGTCGTGCAGGTGATGACGGTTCACAAGTCGAAGGGACTGACCTTTGACGCGGTCATTCTCCCCGAGCTCGACGGAAACTCCCTCGACACGGCCCGTCGCGAGATCGGGGCGAAAAAGGACGAAGCCCGCGAGGTCGAGTGGGTGCTGGAAATGCCGCGCAAGGAATTCGTCGCCGCCGATCCCGTGCTGGCGGACTATGCGGCCGAGCGCGCCGCCGAGGCGGCCTATGAGAATTTCTGCAAGTTCTACGTCGCGATGACGCGCGCGAGCCGGGCCAACTACCTCATCACGATGCCCCGCGGCTCCAGCTCCACCTCGCGAAATTTCGTGAAGCTGCTCGAAGATACTCTCGCGGGTGATCCGGGCGAGATTCACTTCGGAGACGTGGCCGCGAAAATTCTCTACGAGAGCGCCACAGCCCGAACGAACCGGCGCTGGTATGAGGCCTTCCACCCCGCCGAAGAAGCGCCAGTAGAGGTGACCCATTCCTCAACGGGCGTCGATCCGGCCCTCGGCCGCTTCCGCCCGCGCCGCCGCACGCCGAGCGGATCGGAGATCATCACGGTCAGCGCGGCCCAGCTTTTCAGCCGCAAGGGCGGCGAGGCGCGCGAATTCGGCACGCTCGTCCACGCGCTGTTTGAAGCGCTCGAGTGGAGCGGGACCTTCGATCTTGAGTCCCTCGCCGCGGATTGGACTTCCCGCCATCCTGGCTCGGGCTCGCTCGCGGACGCCCTCGATCAGGTGCGCGGAGTCCTCGCCGTGCCTGCGCTGCACGCCGCCCTCTCCTGTCCCGGCCCGCACGCAGAGGTCTGGCGTGAAAAGAATTTCGAGATTCTTCTCGGCGAGGAGTGGCTTTCGGGCACCTTCGACCGGGTCGTGATCGAGCGCGAGGCGGGCGGACGCGCCACCGCCGCCACGATTCTCGATTTCAAGACTGATCGCGTGGGCAATGATGATGAAATCGCGGCCGCAGTCGCCAAATACCGGCCCCAACTCGAAACTTATCGTGAGGTTCTCCAGCGCATGACCGGCCTTCCTCAGGATTCGATACGCTGCGCCCTCATTTTCACCCGTGCCCGGACGCTCAAGTGGCTCTGAAACAAAAAAATCACGAATCAGGATTGCACCCTTTCTGCTCTTTCGTTATAACGAAATTCCGAAACACGACAGGCTCAGAGAGGTGTACGAGCGATATCCCATTTCCAGCATCCAGCAATCCTACCGCCCCGTTCCCGAAACGAGGACAGTAGTGATGCCTCTTATTATTGCCGCCGTCGGCATCGGACTGGTGACTTTTTATGTCAGAACGAAGCCGGAAACCGCTCAAGCGGATGCGGCTATCGCGGAAATCCAGATCCCGGAGAAACCTCCCGTTTCAATCAATCAGCCGGTAAACGAGGTTCCCCGTGCCATCCCGGTAACGATGGTGGAAGACGGAGCCTTGAGCCCATCGCTTCCCCTTCTTCAGCGCGATGGGGTGACATCCGAGGATTTCACTTCGTGGATGTCGCCGCTCGCTCTCGACACCTACATCCGGCAGAAAAACCGGGGATTCGAAAAAACGTTCTGGGAGCGCGGTCACTGGATCAAAGCAGTCGAGGGTCGCTGGAACAACGGCGCTCACGAGTTCCGCATCGCCTTTGCCGCCAATCCAGATCCGGAACGTATCCAGTGGTACTACCGCATTGACCAGACCGAGGCCCAGTTCACGGAAACTCTCAACCGCCTCCGCAACGAGGGTTACACGCTGGCCCAGAGCCACGCCTATGTCCTCCCGGACGGCAGCAGACGATTTCAGGGAGTCTGGCAGCGGACTGTTTCAGGATCCGGGAAAAACAACGGCCCCCAGGATTTCATCGGCGCCGCCACCGGGATTCGGTGAACCTCCGGATTTGATGAATCCTCTCCGCTCCCTGCCTCAGGCAATGAGATCCTTGATGACCGTGCCTCCGAACTGCGAAAGCTGCTTGAAGCGTCCCGCGTGATAGAAGTTCAGCTTGTTGTCGTCGAGCCCTAACAAACGCAAGAGCGTGACGTGGAAATCGCGGACGTGGGCCTTGCCCTCGACCGCCTCCATCCCCAGTTCGTCGGTCGCGCCGATGGTGTGTCCGGCCTTGCAACCGCCGCCGGCGAGCCAGATCGTCATGGCATTGGGATTGTGGTCGCGGCCGTAGGCGGTGCCTCCGCGGACCCCGTTGTCAGGCGTGCGGCCGAATTCCCCGCACCAGACGATGAGGGTCGAATCGAGCAGCCCGCGCTCCTTCAAATCGGCGATGAGCGCGGCGATGGGCTGGTCGACCCCTGCGACGAGATTGCCGTGGGCCCGCTCGATGTAGTCGTGGCTGTCCCATGACCCATGATAGAGCTGCACGAAACGTACCCCCTTCTCGACGAGCTTGCGGGCGAGGAGACATTTGCGCCCGAAGGCATCGGTCGTGTCCTTGCCAATGCCGTAGGCTTCCCTGGTCTTTTCGTTTTCTTTGGAAAGGTCGACGGTCTCGGGCACCTGCATCTGCATGCGGAAAGCAAGCTCGTAGCTGTCCATCCGCGCGCTCAATTCGGCGTGGTCGGGATGCTCTGCGGCATGAGCCGCGTTCAACGAGGTGATGAGATCGAGGTTCTTCCGCTGATGGTCCCGCGTCACCCCCGCAGGCGGCGAAAGATCAAGAATGGGCGAACCTTTCGGGCGCAGCGGCGTACCCTGATAGCTGGCGGGCAGGTAGCCGTTGCTCCAGTTCGCCGCGCCGCCCTGAGGGTAGCTGACCTCGGGCAGGACGATAAAACCGGGCAGGTCCTGATTCACCGAACCGAGTCCGTAGTTCACCCACGAGCCAATCCCCGGATCACCGCCAAAGCGGTTGCCGGTATTCATCTGAAACATCGCCGTGGGATGGTTCACGCTGTCGACGGTGCAGCCACGGAAAAAGCAGATCTCGTCCGCGACCCGGGCGAGGTGCGACCAGTTTTCCGCCATGTCCGCCCCGCTCTGTCCGGCTTTGATGAACTTGAACGGGCTTTGCACGTAGTAGCGCTTCCCGCTCTCCATCGCCGACTTCTGTTTGCCCTCACGGACAAACTCCTTGAGGTGCATTTTTTCAAGCATTGGCTTCGGGTCGAAAGTGTCGATGTGCGAAGGCCCTCCCTCCATCATCAGGAAAATGATGTGTTTTGCTTTGGCCTCGGGGAAATGACCGGGCTTGGGAGCGAGTGGTCCGGCTTTGGCCTTTTCCTCGGCAAGGAGGGCGCTGAAAGCGACGCTGCCGAGCGAGGCACCGAGCCCGTAGACAAACTCACGCCGGGTCGGCGCATGGAAGGCGCGGGCACCAGCACAGGGGAAATAGGGACGGGGTTTCATGGCTGGGAAGGCGCAACTTGGGTGAACTTCGTGAAAAACATCCGCGTCCATCCGCGTCCCATCTGCGGAAATCTGCGATCCAAGTCCTCGACTATTTGCGAAAATTTGCGGCCCATTCGCGGCCATTTGCTTTCCATTCTCTTCAACGCAGATGAGCGCGGATTGCCGCAGATGAACGCAGATCGGGATCCGACAAAACCTCCCTCGAATCTCGCTGTTTTTTCAATACACATAGACAAACTCGTTCGCATTCAGCAGCGCCAGACACACGTCGGCGAAAGCCCTTGTCCTCGCATCACAATCCCCCGGCTGGAGATCAGGAACAAAGTCGGCGTAGGCGTGCAGCTTCTCGTCGAAGGAGAACTTCTCGCCCGTATTTTCCTCGACCGCCTCGCGGCGCACCGTTAGAGGCGGCTCGAACGCGGGATAGACGGCCTTTTCCTGCACCGGCACCATCGCCTGCCAATGATCCAAACAGGTCGCGATTTCCTCGTCCGTTGCCTCGCGTCCCAATACCAACAAGAATGCCCCCCGGATCGCTGATGCATCATCCTTCGCCTCGCCAAGGACCCGTTTCGCCAGTGCCAGCGACCGCGCCTGGCTCGCCTGGCTGTTGAAGAGGGCGAAGACCTGCGGAGTCACCGTACTGGCGTCGCGGCGTTCGCAGGAGAAATCAGGCGTCGGCGCGTTGAACACCTCCTGCATCGGGTCGGCCTGACCGCGCAATTTCAAGGCATAGAGCGAGCGACGATGCCGTTGTTCCGGGAGTGGATTCGGCACCCAGGCCGAGGCGAAGGTGCCCATGACCTGACGCGGCTGCATCGCCGCCTCAAGATTGATCTCGGGACGGTTCGGGATGCCGCCGAGGGTCCGGTTCAGCTCGCCCGTCGCCGCTAGCATCGCGTCCCGCAACTCCTCCGCGCTAAGGCGCCTCGGCTTGAAGACCGCGTAAGCTTTCTCCAACTCTTCTCTCCCCAACTTGGAACGTTGAACTTCAAACGTGGAACTCCGCCGATAGGCGGAACTGGTCATGATGACCCGGTGCAGTTCCTTGAAGCTCCAGCCCGACTCGACAAAGGTCGCCGCGAGCCAATCGAGCAACTCAGGATGAGTCGGTTTTTTTCCGGTGCTGCCGAAGTTGTTCGGATTGCCTGCAATCGGCTCACCGAAGTGCCACATCCAGACGCGATTGACGATGGCCCGGGTCGTGAGGGGATTCTCAGGGTGCGCGACCCAGTCCGCAAAGGCGATGCGGCGCCCCTGCGGCGTCTCGGGCAGAGCCGCCCCGAGCTCAGCCGTGCTGTTCAGGACCGAGAGCACCCCCGGCTTCACCTTTGGTCCTGTGCCAAAGGGATCACCTCCGGTGAGGATGCAGGTTTTCTCCAGCTCGCCTCCGACCATGGGGTCGTTGGGAATCCGCACCGGCGCGAGGACGGCCTTCACCTCGGGCGTCGCCCCGGTATAAACGGCCAGCGCGTAGGGCTCGTAACGGTCCATCTCCCAGCGGAGCCGCTCGAAGCCTTTGCGGGCGACACGTTCCATGCCGAACTGCGCGGGGGTGAAACCGACCAGCTTCGGCGGGTATTCGCTCTCCGGTACACCGGCCTTCATCAAGGCATTGCGCGCCGCACTGAAAACGTCGGAGAAGTCGCGTCGCCCCCCTTTTCCGGGATTCTTCTCCGCTTGCGCCACCGCCGCATTCCACGGCGCGGGATCTTTGCCGTTCTCCCGGAACCAGGTCTGTGCATTCTCCACCAGGACACGGTCGAGTTCGGCAAGGGTCCCCCGGTATTCCTCGCGGCGTTGCTCCAGGTAGGCCCGCTCCTCGAAGCCCTTGGTGTTTTCGTCAGGGAGAAAGGCCGCCTCACGCTCGGCGAGTTGGGTTGTCGCGAAGACCGCCTGGATCGAATAGTAGTCGAGCGTCGGGACCGGATCGAACTTGTGGTCGTGGCAACGCGCGCATTGCAGCGAATGTGCGAGGAAGGTCTCGCCGACGCTGTTGGTGACGTCGTCGAGGAAACGCTGCCGGGCGATCTTCGCGACCTCCATGCCGGTCAGTTCCCAGGGCCCCATGCGGAGAAAGCCAGTCGCGACAAGCAGCTCGGGATCGGCCGGATCGATCTCGTCGCCGGCGATTTGCTCCTTGATGAAGCGGTCGTAGGGTTTGTCTTCGTTGAAGGACCTCACCACGTAGTCCCGATAACGCCACGCATTGCCCCGCTCGTAATCGTTCGCAAAGCCGCTGCTATCGGCGTAGCGCACCACATCGAGCCAGTGCTGCGCCATGCGCTCGCCGTAATGGGGCGAGTCGAGGAGGCGATCAATGAGATGGCGGATGGAGGCTTCGGAGTCGCGAAGGGATTCGGCTTCGAAGGCGGCAATTTCTTCGGGTGTGGGAGGAAGACCGGTGAGATCGAAGGTGGCGCGACGAAGGAAGACCCGTGGATCAGCAGAGGGCGCGGGCGTCACACCTTCGGGTAGATGTTTGGCGATGAGCGCGTCTACGGGGTGCTCTCCCTCCCGCAACCGGCCTTCCGGTCCAGCCCAGTCCACCATCCGCACGGCTTGATATCCCCACAATCCCTCCGGCTGGTATCTCCGGTTCGACCACTCTTCAGAGAGGCCGCCCGCTGTTTTAACAATGATGCCATCCTCTGCTTCCCAGGCTTTCGCATAGGCGGTGGCGATGGTTTTTACGCTTGCCTCGTCGGGCCACGGAGCACCTGCGGCGATCCATTCCCGGATCCAGCCGAGTTGCTCCTCATAAAGGCGGTCCGTCTCTTTCGGAGGCATCGCCTCCCAGTCTTCATGATCACGGGTCGAGGCGAGATAAAGCGGACTTTCCTCCGGCTTGCCGGCCACGATTCCGGGAAGCGAGCTGTCGCCGCCTTGCTGGACTGATTCGAGCGAACGGAGATCAAAACCACCCTTAATTTTCCCTTCATCCTGTCCGTGGCAGGAAAGACATTTCTCGTGAAAAAGCGGGATAAGTCGCCTCACAAAAAGTTGCTCGCCAGGCGACGCTGCGCCGGGCTCAGGATCTGCGGAGACCACGATGAGCGGAAGGGAAGCTAAAATGAGAATGAGAAGATATTTCATCAACTCGTTTTCCGGCTTGGAACAACCTGGCAAATTCATCATCACTGTAAGCTGTGGCGAAGACAGGGATTACACCCCGGAAACCCAAGAATCGCCCAAAGTTTTTCGAATTTTCCCGGGAAAGACAAGTCCGTGAGTCGGTTTCCCTTTCTGCTTGCGACGAATCGCCTTCCCGGTTTCTAATCGAGTCACCCCGCACCCGGACATGACAGGACTGATTGAACTGAAGTTGAATGAGCTGAATCAACTCTTCAACTCGATGGATCCCTCGCCCTTCCATGAACGGGATCTGGATCGCAACGCCGAGGAGTTCATCGTGAGCTGGGCCCGCGAACATCCCCGCCAGCACGAACTGAAGCTCGTCATCCATCTCGCCAACGCCCCGTCAAACGGGGAAGATTCCCGGAAGCGGGTCGCGGACTCCGTTGCCCACTACTTCGAGTATCAGGCCGAGATGACCTGGCGGGAATTCAAACGACTCATGCGTGAGGGACGCACGGCGCTCCTCGTTGGCATCCTTTTCCTGATCGCCTGTCAGGTGACCGCCAACGTGGGGCTCACCTCCGCGGGCGAAAACTGGCAGGAGCTCATTCGGGAAGGACTCTCCATCGTCGGATGGGTCGCCATGTGGAGACCTCTTGAGATCTACCTCTATCGCTGGTGGCCGCTCCTTTCCCTGCGAAACCTTTACCGGAGACTGGCCCGCATGTCGGTGGAGGTGCGGGTCTCGGATGAATGCCCGTCTTAATGCGGAATCGATTCCGCGACCTTGCGGCACCAGCTCGCAAAGATTTCATTGGTCATCTCGTGGGCCTCATCGATGGCAACATGCTCGGTAACGACCTGCGGGGTTGGAAGCCAGTCAGGCACGACCGTTTCGCCCAGATGGACATGCTGCGTCGAACGAAGATAGGAGCGAAGATTGACAGTGAGAAGGTTGTCTCCATGAGCATGGTTCGCCGTGGCCTCGGCACACACCTCGAAGGAGCCGCCCTCGCGGTCGAGAGTTCCAATAACTTTGGTGGTATCAAGAAGGGCGTGGATCATCAGGGGACTGATTCGGTCAAGGCTCGATCCAGACGACAAATGCGTCGCTGTCTTTCATCGGCTCGCTGAAAAAGGCGATGTCGGGGACCGGGCCGAGGTCCTTGATTTTTTCCACGATTCCGGAATTCCCGCTCTGCCCCCACGCAACCCAGGATCCGTCCTCGAGGCGTGCGGCCCGGGTCGATCCATTCGCCCGAATCGCAGTGGCGGCGCCGCTTGGTCCCTCATCGGGTTTGACTGCTTGTGACGGGTCACCGCTCGCCCATTCGTAGACCTCACCCGAGGCCGTCAGAGCGAGAAAATGGAAAATGCTGCCTTCAACCGCGACCACTCCGTCGCCGAGCCGGTGCGAATACACTTCGATTTCAGAGGATTTCAGTTCCTCTCCGCGCTTCGGCATTGTCCAGCAGTGAACCACTCCCTCTGAATCAACTGCAGCGACCTTGTCCTGGCAGGTCGCCACATCCACCACTCCCTCGAGCGGCAGGGGCGGATCCACCGGCCCGTCCGAAGCGTCTTTGTAGCGACTGCCCCACACCTTCGCGGTACCATCCTCCATCACGGCGATAATGTGCCCTGACCCGGCAGCGACCTGGGTCACATTTTCGAGTTCTCCCGGAAAAGCCTGGCTTTGACTGCTGGTCCAAACGGTCCCGTCCTCTTTCAGATAGGCAAGCCAGCCGGTGTTGCTCCCGACGGATCTCACCTCTGACATCCCGGCGTCCCGCCCCGAAAAACTGAGCACTTCGCCGTTCTCCCGGAGAGCGATCCAACCGTTCCCGCTGGCCTCGACCCCGATGATGTCGTCAAATTCATCGGACGGCCCCGTCCCTATCTCGGCGCCTTTACGAAGCGAGCCGAAGACCCGGAGATTCCCCTTCACGACGGGTTCGCTTCCACCCGGTCTGGCTCGCGACGAAAGTCCGAGCCAATCCCGGAGGAACTGCTGATCCTCGAGCGAAAAGGTGGTGATTTCGATGGAAAAGGTTCTGCCATCCTCCCGCTCAATTTCGGCCATGCGCCTGGAGTCATCGACGGAGAGGATTTTGGCCGAGATCGTTTTCCCCTTCTTGTCGGTGAACACGTGGAACCCGCCCTCTTCCTGGGAGAAGCCGGGGGACATTGCCGCAACCATCAAAAGCAGACTCCAGGGTTTCATTGTTGATCCGCGAAACTTTGATTAAATCCCCTTGGAGTTAGCTTTCCAAGCAAATTTGTTTCACTAACCAGGAAGGGACTTCCGGAACAGTTTTCCCATCATCACCTTCCTCGGCATCTTACATTCGCTGAAACATGTCTAAAAATTCCTCTGACTGTATCAGGGGGCGGGCTCGCTCTGACAAATAGCAGGTTCCATGGGGCGGCAAATGCCGATTGACTGTTTATCTCTTGATCTTTAGCCTGCTAACCGACCCCGACATAGAGGTGAAAAAGACTATTTTTAGAGGATGTTTCGTTCTTATCCTCCTTGTTCTTTTGACAGGCGGTGGCCTCTTCTATTTTTTGAAAAGGATTCCGTCTTCCGGAGGCAGCGACGGTGTTTCGAGTATTCTTGAGACACTGCGCGCGATTGATCTCAAAAAGGCGTTCAACCTGGAGCGGGAATGGACCGATGTTTCGGGACGGAAACTTGACGGGGTGCTCGTCTCCGGTACGAATGAGACGGCACTCATCCGCGTCCTCCCAAGTCAGCGCCTCTTCCGCATACCGCTGGAACGCTTGAGCGAGCCCGATCAGGATTTCGTCCGGTCGAGGGCAAAGGACCTTGATGCCTTTGACGCGGAGTATCCTCCCGTGGCGAACCATTGGCCCCAACGTGCCGAAGGGAGAACGAGACCCCTGAATTTGAAAAGGAAGCCCGAAGGCAGCGGGTGGACGACTACCCATTATGATTTCAAGACCGATAGCGAGCTGTCCCCCGAGTTGGCCGAAGCGCTCGCGATCACCTGCGAAGCGGTCGATGTGGCGATGAGCAGTTCACCGCTGCCTCTTTTGTGGGGTCGGGATCACAAAAAGAAGCGGCCCGTATTTATCTATTCTTCTTTGGAGAAATTCAAAGCGTCTGGAGCCCAGGAGAATTGGGGCGCTTTTTATGTTCCCCTAACGAACGCAGTTCACGTGCCTTTGTCCGCCTTAACCGGGGTCCATGACTCCTCGATACCTTCCCAGTTCAGTCTCAGGAAGCGGGACGATTACCGCATCCTGGTGCACGAACTGACGCATCAGGCGTCTGTCGGTTATCTCGTGCTGGGAATGCCGGCGTGGGTAGGCGAGGGAACCGCCGAGCTTTACAGTGCGTTCCAGACTTCCCCGGGACAGTTCACCTTCTTCAATCAGAGGTCGTTGATTCGGCGCTACCTGAATGAACAAATCGGATTCGAAAATCAGGTGCAATTTATGAGCCTGCCGCTTCCGAAGCTGGATAAATTTCTCTCGCTGTCCCTCCATCAATTCAACAGGCAAACGGCAAAGAGCCCACAGGGCGGTTTTTGTGAATATGCCGCCGCGCTGCTGGTTACTGAATACTTTTGTTTTGCCGACAATGGCGCCATGCGCTCCTATCTTGAGGCAGTCTTTACCGGACTTTCCCCTTCAGATGCCGCAGAACTTCACTTGATGCGGGGCCGCAGCCCGCAACAGATCGAGGCTCTCATCACAGAACTATGGCAGGGGATGGGACTAACCCTGGAGTTTGTTGAGAACCCGGATCTCAACACCGCCAATTTTAAGGGAGGTGTCGGCATCAATTTCACTTTTCCGACCCGATGAACCCGGAGGTTCGTCCTCAACGAACATTTGCCACAGGCACTGATACATGCCTGAGAAAAGGTTCGGAATCTCCCGCCAACCCCCTAAGGATGTGCCATCGGAGACGTCGGATTTGGCGAACTGCAGAGTGTCGGGGTCATAGGCGTAGGTGGTAGCCAAACGCTTATCAGCGACCAGGCCGTTTGCCACTCCCTGCACTCCCACTTCAGTGTTTGTCGCGTTGCATTCCCGTGCCCATAGGGTCGCCGATGCAATTAACAGGGACAAGTTATCTCTCCGGAAGGATTTCGGTCAAATCCATCTCCAACCTGTCCCTACCCTGCGAGGCTTGCGTTTGCCGGGGCGATTAGCTATTTTCACGCGATGAAGCACGCCCTTCCCGCCGTCGCCCTGCTCCTCGCCTTCACCGCCCCGCTCTCGGCTCGAACTTGGAAGCAAGCATCCTCCGGCAAGACGATCGAGGCCGAGTTGACCAAGGTCGAGGACGGCAAGGTCCATCTAAAACTCCCCGACGGAAGCACCGGCCAGGTCGAGGTGAAGACCCTCAGCCTCGAGGACCGGGAATACCTCGCCTCGCTCGGGAAGCCCACCGCCGCTCCGGCCCTGTCGGCGGCGGACCGCTTGCGCGTGGCGACGAAGGAAGCGCCCTTCGTCAACTCGCTGGGCTTGGAGTTCGTTCCGGTTCCGGGGAAGGAAGGGGTGTGGATGTGCCGCACGGAGACGCGGGTGCGGGACTTCCGGGTCTACGCAAGGGTGATGGACTATGTGCAGACGGGCGGATCTCACGTGTCGAGGGTAAAGCGCAATGACAAGGGCGGGTATTATACGCCTTGGGAACTGGATGAGAAAGCCTCGTGGGAGAAGCCCGGTTTCAGTCAAAGCGATGATCATCCCGTGACCTGCGTGAGCTGGCAGGAGGCTCGCGCGATGTGCGACTGGCTGACGAAGCAGGAGAAAGGGCTGGTCTACCGTCTGCCCACGGACGCGGAGTGGAGCGCGGCGGTGGGCTCGGCCGGGAAATACCCGTGGGGCAACGCGTGGCCCGCGCCGGAGAGGGCGGGGAACTACACTGGTTCGGAAGAGGTGAGGGATCGCCCCGGAAACAGATGGCTGACGGCATACGCTTACGACGACGGTTCGGCAAAAACCGCGCGGGTGGGCAGCTACACGGAGAACCTCTTCGGCTTCTTCGACCTCGGGGGCAATGTAAGCGAAATGTGCGAGGATATATACCAGGCCTTGATGAACGATGCGGATGCGCTGGAGGCTTCCCCCGGTGCAAACAAAAACGAGAAACATCCGGACGGGACTCCTTTCCGGGTTGTGCGTGGCGGGTCATGGTACGCTGCCGCGGAGATCCATCTGCGGTCCTCGTCTCGCAACGGCAACGATCCAAGGACACGGAACACCAACCGCGGGTTCCGGCTCGTCGTCGTCGGCACCGACGACTAACTCTGGACGGGGGGAAAGAAGGTGAGCATTCTGGTAGGGTTACCCATTGAAGGCCGCGGCAAAAATCGCCAGAAGCACGAGCACACCACCAAGAGTTTTCGTTAAAATCCTAAAGATTGGTCTCGTTCACGACTCAATAGGCACAAGCTATCTCTCCGGAAGGATTACGGTCAAATCCATTTCCAACCTGTCGCTCCCCTGCGGACCCACCTGATCCTACCGACAACCTGTCCCTCCCCTGCGATAGGCCCTCAAAAGGATCGTGGCGAGAGCCCAGAGAAGGAGCGCTCCCGAAAAGACGGAGAGAGGAATGCCGGGATGCTGCCTCATTACCTTCAGCCAATGGCTCTGGGTGACGAAGGTTCCTGAAGGCCAGACCAGGTTGATAAACAATCCCCGCTTCAGGCCGAGCGACCGGGTCGTGGTGAGGGTTACCCTGTTGGCCTCGGAATCCAGTGTAAACCCCGGCCCAAGTGCCTCGCCGGGATCTTCAAATCCACTCACCGCGGGGGAGAATTTTGAAATCGTGACCCCGTCGGGCAGCACCACCTCGACCTCGGCCCGGTCGATGGGCAGGGTAGGCAGCGGACCCGCCGCATCGATCACGGCGGAAAATTCCCCCCCGACTTTTCGCCAGTCGGCTCCGGTTCGGTATTCGATCCGGTAGGAGTAGTCCCGCGGTTCGAGCTCTACTTCGGGCGAACCCACATACAGGGTCACAAAACCCTCTCCGTTTTTGAAATGATAGGGCTCGGGCTCACCGTCCTTCAACACTCTGAGAATCTGCCATTCATTGTCGAGAATGAGCCCTCCCGGTCCCTGGAATGCCGTCAGGTAGTTCAGAATAGGCCCCCGTTTGATGAGCCCGGTTTCCACTCCGATCCGGAAGGACTGTGATATCCAGACTGAGCCATCCCGGGCGATCGTTATTCTGACCTGCAGCTCTTTGATCCGGTCTCCCTCCCCCTTTTCCGGAGTGAGCGGAGCGGAGACCTGAACCTCCCCCTGAAGTGGATCGGGGAGGAGCACGGAGACCGCAATGATCACGGTTCCGGCGAGGGCTTTAAGCGCAGCGTTCAATCGTGAACCCTAGCCCAGAAACCCGCCAACCAATAGACAAGAATCTGAAAATTACAGCTTTTTCAGCAACTTATCGTGAATTCCGCCAAATCCCCCGTTGCTGAAAACGATGATGACATCGTTATCGCGGGCTTCTTTTTCGAGCCGGGCGACGATCGCGTCGGCATCCGGTTCGTAAAAGGCGGGGATGCCTCCGTCACGAAGCGTGCTCATGAGGAGATCGGTATCAAGTCGTTCGCTCTCAGCGAGACTGTCCGCCCTCGCCACGGCGGCGAGGCAGACTCCATCAGCCTTGCCGAGGGCCTCGGGCAGGGCGTCCTGAAAGACGTTGCGGCGGGTCGTATTGGAGCGGGGCTCAAACACAGCCCAGAGCCGGGCTCCCGCAAAACGCTGCCGCATTCCGGCCAGCGCCTCACGAATGGCGGTGGGGTGATGCCCGAAATCGTCAACGATCGTGATGTTGCGTGAGGTGACTCCACGCACCTCCTGACGGCGGCGAACCCCGCTGAAGGTTGAAAGCGCCTCACGTATCGATGCCGCCTCGACTCCGGCGAAACGGGCCGCGGTCACTGCCATGGCCGCATTCCGGACATTGTATTCCCCGTTCAGATCGATGCGATAGCGCTCGCCTTCCACCGTGAATGACGTGTTGTCCGCCTGGTAGTCCACCTCCGTGATCGCCGCCTCGCAATCGGGAGCAAACCCGACCCGTTTCATCGGTGAATGCCCCTGCGCCTTGAACACCTCGAGACAGTTTGGATCGTCTCCATTGATCAGGACGAGTCCGTTATCGGGAACGAGCCGGATCATATGTCCAAAGGACTTTTTGATTGCCGCGAGGCTTTCATAGATGTCGGCATGATCGAACTCGATGTTGTTCACGATCGCCACCTCAGGGAGGTAGTGGATGAACTTCGAGCGCTTGTCGAAAAAGGCGGAGTCATACTCATCTCCCTCAAGGACACAAAGATCCGAGGCGGTGAATCGCGCGCCCTGCTTCAGATTGCCGGGCAATCCTCCGATCACAAAACTCGGATCCAATCCGGCGGATTCGAAGATCCAGGTCAGAATGGAAGAGGTCGTGGTCTTTCCATGCGTGCCGCTCACGACAAAGTTCCTTTTGCCGCGAAGAATCTGGTCCCTGAGCAGTTCGGGAAGAGATACATAATGGAGCTTGCGGCGCAGGACCTCTTCCACCTCCGGATTGCCCCGGCTCTGGGCGTTTCCGATGACAAAAAGGTCCACATCCGCAGGGAGGTTGTCCGATTTGTATCCGTCGAGGATCTCAATGCCGCGACTTTCGAGGAAGGACTTCATCGGGTCGTAGACCTGGGAATCGGAGCCGGTCACCCGGTAACCGGCATCGCGAAACGCAGCCGCGACCGAACCCATCGCGGTTCCGCAGATGCCCATGAAGTAGAGATGTTTGTCAGATACGGATGGGGACTTCATTTCAACAGGGACTTCCCGCTACCCACTCGAGGGATTCGGGATAGGCGCGAAAGGCCGGTCTTTACGACCTTTTGCCCGGCGTCGCAATGTCTTTTGTCCGATACGGGAACCCCTCGCCGGATCTTTCAAAGCCTCTTGAAAAGGGTCGACAATCTCGAAACGTCGCCCCGTGAGGCCGTATTACGGGTTTGTTTCAGACGCTAACACGCGATTGACCGTTTCAAACCTTGGCGCGATGATCGCCCATGAGCATGTTTGTCAAACATCAGGCGAAGACTCCAAAAACGGTCAAGTTCGCCCTCCTTCTGGGAATTCTCTGGGCCCTCAGCCTCGTCGTGATCTGGTTTGGCTACAGGAACAGCGAAGGAGAGTCCGGCGGATTTTTCCATTTTATCGGACGGTTTCACGTCATCATCGTCCATTTCCCGATCGGCCTGATCGTTCTCGCTGCGGCGATGGAAGTGCTTTCCTACTTCACTGCCTTTTCCCACCTCGCCAGGACGCAGCCCTTCATGCTCTGGATGGGCTTCCTCAGCAGCATCGTCGCCACGGTGGTCGGGTTCCTCCTGATGAGTGCGGAGGATTTCTCCGGCCGCGCCATGAGCCTTCACTTGTATTTTGGTCTGGCCGTGGTCGTTCTGGCCTTGCTCGCCCTCATCCTCTCCCTCCTCGAAAAGCGGTTTTTCTCAGGCCTCGCCATCGGTGCCGCCGCTTTCTCGACTCTACTGAGCGGCCATTTCGGCGGAGCAATGGTTCATGAGCCTGAATACCTTACGGAACACGCCCCCGCCGCCTTGAAGCCGGCTTTGATGTTCGGGCTGGGTGAGCCCGGGGAAAAAGCGGATGCAATCACCCTGGAGGAAATCACTGAGGTTCCTGTTGGGGAAAGGATCGTCTACACGGACTTCATCGTCCCGATTCTCGACAAAACCTGTAACGAGTGCCACAACGAGAACAAAATCAAAGGCAAGCTACGCATGGATACCCATGAGCTCCTCCTCGCCGGGGCGGAGGGATCCGATTTTCCCACCGTGGTGCCCGGGAACGCCGAAAAGTCTGAGATGATCGTCCGGGTCAATCTGCCCGCCGACGACGACGAGTTCATGCCACCGAAGGGCGACCCCCTCACTCCAGCCGAAATCAAACTTCTCAGCCTTTGGATCCAGGCAGGAGCCAAGACCGAAACGACCGTGGCACAACTCGGAGACGATCCGCAGATCGCCGCCACCGCCCTTGAGGTACTCGCGATTCATACCGGCAGCAAGGAGGAGGCGATCGTGAATAATCCTGTGGCCCAAAAGCTCCTCTGGGAAACTCTTTCCCCCGAGGAGCAAACCCAGCGCATGGCCGACGTCAACGAGGCCGCCGCCAAATACAACTTTTCCATCATGCCCATCTCGGCAGAGGATGATCGGCTTCGAGTCAACGTGATCAACGCAGCGAAAGAATTTGGAGACGAGCAACTCAGACTGCTGGAGCCGGTCGCTGATCGAATCGTCTGGCTTGACCTCGCCCGCAGCCAGGTCACCGATGCAGGCATGAAAACAGTTCGACTCATGGGAGCGTTGGAGCGTTTACACCTTGAGAATACAGGGGTCACCGACGCCGGAATCGCGGAGCTGGCCGCCCTTTCAAATCTTGAATATCTCAATCTCTACGGAACCAAAGTCGGCAACGATATCTTTAAAACGTTTGCCACCCTGCCCAAGCTCAAAAAAGTCTATGTCTGGCAGACCGCCGTGGACCCCGCCGAAGCTAAATCCTTTGAACGAACTGTTAACCTTGAGATCAACACCGGAGCCGAACTCGCGGCCCCTCCCGCTGCACCCGCGCCCCAGGAAATCAAAGCGGCTGAGCCGGCAAAAGCAGCTGAAGCGAAACCGGCCGTCGCCAAACCAGCCGTCGCCAAACCAGCTGAGCCAAAACCGGCGGCAGCCAATCCGGCCCCTGCCCCGCCGAAGTCTGCTGAACCCGCAAAACCGGCTGTTGCAAAGCCCGCTCCGGCCAAACCCGCCGAGGTAAAACCGACGGCGGCGAAACCAGCAGCAACCCAGGCGGCTCCGGCGAAGCCCACTGAGCCGAAGCCTGCCGCAGCCAAGCCGTCGGACACTCCGCCTGCCCCGGCGAAACCGGCGGAGACAAAACCGGCTCCAGCGAAGCCAGCTGAGCCGAAACCCGAGCCCGCCAAGCCCGCTGCGGCTCCCGCCGCACCCGCGGTAACTCCTGCTGCCCCTGCCAAGCCAGCCGAACCCAAACCTGCGGCAGCAAAGCCGGCCGACACCCCACCCCCGGCAGCGACCCCGGAAAAGAAGGCTCCCTGATCATTTCCCCGAGCCGCGCGCCTTCCTCAACGCAGGCTCACCCCAACCCAGTGCTCTCATTTCCCGGACGGCCACGGGGACAATTAACGAATCCCCCTCCCGTCTTCACGGACCATTTCGAGCGTTTTGACCACCCTCACTGTCGTAATCCTCCTGTAAGATCAGCCCTACCATGATGCTCCGCCATTTTATCCGCTATGTTGCCGCCACAACCTTTTTCCTTTCGGTCAGCGGGTGCGGAGACCGTGAATCCACGGCAGGCCTCGTTGAGCGTGAGCTTTCCTCCTCCGAGCGGGAGTTCAAACTCGCCGAATCGAGCACGGAACGTTTCCGTTATCAGACCCGGCACGCAGCGGGCGGCGATTCCTCCGTTCCGGGCTCAGGAGGCGGGGGCGGCCCCAAGCTCGTTTTCACCACCCCCGAAGGATGGACTGACAAAGGTGCCTCGATGATGCGGGACATCAACTTCTCCTTCGGCGAGAAAGGTGAGGGAGAGTGTTATGTGGCGCGGCTCCCCGGAGCCGGTGGAGGTCTTCTCGCCAACGTGAACCGCTGGTGTTCGCAGATGGGTGCCGAAGCGCTCACTGAGGAACAGGTCGCGGCGCTGCCGGTGAAGCCTCTCTTCGGCCAGCCGGCCCGATTTGTCACTGTCGACGGAACCTATTCCCCGGGGATGGGAACTACCGATACCTTCGCCAACTACCGGCTGATGGGCCTGATTCTTGCCTCCGACGCCGGTGCTGTTTTTGTCAAAATGACCGGCCCCAAAGAACTCGTGACCAAAAACGAGGCCGCCTTTGACCAGTTCACGCAGTCGATCGACGTGAATACCAACTAATTCCCCTCCCCACCATGGCTAAAACTCCCATCGACTGGTCCCCGGCGAACTGGCCCCGGCTCCTTTATCGCTTCCTGACCTCGTTCAAACTGGCGACCGTCATCCTCATTCTCATGACCGTGGTCACCCTGCTGGGCACCCTCGGCCAGGTCGAGCACGGGCTCCATTCAGCGAAAGAGAAGTATTTCCATTCCTTCTTCTTCACCGACAAGATCTTCGGGATTCCCGTGTTCCTTCCCGGCGGACTCCTGCTCATGCTCGTTCTCTTCACAAACATGACTCTGGGAGCGCTCGTGAAAGTTCGCAAACGCTGGAAGGGAGCAGGACTTCTCATTTCCCATTTCGGAATGCTCATGCTCCTCGCCGGCGGCTTCATTACCTGGGCCTTTTCCACGGACGGTTACATGGCCCTCTATCCGGGCATGACGACCAACCGGGTCGAGAGCTACCGCGAATGGCAGCTTGAGGTGATCCCGCTCTCGAAAGAAGGCGTCGCCGAAAAGGCATGGATCTATCCCTCGGAACTGCTCGATCAGATTCAGTCGGATGAGCAGCGCATCATCAAAACGGAAGCGCTCCCTTTCGACGTCGTCATCAATGGCTACTCAAGGAACGCCACCCCGATTCCTGTCACGGCTCCCATGGCTGCAAGTGTCACGGGCAGGGAAATCGACGGGTATAAGTTGTCTCCGCAAAAAACCTCGAAGGAGGCGGAGCAGAACCTTCCCGGTTGTTTCGTTGAATTCCGTCCGAAGGATGGCACGACCCCCGTCGAGGCTATTCTCTGGGCCGGGTCCTATCGTTTTGATCCGAAAGAAAAACCGATGCCCTTCACTTTCACGGTGGGAGATCAGCTCTACGGAGCTCTCCTCATCAAGAAATCCTGGACAGTTCCGTTCGAGCTTCGCCTGGATGAGTTTGTTTTCGAGCGCCACCCCGGGGTGAGCATGGCAAGAAACTACGAAAGCCGGGTCACCCGGATCGAGGCATCCGAGCCTGACAAAGCGCTTGAGATCAAGATGAACGAACCGATGCGGCATGCCGGCTACACCTTTTTCCAGGAGTCCTTCGGTCCCTCGGGTTCACAGCCCGGCGATGAAATGTTCTCCCAGTTTGCGGTGGCGAACAACCCCGCCGATCAATGGCCGCTCTGGGCTCTTATCATCAATGGAATCGGCCTCGGCATCCATTTTGTCATCATGTTAGTGAACTTCACGACTCGTTCCCGGAACAAACAAGCCCACGCGGCCATCTCATGAACAGCTTCTCCAAAATTCTTCCCGCACTCGCGGCCGTGGTTCTCCTGACACCCTGTCTCGAGGCCCGCGAGGCACCCAAGTCGGCCCTCCAGAACTATGTTCCGTGGGAGGATGAGACCGTGCACACCTTCGAAAACCTCCTCGTCCAGCAGGACGGGCGGGTGAAGCCTCTCTACACTGTGGCCCGCTTCACCCTCCTGCAGTTCAGCGGGAAATCGAAAGTCTCGTTCCAGACACAGGACGGCGAAACCCACAGCATCCACTATGCGGCCTGGCTCCTTGACGTGCTCTTCCGGGGTCAGATCGCCAAAGATCTCCCGGTCTTTGTTGTCGATGACACCGCCGCCGTCGTTCAGATCGGCGTGTCTCCCATGATGCCGGACGGCACCACCCCGAAGTCGAAGCGGGACCGCTACTCCTACAACGAGCTGATCTCCGGTCGGGCAAAACTGGCTGAACTCAGCGCCCAATACGCGGAGAAGGAGGAACAGCACAAGAAGAGCGAAAAGGATCCTCAATTCGAACTCGATCGCGTCGAGGGCATGATCCTCACTCTGGGGCGGAACATCAGTTCCTTTGAGTTCCTCGTCGGACAGTTCGGATTTGCCCGTCAGGGCGAAATGCTGGTGAACGAGAACATTCTGCCTCCGGAGATGATCGAACTCGCCAAACGTCTCGATACGATCGAGATGCTAGACAAAATGCCTGAGATGACGCTCGAGCAACTCGTCCAGACCGTTCGCCAGCAGCCGGGTGCGACGGAAGAAGAGCGCATGTTCTCGGGTGCCCTGAGGCTCTTCTTTTTCCACGCCAATTCAGCCCGCGGTCTGAATCTTTTCCCGCCGCAGAAGACCGACGACGAAGTCTGGGTTTCCGGCGGAGACGCACTCCTCGCGGGCCTTGCCTCGAAAGAGGTTCGCCCCTGGGCGAAGGAGCAACTCGGCGGTATTCGCACGCTCGTGAAGGCACAGAAAGAGGGCGAACCCGCCTTCCTCGCGGCACTCAAGACCTTTTCCGCCTCTCAGAGAAGCATTGCCGAATCGCGTGGCGAGGGCACCTACTCGGAAATGGAGATCTCTCTCTATCGCGGGAAATGGTTTTCCTACTCTCTCATGTGTTTCATTTTCGCCTTCATCGTCATGGCCTTCAGCTGGCTCACACCCGGCAGCAAGGTGGGAAGGACGCTTATCCTTGTCGCCAGCCTCATTGCTCTGGTCGGCCTGATCTTTGACATCTACGGGATCACCCTGCGCTCGATCATCCGCCAGCGCCCGCCCATCACCAATCTCTACGACACGGTGCTCTTCATTACGGGGGTAGCAGTGTTGCTCGGGCTCATCATCGAGTATTTCACCCGGGTCGGGATCGGCACTTTGGTGGCGGTATTCTCGGGAGTCATGGGCATGTTCCTCGCCATGAAATACGAGGCGAAAGAAGCGACCGACACGATCACGCAGCTAGTCGCCGTTCTCGATACCAATTTCTGGCTCGCCACCCACGTCACCATCATCAACATCGGCTACGCTGCGGGACTGGTCTCCGCCATCATCGGCATCATCTACCTCACAGGAAGGTTTTTCGGGATGCTGCGGGGCAAAACCAACAAGGACTTCAACCAGGTCCTCACCCGGATGAACTACGGGGTGATCTGTTTCTGCCTCTTTTTCTCCCTCGTCGGCACCGTCCTCGGGGGAATCTGGGCGAATTACAGCTGGGGACGCTTCTGGGGCTGGGATCCCAAGGAAAACGGGGCGCTCATGATCTGTCTCTGGACCCTTGTGATCCTCCACGGACGCATGGGCGGCATGATCCGCGAGATCGGCATCCACATGAACAGCCTCGTGCTGGCGATCATCGTGACCTTCAGCTGGTGGGGCGTCAACAACCTCGGAGTCGGGCTCCACAGCTACGGCTTCACCGAAGGCGTCTGGGGTTCGCTCTACACCTCATGGATGGTCCTCGGAGTCTTTATGCTCATGGGCGTGGCGGTTTGGTTACAGGAGAGAAAGAAGAAATCGACCGCCAAAGACAAGTCGCTGCCGGAGGAATCGGTCCCGGCATAACCGGGCAATCCAAAAACCGAGTCATCTTCAATTTGGCATTTCCGCAAACTGTGTCTACAATCTGCCCCATGGCTATTTTCATCGGAATCGTTGTCGCACTGGTGTTCCTTTTCGTCGGTGCTCTTGCTTTTCAGTATCTCCTGAAAGGTGAAAACTGAGTGACCCCCGGTCTTATCGATGGTAACTCTGATTCGGCCCTACCGGACCAGTGCCCCATGCGACGAAAGACAAAAATTATCGCGACCCTCGGGCCGGCCACTCAGGCTCCGGCAGCGATCAGGGCGCTCATTCTCGCGGGGGTAAACATCTTCCGCCTCAACATGAGCCACGCGGCCCACGACTGGGCTCGTGAAGTGGTGGCAACGATCCGTTCGGTCGCGGTCGAACTTCAGATCAATGTCGCCACGCTCGTCGACCTTCAGGGACCGTCCATTCGTACTGGCGATGTCGAGGGCAAGCTGACCCTCACCAGGGGCGATGTGGTTGAATTTCGCAATGCCGGCCTCCCTGCCTCGATCCCGCTCTCGGTCACGACGAACTACGACAAGCTACATGAGGATGTCTCGGTCGGCGACGTCATGCTCGTCGACAACGGGGAAATTCACGTCCGCATCCGGAACATCGAAGAGGGACGCCTTACCTGTGAGGTGCTCACCGACGGACTGATGGGTTCGCGGCGGCACATCAACCTGCCCGGGATCCGGGTGAACCTGCCGCCGCTGACCGACAAAGATATGCTCGATATCGACCTGGCCGCCGAGCTGGATGTCGATTTTATTGCGATCAGCTTTGTCCGCGACGCCGGCCACATCCGCACCCTGCGCGGGCAGTTGCAGAACCGGAATTGCAGTGCCCGGATCGTTTCCAAAATCGAGGATCAGGAGGCGGTTAAGCACCTGTCTGAGATCATTGAGGAATCCGATGCCGTCATGGTCGCCCGGGGTGATCTTGGAATCGAAGTCTACCTTGAGGAACTTCCCATCGTCCAGCGAACCATCCTCAAGGAATGTGCCCGCATCGGGAGAAAGGTCATCGTCGCGACCCACATGCTGGAGTCAATGATCGAAAACCCCGTCCCGACCCGCGCCGAGGTCACGGATGTGGCGAATGCGGTTTACGAACAGGCAGACGCGGTCATGGTGAGCGGCGAAACGTCGGTCGGGCATTATCCGGTGAAGTGCATTGAGGTGCTCGACCGCATCGCCACCCGGATGGAACGGGAACCGGGAGCCGGATTCAGCCGCCAGATCGAGTTGAGCAACGAGAAACATTTTACCGTAAAATCTGCCGTGGTTCTCGCCAACTCACTGGAAAACTCCATCCTTGTCATCTTCACCGCCCGGGGAGTGCTCGCCAACTACGCCGCTCATCAGCGCCCCGAACGGGCCGACATCTTCGCCTTTTGTCCCGACGAAAAAATCGTGAGGGCCTTGCTCATGAACCGGGGAGTGACTCCTTTCCGCATGGACTTTGCGAGCCAGCCCGAGGAAAGCATCCGCATCGCCATCGACTTCCTCAAAGAAAAGGGACTCGTCGAAACGGGCCATCCGGTCGTCATCGTCAGTGACGTTCTCAACCGGGAATTCGACACTGAAGCCATTCTCCTGCGCAAGGCCTAGTCGGCTTGCGATCCTCGTCGGCCCATGAAACTTTCTTCATTCCAGACGATGGATGTCAATCTGCTCCCGGGCCTCGTGAACACCGCCCTGCGCAATGACTGCGAGGATCTCGACGATCTTGTCAGGACTCACGATATTGATCGTGAAGCACTCGAGACGAAGATGGCGGAGCTTGGATTCCGCTACGTCGAAGCCATCAAACAGTTCCGTCCTGACCGGAGCGAAAACGGGTAGCCTGGGAGCCCCGCCCGGTCTTACCCGGGCCAGACGCAGATCTCACTTGTGCGCTGCCACGACCTGATCGATCTCGGCGCGCTTGACCCCGGCCGGAGCAGCAATCGGGTCATATTTCGCCCTTGCTGAAGCGGCCTGCTCGACCGTCACGGCGGGAGCGCTGTTCCCCCACTCGTTCCGAACGTAGGTGAGCACCGCCGCCAGCTTCTGGTCATCAAGAGCAGCGCCGAGTGGTGCCATCATGCCCATAAATTTCATGTCTTCCTTGGCGATGCCTTTCAGAACCACCAGCAGCGGCTTGGACGGATCACCGAGGAGCAATTGCGATCCGACGAGGCTGGGGGCCATCAGAGCGGGACCCACTTTCAACCCGGTTCCATCCGGCCCATGACAGGCGGCGCAGGTGGCATAGGAGGCTTTACCCAATGCCATCACGGCAGGATCAATGGCGGACGCTGGAGCTCCGCCTGCGGGAGGGGCCGCAGGAGTCGTCGCTGCCGCCACGGTGGCGGGGGCACCGGGAGTAGCAGCAGGGGCCGCCGGAGCGGGAGCCGCTGCAGCAGCAGGTGCTTCGGGCTTTTTGCCATTGCCACCAATTCCGCCAATGAACGCAGCCCCTACGATGCCGAGCATGACGATAAGAGACACCGGAACCAGGAAAAGAAAGGCATTTCCGATAAAGGTCAAAATTGGGTTTTTCGAATCGGTGGGCTCGGCGCTCATATTGGGGTGGAAAAAAGCTTCATTTCGGAGGAAGTCAATCCGAATGCTCCCCCGCCTTGAAGCATTACGCGGTAAATTGGGACGGGGATACGAATTCCCACCCTTTTCCATGAATCTTCCGGCAGGCAATTCCCGCGACGCAGAGGTCAGGCTCCTGACCGCCGGTCCGGCGGATGCTGATGAAATCGAGTCCATGGCCCGAAAGATCTGGCCCGCCGCGTATGCCGGGATCATTTCTGACGCCCAGATTGAGTTTATGCTTCACCGGATGTATTCGCCGTCGAAACTGGTCGCGGAAATGAATCAGGAAGGGATCTCCTACCACTGGATCCTCTCCCAAGGCAACAAAACCGGATTCATCGCCGCAGGTCCCTCACCGGAGGACGAGTCAGTCCAACAGCTTCACAAATTCTATCTGCTCCAGCCACGGCAGAATCTCGGCATCGGGAGCAGGGCAATGGACCTCCTGATCGACCGCCTCAGCTCATCCGGGTGCACCCGGATTGAGTTGCGGGTGAACCGGAACAACACGAGGGCAATTGCTTTCTACCGCAAAAATGACTTCGAGGTCTTTGCGGAGGAATGCCGGGCCATCGGAGGAGGCTTTGTCATGGATGACTTTTTGATGCGGCGCATTCTCCCAGCCGCTCGGGATGCCTCGAAGTCTGGCGAAACAATCCGCTGATCCGCAATTTTTTCCGTCGCCATGAGCGGTCAAACCGTCGAAACTGCCGCCATTGGAAAGCCTTGTTAACAGCGATCTCATCGAAGGAGTAAGAAGAGAACTCGAACCTGCCGTGGCGCAGCTTTGCGAGGTCGCCGACCGGCTTGCCATGATGGGCGGTAGCGATGAGGGGCTTTTGCAGCGCGATCTTATCAAATTCCAATCGGAAGCCTCTCTCCTGCGCAGCGAGCTCCCGATGTGGTTTCCAGCCCCCCCACCCTCCGGTCCGGTGCCTGTTGACGCAGCCCGTTGGAAGTCAGTCCGCCACGATGCGCGCAACCGGCTCAACCATCTCTTTGGAACGATCCAGCTCATCCGCATGGTCAATCCGCCGGGCGAGGTCCTCGCCTCGAGCGAAGAGGCCGTCAGGCATCTTGAGGCCTGCCTGACCGCACTCAGTCGCTCGACCCCGGACGATTCAAAGGTCACGTCCGGTCCCCTCCCCCAACCGGTGGAGGCAGTTGCCGCGGGGAGTGCGGGCCACCTTCTCATCGCAGATGACGATGCCGAAAACCGCTCCATCCTCCAGCGGCTGCTCGAACCGCACGGCTTCCGTATCTCGTTCGCGGTGAACGGTGTCGAGGCAATTGCGCAAATGGCAAAACGCCACTTCGATGCCGTCCTGCTCGATATTCAGATGCCGGAGATGGACGGATTCGAGGTGCTCTCGAGGCTGCGTGAGTCCGGCCAACTCGGTAACACACCGGTCATTGTCGTGACCGGACTGCAGGAGGAACAGGATGCGGTCAGATGCATCGAGATCGGGGCCGAGGATTTTCTCTCCCGCCCGATCCGGCCGGCCCTGCTTATGGCTAGACTCAGCGCGAGCCTTGAGAAAAAGCGCCTGCGCGAAAAAGTCTTCGAACAGCATTTCACCCCGGAACTAGCCCGCGAGCTCGCCCGCAACCCCGACCCGATGAAGATGCAGGCAAGACAGGCCGACGTGTCGGTCATGTTCTGCGACATCCGCGGTTTTTCCTCTGTAAGCGAACGGCTGGGGCCCGCGCAAACGATCGGTTGGCTCAGCGGAGTCATGGGCGATTTCTCCTCGATCGTGATCGATCATGGCGGCGTGCTCGTTGACTACACGGGAGACGAACTGCTTGCCCTCTGGGGTGCACCAAACGAGCAGCCGAATCACGCGGAACTGGCCTGCCGCACCGCTCTCGAAATCCTGCGCAGCCTTCCCGATCTGAATGAAAAATGGCGCCCTATCGTCGGGGCGGAGACGGAGGTGGGAATCGGAATCAACTCGGGCGAAGCACTCGTCGGAAACGTCGGCACTCACCGGAAATTCAAGTACGGACCGCTCGGAACCGCCGTCAATCTGGCGAGCCGGGTGCAGGGTGCCACCAAGTTCCTGAAAACATCGATGCTCCTGACCGGCGACACCGCGGAGAAAGTCAGGGGCATTTTCCCGACGAGAAGACTTTGCCAGGTCCGGGTGCAAAACATCAAAGCCGCCGTTCACCTTCACGAGATGGAGGTTCCGGGAGTTTATAACGACTGGCAGGAACTCTCGGACCAATACGAGCAGGCGCTTCAGGCCTTCGAGAACCGCGATCTCGAAAAAGCCGGCCAACTCCTTCAGGCATTTCTCGGCGCGGTGCCGAACGACGGACCCGGTCAGCGCCTGATGGTCAGAATCAACGAAGCGGCTCTGGCCGAAGACGAAGATTTTGAAACAATCTGGACCTTACCTGGAAAATAACCAAAGGCTGGTTGCCGGTTACGAAACCTGCCACGGCCCGTCATGCCGCCTCACACTGGCAGAGCACCGCAATGCAGCCGCACTGATGGCATTGGTCAAAGCGCCCCCCGCAGCGTGCCGGTAAACCGCTGATAACACGCTGGATGCGACAGTGACAGGCCCGGCATCCGCTGCCCGCTCCCGTTGCTTCGATAATATCCCCGATCGTAGTGATTCCTCCCTCCTCCACTTTTTCCCTCACGGTCGACTCCGCCACTTTGGCGCAATGGCAGAGAATACCTCCGTCCTCCGCCGCAGTCGCAAAGCGGCAGGTGACATGAAGGGTGGTAGCAGTGGCAGACATGCCGGAGTTCCTTATTCCGCTTTCGATTCGCCGAATTGTTGAGAGAGATATCTCTCAAGTCCAACCCGCTCAATGAGGTCCAGCTGCGTCTCCGCCCAATCCACACTGTGCTCGGACTCAACCACCATTCTCTCCATGAGATCCCTGCTTCCGGAGTCTTTCACTTCGAGGCAGAGGCGAACCCCCTCGTTATAGGTTGCCACGCCCCGGGTTTCCAGAGTGAGACTATCCTGAATCTGCTGCTTCGGACTGCTGCCCACGAGAATCTTGTCGTAACGGGCAATCTCGGGAATTCCATCGAGATAGAGAATCCGGTCAATGACCTCTTCGGCATGCTTCATCTCCTCGATCGATTCCGCATAAAAGTGATCTGCGAGCTTATTGAGGCCCCAGTCTCGGCACATTTTGGAACAGATGAAATATTGATTAATGGCCGTTAGTTCGATCGTAAGACCGGCATTGAGAGCTTCAATAACTTCCTGATTTCCTTTCATGAGTTTCGATGAGTTGTGTTTCTTCTCCCGATCATCCCGGTGATATTTGACGATCGATAATGGGACTTAATCTCATTACATAGGTTTTCAAGGAGTATTTCCTTCGCATTTGCGCCATGAGACCATTGAGTCCAGGCCTTATTGGCTCGAGAATACTCGAAATCACTGAACCGGATAGCCCACCAGATTCGAGTAGGAAAGATTGGTCTGTCCCCCACGCGACCGTTCAACCTCCCACCCGCCGGGTGCCGAGGAAAGACTCGCAGCTGAGTTCACTCCGTAGGCCCGATAGCCTCGCCCTGCCTGCGTATTGGTGCAGGAAGTGAAGGAAAAAGCGGCAACACAAGTGAGTAAGGTGGTTAAAATCAATTTCATGATTGATGGGGCTGAAACGATTCGAATTAAGCCTACCGAGGTGCAAAGGGAAAGCACAACCGTTGATTTTTTGAGAAATCCTCCCGGCGGAAACACGGACCGGACAGGGTCAATGGGAGCGACTTAACCTCTTAACCCAGGATCTCGATGAGCTTGGCAGCCAGGTCGGCAAAGGCCGCCGAAATGGTGTTTTTCGAGGGGTCAAGAGTCGCGATCGGCTGTCCCTGATCGGCCCGCTCGCGGGTAGCGATATCGAGGGGTATCTGTCCGAGGAGGGGAACCCCGAGACGGGCCGCCTCCACCGCGCCGCCGCCTTCGCCAAAGATGGGATACTTTTCGCCGTGATTACACTCGAACCAGGCCATATTCTCGACGATCCCCGAAATAGGCACATTGACCTTGCGGAACATGGCGGCGGCCTTGCGGGCATCAATCAGAGCGACCTCCTGAGGGGTTGTCACGATGACACTGCCGTCCACCGCAACCGTCTGGACAATCGTCAGCTGGATGTCACCAGTGCCCGGAGGCAGGTCGAGGACAAGATAATCGAGTTCACCCCAGAGGCACTGACGGAGAAATTGCTGGGTATACCGGGTCGCGAGCGGACCGCGAACAATCACGGGAGAATCCTCGCTGAGGAGAAATCCCATCGAAATCGCCTTGATGCCGTGCGCCTCGATCGGCACGATCTCATTCTGGTCGGTGGCCATCGGTTGCTGGTCACTGGCGCCGAGCATCAGCGCGACGCTGGGACCGTAAAGGTCGCAATCACAGAGACCGACGCGGGCTCCGGTCCGGCTCAGGGCAATGGCCAGATTCGTCGAGACGGTGGATTTTCCGACCCCTCCCTTGCCGCTCGCCACCGCGATGATCTTTTTCACCCCCGGAATGCTGGACTGACCGGCGGCAGGATTCCCCCCCGTCACCGGCTCCGGTGGATCCTTGATATCAAAGTCGATCGAGATTTTACCGACATCCTCGATCGAGGCGAGGACCTTTTCAGCGCTCTCATGAATGCCTCGCGGTACCGCCGGGTCTTTCGTCGCCACGCTGATCAGGACGGTAATGTCATTCCCGACGATCGTGATTTTTTTGACGAGCCCGAAAGACACGATATCCCGGCTGAAACCGGGGTAATTGACTTTCTTCAGTGTTTCCCGAACTAAATCTTCCGTAATCATTCTCTTTTTCCTGCGTTGGCACTTTCCGATAGGCCAATACGGCGCGAAGTCCAACACAGAGGCATGACAAAGAAAGAACCAAGCAATCTGATGCGCAAGGCCGCCGCCGAGCTTTTCCCCGAATCCGGGGAAAATCAGGCGACTTTCCTCTCGGCCCTCCTTTCTCCCCGCCCCCGGGGCAATGCCGTGATCTGGACAGTTCCCCGGCGTGACGGTGAGCTGGGAACAGTGTGCCGAAGCACCCTCCCGGAATGGATTCCGGACGAGATCGAGTTGCTTCAACCCGGGATAAAGATCGGTCTCTCGGACGCCTTTCAGAATGGCGAGGTCTACAGTCTGGATTTTTCCTCCGTGATTACCGGTTCTGCCATGCTGGCACTGCGGGATACCCTTCCTCCATCACCGCGGATTCTTGATCTATGTGCTGCGCCCGGCGGCAAGAGCATCCTCGCGTCAGTCCTGTTGAAACCGGGGTTGATCCTCGCCAACGAGGTCGAAGGAAAACGGCTCGGAATTCTCCGGCACAATCTCAGCCGATGCCGGGTCGCCGATGCGTTCACCCAGCGCCTCCAGCCGGAGGATCTGCTGCAACTCGCGCCGGAACAATTCGATCTCTGTCTCATCGACGCGCCCTGCTCCGGCCAATCTCTCCTCGCCAAAGGTATCGAAAACCCGGGCTGCTTTCACCCCTCGGTCATCAAAGGAAACGCCCGCCGCCAGCTCCGAATCATCGAAGCGGGGTCCGGAACGGTTTCGCCGGGAGGTTCTCTTCTCTACACCACCTGCACCTTCAGTCTTCGCGAGAATGAAGGGGTCATAGAGAAGTTTCTGAAGCGCCACGCCGATTTCGAGGCGGTGGAGGTGGCCCATTTGTCCGATTTCACCTCGCCCTTCTCCGCACACCCCTGTTATCGGGTCTATCCTCATCTCAGCGAATGCGCCGGAGGTTTTGCCGCCCTCCTGAAGCGTCGCGACGACGGCAGCGAGCGCTCACGGGCCCCGCTTTCATCCTCCCTCCTTGACTATCCCGTCTCCGCTTCGTCCAAAGACGACACCGACTGATGAATGGCATCCTCCGCCTCCCGGGCGGCCTCGCGACTGATCGTGGACAATTCCCTCGGATAATCCGTGAGCCGGGGTTCACAGGCACGAAACTCCGCGGTGTAGGCATAGCGGGGATTCTCAAGAATCTCCCGGGTCGGACCGGATTCAAGGATTCCTCCCTCAAAAAAGACAGCGACACGATCAGCATATCGCTCGACTCCGCGCAAACTCCCCGAAGTCATAAGAATGCTCATCCCGAACTCGTCGCGAATCTGGGATAACAATTCGATCAGTTGTGCCTCGGCAATTCTATCGAGGCCCCGGGTTGCCCCGTCGCAGACGAGAAGCCTGGAACCGGCGATGACCGCTTTCATCACCTGAAGCCGTTTCACCACCATCGTCGGCAACTCCCCCATCGGAACTGGAAGGATTCGCTCCGGCTCAATGATTCCGACGGTGTAAAAGTATTCGCTTCCGGTTTTCCCGTCTCCCCTTCCCGGTTTTACGCCGGACATCCGTCTGCAGTCCTGGAGCCACTGCCGAACCGTTCGATCGGGGTTGAGTTGCCCGTTGTCATCGCCGGAAATGAGGGTGATCGCTCCCGTCCGGAGTTGCCGAAGCTCGCGCGGATTCAAGCCGAGAATTTCCCTTCCCTCAAAACGGATTGATCCCCTCAGGACCCGCATCTGCGGTCCGGCCGCACCGGCAATAAACTGCGCGAGGAGTGATTTACCGGATCCCTTTTCTCCGGCGAAAACAAAAATTTCCCCGGGATCTACTTCAACGGAAACCTTCCGGAGACCGATATCCCTATCGTCAAGAGTGCCCGGTCTTTCAACCGTGAGCCCCCTCACTTCAAGTAATGCGGTTGCAGGCGTTTCCATCGAATCGTCTAGAATATTCCGGGAATGTTCCCCGTTCGAAGCGCGGCTGAAACCCGCCAGCCAAGAAGTGAAAGCACCATCACCACCAACGACGCGAGAATCCCAGGATAGATCGCCATCCACGGTGCCTCAATGATGAGGACCTGTCCGTAGGCGATCATGGCCCCGCAACTGAGACGGTCACCGGTGAGCCCCATGAAGGACAATGCCATCTCGACCAGGACCACAACAGGGACAAGAACCGCGAAGACACCAATCAGCCGGCGCAGCACTTTGGGCAGGATCCGGTTCATCACAATTTCGCGCCGCGTCAATCCCAGAGCATAGCTGGCGAGAACATCGAAGCCGCCTTCCCCCTCGTCAAACCAGGCCGTCAGGACGGGACACAGGTGAAAGGCGATCACAAAAATCAAACCGGAGATTGCCATCACGAGACTGCCTCCCGATCCTCCGGTAAAAATCACGAGAACTGCCATCGACGGCATCAGGAACCCCGCGCGACTGGCTGCATTGAGCATTTCGAAACGCTTCTTCCCTCCGTCGAAAACAAAGAGCATGGTCACCAGAAGAGCCAGCCCTATTCCCAGCGAGACACTCACGACCGCAACGGAAACCGAGCTGGCCATGGCTAGCCGACTCAGTTCGAAGAGGTCCGCGCCATTTCCGGTGGTGCCGAACCAGTGTTCTTTGTCAGGACTCTCCCAGGCAGGATTCCCCGGCACCGCGTAGATCTCGCCCGGACGCACATCCATCCGGCTTCCACCGGAAAAGAGCCATCCAAAAAGAATCAGATAGGGAATGATCAGCAAAAGCACCCGGCGCATCTGCCAGAGGCGCGCCAGGAAACTCCTGGTGGTGCGGGTCACTTTGGATTGGCGGCGATTTGTCATGATGTCCAGTCGGGTTTCAGGAATCGAACCGTGCAATCCTTGATCAAAACAAAAATGGACACCCATCCCATCATCCACAGGGAACTGGCGATAATTCCCCCGTAATTTTGGAGGAGAACCGACTCCACGAGGAGGGATCCCATGCCGGGGTAGCGGAAGGCATACTCGAAGATAAGGCTGCCGGTCAACGCGGGGATGGTGCGATCGCTCAGAGCCAGCAATGAGGGCAGGGAACGGCGGAAAACGTTACTGTAGAAGATGTCTTCGTCACTGTAACCGGAAGCAAAGAGGCCCCTGACATAAGGACGGGAGAGCTCCCGTTCAAGAACGCCGGAAACCGCCCGGATTTGCCATCCGACCGCAGCGGCCATCGCCGGCAGGGCAAGAATACAGGCATTCCACCACGAAAGGAGATCAGGTCCCTCCTCAACCACCACATCGTTGGCAAAGCCCGGACGCTGCCAGTGGAAGTAGGAATAAATGGCCACCATGACCACAAACCAGAATCCGGGGAGACACGCGAAGGCGCTGAAGGCAGCACTGAGAAGCCGCGCTGCATGAAAGCGACGCAATCTCGCCCCGAGCACCCCCCAGTTGTAGCCGACCAGAAAAACGCCACTAAGGCAAAGACCCAGGACAGGAAGCGTCGCCGACATCCGATCGTGGACCAGCCCACCCCAGCTGACGCCCTTGTCCGACAGCTCAGCAGGAACGGGCCCGTAGGAGTCGCGCAACCAGACGTGGCGGTCTGAGTCCCCGATCACGCAGAAGGACAACTCAATCAGGACAAGCAGGGCCATGCCTGCCGCTCCAAAGCGGATCAGGGCAACAACAAGACGATGGAAAAAAATTCGAACCATCCGCTTATTTGAATTCCGGGTCTTTCGATTTCAGGGACGTCAGGGTGTCCTCGCGAACCCACCACGGGCGAACCTGCTCCAGTCCTGCTTTTCCCCCGGTGAGCGGTTCAGGCGCCCCTTGACCTACATCCGATGGCCGTCGCACCGTCATCCCTCCTGTCCTCACCGTCAGGATGCGTCCGGTTTCGCAGACGAAAAAGCAGGGCTGGAGGTCGGCGATCTCTTTTTGCAGCTTCGCGGTGTGTGATTTGACGACGGACTCATCCGTTTCGTAGCGAATTTTCTCAAGGAGTTGATCGACCGTTTGATTGCGGAGACCGGAGAAGTTGCCCCCTCCCGCCACCACCCCGGAAGAATGCCAGACGGCATGGCGATCCCTTTCGAGGGGGATCTCCCAGCTCAGCAGAACCGCATCGAACTCGCGGGTGAGAAGCCGATTGCCCACCAGATCACTCCAGCTCTCAAACTCGAGGTCGACTTTAACGCCAATCCCTGACCACTGCTCTGCAAGAGACTCGGCCATCCGGCGGTGTTCGGCATTGGCCTGATTCACCGACAGGGTAAAGGAGAGTTCCTTTCCGTCCGCACCCGACCTGACCCCGGTTTTTTCATTTAAATGAAATCCCTCCCCCTCGAGAATGCGCTCGGCTCCGCGTGGGTCGTACAAGGGCAGCAACATGGGTTCGTCGCAATACGGAACCCCCGGGAAAAAAAGCCCTTTGACCGGCTCTTCAAAAACAGTCGCACTATCGCGAAGGACCTGCTTCAGATCGATCGCCCGGGCCAGCGCCCCGCGCACCGCTTTTCTGTCGAGGAAATCCCGGTCGAGATTCCATGCCACAAAATGCTGGAAACGGGGCAGGCATCGAATCGCTTCAACCATTCCCGGATTGCGCTCTGACCAGTCAGTGAATCGATCATCGGGAATGATCGCGTCCAGCGACGAGGAACGCAGCGCGATCAGGGTGGATTCCAGGGAGCCGAATCGGCGATATCGAACGTGTTTCTCCAGGGGCACTGCCCGGAAATGCTCCTCGTTGGCCAGCAGTTCCACCCCTCCGTCTCCCCGCCTTCCGGCGAATCGATAGGGGCCAGTCCCGACCGGGTTGGCAAAAAAAGCGTCGCGCGCCTTTTCATTGCCGACACTTTGGAGGAGGTGGGCGGGAAAGACAGGCAACTTTTCCCAGCTCTCAAGCATCGTCGCCAGTGCGTCTTTGCACTCGATCCGGATACGGTAAGGGCCCACCATTTCGATCCGTTCGACAAACCAGAAACTCGCGGCAAGAGGAAGCGGAGAGTCCGGTTGCGTCAATTGGCTATAGGAGAAAAGAACATCCTCTGCCGTGAAGGAGCGTCCGTCGTGCCACTTCACGTCGGTCCTCAGATCCATCAGCATCTCCCGGGTCGTGGTGTGACACTGTTCGCCCACCACTTCGATTTCCGCCTCAAGACTGCGGTTGGACTCGTAATAGAGTTTCAGTTCGCGTAGGAACAGATCTGTCTCCCCTTTGACAAAAAGATTCGCTTCGCGGTCACCGACATAATCGATCATGCGGATCTGCGTTTTCTCGACCGCGCCCTTGAGAAAAGACTCAACCGAATCACGCACGGAATGTTTCAAGGTCAGCTTGACGAGGAGATAGTCGCCGAGATTCTCAGCAGCGAATCCACTGAGCAGGCGGGTATCCAGGCCACCCTCAATTCCCTGCAGTGCCAGAGTGAGGACGGACTCGGATCGATCGAGGGCGAGCAACTCCATCCCCTCCTTGAGATATTCTCCGGAGCGCAGCATTGCCTCAGATTCTCCGGCCGCCTCCTCACTGGAGCAGCGGATCGTCATGAGCGTCTGAAAACTCCAGTTCTCGATCAGGTTGGGCACGAGATTGAGCTTCTCATCGCGGGCGAGAAGAGGCTCAAAGATCAGATCCGTCACTTCGCCCGTAATCCCCGACGAGGGCACGAGCGGGTTCAGCATTCCCACGGGTTCCTGAATCGCATAGACGAGGGCATCCGTCTCGGAGGAGAGCTGGAGTTCGCTGACCCTGTCAAAGAGCCAACTTCCTCCGAACACCAACAGGAGCGGCGACGAGAAGAGGATAGCCCGGAGCCAGAACATCGCCCGAGATTACCCCAATCACGAGGTGAATGCCAATCTACTTTAGTGATCTTAATTTCTTCACCGAAGATCGAGACACTTCATTTTGTCCTGACCGCGCATGATGAGCCGGCCATCTGCGAGAGCCATCGGAGACCAGAATTTGAAATCGGGCATCTTGAGCACCTCACGTCCGGCGGCAGTCTGCTTCGCGACATCCTCATCGACTTCGGCCTTCTTGCCGAAAACATCCGTCATTGCGACTTCCTGGTAACCTTCGGGTGAGGGCTTCACAGAGCGCAGGTATCCGACTTCCCCATCCTGAATGAGGAGATGTCCATCCACGAGGATCATGTTCCCCCGTCCCATGTACGGTTTGTCGCCGGTCTGCCAGATCGTTTTTCCATCGAAGTCGATGCACATGAGGCCGCCTGTCTTCCGGGCTTCGCCCTTGTGGTTGTCGTTCTCATTGGCGAGCAGATAAATATGTTCACCGATGACAAAGGGAGGGTGAATCTGCGTGCCCTGTTTCAAGGCGAAGACTTTTTCCACTTTCCACTCGTCCCCCTTTTTGGTGACCCTGACCATACAACTGCCGTCCAGGTAGCCTCCGGTTAGAAAAACGAGTTCTTCAGTCACCTTGGTCGGAAAGGGAATCGGGATTTTGTTGAAGTAGGCATCCGTCTTCCAGAGCACTTTCCCGGATTGGGGTTCAACACTGATGGTGGTTCCCTGGTTGAGTTCACCCTCGCGCTTCGTCGCGACAAAGACGGCCTGCTCAACCCCGTGAAGGGTGAGCACGGTCGGGGTCGAATGGGAATCGCCGAACCCTTCGGTCTTCCAGAGTTCTTCTCCGGTTTTGCTGTCGAGTCCGATCAGTCCTACCTCCGGAGCCATTGCCGGTACGATAATCACGTTGCCCACTTTCACGACACTCTGGGCCCAACCCCATTTCGGCGGAGCCGCTCCGTATTTCTCCTGAATCGAAACCACCCAGTCGGCCTGATGCGTTTTCCGGTCGACACGGAAGACCTGGCCGAATCCGCCGATGAAATAGACCGCGTCCTCTTCGACGAGAGGCACCCCGCGGCTGCCCGGGAAGGGAAGCTTGCCCGGGTATTCGTAGGAGTAGCTCCACTTCTCGGACCCGTCCTCAAGAGAGAGACAGAGAAGAACGTCATTCGCGTCGTCGCGGCGATCAGTGAGGAAAACCTCTCCTCCCGAAATCGCCGCGCCACCGAAACCCTCATTTAGATCCATTTCCCAGGCGACCGGAGGGGCATCGGTTTTCCAGCCGGAGAGCTTCAATCCCGTCGCCGTGGAGATTCCAGCGCGGGTCGGCCCTTGAAACTGCGGCCAATCATCAGCAGCGGCGATCCCGGTGAAACAGAAGAAGAGAAGAAGGGAGGAAACATTTTTCATCGGGCGAACGGTGCCAAAAACCTCCCGTCAACGCAAACCCGCAATTGTCGAAATCGCGCCATCGGAATTGGCGGACCGGAAATCTTCACCACGCCAGCGAACCTGCCCGGTCACGGGGATTGAACCAGGGCAGGCCGGAATCCAATGATAAAGCCCCGTTCGTCCGGAGAACTGGCCCCCCGATAGGCCGAACGGCAGATCTTCCCGTCAAAGTTCCATGAGCCGCCGCGGGTCACACGATACTCTCCGGAATCCGCACCCTGAGGGTCGGTTTGACCGTCTTCGTAAACATCATCCCCGAACCAGTCGCGACACCATTCCCAAAGGTTCCCATGCATATCATGCACGCCCCATGCGTTCGCGGCCTTCGCTCCGACCGGGTTCGTTTTGCTCCCGCTGTTCTCTTCAAACCAGGCCATCTCATCCAATTCCCCGGCATGAGGTCCGCTCGTCCCGGCCCGACAGGCATACTCCCATTGCGCCTCGGTCGGCAAATCCCAGCGCCATCCTTCCGGCGGAGCATGGGAGGTGTTCAATTTCTCGAGATATTCCTGAGCATCACTCCAGTTCAGGTAGTACATCGGGAAATCCGGCCCTTCGCCTTTGAGGCCTTTGTTGTCAGTCCCCAGCTTCGCCATTTTCCGGATAGTAGTACCCATCGCCTCTTCCCATTGCGCCTGCGTCAGCTCTGTCCTGGCAATCCAGAATCCGCTGGTCAGCGTCACCCGATGCAGCGTTTCTATTTCACCCCGCCCCTCTTCCTCTTCCGGACTCCCCATTAAAAACTCTCCGGGTTCACACCAGATCATTGGGACCCCGCCCAACTCTCTTGCTTCACCCGATCGGGCTCCCTCAATCCCGCGGTTCACCGGCGGAACTTTTGGAACGGCGGGATCCGTCTTCGTCATGGAAACCGGAACAGCCGGACCAGGCAGCAGCGCCATCGTTGAGAAGGCGTGCAGGCTCTGCCCCGTCCCGTCGAATTTGATCCACGGCTTCTGCTGGCCCTTGACCTTGGTGGCGACTCCGGTGAAGACGGTCAGGATCGGAATGCCACCCGCGCTGCTCATCTCATTCAGCATCGCTTCGGTGAAAGGGCTGTGATTCCCGGTTCCATCAGGCACCTGCTGCCCCGGTTCACCGGAAAATACCAGCATCGATCCTTCGGGCAATTGCGCCTCGTTCACTCCGGCAAGACCACCTCCACCACTGCGCGACCGGGCCCAGCTTCTCGTCCTGGCAAAAGGATTGTCCCGGCAACAATCGAGCACGACCAGCTTTAATCCCGCCACCTCCTTGCGCATCTCGGCAAGGACACTTTCAAGGGGAAGGGTTTCGTCGTCGAGTGCGAAACCCAGCGCCGCATCGAGCGCTTCGTCGCTCAAGCTGTCATCGACAGCCAGTTCGGCATCGACCGGTGCCAGATAGTTATGGCCCTCCACCTCGAAACCGTGCCCCGCATAATAAAAGACCGCCGTCGTTGCCGAACGTCCCGCCAGGGCAAAAGCACGCAGCGCCACTCCCATTTCTTTTCCTGTTCCGTCGACCACCTCGGTCACTTCGTAGCCCGCACCCCGCAAGCTGACCGCCACCTCGCGGGCATCATTCGCAGGGTTCGCCAGTTTCGGAACATGGGCATAGTCGCCGTTTCCGATCACAAGAGCCACCCGCTCGGCGGAACGAAGTGACGGGAGAACTGCAACGCAGCAAAGAACGGCGGTCGGAATCAAGGCAAGCTTCATGGGGATCAAAAGTGAAGGACCGTCGAAAAGGGTGCGCCACAGTGAAGGGAAACCCGTCCCGAAGCGATCACATTTTTTGTCCCGTTCGCATTTATTTAGAACGTCGCGAACGCCCAACCCGGTGAGGATTGTCCGGACTACATTCAATAACTGCGCCGCATATGACTCGGCAGGATGTTCAATTCCTCCCGGTATTTGGCAACGGTGCGACGAGCGATTTTAATCCCCCGCTTTTCCAACTCCTCGACGAGGCGCTGATCGCTGTAGGGCTTCTTCGGCTCTTCGCCGGAGATCATCTCTCCCAGGGTCTGCTTCACACTCGTGTTGCTGAGCGTTTCACCCCCCTCGGTCTCGTAGCCCGTGGTGAAAAAATACTTCATCTCAAACACTCCGTGAGGAGTCGCCATGTACTTGCCGGAGACAGCCCGACTCACCGTCGTTTCATGAACCCCGACTTTTTCCGCGATCTGCGCCATGTTCATTGGCTTCAGACGGGAAGGGCCGTGGTCCAGAAAGGCCTCCTGGCGATTGACGATTTCGGTCGCGATCGCCTGAATCGTCTGCTGGCGCTGATGGATGCTCTTGATGAGAAATTTCCCCGCCCGGATCTTGTCACGAATGTAGGCCTTCGCCTCGCGCCCGTTTCCTCCAGCCATGAGATCTTTGTAGGCGTTGCTGATACGAAGCCGGGGGATCTGCTCGTTGTTCATCGTGACGAGCCACTCGTCGCCGAGACGCTCCACCGTGACATCCGGAGTCACGTAGGTGTTGGTGTCCTCTCCGAAACGGCTCCCCGGTCTTGGATCGAGGGTGGCGATGAACTCGGCGGCCCGGGTGATCTGTTCGGGGGTCACGCTGAGCTTCTTGGCAATCTGCGGGTATCGCTTTCTCGCGAGGTCATCGAGGTGATGATCGATGATGCGATACTCAAGGCTGTGATGTTTGCCGAGACGCTCCAGTTGAATGAGCAAACAATCCCTCAAGTCCACGGCCCCGATACCCACGGGATCAAAGGTCTGCACGAGCGCTTTTGCCGCTTCCAGATCTCCGATCGGAATACCCATGTCGAAACAGAGGTCCTCCAGACTCACGTGAAGAAATCCGTTTTCTCCAATGTTTCCGATCAACATGCTCGCGATCTCGCGAATCTTCGGGCTCACTTCGGCAAAGCTGAGCTGATTCATGAGATGGTCCTGCAGCGTGATCGGCTCGACGATGGAATCCATCACGAACTGGTGCTTCTCGTCCGCATCATCCCGTTTCGGAGACGAGAGGCGGGACTGGGCCATATATTCGCGCCACTCCTCATCCAATTGGGAGAGCTCCGCAAACTCGCGGTCGAACTCCTCGTCCTCCGAGGCACTGGCGGCATCTTCGATCGAAATGTCGGTCGACTCCTCCTCGAGCGTGGGATTGATCACCAGTTCCTGCTGAACAAGCTGACGCAACTCAAGTGTAGGAGTCTGCAGCAGTTGCAAACTTTGCTGCATCTGGGGCGCAATCGACTGCTGGTGAAGCAGGGACTGAGACTGATCGAACCGCTGTTCGGGCATAATCGGGGCGTTTCTGCCGGGAATTGAGCGAGCATAGCACAATTCGAACCAAGCCCTAATGAAATTTGCCAAATTACGGAAACAAGCAGGTTTCGCGAATGGGCCACGCTCAAATTTCGGCCAAAAACTGCCCCCGCAGGCCTGAAATAAAGTATTTAAAAAATTTGATTATTATGGTTATTATAATAAAGTTGAAGTGTTAACCATCCCGGAAGCTCGAATATCAGATCATGAAATTTCACCTTATCACCCTGATCCTAACCCTGTCACTGCCGATCATCGCAGGGGCTCAGGAGCAGCGTCTGCGTGGTATTCCGGTGGGTGAGTCCCCTGCTGATTACTGGGAGGAGTTGTCCGACGTTGCGCCTCAGCCTCTTGAATTGAAGGAGGTCCGTGTGACTCCCTCCAAAACCCCGGCCTGGCAGACTCGATACACCCTCGGACCCGGTGACACTCTTAACTTCTCCGTTTACGACAGGGCCGATCTGGCGCGCGAAGGCGTACAGATTGCTCCCGACGGCACGGTCAGCTACCTCCAGGCGGTGGCGGTGAGGGCTCAAGGCCAGACCCTCGACCAGCTCAGAAACCGGATCGAAGAGGAACTCTCGAAATATCAGAAGAACGTCAAGGTGATCATCACCCCCGCACAGGTGGCGAGTAAGGACTTTTCCATCATCGGGCGCGTCAAAAAGCCGGGAAGCTACACGCTCGACCGGCCGACATCGGTTCTCGAGGCAATCGCCCTTGCCGAGGGCATTCAGATCGGTTCTGTGAGAGGCTCCGCCTTCGAACTGGCCGACTTTGAACGTTCTTTTGTGGCCCGGAGCGGGAAAAAGCTGAGCGTCGATCTGGCTCGCCTCTATTACGAGGGGGACTTCAGTCAAAATGCCTATCTGGAGCCCGACGACTACATCTATGTCGCTTCGAATCTCGATAACGAGGTTTACATCCTCGGAGAGGTAAAAGAGCCGGGACGCCGGAAAATGCCTGTCAAGCTCACCCTGACGCAGGCCATCAGTGAAGCGGGCGGTTTCAACGAGTATGCCTATCAGATGAAGGTTCTGCTCATTCGCGGAAGCATTCACAAACCCGAAACGCAGATCGTCAATATCAAAGACATTCTTCAGGGAAAAGAGAAGGACATTCCCCTTCAGAATCGCGACATCATATATGTTAACAAACGTCCCTTCGAACTCGTCGAACGGGCTCTCGACAGCGCCATCATCACCTTTATGCAGACGGTGACAGCTGAGGCGCTGAATCAGAACTACGACCCCATCCTCCTGGGGAACTGACCGACTCACCCACAGATCTACCAATGAACCAAGGGCTTTCCATCCTGATTCGCACCACGGCCATGCTCGCGCTTGCCGGTGCACTCTCTTCCTGCGCGCTGACGCGCCCGGTGAACTACGAGTTTGAACCCTCCGCCGACTTTGCCGGAGGTTCCGACACCGACACCGAAGACAGCGCCGGGATGACGGCGGAAGAGGCCCTCAAGCACCTTCCGAAAGATCCGGAGTTCGAGGAACTGGACTTTCATCGCCCCCTTTCCGCGGGACTCCTCCAGCCACCCGGTGGTGCCTACCGCGTCGGTCCCGGTGATGAACTCGATATCGAAGTCGCGGAGATAGAAACGACCCGCGCCAAAACCAAGGTCATGCCCGACGGCATGCTCTACTACGACGTCGCCGACGGGATCAATGTGAAGGGAAAGACGATCAGCGAGATCTCGACCCTGCTTTCGAAAGCCCTCGAAAATGACTACGTCACTCCCGTCGTCACGGTCAACGTGTCCAAGGCGGACAGTCAGCGATTCTGGATGCTCGGGCAGGTCCAGAAGCCGGGAGCCTACCCGGTTACCAAGCCAACCACGCTCATCGCCGCCCTTTCGGATGGCGGAGGCCTCCTTACCAATCAGGATGGCACCGAAGTCAGCAATCCGGAGGCCGCCGACCTCGAACGTTCCATTCTCATTCGAGACGGGAGTCTTATTCCGGTCGACTTTGAAAGCCTCGTCCGGGAGGGCAATATGTCGCAGAATGTCTATGTGCGGGGTGGCGACTATATCTTTGTGCCCTCACTCACAACTCGATCCTATTATGTTCTGGGCCATGTCATCAAACCGGGACCTGTCTTTTTCGAACGAAACGCCACCGTCCTCTCCGCCGTCGCAGCTGCCGGAGGCCCCAAGCCCGAGGCGATCGTCACCAAGGCACTCATCCTTCGCGGCGGCACTCTGCGTCCGAAAGTGGCCGTGGTAAACATCAAAGCTATCATGAAGGGAGAGGCTCCCGATCTCAAACTGGAGGGCGGGGACATTGTCTGGGTTCCCCGCAGTCCCTGGACCAAACTCGATAACTACGTTGAGGCCGTCCTCATCACTGCGGCCCAAGCAGTCGCTGTGCAGGAGGGACTTGGCGTACTCGGCGTCGACGGATCCTCCGGTATCACAATCAGCGCAGGCGGGAACTGATGTGGATTGGGCGGTGGAACACGATGAAGTGACCGGGGCATCACCCGTGCTTCAGGTGAAGCACGGCAGTGACCTTGATCTCATCTTTCATCTTCACGAGACCGAGAACGCTCGGAGGAGTGATCCCGCTTTTCTCGAGCGAAACCGGAAAGCTGACGACACAGTCAACTGATTCATCTTTAAACGACCAGTTCGAGACCGTGCCGGTCATCTGGTGCTCCTTTCCCTTCAAAGTCATCGTAAACGGAATCACCGTCGGGCGGGGCACCGGACCATCGAGAGCCGGTTTTGTTTCTGCGACGGGCAGCTTGTCGAGATCGACGATGATTTCAGGATAGGTCGTGACCTCCATGCATTTGTACATTTCCTTGTCGCGTTTCTTGTTGTCGGAATTCATCCCGGCGGCCTTCACCACCACATGGCTGGACGCCGTGGCATTGGCCAGATCAGAGGCCGAGGAAATCGAGACCGTGAATGGTTCGGCATCGACCGTTCCAGTGAAGTTGTGAAGTGTTGACTCGCCCGAGAAAGTGACCCGGCAGGTTCCCGACCAGTCGTTTTCTCCGGAAAAAAGTAGTCCCGTACTCCCGGTGAGAAGAAGCGAGACAAGGAAGTTTTGAATGAGGTAATTCGTTTTCATGGTATGGAGTTTGGAGGGTTGAGATGAATCAAAGCAGTGTCTCAGGCGCCGGAGCTCAAGGGCGCAAAGCGGAGGAAATAGAGCCTCATCATTCCGGAGAGAAAGGGTTGGGAGCGCTCAAGCTGGAAGCCATGGCGTGAGAAAAGGCTCTCAAGCTCCTCCCGGTCGGGAAAGTTTCGGATGCTGGAGGAAATGTAGCCGTGGACTTCGGGATTTCCGTGCAGGACAAGCCCCCAGAATCCACCCCATAATTTGAGAACCCAGTACTGCACCGTCTGTCGCCACTGACCACCGGGTTTCGAAAAATCGAGGAAAGCTAGGCTCCCGTCCACCTTCATCACCCGGGCGAATTCGGCGAGAACAGTCTCCAGGTCGGGCGCGTTCCGGATGGCATAACTTCCCGTGAGAATATCCACCGACCGGTCCGGGAGATCGAGACGACTCATATCCCCGCAACCAAAGTGAACCCGGGGATTCGCATTTCGCTCCTCGGCAATCCGAATCATCTCGGGAGTCAGATCGACACCCTCGATCTCACCGTCAGGATATTTTTCAGCAAGCAGTTGGGTGACATCACCCGTGCCGCAGGCCACGTCGAGACAGAAGGCTCCTTCTTTCCGCGGCAGTCCCGCAACGAGCGCCCGCTTCCATGATCCATCCTGCCCCAGGGACAGCCCTCGAGTCGCCAGGTCATAGCGGGGAGCCGATTCGGCGAAGTGCTTCAAATTGTAAAACAATTTACCCTCGGCCGAGTCGAGATGGTCACTTGCTTTCAGATTAAATTTTTCATTCATGAGAGGAGAGTGCCCGGTCTCAAGGGAGCCAAAGAAGCAGGCGGAAGAAAAAATGACGATCGATGACTAACTTCAACTCGGTTCGGGAGACAGCGGCGATGGATTCTCTCCTTTGATCAGTCGTGAGCAACCACCTCAGGCCCCGGCGACACAGAGCAGGAGATTGGGAAGAATCGAAAGCACGGACTCCCGGATGGCCCGGCCGTCGAGAGACCCGCGGATGACCTCCGGCAGTTTTGCGAACGCCAGTGTCGGAACGAGAACCCCGCGCACCGGACTGCGAAGCAGTGACGCGGTCAGGTGGGTAAACCCGCGATAGGGCCGGGTCATTCGTTCGGCGTTTCGGGCATAGTCTTTCAGGGTCGCTTCGAGCGGAACGCCCTCCCTGAGGTGGGCCACGAGCGAACGGGCTGCCAGCTCCGCCATGAGAATCCCGTGCGTCATTCCCATTCCCGCAATGGGATCAAGACTCTCAGCCACATCGCCAACGAGAAGAACCGAGCCGTGGAAATATGGCCGTCTTGTTGCCCCGACCGGGCCAACCTGCAGAGGTTTCCCGATGGGATTTCCCTGGAAAAACGATTTCGCTTTTGCCTCGTCAAGGAGCCGTTCCCGAACCGCCGGATCCTGCAAGATCGGCACCATCGCCTTCTCGACGAGAAAGGAGATATTCAAACGCGTCTCACTCACGGGCGTACAGTTGACCTCGAAGCCATCCTTGAGTAGCACGAGCACCTCGCCCGTCGTCTTCTCAAACTGCCCCTCGAGAACAAAACTCATTCCCCAGAGCGGAGACTTTGACATCGTTTTGGGCACTCCCAGCTTCGCCGCAATGTGGGAGGTCGCTCCATCCGCGAGGACGACCCGTCGTGCCCGGATTTCTTCTCCCGAAGAAAGACAAACGAAGTGATGCCCCTCGTCTTCCCGGATGCCAGTCACCGCCGTGCCAAAGAAAGTGGAAACGGTCGGAAGCTTCGCCGCATGATTCGAAAGGAGACGATCCAGTTCATACCGCTGGATCCCCATCCCCTTGATCCGGCGGCGGTTCGAGGAAAGACCCACCGACCGTTTACCGAGGTCGATGCGGTAGGAATAAAAGGGGCGAGCCTCGAGGGCGGCCAGTTCCTTGGTCAAACCGAGCCGCTCCAGAGCTTCCAGAGCAATCTCGGAAACGCCCTCGCCACAGGCTTTACGGCGCGGAAAGTCGTCACGGTCGATGAGGGCGACACTGAGTCCCTCTTGACCGAGTTGGATTGCCAGAGAAGCACCGGATACCGAAGCACCGATCACCGCCACATCGAAAGGTTGCGACATAGAAAAGTTACTCCTTCAGAACGATCCTCGATTAGACCCTGTTAGTTATTTTCTTAAAATAAGCTGAAACTTTACTTCTTGTGACTGGGTCTCAATGTCGACTGTTGATCCTTGTAAATTTCTCTCCTAACAAATTCTCATTCTCATCGTTCCTAATCTGCCGGTTACATTCCTCCTTTCTCCCCCACCCTTCCCTTTTGTCCGCCTACCTCCACAGCCTGGAAACCATCGTCCCTCCGTTTTCCCACGAACAGACGACACTCTCGACCCTCCTTCAGGACCGTTTTTCGGAAACCCGTATCCGGCGCCTCGTCGCACAGGCCTTCCGCCAATCCGGAATCGAAACACGTCATGCCGTGGTTGAGGGCTTCTTCGGCCACGCCCCTTTCGACAACGACGGACAGGCGACGACTTCAGCAAGGAACGCCGTCTACGCGACCGAATCGCGCCGGCTCGCCGTCGCTCTCGGGGAAAAAATTCTCTCCCTTCCCGGGGCGGTCCCGCGTGAAGAAATCACCCACGTCGTTTACGCCACCTGCACCGGATTTGTGAATCCCGGCCCCGATTACTTTCTCGTCCGGGATCTGGGTCTAAGGGATTCCGTGGAGCGCTTCACACTGGGATTCATGGGTTGTTACGCCGCCTTTCCCGCTCTGCGCATGGCGGCTCAGTTCTGCGAGGCCAATCCGAAGGCACGCGTGCTCGTCGTCGCGCTCGAACTCTGCAGCCTGCACATGCAACTCGACGCCTCCCCGGACGTCATCCTCGGCAACACCGTTTTTGCCGACGGGGCCGCCGCCGCCATCGTGACTCCGGTTCCTCCTGAAGGTCGCCGACATTTCCGTCTCGATGGTTTTGCCTCGGCCACGATTCCCGAGGGAGAGTCATCCATGGCCTGGAGCATCGGCGATCGCGGATTTGACCTCGTCCTCTCCGGGTATGTCCCGAAAGTACTTTCGGCTGAGATCGGAGGCCTCTTCGCCCGCCTCGGTCTCGATCCGGCTGCCTTTGATCGTTTCGCCGTGCATCCCGGAGGGAAATCCATCCTCGACCGCTTTATCGCCGCGCTTGGACTTCCGGCCGATTCCCTTGATGCCTCCCGTGAGATCCTCCGGGAGAACGGCAATATGAGCAGCGCGACCGTCCTCTTCGTCTTGAAACGGCTCCTCGAGACCGCCGCAAACGATGAAAACGTTCTGGCGACCGCATTCGGACCCGGGCTGACTGTTGAGACAGCCCGGCTCACCGTGCAGGAGTGATCAGCCGACTCTCAGCTATCGCCGTCGAGAAGCCGACCGAGTCCGCCGAGGACGCTCCCCTCACCCTGGGCAGTTCCGCCCGTCGAAGGTGCGGACTTGATGATGCGATCCGCAAGGCGGGAAAAGGGCAGGCTTTGCAGCCAGACGTGACCGTGACCGCTCAGCGTCGCGAGGAATATTCCCTCACCCCCGAAGAACATCGATTTCAGGTTTCCGGCCCGCTCGATGCTGTATTCGATGCCCGGAGAAAAGGCCACAATACATCCCGTGTCGATCCGTAGTTTCTCACCCTTCAACTCACGTTCAATGACGGTACCACCGGCATGAACAAAGGCCTTTCCGTCCCCTTTGAGTTTCTGAAGGATAAAACCCTCGCCACCGAAGAACCCGGCCCCGAGTTTCCGATTGAAGGCGATCGAAACCTGCGTGCCATAGGCGGCGCAGAGAAAGGAGTCCTTTTGACAGGTGATCTCGCCCCCCACCTTCGAAAGGTCGATCGGGATGATCTTGCCCGGAAAGGGAGCAGCAAAGGCCACCCGCCGTTTCCGGCTCGTTCCGGAATGGGTGAAATGGGTCATGAAGATCGACTCACCGGTGAGGGCACGCTTACCCACCGCGAGGAGCTTGCCCATGACCCCTTCACCCGGATTCGAGCCATCCCCCATTTTCGCGACAAAGGTGATGTCGTCCTCCATGTAGTTCATCGCCCCCGCCTCGGCGATCACGGTTTCACCCGGGTCGAGTTCGACCTCGACGATCTGCATGTCGTCACCAAAGATCTCAAAATCGATCTCATGCGAACGGCGACCCATCGGCGGAGGACTGCCCTGAGGAATCGCCGGAGGACCCGATGAACCCGGGTCCCCTCCGAAAAGGGTCGGCATCATTTCATGCGCCGCCGCCCAGTTCGCCATCCCCGCCGTCCACACCCGGGTCTGGGGAGTGATCACGCCGTTGGAGATCAGAGCGGGCAGCTCCGCCTCACTCACTTGAATTTGCTCGTTGCTCGAAGTCGCGTAGTGCCAGGTTTTCATGATTTTTCCGATGAGAATAGAATCGTTTCCTCAAGGATCAAAGCTCGAAGCGTGACGATTTCAAGATTGAATCCCGCCTCATTCGGGCAAAGACTAGCGGTCCGCATGCCTCGCTCCCCCCGCCATCCGACCCGACAGGGTCAGCTCACCACCATGACCCTCCCGGGTCTGCGGGGATGGGTCATCGCGGCACTGGTCGTTGCAGGCCTCACCTCCTGCCGCCGGGAGTCCAAGGTGGATGTCGCCACGCGGGAGAAGATCCTCCTTCTCGGCAACGGGGGGGAACCCAAGGCGCTCGATCCTCATATTGTCTCGTCGGTCGGCGATTCAAACATCCTCCGGGCAACCTTCGAGGGTCTCGTGACCTACCATCCGGAAAACGACATGCTCCACGAACCGGGCGTCGCGGAGCGATGGGAGGCGAACGCGGATTTTTCCGAGTGGCGCTTTTTCCTGCGGAAGAATGCCAAATGGTCGAACGGGGACCCGGTCACCGCGCACGATTTTGTCTATTCCTTCAACCGTATTCTTCACCCGAAGATGGCGGGGCCCTATGCCTCAATGCTTTATTTCCTCAAGAACGGTGAGGCCTTCAACAAAGGAAAAATCGAAGACTTTTCGCTGGTCGGGGTCAAGGCGATCAATGATTTTGAACTCCTCTGCACCCTCGAGAGCCCGGCGCCCTATTTCCCCGACGTCGTCAAACACACGACCTGGCTACCCGTCCACAAAGCCACGATCGAGAAGTTCGGGGCCATGACCGACTCCTACACCGAGTGGCAGAAGCCGGGCAATCAGGTGAGCAACGGAGCGTTCATGCTCACCGAATGGCGAATCAACGACCAGATCAAAGTCCGCCGCAATCCCCACTATTGGGACGCCGCCAACGTGAAGCCGAACGGGATTAATTTCTATCCCATCGACAACAATTTCACGGAGGAAAAAGCCTTCCGAAATGGTCTCATCCATTACACCTACACAACTCCCGAGAATTTGATCGAGGGTTATCGGAATCAGGAGAACACCCCCTTGCGCATCGAAACCTACAACGGCTCCTATTTTTTCCGCTGCAATGTGACACGTCCGCCCACCGACAACGCGGACTTCCGCCGCGCCCTCGCCTATGCGGTCAACCGCGAGATCATCGTCAAATACGTCACCCGCGGCGGCCAGCAGCCGGCCTACGGCTTCACTCCTCCGTCCGAAGGCGGATACGACCCGCCGAATGTGATCAGCTACGATCCTGACAAAGCCAGAGAATACCTGAAAAAAGCCGGCTACGCGAGCGGTGCCGAGGTGCCCGAGTTCTCCATCATCATCAACACCTCCGAGGCCCACAAGTCCATCGCGGTGGCGATTCAGGACATGTGGAAGAAAACTCTCGGGATCGAGAAGGTGAAGATCGAAAATCAGGAATGGAAGGTCTTTCAGCAAACCGTGCTCGACCTCAAATACGATGCCTCACGCGCCGGATGGATCGGCGATTACGTTGACCCCAATACCTTCCTCAGCATGTGGACGACGGGGGATTCCAACAACAATACGGGCTGGTCGAATTCCGACTACGACAGGCTCATGAAGGAGAGCGCGCTCATCAGCGAGACGGCAAAGCGGTATGAGAAGATGGCTGAGGCCGAAGCCATTCTCCTCGTTCAGGTCCCCGTGCTTCCCCTCTACTGGTATACCCGCGTCTACCTGCTCCATCCCGATGTGAAGAACTGGCACCCGCTCCTCCTTGACAACCACCCTTACAAACACATCGATCTGAAACCGGCCGAGGAGGAGGCGAAGTGATGGAAACGCTGCGTTATGTGGTCTCACGTTTCCTGCAGTCGCTCTTTGCGCTGCTGTGCATCATTACGATCACTTTCTTTCTCGCCCGCCTCGCTCCGGGGGGCCCCTTCCTCGATGAGAAAGCGGTGCCCGAGCATCTCATCGAGCAGATGAAACGGAACTACGGTTTCGACAAACCGCTTCCGGTTCAATACGGACTCTATCTCGGTCGGCTCATTCAGGGAGATCTCGGCCCTTCGCTCGGAAACAAGGGATTCACCGTCAACGAAGTGATCGCCGAGGGGTTTCCGGTCTCCTTCATGCTCGGGATCAGCGGACTGGTTATCGCTCTGCTTATTGGCATTCCCGTCGGAGTCTTCGCCGCAGCGAAGCGGAATACGATGATCGACTATGGCCTGATGACCCTCGCCATGCTGGGGATTTGTCTGCCCACCTTCGTGATCGCCCCGCTTCTCGGAGAAATTTTTGCGCTCAAGTTAGGATGGTTTGACGTCGCTCTCTGGGAGGACAGTTCGGCCTGGGTCCTCGGAGCGGTCACTCTGGGACTCTATTACTCCGCCTACATCGCCCGGCTCACCCGGGGCAGCATGCTCGACGTCCTCAGTCAGGACTACATCCGCACAGCCCGGGCCAAGGGAGTGGCTCCGATCAAGGTTCTCTTCAAACACGCCTTCCGCGGCGGCATCACTCCGGTCGTCGCCTTTCTCGGCCCTGCTCTTGCGGGGCTCATCGGAGGTTCCTTTGTCGTCGAATCGGTCTTCGGTCTCCCCGGACTCGGGCAGCATTTCATCAAGGCCGCGACCAATCGTGATTACTGGCTCATCAATGGAACCGTCACGGTCTTTGCGGTACTCATCCTCGTCATGAACTTTCTCGTCGATATCCTCCAGGGCTGGCTCGACCCGAGAACCCGGACCGTGAAATAGAATGCCCGCCGACTCACAGACCGCTCCGGCGACGATTGAGAAAGGCACCTCGCTGGGACGCGATGCCTGGTTCCGCCTGCGGAAAAACCATCTCGCGATGGCAAGTCTGTGGTTTTTTGTGGTGGTCGTGCTCCTCTGCTTCTTCCTGCCGCTGGTCCCCGGCATCCCCGATCCCAACGTGACCCATCCGGACCTTCAGTCGATGGCGGCCTTTTCCAAAGCTACCTCGATGGAGGGACAGGAGGTGTCCTACCTTCTCGGCAGCGACCATCTCGGAAGGGATATCTTTTCCCGCATGCTCTACGGAGGCCGCATCTCCCTAGCCGTGGGATTTCTCGCCACCTTTGTCTCGCTCACCATCGGGGTAATCTACGGGGCCGTCTCCGGCTTCATCGGTGGCCGGCTCGACTCGGTCATGATGCGCATCGTGGACATCCTCTACGCCCTGCCCTTCATGATCATCGTCATTATTCTGACGACCTATTTCGGCAATCAACTCTGGCTCCTCTTTGTCTGTATCGGGGCGGTCGAGTGGCTGACGATGTCGCGTATCGTGCGAGGCCAGGTCCGCTCGCTCAAGGGACAGGAATTTATCGAAGCGGCCCGCAGTCTTGGTCTCACCAACTGGCGAATCATCTTCCGCCACCTCATTCCGAACACGGTCGGACCCGTCATCATTTACACGACTCTGACCGTTCCCGCCGTGATGCGGCTTGAGGCGATCCTCAGCTTCCTCGGTCTCGGGGTGCAGCCGCCCGACGCGAGCTGGGGCTCCCTCATCAAGGAGGGCGCCGACCGCATGGCGAGCGATCCCGGGCTGCTCGTCTATCCCGCGATCATCTTCGGGATGACGCTCTTCAGCCTGAATTTTCTCGGCGACGGGCTGAGAGATGCGCTGGATCCGAAAAGTTCAAAGGATTAGAGACACGAAGAAGCCATTCATTGAACGCTTTTCTTGTTGCAACTCTGTCTCAATTACCTCACAATGCGGTAGATGGCACACCCGACAGTCCAGGATCTCGAACTCGACAGCCTCCAGAGCCTTGCTCAGGCCCAGGTGGGTTGTGATTTTCAGATCCGGTATCTGGAAGGCCCCGGCTGCGATCAACTTCGAAACCTTGGATTTTGCGAAACCCTCCAGGTTCGGAAACTCGCCGGCGGGCGCAACCTGATTTGCTCCGTCTGTGGTACCCGTCTGGCCGTGAGCAGTGATCTGGCGGATCAGATCAAGGTGAGTCCCGTGACCCATTCCTGAGGGGATCGCCGTCATGGAGAAAACTCTCGAAACCGTCGCTCTCGCCGGAAACCCGAATGCGGGAAAGACGACTCTTTTCAACGCCCTCTGTGGAACCGCTGAAAAAGTGGGCAACTACTCCGGGGTCACCGTTTCGGTGAAGAAGGGTGAATTCTACACCCCCCACGGTCGCAAACTCTCCCTGATCGACCTGCCCGGTTGTTACTCGCTCTCGGGCGGGTCACCCGATCAGGAAATCGCGGCAAACATTCTCCTCGGGAAGGATTCGAAACACGAACGCCCCGATCTCGTGGTCTGTGTTCTCGATTCCTCGAATCTGGAGCGCCATGTCCAACTCGCTCTCGAAATCATCGAGTTGAAAATCCCGGTCATTGTTGTCCTCAACATGGTTGATATGGCCGAGAAATCGGGGCTCAGGCTCGATCCGCTGAAACTCTCCGAAGAACTCGGCGTGCCCGTCGTCCCGATTCAGGCGAACCGGGGAAAAGGGCTCACCGAGTTGAAGCAGGCGATGCGTCACCCTTTCCCCTCTCCCCCGGCACCTCGCTGGGAAGCGGGAAACGCGGAGGCAAGAAGGACCTTCGGCCTCGCCGTGACCGAACTCACCGCCCGCCGCCCGACGCTCCACAGCAGCAATTTTTCGGACAGACTCGATGTCATTCTCCTGCATCCGGTTTTCGGATGGGTGTGTTTCATCGGGATCATGTTTGCGCTCTTCTGGTCCATCTTCTCCTTTGCCGGCATCCCCATGGGCTGGATCGAAAGCCTCCAGGATTTCCTGATCGGGAAGGTCGAGGGGAAAATGAACGAAGGGGATCTGCGTGATCTTCTTACCCAGGGAGTCATCGGCGGAGTCGGGGCGGTCGTCATCTTCCTCCCGCAGATTCTGCTGCTCTTCTTTTTCATCGGTTTGCTCGAAAGCTCCGGTTATATGGCCCGGGCCGCCTTCCTGATGGATGGCTTCATGGCAAAGGTCGGCCTCAGCGGCAAGGCCTTCCTCCCCCTCCTCAGCTCCTACGCCTGTGCCATCCCGGGCGTCATGGCCACGCGGACGATCGATTCGGCGAAGGAACGGCTCGTTACTATCTTCGTTGCTCCGTGGATGAGTTGCTCGGCGCGACTCCCCGTCTACCTGCTCCTCGTTCCGATGCTCCTTGGAGGCAGCGAGGGCGGCAGTAAACAGGCGCTGGTTTTCCTCTCGATCTACGTGCTCGGGACTCTCACCGCCTTCATCGTGGCCCGTATTCTCCGGGGTCGGCTTGGTCCCGATGAGATCAAAAGCCACTTCCTCCTCGAATTGCCGCCCTACCGCCTCCCTCAGTGGAGCTACATTTTTCGCCACGTGATCGACCGGGGATGGGCCTTCCTGAAAAATGCCGGGACCCTGATCCTCGGAATCATGATTCTGCTCTGGGCGGCCACGACCTACCCGAAGTTGGAAAGCGATGATCCGGCTGAAGTCCTCGCTCATACCGTCGTCGGCCGGGTCAGTCATTTCATCGAGCCCATCGTTCGCCCCCTCGGCTTCGACGGCCGCACCGGGACGGCTATCCTCACCTCCTTCGCCGCCCGTGAAGTGTTTGTCGGCTCGATGGCACAGCTCTTTCAAGTCGAAGTCAGCGACGACGAGCAGGAAACCCGCGACCACATTCGCGACAGCCTGGCCGCTGAGAAATGGCCCGATGGACGTCCCATGTTCGGACCGGCCGCGGTGATTTCACTGCTCATCTTTTACATCTACGCTCTGCAGTGTCTGCCCACCTCAGCCGTCGTCGCACGGGAAGCAGGTTCCTGGAGATGGGCCGTCGGACAGTTTGTTTTCATGACGATCTTCGCGGCGGTCGCCTCGCTGCTGGTCTATCAGATCGCCCGTCTTTTCAACCTGGCCTGATCGAATGCACGACTGGCAAAGCTGGACTGCCCTCGCGATCGTTGTCCTGACGATCGTCGCCTTTATTTTCCGCGCCAAGCGCCGGGCAAAGAAGGAGGCGCGTGGATGCGGGGACTGCGGAAGCGGGAAGTTCTCCTGAACGAGGAGGCCGACCTTAAAACCAGACCTGCTGCGAATTCATTTCAAAGCGGCATCCGGAGAGCGACTTGGCTGCAGGTGTGGCACCCTCAATTCTGCGGGGAGTTCTTGGTTTGGTTGAGCAGTCCTCTTATTTCTGGAACGCAAAACCACACTCCCGACAAAAACGGTCGCCGGGCTTGATCGCGGTGCCGCACTTGGGGCAGTAGGTTTTTTGGGCCGGAGCAATCTTGCCAGCCCCGGACGCGTCTCCCAGCAACGGCTTCACTTCGCCCGTCGCTTTGGGGACCGCATCGTTTTTCGCCATTCCGGCCACCACCGTCATCTCCAGCATCTCTTCGATCTCCGCAAGGAACTCCAGCGGCGAAAGACTCCGCCAGCGGACCTCGTCTTCGGCCGCCTCGAGCCGGAGCAGGTCGAAGACCCCGCCCTGCACCGCGAGCGCTTCGGAGTATCGAACCCCCTCGTCGTCATCCGGCCAGGCCGTCTGCATTTTGAGAATCCCCTGGATGAGAAGCAGGCGTGAGGCCAGCACGAGAGCCTCCTCTCCGAGCGCGTAGCCCTCCCCCTTGAGCTCGAGCAGGCCGCGATCGCAGAGCGTGTCGCAGGCTTGCGCCGAGCCCTCCGGCACCTTCCCGGCGAGGTGGCGGAGAATCCCGGTGAACCACTGGGATGATCCACGGTCAGGGGCCTCCAGGTCGGCCTGAACCGCCTCGCCCGTCAAGCGGACCGGCTTCGACGGCTTGCCCCGGGCCAGCGACTCCCATCCGGCGTGACGCTGCGCGTCGAGGACGGCGGCCAGGGCAAAGGATTCCGAGGCCGTGAGGGTGACCTCGAGGTCGCCGCTACTGAGGGCGCTTTTTCCGAGGCAATCGGCGAGAAAAACCAACACTTCGGCGGGCTTCGCGGGATCCTCGATGCGCCATCCTCCCTCCCCTCGCATCAACGAAACCGGAGCACCGCCGTCCCCGGCCGCAAAGAGGAAATACTCGAAGAGCTCGGGTGTCCCGGTGTAGCGGAGGCTGGTGGAGAGGCAGGGACGGGCGAGGACCTCGAGGGTGCGGCGGGCCGACTCCACGATGTCGCCGGAGTGGTTCAGCAAACCGGCCTCTTTGAGGGCGCCCGAGGCGGAGGTTTCCTCTTCGGCCGGGTGGCCGACACGCTCCGGCAGCGAAAACGTGTAGGGGGACAGGCGGTTCTTCCTCCCCGGCAGCATGGTGCCGAGGGCTTTGAGGTGGTCGGGTATGAGGGTGGTGTCCATGGGTTCGTCGGAAAAAGTCGTTTCGGGTTAGGGCGAGGGGCGATCAGGCATGACCTCAGGACGGGTTGCGCCAATCGCGATAGGAGGTTCCGACAGTGTCTTTCGTGAACTCGAAGAGGGTCTTGAGCACCCCGGCGCGTGGACTATCGCTACCGGGATCGAGGAAGGTGTCCAAAAGGCCCTCGCTCAGCGATACCTCGACGCGGGGATTCTCCTCGAACAGCCCCTCCTTGGCCGCACCCTTGTAGGCGTTGAAGACCAACTTGCGCAGGCCGCTCTGCTCGGACATCTTCAGCTTGTCGCTCACGATGTCGGCAAGGGAATCGTAGGCTCCTTTGCCTGCCCCTTTGACAAAGGCTTGCCCGTAGGAGCCCTCGCCTTTGGCAAAAACGTCGCCCATCTCACCCCCGGCATCGCGAAGGCTGCGGTAGAGGATTCTGATTTTCGTGCCGGGTCCCACCGGACTGCCCGCATTAAGGATATCGGCCATTTTGTCGATGGCGACATCGCAGGCTTTCCCGGTGAACTTGGCCCCATGATAGAGCCGGTCGTAGGAGCGGTAGTCTTCCATCGCCTCGCGGTAACCCTGTTCCCCGGCGGCGATCTTCTCTCGCGCGAGGGCGGCCTCTTCGGCACGTAGTCTCGCCTTTTCCGCCTCGAGGGCACTGCGCTGCGCATCGACCTGTTCTTTCAAGCGCGCCTCCGCGGCCCGGCGGGATTCCGCTTCCAGACGGTCGGCTTCGCGTTGCCGCTCCAAGTTCGCTTCGTAGCCCCGGGCCTCTTCGCGGGTGGCCCAGCCCCAGCGGTCGCTGTAGACCCGGCCACTGGCTTCCTGGGCTACAGTCTGGCGGTGCTCCTCGGCGGAGACCCAGCCATCGCCGGCGGCGTCGCCGGGGCGACGGGAATAAACCCACTCCTTGCCCCCGGTGTCGGTAAGATGTTCACCAAGGCGTGGATCGGCGAGGATATCCTCGGGGGAACGGGCGGAAGCGTCCGGAATCGGAGGCCGAGCGCGATGGTCCGTCGCAGCCTGGCCGCCGGAGACCCAGTCGCGAAGGCCCTCGACGACATCGCGCGGGGTGACGCCCATGCCCAGCATCATGAGGCCTGCGCCGAGGGCGGTGATCGCGGCAGTGGCTAGCGAACCCAGCGCCGTGACTGCGACACTACCGACGTCCCCGTAGCTGAAATCATCGGGCAGGGGTTCGGGCATCCAGCGGTTGTCGCGCTCAAGAGTGTCGCGAGGATCTTCTTCGTAAGGAGGCGGCGAACTGAGGCCGTCATCTTCGAGGCGATTGGAGTCGGGTCGATCCGGCGGAGTCTTGAATTTCAAATCCTCGATCCACTGGTTGATTTCGTCTCTACTGGAACCAGGCTGGACCAAGGGGGTGTTGGAGTGGTTCCGGTAGTCGTTGTCACCCGGGTTTGGCGCAGACGAAATATTTTGCGAGCCGCAGGTGCATTCGCTGGCGGGCTTGCCACATGTAATGCACGTGGTCTGCAACCTCCGGCCAAGGTCCCGAAGTTGGGCAAGCGCGGGAGTTGCCTGTGTGACCAGACAAAAAGTCAGGAGAAGCAGGAGGCCATGCCTTTTGAAAGGACGAGGGGCCGCCTCTGCATCCATCGAACACCGAAACCACCCGTTGCGCTGGAGTCTTCTCACCCTCATCGCAACCCGAAGACCTCCTTTCTCACCGGCCCGTCCGGCACGCGGATGACGAGCTGGTAGTCGCCACCCTGCCAGGACCGGCCGGCCCGGGGCATCTCCCAGCGGACCACCGTCTCCGCCCCCGCATCGGCGGGCACGGGCACGACCGTTTCAAGCAAGGTTTGGCCGAAGTCGGCGGAGAGCACGCTCAGCTCCAGGCTCAGACCCGGGAAGCTATTCGAGAGCGGGATGTCCACGGAGACGGGCTCGCGCCCGGCCGCGTCGAAGACATAGTCCTGTCCGGTAATCTGTCCGCCGGACGGGTCGCGCCCCGTCCCCATGACGGCACCTCCGATCTTCACATCGAGGGCCGGGCCGGGAGGCACGCCGATCTCATGGGTTCCGATGCGGAGATGGTGCACCGACCAGATCGACTCGCCGGCCTCGTCGATGAGGAGGGCCTCGGAACCCTCTCCAACCTCGATCGCAAAGACCTGCCGGAAGCCGTCGCCGGAGAGTCGCCGGGAGGCGGGGGTGCGCCGCGGCGGGAAGGAAGCGCGGTCGGGAAAGGCGCGAAAGCGGTCGATATCGGCCCGGCGCTGGAAGCCGGTCGAAGTCAGTTCGTAGGCCTGCCATGGTTCGCCCAGGGCCATCAGTTCGAGGAAGACTTCCAGAGTGACCGCAGCCCGTCGTTCCGCCGGGATTTCCACCGGGTCAAAGGCGACGTCGCCGCGATTGAGGTTGTCGATCGCATCGACCTGCCAGTTGCCGGAGGCCTCGTCGAGGCGCATCAGCAGATCGAGGAAAAAATCCCATCCGACCCCGAGCATGACGACCCGCACCAGCCCGGGTTGCCCGGCCGGTTCCCCGTGCACGGCGCGAAATCCCCCTGGGGGAATGTTCTGCGACCCCACCACGGGGTCGTAGTCCAGACCGACACCCTCGTTTTCGCGGTAACTTTGATCCTGGAGTTCCTTCCAGGCACGGCGGAATCCGGGCGACAAGTCCTCGCTTTTCTCAAACCACTCGGGCTCCAGATCCGGCTCCTCCCACTTGTTGAGATACCAATAATAAAACGCATCGGCCGAGGCCATCGCCGCCTCCACCGCGGCATCCTCCACCCCGTCGGAGGAGGTCACCTTCCCGCCGACGCTCGTCGCGGATGGCGGGACAGAAACCGGACTGACTGAGGAAATATTCCCCGATCGGATGCCGATTCCCTCGACCGACGAAGTAGTATCCTTCCCCGGCGAACTCCACACCGCGGTACCTTCAGCGACACCTGAAAGAGGATCCCCGCCCTCGCCTCTCCCCCCGGACACCTCCACCGCCATGACCTTCCACTCGTCCCCTTCCTTGATGAGGCGGGCGCGGATCGAAGATTTGCGACCTTCCGGGTCAAGAATCGTTCCCCCGAGGGTGGCGATACTGTCCTCGACCGATCGTTCCCCGAACGAGGACGACTTGACTCTTGAGAGAGCGGGATATGCATTCACAAAAGCGCGGTAGTCCTCCAGGCTGGTGACGGAGCGAAACCCGGAGGAGGTACCTTCGTAAGCCCGCTCGACTTCTCCCTGCTTGAGGAGGGCGAGGTGCTTTTCCATCGCCGCTACGGCACCGGAACTCAGGACAAACGCGAGGGAGATCACCCCCGCAACCAGAAGACCCAGCAAAACGAGAACGCCCCCTCCGGTGATCGCGGCGAGCGCGCAACCGGAGAGTTTCTTCGGGGAGGCAGGAGCCGTCGAGGATTGCGGGACTGGCATCGTCGAAGCCAAAGGGGAAGGGGCGGAAACGGACGGGGAAAATCCACCGCCACCCGCACCAGCCCCCGGCGATGCCGGAGGACCTAAAGCCTCATTGGGATGACCGCATTTTGGACAAAACTTGTCCTCGGTCGCGACTTCGGCTCCACATTGGACACAGTAGAGCATGGTTCAGAGCGGGGTTGGGGATGGGGCAAGAAGAGGTTCGAAGTCAGTCATTCAGTTTAAAAGCGATTCTTGAGGAGGAGAGAGGCGCCGGCGATGGTAAAGGGCTTCTCGAAACGTTTCATCCCCCCTAGCATCACCACCAGAGTGTAATCGCCCGGGGGAAAATCGGCGTCTCCCAAGTGCAAGTCGAAGGACACCTTCCCGCCACCTTCGCCGCTGACGACCGCATCGATGGGTTCGGTCCGGTTCTCGCCCTTTTCCACCCACGCCTGCACCCTTTCCCCGGCCGCGAGATGCCGGACCTCAAAGTCGGCGCTGATCGTGGCGAGACCCTTCGGCAGGGGCTTACCGGGATCTACCAGGCTGCCGCCCTGGTTCCGCCCCGCTCCCACGAGGATGGATTCGACGGAGGAACCATCCTTTTCCGGCATCACGGGCCGGGGGGCTTCACCGGCGGCGGTGGCACCCCCGGGAATCGTATCGAGCTTGCCATCAGCAGTCACGAGGATCTTCTGCTTCGCCGTGACGGGCAGACCTCCCGCCGTCGCCGTTGCGGTGACGACGTAGAGTCCCGGTTTTTCGTAGCGATGGGTTGCCTCGTCATAGGACCGATAACTCAGCGGGGAACTGCCGTCTCCGAAATCCAGGAGCATCGGCACGTCCTGCTCCGCCTGGACCCAGCCACGCACCGCCACCTCTGCGCCCGGCGTGATTCCCATGGTCGGCTGGTGGGTCAGGAAAAGCGTCGGGATCCCATCGGCCCGCCCCTTCGCGGGGAACACCTTCACCCGGCAGAAATCGACATCCTTCCTGCCCTGGCCATCCTCCACCCATAGCTCGGCGACGTAGACTCCGGGGTCTGGGAAGGCGCTCTCGGCGCGCGCTCCCGTGGCGCTCGTCCCGTCGTGGAAGATCCACCGGTAGGAGCCGATCGTTGAGGCAAAAGCCATCGAGTGCGAGCCGTCGAAGGTCGCCGACTCTCCCGCCCGGAGCACTTGATGGGGACCGGCGACCGCCATGAGCAATTCCGGATGGCTCGCCCGGTAGGCAGCCACGATCCAAGGGTAGAAGTTTAGCCTTTGCGTGCGCACCACGGCGGTGCGGTGGGCCGCGCCGGGATGAAGGCCGAGATGGAAGTGGGAAAAATTCCCGGAACGCCCCCGCTTGCCGACCCTCCCGATCGGCTGGCCCGCCCGGATCGCGGCACCCTCGCGAATCTCCGGCAGGAGCGTGTGAAGGTGCCCATACTCCCAGACGACGCCGTTGTCCGATCGGATCAAAGCCGCATAGGGATCTTTGCTGTCAGGATAGACGTCGTGGACAACGCCATCGGCCACGGCCAACACCTCGACCCCGTCTTCGTAAGCGGCGAGATCGATCCCGTAGGAGTGCCGCGCGAACACACCTCTGGGATCCCCGTCGTAGACCCCCAGCCACACGATTTCACCGTAGGCCTGCAACTCGTGGGAAAAGAGTCGGTGCTCCGACAAGGGGTAGACGAAAGCCTTGGTATCGACAATGGGATCGGCGGCGTCCCACACGGAGAAAGAGACCTGTTTTGAAAACTCCGGTAACATCCCCGAGGTGATGTCCGCCTGAATGCGCAGGCCATCGATCTCGGTGGGCATGACGTAGGGCGCGCACACCAGATCGAGAGGGATCCCGTCAATCTCGACGCGCACGGCAGCGCTGCGCACAAGCTTCATCACTGTGTCACGGGTTTCCTCCACGCTGATGAGGCGAATCGTTCTCGTTCGTCCGTCCTTCATCTTGAAGGGGTGCGTCTCCCCGGAGTCAAGACCGACGACCTCCTGGCTCGACCAGGGGCGGATGATGCGGTTGATCGTGTCATCGTCCTCCACGAAGGGAAAAGAGAGCTTCTCGTCGAGGCGGACCTGGCGGGCCTCGCCAATCAACTCTTTTCCCGAGAGAATCCATTGCCCTTCCCGCTGCTGATGCTGGTCGAAGACCGAGGTCGCCTTGCCGGAGCGACCATAGAAAGCGAGATTGCCGTCATCATCGATTTTCCAACGCGTCTCGTTCTTGCTCGGCGCACCGTCGATCCCGCCGTCCGCCCTCAAGGTCACCTCCCCGATCACACCGCGATCCGCCCCCTTCGCCCAATGCATCCGGAAAGTTTTGGCGGTGACTGAACTCAACCCGAAGTCGCTATCGTCGGCGTCTCCACCGGAAAGATTGCTGGTCGGAACTCCGCCGGGAACGCGTGCTTTGACCGAACGGAAGCGGACACTACCCGCCGGATCGGCTATCTGAAGGGCAAAGGTGCCGCTGGAGAGTTTTTTGCCGGAAAGCTTGTCGGGACGAACGAGGACGAGGGGCTCGGTATAGTCGACGACAACCTTACCGTCGATCTCGGTGGTGATGCGTTTGCCCTCGACGCGGATGCGCAGGGTGAACCACTCCTCATCTCGCGCGGTCTCCCCCCGCAGATCGGCCACCCCCCAGAGACTGCCGCTCCGCGAAGCGCCGGCGGCTGGGGCAGCACCCGGCGGGTCCGAATTGTTGAGCTGCACCTCATAGCCCAGCGCGGGCCACCCCGTCCCCTGCCAGTGCGTGTGAAAATACACCCCTGAATTGGTCCCCGGCGAGATCATCACTTCGGCGGAGAACTCGAAATCCTCGAACTCCCCGCCACCGACCGGGCCGGTATAGTAGAGATGCGAGCGCGACCCCTCGCCGACGATGGCCCCATCCTGAACGCGGAACGACGAGGCGGACCCGCTCGCCCGCCACCCGTCGAGAGAGCGCCCGTCAAAAAACAGCTCCCAGCCGGCGGCGCGCTCCTCGTCATTCAGAATGTTCGGTTCCGCAGCCGAAACGACACTAATCGAAAAAAGACCGAATCCGGCTAGAAGGGAGAACTTGGCGAGGTTTGTCTTCATCGGGGAGTCAAGTGGCTGAGGTGACTATTTGGCGAGGGGCGCCGCCGCGAGCTTTCGGTATCGGAAATAGGTCACGGCGGACTGTCCCGCAACGAGACCGGCCCCGAACCAGACCAGCAGAAAACCAACCGCCGGGGGTCGTCCGGTGAGAAGCGCAATTCCCTGGTTCAACAAAATCGTGGCCACCCAGACAAGCAGATACCACGCATTGCCGCGGCTGCGCACTTCCCCTGCCTCACGAAACACTTCGCTGGTGAGTCCCCAGCCACCCCCGACTATAAAGCCGAGGAAAAAGGAGAAGAACGCCGCTAAAAATCCGGGAGTCACTGGAGTCAGCGTCGAAATAACGACAGCGGTCAGAAACCCCACCGATGCGGTGATGGCAAGCGCAAGAGGCTTGACCGTTTTCGACTTTCGCACGGTCAGGAACATGACCAGCGCGGAAACCCCCAGCATTACCATTCCGAGAATGTTCAAAAGGGAAAAGAAGAGCCGGGGCGAGACGAGAAGGAGTATCAGGCCGACAAGGGATACAGCACCGGCAATGGCAAGGAGAACAATCAGGCGACGATTCATGCGAGCTTCAATTGGGGCTTCCGTTCCTCCAATCAATGTCACCAGATTGCTCCCGATCCGCTCGTCCTATATTGTCGATTATTGCCCCGATCTTGGGTCCGCCCGGGCAATGGGGGGCAACATGCGCGACACCCGGTGGGGCAGGACTTCGCAAGAACCCAAGGGGCGCTCAGTCGATGGAAATGGAACGAGTAGGGTTTTGCCCCATGGCCGGACTTCGAGGGACAGACCTATGATGAGGTCTATGAATAAACTCGAAATAAAAGGCGACTGGAACATCATCAAGGGAAACCTCAAACAGAAGTGGGCAAAACTCACTGATGATGACCTCCAACTGATCGACGGCAAACAGGACGAACTTCTCGGGCGAATCCAGAAACGAACCGGCGAATCACGCGAAGCCGTTGAGCGCGCCATCGATGAGTATCGTTCTGCGATTCGCTCCAGTTCCTGAGCACGAAGTATGGCGCTTCCCTTCTGGAGCAACCCTCCGCCTCACTGGAACTCAATCATAATGAGTTCCGGACAGGCAAAACCAATCAACCATAGAAAATACCTATTATGTTAAACACCATTGTCATCCTGCTCATTGTCCTCTGGCTGCTCGGCCTTCTTACCAGCACGTCCATGGGTGGTCTTATCCACATTCTGCTTGTCGTCGCCATCATCATTGTGCTGGTGCGTGTCATTCAAGGTCGGCGTGTTCTCTAAATATTCAGATCACGAGATCCGGGGCCTTCGGGCTCCCGGATCAAAGCCGGTTCACGACACTTTTTCCGAGTAGGGTTACTCCCTATGGAGACGGGCCGGCAGCGGGGTCAGGGTAGAATTAATGAAAAAACTCCTATCCACCCTGGCCATCGCGATTTTTTTCGGGATGGCTTCACCCTCAACGGAAGCGCGGGACACCCTCTCGGTTGACTTCTTCTATGACAACCTCTCACCCCACGGAAACTGGCTTGAGGTTGGCGACTACGGCTACTGCTGGCAACCCAACGAAATGCGGGACGACTGGAGTCCCTACAGCGACGGTCGCTGGGTCTACACCGACGCCGGATGGACCTGGGACTCCCGGGAGCCTTATGGCTGGGCGGTCTACCACTACGGTCGATGGGCTGACGTCCGCAATGTCGGCTGGGTCTGGGTACCCGGAGTCGAATGGGGCCCGGCCTGGGTTTCATGGCGCCACAGCTCAAGCCACGTCGGCTGGGCTCCGCTCCCCCCTGAGGCCAGATTCTCCATCTCCATCGGCTTCAACTCATGGGTGGACAACTACTACGACATCGGGCCGAGCCACTACCGCTTTGTCGAGGGCCGCAACTTCGGTTCACGACGGCTCAACACGGTGTTCGTTGATCGGAGTCAGAACTACACGATCATCAATCAGACCACCAACATCACGAACATTACCTATGAGAACAACGTGATTCACAATGGCGGCCCCCGCTACGACGAGGTGGTCAGGCAGAGCAGCGAACCCATTTCACGATATAAACTGGATCGACGTCAGGGCATTGACAGGAACAATGGCCGCCAGTCCGCCGAGCAACTCGAATCAAGAGTCGAAGGTGACTCCTTCAGTGTCGCGGCCTTGCCAATCGAGGCGGGTCCGGCCGGAAAACCTGAGAAGATTGCCCGAAGGGTCACCGATGCCGAAGTCGTCATCGACAAGGGCTGGAGCAATGCCGGTTCAGCGGATGATGTCAGTGAAACACGCAAAAAGATGCGAGAGCAGGCGGAAGTGCCCGCCGAATTGCCGAAGACACCAACCTTCGTCAAACCAACTGAAATAGAGCCCTCCCCCGGGGTCCTGACAGAAAACCCTCTCGGAAGCGATAGAGGAAAAGGAAAAGGAAAAGGAAAAGGGGAACCCGGAAATGAACCTGTCACTCCCGGCCAGCCGACCCCGCCAATGACCCCTCCCGTTACCGCTCCGGGGAATCCGGCACCGGACCAGCCGACCCGTCAGGAACGCCCCGAAGGAAGACCGGGAATGAAGGAGCCCACCGCTCCGCTACCCGAAACCAATCCTACGCTGCCTCCGATGCCCCGCGAGGGTGAAGGGGACGACGCCCCCCGCCCCCAAATGCCCCTCCCCGGCACGCCTGGCTCAAGACCCGAAGGAAGACCGTCGGACAGTCAGTCGCCTCGCCCGACGGACCGCGAGAACACCCCCCGCCCTCAAATGCCTCTTCCCGGGAATCCAGAGACAAGGCCCGAGGGTAGGCCGTCGACCGACCCTGCTCCAATGCCGACCGATCGGGAAAAAGCCCCGCGGCCTGAAATGCCTCTTCCCGGGAATCCGATCCCCAGACCTGAGGGTCGACCCTCGGACGGTCGCGAACCCCGCACCCGGGAAACGCAGCCGGAGCGAACCTCGCCCCAGCCGAATCTGCCCCGGCCATCCATGAGAGAATCGGACCGCCAGGTTATTCCCGAAAGACCGGCACCCCGCGTCCCCGAGGTTAGACCTGAAGGCAGAGAGGCACCCGCACGACCTCCACAGCAAGAGGGAAGGATGCGCGAGAATACTCCAAAGGTAAGGCCGCAAGCGCCTCCTTCCGGAGGCACGACCGAGGAAGAACCGGAGAAGGGCAAAGGCCGCAACCGGAACTAACTCCCTGCCGAATAGACCAACCCCGTCTCACCCATCAAAAGGTGAACGGGGTTGTTTTTGTGTACCCCATTTACCCCGCAATGATTTGATCCAGAACGTAGGGCAAAATCCCGCCGGCATTGTAGTAATCCACCTCGGCAGGGGTATCGAATCGCACCTTGAGCGGGATCTCCAGGGTCGTCCCGTCGACAAGATGGGCCACAAGCGTCGCTGTCTGCATGGGCTTCAGCTCACCGGCGATACCAACGATGTCGAAGGTCGCGTCGACGAGATCCTTGACCTTGTCGTAGTAGGCCGGGTCGGCAAAGTTGAGCGGCAGCACTCCCATTCCAATGAGATTGGAGCGGTGAATACGCTCGAAGGACTTCGTGACGACAGCACTGACGCCGAGGAGACGCGTGCCCTTCGCGGCCCAGTCGCGGCTGCTGCCCATGCCGTAGTCGGATCCACCGATGATGATGAGGGGAGTCCCCTCGGCCTGGTAGGCCATCGAAGCATTGTAGATGAAAGTCGGCTTGGCCCCAGCTGCCCCGGCAATTTGGGTATCGGGTGCGGCCACTTCTGACGCGCCGAAATACTGGGTGTAACCACCCTCGATTCCTGGGCACATCAGGTTCTTGATCCGCACGTTGGCGAAAGTACCACGGGTCATGACGCGGTCGTTTCCGCGACGGGCTCCGTAGGAGTTGAAGGAGGCCTTATCAACCCCGTTCGCGAGCAGATACTGCCCGGCAGGTGAAGTTTCCTTGATCGAACCGGCCGGGGAAATGTGGTCTGTCGTGACCGAGTCGCCGAAGATCCCGAGGGGACGCGCTCCCACAATGTTTTCGCTCCCGCCCACCTTGGTTTCAAAGAAAGGAGGTGACTGCACGTAGGTGGATTTCTCGTCCCACGCATAGGTCGCGCCGGTCGAACCGTTGATCTCGGCCCACTTCGGATTGGCGGTATCGATGTTGCCGTAGAGTTTGGCGTAGACCTCGGGCTTGAGGGCGGCAGCAAGCTGTTTGCGGATCTCGTCCTGGCTTGGCCAGAGATCGGCAAGGAAGACGGGATTGCCATCGACATCGTTTCCGAGAGGTTCGCCAGTGAGGTCGATGTCGACGCGCCCGGCGAGGGCGTAGGCGACGACAAGCGGTGGCGACATGAGGAAGTTCGCCCGGATCGAACCGTGGACGCGGGCTTCGAAGTTGCGGTTGCCGGAAAGGACCGAGGCACAGACGAGGTCGCCCTGCTTGATCGCCTCCTCAACCGCCGGGTGCAGCGGTCCCGAGTTGCCGATGCAGGTGGTGCAGCCGTAGCCGACCGTCTCGAAGCCGAGCTTGTCGAGTTCCTTCTGCAAACCAGTCGCCTCAAGATAGTCGGTCACGACGCGCGAGCCCGGCCCGAGAGAGGTTTTCACAAAAGGAGCCACGGTGAGGCCCTTTTCGTTCGCCTTCTTCGCGACGAGACCGGCGGCGAGCATGACGCTCGGGTTCGAGGTGTTTGTGCAACTCGTGATCGCAGCGATGAGGACAGATCCATGGCGAAGCTGGGTGTCGACATTGATGGCCGTGATCGTCTCGCCCATCACGAGCGGATTCTCGAACTCGCCGGCTGGCGAATTGAGGTGGAGGGGAATGGACATGCCGCGGTTTCCGGGGTCAATGCCGAAGCCTCCCGAGCTTGCCGGTGCCGTGAGAAGCGCGTTGAATTTTGAACCCAGCGCGGGCACATCGATCCGGTCCTGGGGACGCTTCGGACCGGCGACACAGGGAACAATACTCGCGAGATCCAGCTCGAGCAGATCGGTGTAATCGCACTCGCCTTTGTTGGGAATTCCGAAGAGGCCCTGCGCTTTGTAGTAATTCTCCACCGTGGTGCAGAGCTCGTCAGTCCGGCCGGTTCCGCGGAGGTAGCTGATCGTCTCGCCGTCGACGGGGAAAAAGCCCATCGTTGCGCCATACTCGGGAGCCATGTTTGCAATCGTAGCCCGGTCAGGCAGGGACAACGCGGTCGCGCCGGGTCCGAAGAACTCAACAAATTTTCCGACGACGCCGTGGGCGCGGAGAATCTCGGTGACCCGCAGAGTGAGGTCGGTCGCGGTGACACCCTCGGCGAGAGAGCCGTGGAGATAAACGCCAACAACCTCGGGAACGAGGAAGGTGACAGGCTGCCCCAGCATACCGGCTTCTGCCTCAATGCCCCCAACACCCCAACCGACGACACCGAGGCCGTTGATCATGGTCGTGTGGGAGTCGGTGCCGACGAGGGTGTCGGGGTAATAAACGCCATCCTTGGAAAGGACGCCCTTGGCGAGGTACTCCAGGTTCACCTGGTGGACGATGCCGATGCCGGGAGGCACGACGGAGAAGGTTTCGAAGGCCTGCTGGCCCCACTTGAGGAATTCATAACGCTCGCGGTTGCGGATGAACTCGATCGCCATGTTGCGGTCGAGGGCGAGCTGAGAACCGGCGAAATCGACCTGCACGGAGTGGTCGACAACGAGATCGACGGGCACGAGCGGCTCAACCTTCGAGGCAACGGCCCCGCGGGCCACGGCAGCGTCCCGCATCGCGGCGACATCGACGAGAAGCGGCACCCCGGTGAAGTCCTGGAGAACGATGCGGGCCACGGTGAAGGGGATCTCGTATTCGCCGGGAGCTTTCGCATTCCAGTTCGCGAGATTGCTGACGTCAATGTCACTGACCTTGCGACCGTCGACGTTACGCAGCACCGACTCGAGCACGATGCGGATACTGACGGGCAGGCGCGAGAGATTCTTCGCGACGCCGGCCTCGGCGAGGGCGGGCAATGAATAAAATTTCCCCTCGGCTCCGGAACCGGTGGTGAAGGAACGGACAACGTCAAAACTCATCTTTTCAGGTCAATTTTCGAATTTCGGGATAAAACCGGTCGCTGGCGCAGCGGACGGACAGGGTTTGATGAAGGCCCGAACCCTGTTGACTCCTGAGAGCTCCAGCATTCGGACGATTTCGCCCCATCTGTAAAGCATGAAGCGGGCCGCTTCAACAAGGGGTTTTCAGACAAACAGGGGAGCAATTTCAAGCTGAAGGCCCCCCCCCGGATGAATCTCAAAGGGCGATTCGGGCGGCAGCTCATGATAGTTGCCCTCTTGGCCCAATTCGAGGAGCACGAGAGAGCGGGCCTCGGGATCCACAATGAGATAAAACGGGACCCCGTTCGTGGCGTAAAGTTCGCGTTTCGCTGTCAGGTCCTTGTGACGGGTCGATGGAGAGAGAATCTCGACGGCGAGCTCAGGGCGATTGGTGATCCACTGTCCCTGCGGCTTTTCGCAAACGACCATGAGATCGGGTCGAACGACAGTGGTAGAGTCAACGTGCCAGTCGCTTTCGTAGACGGCAACACACCCGTCGGGGCACGAGGATGACGACAGCTGATTCACGAGGACGGCTCCAAGTTTCATCCCCACAGTCTGATGAAAAAAATTCGGAGCCGGCGACATCGACACCGGAATCCCGTCCCACAGTTCCCAGTCCCCTTCCCACCGGAGGTAGTCCTCGATGCAATAGTGCGGCTTGTAGGAAACGGCAGACATCGGGAAAACTTACCATGTCTCAGGTAGAAAAAAAGCCCGGATCGCTCCGGGCTTTTCCAAGGTCATTTCCGGCTCAGCCGAGGTCTTTCAGCTTCGCTTTGATTGCCTCAAAGTTCGGCATTTCACCCGGATTGTCGTTGCTCTCGGAATACTGGATGATTCCGGCGCTATCGACGATAAAAGCGGAGCGTTTCGGAACACCGCCCATGTGAAGGTTTTTCTCAGGAAGGAAGCTCTTGTAGGACACGTCGTAGGCTTTGGCGACTTCGTGCTCGTAGTCGCTCAGAAGCGTGATCTCGATACCCTCTTTCTCCTTCCAGTTCTGCTGGGCGAACGGGTTGTCGCCGCTGATTCCATAGACCTTCGCATTGAGGTCGGCGTATTCGGAAAGTTCACTCGTGACTGAGCAGAATTCCTTGGTGCAGCCGCCGGTGAAGGCCATGGGTACAAACAGGAGGAGAATATTTCCGTCTCCGAGGAGGTTTCCGAGTTTGACCACTTCGGGGCCGTTTGCGCCAATGGTGGTCAGTTCGAAATCAGGGGCGTAGGTGCCAACAGGGATTGCCATGGATGTGGTGTGGTTTGGGTGATTCAGTTTGCTGCCGGAGGGCAGGTTCTATGACGGTAGTGGAAGGAAAGAGCGGGTCAAGCGAATCAACTGGAACGGATTATCGTCTCGACCACCAGTTTCCCGTCCTCGGCGTAAATCGCCCCGAGCGACTGGATATGGGCCTTGATGGCTTCGTTTTCAGGATCGAGGCGGAAAAAATCGATCACGGAATAATTGTCGATGAAGCCCTGCGGAACCGTTCCCTCCGCAGGTCGGATGTCCCGGACTTTAAAGGCGATGGTGCGGGCACGAACCTCCGGCTCAAGGACAAAGGTTGCGTTCAGGTAACGGAACCCCTTGTTGAAAATCCCTTTCCTCAGAGGCTGGGACATCGCTGTTATGATCCCGTCGGGACCGATGCTTTCCACGAAGGTATTCCCCCGGAAATCCTTCGCCGCCTCGAGTGTCGCGATCAGGACGTTGAGATCCTCTGCCGTGAAAAGCACCCGCTCGGCCCGATTCTCTTTCACTGCCTTCTCAATGAGCCCGAGCTTGGCCGTGACCGCCTCAACCTGCCCGGTGGACGGCGCGACGGCCTGAATTTGCGCGGCAGTGTCCTGGGTGAAATCGCCGATAACACGGTTCTGATAGATGCCCACCACCGTGTAGAGAACCACAAGGCCTCCGAACACTCCGATAATGGCCCCCAAAATGAGGCACCCGGGAATCGGTGAGCCGCGATCGCCCCGCCCCGCATCTCCGGTGTTCTGTTCTTCTTCCATGGCAGGACTTTGCCTTTCCCTCTGCAAAACGCAAAGACCGATTTCCCGCTATTCCGACCCCTTTCGAGGGTGCATGGACGTTGACACGGGTGTCTCCGACCGATAGAAAGAAGCCTCCTCCCCATGAAGCGAATCATCGGCATTTTTACTCTGTTAATTGTTGTTTATCTTTTCACCTGGGTGATGAGCGACCTCCTGACGGGCCGGCAGAGTTTTCTCTCGGCTTACAACCAGGAAAACCTCCTCAGAAGAACCGCCCTCTTCGGCATTATCGGCGTGGGGGTGGCTTTTGTGATCATTACCGGCGGCATCGATCTTTCAGTCGGTTCGGTCGTCTGTCTCATCGGAGTCGGTTTCCCCTGGGTCGCGGTGGAATTGAATCAACCGGTCTGGTTTGCACTCCTCCTGACATTCGTCGTCTGTCTTCTTATCGGGCTGACTCACGGAATCCTCATCACCTTGCTGCGGCTCCAGCCCTTTGTTGTGACCCTCTGCGGACTGCTCCTCTACCGCGGAATCACCCGGGGATTCACCAATGACCAGACGGCGGGATTTAAAGACGAAATGCAGGGACTGCGATGGCTCGCCAACGGGGAAATTCCGATCACGGCGGAATTCGGCCTCCCGGTTCCCTGTCTCATCCTCGCCGTGGTCGCAACCCTTGCCGCCCTGTTTTTGAACCGGACCATCTACGGCCGATATCTCCTGGCGATGGGGAACAACGAGGAAGCCGCCCGCTTCAGCGGAATCAACACGGACCTGATGACCATCATCGCCTATGTCATTTGTGCGATGCTCTCAGGACTCGGAGGGCTTCTTTTTGTGCTCGATACAAACTCGGCGCAACCCGTCGACTTCGGCAATTTCTACGAGCTTTTTGCCATTGCCGCGGCCGTTCTCGGAGGGTGCAGCCTCCGGGGCGGATCAGGGACGATCTTCGGAGTCATCATCGGTACCGCCTTGATTCAGTTGCTTCGGAACATGATCACTCTGGTGGATGAGATTCCCCAGAATATAGAATTTGCCGTGATCGGCGCGGTCATTCTCGCGGGTGCGATCGGAGACGAGATCGCCAGAAAGGTCTTCACCAGGGATCCCAAAGCCACGATTAATCAGGGTTCGGACTCGTGATTTTTCGCGCTCACTCCGGAGGGCCCCGTCTTCGATCCGGAAGAATATTGCGAAACCGCACGCGAAACGGGGTGTTTCATGAACTGAACTCACTGAAACCCTATGAAATACCAAATTACGACTCTGATTGGATGCGCTCTGGCGCTTTCAGTTCTCAATGCGGAAGACAAGCCCGGCGCAGACAAACCCGGTGGTGGACCCGGCGGGAAACCCGACGGTTCTTTTTTCCGGGCAATGGACAAGGACGATGACAAAGCCATCTCCAAAGAGGAAGCCGGAGAAAAATGGGAACGTCTCGGCAAACTCGACAAAAACAGCGATGGCAAAGTCGACATGCGGGAAATGATGGCCGCCCGTCCCGGCGGTGGAGAACCAGGAGGCGCACCCGGCGCCGGAGGTCCCGAAGGAGACAGGCCCGGCCCGGGCGAGATGTTCAAAAGGTCGGACAAAAATAGCGACGGGAAAGTCACCTCTGACGAAGTTCCCGCCGAAGCCTGGGAGCGCATCAGCAAACTCGACAAAAACAGCGACGGGGCGGTCTCGGCCGAGGAAATCAGAGCAGGTGGTCCGGGTGGACCCGGCGGCGGACAGGAAATGTTTGGCCGCGCTGACAAGAACAAGGACGGAAAAGTTTCAAAGGATGAAGTCCCTGCGGAAATGTGGGAGCGGCTCAGCAAGCTGGATAAAGATTCGGACGGGGCGATTTCCAAAGAGGAAGCGCGCCCTCTCGGTCAGGGTGGCCCGGGTGGCCCCGGAGGAGGCGGCGAGATGTTTGCCCGCTCCGATAAGAATGGTGACGGCAAACTGTCGAAAGAGGAAGTTCCCGCGGAAATGTGGGAGCGCATGAGCAAACTCGACAAGGATGGTGACAGTCTCATCACCAAGGAAGAGATGGCCGCGATGATGAAGGACCGTATGGGCGGGGAAGGAAAACGCGGCGGGCCCGGCGAAGGCGGACCCGGAGCAATGTTTACCCACTTTGATGAAGACAAGGACGGCAAACTGTCGAAGACCGAGGTCCCTGCCGAGATGTGGGACAAGCTCTCCAAAGCGGATGACGATGCCGACGGTCTGATCAGCAAAGGCGAGCTGGAGAAGGTCTACAATGCCCGCGATGGCGGAGGCCCCCGCCCGGATAAAAAACCCGAAGGAGACAAACCGAAGGAAAAGCCGGCGGATGCGGATAAGACCGCAGCCTGATCCCCGATAACGAAATCATCACTACCCCCACTTTCAGCCCGGCACCGCCGGGCTGATTTGTTTTCGGTTAGTGTTATTCGTGCCGGAGCGCCTCGACCGGATTCATTCCCGCGGCACGACGGGCCGGATAGATTCCGAAAAGCACTCCGGTCACCACCGAAATCGTGAAGGCCATGGCCGGTGACCAGAACTCGATGATCGTAACCATGCCGGCAAAATGGGTAATAATGAGAGGAATCGCCAGACCCACGGCAACTCCGATCAAACCACCGACTCCGGAGAGCATCACCGTTTCGATGAGAAACTGTATCACGATGTCCTTCTTCTTCGCTCCCAGAGCACGGCGAATCCCGATCTCGCGGGTCCGTTCGGTGACGGTGGCGAGCATGATGTTCATGATCCCGATGCCTCCGACCAGCAACGAGATCGCGGCGATGGAACCCAGCACAATATTGAAGATCTGTTTGGTTCTTTCCGCCTGTCTCAGCAACTCAAGCGGAACGGTCATCTTGTAATCGACCTTCTTGTGGTTCCGCTCAAGGATATGACGAATCGCCTGGGAGGCGGACATCACCTGCGTCGGATCATCGATACGAACGGTCACCTCGCTGAGTTCGACTTTTTCGGCCTCGAAGCTCCCTGACCGATACTTAAAAATAACCTCCCCGAAATGATCCTCGAGCGTTGAGAGAGGAACCATCATTTCCATCCCCACATTCGAGTCACCCTTGTTCTTCGTGTCCGCCTCCGCATTGGCCACCGACATGTCATCCTCAATCACTCCGATGACACGGAAGTAACTGGTCGATATGCGAACCGTGTCACCGACCGCCTCCGTCAGCGGGAAAAGTTTTCGGGAGAGACTCCTTGAGAGGACGCAGACCGGCGAACTGTGCGCCATTTCAAGGTCGGTGAAAAAGCGTCCGCGGATGACGCGGCGATTCCGCATCTCCGGGAACCAAGGCACCGTTCCCAAGGTAACCCCATCGACATTATACGCTTCATTCCAGAGGAAATCCTTCACCTCGCGGGAGGGAATCATGACCTGCACTCCCGGAACGGTCGCACGGATCTGGGCAATATCCCGGTAGGTCAGTCCATACTCTAGAATCAGGGATCGCTCCTGCTCGCCGGCGGTGGTGCTGTCGGTCGACTTCACCGACTCCAGAATGATGTTCTGGCTCCCGAGATCCTTGATCTGCTGCTGCGCCTCATAGCTCGCCCCTTCACCGATGGCGAGCATGGCAATGACCGAACAGACCCCGAAGACGATGCCCATCGCGGTGAGGAGCGAGCGGAGTTTGTGCATCCACAGGCTCTTGATGCCGAGAAGGACGGAGCGCTTCAGCCGGAAAGGCGAAAGTTCGCGGATGAGTGTGTGGACTTTCACGGCTTGTCTTCCTCCCGGTAGCTGTCAAAGGCAACTTCACCATCTTTCAGACGGATCGTCCTTGAGGTGCGCTTGGCCATTCCCTCGTCGTGGGTGATGAGAATGAGCGTTTTTCCCTCGGCATTCAGTTCATCGAATATTCGCAGAATATCCCCGCCGGATTTGGAATCGAGATTCCCGGTGGCCTCATCCGCGAGGATCACGGCCGGATCATTGGACAGGGCTCTCGCAATGGCGACCCGTTGCTGTTGCCCCCCTGACAACTCGGTCGGACGATGATCGAGACGTTTCTCGAGTCCGACCTTTCGGGCAAGATCGATTGCGATTTCACGACTCTCCTCCTCCGGGACACCCTGATAATAGAGAGGCACCTCGATATTCTCAAGCACGGTCAATTGCTGAATCAGGTTGTAGCTCTGAAAGATGAAGCCAAGCCTTTTCCCCCGAACCTGGGAGAGGTCGTCGTCCGACAAGTGGGAAACATCCTGACCACTGAGAAAGTATTGACCGATGGTCGGTTGATCGAGACAACCAAGAATGTTGAGGAGGGTCGATTTGCCGCAACCGGAAGGACCGAGAATGGAAATATAATCACCGGGGAGGATCTTCAGATCGATCCCGTTGAGCGCCTTCACCAGCGTGTCACCCATCTGGTAGTGTTTCTCAACACCCCTGAGTTCGATGACCGGTTCGAGATCGGATTGCGCTGCCATGAGAAGAGATCAGTCCGTTGGAAGCTCAGGCTTTCTCGTCGGACTTGACCTCCACCTCGGGTTCAGCTGATACCGTCCGGCCCGTCCCCCCGCCCTCGATGTTCCGCCCTTTTTCACCGTCCGCGACCCGCGACTTCAGAACCTTCGGAGGCTCGTAGCCTTCGGGCATCTTCAGAAGGACACGGTCACCCTCGGCCAGGCCCTTTTTCAGTTCGATGAACTCATTGTTATGCGCGCCGATCTCAACGGGATGGCGTTTGTATCCGCCCACCGTTTTGAGGAAAACAAAATGCTCACTGTTCTCAACAAAAACCGATTGAACCGGAACATACGTGACGTCATCGAGCTCATCGACAATGATCTCAACCTTGGCGCTCATGCCCGGCTTCAGGAACTCATGGGTTCCCTCAATCTCCACTGTCGCCGGATAGACCTTCAACGAGGGATTGTAACGCGATGCGTTCGAGTCGGGCAACACCGCCACCTTGGTGATCTTACCGACGAGAGTCTTGTCAGGAACCGATTCAGCCGTGATAAAAACCTTCTGCCCGAGTTCGATTTTCTTGATGTGCGACTCGTGGATATTCACCTCCACCCCGAGCTTCGACATATCCGGAATCGTGATGATGGGCTGCCCGGTTTTCAGCGTCGCTCCGGAGGAAATGCCGTCATAGTAGCGTGAGGTATAATAGTTGTCGTTCGCTCCGCCATAGGCCACGAGGCCCGGCAACTCAGCCCGGATGATACAACTGGCGAGCTGCTCTTCGAGATTCTCACGCTTCTTCAACTCCAGCTCGTAGCGACGCTTCGCAGACCGGTAGCGGGCATAAATCTGGGACATCGTCGCCATCTTCTCCCGCTTGGTCCGAATGAGCGAGAGGAGTGCCTCCTCATACAGAGAGAGCATTTTTTCCGCCTCTTTGGGGAACTCGTAATCACGAAAGAGCTCAAGTTCCGTCTCGGAACGCTGCAGGGCGAGGCGGGCCTTATCAAGACCAACAAGCTCGTTTTCAAGCGTCTGCTTGGTAATGAAATCCCGGTCACGGAGACGTTTTGCTCCCTCGACCGACTCTTCAACGACAGATAATTGCGAGGATGCTACAAGAGCTTCGTCCCGCATCCGGCGAATCGTCTGCTCGGCCTCGCCGTCCCCGAGCAGTTCGTCTTCGAGAAAGGAACCAAAATTCACATTGGCCGCGAGGCTGTCCTCGGCCTCGATCGCAAACGAAGTGATCTCGTCGTCGTCTGAGGCTTCCTCGACCAATTGCTTGGTATCAAACGCCGACGCAATCAGCGCGGTGGCCTCCTTTTCGTAGACCGAAAGCGATTCATTATCGAAAGGCAGGCCCAGCTTCTTTAGGGTCGCCTCAGCCGCCTGCAAGCCGACAAATTTCTGAAAATCAAGGAGCGCAAATCGCAGTTGCTGCCTTGCCGATTTAATCTCGCTCAGGGCGACGCTTTCAGAAATCTCGATGTTCTGCTTTGCCTCCGCGTAGGCGGCCTCGGTCTGTTGAAACTGCACATCATGGTCAACGATCGCCTCCTCCAACTCGGATTGGTCGAGGCGGACGAGCACCTTTTTAGCGGCAACGTCCTCGTCGGTGACGTAATAACCCTCGTCGATAATTTCGAGAACCTTGATTCCGTTGGGCAGCTTCACTTCATTGCGGAACTCAAGAAAGTTCAGCGCCTGAATGTTGCCTCCCTCGAGAACGTCGATGACAAGATCGCCCTGCTGCGCCTCGGCAATCGGCATGTCGTCCTCGACTCCCCCGCCATCGCCCGGGCCGGAAAGCATCTGGAAGATTGCCACGGCGGCTGCGATAGCCAGTCCAGCTATGATCCATTTTTTCATGCCTTCAAAGGGCAGGTCCGGGTTTCTCCTGTTCGAGTTTTTCCACCCAGCTGCCGTCCCCGCTAATATACAGGATCCCCATGTCCCTCCAAAGGCGCAACCGCGCTAAGGTATGATCGACGAGCGCGGAGGTTTTCTGATTCTGCGCGTCAACGAGATCCTCCTGCGCGTCGACGAGATCTCTCGCTTCTCCTCTGCCCAGCTCGGCAAGCAGGGTCTGTTCTTCAAGACGTCGGGCCGCCAGGTCGACAGCCTGACCGGAGATCTGGTAGTTTCGCTTCGCCTGATCAAGCGCACGCCATGCGTCATAGACCTGCAGGCGGGCCCGGTCATCGGCCAGCTCTTTGGCCCGTTTCGCCCGGTCGAGATCAATCATCGAGGCGCGGTAAATATTGCGTTCCGCTTTGCGATCAAGCGGCAGGTCAACATCGAGCGAGGTCGACCAGCGGCGGCGATCCCAGTTGAGCGCCGGCGTTCTGTCTCCGGGATTGCTCACCGAATTATAATCAACCGCAATATCCAGTCCGGGCAGCAGGCCGTTCTTAGCGACCTTGATCCGCCGGGCGGCATCGTCGACGACATCAGCCGCGGTAGCCAGATCGGGGCGGGTCACCAGGGCGATCTTGACGGACTCTTCACGAGTAAGAGTGAGATCATCGATCCCAAGTCTCGCCAGTTCCCTGTCATCGAGAATCAATTTCGTGTCGACCGGCACCCCGATCGTAAGTTTGAACTCGTCGAGACGGGATTGATAGTTCCTCACGGCATCGATCCACTGGCTTTCCGCCTTGAATTTTGCCTGGCTCAGTTTTCCAAGCTGGGTCTGGGTCCGTCTATCCTCTTCCGCGAGAGCCTCTTCCCGTTCCACATTCTTCAGGAATCCCTGATAGGCCACATAGTTGTTATGCGCCCTGTCCCTCGCCCGCAGGACCCCGAAATAGTCACTCACCAGATCAACCACAAAGGACCGGCGGAAATCAGCGAAGCTGCGAAGGTCGTAAAGCAGATTGCGCTCCTCCTGAGTCAGCCTTTCCATCGTCACGGTCGTTCCTCCGCCTTGCAGGAGGGGTTGAATGAGCGTGACCGCAAGGTCGGAGTCACTCAGGGAACGATGTCCGCTCAGGAACCTCAGGAAATCCTGGGTGAAGTCCGTGGAGATTCTCGCCCCGGTTCGATACAACCAGTTGAAGCCGGTCGACTGGACCCGCGAAAACGTGTTCGTCGAGACGAGTTTGGTCATTCCGACCTGCACCGCCGCGTCCCGGGAGTCAGTCGCGAGCTCCCCGAACCCGCCCGTATAGAATGTCGGCGCGAGCCGGTGGCGGGCGAGGGTCAGATCGAGACCGGAAAGAAAGACCCGCTCCCGGGCCGAGAGATAGTCGCGCCCGTAGGTGATTCCGGTTTCAAGCGCGTCAGCGAGCGAGAGCACTTTCGAATTGCGTTCATACTCCCCCATCTCCCCAAGGAAATCGGCCGAGCTTGCCCGATTCTGGAGGCCGGACAGATCAAGGGGAGCAGACGGCGCCAGATCCACATCGACCGGTTCGACATTCTCCACCTCCGGCATCTTTTGAAAAAGAGCGGTGTAGGTTTCCTGATCGGCGCGGGTCTGGTAGAAATTGGGAGAACAGGAGGAAAGGGAGACCGAATAGCCAAGCGAAAGCAGCAGAGGCAGAGGCCAATGCCGCGCCTTCCTCCATCCCCCGGTCCGGGAGCGGGATATCGCCGGTCTGTCTTTTCGCATTTCGTGTTGCCTCTTAATCGGGCAAGGCGAAATAATTGGCAATAACGACAACAGGCTATATTCCGGGCTTGAAAAGGGATGGAACGGGCCGCCGTAAGCCGGATTCTGTTCGCCCGGCCCGTAGTCGAGCCGGACGGACGATCATTTATCTAGACTTCACCTCCTGAGAGGCAAGGCCTCCCCGCCAAAGCAGGGTGCGACTAATACCCGGGAATATACTGCGACCGAAGCCGCAAAACCGGACCGGCTGCCCGTTTACCCTGTTCTGTCTTGCACCGCATGGGGTTTATCCTGCCCCCTCGGTTACCCTTGGGGCGGTGAGCTCTTACCTCGCCATTTCACCCTTACCCTCCTCGGCCCGGAGGCTTCGGAAGGCGGTATCTTTTCTGCGACACTTTCCGTCACCCCGCCATTACGAAGGAGTGCCCCGGCTTTCACCGGGCATGCTGCCGTGCGGTGTCCGGACTTTCCTCTCTCTCCCGAAGGAAACAGCGATCATCTCCGGCCCGTTCCAAGCGGGGAATCTACATGAGATCAGCCGAGCACGCTACGGGAAGATTGAGTAAGGTCGTTGCCTCCCAACCTAACATCAGGCTTTTTGCCGATCAGGTCGGCCCGTCTCCAGCTCTTTTCGACAGGAAATCGCGAACACGTTCCTCCAGCGGGACACCCATCCACGTGGTAATGCCCTCAAAATCCCCTTGGCTCCGTTCAAGCAGCTCAACGATAATGGCCTCATCACCAGAGTCGAACGCATACATGAGAGCAGGCTCCCCACCCTTGTCGAGATCGCAAGCGTGCAAATCGACTCCCGCGTTACAGAGTGCTTTCACTATCCCCAAATCCCCGTTTAAGACAGCCCGGGAGAGAAGGGAATTGCCCCATCCGTCCAACCTGTTTAAAATCGATGGCGGATTCTTAATAATAAAGTCCCGAAGCTGCGCGAGGTCCCCCTCATCAATTAGATCAAAGGGAGTTTTGGAATTCGGCGACATTTCGTTATGGTTTTGAACCGTTTAACAAGACCCAACGTTCCACTTCCTCCTGCCCCGGCAAATACCCGCGCCCGCCCAAAGCTGTCGCCGCCATCGCCGCGGTAGCCGAAGCCCATCGGGCCGCTTCAGAACAGGAATCACCCCGGACACAGGCGGCGAGAAAGGCACCGTGAAACACATCGCCACATCCCGTTGTATCGATCACTTCAGCCACCGGAAAGGCAGCCTGGTGAAATCGAGCGCCATCGGCAGCACGAAACCAGCTCCCTTTTGAACCCTCAGTGATCCCGACCAGATTTGCTCCCCACTGCGCAAGCCGATCAAGTTGCGCATTCCGATCGCCCGGTCCGACCGCTTGATCCGCGAACTCGGCCGCAACAATGAGGATGTCGACGAGCGGGAGCAACTCCAGCAGCTTCGGATCGAAGCGATGCGCCCCTCCGTCAAAAGAAACCAGACCTCCGCTTTCCCGAACCAGTCTCGCAGCCTCAAGGCAGGCGGGCCAATGTCGTCCGTTCAGGTGGAGGACACGACACGAGATCAATGCCTCCCGGGGTAACTCCGGGAATTCGAGCGGCGTAAAATCCCCTTCTTCAAACAGCAGGTGACGTTCGCCGTCGGATTTTCTGACCAGGACCGTCCCGAAGGAACTGGTCCGCCCCTCTTCGTTGAGCAGATACCGGGTATCCACCCCGAACTTCCGATAGTCTTCAACGATCCGGTCACCCCGCCAGTCATTTCCGACCCGGTCCATGATGGCAGCCCGGGCCCCCAGCCTCGCCGCCGCACAAAGGGCGGTAGGTACTGGACCACCTCCCATCAGGACAGAATTCGAAACCCGGGTAACCCCGGCATCGGAAGGAAACTGGTCAAGCACCTGAACCGAGTCGAGAATCGACATTCCCAGTCCGAGAAGATCGATCCTGCCCCGGTCTTGAGAAGCCATCAGCTGTGATGACTCTTCACCCAGGATACCACTGCTTCCGTCATCTGACCGAGTCCGTCGCCGCTGTAGACGTGGTCGACACCGGGGAGAATGACGATTTCCTTCGGCTCGTAGGCGCTGGCATACATCTTCTGGCCTTCTTCGACCGGTACGACGTCATCGGCGTCGCCATGAACAATGAGCCAGGGCACTTCGATTTTTTCGGTTTTACCGAAAACATTGTCGATCTTGTTCATGTCGTCGACAAAGGCCTGCGAAAGAGGACAAGCCTTGTCGTCCCACATGCAGCCTTTGCCGGGCTTCTGATCACCGAACTCTCTCGCCACAAATTCCTTGGTGTTCCCCATCCCGGAGAGAGAAACGAGCAACTCGATCCGCTCATCCTTGGCTGCGGCGAGAACTCCGACGGCGGCACCCATGCTGTGACCGATGTAACAGATCCGGTGGTAACCTTCCTCCTCGGCCGCATCGACGACTGCCTTGAGGTCCTTAAGTTCCTTGGTGATGGTGCAGTCCTCAAACTTGCCTCCCGACTTCCCGTTCCCGGAGAAGGAAAAACGAAGCGCGTTGAACCCGGCTTTTTCCATCGCCTCGGCAAGTCCGATCGCCCAGGGGCGATCCTTGTTCCCGGTCACACCGTGTCCGATGATGGCGAGGAGCGACGTATCCGAGGGATCGCCGTGAAATTCGTAGTCGAGATTCTCCTTGGAGGAGTTGAGGATTTCCAAATGCATGCGGTTGTGGGAATAATGTGCGGGTCTGGTGCGAAATGTCTAAGCGAAAAAGCGCTTCGGATCAAAATTGCGTATCGAAGACCCTGACTTCCTTGAACCAGGGGCCGAAGTCCTTGACGAAAACATCGTGCTCGGGGTGCACCTGATAGGCGTTGTGGCGCTCGACCGAGTCGAACTCAAGGACGAGGGCATAATCAAAGGTGTTTTGGGTAACGGGTCGCACCGGAGTCGCGGCCGCCTTCCCGAAGCTGCCTCCGGCAACCACATCGATCTCAAAAAGAGCGCGCAGACCGCCCTCGAAGGAGGTTTTTTGCTCGTCGGTGAGGGACGGATCGAGCCAGAAATATACGTTGTGTCGGACCATGGCGCGGAGCCTAGGACAAGGCCCGCGTTTTATCAACAGTCGACTCGCCACTTTTTTCGGCCCGCACTTACCCGGCTGCCTCGCTGGCATTGCGCAGCATCACCTGGATGTGGGGGGTGTAGAGCTCGGGTTCGAGGAGGAAGGAATCGTGCCCCTTTTCGGAATGCACCGTCAGGTAGAGGTGCGGCACCTGCGCCCCCTTGAGTTGCTCGACGAGCGCCGCCTGCTCTTCGGGGTAGAAGCAGTAGTCCTCATCAATGCTGAAGACGAGATACTGGTGGCCGGCCTCGCGCGACCGAGAGAAAAGCTCAACGGAGTCGTTGGCACCGGACTCGATGACCGGGTCATAGCGGCTCCACATTTCGCAGATCCGCAGATAGGTGTTGGCGTCAAAACGGTCCGTAAACTTTTTCCCCTGATGGAGCATGTAGCTCTCAACATGATCGTGCGCCTGATACCACGAGAAGCGATCCTCCGGCTGCACGACCTCCTTGCTCGCCCGGCGCTCGATCGCGTCGAGGTGAACAAATGTCTTGTGACTGATCATGCGGGCGAGGGCGAGCCCGGTCTCGGGGGCACCTGACTCATAATACTCGCCCGATCGAAAGAGCGGATCATTTTCGATCGCGAGAATCTGCTCGAGAAGAATGATGCGGTTGAGGACCGTCGTTTTCACCCCGGTGGCGAGCGGGATCACAAGCCGCACCCGATCCGGAAAAAGCGTCGCAAAGGTCACACAGCTGAGACCGCCGGTCGAGGGCCCGACCACGGCGAGGAGTTTCCCGATGCCGAGCCGGTCAAGTAGGAGCGCCTGACTGCGGACAATGTCATTCACCGTGATGTTCGGAAACGCCGACCCGTAGCGTTTCCCCGTCGCCGGATTGAGGCTGGACGGTCCCGTCGAGCCGTAACAGCCGCCGAGGTAGTTGGCGCAGATGATGAAGTATTTTTCGGTATCCAGGGCCTTGCCTTTGCCGATGAAAAGATCCCACCAGCCGTTTTCACACTCGGGAGTCCAGAACGAAGTCCCCCCGACCGCCGGATTAAACCCCGCCGCATGCTGGCTGCCGGAGAGGGCGTGAAAGAGGAGAATGACATTCGAGCGGTCGGCATTCAGGGTGCCATAGGTCTCGTAGGCGATTTCGACATGGTCAAGCGAGGCTCCGCTGCGGAAGACAAAGGGATTCTCCGGCGTCGCGATCGTCTGGAACTGCGTTTCTACTTTACCGATTTCACTCATCCAATTCGAGGGGCGGCAAGGCTAAACCACAAGTGCGGCCCCTGCCACCGATTTGCATGTCATACGGGGGGGGCGAGTCGAGAGGGTTGGGTGCCAGAGCTGACCCTGCCGGGCCCGGGGGAACCCGCGCACGCGACAGATAGCCCGTCTTTTGCGCTGTGTCCCTTGCGCTGGGCTTCGGCTAAGGGCGACGTGGACGTCACCCATACCGGTGTTCCGTTGCTTTGGTGGGGGTGACCTCATAGTCGCCCCGTTTTGCGTGTCTTTCGCAGGATGGGATCAAGATTAGGAACAAGATTAAGATTAAGAATCCCAGGCTTCGACGGGACCGTCTCTTCCGAACTTCACCTGAAGCTGAGAAACGAAAAAAATCTTCTCCCGCCCCTTGGGTGCCCCTCGGGCGGCGGCGGTATATCAGGCCTATCGGAAGAATCATGCGTGGATGCTGATTGAGTCGGCCCCGGTGATGGAGAGTGCCTGGGAACAAGCGGCTCAGAAGGGGCTCGCCTTCCGCCGCATCATCGACCTGCGCCTGGCTCAAACGCTGAGGCATCACGGCGCCAAGGAATTTGCGACGTCCAATGCGAAAGACTTCTAGGGACAAGGATTCCTAATGGTCTGGAATCCGTTGATGGGGTGAGCTGTGCCCATCCGTGGTTCGGATTCAGGAAGAGGGGTTCAAGTCGCCGGAACGCAGGGCTTTGCCGCTTAGCATCGCAAGGAGCTCTTTCCCGGACCTGTAGAGCGGCTGTAATGATGTCGTTTCCCGACGGAGACGTCTGGACGCGCTCAGAATCGTCACATCCGCAGAGTGCCTGTGTTGGAGCAAGTGGCAAGGATGGAGAGAAAATCAGAAAACATACTCCGGAAGTTTCTCAGTCCCCAAACTACTCGTCACCCCACTCGCAGATGAATCCCGTTACAAACCCCGATTCGACGTTGTAGCTGCAATATTTGTCAATTTGAGAGAATACGAGAAACCTTTCTGTGGGATGTGGCACGCTGAACTCCGATTGGTGTTCCCACGGATCTTTTTCAGACATTCGGTCTCCATCCAGCCAATACCATGTATCGTCACCCTCCGGCATGTGGCCACCCAACCAGGCCCAAGTGAGTGGTCCGAGGACGGCACTATTCAGGTCGGTAAGGAATTCGAGTTCCTTCAAATCGTTGATAATTGCGAGATGCCCTCCATGATTTTCGCAATGGGCCCTCGCATCGTTCCAGTTTCGAGGAGGGACTTTGAAAATGAAGTAATAATGACCTCCAAACTCGACAGCTCCTTCTGGAATATTTCGTTCGATCTGAGGAAGTTTCGATTTCGCTACTCCTGCTTTATCGTTATCGAATGATGACAGGGATGAAGTATTACTGGTCTCGGGAAGTGAATCCCGATAGGCGACAACAGCTTTCGCATTGTCAAGTTCACGTGCCCTGACTAGCTCCAACTCAAGCACCTTCAGCGACTGCTGCAACGCGGCACCAAGTGAGTTCACGATCTTTTCCGACTCGCTCGTCCAGGTCTGCCGCAGGGTCACGAGTGTCCCGGGCGCGTCGGCGGGAAGTTCGGGCAGGGCGATGGATTGGCTCACGGCGGCGCGGGGATCGGTCACGGGCGCAGTGAGCGATGAAACAAGCGCTCCCACCCTCGCCTTTTCCTCATCGTAGGAGGCGGTCAGTTTCAGATCTCCGGCATCGGCGGCCTGGTTGAGTCGGGAGTCGAGGCCGCGTCCGTATTTGGTTGCCAGTTCGGTGATCTGCGTCCTCCGCGCCGTCAGGTAGCCGTTGAGCCGGGTTTGCAATCCGGGCAGGGTCGCGAGCGGGTCGGCAGGCGGGGCGACCGGGGCGCTGAGAGGCGGACTTTCGGGTTTGGCGGCGGGAGCTTCGGCCTTCTTTTCCACCATCGCCTCGGGCGGGGTGCTTACTTCCGCAGGTTTGGCTTCCACTTTAGGCGGCTCGGCCTTGGCGACGGGTTCAGGAGTTTTCACCGAAGGTGCCAGCGGCGCCGGGGCAACCGCTGCTGCCGGTAGCGGCGTGGATTTGTCCACGGTGACCTCAGGCAAAGGAGCCGGAAGGGATTCCGGCTCGCCGCGTTTCCCGGCTAGGAGGACGACCAGTCCCGCGATGATAAGGGCTGCCGCGCCAAGACCCAGGATCAGCGGTTTCGTGGATGACTTTTTAGGGGCCTTCTTCCCGCGCAAGGAACTGGTCACGGGCACAACGGCTTCCACGGCCCCGCTGGGTTCCCCGGCCTCTACCTTCGCCAAGGGACCGCTCAGGACCAAATCGAGATCGGCGCGCACCGCTCCCGCGCTCGCGTAACGATAGTCCGGATTGGCCGCCATCGCGGTGCTCACAATTTCGTCGAGTCGCGGATCGACCCCGGGATTCAACTCGCTCGGCATCTGGTAGTTCCCCCGGGGCAGTTTGCCGGTGAGCATCTGATAAAGCATCACCCCGACGGCATAGAGATCGGCGCGGTGATCGGGAGTCTGATCACTGTCGAGGGCCTCGGGAGCCACAAAGTCAGGCGTGCCCACGGCGACGTTGCTCATCGTCAGGGCCGGGGCATCGACATCGGCGTGGTCGCCAAATCTCTTCGCCAGGCCGAAGTCGGCGATCTTGACCCGGCCTTCGCGGTTGAGGAGGATGTTGGCTGGCTTGATGTCCCGGTGCACGATGCCATGGGCGTGGGCGTATTCGAGGGCGTCGAGGACGTGCGCACAGATGGAGAGGGCATGCTCCTGCGGAAGCTTTCCGCCGTGGTGTTTGAGATACTGATGGATGTCCATCCCGTCGACGAACTCCATTACGAAGTAGAGTTGGCCCTTGGCCGTTTCGCCGAAGTCGTAGACCGAGAGTATGGCCGAGTGATCGAGCTTGGCCATGGCTTTGGCCTCCTGCTCGAAACGCTTTGCGAAATTGAGCTGGTCCTCGCCCTTCGTGAACGTTTCGGGCAGCACTTTGATCGCGACGATGCGGTCTAGTTTCGCCTGACGTCCCTTGTAAACGGCGCCCATGCCTCCGCGCCCGAGAATGCCGGTAATCTCATACTGCGGCAGCATCCGCTGAAGCTCTTCAGGCAGGGGCGGCTCCCAGGGTGAAGAGGAGGGACGGCTGGATGACATGGAGAAAAAGTGGCGTTTTTCAAATGGTGAGGCAAGCGGAAATGGGCCCGGCGCCCGGCCCCAAGATTCAGCTTGTCGCTTCGAGATTCGAAAAACACCGTCTTCCTGCTCTAGAGTCCTGGCGATTCTTTCTCCGGCAAACCAAATCTCGGGTTGCCGGCCTTGACCGAAGAAACAATTGATGGACTGGTGGTTGAGCCATGTTGATTAAGCGCACCCAGCAAATCGCGAGTCCCGCAGTGCGAAAATTGTTGAGGCCCTTCTCCTCAGAGGAACGCTATCACAAGATCGCCGACATCGGCGAAGGCGGACTCTCCAGGGTGATCTCGAGTTTCGATAGCTGCCTGAACCGGGTCATCGCGGTCAAGGAATTGAGGGAGGAGTTCCTCACCGATCCGGACCTTCTCAATGCTTTCATTACGGAAGTCAAAATGATCAGCTATCTGGATCACCCGGGGGTGGTCACGGTCTACGATACCCATCTGACCAAGGACCAGCAATTGCGCTATACGATGCAATTGGTTGAGGGCCGAACCCTGCAGGAGTTCCTCCTTTATCACCAGCAGCCGGAGGCGGTTTCCGAGAACTACCTTTCTGAGGTCATCAATATGTTCACCAGGCTATGCGAGACTCTCGCTTTCGTGCATGACAAGGGAGTGGTCCATCTTGATTTGAAGCCGGAAAACATCATCCTCGGGCAGTATGGCGAAGTCAAGATCATGGACTGGGGGAACGCCTATCTCTATGATCCCCGCTTCTACGAGGACTACGTCAGGAAATTTCAAAAGGAGGCTTCAGAGGCCAATATCGAACTGGAGGTCAGAGACGGGATCCTCGGAACGCCTTTGTACATGTCACCCGAACAAACCCTAAGCCGCAATGGCCTGGGCCCGGCGTCTGATATTTTCAGCCTTGGAGTGGTCATTTACGAATTGCTGACCGGGCAGCGCCCGTTCGCGGCTCCTACCGTGGACGAGATCGTTGAGCAGGTCCGAACTCTCATCCCGCCGCCCGTTCACGAGCTGAATCCCGATATCCCGATGCAGCTTTCCCACATCGTCGGGAGGATGATGCAAAAAGCACCCGGGGACCGCCACCAGAGTGCCCACGAAGTTCTTCACGACCTCCAGACAGCGCAGACTTCGGGACAGGCTTTCCCCCTCTGGGAGATTCCCGCAGGACAGGTCATCTTTCGCGAGGGGGATCCCGGGGATTTTACGATACGGATCAAATCCGGCAGGATAGAGATTTCAAAAGAGAATCAGGGATCGAAGAAGGTGCTCGCCGAGCTGGGACCGGGAGATGTCCTCGGGGAACTGGCAGTCTTTTCCGACCTCCCCCGCACCGCGACAGCGACTGCGCTGGAAGATACGGCGGTTTACCTGATGCGGAGTGCCGAGGTGAATGCGGAACTGGATAAGCTGAGCCCCTGGGTTTCGCAGATAATTCATGCCCTGTCGAACCGGTTTGACCTCCTCAACCAAAGGGTGATGAAATTGGAAAATGAGGGCTAGCTGATCACAGCGGGGGCCGAGTTTGGCTGCAGGGAATCTCCTTTTAGTCCCCTCGGCACCCTTCCCGCCGAAGGACCGGGGTCGGAAAGGGTTCGGAGTTTGGATTCTGGAGTAGTCGCAGGATCATTCGCCAGAACGAGGGGATCGAGGCAAGCAGAAATGGGCTTGGCACCCGTCCCCGAATCGCCTTAGTTGCCGGGTGAGCATCCTCGACCGATTTCTTTCCCGCACCGATCCTGATCCGGCCTTCGGAGAGGGCATCCGCCTGGTCGTCGGTCTCGGCAATCCGGGACCGGAATACGAAAAAACGCGCCATAACATCGGATTCGAACTGGTGGATCTAATCGCTGCCAATCGGAAGCTGAAATGGGCCAAGGAGCACAAGTTTCGCGCCAAAATCGCGCTCGACGGCTCGAGCCTGATTCTTGCCAAACCGCTGACCTTCATGAACCTGAGCGGAAACGCCGTCTCCCGCCTGATGCGTCACTACAAGCTCCTGCCCTCTCAGATTCTCATCGTCTATGACGATATTGCGCTGCCCATCGGGACCCTCCGCTTCCGGGCCAACGGCTCGGCAGGCGGACACAACGGGATCAAGTCTCTCATTGAATATCTCGGCACCGAAGACTTCCCCCGGCTGCGCATCGGGATCGGAGCGACCCCCGGAAATGAGCCCCTCACCGACCATGTTCTGGGCCGTTTCGGGCAGGAAGAATGGGCAGAAATGGAAAAAGTCCTCGCGATTGCTGTAGATGGAGTAAATTGCGCGCTCTCCGCCGGTCTGGACTCGGCCATGAACCAGTACAACCGACGGTCGTAATACTCGCAACCAGCGAACCGGAAAAACCACGGATTGAATAGCACGCTACAGCTCATGAAACGCAAATACGAAGGAGTCTACATCCTGAAACTCCAGGGTCAGGAAGAAGGCATCGATGAAATGGTGGGTAAAATCACCAAGGAACTTGAGGGGAACGGAGCCAAACTCGAGAAAGTCGAGCGCGTTGGCCGCAAAGAGTTCATTTTCCCCAACAACGCCAAGCAGAAACACGGTTACTACGTTCAGGTCCGTTTTGAGGCCGAGCCCACCGTGATCACCAACGTGGAGTCACACCTCAAGCTCAGCGAGCAGGTGATGCTTCAGCACTACCGCCGCCTCTAATTCATTCAATCCTCCGGGCGGGCACCACGGTGCCCTCGCTGCAAAACCTCCTCTGGTCTCACCCAAGGGAGGTTTTTTGTTTTTACCCCGCATCATTTGTGGCTCCGCAGGGGAACGGTTGACGCTCGCTCAAGAGTGGGCTTAGTTACCGGTCCCCGTTTACGACGGTTCGAACCCTCCCTCCGTTCGGAATCGTATGTGTTTATTGCGGGCCGCAGGAAGTGCTTCTGCGATTTTTTTACCCTCCCTTCTCCTCCTTTATTCCCGTATATGAACGTAGATCGCGCGACGCTCGACTTCCTTAATTCATTCTCTCATGACGAAAAGAAGGAGGGCCAGCGTCTCCACGACGAGGGCGGAGTGACGCAGATCTTCGGAAATCACCTCCTCATTCAGGGACGCATTGAGGATGAGGATTGGTCCTGCCGGACACGCATCCAGTTGCAGGGCAATGAATGGGTCGGTGAAGCCGACGAAAAGAGTGATTCCGGTCGTGCCGCCCTCTATGCGACCATGCTCGAGAAGGTGGCACGCAAGGGTGATCTTCCCGAGGCACCGAACGAAGTCGGCGAAAAATCGCTCACCGAAATCATCGAGGACAGGCTCGGGCGCGGGCTCACCGGTGAAGAGGATGAATACCTCGGAAAGCTGGAGCGTCGCTACCGGCGCTTTGAACTGGAGCGCGAGATTTTTGACTCCGACCTCGTCCGACTTCAGCCCCGCTGGCCGGTCGAGAGCTTCGAGCCGCTCATTCTCTGGCCCACGCCCCCGAACGACATTATTGAGTTCTGGAACTACGTTTCCCATGTCTTCGAGAAGGGAAATTATGATTTCCCCGAGTTCATCGAGGTGATCACCGACCGTGAATGGACGCGGGATCGCATGGAGGCATGGGAACGACGCCGTGAGGAGAGCGAGTGGCGCTACCAGGTGGAAGTTTTCGAAAAACGCCCCCCCGAGGATGCCGTTGAGGCCGTCGAGTTCCGCCTGCGCATCAGCACCCGGGAGGCCCGGCTCATGATCCGCACCGGCGAGAGCGGAAGCTTTGAGCGCATCTCCGAAGTCGAGCAGTTTGCCCGCCTTGAGGAGCGCTACACCAACGGCGGACTGCGGATGAAGGCCGCTTCGGAGATCCTCTGGAGCAAATTCATTCATGCCGCAGCCAAGGAAAGTACCAGCGATGGAGGACTGAGCCTCGATCGCATCGAGAACTGCCGCCTCCTCAACCGCCTCTTCCACCAACCGGAACTTGACGGACTTATCGTCAATCTCGATGAACTGCCCTTCCGCATCGCCGAGAAGCCACTTCGGTGGGTCTGCCGCCCCGATTCCATGGGGTCGGACGATTATGAGGTGCAACTGCTCACCGGCGAGGGCCGTGATGTCTCCCACACCGTCAGACTGCTCCCCGGCGACGAGGCTCTCTACATGAGCGACGAATGGGTCTTCCGGGGCCCGGAACACTGGGTCAAGGCGGAAACCCTCATCGAACCCCGGGTTGTGATCCCCCGGAGCATCATCGAGACCGAGGCGGGGATCGCTTTTCTCTATCGCCTCAATTCCTCAATCCCCGAGGATTTGTCGAAAAAGATCAAGGAAGAGACCCTCAATCTCGTCTTCCAACTCAGCATCTCTTCCACTGCCACCGGGGCTGCCAGCGAACACATGCTGATGAAAATCGTCGCGAAAAACTCCGATGGCTCCCGCGAGGAAGTGCTCGGTCGCGAGGGATGGGAAGTGGTAAAACATCAGCAGGGCAGCAACGACGTGCTCTACCGTTATGACCGCAGCCTGCAACGGCGGGTCGGCCGCCTGATCTCACCGATGCAGCCGACCTTTGATGGAAATTTCGGGTGCTACCGGGCGCGGATTACCAAGAATTTTCCCGAGAAATACGCCGAGTGGATCGAGTCACTCCCCGAGGAAATCGAGATCGTCGCCGACAAGGAACTCGCCACCCTCGAAGCCGATCCGGTTGAAGCCCAGGTCTCCTTCGAGGTCGTCGATGAAGAGATCGACTGGTTCGATCTCAAGGTGGTCGTCAAAGTTGACGGCATGGATCTCACCCAGGAGGAAATCCGGGCGCTCGTCCAGGCTCGCGGTCAATTCGTCCGCATGGATCGTGGCGGATGGCTCCGCCTGAAGATGAATCTCAGCGAGGAGCAACAAATCGCCGTCTCCCGCATTGGCCTCGATCCTTTTGACCTCACCGGCGAAGTGCATCGCCTCCACGCGCTTCAGCTTGCCGAACCGGCCGCGAGGGAGGTCTTTGACGCCAAGGCCTGGGAACGAATCAATGACAGGGCCAAGAACATCAAGCTCCAGGTCCGCCCGGAGATTCCGCCCGGCCTCAACGTCAATCTCCGCCCCTACCAGATCGAGGGTTTCCACTTCCTCGCCTACCTTTCGACCAACCAGTTCGGCGGCATTCTCGCCGACGACATGGGTCTCGGAAAGACGATCCAGTCGCTCACCTGGATGCTATGGCTGCGGGAGGAGTGCGGCGATGAAGTCCCGCCGAGTCTTGTGGTTTGTCCGAAGTCCGTCCTCGACGTCTGGGGTGACGAGGTGAAGAAAGCGGCCCCGTCGATCCGCGTTCAGGTTCTGCGCAATAAGAGTGAACTCGAGGTGGATCGCCTCGGGGTCGACGTGGATCTTCTCGTGATCAACTACAGCCAACTTCGGACCTGCTCCGAGGAATTGAAATCGATGAAATGGCTCGGCATCATTCTCGACGAAGGCCAGCAGATCAAGAACCCCGACTCCAAGGCCGCCAAGTCGGCCCGCGCCCTCGTGGGCCGGAACCGCCTAGTCCTCACAGGAACTCCGATCGAAAACCGCCTTCTCGACGTCTGGAGTCTGATGGGCTTTGCGATGCCGGGTATCCTCGGCGACCGGAAGTATTTCCGGGACAATTTCGACAAACGCAAGGACGGCCAGTCCCAGACGCGCCTCACCGCCCGGCTCCGGCCATTCCTGCTCCGGCGCACCAAGGGCGAGGTCGCCCTCGACCTGCCGCCCAAGATCGAGGAGGACGTCTTCTCCGAAATGGAGACGGTGCAGCAGCAACTTTACCGGGCCGAACTCGAGCGCATCCAGAAGGTGCTGCTCGGTATCGAGAACGACGAAAGCCTGCGCAAGAACAGCTTTGTCATTCTTCAAGGACTCATGCGGTTGCGTCAGATCTGCTGCCACCCCGGCCTTATCGACGCGAAATACCGCTACGAAGAGAGCGCGAAACTCAACGCTCTTTTCTATCTCCTCGATCAGTTGCACGAGGAGGGCCACAAGGTGCTCGTCTTCAGTCAGTTTGTCTCGATGCTGGATATCATCCGGGATGAGCTCGAGGATCGCGAGCGCCCCTACAGTTACCTCACCGGCCAAACGAAGAATCGCCACGAGGTCATCAGCGACTTCCAGGAGACAAAAGAGCCGAAAGTCTTCCTGCTCTCACTGAAAGCCGGCGGTAGCGGTCTTAACCTGACCTCGGCGAGCTATGTCATCCTCTATGACCCCTGGTGGAACCCCGCCGTGGAAAATCAGGCGATCGACCGTTGTCACCGTATCGGCCAGGAGAGCAAAGTGAACGCCTATCGGCTCCTCATGCGTGACAGTGTCGAGGAAAAGATCCGCATCCTCCAACAGCAGAAGAGCGCCATGATGACCAGTGTCCTCGGAGAGGAGGGTTTTACCCGAAACCTCGAAATGGACGACTTGAAGTTCCTCTTCAGTGCCGGAAATGCGGATCCGAAGCCAAGCCTGGTCGAGGCCTAGTCCCCATTGGGAGTGTATTTCCGAGGTGATCCCTGATGCGCGCCCTTGCGTATTCAGGGGGAAGCATTTGATTTGTCATCCCATGAAAAAACTCTCTCTATCCACCATTCTTCTCTCCGCCTCGTTTTTGACCATTGGCGTCTGCCTGGCCGAACCTCTCGAAGTCGGGGCAGACGCGCCCACCGTCAAAACCATTGATCAAAAGGGAAATCCTGTCGATCTCGGCAAGGAGCTCGGCGAGGGCATCTCCCTTGTCTACTTCTACCCCAAGGCCGACACCCCCGGATGCACCAAACAGGCCTGCAATCTCCGGGACGCCTTCGAAGACGTCACCAAAGCAGGCATCAAGGTATTTGGGGTTTCGGCTGATACGGCGGAAGACCAACTCGCCTTTGCTGAAAAGTTCGAGCTCCCCTTCACTCTCCTTGCCGATAAAAAGGGGGAAGTGATCGCCGCATTCGGGGTCCCCGCCAACGCGAAGGGATTTGCCTCACGCCAGAGCTTCCTCATCAAGGGCGGCAAGGTGATCTGGCGCGACCTCTCCGCCAAGCCCGATACCCAGGCTCAGGACGCCATTGCCGCAGCCAAGGCCAACAACTGAGCCAAGGTTGACCGGAGCGGTTTCGGTTAACCGCAAAAAAAGGGAAACCTGATCGTGGGTTTCCCTTTCCTATTTTCCGGACTGCCCGTTTCACGGGGATGGGGTCACTTCTTCTTCGCAAGCCGGGCTTTCAATTCGCGCAGCTCGAGGTCAACCTTTGCCAGATACTGCGAGGTCGCTTTGAGCCGCTTTGTCGTGAGCTTCGCGATGAACTCGTAGAGACAGGCATAGAACGGGGAGTTATCCTCTTTGGGAAGGATATGTTGAAGGAACTTCTGGTCGACCGCCAGACAGAAGGATTCCTTGACCGCCACCACCGAGGCTGACCTAACCTCATCCTCCAGAGCAGCCAGCTCTCCGAATATATCCCCCGACTGGTTCATCGTCACAAGTTGTTCGCCCCCTTTGACCACCGCCACCTCTCCGGCGAGGAGAATGAAGATCCGGGAGGCTTCGTCCCCCTCGGCAATAATCACGTCACCGGGATCGTATTCAATGAAGGCGGAGGCGTGAAGAACCTGATCGAGATGCTCCTTCGAGAACGCCTCGAGGAAAGGAACCTCGAGGAGGGGAGCCGGGATATCGTCTTCGTCGTGGATGTAGGCGTACTCTTGCACGGCAGGATTATAGGTATTAAGCGATCAACTGTCGAGTTCAGATGAAAAATGGGGTGTTTTTTGTCAGGATCAAAATGAAAGCGGCAGGGTTTCCACCCTGCCGCTTTGGTTGAATCGTTTGAACAGTAAAACCCCGGAAGATCAGGGGTAGTAGGCGGGAGCACCGTGTTCTGCCACGTCAAGCCCCTCGCTTTCCTCTTCCTTGCTGACACGAACACCGATCGTGAGCTTCAGGATGAAGAAGAGAAGGAACGATGCCACGAAGGCAAAGGCCGAGACGGAGAGAGTTCCCATCAGCTGAACACCGAACGACTTCGTCCCGAAGATCGCAGGGGCAAGCGTGCCGAAGATACCGCAAACACCGTGGACGGAGATCGCACCGACCGGATCATCGATTTTGATCTTGTCGAAGAAGAGAACCGAGAAGACCACGATTAGGCCTGCGATCGCGCCGACGGCAACGGAGCCGTAGGGAGCGATATCGTCGGCACCCGCGGTAATACCAACGAGACCGGCGAGCATACCATTGAGTGTCATCGAAAGATCAGGCTTCTTCAGAACGATCCACGAGGTCAGCATCGCACCGATACCGCCCGCAAAACCGGCCATCGCGGTGGTCACGAAGACTCTGGAAACTGACTGAGGATCAGCGGAGAGCACTGAACCGCCATTGAACCCGAACCAACCGAGGAACAGCAGCATCACACCGATAGTGGAAAGGGGCATGTTGTGGGGAAGGATGGGCTTGAGACCGTCCTTCGTGTATTTACCTGTGCGGGGACCGAGCACGATCACCGCAGCGAGAGCTGCGAAACCGCCAAAGGCGTGAACGAGGCTGGAGCCGGCGAAGTCATGGAACCCGGCGGTATTGAGCCATCCGTAGCCCCACTTCCATGAACCGGTGATCGGGTAGAAGAAGGTAACAAGAATGGTCGAATAGATCATGAAGCTGCTGAGCTTGACGCGCTCGGCAACAGCTCCGGAAACGATCGTCGCGGCGGTCGCTGCGAACATCGCCTGGTAAAAGAAATCCGTCCAATAGGTCATTGGGCCGGTGGCATAGGCGGTCGTCATGTTGGCGACGAGACCAGCCTCATCAAATCCATTGGCGATTGGTTTGCCCAGAGCAAAGAAGTCCTTGGAAACACCCATCTCCCAACCGGGGTACATGGCATTGAATCCGTAGAACATATATCCGAGGCCACCAATGCAGACGATAAACACGTTCTTGAACAGAATATTGGTCGTGTTTTTCTTCTGGCAGAGGCCTGACTCAACCGTGGCAAAGCCAAGGTGCATGAGGAACACGAGCGCGGCAGCGATCATGATCCACAGGTTGTTGGCAAGGAAGCCAATATATTCGGGCCCGGCTTTGAATTCATCATAGCTCGCGTAGGCAGGTGCATCAGCCTCAGCTGCCGGGGCAGCCTCCGGCGCTGGCGCCGCGTCCTGCGCGATCAGGTTTCCAAACAGTAGTGGCATCGCGACGGACGCGACCAGCAGCATGGTTTTCAGGTTGAATGTGTATCTCATTTTTTTTTGGGTTAGTTCGCAAGGGGCTCATTCTTAAGCCTCAGCTCTCCTTCATCACTGGGCATAGCACTAGGCATGCCAACTTTGAAAACTTGTGCCACATTCTTGAGAATCATGAGGCCAAACCGGCAGCAACTGTGGTGTCGGAGCCGGGATCACCCGGCATGGAGACGCACCGGCACCCAACGCAACTTGTTTACTAGTAGTGCTTGAAGGCGCGGATTCAGGACATTCAAGCAAAGTTAGAGACAAGGAATTTAAGACACCGATTTCTCAATCATAAGAATGAGTTTTTCCGGTAAATCTGTTTCCGACTCTGCTCCGGTACAACCATTTTGACGGAACCGGGCGGGATATCGGAATCGAAACTGCCGTTATTTACGGATCTGTGACGCCAGAAAAACGTCCTCATTTCCTAGCCTTGAGTTCCTTCGGACTCACTCCTTCAGTCTTTTGCCACGGGAACGTAAGTCCCACGAAACAAACGATAAGGAGAGCCCTCAATGCGGGTGTCGATATATTCACTTTACGAGTTTGGCACGATTTCCGCTATGACGGTGGTGAAGTGATCCCGCCGTGGCGGATTTCTCCGGGCTTGGCGGCTCAGGAAATCCCACCCGTCGGGTCAACTTGAGAATCCAACCAAAATCAAATCCCCGGAAGCTCTTCAATCCGATCCTCGCGCCCCCGGGCACCGGATCAGAATGTCCGGACCGCTACTCCCGAGGAGAAGCGATCCGGGAGATCGAAGAAACAGAAGGAAAATCATTCCAAAGTAACCATGAAAAAACCAACAATACGAACAAACCGGAAGTCGGGACTGATTCCGATCTTCGCCTCGCTCCTGCTGATCAGCGGGTTCACCGTGGTCGCACAAGAGGCGGCCGTAGCACCCGCTCCGGCAGCCGAAGCAGCCCCGGCCGAGCCGTCCATTGAGGACAGACTGGCCGATATCGAGGCTTATATGAACAACGGAGCCCGCGTCACTGAAGCGGGATCCTCGAAAGTGGCCGGCCCCGGCCCGGGCCACAATGCATGGCAAATGACAAGCTCCGCTCTGGTGCTTTTCATGACCCTCCCCGGCCTCGCCCTTTTCTACGGCGGCCTCGTTCGGAAAAAGAACGTTCTCTCCGTTCTGGCCCAGTGCCTCGGATGCGCCGGTCTCGTTACGATCCTCTGGTGGCTTTGCGGCTACAGCCTCGCTTTTGGAGCAGGAAACTCAATCATCGGTGATTTCCAATATGCGTTCCTAAACGGAGTCAAACCGGGCAATGTCGGTGCAGGCTACCACTGGATCTCTGACTCAATGTGGGCCATTTTCCAGCTGACCTTCGCCATCATCACCCCGGCGCTCATTATCGGTGCAATTGCCGAGCGGATGAAGTTCATCTCCGTGCTCGTTTTTGTCGCCATCTGGATGTTCGTCGTCTACTTCCCCTTCGCTCACATGGTGTGGGCAACAACCGGCCTGATGTGCGGACCGCTGAACCCCGAGGCCGGAATCAAGGCGATTGACTTCGCCGGCGGCACCGTCGTTCACATGACCTCCGGATGGAGCGCCCTGGTGCTCTGTATCATTCTCGGAAAGCGCAAAGGATACGGCAAAGAGCCTATGTCACCCCACAGCATGGTTCTGTGTATGGTCGGCACCGGAATGCTCTGGGTGGGCTGGTATGGCTTTAACGCCGGTTCCGCCCTCGGAGCCGACGCGATCGCCTCGAACGCCTTCGCGACGACGACCCTCGCCGCCGCTGTTGCCGGATTTGTCTGGGCAGTATTGGAATGGATCACCCGCGGCAAGCCAAGCGTGCTCGGCTTCTGTTCGGGTATCGTTGCCGGCCTCGTAGTGATTACTCCCGCCTGCGGTTTCGTTACGGCGAACTCAGCGGTCATCATGGGAATCATCGCCGGAATCGTCCCCTTCTTCGCCGTCGCCTATCTGAAGAAGATTCTCGGCTACGACGATGCTCTCGACACGTTCGGTATCCATGGTGTCGGCGGTACGCTCGGAGCAATCCTTACTGGTGTTTTCGCCGATCCCGGAACGAACTCCGTTGTTGCGGGCCTCAAGGAGGGCCTCCTCATGGAGCAATTCAAGGCTGTCGGTCTTACGATCGTCTGGAGCGTGGTCGCTACGGCCGTGATCGCCTACATCGTGAAATTCACCGTGGGTCTTCGTCCGAGTGCGGAGACAGAAGAAACCGGCCTGGATCTCATCGAACACGGCGAGTCCGGCTACGAGCATTGATTTTAACCGGGACTTTCCGGTTCTACATTCAGACTTAGGGAAAGCCGGGGCGTTGAAAACGTCCCGGCTTTTTCGTGTACGCTTCCGCAGGAGCAACCGTCTCGGTGCGATTGCCCCGGCTGACGGTGACATCGAGAGATGTTGTCGGGATGAATCCCCCTCGCATGGGTTCATCTACACAGATTCCCCTGTGACAGAATCCCTTCCAAAAGAGCCCGGAAGGTGAGGGCGAAACTCCTTCAGCGATCCCTGACGATCTTTCCCCCCAGCGAGAGAATTCGGGCCTTCCCTTTGGCATCCTCGGCTTCACCAATCTGCCCGTCCATCACGTACATCTGAGAGAGAGCCGTCCAGGCGAGAAGATCATTCGGTTGCAGCGTTGTCGCCTTCAGACCGGCCCCGATCGCCTCCTTGAGATGGCCTGTTTTCATCAGAGCCATGGCGAGGGCGTGCCATCCGTCAAAGAAATCAGGGTCGAGTTCGACGCAACGCCGGTATTTTACGACCGCGCCCTCCAGATCGCCAACAGCAAGATCGCCGTTGGCGTCATCGAACAGATTCTCGAGCTCTTCGCTCACTGGGCCGCCGCCTCTTCCTTCGCGGGTAATTCCGAGACAAACTCAGTGCGGCGCTCATTAAACCAGGCAGCAAAGAGAGTGCGATCCAGCTGGGTCTTCACCGTCGCGGAGATGGTTCCCTTTTTCGACTCGGCATCCTCTTCCTTGTAGAGCTCGATCTTGTCGACGTAGACAAGCAGATACCCCAGCCCGCCGGGCCGCTCAGTCACTGCCGAAATCTCTTTCTCGCGGAGGCCATCGACCGCCTGAACGATCAGGCCGGCATCGGGAAGGTCGGCGGGCGCTTCGCTCTCGGAGAAGTTGGGAACCAGCTCCGGTTTGAGGCCGAGCCCGGTAGCGGCCTCCTGGAATGACTTCCCGGCTTTGATCGCCTCATTCAGCTTTGCCACCGCGGCAAGGGCAGCATCATTTACGGCACGATTCGAATTCCTGGCCGTGAGAGCCTCCGTAATCGCCGGAGTCGCCGCTTCGAGGGTGAGAGGCACGGGTTCGACAAGAGTTCCATAATGGAACACAAGGTATGATCCGCCTTCACCCTGGACCGGCACTGTGACGCTATCCATCTGTTGCGCGTCGCTGAAGAGCAAATCCACCGTAGCCTGGTCTTCCTTCAACATGGCAGGCGGCTCAACCGGCGAAAAAGGGTCCAATTTTCCGGTCTCGACCGTGAATTCCGCCTTTTTCCCGGCGTACTGTTTGGCAACGGCATTGAAGTCGGCACCATCTTCCGCCAGATCGGCATAAGCGCGATTCACGGCATTGGCGAAAGCGAGGTTGGCCTTTGCCTTTTCCTCATTCGTGGCAGTTTCCGCGACCGGCTTGGGAATAAACTTCACAAAATCGAATCCGCGTTTCGCTTCAGACATCAGGGTGTCCTTGTTCTCTTCGTAGTACTTTTTGATCTCCTCGTCGGTGATGCTGATTCCTCCCGCAAAGCTGCTCCGGTCGAATCGGATGACTGAGGCGGTGTAACGCTGATTCGCTTTGATGTAGCGCTTTTCAGTCTCGCTTGGAACCGCTTCCAGGCCGGCGCTGACGAGATTCCGCAGTTTCTGGAAGGAGAGATAGTCCTTCACCAGATTTGCCAGGTCGCCGTCGGTAAATCCGTTCGGACCAAGAATGTTGTTTTGCACATAGGCGGCATTGACCCAGGGTTGCTGGAAGATAGGCAGGGTCGGGATCGCTTCCTTGATCTCTTTCACACCCGGTTCAATTCCCATTTTTGCCGCCTCAGTCCGCAGGACGACGAGGCTGGTGATAAAATCGGCTGGATCGCGTTCCTTCTGCCCGTCTTTCTGCTCACCCATGAGGGCGACCGCAAAATCATACATGCCGAGTTCGAGGGCGACATCAAAATGGCTCGCGAGCTTCTGCGCCTCCTTCTGACGGTAACAGCGGTTGTAAACTTTAACGACACAGTCCTGGCGTCCCACGGTGCCTTGAACAAAATCAAAGTCCGAGTAGAGGAAGGCGAAGGATACCACAATGATCACAGTGACGAAGATCAGGGTGCCTTTCTGGATGTGACGGATCTGGGTAAGCATGTAAATACGAGGGTTGCCTGCCTGAAACCGACCGTTTCCGCAGGGGGCCGGAAGGTAGAGAGGATAGCGGCTTACTTCAACCGCTTTTTAGGGGTCCACCCGGGCGCCATCCGGTGCCGCGCATGCGCCATCGGGAGGGATGGTTTCGCCCTTGTTGGCATCGCCCCCTCCTGTCACCCTCGATTCAGGGGCGTCCGGTTCCATTCGTCAGCCCGCGCCCCCGATTCAACCTGCCTCATGAGAATTTTCCCGTTTCTGCTTCTCCTGCTCGTTCCCGTCCTGTCCATTTCGATCCGTGCCGCTGAGCCCCCGGGAGCGAGCCTTCGCGCCGGAGCGGCGGCGAGCGTCATCACCCCGCCCCTGGGTGAACCGATCGTCGGGGGATTCACTCCCTTCCCCGCCGAACACATTCACGACGAATTGCACGCCCGCTGCCTGGTCCTCGATGATGGCAAAACGAAAATTGCCCTCGTCGTCTGTGACCTTCTTGGAATCCACCGCAGCATCGCCCTTGAGGCGAAGCGCCACATCGAAACGGAACTCGGCATTCCGGGAAGCCACGTCATGATCTCGGCGACCCATACCCATTCTGCCACTACGGCGCTCGGTCCGATGAATCCCCGGACCTACAGCTCGGACGTTGAGTTGTCCGACTACCAGAAATTTGTCGCGAGACGCATTGCCGACGGAGTTCGGCGTGCCGTCAATCTCCTCCGTCCCGCCGAGATTGCCTTCGGAACGACCGAGGTTCCCGATCACGTCTTTAACCGCCGCTGGTTTCTCAAAGATGGCACGATGCCGGCTAATCCTTTTGGAAGTACTTCGGAAAAAGTGAAAATGAATCCCGGTGCCGGGGCCGACAATCTCGTCGAACCAGCCGGACCGATTGATCCTGTCGTTTCCTTTATCGCCCTTCGGGAACCGGATGGCGCCATCATCTCGCTACTGTCCGCCTATTCCCTGCACTACGTTGGAGGGGTCGGGCAGGCACACGTTTCGGCGGACTACTTCGGCTACTTCAGCAAGGGAATCGAAAAGCGTCTCGGGTCGGACACCCAGGATCCTCCCGTCGTCGCAATGATGGCCAACGGCACGAGCGGAGACATCAACAACATCAACTTCCGCGAACCGCGCGGACGCAAAGCGCCCTACGAGCAAATGCAGTTTGTCGCCAACGACCTCGCCGACAAGGTCACCGCAGCCCTCTCCAAAGTGGAGTGGTCGAAGGATGCCCCCCTCGACGCCCGCTACCGCGAACTCGACGTAAAATGGCGGAGCATTGACGAGAACCTGCTCAAATGGGCGCGCGAAACCGAAGCGAACGCCCCGCGGATCGGGGATAAAGCCGTCCTGCCCCTCGCTTACGCCGGTCGACTCCAGCGCCTTGCCGTTGCCAGTCCCGAAACGAAGCTGCCCGTCCAGATTCTCAAGATCGGCGAAGTCTGCATCGGCACGACTCCCTGTGAAACCTTCGCCGAAACCGGCCTCGAGTTCCGCAAGCAGAGCCCCTTCGGAAAATCCTTCATGATCGAACTTGCCAACGGCTATTACGGTTACATGCCCACCCCGCGTCACTTCGAACTGGGCGGCTACGAAACCTGGCCGGGAACCAACAATCTCGAACCTCAGGCCTCCGTCAAAGTAATGGACGCGCTTCTGGAAATGGCGGCGGAAGTAAAGCCTTCGGCAAACTGAATCATGGAATCCGCCCGCCGATTGCGTGAAAAAATCAATTCCCCCGAAGTCGTCACCGGCGTCCTCGCGACGAACTACTTCTGGCCGGGAATGGTTGAGCTCGTCATGAACGCCGGGCTCGACTACCTCATCATCGATCTCGAACACCTCACCCACCGCACCGAGTTTGTCGCCGAAGGCTGCGCGATTGGCCGGCGCGCCGACTTCCCCGTCCTCATTCGCCCGCCCGCCGCCGAGTTCACCCCGATGCGGCTCGCCATGGACCTCGGCCCCTGTGGTCTCCTCGTACCCTATGTCGAATCCGTCGATACGATGCGGGAAATTCAGGACGCGGTCTACCTGAAACCACGGGGACGCCGCCGTCCCGGAGGACCCGGCAATGCCTGGGTCAGTGACTTTCATTATGAGACCTGGAGGAAAACCGTAGAGGACAATCTCATCATTCTTCCCCAGATCGAAAGCCGCGCCGGACTTGATCAGGTCGAAGCCATCGCCGCCCACCCACTCACCACCGCCATCGCGGTCGGCCCCTACGATCTCTCGGCGGACCTCGGCGTTTGCTGGAAACCTGAGGCACCGGAAATGAAAGCGGCCTTGCAAATAATTCGCGCGGCCGGAAAAGCGGCCGGAAAAAACATGTGGATGATAGGGAGCGGACCTGACCTCGTCGCGGAGGGATATACTTTTCTTTGCCTGGGTGAACCGATTGCCAGCCTCCAGGCGAAGCTGGGCGAGATGAATCGTGCCGCGAAAGATTCCGCCACTTCCGCATGAGTTCCCCCGCCAACACCCGCCGTGTCGTTCTCGCCAGTTTTGTCGGCACCACGATCGAATGGTATGACTTTTTCCTCTACGGGACGGCGGCCGCACTGGTCTTCAACCAGCTCTTTTTCACAAACCTCGATCCGCTCACGGGAACGATGGCCGCCTTTGCCACCTATGCGGTGGGATTCTTCGCACGCCCTCTCGGAGGCATCGTCTTCGGACACTACGGAGACAAGATCGGACGCAAGTCCATGCTCGTGACGACGCTGATGATGATGGGAGTGGCCACGGTTCTCATCGGACTGCTCCCGACCTACAACCAGATCGGACTGTGGGCCCCGGCCCTGCTCGTTCTGCTCCGCTTTGTTCAGGGCTTTGGGGTCGGCGGAGAATGGGGTGGCGCTGTCCTCATGGCAGTAGAGCACAGCCGTGAAGGGCGGCGCGGTTTTCACGCAAGCTGGGTTCAGGCCGGCGTGCCGGTGGGCATGCTTCTCGCGAACGGGGTCTTCATGATCGTTTCACGAATGGAGGAGACCGCCTTCCTCAGCTGGGGCTGGCGTATTCCCTTTCTACTTGGGATTCTCCTTCTCGGGGTGGGAATGTTCATTCGCCTGAAGATCATGGAAAGCCCGGTTTTCACCCGGGCCAAAGCGGAGGATCCGGGACCGAAGGTGCCCATCCTCGCCGTGATCCGGGACCATCCCCGCAACGTCATCCTAGCGATGGGCGCGCGCTTCGCCGAGAACGCCTTTTTTTATATCTTTACCGTCCTCGTCCTCAGCTACGGATCGCAGCAACTCGGCATGGGCAAAGCCGGACTCCTCAATGCGGTCATGTTAGGGTCAGCGGTGCAGCTCGTCGCGATCCCCGCCTTCGGCGCCCTCTCGGATAAACTCGGACGTCGTCCCGTTTACCTTGGCGGAGCGCTTTTTCTGCTGCTCTTTGCCTTCCCCTTTTTCTGGCTGATTGAAACGAAAGAACCTGCCCTTGTCATCCTCGCCGTCGTCGTCGGACTGATTGGTCATTCCGCGATGTACGGTCCCCAGGCCGCCTTTTTCTCGGAACTTTTCGGCACTCGTGTCCGCTACAGCGGCGCGTCACTCGGCTACCAACTCGCCTCCCCGCTTGCCGGAGGTCTCGCTCCGCTCATCGCAACTGCCCTGCTCGGCTGGAGCGCGGGAGAACCGTGGCCGGTCGCCCTCTATCTGATCGGAATGGCGTTGATTACGCTGGTGTCCGTGTGGCTTGCGGAGGAGACGCACCGGAAGGGGCTATGAGGCGGTAGAATCGCCTTTCATTCATCTATCCATCCCGAAATCCGCGATGAAACTGGCATCCTCTCGATACTGCTCTTCTGACACACCAAGCTGTTCCTTCACCAAATCCTTCACGATCGCTGCCACCTGATCGCGGGTCCAGGCAATCTCATCGGAGGTGACTGCAAAAGGCACCAAATCGCGCACCTTGGAATGACGCCTTGGAATTTTATTTTCGAATCGGCGGGTGAATCGCACCCCCGCACAGCCAATGAGCAAGGCACCCGCTCAGGCAAACTCCGGGTCCGTCACCATGAGTAAACCAATCAGCACGACTCCCGTCAGCAACCAAAGGCTCACGACGAGCCATCGTGACCTCACCAGAGACGGCCAGCTCCTTGCATTAGTGGCAGCCTTCAGGGATTCCCAAATGGCCCGATCCGACCTTTCGGAAATCAGCGATCGTATATCGAAGTCAAGCGTCACGGAGCCCCGCTTGATTCCCAGGGTCTCCGTCAGCGCTCTACGCAGCGCATAGAAACCACGCTGAGAAACGCACCCCGCGTCCTCGCTTACTCGAAGTTTCCCCAAAACCAACTCGATCACATCCGTGGGGGTCTCGCATGTCGCGGCCTCCGCGTCCGAAATCGTCACACCGAAGGACTCTTCGAAAGCCATTGCCAATTCCACGCTGTCGAGTCCCATCGCCTGAACTTTAAACTTTAAACCCTGAAACTTGAAACTATGCCTTCTTCACCTCTCCACCGCCATCGCGATCCCCATCCCTCCTCCGATACAGAGGCTCGCGATTCCTTTGCTGTATCCCTTGTCCTCCATCAAATGCAGCAGGGTCGTCAGGACCCGCGCCCCGCTTGCCCCGATGGGATGCCCGAGGGCGATCGCCCCTCCGCGTTGATTGAGTTTTGCCCAATCCAATCCTAACAAATACCCACAGCCCAGCGTCTGCACGGCGAAAGCCTCGTTGATTTCAATCGCATCGACCTCATCGAGACTCCATCCGGCGCGGCCGCAGACTCCGCGAATCGCCTCGACGGGTCCGAGCCCCATGAGCGCCGGATCACATCCGACCACCGCCGTGGCCACGACGCGGGCGCGAGAGGTCAAGCCATGACGCGCCAGCGCACTCTCACTCGCAAGCAGGACCATTGCCGCCCCGTCGTTGATCCCGGAGGCGTTGCCTGCGGTGACGCTTCCTTCGGGACGAAAGGCGGGTTTCAGTTTGGCGAGAGATTCCGCGGTCGTGTCGGCGCGCGGATGTTCGTCCTCGCTGATGGTTCCCTCCGCTCCCGTCACCGGAACGATCTCCCTTTCAAAAAGAGCCCGGTGCGCCGCAGCAAGTTGCTGGCTGCGCGCGGCAAAGGCATCCTGCTCGGCCCGGGTGATCCCGAGTTGATCGGCAATCCGCTCGGCGGTTTCGCCCATGCCGATATCCAGCATGGCGTCACTGAGCCCGTCGAGAAAAAGAGAATCCTGCAGGGTGAGGTTCCCGAGCTTTTTCCCCCAACGTGAATCCATCGCGTAATGGGGCGCGCGACTCATCATCTCGACCCCTCCCGCGAGGACCAGCTCATTTTCCCTGAGACGGATCGCGTCCGCTCCGAGCGCAACCGCCTTCATCGAGGAACCGCAGGCCATGTTCACGGTGTAGGCGGGCGTCGCCTCGGGCAGACCAAGTTTCCAACCGGCCTGGCGGGCCACATTCATCCCGCACCCGGCCTGCAGGACCTGACCGAGAATGACCTGGCCGATCTCGGAACGCAGTGAATCAGGAACGATGGCCTCCGCCACGGCGACCGCGAGATCGGCGGCGGACAGAGATTTCAGCCCGCCCCCGAAGCGACCGATGGGAGAACGTTTTGCGGCGACGAGATGGACGGGGTTCATGAAAAATCGGGGAGCAACATCGGTTGAAGGGAGGAGGCAATTTGCGGGGCAAATTCCATCTGCTCAAGGACTTCGCGTCTCAGGTCAATGCCGGGAGCGATTTCGATGAGTCTCAGTCCTGAAGGAGTTAACTCAAAGACCGCCCGCTCGGTCACATAGAGCACCTGCTGCCCCCGCGCCATGGCTGAGGGGCCGTGAAAACAAACTTCCTGCAACTGATTCACGAACTTGGGATGTTTTCCCTCCTTCACGATACGCAGTTGCCCGCCCTCTCTTGCGACTTCGATCTCCCCGGCGCGGAAGCTGCAACAGAAGACGAGCCGCCGCGCACTCTGGGCGATGTTCATGAATCCGCCGACTCCGGCAAAGCGTCCCGCAAAACGGGTCACATTGACACTGCCTTCGGGATCGACCTCGACGGCCCCAAGCACGGCGAGGTCAAGTCCGCCTCCGTCGTAAAAATCAAATTGCGAGGGCTGGTCGACGATGGCCTCGGGGAAATGACTGCATCCAAAGCTGAGGCCCGAAGCCGGCACTCCGCCTATGGGTCCGCTCTCCACCGTCAGGGTGAACTCCGCGAGCCGTCCCGTCTGCGCGGCGACAGCAGCGACGGTCTCCGGCAGACCGATCCCGAGATTCACGATGTCGCCGGGGCGAACCTCCTGCAAGGCGCGCGTGCCGATGATCTGGCGTTCGGAGAATCCGAGCACCGGAACCGCACTCGTATCATGACCGGTGCTGACGTAAGCGGAATTGAAGACTTCACCGAAGGTCTGGTCGTGCTCTTTCCCGCCGGAAACGACGAGGTAATCGACCAGCATTCCCGGCACCCTAACCGCTTTCGGATCTTCGATCTGATCGACGATTTTCTCGACCTGGGCAATGACGATACCGCCATGATTTTTCGCCGCCTGTGCGATGGGTAAAACCTCGCCGATGAGCCCCTCGCGCTCCATCGTCAGATTTCCCCTCGTATCGGCACTGGTTGCGCGAATGAGGCCGACATTCACCGGCATCGATTTATATCGCAGCCAGACCTGGCCATCAATCTCCGCCCGTTCGACAAGATCTTCCGTGGTGCGGGCATTGAGACGTCCTCCTCCGTTCATGGGATCAATGAAGGTATTCAACCCCACCTGCGTGAAGATACCGGGCCGTTTGGCCGCGATCTCCCGGAGGAGGACGGAGAGGACACCCTGGGGAAAATTGTAGGCCTCGATCTCATTCGCCAGAGCCAGGGCTCCCAGCCTGGGGGCAAGGTTCCAGTGGCCCCCGACCACACGCCGGATCAGTCCCCGGTGAGCAAAATGATTGAGCCCGCGCTCCCCCCGATCACCCTGCCCGGCGCAATAGAAGAGGGTCAGGTCCTGGGGCGTACCCTCTTTCAAAAAGCGTCGCTCCAGCGCGGCCGTCAGCATTTCCGGGTGCCCCGCCCCGACAAATCCCCCAACCGCAACGGTCGCCCCGCTCGGGATGGCGGCGACGGCTTCGTCCGCCGTGGTGATGAGGGCTTTGGCGCGCATGGAGAAGTTCCAAGTTTAAAGTTTCAGGTTTAAAGTTTGGCTCTGCCCTTCTGCCAGTCCGGGCCGAATGAGGCAAAGTTTTTCTTTTACCCTCTCCAGCCTCCGTTAATTTCGATGGTCTGCCCGGTCACATAGGATGCGAGCGGGGAGCAGAGAAAGAGGACGACATGGGCGACTTCTTCAGTGGTTCCAAAACGGTTTAGGGGAACGTTCTTGAGCATCTCCTCACGAACGTTCTCCGGAATCGTCGCCGCCATCGCCGTGTCGATGACCCCCGGGGCCACCGCATTGACCCGGATCTGACGCCTTGCCGCCTCACGGCTGAGGACACGCATCATCGCCTGCACCCCGGCCTTGGCCGCAGCGTAATTGGCCTGACCAAAAAATCCCTGAATCGCCGCAATGCTGCCGAAGCTGACGATGGCCCCTCCGTCATGCATCACGTTCAAGGCATATTTACAGCAATAAAAAACGCCGGACAGATTCACGTCGAGGACCGCGTCCCATTCCTCGAGGCTCATTTTCGAAACGGTGCGGTCCTTGATGATGGCCGCGTTGTTGATCAGATAGTCGAGGCCTCCGAGACGGCTTTGAATCGTCTCTATCATGGCTTCCACCTGATCCGCCTGCGAAACATCGGCGGCAATCACATGGGCGCTTTCCGTGCGGATCGCATTCAGTTCCGCCGCAACGGCGTCGGCATCGGCTCCGGTCGACCCGAATCCCGGGTGATTCAGCACCACCGTCGCGCCCGCCTGATGAAAGGTTCGCGCGATCTGAGCGCCGATGCCCTGAGAGGCCCCGGTGACGAGCGCTGTTTTTCCGGATAGGTCGAGGGAGATCATGGAGTAGGGAAAAGGTGAATCTAGCGCTTCGCCTTCTGCGAAAGAAAGGAAAATCCCGGCGCAATTCGTGCGCGGGTCCGAACCAACATCCGCCGCTACATTTCGATCAGTTCCAGTTCCGGGAATATCCGGTAATCGGAGGGATTTCCGGTGATCAAATGAGAAACGCCCGCTGAATGGCAGGTCGCCGCCAGAAGTGTGTCGAGGATCCGCTTTCGCCCCAGTTGATACCCGGACATTCGATCATGGAACCAGGCCATCGCATCACCGTCCGGAAAAATCTGATCGACCTCCGTCGCGTTCCACCATTCCTGTGAGCGCCGCAAGGCATCTTCCATCAGGAGGGGACGCTCGAAACGTTTCCCATCGGTGACCACGTGAACAAATTCAGCGATCACTTGCGGAGCGATGGCAAACCGGTCTCCGCGGTCGAGATGGTGATCCCGGATTCGGACGGATATCTGATGCTTCGGATGCTCAAGGATCGAGAGACCGACCAGGAAATCAGTATCGATGCCCACGGTCATTCAGCATTTCCTCCATCCTGTCTTCTGACTTGTTCTCTTTCCGCACTTTCCCAACCGAGACAGGAGCGAGATCGCGCACGCTAAGCCGGGAAGATCCCTCCCCGATGCGAAGGTCGCGGCGTAGGGATTCAGAAATGATGTCCTTGAGTTTTCGCCCCTCTTTCGCCGCGAGGATCTTGATTTCCCGCATCAGATCATCAGGGAGATCCAGAGTCGTTTTCATGACCCATATTCCCATATTTCTGGTTTTCTGTCAATTTCCCCTACTTCACCCGCCACAGCCAGCGCATCGAGTCCGGGAAAATCGCGCCACCGTGATTGCCGTTGTGGGCACCCTCGCCGAAGACGAACTCATGCTCGTAGCCCGAGAACTTCAAGGCTGCCGCCATCGCCTGATTCGCGAGGGGCCAGTTGCCGTGTTCATTGTCGAGGTCGTTGGAGCCGTCCTGCAGAAAGACACGAAGCGGCTTCCGTTCGGTTTTCCGGATGAGCGAGGGATAGACGTGTCCGCCGCGAATGTTGGTGAAGCTTCCGATATGACTGAGCACTTTACGGAACAAATCAGGTCGTTCCCACGCCACCGTGAAGGCACAAATCCCGCCCGAACTCATCCCGCAAATGGCGCGCTGCTCCGGGTCGTCGGTGAGCCGATAAGACCTGCCGACTTCGAGGAGGATCTCCTTTTCAAGGAACTCGGCATACTTGGGATCGAGTGAGTCATACTCGACCGAGCGATTGCTCCCCACACCCTCCGGAGCTTTCCACTTTTGCGGCTCTTTCAACTCATCGGCAAACCAGCCCGGATTAACGAAAATAGCGATCATGACCGGCACTTCACCGGCGGCAATGAGATTGTCGAGCACCACCGGCACGCGGATCTGCCCCTTTTCATCGACATAGGCATGACCGTCCTGAAAGACCATCACCGCCGCCTTTTCCGTGCCCTGCGGTTCATACTGCGCGGGAACATAGACGTAGTACTCACGTATCGTGCCGGGGTAGACCGTGCTTTTCCAAACGTGTTTGGTTACCTTGCCCTGAGGCACTCCTTCCTTGCGTTCGGAGTCGGGGCCGAAGGGGTACTCTTTGGGTTTAGGGGCGTCCTGGGAGATGATAAGGGACGTATGGAAAACGAGGAGAGTGAGGAGAATGGGAAGTTTCATTGGGGAATGTTAGGATGGGTTTGAAACCCCGAGATTACGGGGTTCAGGTGTTTCAACCGACTAAATCTTTTCTCTTTTTCCAGGTGACGGCAATCACTATAATCGAGAACAAAGCGCCCGTCAGGTAGGCCGTGATCTGTATGCTCTGAGTGATGAGCATTCCCAAAGAGTTATCAGGATAGACCCAATCCGGATAGATGCCTCTTCCCGTTCGCCACACAATCATACCGACAACTCCGGCGCAGACCTCGACTCCAAGCCAGACCCAGCCAGTGGAAATGATTATCCTTGTCGGACTTAACTTTGCCCGACCAAAGAGACGACCCGCCATAAAGAGAACTACACCAAGAAGCATTCCAGGCGATACGGATGCGCCGAAGGCGTAGGCAACTCCCAGCATCGTGTGACTGGTGAAGAACGGCATCTTGTAGTGCCATTCAGTGAAATGTTCGGGAGCAATGCGGATAAGATACTGGTTGTGCAGCGCCGCATAGAACCAAACGGACAACCAAACGCCGAAAACAACCGCAGAAAAGGATTTCCAGGATTCGCCGGTAATGGTCGAGTTTAGCGGGGACATTTTTTTTTGATGGGCTGATGTCCTACTCAGCAGGCGAGTATCTTTCCACTATTGAACGGAGTCTATCCCGTGACGGAAAACTGCGTCAATTATTATCACAGGTCGCAATACCGCCCCGCACAAGCGTCACTTGAGCATCGCTTTTCCCGACCTGAACGTTAAGTTATTCGAGTTTTCTCCGTCCAACTCCCCATGACCCCTCTCCGTCTTTCCCTCCTTGCGCTTGCGTCACTAATCCCGGCCATCGCCGGAGCCCAATCCACTCCGGTGCGCGACAAGAATGTCGAGGCCCGTCTGATTGCAAGCGTCTCGACAATCCAGCCGGGAGTTCCCTTCACGCTGGGTCTGCAATTCACGATAGATCCGACCTGGCACACCTATTGGGCCAATCCTGGCGAGACGGGCATCCCCACGTCGCTCAAGCTGGAACTGCCCGAAGGATTCAGCGCCGGAGAGCTCCAGTTTCCCGTGCCTAAAAAATTCATTACCGACTACGGCTTCGGGGTGCGTGAGGCGGGCTATGGCTACGATACCATGGTGATCCACCCGATGACGATCACCCCGCCCGCGAACCTGACTCCGGGCCAGAGTATTACCCTCTCAGGCAAGGCCGGATGGCTGATGTGTGACCCGAACACCTGCATCCCGGGCAAGGCCGATCTCTCGATCACTCTCGCGGTCGGCGCGAGTGCGGCCCCCGCCCCTGAAGCGACCGCCATCACTTCCGCCCTCGCCAAACTTCCTAAAGCGGTCGCCGCCCCGCTGAATGTCGCCCTCGAAGGAACCAACGTGGTTCTCACTGCGACCATCCCCGCAGGATCTCTTCCCGAAGGAGCCAAACTTGTCTTTCACCCCTTGAAGAACGAAGTCTTCGATGCTTTCGCCGACGCAACCGTGTCCGTGGCGGGCGAAACCTTAACGATCACCGGAGCAAAGCACGAGTCGCTCACGGCTGCGCCCGATAGCTTTTCGGGAGTGCTTGTGGCCGAAGCGACGGGGTCGAAGCTCGGCTTTGAACTTTCCGCCGGCGGGAGCGCCACTTCCGGGCCGGTGACTCCCGGGACAACTCCCGAAGAAACACCCTCAGGTGAAGCGGCAGCCGATGCCGTCGCGCCCGCCGAGGCCCTTCCTTTCGGCGGAGGCATTCTCGGAATCCTCCTCGCGGCTTTCCTCGGGGGAATCATTCTCAACATCATGCCCTGCGTTTTCCCGGTGATCTCGCTCAAGGTGATGTCCTTCGTCGGACTTGCCGGTGAAGACCGGAGAAAAGTGCTGGCCCATTCTCTTGTTTTTGCGCTCGGGATTCTGGTCTTTTTCTGGCTCCTGACCATCGCAATGCTGGTCCTGCGCGGAGTGGGCGGAGACGATATCGGCTGGGGGGTCCAATTGCGTTATCCCGGTTTTGTCATCGGGCTGATTTTTGTCATGGTCATCGTCGCGCTGAGTCTCTTCGGCGTTTTTGAAATCGGTGCCTCCATGACTGCCGTGGGCGGTGATCTCGCCAACAAATCCGGATACGCCGGCAGCTTCTGGAGCGGTGCCCTCGCCGTGCTCCTCGCGACCCCCTGCACCGCCCCGCTCATGGCTCCGGCGATTGGCTTTGCCCTCGCGGCTCCGGCTCCGCTGATGTTCCTCGTCTTTACCTGTCTGGGCCTCGGACTTGCCGCGCCATACTTCATCTTCGCGATCTTTCCGAAGCTCCTCGACAAGATGCCCGCGCCCGGTGCCTGGATGGAGACGTTCAAACAGCTCATGGGTTTCCCCATGCTCGCCGTGGTCGTGTGGCTCACGGGCGTGCTCTCAAAGCAGCTTGATGTCGCCGGACTCCAGTGGGCACTTACGTCCGTCCTCTTTGTTGCCATCGCAGGATGGATTATCGGGCGTTTTGCCGGATACGATCGCTCGACGGCCGCCCGCAACAAAGCACGCCTCGCTGCCGCCCTCGTGTTCCTGTTCGCGGTCGGAATCGCATGGAACGCTTCCGGAAAAAGCGTCGCGCCCAGCACAATCGATATCGCCCAAGTGATCGCGGGTCATCGCGCCGAGGGTAAACACGTCTTTGTCGATTTCACCGCCGAGTGGTGCATCACCTGCAAGGTTAACAAACGGGTCGCGATCAACACCGCCGTCGTAAAGGATGCCTTCAAAGCAAACAACGTGGAGTTTGTCACTGCAGACTGGACCAACGAGGATCCCAGCATCACCAAAGTCCTCGCGGAATATGGCCGCTCGGGAGTTCCCTTCTATCTCCTCTATCCCGCTGACACCTCCAAGCCACCTCTCCGCTTTGGTGACGGCATCCTTACCTCAGGTGCGATTCTTGAGGCGATTGAGAAGCTGAAATAGGATTGCCTTTCTTTCTTACCACCCTGCCGTCGTTCGAAGATGAGCCCCCCCTGTAGGGCGGCCGCTCCGGCTGCCGTGGGAGGAAAGGACATCTCAAACATGGCAGGCGGAGCGCCCGCCCTACATTTCTTCCGCTGCCCGTCAGCCCAATCGCAGAATACGTCTCGCGTTTCCTGAAAAGATTTTGGTCCTCGCTTCGGAATCTGGAACCAGCCGCCTCACATTCGCGATTTGACCGGAGCCCGAGCACTTCTCTCCGTTCCCGACAGGATCAGCACAGTCGGTCCCGAGCATCAACTTGTCCTGGTGACGGAGGAAAAAGGCGGCGGCGTGCTCCTCGTCACGGTTGATTGCATTTTTTCCCGAACCGGCGGAGAGATCTCCGAAGAGATTCGGATAATCGGACAAGTAACGGTCAGTTAGGCCACCGGGAGTGACGGGGCCGGTCGGATACATCACCTTGGGATCGTGTTTGGCGTCGATATGTCCCCACCAGGTCTGGGCGTGGCCGATGAAGTTCACCTTCGGAAAACGCTCGAGAACCTTGGGAAGACGGTCGAAGCCGTGATTGTACATGCCCTCCTGAAAATGAAGCAGAACGGGAACCTCAAACGCCTGAGCGACCTCGTAGACGCGGATCATGGCGGGAGAATCGACCTCGAGAGAGAACTTCGACTCACCGATGCCGATGGCCCCGCGTCCGAGCCATTTCTCCAGTGCTGCGACGGAACCGTCCGCGTCAGGAACCTCATTGCAGAAAAAGACGAAGGACTCGGGATGCTCCGCCGCAAAGCGTGCCGCAGCCTCGGTGCCGAAGACGCGGGCGGCGAGGCCGTTCGATTTTCCCGCATGGGTCGAGGCGAGTGCCACCTCGGAACCCGAGGGGAGGAGAACGGACTTCGAGACGCCCATCGCCTTCTGATGAGCGATCAGGTCGTCATTTCGCCGCCCCTGGAAGTTGATGTGCTGATGGATGTCGATGATCTCTTCGGTCCCATCGCTCGCTGCCAGGAAGCAAGCCGGAATGGCCGTCCCTAATCCCGCCACTTTTGTGAATTGTCTTCGGTTCATCGGCTAGTCAAACTTTCGGTCGATTATCCGGAACCCCCTCACGAACCGCGAGATGAAAAAACTCCTTCTTTGCGCCGCCACCTTCTGGTTCGGCACCGTCGCTTTTGCCCAAACCCCGCCCGAGCCCGAGATCTCCGCCGACGAGTTCCCCCGCGTTCCCGCGACCGAACCGGCCGATGTCCTTTCCACCTTCGAGGTCGAGCCGGGATTCAAACTCACGCTCGCGGCCCATGAACCCGACGTGACCGATCCCATCGCGATGACCTTTGACGAGAAGGGGCGCGCCTACGTTCTCGAAATGATCGGTTACTCCGAACGGCGCGAGGATGCGGTCTGCCGGGTCCGGCTCCTCACCGATGCCGATCACGACGGGATCTTTGAAAAAAGCTCCATCTTCAAAGATAAAATGAAGTGGCCCACCGCGATCCTCTGCTACAAGGGCGGAGTCTTCGTCGGAGCGACACCGGACCTCTATTATTTCAAGGACACCGACGGCGACGGCGTCTGCGATGAGGAAAGGACCCTCTTCACCGGCTTCGGCGAGGGCAAGCTCGAGCTGAACATGCAGGCTCTTTTCAACAGCCTGCGATGGGGACCCGACAACCGCATCTGGGGCGCGACTGCCGGCAACGGCGGGATCGTGACCCGGCCCGATGATCCGAATTTCGCTCCCGTTTCCGTGCGCGGGGCCGACTTTTCCTTCGATCCCGAGAAGCTCGATCTCCGTCCTGAAAACGGCACCGCGCAATACGGTATGAGCTACGACTCCCTCGGACGTCGCTACGTTTGCAGCAACTCGCGCCACCTCATCTGGGTCGCCTACGAGCGCCATCAGGTGAAGGAAAATCCCTGGTTCAGCCTGCCTGCGCCCCTCGTCGACATCCCCGACGACGGAGCCGCCGCGCCCGTCTATCGCATCAGCGCCGACGAACCCTGGCGTATTGTCAGGACGCGCTGGCGGGTCGCGGGGGTGGTAAAAGGCACCGTCGAGGGAGGAGGACGGGTCTCGGGCTATTTCACCTCGGCCACGGGCGTGCATCTCTACTGGGGCGATGCCTTTCCCGCCTCTTTTCGTGACAACGCCTTCATCGGTGACGTCGGCAGTAACCTCGTCCACCGCAAGGTCGTCAAGACCAATACCGGATCGGTCCAGCCCGTCGCGACCCGCGCTGTCGCGGGCGAAAAAACCGAGTTTCTCCGCAGCCGCGACAACTGGTTCCGGCCCACCAGCTTCGCGAGCGGACCCGACGGTTGCCTCTACATCACCGACATGTACCGCGAGGTCGTGGAGCATCCCTGGTCCATCCCCGCGCCCATCAAAAAACATGTCGATCTTAACAGCGGAAACGACCGGGGCCGCATCTACCGGGTCGCGCCGGAGGGCTTCAAGAATCCCGCGATTACCGACCTCGGAACGTTGTCCGACGCCGAACTCGCCGCCCTGACAAATCACCCGAACGACTGGCATCGCACCACGGCAAGACGCCTCCTCTACGAGCGCGGCAAGGCGGCCGAGCCCACGCCCGCCCACGAACCCTTCCCCGCCGGTCTCTCCTCGACGACACCGCTTCTCGACCCGATCGTCAGTTCCTCAAAGGACCCCTGGATGCGCGCCGCCGCCCTAAACTCTCTACGTTCCCCCGAGGACCTCAAGGCCGCCTGGAAGGCCTCCACGGATGGCGGCATTCGTGCTGAACTCGCCGGGATGATTGGACGCGCCAACGAGGCCACTCTTCTCGGAGCCATCGCCGACGAACTCGCCGCGGCGCACCCCGAAGCCGCCACCGTGGCCCTGCTCACGAGTCTGCGCGATGGGCTCATCCGCTCCCGGGGTGACTGGAAGACCCTCGCGGCTTCACCCCGCTGGAAGGGACTCACGGCGAAAGCCTCGGAGATCCTGACAAAACCAGCGTCCGAGTTGTCCAACCGCATCGCCGCAGTCCGTATCCTATCCCTCCTCCCCGATACAAGTTCGCAGGATCTCTTCCGGACCGTCCTTCTTGAGGGCAAACCTGATCCCGCCCTCGCCGCTGCCCTGATCGCATCCATCACCGACCTCGGGTTTCTCATTGATCGTTTCGCCTCGCTTGAACCCTCCGCTCGCGAGGAACTGGGAGGACGAATCCTCGGCGACGCGAAAAGCTCGTCCGCTTTTCTCTCCGCCATCCGCGATGACAAGGTGAAGCTCGCTGACACTCCTGCCAGTCTCATCGAAAATTTCCGCCGCCACGCCGATGCGGGGGTGCAGAAACTCGCCACTGAAATCCTGCCCCCTGTCGTGAAACGCTCCGATGTCGTCGCCCGATACCAGCCCGCCCTCGCGAAGAAAGGCGACCCGGCCAAAGGCAAACTTGCCTTCGCCAAAGTCTGCATCGCCTGCCACCAGTCTCATGAGGGTGAAGGCGTCGTCCTCGGGCCGCCCATCGCCACCTTTGCCGCCGCCGGGGCCGAGACCGTGCTCGGCCATATCCTCGATCCGAATCGTGAAGTCGCCCCGCAGTATCAGGCCTACACCTTCGAGTTTCATGAGGGTCCGCCCGCAACCGGTTACATTCTCGCCGAAAACGCAACCGAGGTGACCCTGCGCATGCCGGGTGGACTCGACAAGACATTCCCCCGCAGCGAGGTAGCCTCAATGAAGGGACTGGGACAATCACTCATGCCCGAGGGTCTTGAGGCTACCCTCACGGTGGAGGAGATGACTGATCTGCTTGCCTATTTACTGACGCCAAGGAAGTAAATGATATCGATGGGATTACACCCCCGTTGGAGTGAGGGCTTCAGCCTTTGATGACGGAGCCTACGCAAGCCTCGAACAAAGCGGCTATAACCGTCACTCCCGCACTCAGAACCGGTTCCCCGGGAATCACCGGCTGATACCTGGGTGGACAACCGGCCTCACAGAGGCCAGCTACAATTTGCCCGTGATTCCCGATTGCTCCCCGCGCCACGAAAGTGAATGATCCCTTCGCATGCTCTTTCAGATCTTTGTCGACGTCTGCCTGCCCATCCTCATTCTCATTGGGTTGGGATGGGGCTTGGACCGGCTCTTTGCCTTTGACTTGAAGACGCTGGTCAAACTGAACCTCTATCTATTTGTTCCCGCCTTCATCCTTGTTCGTCTCTCTACCTCCAACCTTTCGGGAGTAATCGGACTCAAGGTCGTTGCCTTCACCGTCTCCGTCATCCTCTCGATGGGAGCGATCAGTTGGATCGTCTGCGCGATCCGCCGCCAACCTCCGGGTGAACGCTACGCGATGAAGCTGAGCACGATGATCTACAACTGCGGGAACTGGGGCATTCCTCTGATGGCTCTCGCCTTTTCGGAACTCGGAGCGGTCATTCAGGTCTTTGTCCTCGCGACGATGAATCTGACGGGGTTTTCTCTCGGCGTTTTTCTCGCCAATGCGGGGAGCAGCGAACGTAAGGGCTGGCTCCTTCCCATCCTGAAGCAACCCTCACCCTACGCCATCCTCACCGCCCTCATCCTCCGCGCCTTCGACAACCCCCTTGAGGAGGTCATCTTTGTGTGGACCCCGCTCAACTATCTGGCGGACTCTCTCGTCGCCTTTGCCCTGCTCACCCTCGGGGTGCAGTTGTCGAAAACCAATCCGCCTCCACCGCGCGGCAATCTCGGGATCACACTCATCATCCGCCTCCTCGGTGGTCCGCTCGTCGCGACCGGGCTGACGAGGGTCTTCGGATTCGAGGGAGAAACCGCCGCCATCCTCATCCTCGGAGCGGCTGCTCCCACGGCCGTCAATACCGCCCTACTCGCTCACGAGTTCAAAGCCGACCACCGCTTTGCCGCAGCGGCAGTGCTCTATTCCACCCTCATAGCCGCCGTCGTCGTGACCTTGTTACTGGCGGTGCTGAGAGCGGGCTGGATCCCGTGGGCGGTTCCGTGAGAGGCGGAGGAACTCACAGCGCCTTCAGGTACTTCATGCTTGTTCCAATACTCGCCAGCGGATCGGGCGACTGATCCTGTTCGACGTGAGCATGAGCGACACCGGCGGCGGCGGATGCCTCGATGACGGGCTCCATCGGGATGATTCCATTGCCGAGTTCCTTAAAAGCATCGTCGGGTAATTTACCGAATTCCGGCAGGGTAAGCCCGGCCTTTAGGTCTTTGAGATGAACCTGCGAAACGCGTCCCTTGAGTTTGCCGAGGAGATCGACCGGTTCGATTCCTCCGACCTTCACCCAGAAGACATCGAGCTCGAATTTCATCTCCGGCGAGAACTCCGCCATGAAAATATCAAAGCCCGACTTCCCGTCCGCGAGAGGCTGGAATTCAAACTGGTGGTTGTGATAGGCGAGCTGGATCCCGGCCTCCTTCGCCAGAGCCGCTCCCGCATTACAGCGCTCCGCGATGAGTTTGTAGCCGTCAAGAGTTTCGCGAGTGTTCCCGTGCAGGAAGGGAATGACAAGGTGGGAAAGGCCAGCGTCCTTCGCTTGTTGCAGAACTTCCGCAAAAGGCATTACGCCCTCCTTCCCGGGGTCGGTCACTGACTCCCAGGCGAAGTGCGATGAGTTGGCCTCCATCCCGTTGTCGCGTGCCGCCTTGATCAGATTGAGCGCCGTCTCATCGGGAAAGCCGTAGGGTTCGACCTGACGATATCCGGCGGCGGCCACGGCCTTGATCGTTCCGGCGAGGTCTTCCTTGATTTGATTCCGCAGGGTGTAGAGCTGAATCCCGATGTTCTTGCGATAGGGATTGTCCGCCTCCAGCGCAAAGGACGGAAACACAAAGGTGGAGGCAAAAGTCGTTCCGAGGAAATGGCGTCGATTCATAGGGTGCCCGTTTTACAATTTGGAAAGTCTCGCGTCAATGATGCATCACAGACAGGGTCAACTCCGGGGCACCACCCTGTCTGGCCAACGCTCCTCCGAAGGCTACAGTTTCAGCTTTTTCACCAGCGTGGCCGCCTCGTCCTCCGCCGTCAGGGGTTTGAAGACGATCTCAACGCCGGACAGGAAACCGCGCAGCATTTCGACATCCGCTTCGGGGATATCGGTCGTGTGAATGCTCAACTTCTTAAGCTTGGGCAGGCCCTTCAAGGGCGTGAGATCGTCGAAGGTGAGCCGGGCCTCGAAGAGCTCCAGGGTCTCCAAAGCCGAAATCTTCGCCAGCGTAGGAATGGTCGACCCATCGAAACTGGGCGGAGAGGCGGATCCCCCCTTTGGCAGGCGTTGACCGATTTTCAGGGAGGTGAGATTCGGCAGTTTTGTCAGGGCGAGATTGCCCGCCTGGGTCTGGGCACTGTGCCAGGTCTGGAAGGATTTAAGCTGGGTGAGTTCGCCAACGGCGGAGAGCGCCTCATCTCCGGCGGTGGATCCGGCAAAGGTCAGGCGCTCCAGTTTGGGCAGGGACTTGAGATGGGCGATGCCCGATCCGGTGAAGGTTTCCAAACCCCACGAGGGATGCCAGAGGTGCAGCACCTTCAAATTCTGCAGGGCGGCGAAGTGCCGGTAACCCTCGTCGCTGAGGGTCGATTGATTGGTGCTCAGTTCCTCCAAGTCAGTGAGTCCGGCCAGCATCGGCAGGGTGATGTCGGTCAACGTTTTGCCGTTCAGGGTGAGTTTTTTCAGGCTGGTGCATTGGCCGATCAGCCGGTAGTCGGCCTCGGTGAAGGTGTCAGTGTCGACCGTGAGTTCGACGACGAGGCCTTTCTCCTCCCGGATTTTGCCACCCAGCTTCTGGAGTTCCGGGACGGAAGGCTGGGCGGAGGCTGTGGTGAGGGAGGCGGTGAGGAGCAGGGCGGAGAGGACTGGGGATTTCATTGAGAATTTCGCGGGAATTCACCTGTAGCATTTTCTTACGGGGTCACAAATGCCGAGGCAGATTACGGTGGGTCCGATCTCGCCTCGTTCCATGACGCAGGGTCAGCCGTCCAATCCCCCCAATGACGCCATCCTTTCCGGGGAATCATGGTTGACCCCCGGGAGCCAAAAGCGTCACGATGCCGCCTACCCGCATGACCGAACGCCCCACTGCCGTCCGCCACTGGATTCTTGCCGCCACCACCGCCGCGGCCTTTCTCATGTATCTCGACCGCATCTGTATGGCGGCGATCATGAACTCGGATTCGTTCAAGGAGGACATCCCCCTCGACCCGGTGATGGACGGATGGATCAAGGGCGCCTTCTTCGCCGCCTACGCCCTGGGCCAGTTGCCAGCGGGATATCTCGCGGTCCGCTTCGGGGCGAGGTCGCTGATGTCGGTTTACATCGTGCTCTGGTCGACCTTCACTGTGCTGACCGGATTTGCGACGGGTGCGATCTCTCTGCTCCTCGCCCGGGTCGGCTGCGGCCTCGCCGAAGCGGGAGCCTACCCGATCAGCAGCGGACTCCTCGCCCGGTGGTCGGAGTGGTCGAAGCGGGGTTTCACCAGCAGTGTCGTTTCCCTGGGAGGTCGGGTTGGCGGAGCAATTGCACCCTGGCTGACCGTGACCGTCATCGTCGGGTTCGGAGACTGGCGCTGGGCAGGCTGGATCTATGGAGCCGCCGGGGTTGTCTTCGCCCTCTTTTTCTGGAGAGTCTTCCGCGAACAGCCGAAGGATCATCCCTCGGTCAATCCGGCCGAGTTGGCTCTCCTCAATGCGGGACGTCCCCTTGAGACATCAACCGGGGGGAACAAAAGCTACGTCTTCCCCTGGCGCATCGCCCTGACCCATCGCAGCCTCTGGATGAATTCGGGGGCGCAGTTTTTCACCAACCTGGGCTGGGCCTTCCTCGCGGTTTCGCTTTCAAAATATCTCATCGAGGTGAAGGGCGTCGAGAAGTCACTGGCCGAAACGATCAACACCCTCGCCCTCTCCATCGGGATACTCGGGCTCATCGTCGGAGGATTTTTCACCGATGCCTGTCTGCGAAAGTGGGGCGTCCGCCTCGGGCGCATCATCCCTCTGGCAGGGTCACGATTTCTCGCGGCGATCTTTTTTGTGATCGCGATGACCCTCGACAACCCCTGGGCGCTCATGGTCGCCTTCGGCATGGCCGCCTTCTCCACCGACTTCGGTTTGCCCGCGCTCTGGGCGGGGCTTCAGGAGATGTGCGGCAAACACACCCCGCCGCTTTTCGGCTGGGCGAACATGTGGGGCAACATGGGTGCCGCCATCGGCATCTGGGTGCTGCCCGTCGTGATCAGATCCCTCGATCGCAATGGTGACTGGAGCGAGGGACTGATCTTCTGCGCGGTCGCATTTGTGCTCTCGGGTCTATTCTGCCTCGGGTTCAACGCCGAGGACAGGATGGAGGAGGCCGCTTAATCAAATATCGGATAAAAGGTGTTAAAGGCGGCCTCGCCGAATTCAGCCGGATCATTAAAGCGCCGGTTGCGATCGAGCCGGTCGATCCGGGTCATTTCCGCATCACTCAAGTCGAAGTCGAAGATCTCGATGTTGTCTTTGAGGTGGGCGACGGTCGAGGTCTTCGGAATGGTCACGGTGCCGCGTTGCACCGCCCATCTCAGGACGATCTGGCCGGGGGATTTGCCCTTCGCCCCGGCGATGGAAATCACTTCGGGATCGTCGAGGACGGACTCGTTGGCCCCGGCCATGTTCAGCGGCACGTAGGAACTTGCGCCGAAAGGAGAAAAGGCGGTCACGACGATCTTTTCCTCCTGACAAAAACGCAGAAGTCGCTGCTGGGTCAGGTAGGGGTGCATCTCAACCTGCAGGACTGAAGGCTGGATCCGTGCATAGGATTGCAGATCGCGAATGAGAGCCGTGCCGAAGTTGCAGACCCCGATTCGCTTCACGAGCCCTGCCTCGACGAGGCCCTCCATCGCGCCCCAGGTATCGGCGACCGGTACTCTGGCCGGTTTCATGGCCGGGTTCTCGGCCTCCGGATCGAAAAACCAGCCGGGAGGATAACGCTTTTCGATGGGTACGTGCGCGAGAGTGACAGGGAAATGGATCAGATAAAGATCGAGTTCGTCGAGCCCCAGGTCGGAGAGATTTTTCTCGCAGGCGGCGCGAACGTGATCGGGATGGTGATAGGTGTTCCAGAGCTTCGAGGTGATCCAGAGGTCGTCCCGCTGACAGGCTCCTGATGCGATCGCTTTTTTCAAGCCCGCTCCGACGGCCTGCTCATTTCCATAGTCACAGGCGCAATCGAAGTGCCGGTAGCCGAGGTCGACCGCCGCTGGAATCAGGTCGGGGAGGACCGCATCGGGGATCTTCCAGGTTCCCAGTCCGACTGAGGGGAAATGACCTCCATCGGCGGTCACGAAGCTTTCGGGAATTTCACTCATATCCCGAAGACATACCGAGCCTTGCCCCCGGAATCAAGCCCCCGAAAATCTTTTCGCGGTGGTTATCATGTTCGTTGACGAATTCGGGGGTGTCGCATTACTCTGGGACACAGTGCCAGCCTCTCTTCCCCTATGAAATCGCTCATTCTCGCCGCCCTCCTGTTCTGTTCGCTGCTCTCTCCTCTCGCGGCCGCTCCCGCCCTAAGTGCTGCGGATGCCGCCACCATCGCGCAGGCGGACCTTGTGGCCCGCGGCCTCGACGCAACCGTTTACATCTCCCAGATCCTTTTCAAAAAAGGAGGGCTCGGAGCTCCTGAACACTGGGAGGTTTTGTGGTCGGCCCCCTTTGATGCCCAGACGGAGGGGCGCAAGGAGTTCGGACTCCGGGTGACGATGGACGGCAACTACAAGCGTGCCGTCAAATAATCCTCTCCTGAACCTGAGACTGCCGGATCACCGGCCCAGAATCTCGATCGTTTCGCGGGTGAGATTAAGAAAGCGTCCATGGAGCTGTTCCCGCTCGTAGGGCTGCATGACGCCGTCCGCCTTGTAGTAGCCCTCGAAACGCTCCAGCTCATCGGTTTTCACCCGAATGTGTGAAAGGTCCCCGGGGCTGAGGTTTCCGCACTCACATCCCCAGGCAAGTAGCTCACCGACCCAGGCCTGGTATCCATTGACTACCGGAGTCCTCACTGCGGGAGGGACCTCAAGAAGCGGAGCCGCCTTGTCTTGAAGATCGCTGAGAAAGAAGGCGAGATTCTCCAGCAGCTCGGCGGGATAATGCTCATCGCGAATCTTCTTGCCCATCCAGAGATGAGTTCGCTCCAGTAACTGGCGATGGATCGAGAGGAGCTCACGGCCGAAGTCTTCCGTGATGCGATCCTCGACGAGAGCCGAAAGAATTGCGGTGTAATTCTCAGAAAAGGCCGACGCCATCTCCGGCGGAAGTCCCTCGCCCCGCATTCTCAACTCGTGAAGATAGAGCAGCTCCTGTATCGCGCTCAGCCTGCGGAGTTCTGTCTCCCGTGAGATCGAGAGCACCGGAAGTTCACGAATAAGGTCGTTCAGGGTTCTCTCCTGGGTTCGCGCCACCTGCTCCAGGGAATTGGCAAAAAGGCCACTGGAAGTCATCACAATGAGCCAGACAAAAGGGAGCGTTTTCATAGGCAGGGTGTCTTGTTGTAGTCATCATGAGACTCAATTATCATAATTGCAATCAATTTCGTATTTACTTTAATTTGATTAACTAATAATTTTTACGGATAATCCGTTCAGTAGTAGAACGGATTTCCCCCTTGAAAGAGATCCTGAACCCTCCCCCTCCCTCCATGAATATCGCTTCCTCCCTTCGCAACGCCGCCCTCGTGTTGATGGTCCTCACCAGCACCAGAGGTTTCGTCTCCGCCGGCCCATTCGAAAAGTCAGCGGAGAAACTGGACATCCGCATCCGTCGTGCGGCCGAACGTTTCATCGAGATGCAGGCGGAACCGGACAAACGCATCCCAGCGGATCTCATTTCCCGCGCTCACGGGATTATCATCCTGCACAAATTCAAAGCCGGCCTCATCGTGGGCGGTGAGGCAGGGAACGGAGTCGCCCTCATTCGCAACCAGCAAACCGGAACCTGGAGTGCTCCGGCCTTCATCTCCTCTGCGGAGGGGAGCTACGGCCTTCAGATTGGAGCCCAGGAAACCGACCTCATCTTTCTCCTGATGAACGAAAGCGCGCTGAAGCCGCTCCTCGGAGGCAGTATCAACGTCGGAGTTGATGTCGCGGCCACTGCCGGGCCCGCCGGTGAAAATGCCAACGTCGATACAATGACGATCAAGTCACCCATCCTCGTCTATTCAAATGCGGGCGGACTCTTCGCCGGCGCCGCCTTCAAAGGAGGCGGAATCATTCCCGCTGAAAAGAACAATGATCTCTACTACCGCCGGACGATGAACGACATCCTCTTCGACCCGGCGATCCGCCCGACTCCGACCGGTCTGCACCTCATCAATGTGATCGAGACTTACTCAGGGAAACGGGGGAATTGAGAGAAAGAAGAGAGGCAGATTGAATGTAGCCGGGGTCTTTGACCCCGGATTGGGCGAACTCGAATGTTGAACATTCAATCCGGCCTCACAGAGGCCAGCTACACAGGAACTTATTGAGCCGGCTCATTATCGCCTCCCGAACAAGGGGGTTAAGCATTCCAGCCAACCTTGTTCGCTCCAGGAACCGATAACCCGCTAAACTCAATCCTGAGACATTTCACCATAAAACCGCCGGATCGCCTCAATCACCTCGTCCGGTCGCTCCTCGAAAGCGGAATGACCGCAGTCGGGTATGACCTCAAGCCTGCCCCGACGAAACTTTGCCGCCAGCGAACGGCAGCTCTCTAATCGGACGACCGCATCCTGTTCTCCGGCGAGGACCAGGGCCGGATGTTCAAGATCCCGAAAGTCGATACCGGGAAACTCTCCGGCCATGAGGGCCTCCATGATCCCGAAAAAGGAAGATCGTGCCCCCTCGATGAGCAACTGATTCCGGTAGGTCTCGGACACCTCATCGGTCAAGATCCCCTCCCTGAAAAAAGCCCGGCTCGAGAGTGCTTTATATCTTTTCGGATTGGAAACCACCCGGCGACATAGCAGGTAAAGCAATTCCTGCCCGATGCGGCTGTGAAGATACCAGGGAAGGCGATCAAAGCCCGAGGGCGGGCTTACGAGGATCAGTTTCTGAACGGAATCAGGATGACGGACCGCGATGACTGAGGCGACCATGCCGCCGTAGGAGTGCCCGACAATAATGCCTGGAGGCAGACCGATTTTTTCCATGACCCGAACAATGAGGTCTGCTTGATCCTGGATCCGGTAGGCCCGGGCGGACTTGGGACGCTCCGTATAACCGAATCCGTTGAGATCAATCGAGACCACCCGGAAGGAGTCCTGGAGGACTGGAATGATCTCCCGGAAAGTGTAGGCCGAGGCCATGAATCCATGCAGGAGAATGAGGGTGGGCCCCTCACCTGACACCCTTACATGGATTCGTTGCCCCTCAATCTCGACAAGGTCTCCCGGCGGCAAATGCGAAATCGCTTTGTCGTAGCTCACCAGTTCCGAAAGGCCGCCAAATACTCTGCGTGCCATGGTTCAGTCCACCACCGGAATACCGATCCCCTTTGCCATGAGCGTCGCCAAAAGCGGCAACAAGAGGAGGAGCAGCAACTCAACCCTAACACTCCAGACGAGGGCGGATGGAATTACGACTTCCTCGCTCTGCTCTCCCTTCCGGTTTTTCCCGAGAAACACACTCGGGTAAATCGAGACAATCCCAATGATCAGAAAAAGGGTGAGTTTGGTGTGGAACACGGGATTCGAGGAATAGAAGGCGGCCGGCTTGCCGATCCATAACCACTGCGCAAGCCCCGTCGCCAGCACCAGCACAACGGAGATCGCATAGGCGATATCGAAGCGTTGCGCGACCGCGACCCGGGCCCGGGTGATCGTTCCGCGCAAGATCAGGTGCTGTCCAAGAACCGCCGCAAACACGACAAAGATCGAAACGAAGTGGAGATAGCGGATCAGGATCTCGGTAATCATGGTTCGGAATGATACGAAGGGAAGAGGGAAAAAAGACGTCCTACCACTTCATCACTTTGCCGAGAAAGGAACGCACCACCTCCGTCTTTGGTGAGGTGAAAAGTGTTTCCCCTTTCCCCGACTCAACCAGCTGTCCCCGGGCCAAAAAGACCACCTCGTCGGCACAACTGCGGGCAAAGCCCATCTCATGGGTAGAAAGAATGATGCGCTGACCTGCCTGACAAAGTTCCTCCACCACATCGAGAACCTCGGCTTTCATCTCCGGATCGAGCGCGGAGGTCGGTTCGTCCAGCAGCAGCAAGGCCGGTTCGTGCGCCATGGATCTGGCCAGGGCGATGCGCTGCTGTTGGCCGCCGGAGAGCTCTGCCGGCATCTTTCCGAGATGGGCGGACATGCCGAACCGTTCCACGACCTCCTGCGCCCGGTCGCGGGCACGGTCGCGTGTCCATCCGTGTACCTCGACAAGAGGCAGGACGATGTTCTCCAGAGCGGAGAGATGGGGAAAAAGATTAAACGACTGGAAAAGAAAGCCGTTCCTCTTCCGGAATTCCCTGAGGCCATCCTCCGAGTGAGGGAGTTCCTTTCCGTCCAGACGGATTGTCCCCGAATCCGGAACCTCAAGACCGCCGAGAAGTCGGAGCAGGGTCGATTTGCCGCCCCCCGATGGGCCGATCAGGGCGAGCACCTGCACTGAATCATCGAGTTGCAGCGAGAACCCGTCGACCGCGCGGGTCGCTCCGTAATGCCGGCTCAGGTGTTGAATCTCAATGCTCATACCGGAAGCGGTTCTCGAGATAACGGCTCAAGAGGGAGATGGGGAAAGTCAGCAGGAAATAGCCGAAGATCAGCGGCAGATAGGCCTCGAAGGTGGAATACGAATTCGCGTTGATCTCGCGGGACTGCATCGTGAACTCGTGCACGCTGATCACAAAGAGCAGCGACGAGTCCTTGATGAGATTCGCAAACTGGCCGGCCGACGCCGGAAGGACCCGGCGGATTGCCTGGGGGATCACGACGAAACGATAGGTCTGCCATCCGGTAAACCCGATGGCCCGGGCCGAGAGCCACTGTGATCTCGGAATCGATTCGATCCCTCCGCGGAAGATCTCTGAAAGGTAGGCAGCAGAAAAACAGGAAAGCACAACGACCCCGACTCCGAAACGACTGTCCCAACCGACCGAGTTCGCAATCAGGTAATAGCCGATCAGGATCTGGGTGAGGAGCGGTGTGCCGCGAATAAACTCAACAAAGATCCGGCAGAGAACTGAGGGTAAACGGTGCCCGGAGAGTTGACCTCCCGTCAGGAGAACCCCGATCACGACGCTGAGGACGAGGGCTGCCGCTGAAACGAGTAAAGTCACCCACCAACCCGAGATCAGATTTCCCCAGTAGGGCCGGATCGCCTCCCAATGGTAATCATGGGAAGCGACCACCCAGAGAACAAAACAGAAGGTCGTGAGGAGAACGACCGAAACCACAGTGCTGATGAGATATTTCAACACGGTAGTGAATCAGACAGTTTCCGCCGTGAGGCGATGAGTCGGAACCGGCATCCCGGGTCGAAAATGTTCCAGATGGGCAATACGGAAGAGCAGTCCGCGCGCCACCGCGATCGCCTCCTCCAGCGCTCCCTGCGCCGCCTCCTCCAAAGTCGCCGGATCGACCTCAGCCCGAATATTGAGAAGCAGTTCACCGTCCTCAAGCGGTTCATAGAGCCGATGCGATAGCTCGGGCAACGAATCGCCCCGCACCAGGTTGATCGCGGCAATTTCGTAGGGATCTCCCATCGGCGTCAGGGTCATCTTGAGATGGGCGACTTCCGCTCCGGCCTGTTCGAGTCGGCTCTTGAGCGTCATCGCGAGGGATTCGAGCAACTCATTTCCGTCAAATTCATCCACTGCCTTTCCATCGCACTTGATCTCGACGGTGGCATTGAGCCAGCCGAGGAGTGCCTCGCCCTCGCCGTAGCGGTCGTAGTCGATTTCGAGAAAGCGCTTCGTGTTCATCTCCGCATTCAGGACCGCTTCAAACCAGGCTTCGCATCCGGTTCCCTCGCGGGCCGAGACTTCGAAGATCGTCGCTTCAGGAAACTCCCGGCCGAGGGCGGCAACGAGTTCAGAGCGCTTTGTCTCATCGAGAAGATCGAGCTTGTTCACGACAATGAACTCGGCCTCTTCGAGCTGTTTCCGATAAATGTAGAGAACGTTCTCGGAAAATTTCCTTCCCTCCGCGAGACCGAGAATCTGTCCGGCCCGGACGGGATCCACGAGCACACTGAGCGGAGCGACCCGGTAATCATCGCCGTAGATTTTCTGAAGCGGAAGACTCACCGTGGCGACCAGATCGGTGCAACTCCCCACCGGCTCGGCGAGAAAGACATCGGGACGATTCGCTTCGGTCAGGGTGGTGGCGGCGTCGATCAGGGAGTTGAAACGACAGCAAAAACATCCGCCGGAGATTTCCTCAACGGGAAACTGATTCGAACGCCCGATCGCCGAATCGACGAGACCGGCACCCTGATCATTGGTGATGAGACCCACCCGGGTGCCCCGCTCATCGAGGTAGCGTGCGAAGCGCTGAATCAACGTGGTTTTCCCCGCCCCGAGGAAACCTCCAATCATGATGTACTGGGATGGCATCGCGAAAGGTCGACGCGCACGGGCCAAGATTCAAGGGCGGGCTCGGGCCTTACTTCGGCTCTTCCTTGGCCACAATTTTTTCACTTCCCGGAAATTTGAAATCGGTGACACCAACCCCCCGTGGTCCGAAGACTTCCGCAGCCACCTTCCCATCAGCCTCAAAAGCGACAACCGCCCAACTCCACTCTAATTTCTGGAGCTCTTTGTTGATAGGGAAGTAGACCGGATACCATTCGTTGGCATCCGCGATGATGGGAAGCCCGACGTATCTCGATTGTCCGAGATTCGCCAGCGCCGGTCCATTACGGGTGGCGACAAGTGCTTTGGATTCACTGAAAAAGTAGGCCTTGGCGGTGATCTTTTTCGGGAGTTCTCCCTTCACCCGAATCTCCGTGGCCAAGCTGTCGTATTTCGACTCCCACTTGCCGTCAACTGAGACACTGTGAGGAGTCTCCTCACGTTTGATTGATTTTATCTCGGGCACCAGATTCACGGATGCCGATTCCACGCCGGGCGCTTCGGTTTCTGTGGCCATTTTTTCGACCAGGGCAGGATCCCAATCGGGGAAAAGGAGTTTCTTCTCATCAAAGTTGAGCGTCATCAGATCGGATTTTGGATCTGCGAGGGCACCCGCTTCCGACTTGTTTCCAAACACGATCAATACGGTTTTCCATCTTCTTTCATTGATCGCCGTGGAGATGGGAAAGTAGACATGATACTTCCCTCCCGGTTCAAATCGCTCCGGCATCGTCACGTATTTGCCGGATTCATCCTGCCTCCTCGGAGGGGCCTTGAAACGCTCAATCTCCTCGCCATCCTTGTCGTAAAAATACGCCTTCACGAGTACTTCGCTCAGGGGTGTCGATCCGTGGTAGCGAAGCTCGGCCTCAATGCACTCGATCCCGTGTTCCCATCCATTCTTGGTCCCGATATAGCCGGGAACTTTTTCCTGCCGGATCCTGAACACCTCAAAATCCTTCGACAACACGGGCTCAGCCGAATCCAGCGAAGCAGCCAGCCCCGCCGTTTTCACATACTCCTGATCTTCGGCGCTCAGAAGATTAAGCGGCACATCCCCGCGCCAACCGTCACTCTTTTGAATATTGATAGTCCCGTTTCCGTTGTCCTTGAGCAGCTTGGCTTCGATCACGTTTCCCCGGGTGTCTTTCCACTTTCGGAACTCGGAGGCGTCCTGCGCCGATAAGGTGAGAGAGAGAACAAAAAAGAAACCGATCACTTTTTTCATCGTATATCCGGGTTTTGTTGCCTGAAGACTGACTCCTCTGCGACGGGGCGTCCCCTGCGAAGGGCTCGGGAATGGAGAAGTCTCTCCAATACTCCGTTCAGGAGAACATCAGAGACTCAGACGGTCAAGAGTCATTTCCGCACGATAATGCCCACGAAACAGTCAGTTCCGGGGTCGTTTACCGTCGATAAACAGGCCGGAGACCTGTTCTACTTTTTCTTAACAAGTGACTCGAGGTAGTCGAGCAGGCTGGCCATTTCGTGGACGGTGAAGTTGCCCATCAAACCCGGGGGCATCATGCTCGTGGGTAGGGTTTCGCGCTTGGTGATCTCGGCCTTGGCGATCGGGTGCTCCTGCGAGGCAATGTCGCGCAGAGTGACTTTTTCGCCCTGCTCGTCGGTGACAAATCCCATCTGCATGGATCCGTCTTTCAGAGTGATCACATTCGTGGCGAAACCCTGGGCGATTGTCTTGTTCGGATCGAGAATATTGAGGGCGAGGTCGGGACGCTTGTAGGTCTCGACGATATTGCCGAGGTAGGGTCCCTTCGGCTTTTCACTCTGGCTCACGGTGTGACAGGCACTGCAAGTGGCCCGTGCAAAGACCGATTCACCCAGGGCAACGTCGCCTCCCTTGTGGGCGAGGACTTCGGCGAGGGCTTTGTCAGGCGCGAGGGTCGCGATCTTCGGTGTTTTGTCCTCACCTTTGGCCTGAAGCTTGAGATCCTTCACCGCTGCCCTGGCGGCCTTCGCCACGGCAGGATCGACATCGTTCACCGCGACAAGAATACGGTCGTCGAGGGAGCGATTCTTCGTCTTCACCGCCGCGGCGATGAGAACCGCCTTCTGGGCCGGCACGTTCCAGGCGAGGTCGAGTGCTTTTTTCGAAAGCTCGCGCGACTCGGGTGAACCCACTGTGCGCGAGGCGAGGGCGATGACGGCGGCGTGTGACCAGAAGCCCTCGGGCGTGCCGGGTTTCTCCACAGCGATCTTCTCGAGAGCGAGGTGATGATTCTCAAGCTTGGGCGACTGGAGAAAAGCGTAGACCGCATCATCAAGATTCTTTTCGGCATCAGTGAGGGCGGTGCGGGCATACTTCTGATCACTCTTCGCCTTGACCGGATCGGGGTTCTCTCCGGCGACTTTCACCGCGGCGCGCAATTCGTCGACTTTGGCAGTGAGACCGGTAAAGGCGGAAAGGGTCGCATTGAAGGGCTCGTCTCCGTCCAGTTTCACCAGGGCAAGGACGGCACGGGAAAGCGTCGCCGGATCGGACTCGGCGTTTTTGGCGGCAGCGAGCAGAATGGCAATTCCCTCGGCCGGAATGGACTCTGCAGTGGCAAGCTGCTGCACGGCGTCGGGAACGATGGAGGGATTGTCCTTCGCAAGACTGAGGATGCGCATGAGCGCGTCGTTCGACTGGAGCCGGTTGCGGCTCATTTCTTTCACGAGGAAGGAGGCCTCCTCGGGCGAAGCGGCGTCGAGAGTCGTTTTGAGCGCGGCGAGGATCTTGTCGGTCTCCGCCCACTTCACCGGCTGGTAGTAGGGACCACGGGTGTCGGGACGTGTCCCCCAACTATCGCCTGTCCATTCGCCTTCGCGCTGGGCGAGGCGGCAGAGGGTGGCAAGGAGGAGCTGGCGGATCTCGGGACGTTTTTCGGCGGTGAGTTTGGCAATCAGGTCATCGACGATTCCGGGGACATCGTGCATGCGCATGAGGGCGAAAGCGGCGCCTTTCGGATTCGGGCCGGAAAGGAGCGCTTCGAGGGCGGCGTCCTTCGCGCCGAGACGGGCGAGAGCCTGGAAGGCAGTGTGGGCGATGCGCGGATCGGAGTCGGCGAGGAGGGTGGCGACGGAAGGGGCTGCCTGCTTCAGCATCACGCGGGCGGCGGCTACCGCAGCTTCACTGCGGGTGCGGGGATCCTCACTCTTCGCTGCATCGGAGATCCACTCCACCGGAAGAGTCGGAAAATCACCGGCAGCGCGGAGAACATAGGGAGCAAGGTCTTCATCCTGCCGAATAGCATCCAGCGCGTCAGTCGCGGAGTCACCGCGTTGGGAAATCGCATAAATCGCGGCAACTCGTGCCTTGAGATCTTTGTCAGGATTCTTCGCCAGCGCCAGGAGTGCCTCGGATAGAACAGGGTTCGGCTCGCGACGCAACAGTGTCCGTTGCGCGGTCAAGGTGCGGATGTGACTCGGAGAATCGAGCGCAGCAACCAGTTCGGTGTCGCTCAGCTTCTCAAAATCAGGCAACGGCTCGGGTTTGAATTCCTTCGGAGTGACCCTGACAATGTAGCCCACCTCGGGGCCCTCCCACTTGAAGGTCGCGGGTCCTTTCCAGCTTGCCTGGTAGACGGCGCTCATCCCGTCGACATCGGCGTCGGTGGGCCGGGTCATACCGATGAAAGTGCGGGGTTCGGTAACCTCGGCAAAGCTTGCCCCCTGGCGCTGGACGGTGTGGTGAAAGGATCCGGCCCGTCCCCAGTCGCAGGTGATGGGAGCACCGTTCCACTCGTCGGGGAAGCCGGGCTCGTGCAGATAGACGGATCCGCACCCGGAACCGCCTCCGTAGTCGGCGAGAGGCGGGACATGCTCGTCGCCGAAGTTCTTGTAGAGGCGGGGGTAACCGTGGTCCTCAAGTCCGGAGAAGTGGTGGAAACGCACGTCCCAGCCACCGCCGTCATTGGTGTTGTCGCGGGCGAAGAGGTCGCAGAGCGGGCTCATCGGGGTGCCGAGGATGTTGCGGGTGCCGGTGGCGTAGATCTCGAGTCCCGAACCATCAGGACGGAAGCGGATGACACCGCCGGCGCGGTGCTGGAGGGTGCGTCCGTCGGTGCCGGTCGCCTTCATAAATCCGAAGTCGCCTCCGGCCACGTAAATCCAGCCATCGATGCCGAGTTCAAGTCCGTTCGTGGTGTGGTCGGCGGGACGTCCTGAAAAGTCGAAGGCGATGCCGTCGATGAGTTTCTTCGATTCCTCGGAGATGCCATCGCCGTCGCGGTCAAAATACACGCTGATGTGCGGCGGGTGGAGCAGGTAAAGCCGATCGTGGTCCCAGATGAGTCCGCGCGGAGAATCGACGTTCTTGATGAACTCGGTCACCTCGTCGGCGCGCCCGTCACCGTCCTTGTCGCGGAGTCGGAGGACCCGTCCCCGGCCCGGTTCGCGACCGAGGGAGCCGTTGCCGTCACTGGAGACGTAGAGATCTCCGTTGGGCGCGGCGCCGACGTAGACGGGGTAGTTGGCGGCCTGCCAGTTGGAGAAGAGAGAGACATTAAATCCGTCAGGCACCTTCACATCCTTCAGGATTTCGGCTTCCTCGGAAGCGGAAAGCTTCACGATCTTCGGCGCGATGTTGCCGCTCTTGGCATAAGGGTCGGCTTCTTTGGCCGCGGCAGCCTGCTGCTTCGCGTCGAGCTTGGGATGGAGTTTTGTCAGGGTGGGGCCAACCAGGGAAATCTCGCGAATGCTCGCCCATCCGCCGGTGCTGGTTCCAGTGCAGGTGATCTTGAGGAACTTCACGTCCCTGGCTTCGAAGATCGCGTGGGTGTCGCCGGGTTTGGGTTCACTTGTCAGATCGGCGAGGACGGTCCAGGCCTTGCCGTCGGTTGAAGCTTCGAGCCGGGTCTTATAGGCATTGTTGCCGCTCTCCCATGCGATTTTGGCTTCAGTCAGGGTCTGCGGTTTCTCGAATTCGAGTTGAAGCCACTGCGGCGGCGATCCGTTCGCGGCGCACCAGCGGGTGTCCCGGTTCCCGTCGATGGCGTGCCAGACGAGATTGTTTTTGCCCGTCTCCTCGCTGCTCGCGGTGACGGTGGCAAGTGTCGCGTCTTTCGGCGCGGGAGCCGGCGCGGCCGCCTTCGGTGGTGCCGGGGGGACGGGATTCGCCGGGACAAAGGTGACCACGTTTTTCCCGGTAAAGGCCGTGCCCAGATAACCGGGCGTCTCGAGTTTACCGCAGGCCCAGAGGAGACCGCGAGTGACGAGGTCAAGATAGCGGGCGTCGGCGACGGTGTCGTTGTTATGCCCTATGGTCGTGCTGAAACTGCGGGCACCGGACTTCTCGTTGGTCCAGGCGACAATGGAATTAACCGCGGTCCCTTTTACCATCTGTTTCCCCATCGCGAGCGGATGCGCATCGAAAACATTCACATTGTTGTAGAGTTCCTCTTTGATCGTAGTCCAATCAGCGAGAGGCTTCGTGATCGGATGCTCTTTGTCGACGTAGGTAATCTCAATGGACTCCTGAGGACCATGGGAGGCGGATTGGATACCAAGGTGCTTGAACCATCCGTCCGTTCCAGTACGGAAACTGTGCATCGCGCAGTGCAGATGAACCGCGGGCACGGTTTGATGGGCATCGAGGATGCGCTTTAACAAGGCAAGATCCCTGGCTCCGGCGGCGCATTCATCGTGAATAATGACGTCGTATCCCCTGGCCCAATCGGGATTGTCATAGAGCGGCAGAGGAGGAGTCACCGACTTGTCATCCGTCCAGACAACATCGACCTGCACATTGGCGCGGGCCTGAATGCCCTTAAAAAGCAGTTCGTGCTGTTTGGCGTAGTCATGACAGCATCCGCCGGCAACAAGCAGGGCCTTGAGCGGTTTGGTTTCGGCCTGCAGAGAGGCGGCAGCGACCAGCAGGAAAAGAACAAGGGCGTTTTTCATAAAGGAGTTCCGGGGGGGACAAAAAAGACGGGGTTTCGACCTCGGGGCCGTTCAATACCCTTCCTGCTGCATTTTTTCAATGAGCGCATTGAGGTGTTCGATGTAGCCGTGAACGTCGACGCTGGTCTCTTCGGGCTGTCCCTCGACGGCATAGAGCCAGCCGTCTACGTAGGGAGAGCTTTTCACGATGCAGGCGTCGACCTCGAGGATGGGATTGCCCCCGGCAAAAGCGCCTTCCATGACGCAGAACAAATCACTCGCCGCCTTGAAGCCCTCAACGTAGCCGATCTGATCGCCCGACGACACCGTGTCACCCGGCTTCACTTCGAATTGCGCCTCGACCAGTTCACCGAGCATCCGGGTCGCGAACTTGGTGAACCCGACCCGCCATAGACCCGGTGTTTCCGGATCCTCGACCATCCAGAAGTGACTCAGTGAATAACGAAAATGAGAGGGCAGCCTGGCTGAGAACCTCGCGTGTTTGTAGCGGACAAATTCCATTTCCATAGCTCACCGTTATCCTAAAAATTTCGCGCGCAGGAATTCGCCGAGCATCACCGCCTTGGGTAGCCGGTAGCGCCGCTCATACACCCGGTAACCATCCTTTTCCATCCCGTCGAGGATGGCCGAATAGATACGTCTCATCAACTCCGCCGAGCGCATCGAAGTCCGATCCGCCTTCGGAAGCGCTTCCGCCGCGGCCTTGTAAAAGGATCGCGCGCGATCAGTCTCATGCTTCATGAGCCGTTCGAACTTCGCCCGGTCGGGCTTTTGATCGAGGATCATCTTTTCGGTGAGACCGAAACGTTTCAGGTCCTCGAGCGGCAGATAGAGCCGTCCCTCCCGTGCGTCCTCACCGACATCGCGCAGAATGTTGGTCCACTGGAGGGCATACCCCAGTTGCTCGGCATAAACACGGGTCGCGGGATCGGTGTATCCGAAAATCTCGATGCTCACCAGACCGACCGCACTGGCGACGCAGTAGCAATAATACTGAAGGTCCGCAGCCGTTTCAAATCGCTGCGGCTCCAGATCCATTTCCATCCCGGTGATAATAGAATCGAGGTCGGCTGTTTCGAGGGTATAGCTCCGGCACAGTTCCATGAACTCCTGCTCAATGCCGGCAAGCGGCTCCGTCAGCCGTCCATGAATGAGATCCCTCCATCTCGTCAATCCGGCACGGCGCTCTTCAAGCGAATACCCCTGGTCGTCGACGATGTCATCGACAACACGGCAGAAAGCGTAAAAGACGCGCATGTCGTCGCGCTTCCGCCGGGGCAGGACAGCGAGGGCAAAGGCGAGATTCGAGCCGCTGCGGCTCACAATCTCACGGGCGCTGTCAGTAACGGGGTCCAACGCAACTCAATCGACGTTCCCGAAATGATGACCGAAGGGGTAATAAACAAAGGCCGCCCTTCCCACGATATTTTCCTCAGGCACGACCCCCCAGTTTCTTGAATCCGAACTGTTGGCGCTGTTATCACCGAGCGCCCAGTAAGCCCCCTTGGGCAGGCTCACCTCCCGGGTTCCCTGCGCGGTGTAGCCCGTGTAATAACCCTCCTTGGCCATGACACGCTGCAAGCCCGGCTCTTTCGCGACTTCACCATTGATCTTCAACATGGGAGGATCGATCTCGACCTGGTCTCCGGGCTGGCCCCCGATACGTTTGATGTAATGCTGCGAGCCCTGGCGCGGATCATCGAGGGTGCTTTGGATGGCTCCGATGTTCTGGGTGTCGAAGACAAAGACCTCTCCCCGCTCGGGCTTCTTGAAATGGTAGATCCATTTGTTCACCACGAGTTGATCACCCGTGTCGACATATCCCCTCGCGATGATGTCACCCGCTTTAACCGGAACGAGGCGGGAGCCCCCCGGACCCGAGATCAGTCCGATGTTGAGCAGACTCTGCACCCGCGACTCTGTTCCCGGAGCACTGAAGGTCTGGCCGTTTTTTGTCTTCAGATAGGTTCTCGGAAAAAAGATGAAGTGAGTCTTCCCGTAAAAGTGATCGCGGTCGAGAATGAGAACGTCGTCCTCCTGCACCACCCACTCGACGTGGCTGCGGCCATACCAGAATTTGTCCCAGAGCAACTTGGGCAGGGCGGGCCTCTCATATCCCTCGGGCGCGTTTCGCTCCGCATGCGGATTCATCTCCTCGGTGGGATAGGCAATGATTCCGTTCAGGGTCGGCTGCATTGATCCGGTCGGGATCTTGAACTGCTGGATGAAATACGCGCGAATTCCCATCGCAATGACGACAGCGACAAAGATCACCTCGATGTTCTCTTTCAGCGCCGAAGGCTTGTAGTCCTTGACCGATTTCTTGCAGGTCTCGGTAAGATCCTCGGCGAGCGCCTCCAGATCCTTCCGCTTTTTCGCGGTATCCTGCAACCCCTCGAGGAAGGCGGCGTTTTTGGAAACGATCTCCTCCTTCTTCGCCTCGGGAATGAGGTCGTCGTTGTATCGCAGGAATTTTTTGACCCCTTTGGTCAGGGCAACTCCCTCTTTGCGACCGCGCTTGTCGAGCGGGCGTTCAGCGAGTTCTTCTTTCGTGGGTTTGCTAAAAAGGAACATCTTCAAAGTTTAAAGTTTCAGGTTTCTGACTTCTGCATTCCAGCTCCTGTATCCGAGTTCCTCAATCCCCCGATTTCAGGACTTTAATAAAGGCATCCTGTGGGATGTTGACCTTGCCGATGGCCTTCATCTTTTTCTTACCTTCTTTCTGCTTGTCGAGCAGTTTCCGTTTCCGGGAGATGTCACCGCCGTAACATTTGGCGGTCACGTTTTTCCGGAGGGCACTGATACTCTCACGGGCGATGATCTTGGCACCGATGGTGGCCTGGATCGCAACGGTGAAGAGCTGCTGGGGAATCACGTCCCTCAGCTTTGCGCAAAGCTGGCGTCCCCGCGACTCGGCCTTGTCGCGGTGCACAATCACCGAAAAGGCATCGACCGACTCCCCGGCGATGAGAATATCCATCTTCACGAGTTTACCGGGCTGATATTCCCAGTGCTCGTAATCCATGCTGCCGTAGCCGCGGGTCATGCTCTTGAGGCGGTCGTTGAAATCGACAAGAATCTCGTTGAGCGGCAGGATCGCTGTCAGGAGAACGCGGCCCGCGTCAAGCGTCTCGGTGTTGACCAGTTCTCCCCGTTTTTCGGCGACCAGCTTCATGATCTCGCCGATGTACTCGTTCGGAGACATGACGTAGGCTTTGACGGTTGGTTCGCAAATTTCGAGGATACTCTGGGGCTCAGGAAGAAAGCTGGGGTTATCGACCTCGATCTCCGACCCATCGGTGAGCTTCACCTTGTAGACCACACCCGGGTAGGTCGAGATCACGTCCATGTTGAACTCACGGCGGAGACGCTCCTGCACGATCTCCATGTGGAGGAGTCCGAGGAATCCGCAACGGAATCCGAATCCGAGAGCGACCGAACTTTCCGCCTGATAACTGAAAGCCGAGTCGTTGATCTGCAGCTTGCCCATAGCGAGCTTGAGTTGTTCGAAGTCCTCGGTCGAGATCGGATAAATCCCGCTGAAGACCATGGGCTGGATCTCCTTGAAGCCGGGAAGCGGCTCGGTCGCGGAGATGCGAGTGTCGGTGATGGTGTCGCCGATTTTCACCTCGGTCGACGATTTCATGTTCGCGATGAGGTAACCGACATCACCGGGGAAGAGCTTCTCGCGGGGAAACTGCTTGGGCGTAAAGACACCCACTTCCTTGACCTCGTAGGTCTTGCCTGTGGCCATCATGCGGATTGTGGTGCCGCGTTTGATCTGGCCGCTGACGACCCGTACGTAGCTGACGACGCCGCGGTAGGTATCAAAAACCGAGTCGAAAACGAGAGCCCGAAGAATCTCGTCAGTCGGCTTCTTCGGTGCCGGAATACGTTTTACGATGGCTTCGAGGATGTTTTCAATTCCAATGCCCATCTTGGCACTGGCCTCGATCGCCTCATCCCCCGGAATCGCGAGAATGTCCTCAAGTTGCTTCTTCACTGCCGGAACATCGGCGCTGGGAAGGTCGATCTTGTTGATCACCGGAATGACATGAAGTCCGGCCAACTGGGCGAGATGCATGTTCGCCACCGTCTGGGCCTCAACCCCTTGGGCGGCATCCACGAGGAGCAGTGCACCCTCGCAGGCGGCGAGGGACCGGCTCACTTCGTAGGAGAAATCGACGTGCCCGGGAGTGTCAGCAAGATTGAGCTGGTAGGTCTTCCCGTCCTTGGCGAGATATTTCATCGTCACCGGGTGCGATTTGATCGTAATACCCCGCTCCCGCTCCAGATCCATCGAGTCGAGAAGCTGATCCTGCTTTTCCCGCTGTGAAATGGTTGCCGTCGTCTCGAGAAGACGATCCGAAAGGGTCGTCTTGCCGTGATCGATATGGGCAATGATGGAAAAATTCCTTGTCAGTTCAATGGACATCGTCAAAAGGGCGCAAACTTAGTGTGATCCGCCCGAAAGTAAAGCCGCTCCTCGAAGCCGCCTTCGGCCCCCGCGGGACTGCAATTCCCATAATTCGACGGTTCAGGGAACCCGTATTTCCAGGAGATGATCGACGTGGTCGTCCAAGAGAAGGAGGGTTTTGCCGGTCAATTCCTTTCCGTCGAGAAAGCGCTGTTCTCCTCCGACAGGGAGGGTGCCCTGTCGAACAATCGTGATGTGGTAAAAAGTCTCCCGAAAGCGGTAGTGAATTTTGAAGGAATCCCATCCCCGGGGGAGATGCGGGGTCAGAGTCAACTGATCCCTCTCGACTTCGAGACCAAAGAGGGTTTCGATGATGAGCCGGTACATCCAGCCCGCAGACCCGGTGTACCAGCTCCAGCCTCCCCGTCCGATGTTCGGCGCAACCGAATAGATGTCTGCGGCCACGACGTAGGGTTCGATCTTGTATCGCTCCACCCCGGCCGGGTCGATTGCATGACGGATCGGATTGAGGAGCGAGAACAGCTCCCAGGCTTTTTCGGTTTCACCCATCACCGCAAAGGCCATCGCGGTCCAGATCGCCGCATGGGTGTACTGACCACCGTTCTCCCGCACCCCGGGGATGTATCCCTTGATGTAACCGGGCTCGAGGGAGGATTTGTCAAAGGGAGGATCAAAAAGCTGAATCAATCCCGAATCTCTCCGGACGAGCCTCTCATCAACCATCTTCATCCCGAGGCGCGCCCTCTCCGGATCTCCCGCTCCTGAAAGAACGGCCCAGCTCTGGGCGATGGAGTCGATCTGGCACTCCTCGTTCGAGGCCGAACCCAGTGGGGTGCCATCATCAAAATAGGCGCGTCGGTAACGGAGTCTATCGTCAGGGTAACGGGGGTATTCAGCCCCCGCTCAGAATAGAAGCTCATTTCGTCGGTGCTCCAGGTTGTCTCCATCACCGATCAGAAGATGGAGGTCATCGCCACGACCGACACCCTGCCGTCGAAAAAAAGCAAAAGCGCCAAGGTTAGCGAACCCACCGGCAAAGAGCAATACGGCATCGGGACCGCCGAGACCACCTATCCCAAAGTGGTCCAGGCCGAACTGCAGTTCCATGTCGGCGAACTCGAAAAAGCCCTCTACGCCAAAGTCGTCAAAAAATGCGGCAACCGGAACTACTGGGACGAATGGGCCAAAGACATCGCCAAAATCGCCCAGACCCACATCACCCGCATCACCACCATCGTCGGCGATCCGAAGAACGAAAAAGAAGTCGCCGCCTTCACCGCCTTCGCGAACGAACTCCGCGACGATCTCAATGACTCCATCAGCGACGGCGAAGTCATCGAGATGCTCGCCCAGCACCTCATCACCAAACCCGTCTTCGACGCCCTCTTCAAAGACTACAGCTTCGCGAGCCACAATCCCGTCTCGCAGGCCATGCAGCAGGTCCTCGACGTGCTGCACGAGCACCGTCTCGAGAAGGAGGCCGCCACCCTCGACAAATTCTACGCCAGCGTCGAGATGCGCGCCGCCGGGATCGACAGCGCCGAGGGCAAACAGAAGATCGTCGTCGAGCTCTACGACAAATTTTTCCGCAACGCCTTCCCCAAGATGACCGAGCGCCTCGGCATCGTCTACACCCCCGTCGAGGTCGTTGACTTCATCATCCACAGCGTCAACGATCTCTTGCAGGAGGAGTTCGGCCAGACCCTCGGGAGCGAGGGGGTCCACATCATCGATCCATTCACCGGCACCGGAACCTTCATCACCAGGCTCCTCCAGAGTGGACTGATCAGCCCCGAGCAGCTCCCCCACAAATACAAACACGAGATCCACGCGAACGAGATCGTGCTGCTCGCCTACTACATCGCCGCGATCAATATCGAGGCGGTCTATCACTCGCTGGTGGGCGGCAAGTACGAGCCCTTTCAGGGGATTTGTTTGACCGATACCTTCCAGTTGTACGAGAAGGGCGACATGATCAGCGATCTGCTGACGAACAATAGCGACCGGAGGAAACGGCAGAAGGCGCTGGATATTCGGGTGATTGTGGGGAATCCGCCTTATTCCAAGGGGCAGGAGAACGCGAATGATAACAATCAGAATATCGCGTATCCCGGATTGGATGATCGTATCCGAAACACCTATGCCGACCTCTCCGCCGCGACGAACAACAATTCGCTATACGACAGCTATATCCGCGCAATCCGCTGGGCCAGCGATCGCATTGGAAAAAGCGGTATTATTGGTTTCGTAACGAATGCCGGGTGGATCGACGGACGGGCCGCCGACGGACTTCGAAAATCCCTCGCAGGCGAATTCTGCCGTATCCACGTGTTCCACCTCCGCGGCAACCAACGAACATCGGGCGAGCAGTCACGGCGCGAAGGCGGCAAGATCTTCGGCAGTGGCAGCCGCGCCCCCATCGCAATTAGCTTCTTTGTCAAACGCCCGGCAATTCAAGAGGGTCAGGTCGATGGCAAGACCGTGTCAGGAGAGGTTGCAGAGATCTTCTTCCATGACATCGGTGACTACTTAAGCACGGAGCAGAAGCTGGAGCGCGTCCGTGATTTTGGAAGTATTGATGGGCTCGCAGCAGCGAATGCATGGGAAAAAATCATCCCTGACGACAGCGGGGACTGGATCAATCAAGCGGACCGATCTTACCGCTTCTTCGCGCTGATGGGTGACAAGAAGACAACAGAAATAACCATCTTTCATAGCTACTCAAGCGGAGTTCAAACAAACCGCGATTCGTGGGTATACAATTTTTCTGTTAACCAACTCACGCTCAAGATTCAGACATTGATCGGGACATATAATGCTGAGATCTCACATCGGGAAAAGAATCCAGCTCATGAACCTGATTCCGATGAAAAATTGATTAAGTGGTCGAGTAGCCTCCGCTCCAGTTACGAAAGGGGTTTGAGGCTCACATTCGAACCCAGAAGCATTGTGCTAGCGGCGTATCGCCCCTTCACAAAGACCCACCTTTATTTTGATTCAAAGCTAAATCATCGCTGTTACCAAATGCCACGTTTGTTTCCGTCACCCAAATCAGAAAATTTGATTATCGGTGTAAGCGGAATGAGCAGTAGAGTCGGATTTTCTGCGATTATTACTGATGTGATTCAAGATTTAGCTTTTGCTTCGGCGAACGGAGCGAGCCAGTGCTTTCCGCGATACATTTACGAAAAAGCGGCGGAAGGCGAGGCCGACGACCTCTTCTCCTCCGCTCCCGCCACCGCGTCCCCCACACGACGCGACGCCATCACCGACGCGGGACTTGCGCATTTCCAGGCCGCCTACCCCGCGCCGGGCGAGGGCGTTTCGATCACGAAAGAGGATCTCTTCTACTACATCTACGGGCTCCTCCATTCGCCCGAGTACCGCACCCGCTTCGCCGACAACCTCGGCAAAGAGCTCCCCCGCATCCCCGCCGTCAAAACCCACGCCGCCTTCGCCGCCTTTACCCAGGCCGGACGCGACCTCGCCCACTGGCACCTCCACTACGAGACCGTCGCGATGTATCCCGCGACCGTGACCGTCACCGGCAAAGACCGCCCCGCCCTCGCCTCCCTGAAGCCCGAAGACTACCGCGTCGAAAAGATGAAGTTCGGTAAGGTCAAGGACCCCGAAACCGGCAAGACCGTCAACGACAAGACCACCGTGATCTACAATCCCCGGATCACCATCACCGGCATCCCTCTCGACGCCTACGACTACGTCGTCAACGGCAAGCCCGCCCTCGAATGGGTCATGGAACGCCAGTCCGTCACCACCGACAAAGCCAGCGGCATCACCAACGACGCCAACCTCTGGGCCACCGAAACGATGGGCAACGCCAAGTACCCGCTCGAGTTGTTCCTGCGGGTGATCACCGTGAGTTTGGAGACGAATAGGATTGTGGCGGGATTGCCGGCGTTGGAGATTGGGTGAGGGCGCATATCAACAATCCGATTTCATGAACATCGACGCTCTGCCATCTCGCCTTGATTTAAGCTTTGCCGAAGAAACGATAGCCGCACAAGGCTGGAGTACGCTCGAAGCAGGTGAAAACCTTCTGGTTTCTCCTACTGGTGAAGCTGGAAAAGTATTGGTGAGCGGACGTTCCTACCATTTTCTGAATCAATGGCTTCGCCCTGTCTACTCGCGTGTGGATATCGAGAGCGACCTGGATATACGTCTCATTACAATCCCGCTGCTCAAGTATGCGATGTCGGAGGTCGGTACAATTTCCCTTTATCATGCCGATGAAGGAGCGAAATGCGTTACGATTTTTTATCGTGTCCTCATCCCCTCGGAGGCAGACAAAGTTGACTTGCTCAACGGAATATTAACCGCTCTCTATTCGGCTGATGACATCAAGAAGCTGATTGCTCATTATCACGACAATTCTTAAATCGAAATATGAACGTAAGTTCCTGTTGGTACGTTTTCTATCGAACCGAAGAAGCGAGTTGCATGAAAACTCAGAACATTGGTTGATATTACTGCCGCCGCGTTCTCCAGAATAAAATTTTAGACTCGGAAACTGCCGAGGAAATCAGGTGAGATCCCACGAGTCACGAAGAGCATCCCTATCCCCAAATTCGCCCGAACCACGTTGCCGATGCAGCGAAACGACGGCCCGCTTTGACTTGAGATGACCGTGACCCGTGCCACCGCAGTGCGTTTCCACCGGGTCTTCCGAAGTGGTCGGACTAGGCATGGCCAGGGACAGGCTCCCCTCCTCGCCGCAGCATTACACTGGCGGCGAAACGGCAGATCGCTCACGACGCCGTTCCCCTCGTCGGTGGTGAGGGCCTTGCAGGGAACAACGGTTTTGAACCAGAGACTCACATGGCAGCGGAAGTGCCGGGGGGGACAAGGGAAATCAATGGAATGTCGATGAAGTGTTTTGGAGCGGTGGACGGCCGAATTTTCGGAAGGAAAGGAGCTTGACGATTGTTTTCGCGCCTCGCTACACTCATCCCCGGTTCAAGGTAATCCGCGCCCTCGTTGCACCGAACCGGCACAGCCCATCGGTGAACAGCGGGCGGGCGGATATGAAATTCGACGTAACGCTCTGTAGAAAAATGCCGACACTTATCGAGTGCTACCACGGAGATGACGTGATCACTATTGAGGATGCGCTCCATATCAAAAGGTCAGGAAGTCAAATAAAAAAAGGAGACTTCACGTGCATCGAATGCCGGGCTCCCGTCAAAGCACACAAAGCTGGAACCGGTAGCGAGGCACACTTCGAACATTTCGCCCGAAATGCGGACTGTGCTTACAGCCATCCTAATAACCTGAGTAATTACAAAAGACCCGATAAGCATTTCGAACTAGATGATAAAAGGGCCATTGAAGGATATGAGAGAGACAAAAAAACCCTTTCATATGCGAGGAATGCTTCCTTAGCGAAAAGGCGGAAAGAAAAGGATGGCCATACTTGTCAGGCGTGTGGGTTTTTCCTTCGGGTTGAAGGCCGCTTTATAATCGAGTGTCACCACACCATTCAGGTTTCAGAAGGGGAACGTGAAGTATCTATTTCGGACCTTGTTAGCTTATGCCCCACGTGCCATCGCATTGCACACACTAGAGATCCGATGTATGCCGCTTCGGAAATTGCAGAGATCATGAAAAACAAGCGGGGCAAGTCCGTCGAGGCACCCGACTAGACGACTGTCACCTGAATCAGGCGGAAAACTGACGCTCAAGATCCCGCTTGCTCTTCAAACACACTGGTCGGCCCCTCCATCGCATCTCAGCCGACCATCCGCCTGTCTGGCGGTGGAAGTTCTTACTCAGACACCGCTCCCTCACGGGCATCGCCTCAGCGGCCTCAGCGGCCGCAACGAGCGGATCGGGGTGCCGGGAAGTGACGGGAGTTTTTTTCATCCTGCTAATTCATTGTCCCATGATCTCCCTCGAAATCAACCGGGACGACGCGGCCATCCTAGGTTCGACCGGTGTTTTTATTCCCGCAGAAGAGGAGAGGAATTTAGGGTCGCCCCTAAGAGAATTCCGGGGGGAGGAATGTTTCGAGGGCGAATCGGTTCCGCGAGCCACGAGGAGAGATGGCGGACCCTGGGGTGTCGCCTTCGTCACTCCCCCTTCCTCTTCCACTTCTTGCGCGGTCTAAAATCAATATCGCCCATGAGGATGATCGTTTCCGTTTTCTCGGGCGCTCCGGTCAGTCGCGGCAACTCCTCCTCCCCCTCAGGAAACACGGCCACGCAATCACCCCGCTTCGCGGCGGCATTAAACTGGCGGCGGGTGTGCACGGTGATGACGGATCGCTGACAATGCCCGCAGTGTTTTCCCGATCCATCGGGCAAATCGGCCATCTCGTCCCAATTCATGGGACAAAGGAAGCGAAAGTCGCAGGTGGTGATCATCCGAGTGAGGGATTAGCGTCGTCCGAACCGGATAGGAGTCAAGGACTCGGGTCCAAATTGCCCGCCCTCGACTGGGTCATGGAACGCCAGTCCTTCACCACCGACAAAGCCAGCGGCATCACCAATGACGCCGACCTCTGGGCGACGGAAACAATAGGCAACGCCAAGTACCCGCTCGAGTTGTTCCTGCGGGTGATCACGGTGAGTTTGGAGACGAATCGGGTTGTCGAAAGTTTACCGAAGCTGGAAATCCCGTAGCATGGTTAGGAGCATTATTCCCTCAGCCGAATGAAATCCTTCTCGACCGCCTGTTCCACAATCCGATAAATCCTGGTGCAAGGCGATTCGGGAAACCAATTTTCCGGCTCTATATCCAGTGCTCTTGCCCGGTCCAGTGCATCACGAATACTCTGAGGCGAATAGTGCTCCTGGCGAAGTCGCTTTTTGTTGAACTCGCCCACGGTTTCCCGAAACATTTTCGCAACCTCGGCCGCATTCATCGGTGCATTGTGGTGGGTGATGTCTCTCTGATGAAGCAGAAGCCAGAGGTCAAAGCACGGGCTGCTCATGGCGATTTCAATTCCACGCTGCTGGCATTCTTTACAGACCTCGGCGAGGGCCTTTCGATGCGAGCCGGCGGCCCAGTGATCTCGATCAAGGGCCAACCAGAGTTGATCAAACTCTTTGAGATCGTGCTCTTGTTGAAATGTGAGGAGACGATTCAAGATATCAGTTGGGTTTGACCGGGTGTCGAGAGTCGGGAGAGGGAGAATCTTGACTCTCTCGTTTGGCAAGAAGCTAAAATATTGCGCCGGAGCATACCGATCTTCACACGCCACGACCAAAAGCGTGTCATCCCGATAGGTCTGTTCCTCTCGACTGAGGGGGCGCGGTTTTCTCCGAAAGGAACTCATGCTTTGGCGAGGCGTGCAAGATCGGCCTCTGGAAGAAGGTCCTGGAGATGTCCAAACTTAGGAACGCCCCCGAAGCGTCCGTTGAGATATCCCTTATCAATCTTCAAGTCTTTACGGACCTTGAATTCGGCGAGCGAACGCAGCTCTGAGGCTCCGCTTTCGATCTTCTCGGCAAACCAAATTTCGTCCCGTCTCAGGATGTCGAGATCGAGAAGCCGATCTTCGTGCGTCGTAACAATGAGCTGGCGGCAGTCTCCTTCGCAGGCATTAAGAAAAAATTTCAGAAATTCAACGCTGAGATTCGGATGCAGGCTGCGGTCCAGTTCATCAATAATAAAGACTCGGGAGCCATGAGAAAGCAGATGCAATGCGGGTAGCAAATCAAGAAGCCGCCGTGTCCCGTCCGACTCTTCGGAGAGGGGAAGGGTGGAGCCTTCGATTCCATGGTCCGCTTCGATCCGTCGCATCTTCGCACTTGGACCGCCGCGATTTTCGATGACCAGATCGATATCATCATCCGGCGTCGAGATGACATGCGTTTCTCCTTCTCCGAGCGAAGAAAGGAGCGTCTCAAATCTCTCACTTCCTACTTGTGCCTTCAAGGCCGCGATATCGACGTCTTTCGACTGGACTCGTAGACCGTGAACTCCGGTTCCTGCGCGATGCAGGAACTGTCCGGCGAATTTCGCAAAGGATTCGTCCGAACCAATCAATTCTGACATGAGACCATATCTATCGCTCGGGCCAATAAAGACAAGATGCTCCTCAAACCAGGAGAGGACGGATGAAAAGTAAGTTCCATATTCACTCGCTGCGATGTTTTCCCGGATCGAAGTCAAAAACAGCTGATTTGTCCGTGTCCCGACGGCAGAGAGCGCTCGAATCCGGGGAAACTCTTTCTGTGTGATCTTTCGCCCCAATTGAACTTCGGGGACTCCATTGAGGTCGGGCATTCGCTCGAAGAGAAGCTGGTCTTTCTTCGCGATTCGAACCGAGAGCCACTCTTCCTCAATACGCGAACTACTGATCGTGAATCCGTATTCGTAAATTTCGCCATCGACGAAAAAACGAAACGCAAAAGCGGACGAGGAACTGCGGAACTCTTCATGAAACACAAAAGGGTCGTAGGGCACTCCGGCTTTCGGTTCAGTTCCTTCGAGAATAATCTCGACGGCAAACTTCATGGCTTTGAACAGATTCGATTTTCCCGCCCCATTGGCACCCCAAATCACGGCGGCGCGGAGAAGCTCGCTCCCGGATTCCGCAAGCGGCATGCGATGATTGGGATGCTCATCGCTACCAATTCGCTGACTTGCGATCATGCTGAGCGATTGCTCGTTTGCAAAAGACCGATAATTCTCGACGCGAAAATCAATTAACATGACTTCATAAATTTGAATTTTATGTGAAATTTTCACAAGAATACGCGGTTCCCTTCGAATTTTCGATTCTTTTTTCAAGAATTTCGTGATTTTTTCGATTGTCGATGGAAACAATCGACGAGATCGAGATCACAACCGAAGGATCGGTGACGGCTCCGAACCTCACGCCGGATCCTGTTTACTCGGATTCCTATCTCGACAACCAGATGCGCAAGGCGCAACCTGCATGGGAATCAGTCACCGATCCCGGATCTTGGCTTGAGGAACTTAGGGGCGGAACGGTCCACTCCTAAGACATGATCCAAACTTTATCCCATGGCCACTAGCTCCATCGAATGGACCGAACTCACGTGGAATCCCACGACGGGTTGCGATAAGATTTCCGCAGGCTGCAAATTCTGCTACGCGGAGATCATGTCCCGCCGCTTGAAGGCGATGGGCGTTGAAAAATACGCCGACGGCTTTGCGATCCGCCAGCACGAAGCCGCCCTCGCGATTCCCTTCCAGTGGAAAAAACCGGCCATGGTCTTTGTGAACTCGATGAGCGATCTCTTCCACAAGGAGGTGCCCCTCGAATTCATCCAAAAGGTCTTTGCGGTCATGAACCAGTGTCCGCATCTCATCTTCCAGGTGTTGACCAAGCGTTCGGAACGACTCGCTGAAGTTTGTGGCGAACTGACCTGGACCCAAAACATCTGGATGGGCGTCAGCGTCGAGGACGAGCGAGTCACTCACCGCATCGACGACCTCCGCCAAGTCCCGGCGGCGGTACGTTTTCTCTCATGCGAGCCTCTCATTAGCCCGCTCTCGAAACTGAAGCTTCGTGGAATCGACTGGGCCATCGTCGGCGGTGAAAGCGGTGCCAAGCCCCGCCCCATGGACCCCAAGTGGGTCCTTGAAATCCGTGATCAATGCGCCAAACACGACGTCGCCTTTTTCTTCAAGCAGTGGGGAGGACGGAACAAGAAGGCGGCGGGACGCGAGTTGGAGGGCGTCCATCACAATTCATTTCCAAAACCGAAAGCGCGCCGGAAGCTTCAACAACGAGTGGATGTCGTCTAAGAATGAAAATGGAACAGAGGGAGAGGCAATCCAATCCGTTCGACGCCCATTTTCGCTGCACGAGGGATGTCGACGGCTGGAACTTCGAAGTCGGCACCGTCGAATGGCCGCACCCATCCCAAGCTGTGACGGTTTGGAAGTCTTTCCGCAAATGGAAGAAGGAGCCCGGGAGCAAAATGTTGATTCTGGCGAGAGCTGCAGCGGAAAGGCGATTCTGCTCTCGATGTGAGTTCTGCGGTGAGCTGCGGTTGAACGGTCACATGCTGGATCGCAAGACCTGCCACGGCTGTGCCTCGGAACATCTCGGAGTGTGTTTTTAAAATAGCCGAGATTCGTAATAAGCGGCGGACTCGAACAGATCGGCACGCGCTTCGGTCGTGAACGCCACCCTCATCGCGCGAGGCGGTGATCGAGATCACGGAACACATCTGAGGCATCGTGGATCCCGGTGGTTCCGGCATCGAGAGCCTCAATGCGGCGCACAATTTCTGCGGTCCAGAGAGACTCGATGGACGGGTCACCAGCAGGTTCAGTACTTTTCAATAAACGGTGCGCCAAGGTCAATCGTTGCTCCTCGGGCAGAAGCAGGGCGTCGTGTTCGAGGGTGTCGAGAGTTCGTGCCATGCCGTCATAGTATCGCAATATCGAGAATTTGCCAATCGGCTTCCGGTTCAAGGCATGGCAACCCGCATTACCCCGAAACTAAAGACATCGGACTTCCTGATGAATCTCCCCCTACCCGCCAAATTCCCGCTCGATGAGGATGGAGACGGTCTCACATTCGTGGGACAGGCCTTCGCACACCTCGTCGAAGCGCGGTTTATCTTCCCGGTGTTTCTCAAGCAGTAGTGGAGTGAGATGGATCGTGAAGAGCGCATGCCGAAGGTCGTGAAGCATGACAGCGCGAGCGGATTCGTAGGGGAGCTCTAGTAGGGGAGTATCTGGCATGACAAGGAGCATGGGTAGGCTTTCACTTTATAAGGATCCGCCCTAACCGCTATAGGGTGTATTCCCATGGGGTAAAGCCACCCGGTTCACTAAAGGTCACCAATCCGGGAGGAACGGACCGTATGGATTCGGGCATCGCCGGCTCCGTTCAATGGACGGCATCGATCTCCTCATGGTGGGAGCGTATGGCCACAGCCCGATCTGGCCGTTCATCCCCTGCAGCACGACAACAAGGATGGTCTGCACCCGCCACATCCCGGTGGTGATGGTCCGTTAATTCATTCACTCAATGAAACGTGGCGCGGCATGTGTTAAGGAAACAGGATATGCCTCTCGAAAAAGATCATCTCACCGAATCCGTTCTCTCTGAAGCCCGCCGGGATTTTGTGACGCTGTCTCAGGACATCACGATTGGCGAGGCTCTTGAACAGATCCGAAAAGAGGGTGTCGGCGAAAAAATCGTCTACTTTTATGTCGTCGATGACGAAGAGCGCCTTGTCGGGGTACTCCCGACCCGGCGTCTTCTCATTGAGATGCCCGATCGCCTCATCTCCGAGTCGATGATCAAAAGTGTCGTCGCCCTGCCCTCGACGGCGACGGTCTTCGATGCCTGCGAGATGTTTGTGATGTATAAATTCCTCGCCCTGCCCGTGGTCGACCCCGAGGGTCGCATCGTCGGCATTGTCGATATCTCGCTGCTCTCCGAAGAGATCTTTGACCTCGCCGACCGCGAACAGGCCGAGGCTCTTTTTGAAGGGGTCGGCTTCCGCATCTCCCAGGTGAAGGATGCCTCGCCATTGCGCGCTTTTCGCTTCCGCTTTCCCTGGCTCCTCGCCACGATCGCAAGCGGGACGATGTGCGCGCTGCTCGCGAGCATCTACGAGGCGACCCTGGCGGAGAGTCTTGTTCTCGCTTTCTTCCTCACCCTCGTCCTCGGACTGGGCGAGAGCGTGAGCATCCAATCAATGACAATCACGATCCAGTCGCTGCGGGCGACACAACCGACGCTGCGCTGGTATCGCAAAGCGATGGGACGCGAACTCGGCACAGCGGTGCTCCTCGGACTGGGCTGCGGCCTCGTCGTCGGGCTGATCGTCTGGGGATGGCGCGGTGACGGGGCGGCGGCACTGACGATCGGGATGAGCATCCTCCTGTCGCTCACCGCCGCCTGTACCTTCGGTCTGAGCGTGCCGGCAATGCTCCATGCCTTCAAATTGGATCCGAAGATCGCGGCCGGTCCGATCACCCTCGCGACGGCCGATGTTTCAACTCTGCTGATCTACCTCAGCCTCGCGACCTGGTGGCTTTGAGACCAGCGGAAACGCATGATCCAGCCCGGCCGGCGACCGGAGAAACAGAAAAGATGACAAGGCGGACGGTCAGATAGACGGCATCGACCTGCTCGTGATGGGTGTATGGCCGCGGCCCGATGCTGATCTTCCGCGAAGAACCCGCCGGGGAACAAAAGTGAGATTACCCTCCTTTCAGTCGCCCCAGATTGTTACTGACATGCCGACCTGTTACCATATGATCGCACCGTCGGACGAATTTTTCGTCTCACCATTTTTGCGTCTATCACCAAACTACCCAATCCCCATGAATAAAAAACTTGCCCTAACTCTGACCGTTGCCTGCCTCACCCTCGGCACCTTCTGCCTGTTGAACCCGGTGCACGCGGCACAGCCTGCCATGCACAAGGCGATCGAACTGCTCGAACAGGCCAAGACGGCCCAGAACCCTGCCGCGCTGCTCGAACAAGCGAAGGAGCGTGTCGCGAGCAGCGAGCGTGGTGAAAGGGGTGGCCGTCGCTTCGCCGCCATCAATAAAATCGAAAAAGCGATTGCGGCAGTGAACAGTGGCAGTGACGCCAGATCGCTGATCGACGAGGCCATCGTGTTGGTTCGGGAGGGCATGGAGATCAAGAGAGAAAACAAGGGCAAGAAGAAGGGCGAATAAGCTGCCGCGATCGTTCACGGCAATCACCCAACGGCAGCCGGAGCGGCCGCCCTACAGCTCTGCGCAACGGTGAAGTCTGTAGGGCAAGCGCTCCGCTTGCCGTGGCCGAAGAGGGTGGGATGGGCCACCCGACCCTGTTTGTTCGGGTGAGTCGATCACTCCCGCTTCTCCCTAAGCAGCGCCGTCAGCATTCCCTGAAGCAACTTCACTTCCTTCTCCGATACGGCGGAACGGGAGAAGATGCTGCGGAGAGACTTCAGGGTCGTCGGCTTCAATTCCGGCGTGAGGAAGAAGCCCCGCTCCTCGAGATTCGATTCGAGGCGGTTGAAAAATTGCTCAAGCTCTTTCCGGCTCGCTGCTTCCTGCAGGTCGGCAGTGGCTCCGCTTTGTCGCCCTCCTGCCTCCGCGCTTCGCCACTCCCACCCGAACAGCAATACGCTTTGGGCGAGGTTCAGCGAACTAAAGTCCGGATTGGTCTCAAAACGCATCAGGATCTCGGCCCGCGAGATGGCGTCGTTGTCGAGACCCGAGGCTTCGGGACCGAAGATCACGGCGACCTGTTGTCCCGCACCGGACCAGTCAGCGACTTTCCCGGCGGCCTCACCGGAATTCAGGAGAGGGATCGGCAGGGAACGGTCGCGGGCCGAGGTGGCGACGACATGATGACAGTCCGCCACGGCATCGGCGAGGGAGGCATAGACTTCGACTTTCCCGATGACGACATCCGCATCCGCCGCCGTCGCCTTGGCCGCCGCATTGGGCCATCCGTCGCGCGGACGGACGAGACGGAGACGATCAAGTCCGCAGTTCAGCATCGCTCTGGCACACATGCCGATGTTTTCGCCCATCTGGGGCTCGACCAGAATGATGACAGGCTGGGGATTGAAGGACATGAAAGCGTGTGCGAGGATTCAGGATGGAAGTTCCGGACAGTATCACCTGCGTCGATTGCGGTCAGACGGCACATCGCCTGAGCTATCCGCCCGAGGAAGGCTGGGAAGTGGGTGATTATGTCGCCTATCGTTGCTCCGGTTGCAACGACCGTTGGGATCTCGTCGTTGCCGGAGATGAACCGGATTCGACCTTCGTCTCTTACGCCTCCGAGTTTCGGGCGATTTTGGAGAGAAATGCTGAAAAGCTGAAAGAGTGAAAAGCTGAAACCGGACTCAAAACGAAGAACGAAGAACTGTCCCAAATCCCATGCAGCGAACAAAACACATCCTCCTTTTCGACAGTGATTGTCCGCTTTGCACCTTTCAGAGCCGTTTGCTTTCCTGGCTGGACTGGTTTGGTGTGGTCGAAATGGTTCCGTTGAAGGATGCGCGGGCGGCGGAGATTGCGCCGGACATCACGCGGGAGGATTTGCTGGAGGCGATCCATTGCATCACCCCGACAGGCGAGATCCATCGGGGAGCACGAGCGATCCGCTTTCTCGGGATGAGGATTCCCCTGCTCGTTCCCACCGGTCTTTTCCTCTGGATCCCCGGGGTCATCAAGATCGCCGAGATCGTCTACGCCTTTGTTTCCAAACACCGCCTTTTTCTCAGCCGCATCTTCGGCTGCAAGGGGGCCTGTTCGATTCTTCCGGAACGTCGGGAGAGTTGAGGTTTCCGCTACGGCACGGCCGGAGGCGCTTGAGGAAGCGGAGATGGAGGAGGAACTGGCACCGGCTTCGCCTGAGGTGGTGCGGCGCTGGCTTTGACCACAATGGAGACACTGCCGTGGTTTTGATCGCGGGCACCGAAAAAGTGACGGTGAAAGGCATCGTCCGCTCCGGTGAATCCATGGACCCTCCCGATCGCATGATTCTGAATCGGCAGGGTCGTCCGGAACTGCTGAAGATCGATGAGATGAGGCTCTGCTTCCGCCCCGCCGAAATTCACCTCAAGACGGGGCATCATGTCGAGATGAACGATGCCGAGTTCGAGTCGCGGACGGATCACGATGGATGTGGAGATCCGGGTCGTGGAAATGATGGGCACGTTGATTGCTCCTGAATTCGCGTAAGGCGAAAAGAAATTGGGATCTCCCACCTGACCATTGACGGGGACTCCGCCAATCCCGCCCGAGGGAAGCAGAGCCGATCCGTAGTTCACGAAACCCTCGAATTGAGACGACTGCGTGTTGATGTCGAGCGTGACCGTGCCGTCAGGATTCACGGTGCTCACCGTATCGCTCGTCACCCCGAAGTTTCGCGTCTCAAATTTGGTGGGTGTCGGCGGGATCACCCCCACCACTCCCGTCGGTCCCAGTAGAATGGTGGGCGGGACGAACTCAACCGGAAAGGGCACCTCCTGCCCCGCCGTGATCGTCGTTTGCTGCCGTTGCGGAAGTCCGGTGACAAATTGAAACTCAAGCGAGACATCGGCCTTCGCAAAGTTGGCGCGGGCGACCGCCTGCTCCGCCGCCATGATCCCCTCGGGAGTATCGATGACGAGGACACCGCCCTTTTTCGCCAGCATCAGAAATTTCCCCTGCGGAGTCAGGGCCGCGTCGAGGATGGGCTTGATTACCTCGAGCGGGGCAAAACTGACATCGATCTCCTTTTTGACGGTTCCCTGAGCCGGGGCCTGGGGGGCAAGACCAAGGAGACAGGAACCAACCGCACACAGAGTGAGAGCACGGATCGAAGTCATAGCGGCAGTATGCCACCAGCACCGTTGAATCGGAAGCCCAAATTCAGGCAAAGAATTTCTCCCATTCCTCAGGCTTGAAACCGACGAGTCCACGTTCTCCGTCTATGAGGAACGGACGCTTGATGAGGTTTCCGTTCCCCGCGAGCAGCGCCAGCGCCTCCGCCTCACTCATCGTCGGAAGGCGATCCTTGATCCCCATCGACCGGTAATCGAGACCGGAGGTGTTGAAAAGACGACGGAGGTCGCCTCCGCAGGCCTGCAACATTCGCCCGAGTTCCGCCTGTGTGGGCGGCTGATCACGGATAGGGATCTCGGTAAATTCGATCGCCTTTTCCCGAAGCCATTTCACCGCCTTGCGGCAGGTGTCGCAATTCGCGTAGGTGTAGAGTTTCATGGCAGGAAATGGAAAAGGGGAGACTTTCGCCTCCCCTTTCCGGTTAAATCAATTCAATAGCTTGAGCTTAATGTCCGCCAATGCTCTGGGCCTTGTATCCGCCGCGGGACTTGAAGTAGAAGAAGAGCGCAAGGTAGCACAGGAGCATGAAGGCCGGGAAAAGCGCCATGGTCGCGAGTGCGTTGAACTGTCCGGACTGGGAAGCTGAGGAAACCGCTTCAACCTGTGCCGTATCAGTCAGCGCCGCCGACTTGACCGGATCGATCGCAAGATACTTGCCGAGGACAGAGCTCTTTTCGACGAGGATCTGCTGGGCCACAGCGGGCTGGGACTGCTGAAGTTCGGCCGTGGTGGTTTTTTCCTGAATCACTCCGATGAAGGGAAATCCAAGAATACCAACCGCAATCATCCCGATGCCGGAGATGGCATTCAGGGTGAGCGCTCCGCCGCGAGGGCACTGCTCCGAAGTCACTCCAAGCATGGTGGGCCAGAAGAAGGTCTTTCCGAAGGCGTAAAGCGTTGCGGCGGCAAAGATCACAAAGATTCCCGAGTCACCCGTCTTGGAGAGGGCGAACAAGCCGGCAATGGCGAGGACAGCGCTGAGAATCAGAAGTCCGATGGGAGAAAGTTTGTGAACGATGGGTCCCGCGAAGAACCGCAGGGTCATCATGATCAGGGAGGTATAGATGAGAACCCAGGCGGCGTTGTGTCCGGCTGCTTCCATGGGAACCTTCATCAGACCGGTGATCCAGCCATCCGTCCCGATCTCAGTGGTCGCGAGCGGCATCATGATGATGATAAGGAAGGCGAGAATCCCGCGACCGAGGCTCCGGGTATAGACTCCGAAAGCGATCACAACGATGGCGGTCAGGACGTAGACGACCCACATCGGCCAGGTGAAGACCTGGGCCAGCTGGGCAAAGATGAGACCGAAGCCCACGAGGGCACCGAAGGCACCGAACTCGCCGAGCATCTCCTTATACGAAACACCGGCTGCCTCGCGCTCATTGACCGGGAATTTCACGCGGAGAAGCATGATGAGGTAAATCACCGCAGGCACGGCGATGATTCCAACCACGAGACGCCAGTCGCCGGTTGCAGCGACATCGGCCAGGGCGATCGTGATGAGGCCGCCGATGACGAGGCCGCCGGGCCATCCTGCATGGAGAATGTTGAGCCACTTTGTTTTATCACGGCTGAACATGGTCGCCACGACCGGATTGATGAAGGCCTCGACCGTTCCATTACCCAGAGCGAGGATGATGCTGCCCCAATAAAGAAGGCTGTATCCCTTGGCTTGTGCGGCGGCGAGTTCCGCGCCTTCCACTCCCTGGATGGCCCCGTAAGCGAGGCAGGCCAGAGCGATGTAGATAACATAGCAGACAAAAGAGAAAATCATCGCAAAGCGGTAGCCGACTTTGTCGATAATGAGGCTGAAGACGATGATGGAGATACCGAATGGCCAGATCCCTGCTCCGATGAGGGAACCGACGGTTCCTTTATCCAGGCTGAAGTCGGTCGCGAAACGGCCTTCACAAAGGTAGATGCGGCTGAAGAAGGCAAAGGCCGTCGTAATCAGGGCAATAAAACAGCCCCAGAAGAGGGCCATGGATGGTTTTTGGTCACTCATATTTTTCAGTTTTTCAAAGAAGTCTCGCGTTGGGAGGGTTGAAACTCGCGAGATAGCGCGGCTTTCTTAACAAACCGCGCGCTTTCCACAAGTACAAATCACCGGAAATTTGCCGACCCACCTCTTCCTGCTTTGCTTATTGTAAAAAGCACGACCGAAGGCCTCTGGGTTTTATTTTTCTCAAAAACATAAAAACTTGCATTTTTGAAACAATTATCTGATAATTCGATTCATTGTTGCGAATTACAAGATGCGCGATTTCACCAGCCCACGCTTCATGGATCAAACCACGGCCAACCCTTTCCTCGAAGACGTCTTTGTGGATCACCCCGCAAATCTTCCCGGAGTGGGTCGGGTTCATCATCAGGTTTTCGCCCAGGTGCTTGAGGCGGTGGAGTCTCTTCACGGCAGCACCGGGTCGATCAATTCTCCTATTAATATAGGGAGATTGTTTTTGGTCACGGCTCCAGAAGCCGGTTTCGGGAAATCCCACCTCGTGGCGAGGCTGCGCGATCACCTCGGCACAATCGCCTCAACCCTGGTGCTCCCCTTCGACCGGTCCCGGCCGGTCGCATGGCCGGTCGCGCTCTCCTCGGTCCTCCGGCAGCTTTCCGGTATGAGTCGCTCGCGGAACCACCCGGTTTCCCTGATGGAGGAGTTCTCCCGCTATTTTCTTTCCCGCCTTGTTTTAAACGCCCTCGCTTCCGGCTCGATCCGGGAACGGGATTGCCCCGAAGACGCCGCACGGGTCAGGCAGGATTTCGCGCTGCTCTTCGGCCGCGATTCCGAGTCAAAGATTCTTCCCTGGGTGGACAAACGTTCGGCCGATCTCGTCCGCCTCTCGAATCCCGACTTCGCCCGCAATCTGGGAATGGGTCAATCGGAACTCGGATTCTGGACCCGCGTCTTTGTTGATCTGAACCAGCGCGAAGAAGGCTCCCTCGACCAGTTGCGGGGGCTTTCAAATGGAGAGGCGAAAGAGCGGCTCCTCCAACTGCTCCGCATCGCAACCGACTGTCGACCCGTCATGCTCGTCGCCGACGGGCTGGATGGATTCTTCGATTCGGAAACGGCCGGGATGGAAATCACCGAGATCGTCAACGGAATCCGCGAAAAGGTTCCGCGCTCCGTCACCCTCGTTTGTCTGAATGATGACGTCTGGAGTTCTGTTTTCAAACATCGACTTCCCTCCGCCTGGCTGGACCGTCTCAATGGCGAAACGGCGCGCCTGCGATCCATCTCTCCGGAGGCGGCGATCGATCTCATCAAGAGCCGACTAAAACGCACCCGCGTTTCCGAAACGGCGGCCGGACGTTTCGCGGATCGCTTGAGCGATGATCACCTCTGGGTCGATGCCGGGACAAAACTTTCCCCGAGATCCGTCCTGCGCCAGGCGGCCGACTTGTGGAGGAGAGAAGCGGGCGCTTTTATCAATCATCCCTCCGAGGAAGATGAGGTGGCTTCCATCATGGAGGAGCCGCTCTCGAACCTCACCGACAAGGCGGAATTTTTCACTGCTCTCCAGGACGATAGACCACTCCCTCCCCTGCCCTCGACGCCCCCTCCTCTTCCGGCTCCCTTGGAAGCCGCTCCCGCGAGCCAGAATCCTTTCTTTGTGGCTCCTTCCCGGATGAGGGAGTCGGAGTTGGCTGGAATCGATTCCATCATTAATGACATCCGCGGTTCGGGCAAGACCGTGCTCAGCGAATCCCCCGATGCCCGGCTCTCCGGAGCAACCGATCTACCGGCGAGTCCCGCAGAGACCTCTCCCTTCGTTTCCCATCCGAACTTTCAGGCGGGCGAACTGGGGATCAAGTCCGTTCGAAACGGAGAGATCCCGGCAGGATTCACTAGTCCGACCTTCTCCGCCGCGCCTCCGGCTCCCGCCAGGGAACTGCGCACCCTGACCCGGGCCTCGCTCGAACAATTGCTCGGAGAGTACGAACGGGATCTGCTTTCCGGCTCGGCCCTCATCCTTGACCTCGACCGACTGGAACGCTTTATCCGCGAACTGGGCCGCCAACATACCGCCCTCGGTCAGCAGGAGGAACGGTATCCAAGCAGCCGGACCATCTGCCTCCGGTGGAATGCACGGGGTCAGTCTGTTCTCACCGGATTCGAATCACCGAGAAACGTCTACTTCTGGAACAACCTCCTGCAGCAGTCTCTCGCCTCGAACCGGAAGGAAAAAATCGCCGCGTTTTCACATCACTCGGAACCCTTCGATCCCTCTCTTTTTTCGAGTTTCGGATTCAGTCCGGCTGTCATCCAGGGACGCATCGACATCATCGAAATGAACGATCGCGAACTCGCGATGATCTACGCGGCGGAAAAAATTCTGACTGAAGTGAAGAATTTACCCGGCTCTGAAAACGTCATCCAGTGGATCGCTCTCCACCTCGATCCACTCTGGCGGCGAATGATCCAGCCGGTCTGAGTTGCTGATCCGGCTCACCGCTGCCGGCCGTCACACTTCCCTCTGGACGGCTCCACTCGCCGCACCGCGCACCGGCGTCAACGCGCTGCAAGGCCGACAAATAAAGGGCGCGGAGCTTTTCGCTTCGCGCTCAGGACTTTCGTGCACCCTGTTCCCTTCCGGGGACGGCGACCCTCAGCGCGGAGTTTCCGGAAGGACATTTTCGATTCTAACATAACCACAATGAAAAACAAAAGCGGGTGAAAGGGGGAGCAAAACCAGAAATTCAGAGATCAAGAAAATTTTCAATCGGTAGTTGAAATTATTTCAGTTATCCTAAATACTAGGAGTTGTTCCTCAGTTCCACTTCATGGCCGCCGATTATAACGAAGAGCACATCCGCTCGCTTCAGCCTCGCGAACACATTCGCCTGAGGCCGGGGATGTATATCGGCAAGCTCGGAGACGGGTCTTCGCAGGATGACGGAATCTATATTCTGCTCAAGGAAGTCATCGACAATGCGATCGATGAATTTGTCATGGGCAACGGACGGCAGATCGACATCGAGATCGAGGACAAGTTTGTGCGGGTGCGCGATTTCGGCCGGGGCATCCCGCTCGGCAAGTTGAAAGACTGCGCGTCGATCATCAACACCGGGGCGAAGTACGACAGCGAGGCCTTCAAAAAGTCGGTCGGCCTGAACGGCGTCGGGATCAAGGCGGTGAACTTCCTTTCCGGGTTCTTTGAAATCCAGGCCTTCCGCGATCGCCAGACCATGGCCATCGAATTCGCCCACGGGCTCGTCACGGCGGAGATGAAGAAGCCGGACAAAAGCTCCGAGCCGAACGGCACCGTGGTTGCCTTCGAGCCGGACAGCGAGATCTTCGGGAAGTTCGCCTGGAACATGGAGTACGTCGAAACGATGCTCCGGAACTACGCCTACCTGAATACCGGGCTGACGCTTTCTTTAAACGGGAAGAAATTTAAGTCGAAGAACGGCCTCCTCGACCTCCTCGAGGAAAATCTCGCCGGGGGAGAGGCTCCGCTCTACCCCATCATCCACATTTCCGATGCCGACATCGAGGTGGCGTTTACCCATACCGAGCAGAGCGGGGAGGAATACTACAGCTTCGTCAACGGACAGCACACCACGATGGGAGGTTCGCACCTCAACGCCTTCCGCGAGGCCATCGTCAACACGATCCGCAATTATTATAAGAAGCAGTTTGAACCGTCCGATATTCGCTCGGGAATCGTCGCCGCGATCAGCGTGAAGGTCGAGGACCCGGTTTTCGAGTCCCAGACGAAGACAAAGCTCGGCTCAACCCACATGGCTCCGAACGGGGAGACGGTGCGGACCTTCATTGGCAACTTCCTCGGCCTCCATCTCGACAATCACCTCCACCGCACCAAAGGCGTGGCCGAGGCCATGATCGAGAAGATCCAGCGGTCCGAACACGAACGGAAGGAACTCAAGGGGATCAAGAAACTCGCCAAGGAGCGGGCCAAGCAGTCCAAGGTCCACAACAAGAAGCTCCGCGACTGCCGGGCACACTTCGACTCCAGCCACAAACTGGCCGCCCAGTCGACTCTCTTTATCACCGAGGGTGACTCCGCCAGCGGATCCATCACCAAATCACGCGACGTTGACACCCAGGCCGTCTTCTCGCTGCGCGGCAAGCCGCTCAACTCCTACGGGATGAGCCGGAAGATTGTCTACCAGAATGAGGAATTCAATCTCCTCCAGGCCGCTCTCGGGATTGAGGAGACTCTCGAAGGCCTGCGTTACAACAAGGTGGTCCTCGCCACCGATGCCGACGTGGACGGAATGCATATCCGCCTGCTCACCTTGACGTTTTTCCTCCAGTTTTTTCCCGACCTCATTCGCGACGGGCATCTCTACATCCTTGAGACGCCCCTCTTCCGCGTCCGCAACAAGACCGAGACACGCTACTGCTACTCGGAAGAGGAACGGCAAAAGGCGCTCGCCGAAGTGAAAAACCCGGAGATTACCCGCTTCAAGGGTCTCGGTGAGATCTCACCCGACGAATTTAAGCATTTTATCGGAAACAGCATCCGCCTCGCGCCGGTGGAGATGCCTCCGAGACCCAAAATGATCCAGGACCTGCTCGAGTTCTACATGGGGAAAAACACCCCTCAGCGCCAGGAATTCATCATCAAGAATCTCAAAGTCGAAGCCGATATCATCGAAGAGGACGAGGAGGAGCGAGCCGAAGTGACACGGTCCGCGGCCGCCGCCTGATAACGGCTGACACACTGCATGGACGAGACATCATCACCGCTGAAGGGCATGTATTCAGAATGGTTTCTGGATTATGCCAGCTACGTCATTCTTGAGCGGGCGGTTCCGCACATCAATGACGGGCTGAAGCCCGTGCAGCGGCGCATTCTCCACTCGCTCAAGGAGAAGGACGACGGCCGTTTCAACAAGGTGGCGAACATCATCGGCCACACGATGCAGTATCATCCGCACGGGGATCAGTCCATCGGCGACGCCCTCGTCAACATGGGGCAAAAGGAACTCGTCGTCGAGACGCAGGGAAACTGGGGCAACATTCTAACCGGAGACTCCGCCGCCGCGCCACGTTACATCGAGACGCGTCTTTCCAAGTTCTCCAACGAGATCCTCTTCAATCCGAAAACCACGACCTGGGCGGCCAGCTACGATGGCAGGAACAAGGAACCCGTTACTCTGCCCGCCAAATTCCCGCTCGTGCTCGCCCACGGAGCCGAAGGGATCGCCGTCGGTCTCGCCTGTAAGATCCTCCCGCACAATTTCAACGAACTCATCGACGCCTGCATCGCCGTCCTGAAAAAGGAGCCCTTTGAGTTGCTTCCGGATTTTCCCCAGGGCGGCATCGCCGACGTCACTGATTACAACGACGGCTTACGGGGCGGCCGGATCAAGGTTCGTGCCCGCATTGAAAAGGTGAAGTCCAAGGAACTCGTCATCCGCGAGATTCCCTTCGGGACCACGGCCTCCAGTCTTGTCGATTCGATTCTGAAGGCGATCGAGCAGGGCAAGGTGCGCATTGCCAAGATCGAGGATTGCACGGCGGAGAACGTCGAGATCCACGTGCTGCTCCCCGCCGGAATCGATGCTGACCAGACTCTCCAGGCACTCTATGCCTTCACCGACTGCGAAGTCAGCATCTCTCCGAATGCCTGTGTCATTCAGGACAACCGCCCGAAGTTTCTCGGTGTTTCCGAGATCCTTCGCCACAGCGCGAAACAGACCCGGGAGCTGATCGGCCGGGAACTCGAGATCAAACTCGCCGAACTCGAGGAGAAGTGGCACTTCTCCAGCCTCGAAAAGATCTTCATCGAAAAGCGCATCTACCGCCGCATCGAGGAGTGCGAAACCTGGGAAGCGGTCATCTCCGAGATCTGGGTGGGACTCCGCCCCTACCTCAGACTGTTCCGCCGCGCAGTGGTCGAAGAGGATATCGTCCGCCTCACCGAGATCCGGATCAAGCGTATCTCGAAGTTCGACTCCTTCAAGGCGGACGAGTATATCCGCGGCCTCGAGGACCAGATCGCCGAGACAAAGCGCAACCTCAAGCGTCTCACCGCCTACACCATCAAGTGGTACGAAGGCATCAAGGAGCGCTACGGGAAGGACCGGAAACGCAGAACCGAGCTGACCACTTTCGACCGGGTCGATGCCAGACAGGTCGTCGTAGCCAATGATACGCTCTATGTCGACCGCAAGGAGGGCTTCGCCGGTTACGGAATGAAGCGCGACGAGGCCGTCTGCAAATGCTCCCGAATGGATGACATCGTCGCCTTCTCCCGCGACGGCACCATGAGAGTGGTAAAGGTCGCCGAGAAAGTGTTCATCGGAAAAGACAACCTTCATATCGCCGTCTTCAACCGCGATGAGGCGAAAATCTATAACATGATCTACCGGGACGGACGCGGCGGCCGGACCATGGTGAAACGGTTTCAGGTTTCCGGCGTGACGAGAGAAAAGTTATACGACCTCACCAGCGGCAGTGCCGGAACCCGGGTCCTCTGGTTGAGCGAACACGACACGGAAGAGGAAGCGAATATCATCGTGAGGGTTCACCTCAAATCAGATTTGAAATTGCGAAATTTTCAGATCGACTTTCGCTTCTCAGATCTGGATATTAAGGGACGAGGGGCAAGGGGTAACATCCTAACAAAACACCCAGTCGACCGCGTTTCAAGAATTTCGAAAGCCGAGCAGGAGGAGATGGGGGAGAAGACCCTTGTATCCGTTCCAAGCCAGGTGCCGCCAAAAAAGTCTGAGCCGCCACGCAAGGCGGCCGCATCAAAGAAATTTCCCCGGAAAAAGGTTCCCGCTGAAAAAGCACCAACAAAACAAGTACCAACAAAAAAAGTAACCACGACTAAGACAACCATGAAAAAAGCAACAACCAAGAAGGCTCCCGCGAAGAAGGCTCCTGCCAAGAAAGCTCCTGCTAAAAAGGCTCCTGCCAAGAAAGCACCTGCTAAAAAGGCTCCTGCCAAGAAAGCACCTGCTAAGAAGGCTCCTGCCAAGAAAGCTCCTGCTAAGAAGGCTCCTGCCAAGAAAGCTCCTGCTAAAAAGGCTCCTGCCAAGAAAGCTCCTGCTAAGAAGTAATTGATTAACAGAGTGGCTGACTTTTCAGGGAAATTCGATTAACCAACAGAGCCCGGGAGGAAAACGATTCGTCGTTTAAACTTCCCGGGCCTGTTTTTTTTACAGATCCATCCCGCGAATCGCGGCAGGGTCGCGTGTTCCGGGATCACTGCTCCCCGGTGTATCGATTGCGGTAAGTCTCACGCAGTCCTTTCCCCCAGAAAAGGACCACACAGCCGCAGACCTCAACATTGAAGGTTCGAAATCGTTTCGAGAGCACTTCCATCATCGCTCCGAGGGAGTCCTGCTGGTTCGAGAAGATTCCCTTCGAGTTGTAAAAGGACATCAGGAGCCTCGCAAGGAGCGGCCGCTGGATGTCCATCCCGAGGATGGTGGAGCCGAAGACGACCCCGTCGTTGTCGAGGTGGGGAATGAGGTGGTCAAAGACCTTTTCCGCCTTGTCCTCGAGTCGGCCGGGCAGACAATGGAGCAGATAGTTGATCGCGATCGAATCATATCGCCCTCCCTGGAGATTCACCGGTTCAAGAATGTTCCCCTGAAACACCTCGGGATGATGCCCGGCAATGCGCTTTGAGGCTCTCTCGAGGCAATTCAGATTGATATCAAACAAAGTGACCCGCCGGGATTCATTCGACAGGCTCTTTTCCAGGAAATAGCCGGTGCCAACGCCCACCTCAAGGTGACTGGTCGAGAGGTGAGCCTGATAAAGATCCAGAATTTTCTGCGTGTCGCACTTCCAGATCCAGCGATTTGAGACACCGAGAACCCACCAGTCATAGAAGGCGAGCCCCCTTCTTGTGTAGACTGCGTGAGCCCGGTCAACGTCTGATGTTTCAGCTTTCATGGAAGTTCGTCAATCAATAGGGTATACTCAGTGAGTCAACCCTCTTCCTTTGCCAATAGAGAATCAGGAGACTTCCCGATAATCCGGCGCTTACCACCCCGGAGAACCAAATGGACACCTTATCACAGCGCCTGGAACGACTGGGGATTCGCGAAGAGGATCTCGAGGAACGTTTTGTCCTCGGTTCAGGCAGCGGAGGGCAGAAAATCAACAAAACGTCGTCCTGCGTCTATCTGAAACACCTTCCGAGCGGTCGAGAGGTCACCTGCCAGGAAACCCGTTCCCGGGAGAAGAATCGCGAGATTGCCCGCACCCGGCTCTGCGAGTTTTTCGAAGAGAAGGCAAAGGAGGAACATCTTGAGGTCGCGCGCCGCCGTGCCGCCCGCCGGTATCAGAAGAGAAAACCCTCCCGCGCTGCCAAGGCCCGTCTTCGGGTCGCCAAACAGGTGCGCTCGCAGCGAAAGGACTCGCGCCGCCGCGTCGGAGAGTGATTTCCGGACAGGCTTTCCCGCCCAAATTCCTGCTTGGCGAAGGGGCTCAGGGGCTCTTAGTTAGCGGGAATACGCCCACTTATCCTTCTGATCATGCCCCCTCTCGTCAACCGACCTGCCACTGTCGTCATCTCCGAACTTTCGCCTCTCGTTGAGGGCGGAAAATACCCGACAAAACGAGTGGCGGGTGAAAATCTCCGGGTAGAGGCGGACATTTTCAAGGAGGGTCACGATCAGGTTCTCGCCCGGCTCATCTGGAGAAAATCGGGGCAGAAGGAATGGCAGGAGAAAGAGATGAACCACCTCGGCAACGACCGCTGGTTTGCCGAGTTGCAATTTCACGAGACAGGTCGCTACGAAATCGGAATCACCGCCTGGGCGGATGACTTTCTCACCTGGCTGCACGATTTTGAACGACGCCTCACCGGCGATCAGACTGATTTCTCCACCGAGATCGAGGAAGGCCGAGTCACCCTTAACAATGCCGCCAATCGCGCCGCCGGCGGGAGGGCAGGCAATGATGCCGAGGCCATCGAATCACTCACCACGACCCTGATGCAGATGGAGGCATCGGCCGTCCCCGCCCTCTTTCATACGCCGGACAACCTCGCCCTCCTCGCTCGTTGGCCGAACCGGAGCCTCGCCACCACCGGCGAACAGATGATACCCCTCGTCGTCGAAACAAAACGTTCCTCGTTTTCCGCCTGGTATGAGTTTTTCCCCCGCAGTGCCGAGGGACTTTCGAACCATCATTCCACATTCCGCGACTGCCTTCCCCGAATCGAGGATGCCGCCGCGATGGGATTCGATGTCGTCTATTTTCCCCCCATCCACCCGATCGGGGTGGCTCACCGCAAGGGGAAAAACAACTCGGTCACCTGTGAACCGGGGGATGTCGGTTCCCCCTGGGCGATCGGATCATCCGAAGGCGGCCACCGTTCCGTCGAACCGGCTCTGGGAACGATGGACGATTTTGTCTGGCTCCTCGGTGAAGCCCGCCATCGCGGCATCGAGATTGCCCTCGATTTTGCGCTGAACTGCTCTCCCGATCATCCCTATGTGCGCGATCATCCCGAATGGTTCTATCGACGTCCCGACGGTTCGATCAAGTATGCCGAGAATCCGCCGAAGAAGTACCAGGACATCTATCCCCTCGATTTCCATTGCGACGAGTGGAAAGAGCTCTGGGAGGAACTCCGCGACGTCGTTCTCTTCTGGGTTGAAAAAGGGGTGCGCATTTTCCGGGTCGACAATCCCCACACCAAGCCGGTCACCTTCTGGGAGTGGCTCATCGCCGAAATTCACGCCGTCGATCCCGAAGTCATCTTTCTGAGCGAGGCCTTCACCCGGCCGAAGATGATGCAAACGCTTGCGAAGGCCGGCTTCACGCAGAGTTATACCTACTTCACCTGGAGAGAAACAGGAGCCGAACTCCGGGACTACGTCACCGAGCTCACGAAAGGCCACATGCGGGAATACTACCGGGCGAACTTCTGGCCGAACACGCCGGACATTCTCCCCTTCCATCTCCAGCACGCCACTCCGGCCGCCTTTAAAATACGCGCGGCACTTGCAGCCACCCTCTCCTCATCGTGGGGCATTTACTCGGGATTCGAGCTGTGTGAGGGAGCCCCGCTCCCCGGAAGAGAGGAATATCTGGACAGCGAAAAATACCAGCTCAAGGCGCGTGACTGGAACAAGCCGGGGAACATCAAAATGTTCATCACCCGCCTGAACCGGGCGAGGAACGAACATCCCGCGCTCCAGTCCTATGCGAACATCCAGTTCATTCCGGCCGATAACGACCAGATTCTCGCCTTCCACAAATGGTCCGATGACGGGACCGACCGAATCATCGTCGTCATCAACCTCGATCCACATAAACGGCACGAATCGAACCTCTATCTTCCGCTTGATGAACTCGGGCTTTCGCCCGGAATCGAGTTCGAAGTCGCGGACGTACTCTTTGAGGAGACCTACCTATGGCGTGAATCCACCAACTTTGTGTCTCTTGACCCGCGGACCAAGCCAGTCCACCTGTTAAAGGTGAGAAAATTGTGAACTCTAACAGGTTCTCCTCACTCCCAAGGAACCCCCCTCCGCCATGCGTCAACGCTTTGTTACTTTTCTTGTTTTCGGTGTCCTTCTGATTGGAATCGGCGAATGGGATCTCCGTTCGCACAAGATCGGCACACTTTCGAAGTTAAACGATTTCTGGCTCGAGTTCTGCGCGGGCAACGCGGGCGATCGACTCAAAAACCCCGCCATTTCTCTCATCCGTATCGATGACGGCTACGAGCCGCTCCGCGTCGGAGTCGACGAAACCGTTCCCGATGACGGCAAACTCTCGCGCCTCGATTTTGCGACCATCCTCGGCTTCGTCGCCAAGCTGAATCCGCGCTCCGTCGTCTTCCTTCCCACTCCGGCTTTTGACGAAACGCTCGTCCTGAACCAGACCGACGTCGTCCCGCTCAAGGATGCCGCGATGCAGCTCCCGAAGTTGACTGTCGCCTCGACAATCTCAAATGACGGGGAACAGGCGAAAGAGGCAAAACCGCTTAACTACCCCTCTCTAAAACTGGCAGGGGACGCGGCCAGCCTGCTCACCTTCACCCGGACAGTGACCTATCCTGATGCCCAGATTCTCGAGAACGGAATCCCGGCTTTCAAGTCAATCGAATCGGCACGGGATCTGATCTCGGACAAGGCGATCCGCATCCCGCTGGTCGCGAAGCGGGGAGATCAAATCATCCCCTCGGTTATCCTGGCTGCGGTGGCCAACCATGCCGGCGTCGCCCTTGATCAGATCACGGTCGATCTTGAGGGGAAAAATCCTGTCATCCGCATTGGCGAGACTTATTCGGTCCCGATTGCCCCCGACGGGACTCTTCTTCTGCCACCCTACAGCGGCATCAGTCAGTCGATGAAAAGCTTGAACGCTGATGACTCCGGCGAAATGAAGGAAACCTATCATTTCACCACGCTGACCGTCGACGAACTCGCCTACACCGGCGGTAAGGAGGACGAAGTCGCGAAACGCATCCTTGCCAATTTCCAGAGCAAATTCGAATCGCTCAAGGACAACCTCGTCGTGATCGGCTTCGACCGCACCGCCGACCGCCGTCTCAACACGGCCAAGGGAGAAGTCCTCTCCGAGACCACTGCCCTGGCCCGGGCGATGGCCGTCATTCAAAGCGGCCGTTATATCCACTGGTGGCCGTCGTGGGCGCGATGGGCATCGATTCTGGCAGTAGTGGTGCTGGCCTCGATTCTCTTCAAACTCCCCCGCAGGAAGTTCCTCCCGCTCAGCTTTGTTGCCGCGCTGATCTTTTTCACCGCTCACGTCATGATCTTCTCCGCCACGCTCTCGTGGACTCCTCCGTTCGTGACGCTGTCACTCTTCGGGCTCATGATGCTCCTTGGCATCCTCATCCCGAACCGCGACATCCCGAAAGAAGCGCCAAAAACGGAAGCCTGAAACCTTATTCGTCGCCGAAAGGTTTCTCTTTCGCCAGCTTGACGACGGCGGCAACAAGTCCGGGGATGTCGTGATTTTTGGCCTCAAGGTCGGGCTCATAGCCATTCTCGACCAGAGCCTCGGTGGTCACCGGTCCAATACTCGCAATGGCGGTTTCCTCGGGAATGGCGAGTCCGAGATCCAGAAAACACTCCACCGTGGAAGCGCTTGTGAAGGTGATGATGTCAGCTCCCTCCTCGCGGAAACGGGCGACCGCTCCGGTCGGATCGTCCGTTTCGGGAACGGTCTGGTAGGCGATGGCTTCATCAAGAATCACCCCCGCCTTGCCCAGCATCGAAGACATGACATCGCGGGCTCCCTTGGCACGCACCCAGAGCATGGTCGTGTTCTCGATTGAGCCGATCTCCTTCTCAAAGGCTTCGGCCAGCGCCTCGGCGACGTGCTTTTTCGGCATCAGATCAGTGCCGATGTGATATTCCTTGAGCTTCGCCGCCGTTCCGGGTCCGACCGCGGCGATCCGGGCTCCTCCGAGTTCCCGGGCATCGGAACGGATCATATAGAAAGCATTGAAGAAGTACTCAACCGCGTTCGGACTCGTAAAGATGAGCCAGTCGTAGGTGTGCGCGTCGACAACAAGACGGGCGAACTCTTTCGCCTCGTCGCCCTGGGAGGGCTCGATCCGTATCGTCGGCATCTCCAGCACATCCGCACCGAGGTCGCGCAGATTGCGGCTCAATCCGCTCGCCTGATTGCGGGTCCGCGTGACCACAACACGCTTGCCGCGCAGGGGCCGATTCTCGAACCAGTTCAACTTCTTGCGGCAGTTCACCACGGTCCCGAAAACGGCCACTGCAGGAGCTTTGAAATCGGCCTCCTCGACAATTTTCGCTATTGTCGCGAGAGTCCCGGTGACGGTGCGGTGCTGACCCGTCGTCGCCCACCGTACCAAAGCCACCGGCAATTCAGGATCGCCGCCTTCTTTAAGAATCGCCGCCGTGATGAATGGCAGCCGCTCGACCCCCATGAGCATCACTTTCGTGCCCGGTGCCTTGGCGATCTGGGCGTAGTCCATCGAGGACTCCTCCTTCGTCGGATCCTCGTGTCCGGTAAAAATCGTGAGCTGCGAACAGTGGTCGCGATGGGTCACTGGAATCCCCGCGTAAGCCGGTCCGGCGATGGAGGAACTGATTCCGGGAACGAACTCGAAGCGGATGCCCGCGTCCTGCAGCTCCTCCGCCTCCTCCCCTCCCCGTCCAAAGATGAGCGGATCACCGCCCTTGAGCCGGGTCACGATCTTTCCCTCTTTTGCCTTGTCGATGAGCAACTGATTAATTCCGCCCTGGGGAATGGCGTGGTCTTTGGACTTTTTGCCCGCATAGATCTTCTCGGCACCGGGCTTCGCCCACTGGAGAAATTCGGCGTTCGAGAGGTAATCGTAAACGATCACGTCGGCCATCTCGATGCACTCCTTGCCACGCAAGGTCATCAGGCCCGGATCTCCCGGACCGGCCCCGACGAGGTAGCAGATTCCCGTTTTTTTGCTCATGTCAGGATAATTGATCGTTCTTCAACTGCATTAACTGTTCGGCAAGTGCTTCCGGTGAGCAGGACGCCCCCCGGACTTCAGCAACAAAGGGTTCGGCGTTTGGCGTCGCCTCGTCAAAGACCCGCACCGCCATCGCGAGCGTGGCACCGTCGTCCTCGAACCAGGTATGGGCTCCCACCGGAGTCTGACACCCGGCTTTGAGCAGCCCGAGAAACGCCCGTTCGGCGGAGACGCGACAAAAGGTGGGGGCGTCATTGATCTTAGCAAGCGCCGCGCGGGCGGCGTCATTGTCTTTCAGGATCTCCATGCCGACCGCTCCCTGCCCGGCAGCGGGGAGGAAAACCCGCGTGTCGAGTTCGCAGGCGAAAACGGTGCTACCCTCAAAGTCAAAATGCGCTTCCCCCGGAGAATAGATGCCGAGCCGCTCAATTCCGGCGCGGGCGAGAAGGATGGCGTCCCACTCCTCGCTGGCGATCATCTTCCGTATCCGCGTCGGCACGTTCCCGCGGATGTCGACGACCTTCACCCCCGGACAGAGCCACTGAAGCTGGCGGGCACGACGGACGGCGCTGGTGGCAATGACCCTGCTATCGAGGAGGGTCAGGTCTTTGCCGAGACCCTCTTGAGTCGTCAGGAAAACATCGGCAATATCCGCCCGGGGAAGGGTCGCACAAATTTCAAATTCGGGCCCGAGTTCGGTCGGAACATCCTTCAAACTATGAACCGCAAAATCGATCTCGCGTTTCAACAGCGCTTCTTCGAGTTCCTTAGTGAAGATACCCTTGTCGACGACGGGATTTTCACCCTGGCTGAATTCGCTGAGTTTCAGATCGGGCCGTTTGTCCCCGATCGTGCGGATGACCTCGATGCGGCAGTCAATACCTGCGGCGGCCAGGGCGTCACGGGTCAAGTTGGCCTGAACGAGGGCGAGTTCGCTACCCCGGGTACCTAGGATCAAAGATTGGCTCATGGATTCGTGAGGGGGCGGCTTGAGGGTTCCGGCTGGATTCGTTCCGATCCGCTTCCGCCACCGCTTTGCGGCAATCCGGCGAGAGCCTCGATTCCCTTTCCGCGAAGAAATTCATCAATCACCTCACGGCAAACCGCAATCTGCTTTTCCCGGCGGGTCTTGCCTTCGGAGGCGATTTGCTGGAGCTGATCAATGTTGTAAAGATAGACGTTGTCGATGTCGTTGACCTCATCCTCGATATCGCGGGGCACGGCAATGTCGATGAGGAAAAGCGAATGCCCTCTCCGCCGCTCCATGACGCGGCTGATCATCTCATGTTTTACCACAGCATGGGGAGCCGAGGTCGATGACACGATAATGTCGACCTCGTCGAGGCAGCTCTCCCAGTCATCAAATCGAACCGCGCTGCCTTTCAACTCGGCGGCGAGCTCCTCGGCCTTGTCGAAACTGCGGTTTGAAACAATGATGCTTTTCGCCCCCCGCGAGAGCAGGCTCTGCGCCGTCGTCCGGCTCATCTCTCCCGCACCGATGATCATGACCCGGCATCCATCGAGCTGACCAAATATCTTTTCCGCGAGATCCACGGCGGCGGAACCGACCGAGGTGGAACCCTGCTGGATGCGGGTGCTGGTGCGGACCAGCTTCCCGACGGTGAAGGACTGCTGGAAAAGCTTGTTCATCCGCCGCGCCGTCGTCCCCGTCTCCTGCGCGGTTGCATAGGCCTTCTTGACCTGCCCGAAGATCTCCGTCTCGCCCAGAACCATGGAATCGAGCCCGCTCGCGACCTCAAACAAATGATGCGCCGCCGCTTCCGACTCATGTCGGTAAAATTCTACTTCACCCGGGGCGACGGCAAAATGGTCGATTAAATAATCGACCAGCCGGTCGAGCGCTTCCTGCGGATTGTCAGAGCTTCCGTAAATCTCGACCCGGTTGCAGGTCGAAAGGACCACCGCCTCGGTGATTCCGTCGAGCGCGCAGATTTCGCTGAGATGATGAGGGACCGATTTTTCCGCAATAGCGAGCCGCTCCCTGATCTCAATCGGGGAGGTTTTATGATTCACGCCAAGACAAAAAATAGACACCGTGGAGGGGGCTTCGGGTTTTGCGGTCAATCACAGCGCTGAAAGCGTCAGCAGAGCAAAGGCAAACGCGGTGATTGATGAAATGGAGAGACGTTTCGGCGGCATCCGCTTGATCGCATGGACCACCAGCAATGACACATAGGCCAGCCAGACGGCTCCGGAGATGATGTGACTGGCATCCGGTGCCTCCTTCATAAAAAATGCGGCGACGATACCGACGGTGAGGAGCAGCGTTCCGATGGCAAGGAGCCGGACCAGGGCATCAGCCAGATAGCGGATCGGGGGCATGGAATAAAAAAGCCGGCCGGGATGGTGGCTTTTGAGCTGGCGGTCCTGCACAAAATACATCACCCCTGCCACTCCGGCGAGGCCATAGGCTCCGTAGGCGAGCAGGGACATCGCGGCGTGGAGTTCCAGCCAGGGATCGAGCGTCTCCGGAGGGCGGGGTCCCGGATCGAAGAAGTGAAGATAGATGATCGCCACGAGTTGAAAAAGAAATACCATCGGCATGGAGAAAACCCCGAGCAGAGAGAGCCGGAAGGCCTTTCCCAGGGCGAGATACATGATGACGATGCTCCAACTGACAAAAACCAGCACCTCGGCCCCGTTCGTGATCGGGCAGCGTCCGTGCAACTCCCCTCTCCCTTGGAGGAAAAGACTCTGAAAAATGAGGCCCGCGACCGCCACGGGGATGTTGAGCCCCTTCACCCGCGGGCTCTCGGAGCGCAGCGAGGCAGCGGCGAGGATAAATCCGCCGAGGAAGGTCAAAGTGGCAAGAATGAGGTAAATATCGTCCATTATCGGGCGAAAACGGCGGGGACGGTAAACCTAATGGTCGGGGCGCGCTTTGCAAGGACCTTACCGGCGCGAAAACGGGGGGCAAGCCATGGAAATCGGGCCTCTCACACTCTCGCCAGGGCCACCAGCTCCCGGAGCCGCTCAAGCGTGGTTGCCGATGTCTTGGCAACAAATCCGCGGGCATGGGCGAAATGCACATCCTCTTCCTCCGCAATGCGGGTGAAATCGAGCAACTCGCTGTCCTCATGCCGGGAGAGACCATAACCGGCTCCCCGCCGGTCCGGATAGATCAGCCCGTCAACCTTTTCCCCCACCGAATCGATGTATCGTGAGAGTCCCGAGGACGGATCATCGGGCATCGGATCGGTCCGGGGCAGGAAAAGCACCCGAACGGAATCTCCCTTCTCCCCCACTTCAAGAAACTCGGCGATTCCGGAAACGTAATCGAGCCGTTCGCGAAGAGTCCTCAGGAACATAAAGAGGTCTTCACCCACCATACGCATGACCTCCCAGACGGGATCCCCGGAGCCGAGCTCACGTCGCTGGGCAAAGCGGCGAAGAAGCGTGATATCGACCGGCGAATTCAGGCGATTAACCAGGGATCTCTCGACTCCCAGCCACTCGGCGGTCGCAAAGGGGCCACGGGAATCAAACCATTCGGTCGGTTCGAGCCACTCACAAAAGGTCCGGGCGTCCTCGTAGAGCCCCAGATCCTGCAGGACGAGAGAAAGCGCGCAAACCGGGGGATGCTCCCTCGGAAACTGATGGTGATCAAAATTTCCCCGGGAGGGCTCGTGCTCACCCCCGACATCGACGACAACTATCTCCGGATCGCTTAAATCCTCGTCCGTGGGATCGCGACGCCACACCGGAACTCCGTGTTTGGCAATTAGCAGGCAACAGGCGAGGAAATCGTCCTTATGGGCACTGCCAGGATGGGTCAAAATGGCTTTCATCAAATTTCTTCCGCTTCAACCAAGGTTACGCCCGCCAGCGACCCGTCAAAGGGATCTTCCGAAAGCCGGAGACATCCGGCGCAAGTGAGGGACAGAAAAGGGGCCGGTCAGCCCCTTCTCCCTCTCGCAATTGCTACTCCTTGGCTTTCCCTTCCGGAGCGGGCGCAGGGGCCGGAGCCGCTGGTGCGGGAGCCGCTGGTTTGGCTTCAACCGGTGCCGGAGCCTCAACGGGCTTGGTTTCTGCCGCCGGGGCGGGGGCAGGAGCAGCCGGGACTGCCGCAGGAGCTGGTGCAGGTGCTGGTGCCGCGGGAGCGGTTTTCACATCATCGAGCAGCAGAGAATCAACCGGGTTCGTCGCAGGCGCGCTCTCACCGAGGCCGGGAAGATTGGAGAGTTCAGGAGGAAGACCGGGGAGTTCCGGCTTTTTCGCCTCGACCCCTTCGAGCACGTCGGTAGCGGCTGAATCACGGAATTCACGGGTTTTCACCATTGCCAGTCCGATCGCGGAAACAAAAAAGAGGATACCCAGCCAGGTGGTGAATTTTTGCAGAACATCCGTGGTGTGGGCACCGAGCGCGGAGTCCAGAGTGCCGCCGCCGAAGGCTGCGCCGAGGCCCTCCTGCTTGGGACGCTGGATCAGAACGACCAGCACCATCAGAATGCTGACCGCGATGATGATCACCGTTAACAGAATGGATAGAATTGCCATGGGGCGGCGAATATGCGACACAGGTAAAGGCTTGTAAAGCGCTAGAATGCGCCCCTTTGCCCTGATCCCGGCCGTTTTCCATGAGTCAAAATGACAACGCTCCCTCACGGATCGAGGGTTCGGTCCATGCGATCGTTTTTCATAATGAGGAAAACGGCTACACCATCATGCAGGTGAAGGAGGCTGACGGGGGCACCCTCACGGTCCGTGGAAAGCTCCCCGCCGTGGTCCAGGGGGAGCGGATTCGGGCCACCGGCCGATGGAAGGACGACCGCCGCTTCGGGCGCCAACTCGAAGCGGACCATATCGATGCCCTGCCTCCGGAAACACCTGACGGGATTTGCCGCTTCCTCGCGAGTGGCTTTATCGACGGCATCGGGCCGACCTATGCAAAACGTATCGTCGCGTCCTTCGGAACCGATACCTTTCGGGTCATTGAAGAGGAATCGCAGCGTCTTCAGGAGGTCGAGGGGATTGGGAAAACGCGGCGACTCCGCATCAAAGACTCGTGGAAAAAGCAGAAAGCGGTTCGCGACATCATGATATTTCTCCATGCGAACGGACTCTCCACGGCCCGTTCGCTCCGCCTCTACAAGACCTACGGGGATGATGCGGTCAACATTCTCCGAGCCGACCCCTACCGGCTCGCCCGCGAGATTCCGGGTATCGGATTCCGCACCGCCGACGACATCGCCCGCAACATGGGCCAGGCACCCGACGCACCGCGGCGTCTCGCCGCCGGACTTCTCTATGTCCTTGAGCAGGCGGAACGACAGGGCCACAGCGCCCTGCCCCGAGGAAAACTCATCGATGACGCCGCTTCGACGCTTGAATGTCGTCCCGAAGAGTTGGAACCAGCCTTGAACCGGCTCATTCTCGAGTCGCGAATCGTAATCGAAACGGGCAGCGAGGAATCGCTCACCTTTGGTATTGATCTCCATGAGGCCGAGACCACCGTCGCCGAAGCAATCAGGGGTTTATTGAATCTGGCTCCGGCAAAAACCGCGAATGATCCCGCCGCCTCCATAAAAGGCTTCGAAAGCCAGCACCGGATCAAACTCGGCACCGAACAGATCGATGCCGTCATCCGCGCCTCCCGACATCGCTTTTTTGTCATAACCGGGGGACCCGGAGTGGGGAAAACCACCATCCTCAGAGCACTGCTCCAGATTCTCACGGACAACAAAGTGAATCCCGTCCTCTGCGCCCCGACCGGTCGCGCCGCGAAACGTCTTTCCGAAAGCACAGGACGTGAGGCCTTCACCCTGCACAGGGCCCTCGAGTATCAGCCCCATGCCGGATTCACCCGCAATGCGAAGAAGCCGCTCGCCGGGGATGTTTTTATCATCGACGAAGCCTCGATGATCGATATCAGGCTCATGGCCAGCCTCATGAGCGCGATTCCCCCGCACGGCAGCGTCCTTCTGGTGGGCGATGTGGATCAACTCCCCTCGGTTGGCCCCGGGTGTGTGCTGCGTGACCTCATCGAGAGCGGGGTGGTTCCGGTGGCCCGGCTCTCGGAAATCTACCGCCAGGCGGCCGCGAGTCGCATCATCGAAGCCGCACACGCCGTGAATCAAGGCCACCTGCCCACGCTGGAAAGTGAGAGCGACTCCGACTTTTTCTTCATCGAGCGAACCGGTCCTGAGGCGATCAGCAGCACCCTCCTCCATCTAGTGGCGGAGCGCATTCCTGACAAATTCCATCTCGATCGCCGTGATGAAATTCAGGTCCTCACCCCCATGAACCGTCAGTCGTTGGGGACCAGAGAACTCAACCGCTCACTCCAGGCCGCCCTCAATCCCCCGTCGGAACTGAAATTTGAGATCGAGAGATTCGGAACTCTTTTCCGCACCGGAGATAAGGTCATCCAGACCCGCAACAACTACGACAAGGAGATCTTCAACGGTGACATCGGTCACATCGCCGAGATCACGACCGAACCGGTCTCCGTCTACGTCACCTTCGACGGAAACCAGCGGATCCACTATGAGCCGGGTGAACTCGACGAACTGCAACTGGCCTACGCCGTCACGATTCACAAAGCCCAGGGAAGCGAATTCCCCGCCGTCGTTATTCCCCTCGCCTCGCAGCATTACGTGCTCCTCCAGCGCAATCTCCTCTATACGGCGATCACCCGCGGAAAGCGGCTTGTCATTGTTGTCGGGGAAAAGAGGGCGCTGGAAATGGCGGTTCGGAACCGTGAGAGTTCAGAGCGATATTCGGGGCTGAGGAGGAAGCTGAAGGGTTCTGAAGCGGGAGCCAACTAAGCGAAGGGATTCACCAGTTTCACACCCGTTTTTTCAAAGTCCCGGACATTCCGAGTCGCAACAGTCAGTCGATGCTCCAACGCCGAAGCAGCAATCAGACTGTCCAACACCGGAAGTGACTGGGCCGCCTGCAAAAGTCCCCACCGGTTCATAATCTCTTCGCTCACCGGGAGGATGTCCTTCGAGTAGTCAGATCTAAGCGCCTCCAGCCAGCCTTCAAAAGAAGGGCATTGATCAGGGGCATTCCTCCGCAAGTTCTCGATACCCTTTCGAATCTCGCCGAGTGAAATGACGCTGATGCAGTGGCGATGTCCTTTGGTGGAAACCGCCCATTTCCTGACCCGGGGATTGCACTTCGCTCCCTTTCGCAACTCGCTTAGCACATTCGTATCGAGCAGGAAGGCCATCAGATCCCTGACTCTCTATCTTCGATCTCGCGACTCCGATCAATTTCCAGTTCTACCTCGGGTGCCACTTCCCCTTCCGAAGAGAGCAAAAACTCAATCAAAGTCAGCTCCTTCCCGTCGGGTCGGGAAAGGACCTCGCTCAGAATGCGCCGGTGCTCCTCTTCCGTTGAGACACCATGAGCGCGGGCGCGGCGCTTCAGCTTTTTCACAAGAGATTCGTCCAGGTCTCGAACCAATAACTGAGCCATGGCATAAGAGTGATATCATTGATATCAGATGTCAATCTGAAAGAGGAAAGAATGAAATCTGCTGCGAAAATGAATGGCGTTGAGCAGTGAGTTACCGGAGCAGGCAGATGGGTATGAAATCAAACCCCAACCCTCCCCATCCCCGATGAAGGGGGTTGAGTCCCGGACCTGACAGGGTTAGACTCCGCGCATGAAACTTGCCCGCCGTCGCTTCCTCGCCACCTCCGCCACCGCTCTCACTGCCGGAGGATTTCTCACCTCGTGTTTTGAAAAGTCAGATGAGGGTAAATCGACGGACGGGGCGAAAGAGAATCCTTTTCAAATCTCGCTCGCCCAGTGGTCGCTCCACAAAGCCCTGAAAGCCGGTGAACTCGACAACCTCGACTATCCCGCCTTCACCAAAGACACCTTCGGACTCACCGCGATCGAATGGGTCAACCAGTTCTTCTTCGTGGAGGATCCGAAACTCGGTTACCAGCCCAAGGATCAGGCCTATCTCGCCGAAATGAAAAAGCGCTGCGATGACAAAGGGGTCAAAAGCGTTCTTATCATGTGTGATCGCGTCGGTAACCTCGGCGATCCCGACGCGGCGAAACGGACCGCTGCGGTCGAAGGCCACTTCGCCTGGCTCGACGCGGCCAAGTTTCTCGGCTGCCACAGCATCCGCGTCAACGCCGCCTCCGACGCCTCACGCAGCCCGGAGGAGCAGGCGGACCTTTGCACGGAAGGCTTGCGCCGCCTTTCCGAACATGCCGCACCGATGGGACTCGGAGTCATCGTTGAAAACCATGGCGGCCTCTCCTCGAACGGAGCCTGGCTCGCGCAGGTCATTAAAAATGTCGGCCTGGAGAACTGCGGCACTCTTCCTGACTTCGGGAATTTCTATGTGGCTAAGAACCGGGGCGATGCGGCCAAGTGGGAATCCGAAAAGGCTCTCTATACCGGTGACCCGGCCTACACCGAGGATGCGACAGGGCTCGGCTATGACCGCTATCTCGGGACCAAAGAACTGATGCCCTACGCCAAGGGTGTCTCAGCCAAGGCTCACGACTTCGATGAAGCCGGCAATGAGATTCACACGGATTTCAAAAAGATGATGCAGATCGTCAAAGAGGCCGGTTACAAGGGCCACGTCGGCATTGAATATGAGGGCAGCGAACTCGGGGAAGTCGAGGGAATCAAAAAGACGATCGCCCTGCTCGAGCGAACCTTTGCCGCCGTTTGAGAAATCAGCGCCGCTGCGGTCACTTCGTTGGTTCAGACCCGTCAAGGGAGGGTGAAGCAGGCATGAGTCGTCACGACATCATCCGTCTCCGGGGAGAGGAGCACCTCAGCCCGTCGCAAATGGCGGCTGAGCTCTCCCATTTGCCGGGCTTCTTCTTTCTGGACTCGTCGACCACTGATTCGGGCGAAAGGTCAGAGGCTCACTCACGTTTTTCGCTGATCACAGGGCAACCCGCGTCGGTGATTCGAGGCAATGTCTTTGATGAGGGCGACCTTTCTCGACTGAGGGCAGTCTACGAAAGAAATCGGTCTCCGGAGGAATCGACCCCGGACCTCGGATTTCCCGGGGCGGGCCTTTACGGATACGTCACCTATGAGGGCGAGTTCGTCTTCGGCGAATACCATGAGTTCCTCGCCTATGATCATCGTCTCGGCCAGTGGACCGGGTCGGGCAATCTCTCGTCTCAGCGGCGTCCCTTTTCTGCGAAGGCGGCCAATCCGATCACGTTTACCGACAACCTGAATCGGCAGCAGTATTGCGATCTTGTCAGCAAAGCGCAGGACTACATCGCCGCCGGAGATATCTATCAGGTGAATCTGGCTCATCAGTTTACAGCGCCCCTGCCGGAGAACTTTGATGCCATTTCTCTCTACCAGCGGCTGCGCGAGTGCTCTCCGGCCCCCTTCGCCGCCTTTGCCCGCCTTGGGGAACGCATCGTGATGTCTTCGTCGCCGGAGCAATTCCTCAGCATCAGCGGAAAGACGATTCAGACCCGCCCAATCAAGGGAACTCGTCCGCGTTTTCGCGATCTCGAAAAGGACGAAAAGTCGGCCTACGACCTCATCACCTCACCCAAGGAAGTCGCGGAGTTGGTCATGATCACTGACCTGGAGCGGAATGACCTCGGGCAGATCTGCGAGTATGGATCAGTCAGGGCGACGGAGTTGTTGAAACTTGAACGTTATGCGCAGGTCTTTCACCTGGTCTCGACAATTGAGGGCACCCTTCGAAAAGACGTCGGCCCCATCGATGCCCTGCAAGCCTGCTTCCCCGGCGGCAGCATTACCGGAGCCCCGAAAAAGCGGGCGCGTGAAATCATTCGCGAACTCGAGCCCTGTCCGCGTGGATTGTACACCGGGGCAATCGGTTGTTTCGGATTCAACGGCGAGAGCCGGTTTAACATCGCGATCCGGACCCTCGTTGCGGAGAATGGAGTCCTGCACTTCCATGTAGGAGCCGGGATCGTGGCAGATTCCATTCCGGAGAGGGAATGGGAGGAAACGCTCCACAAGGCGGCGGGGATTCTTCAGGCCTGCGAAGGGTAGGGCACAGGGGAGGTATTAGCTTTTTCAGGCCTTTTGTATCCGCGCGAGGAAGGCAAGGGGTCCTTGAGGTAACGATCTTGGCGACCCAACTGCGTTGCCGGTAGAAATGATCACCCCGCGGTCGTTTATTCTCGGGGTGATCCAGCTCAAGATAGCGACTTGGGCCGGGTCGGAGAGTCAGAAGGTGATCGGCACGGCGGTGTTTGGCGGGATGATTGCAGTGATGTTTTTGAGCTTGGAGATTGTGCAGATTTTGGCGGAGAGGGTTGGGGTCGAAAGAGTAGGTAAATCTGCAAATGATAGACTCGTGGCAGCTCGAAACTTATGTGCTATCGAAAATCAAGACCAACTCGGGCCAGGTTATGCCCGAGGCGGTGCAGAAGATTAATAGCGTACTCGTAACGTAACTGCGAGACGATCTTTGCCTTATCGAGATGATGCATTGGGCCAAAATCTTCCGCCTCGTTTTCACTTGTCTTTACCCACGAAAAGCGACAGATGTCGATTGATAGACTTGCCTGAGATATCGCCCCTTGATTCAAAGCGAGAAATTCGGCCCAGTCGGGTGAAGCGCCCTCAACGCAATCCCTATTAAAAGACAAAAACCGTCTCCTTCCACTTATGTCGAGAAAAAGAGTGGATCCGCCTTTGTCAGATAAGGCAGCCTCGGCAGTTGGACAAACGTAAAGTTTAACAGCCTTGAATCTAATTGCGTCACCGGGAAACTTCGATTTTCGCATAGGCACAAGATCACATGCTGGCGTTAGGCAAACCCAAAGATCTGATCCCATTTCGAGAATATGCCCGATTGTGAGGTGTGAACCAACAGGCTCTTTACTACAGCAGTAAATATTATGTCCAATTCGAGCCTCTTGCAGAGAAGGCCCATCTTTAATATCGATACTAAAAAACCTCTTTACAACAGCGCCCTTGTCCTCGTCGTCATCAAATAACTTGATAACGTCACAAGCAAAAGATGTGACATCAGGAATCGCGGCATCAAGAAGTCGTTCGCCATAACGGGCAACGGCATCTTGAATCCGACCGCGTCTCTCCAATGGGTCGGCGCTCAGCATCTCGTGGAGCCACAGAGCCTGCATTTCCAAATTACGCATGGCTTTGTCATCAGCCTGTGCTGCCTGCGCCGCGAGCACAGCGCGAAACTTGGATAGAAACAAGCGATTTGGAGAAGGATTCCAATCGCACAAGGCTTCAATAGCCGTAGGAATAAGTTCAGCCGAATTTCCCTCACTAGACTTCTGTACGAAAGTTACGAAAAGATTGTCTGAGCGAATCCATTTCGTAGTCGCGGTTGGGCGGCTTATTGAAGTTAGGGATGCAATTTCATTGGGCATACGCGCCTCAAATTCGCTTAGGAAATAGTTAAATATAAGTTGATTTGATAGATCCCTAAGCGAATCCGGCTTGCCCTTGAGAAGATTCAGGAAATTTGAACAGACTAATTTAACATTGGAATCTCGAAGCTTTGATTCCTTCAGAAGGAATAATTCAATGTAGACAGATCCAGTGATTGACTCTTTGAGTTTGGATTCGATTTCTGCATCTTCTATATACCATTCAATAATACCCCGCCGAACAGATTCAGATTCATCTACCGTGAGCGATGGGCGAAACTGAGGTGACACAAAATCCAAGACAATTTCACGGAAAATTTTATCAGGATTATCCTTCGAATAGACAATAACAATGTTGAAGTTACTACTGCCGCTGAGTTTCTTTAGTATCTGAACGGCTTTAGATGGCGTCCCAGAGTCTCCGTCAATATGATAGTCAAGAATAAGAAGGTCTCGCTCAATGAGATGAGACGCCAGTGGAACCTCGTTACTAAACTCAATATTCTGTCCGTCGTGTACGTCTACGAGCCATCCCCTGTCTGACTCACGGCAGAATTTTGTGAAAGAGAGAAGGTCGTCGGCATTCCTGAGAACTTCAGGTGAGCATGTTTCCCAGAAATTTGATCTTTTATCTCTAGTTTCCAACAGACTATCAATCGTCGGGTATTCGTCATCGATAATTAAAACCGACCTTATTGGAGTTATAAACACCTCTTCAATAAATTTTGTTGTCATTCTTTCGACCGAAATATCATTCTAATACACCGCCATTGAAAATTATTGCAAAATTAGCTCCGTTTAATTTTTTCAACGGACCGCTTCGAATATATTCGATCTGGTGCCCTGATGCGCCCAGGTTTGCTCTGCACAAGTAGAGTCCAACACCTCTTCCACCTATTCTTTTTCTCGTAAAAAATAGTTTAAAGAGTGAACTAATGTCACCTTCCTCAACGCCAGGACCTGAGTCAGACACTACAACTTTATCCTGAATTATATTCAATTCAATCTTTCGGCCTTCAGTCTGTTGCTGGCACACCCAGTATCGAGAATTGTTTACCAAGTTCACAAACACAGGGTAAATTCTTGCCCTGGATTCAAAGATCTTGAATCGCTTGAAATCGTCCGATGCGCTAAATAATATATGATCTCGCGACAATTTTTCGCCAAAAAACTCAGTAACATAAATGAATATTTCGTTACCAGAAATCCATTCATTCTTTGCTGGGCCTGAGAGCTTTAGTGGCGAGAGAAATCTGAGCCGCTCCGTTAGACCCGCATGACCTGCACGGATACTTTCTATCGCTCTGAGCTCTCTTATGTCATTGGGAAGTGAATTCAGACCAGTTGCCACAGCCTCGTCGAAACCCTCAAGCTCGTGGCCGATAATTTCGATCGTTATTCCAAGTTGCGCTAAGCTGGTAATTCGATCAAGTTCCTCACGTAGACCGCCGATTTCAGCGGCTCCTGAAGAAGCAAGTGACGCTAAGTCGATGCTCAACTTCAAGCTTTCAAGTGCAGTTATATACGGCACATACAAATCTTCATTTTCATCGTCAACTCTCTCGCGCTCAAGTTCAAAAGTATTTAGTGCTTCGCGAAGCTGTAATCGTCGGTGTCTCACATCAGTGATCAGGCCAGACATTTCGGTGAAATAGCTTTGGATTCTATCATTTGCAATATCTTGAAGTCGCTTCTCTTCTGCTGAAAGAATTTCATTGATACTAGATGCCCATGCACGAATCTTGCGTTTAATCTGATTCGAGTTTCGCTGCAGTTCTTGCTTAGCGAGTTCTTCCGGAGCCTTTGGGTTCAACTCAGCTAGTCTTGCCTGAAGACGATCCGCCGCTTCCATTGCAATTGACTTTGCCAAAGCACAGTCGGATTTAAATGTCCTGTATATCTCGTCCAGCGGACCAAGCTTTCTGGGGGCAGTTCCGAGTTTAAAGCTGGAGACTTGATCTTTTGAATCTGAAACTGCCTCTCTTAACAGCATAACCTTTTGCTCGGTAAGAGTATCGTAGTTGTTATTGATTTCAGCTAAGACGGTATTAAGATTCCCCAGCACTCTTGGCAGTTCATCAGTCCATTTAACGAGATTGCTACTAAAAGCACGCCTCTGCTGAGCCGTGAATTTTTTTCGTTGTTCCTCGTCTTTCTTTAACTGATAATCAGCTTTTAGACCCGGTACAACTTTGGCGCGAATTTCTGATTTACTACCAAAGTATCGGCGCGCTGATGTCATTAGGACATTTTCAACAATGTCTCGTAAACCTTTTGCTGATCTATTATCGATTAATCCTTCGCGCCCGGCTTTATCGCGGAGATTTGGGTTCTCCAAACGCGTTAATGCAATCCTGCCGAACATCTGTCTTAGGTTCCAAAATTCTCTACCCGCACTCAAACTTCGTCTTCTCTCAATCTCGAAAAAGTCGTTACTAGAGCGCCCATATGGCATGACCCGCAATCCATCCCGGTAGACCATAAACCCCGAGTAAAGCTTTGCGAGGTCCTTAAACTTTGACCACTGTTCAGGGGTGTGCGTTGTATTACTTCGGTCGAACTCCATCGATGCGATGTATAAGTTGAATCCACCAACTTTTGTGTCCGATCGCTTCGGTAGTTCCAAATTTCCAATTATCGGAATTACAATATCGCCTTCTAACCAAGTTCCGAAAGCTTTAACTCGTCCTACGAAAGTTCCGTCTTCATCAATTCGTCCGTCGATTACGTGTTCCAGCTGTTGAATAACGGACAAGTCGAACTCCCTTTCTTTTCCGATTATTACTTTTGAAGACGGGCCGTTCCACGCGATTACGGAGCAGCTGAAATCTGAATCGCTTGTTAGTATCTGATCAATTCCAGGATCTGGGAATGGGTCACAGAAGCTCGATAGAATCTCAAAGAATTTTCTTTGCGCACGGGAAGTTGTACTGTCCGGCGAATTGCTTGAGTCTAGTTGAGCGCGAAGGTCGAAATCTATATCTGCAACAAGCAACAGAGTTCCAGACTCTGTTACATCGTTCCATACAGGCCATTGTTGAAGGTGGGATTCGGAGAATGGCGAAGAGACTAAGAGATTTTCGATCGATTGCCGTGTAGTTGGCGAGAGGAAAGTTTCGCCTTCGGTTCCTTCTATTTCATCTAACTTACTCCACGCGGATTCAATTCGTGATTTTTGATTTTCATCGCCATGTCCCCAGATGTTGTCCACAAGTTTTGTTAGCATGGGGTCGATAAGCGAAAGTAACTCCTCCTTTCTATCGAAAGTGGTGATGGGAATTTCGATGTCATGAAGAAGAAGGAACGGATTCTGGAACAGCCTCCAATCCAGAAGTGCCGCAACAAAGGGAGATCCTCTTCGTTTGGATACTAAGAGCAGAAGTGGCCCAAGGTACCCTGATGAAAGTCTGCCAATTCCCTTTTGACCCTGCTTAGGTCGGTACTTCAGCCCGTTGCGGTCGGAGAGTGGCGTGGAACCACTTATTGCTTTAGATTCGGTTCCGACAACGAGCCATTTCTCAATAAACTCAGTTTTGTTCATCCCGTGGCCATCATCGGAAAGTGCCGCGACCGGAATCTGACCGGAGTATATATTCAGAGATACATTTCGGGCATATGCGTCGTAGGAGTTTTTCCAGAGTTCTGAAATTGCGGTGGGGCAGTCAGCTATCTGTCCACGACCGAGGTGATCTACCGTTCGTGCCCGAGTTATAAATGCAAGTGTCTCAAGCATTTGACGCTAATAGTTCTGTTGAGTTGCAATGTATTTGTTCAGCGCGCTCCTCAATTAGGTAGGTTGCCAAGGATTGTAACAGAGTATGCCCTAATTTAATAGGGACAGCATTCCCAATTTGTTTCGCTGCAGCTATGATGCCACCTGTAAAGACAAAGTCGTCTGGAAAAGTCTGGATGCGTGCCGCCTGTCTGACCGTAATTCCATGGTTTCTTGTTGGATGAACGAATCTCCCTTTCGATGGATTAACGCATGCCGTAGTCATCGTCGGGGCTGGTTTCGAAGGATCGATTCGGCCGTAGACGTCTTTGTGTCCGTCATGGTTAGCGTGACATTTCAGTGTGCGACCGGACTCAGATCGACTGCCTCCATTTTTTGGCGTGTTCTTAAACGCTTCAATTAATTCTGAACCGTGCACCATGTGAAGGTCGTTCATGTCATTTTTGTTTGCTGCTCTGAAGACATGCTTGCAGGATTCCCATGGAAGTCGTTTTGGATCGCGGTCGATTGCAGTTGGCGATTGGTGTGTCGGAGGTGGAGGCCAAACAGGTGCCCCACTCAAGTCGTTTCGGATCCCGAGAAGGAAAATCCGCCGCCTGCGTTGTGGTACTCCGTAATCTCGAGCGTCCAGCAACGTTGGACCGATGATCCGATAACCAATCTTTTCGGACTCTTCGGTGAAGCGATTTAAGAAAGACTTGTGTCTTTCCCATAATATTCCGGGCACGTTTTCAAGAAGAAATAATTTCGGTCGAAGTTCCGCTACAAATGCGAAGTATTGGAATAGTAGTTCGTTCCTAGGATCATTTACTCCCGATCCCTTAATTCGGTGAACGGAGAAGCCTTGGCAGGGCGGCCCTCCGAGGATAAGATCGCATTTTGCGTAAGATGGAAATGCGTCAAGGGCTACCTTTTTTGGATCCAGAATCCGTATGTCTGCTTCATAAAGTTTCGGAGGTTTCGGCGAAGTGTTTATGAGGTTGAATCGGTAGCTTTCGCATGCGTGGTGATCAATTTCGACCGCAGCTCTCACATTGATTCCAATGTCAATCGCCGCTTTTGAAAATCCTCCGACTCCCGCAAATAGATCGAGGCAGTTTAAAGAGGCGGTTTGTTTAGCTAGAAGGGACATGAAGAGGTGTCTAGAGACAGGAAGGTCTGGATCTGATACTTGAGTTGGGGAGAATTGTTGATGGGCAAGCGGGCGACTCGGATTCAGGCGTTCAGGAGCGACGTTTTCTATGGAGATTCGCCTGATCTTGCCCTTTCAGTCAACGAGAATTGTCCGCGTTTGTGTGGGTCAGGCCTTAAATTGAGAGTTTGCAACCAGCTACCCACAGCCCCAAAGACTCCTCTCAATGTTAGCTTCTAAGAAAACGATGCAATCCGGCGATTTCCATCAATGCGGACGGCAGGGTCCGCGCTCGATTGCAGTACTCGCCTTTTCATCCTCTCTTCTCCTTTCCAGCCTCACCCGGAAATCGACGGAGGTTCCATGAGATCAGGACGATTCTGGAGAGTCCGCTCTTCGCCCTTAGCCTCTCTCCACGCCGCGATGACCCCGTGATTCCCTGACAAAAGCACCTCCGGAACCGGCATCCCGGCGAACTCGGCGGGCCGGGTGTATTGGGGGGCCTCAAGGCGATTCCCATCACCCGAAAATGACTCGGTCTCAGCGGATCGCTCATCTCCGAGGACACCGGGGATAAGGCGAACGATCGCATCGACCACGACCGCCGCAGCGAGCGTCCCGTTTGTTAAGACGTAGTCGCCGATGGATATCTCCTCATCGACGAGCGCTTCGATGACACGGTGATCGACCCCCTCGTAATGACCGCAGAGGAAAATGAGATGCTCGCAGCGGGAAAGTTCGACCGCCTTGGCCTGTCGGAAAGGCGGACCCTGCGGAGTCAGGAAAATCACCTTGGACTGATCCGATTTCAGAGCGTCAACCGCGGCAAAGAAGGGCTCCGGTTTCATCACCATTCCGGGGCCTCCCCCGTAGGGAATGTCATCGACCTGACGGTGCTTGTCGGTGGTGTAGTCGCGCAGATCGTGGAAGTGGATCTCAACCAGGCCCGCTTTGGTCGCCCGGCCCATGATGCTTGAGCTCAGAGGTCCTTTGGCAATCTCGGGAAATATGGTGACGATATCAATCTTCATCGCGACAGGACAGAACGGGCAGGCAGTCTACGCTCATTTCCGGAGACGTGCCACCGGCTTCAGAACGGTATTCCGCCCTTCGGTGGTCTCCTCCGCGAGGACAATGCGGGTCTCCCGGAAGTCTCCGATTCGTCCCGTGCTCTCGATCCGCTTGATCGTCCCTGACAAAGTCACCAATGAGGCAATCTCGTTCCACTCACCGTCGGACAGCCCCAGGAGCGACTGTACTTCGCCGACATCATCAAAGGTGTAGTCATCGACAGTGCCCTCGAGGGTGTCGTCTCCGTTCCTGACCGCGACAAAGTTCTTCGCGGAATCCTCGGTCGATCCGGTGAGGGCTCGAATCAATTCCCAGGAGGCGGCATTCAGATCGACCAGACCGTCCGAATGGATCGTGAAGTAGTCCCGCCAGAAAGGCTGCACCTTTTCCAGCTGATCCATCCCCGCAACAAAGAGGAGCTGCTCCAGTGAGGTGAAGGGAGCGTTGGCGGGAAACTGCGGAAACTCAATACCGGCATAAAAGGTATTCTCCGCTCCGCTCGGATAGGGATCGGAATCATCGTCGATCCAGTCGGCAAGGGAATCAGCGGCACGACTCGCAGCGGCGGCATCGAGCCCCCAGGCGACAAACAACTCGATCGCCGCGTCCCGCAGTTTGTCGTCGGTCAGGCTGTTCACCGGCAACAACCCTCCTTCGCTGGTGATCTTTACTTCGAAGCTACGTTCCGGCGCAAGGGTCTGCCGCAACGCTTCATCACCCGGCTCAATCTCGGGATGCAGGGCAATCGACAAGCCGCTCTCGGCGAGGAGTCCCGCCTGATATCGTGCCCGCTCCAAAGTGCTCTCGTCCCACGAAGCCTGCGATGACTCATACAGCCCCATGGCGATCAGGGAAAGAGCCATCACGGCGACGAGAACGAGGAGCAGGGCCATGCCCTTTTCCTTCCGGAATTTGCTGAGGGTCAATCTCATGGTTGAGCCCCTCCTGAGCTTGACCCGCCGCCCGACGCACCACCTCCAGGTGGCCCTCCGCCCGGTCCGCCGCCTGGCCCGCCGCCACCGGGACCTCCCGGGCCACCCCCTCCGGGCCGACCTCCGCCTCCAGGCCGGCCGCCTCCTCCGGGGCGTCCATCTCCGCCGGGACGACCGCCCCCCTGCCCGCCATTTCCAGCCCCTCCCTGACCGTTGCCACCTCCCTGATTTCCTCCACCCGTCCCGCTTCCGCCTGCCGGTTGCACCGTCGAGGTGCTCGCAGGAGCGGAGGTCTGGGTCGTTGCCGCCGTCTCCGGATTGGAAGCCTGTTCGGGCACTTCAAAAACCACCCGGAGCGGCACCGGCCGGTAGGCGTCATCAAGCGAAAAGGCGAGCAGCTCAGGCATCTTCTCGTCGTCCGTCCATTCATCGATCCAGGCCTGCTGCTCATCGTCCCAGAAGTTCCAGCTCGCCGCCGTGACCCCGGTGAGGAGAGGCAGCCAGTAGCGACCGTCATCATCCGACTGGAGGAAATCCTCTTCACCCACTCCGAAGACCATGCCGGAACCATCGGTGTCGTCCGGCTCGAACTCACTTCGGCTCAAAGCCAGGTCAAAAGTCGGCTGTCCGTCCGGGGACACCTTTCCGGGACGAAGCGAAATGACCGTCTCTTCGCTGCTTCCCACGATCTCGCCGAAGACAAAACCCGTCGCACTGTTTTCAATGATCAACTCAGGATACCCGGATGTCGTTTCCTCCGCCGGTTTCATGGAAATGGTCCCGTCAGCCGGAAGATTCTCGATCGTCTCGCGGAGCAGGGCGATGAATCGGCTCACCTCCTCATCCCGCTGATCGAGTTCCCGGATTTCCCGGGCGGTATCACCCGCCTGCCAGAGAATGGAAAGAACGGATCCGGAAATGACTCCGAGTATCGTCATCGCCACGACGATCTCAAAAAGCGAGAAAGCAGCCTGCGAATATCGGGAGGTGTCGGCGCCTTTTCTCATCGTTCCGGCTCCTTGTAAATAATGAGCTCCGCCTTTTCCACCTGCTCTCCCCCGTCGTCGAGATAGGTCGCCTCCGCCGTCAGCTTGTAGAGATCTGTCAGTTCGTTGCCTTCTCCGTTATTCACCTCAAACGGCTCGGCATAGGTCCGGAAGGTGATGTTCGACTGTTCGTCAAACACTTCAGTCGCCATGGCGTCGACACTCACTTTTCGTCGCTCTGCGAGGAGCCCCTCCAACTGTTGTTGAATATAGCGGTCCCTCGCAAATCCCGAAGAGGTTTCGCTAACCCGTTGCATCACCCCCATCAGGCCGGTCACGGTGATCGCGAAGAGCGCCACCGCAAGAACGACGTCGAGGAGAGCATATCCCCCGTTCAAACTTCGATCCTGTGGACTCGATTTCATCACCTTGCTACTCGACCCAGGAACGCTCCGATTTCACATCCGCGGTGAGCGGATGAAACTCGACTTCGAAATAGGATTTTTCGGCCTCAACGCGAATTCGCATCGGTTCACACATGCCCGAGGGCTGGAAAATCCAGCGCCGGTATTCTCCGCCTTCCACGCTAACCCACTGGGTATCGTCCCAGAATTTCAAACTGACCTGAAGGGAGGGATCGATCTTATACTCCTCCAGGAAACGCAGACCCTCCTCGACCTGCTCTTTCAAGGGATCCGGTTCGGTTTCCTCAACGGCCATGCCCCGGTTCTCCGAGGCCTCGACCATCTCGTCGCGCAATTCCAATTGCTCAAGTTCCTGCCGAAGCGTTTCAAATTCTCCGGGGCCTCCGTAGGGATGAAAAAAGCGCGAGGCCCGGAAACCCTCTCCGTCGAAGACGATCTGGTAGGGCCGTTGCTCGGCCATGGCCCGGCCGCGAATCTCACGGGCCATGAGAATGAGCTTGTTGACCGGCTCACGCGCCAGCCTCTCCCGCTGCACGCTGTCGATCGCGGGAACGGCGAGACCGGTCAGAATCGCGAGCACGGAAATGGCGATGACCACTTCCACGAGAGTGAAGCCCCGAACGCCCGAACGCGAACTACCAGTTCCCGATGTCGTCGTCGCTTTCCACCCCGTCTTCACCGAAGGAAAAGATGTCATATTTTTTGGTGCTCTTCTGAGGCGGGAAGCGGTATTGATAATCGAGTCCCCAGGGATCCTTCATCGGTTCATCGAGGTAGGCGCGCCAGCGCTCGGGTTGCGGATCGCCGCTGGGTTTCTCGACGAGCGCCTGCAAGCCCTGCTCCTGGGTGGGAGGTTTAAAGTAGTTGTTGCGCTCGTAACTCTTCAGCGCCAGATCAAGGGCCTTGAGATCGGAATCGACCCGCTGGTATTTTGCATCATCGATAAAGCCGACGATGAGGTAGATTCCGGAGCCCGAGAGGACGGCGATAATGGTAATGACGATCACCAGCTCGACCAGGGTAAAACCGGAAGATCGACGGGCGCGGCGTGATGGAGTGACTGGAGTGTGTTTCATCTTTCGAAATCTGAAATGTTCAGCGGCCCCGGATTCCGGACATGGAGCCGAAGATCGTCGTGATCATGCAATAGGCCACGACGCCGACGATTGCCGCCACAAAGACTAGCATGACCGTCGGAACGACCGTCGTCAATCGCGCGATACGGACATCGAGGTCCTCGTCATATTTAGCAGCCGCTTTGGAAAAGGCTTTGCCCAGTTCCCCGGTCTGCTCGCCAATGGCGATACGGTCCACAAGCTGCTCGGGGAAGGATTTCGTTTTCTCCATGGATCGTGCCAGGCTCGTGCCCTCACCCACATCCAGAACGACCTTTTCGAGACGATTCCGGATGTAACGGTTTGGCGTCCCCCGGGTGACGAGTTTGAGACTGCTGTGGAGCGGGACCCCGTTGTTGATCAGGTTCGACATGGTGTGGCAGAACTGGGCGTAAAATCGTCCCATGATGACCGGACCGAAGGCGGGGAGCTGCATTTTATACCGGTCCCACCACTCCCGACCCGCCGGGGTGGCAATGGCGATGCGGAAGCCGACTGCCGATCCCACCATCACTCCGAGAATGAGCCACCACCAGGCCGACATAAAATTGGTGAAACGGATCAGCAGGTCAGTGATCATGGGCAGCTCCTGCCCCGTCTTCTGCATCATCTCGCTGAGGGACGGCATCAATACGGTGCTGAAAACAAATAGGAGAACCACACAGGCGAGCATCACCGTGATGGGGTAGATCATCGCCCCGACGGTGCGTCGTTGAAGATCGAAGAGCTGCTTTAGATTCACGACAAGTCGACGCAGGATTTCGGGCAGGGAACCGCTCGCCTCGCCGGCCGCGACGAGGCTGCTGTAGAGTTCATCAAATGAGGGCGAAGCGATCGCGAGCGCTTTCGAAAAACGGGAACCCTCGCGGATCTCATCCCTGAGACATCCGGAAACCGAACGGATCGACTGATTGGCCTGACGTTCCTGGAGAATTTTGAGCGCCCTCTCGAGATTCATCCCCGCATCGAGCAGATCGGCGAGTTCCTCGGTAAAAAGGACCAGCTCCTGACGCTTCAGGCGGGTGTTCCGGCTCGATTTGCCTGGTTTCGCGCCGCCCGACTTCGCCCCGGTTTCACCCTCCGGGGTCGGATTGACGAGGACGGGGGTCAGCGCCCTCGATTCCAGCTCGCGGTAGGCATCCGCCTTGTTCCTGACCGAGACGCTCCCGGAAACCTTGTTTCCGGTGCGGTCAATGGCAGTGTAGGAGAATGAGGGCATAGTCGTCCGGGAGGGTTTAACCCCGCCCTGATCCAATCGTTTCCCAAATTCTCACCGATTGGGTGGCCGGGTCAAGCGGATAGGGTTGGCGGGTAACGGTTTAGCACCGGATCCCTTGCCCGGGCAGATCATAGGAGGACCTCAGCGTCACCCCACCCCACCGAATTGGGCTTACTAATTAAATTCGACTTTCAAGCCTTCGCTCCGCCAGGCCCGTGCGAGGTCCACTTCCAGTTTCTCATAATCTCGATCCCTCAGAAGAAAGGTGGCCTGCGCTTCTGTTGAGCCGTCTGCCCGGTTTCCTTTGGTGATTTCTTTCAGAAACTCCACCAGATTCGCCCCATTTCCCTCTCCATCAAGCCTCAGGAAATAGTAGGCGAGTACATTGGCACTGTTGTAGTAGCGCCCGCCATTCCCGCCAGCCAGCTCAGCGGCCCAATCCTCGTGCGAGATCGTCATCAAGCGCTCAAGTTTGACCATCCGGAATTCCCCGCTGCCACCGCTGACCTCGTCAGCGATCGACCGGTTCATCGAACTCAGCTTGAATCTTCCGCCATCGTACGATTGCGACGAAACCACCTCGGCAATACCTTCCGAGAGCCAGGTCGGCATCGAGGTCGCCAGCCAACGCATCATGACTTGATGGACAATCTCATGAGTCAGCGTGGTGCTTCGCTTGTTCTGATCCACGATAAAACGATTGCCGGTGAACTCGACTCCCAGGTTGGAGAGCGGCACTTTGATCATTCCGTTCATTTCCTCCCCACGGCTTCGCCAGGAGAACATACCTCCGCTTCCCGGCATGCCACCATCGAGGTAGTAGGCATCTTCCGTCATGTACAAAATCGTCTGGTAATAGCCATTGGCGCTCCCTTTCGGCGCGAGGCCTATCGGCATTTGTTCCACAAAGGCAAAGGTCGCCTCAAAAATCCGGGCAAACTCACGGGTCACACTGATGGAGAGACGGTCTGGAGAATGAAACTCGAAATGAGGGGTCCGGTAGACATACTCACCCTTGTTCTCCGCCGCAGACTCCGCTGGATCAATCTCTACGACTTCCAGATCAGCCACGACAAATTGCGGCCAGACTCCCAGCTTTAGATTTTCGAAATCTCCAAGGAGAGGGGCCACGTTATCACCCGAGCCCCCGGCCGGAGCGGCCATCTCAGCTGCCTTCTTATTTTCCGACCATTCTTTCGCAAAGTCCTGGTCCGGGTTCGAAAGTCTTGAAAGGGGGAGTTCAAAGTTTCCCTTCACGGTCTCCAAACGGACCATTTCGCCATCAAGACTGATGATTGTCGCCTCGATCTTTTTCCCGTCTGAGCTTGTCCATTCCCGCGTTTCGGCCTGCACAAAAATCAAGCCAACAGCCCATATCAGAGTGATGTAGAAAGAGGATTTCATGACGTCTGGAGATGTGCTTTTACGGAATTCAAGATTACGCCCCGCAAAAGGAACTGAATCGAGGTGCCGCCGCTGGCGAGTAAGCTATACGGACAACTTTTGCGGATCGTGCCGGAAAGACGGTTTTCAGTCAATCGCTTTAAGAAGCAACCAACCTCTCACCCCCGTGACCGCACCCTCTTGCCCTGGTTCTCACTCACCGGGACAAAATCAACAAAACCCCGGCTCTTGTTGACCCGGTAGAGTCGCACCTTGAGGCGCTGTCCCACCGCGATGGGAGGACCGCCTGCCCGGCTGCGGAATTCCTCGCGGCCTCGATCAAAGAAATACTCGTCCCGTGGCGGGAGGTCGTCCTTGCGGATCATGCCTTTGACCATGAGCAGGTCCAGCTCGGCAAAGGCACCGATCGGCCTGACTTCGAAGACAGTGGCGTCGAAGACCGTCTCGTCGTCCTCTCCGCAGATGTGTTCGAGATACTCGATCATCTTGAGACGCTGGGTCTCCTGTTCCGCCTCGGCGGCGACGCGCTCGGTTCGGGAAATGTGTTCGGCAATGGCGCCCATTTCCTCGAAGGCCGGGGTCCGGTCGGCGAAGGCGGGGGCCGTTGGCTCATGCCGTCGGGAAAGAATGCGACGAAGGGCGCGATGCACGATGAGATCGGCGTATCGACGAATCGGACTGGTGAAATGGGTGTAGTTCACCTTCGCGAGACCGTAGTGGCCGATGGAGTCCTTCGAGTAGGCGGCGCGGCGGAGACTTTTCAGCAGGGCGATCTTCAGACTGTGTTCCTCGAGTTTCCCGCGGACGTTGGCGAGGAGCTTCTGCAGTTCAGCCCGATTCGAGACATCCCCGACGATGTGCCCAAAGGCCCGCGCCTGTTCGGCGAAGTCCTGGAGTTTTCCCGGATCCGGATCCTCATGAACCCGGTAGAGCGAGGGAGCGGGCGCGTTCTTTGTTTCCAGCGCGACGGCCTCGTTGGCGGCGAGCATAAACTCCTCAATGAGCTGATGACTCTCGTCGTAATCACTCCGCTTCACCCCGACGGCGTGCCCCTGCTCATCGAGAACCACTTTCACCTCCGCAAACTCAAGATCGAGGGCTCCGTTGGCAAAACGCTTTTCACGAAGCATCGCGGCAAGGCGCCAGGCGCGTTTGAGATGCACGACGAGGCTCTTCTCCTTTTCGTCGGAAACGGCTTCGACTCCCCTGTCATCCAGACTCATGAGGCCGAAGGCTTCCTCGTAGGAGTAACGACGATGACTGCAGATCACGGCCGAGGCAAAGCGGGACCCGGTCGGTTTGCCTGCCGCATCAAACTCAAGAATCGCGGCATGGGTGAGTCGGTCCACTCCCGGCTTGAGACTGCAGACGCCATTGCTGAGCTTTTCCGGGAGCATGGGAATAACCCGATCGGCGAGGTAGACACTATTCCCCCGTCGTTGCGCCTCCCGATCGAGGGCGGTGCCGGATTTCACATAGTGCGAGACATCGGCGATGTGCACGGCCAGTTCCCAGGTGCCGTCGGACTTCTCGGTCACACAAATCGCGTCGTCAAAATCTCTCGCATCCTCCGGATCGATCGTGAAGACCTGACGCGCCCGCCAGTCTTCCCGGCGTTCGATTTCCTCCGGAGCGATCGTTTCCGGGATCTCTTCCGCTTCGTGAAGCACGGCGGGAGGAAATTCCAGCGGCAGGCCAAAACGATGGATCACCGCGAGGATATCAACCCCCGGGTCGGTGTCGCGTCCGAGCACTTCTATCATCGCCGCCGTCGGCGGATTATGCGGGCTGTCCCATCCGGTGAACTCGGCCACGACGACATCTCCGGGATTCGCCTCGGGCAGGATGCTGGTGAGGCGAAAAGAAGTCGGAAGACGGCCGTCGTCCGGCACCACCGTGGCACGGGATCCTTTGGCATAGAATTTCCCGACGATGCGGGTCCGTGTCCTCGAAATCACCCGCACGACCTTGGCATGCAACTCGTCCCCCGTTTCCCCGGTCGGATCGGGACGACGAGGCGGACGCAAACCGGCATGGCGTTCCCATCGCGGTGGCTCGCTGCGCACGAGATGGACCTCCACCTTGTCACCATCGAGTGCGGTTCCCGACAATCGCCCCGGAACAAAAATCCTGGGCCGGTCCATCGTCCTGAAGGAGAGGTGAGCCTCGGGATCATCCGGAACAAAAAAGGCGCTCTGCCGCTTCCGGTCCCGGGAGAAAAGTATCGTCCCGACGAATGACTCGATCCTGGCACGCTTGGAACGGGAGGCGAGTCGATAACGGGATTTCTTGCCCTTGTTCAGCTCTCCGGTGGTCTCCAGTTCGCTGAGAGCATCACGAAACGCGGATCGCTGGTTGGTACGAACTTTGAGTTCCTTGGCCAACTCAACTTTGTTCAGCGGTTGATACTCGGGCTTCAGCATGAGCGCCCGAATTTGGGAGATGAATTTTTTCTTCAAAAGATCGGGCGCAAAATGACAAAAAAGATGGACTTAGGGAAGGTGATTGTGTTTACATTGTAAGTGCAAAGGAATCGAGCCACTTAAGAAAAAAAAGAACTCGTCACCACGCGGCCCAACCGCTAAACATGCCCCGAATCATGAGAAAATCATCCTCAAACTCCCCCCGAAAAGCATTCACCCTGCTTGAGCTGCTCGTTGTTATTGCGATTATCGGGATCCTCGCCGGCCTGATGTTCCCCGCGACTACGGGAGCGCTCCGCAAGGCCGAACGTGCCCACGCGGAAAACACCGCCTACAATTTGAAGAATGCGATTTCGGCCTACTTCACCGAATATCGCAAGTATCCCGTTGACGCCAAGATGGAGGAAACCGAACCAATCCGTTCCGACAAAGTGCTCATGGACGTGCTTCTCGGTTCCGACTCCGCCGCGGAGAGAGGCGGGCTCAACCCCCGCCGTATCGCCTTCTACACTGACAAAGCAGCCAAACCAGCCGGCGACGGCAAGTTTCGCAAAGGGGTAAAACTGGAATCCGATGGCGGAGGGGAACTCTGGGATCCCTACACCGACTATTATTATGTCAGGCTCGATCTGGACTATAACAATCGCACGAAAAAGCCCGACTGGGACGAGAGTGAGTCCGAATTCATTCCGGAGTCGGTTCTCATCTGGAGTGCCGGGAAGGACAATCTGGAGGAGGAGATCAAGGACAATATCAAGACCTGGTAATCGTTCCAGGCATTATCCTCTCGTTCAGTCAGAGCACGTCCCGCGGGACGTGCTTTTTTATTCAACGATGAAGAAGGGATTCAGAAGGCTCTCTTTGTTATAAGCCAGGTCCTGACCGATCCCGAATTCGACCACTTTCCTTCCCGCCTCAAGCGCCACCGCATGCGCGGCGGCAGTGTCCCACTCCATGGTGGGCCCGAGACGCGGGTAGACATCCGCCTTTCCCTCGGCAACGAGGCAGAGCTTCAGGGAACTGCCAGCTGATAAAAACTCCACCTTTTTCCCGGCCGCTTCGAGCTCGTCAACAAAGGCCGTGACCTCACCGGTAAGATGGGAACGACTTGCCACGACGGTGACTTCCGATTTACCGGAATAGTGTTCTCCCCCGCTCAACCGCACGGGGGCAGCGCCGTCATCAGACTTCCAGGCCCCCTCGCCCCGCACCGCATAGTAAAGTTGATTGCCGACCGGTTGAAAGACCACACCGAGAACCGGAACTCCCCTTTTCACCAAAGCGATGTTCACGGTGAATTCTCCGTTCCTTTTTACAAACTCTTTCGTCCCGTCAAGCGGGTCGACCAGCCAGAAGGACTCCCAGTGCCTGCGAACCTCATAGGCGACAGTTTGAGTCTCCTCGGAGATCAGGGGAATCTCCGGGTAGAGACGAGTCAGTCCCTCGACGATGATCGCATTGGCCCGCTTGTCCGCTTCGGTCAGGGGGGACTGGTCCTCTTTGACCTCCACCGAGAACTCGGTGCCATAGACCTCGAGAATCGCGCTGCCGGCTCGCCTCGCGATTCCAATTATTTCTTCAATCTCAATCCCTCCGCTCATGCGACGCCACAGAAGCGCCCGGAAAGAAGATGTCAACGCTCGATCACAGAACTTACTGGAGTCCCTTGAGCTGCTCCGAGGTCCATTTGACGGCCTGGGCGGCATCGGCGTCATCGGGATTCGAGACCACAAAACTCTCCCATCCCGTCTTGGCGAGTTCGAGATGCTCCTTGGCCTCGGTCTTGTCTCCGGCCTTGATGCAGGCGAATCCCGCCAGGCCCCTCGCCCTGGCAAGCGCTCGTTGATATTCGGCACTGGAGGATTTGGAATCGGCGATCATCTGAAGAACGTCTATCGCCTCCTTTAAAGGAATTCTCGACTCATCAAAGTCACCGGAATCACCCAGAAGCTCGGCCAGATGCGCGAGACGTTGCGAGTAGGAAAATCGAACGTCCGCCGCCACCGCCCGGTTCCCTTCAAGAATCGGCTGGAGGATATTGATGGCCCGCTTCTCAAGAGCGATTGCATTTTCGAGCTTTCCTCCGTCCCGCTGATTTCTCGCGAGGACGCCATAGGTGTCGGAGAGGGTCTTGAGGTAGGTGGACTCGTAGGGATTGGCCGCTACCACCGCTGAGAGAACTTCGGCGGCCGACTCCAGTTTCTCGATCGAGTTCGTGAGGAGACCGACCCGGGCCAGGCAATTACCGAGACCCAACTGGTGGGCATCCACAGCGGCGGCGAGTGTAACGGCGCGGGCATAGAGGTCGCTTGCCTGCTGGTAGGAATCCTTGGCCAGTTCACCGTCGCCCCGGGCTTCGAGAACACGCCCGGTCAGGGTGAAGGATTTGGCGAGCGCGCCAACGATACGATCGTCCTCGGGGGATTGCTCCTGCAACTTCGTCAGTTGGACCCCGATTGAGATGGCACCGTCGAGGGCGGCGTCGAGACGGTCCATAGCGACCTCGCACTCGACGATCGCGAGAGAGTTTTCATGGATGTTGATCCCCGCGACAAGGGTTTGCGTCGCATCCTGCGAGCGTGCCTCAGCCCAGAAGCGGGATGACTCGGTGAAATAATGGCGGGCGACCGAGTATTGCCCTGACTTGATCGAAAGCTGCCCGAGGGCACTCTTCGACAGGGCGATATTCTTCACGAACTCCGTGCTGGCCGTGGTCGAATCCTCGAGCAGTGCCGAATATCGCCTCTCGGCCTCTCCGAAGGAGGCGAGCGCCTTGCCGAACTCTCCCATCTCTTTATAGATCTGCCCGAGGTAGAAAAGAGCATTCGCGGTCGAGACGATAAAGTCAGGAGCATCGCCATAGGCTTCAACCAGCCTTTCGTAATGTTTCCGGCCTTCGATCAAAGCCTTGGCCCGTTCTTCGCGAAAGCCCGTGACATCCGTGTCCCGATTTTCAAGGACGAGACTGAAAAAACGGTCGCCGTTGTCCTGCGTCTGACGCACGATCTGCCGCGCCAGCTTGGCTTCTCCAAGCAGGCGGCTCTTGGAGTCCTCCGCCTCGTTCAGTTCCGATTTCAGTTGCTCACTCTTTTCCTGTTCGGTGATGGCCTTTCGGTAGGCGGATGCCTGCTTGTCCACATTCTCCTGCAACTCGGCCTGCAATTCCGCCGCCTCCATCGCGACCTGCTGCTTCTCCTCCCACATCTTCCGTAACCCGAAAATGGAAAAGTAGATCATGGGCATCACCGCGACGAGCGCGGCGATGGCAATGGTCTGCCAGAAAACGACCGGATTGGTCCGGAAACTATCCGCGAACTGACGGACTGAAAATTTCGAAGATTCCGCCGGGACTATCTCATCGTATCGAACGACTTCATCGGGTAGCACGGCATCCACCTCTTCGGTCTCGAAGGAGATTGCGGACGCCGGGGGACTGTTGATCTCAACCGGGGAAACTTCCTCCATCGGAGCGACAGCGACAAACTCCGGAGCAGACTCTTCCCAGGCCCGGTCAATCGCCGCAGCCACCTCGATCATAGACTGCGGGCGCGTCTCCGGATCAAAGCGCAAACACTCTTCAATTGCCGAACGGAGCTGGATCTCCCGCGAACCAGTCGCTTCATCGGGCCACTCCACTGACTTTTCGGCATCCAGCTGATTCAGGAAATACTCCGAAACCTCCGTTAATTCTCCAAAGGCGATCGCCGGAGCGGATTCAAGCCATTCGGGATGTTGATCACACTGTCGGCGCAGGAGGTCCAATCGCGGCAGATGCCCGGTGAGAAGCTGGAATGCGATCACTCCAAAGGCATATACATCCCAGAGTTTTCCCCGCCCCTTTGAGAAATCACCCGAAGCAAGCTGTTCCGGGCTTGTGTAAAAGAGAAGTTCTCCCGCTTCCAGAAACTGCAGACCTCCCATGAAGATCTGTCCGAAATCGGAAAGCCGGATGGTCTGCCCGCCGTCGGCATCCGCCGTCAGGAAAAGCACGGACGGCCTCAGGCCACCGTGGAAGAGGTCCGTTTGATGCAGGTTCCCGAGACAAGTGGAAAGCTCCCGGATAATTTCAAGGCTCTGCTCCCTCGAAATGACCGTCATCAGCCGCTTGACGGAACTTACCTGCCATTGCTCGCTGTCCTTCCCCTTCCAGCCGTAGAAAGGAACAGCACAGGCGGTGAGAGAATTCTGACCCTGGAGAACGTAGTCGTAGATCGGAGCCACTCCCTCGAGGCCGAATCGCGGATCCGTGAATGTCCTGAAATATCGGGACAGAAAACGATCACTGGTGGCCTGCGATTTAAAAACCTTGATGGCCCTTCGTTTCCCGGTCTCATGGGAGGCCACGAAGGTCCACCCGAACGGGTCCTCCCCAAGGAGGCCTTCATATTGATATCCGGGTAGATCGGGGAAACGCATCTGCTGAACTTTATACGGATATCTCGGACTTTTCTTAATGGATTTGACGCTCCGGAACCCCTCCGCTCAGAGATTCGCCCTTACAATTTTGTCCCATTCGGCATCGATCATTTCCCGGGTGATCGAAGGCCGTCCAGCCCGATGAAACCAGTAAGCTGAGTTTCCAAAGTCCCCCTCAATGGCATGGAGAAGACCGTGGATCCACGACCCCATCGTTGTCGGGATATCCTGGGCGATGGAATGCGCTTCCTCCCATCGGCCCGCTTTGGCAAGCCAAAGTGATTTGAGTTCCGGGGAAAGCGCATCGGGAGGGGATTTGTCGACTCGAACGGATTCGAGAAGCGCTTCCGTTGACTTCATACCGAAACTTTAGATGACTTAGGCATCTGCGGCAAGAGTCGTTTTGTAGACGGGAACCTTGAATTTGGATCCGGGCCATCAAGGGCCGGAAGACCACCACCACCGCTTGCTTCAGGCCTGTCGTCGCGCCCGTTTCCCCGGATCGCCCGGAACGGGAACAGCCGCAATGAGCCGCTTCGTGTAGTCTGACTGCGGATGCTCGACGAGATCGATGGTGCGACCCGCCTCGACGACCTTGCCGTGGCGCATCACCACGACCCGGTCGCAGATGCGCTTCACGACACTGAGATCGTGAGAGATGAACAGGTAGGAAAGGCCGAGTTTGTCCTTCAACTCCATCAACAGATCAATGACCTGAGCCTGAATCGTGACGTCGAGTGCGGAGACGGCCTCATCGCAGACGACGAACTTCGGCTCGACCGCGACCGCGCGGGCCACGCAGATGCGCTGACGCTGCCCGCCGGAGAACTCGTGGGGATAGCGGTTCATGTTGTCGGCGGGAAGGCCGACCTCTTCGAGCCAGTGAGCCGCGACCTCGCGACGGTCGCCCTTGAGGATCCCGTGCTCGATGAGCCCTTCGGTGAGGATTTCCAGCACGGTGAGGCGCGGATTTAGCGAGGAAAACGGATCTTGAAAGATCATCTGTAAATTCCTCCGATAGGGCCGCATCGCGTGGTAGTCGAGGCCACGGATGTTTTCACCCCCGTAGAGGATCTCGCCGGACTGCGACGTTTCCAGTCCGAGAATGGAGCGTCCGAGTGTGGTCTTGCCGCTGCCCGACTCGCCAACGAGGCCGAGGCATTCACCGGGATATACGTCGATCGAGACATCATCGACGGCGCGCACCCAGTCGACCGTTCTCGCAAAGACACCTCGCTTCACGGGAAACCAGGTCTTCAGGTTTCTCACCTCAATAATCGGAGAGGTACCCTCGGGGCGCAGCGCGGAGACCCGGGGGGCGTCTGTTAGTCTCGGCACGGCGGAGAGGAGTTCACGGGTGTAGGCCTCTTTGGGTGCCGCAAAGAGTGGCTCAACCTCGCCCTCTTCGATGAGCCGTCCGTTCTTCATGACGAGAACCCGGTCGGCGAGTTCCCAGATCACACCCATGTCGTGGGTGATGAAGAGAATGGAAGTATCCTCGGCCTTCATCGCGAGGATGAGCTCGAAAATCTGCGCCTGCAGGGTCACATCAAGGGCCGTGGTCGGCTCGTCCGCGATGATGAGGCGAGGATGGAGGATCAGAGCCATCGCGATCATGACACGCTGCCGCATTCCGCCCGAAAACTGGAAGGGATAGGCCTTGGCACGCTCTTCCGGATCGGGAATACCGACTTTGCCGAGCCATTCGATGGCACGGGCCATCGCGGCTTCGCGCGAGGTCCCGGGCTCGTGGATGCGCACGACCTCGGCGAGTTGCTGCCCCACGGAATGGAGCGGTGAGAGCGCCGTCATCGGCTCCTGGAAAATCACGCTGATTTCCCTGCCCCGGATCTTGCGTAGTTCCTCGATCGGCAGGGTGAGCAGATCCTTGCCATCAAAAATCACCTCCCCTTTCTCGACCCGGCCGGGGGGATTCGGGACGAGCCGTATCGTCGACATCGCGCTAACGCTTTTGCCGCTACCCGACTCACCGACGAGACCAACGATTTCGCCGGGACGGATTTCGAAGGAGACATCCTCGACCGCACGGATCGTCCGTCCTTCGACTTCGAAGGTCACGGTGAGATTGCGGACGCTGAGGAGTGAGTCTGTCATGGAGCACTATTCGAGCTTCGAATCGGTACGCGGATCAAAGGCGGCGCGCACGCCCTCGCCGATGAAAATGCCGAGCAGGCTGACGAGGAAAAGGGCGAGCGAGGGATACAGCGTGAGCCACCAGGCGTAGGCCTGCGACTGTCCCTGGTCGAGGAGATTGCCCCAGCTCGGCGTCCCCGGGGGAAGACCAAAGCCGAGATAATCGAGGGCCGTGAGCATGAAGATCGCGCCCACGAGTGAAAAGGGGAAAAAGGTGATGATGGGGACGAGGGCATTCGGAAAGATGTGACTGAACATGATTTTCCACCTCCCTATTCCCATGACCTTGGCCGCCTCGACGAAGGGCAGCTTGCGAAGCCGGAGGAACTCGGCCCGCATGTAATAGGAGATCCCGATCCAGTTGAAAATGCCGTAGACGAAACCGAGTAGGAGAAAGCTGCGACCGTAGATCGAACTCAGCAGGATCATGATGAGGAGAAAGGGCATCGATTCCCAGATCTCCGTAAGCCGCTGACCGACCATGTCGAGGCGACCGCCGAAATACCCCTGCACCGCTCCGAGAAAAATGCCGATAACGTAGGTGAAGATAACAAGGAGGATCCCGAAAAGCAAAGCCGTGCGTGTCGCGTAGAGAATACGGACTCCGACATCACGCCCGCTGTTGTCGAGTCCCATGGCGTGCCCCTCCACGGGCCGGAAAGGGAACTCGACCGTCTCCCGCTTGAAGGAAACCGATACCTTGCCCTCGGTCGTGGAGAGTGAATAGGGCTCCTGCGGAACGATAAGTGCCTTTTTCGCGATCTCGAGAACAGCACTGCGGGATTCCGTGGAAAGCCCTTCCCAGATCGCAGGTGGATCCTTGAGGAATTCCATTTCAGGCGAAAGGATCGCCTTTTCCGCCGACCCGCCTGCGCTGCGACGCTCCATCGAAACTCGCACCAGTTTCGGCGCCGCGCGGCCGGGAGTGAAGGGGGTCAGGCCGAAGACAATACCCTGTTCATTGGTCGCACTCACCGCCGGGGCGGCCTCGTTGGCAAATCGCAGTGCGAGTCCGGCGCGAACTGGATCAGGGAGGGCGACACCGGCGCTTTCAATGGGCTTCCCGCGAAGACCGAGATCGGCCGTCTCGCCGTAATAACCGGCCGCACCCCGGCTCCGCTGAATCGCGAGGGTGGCGTCAATATCGACTGCGGCGAGCTGATCCTCGGGGGAAAAGGTCAATGTCAGGGTCGGATCGATCTCGATCTGCGAAGGCGAAAGCGACTCTTCCGGACCGTTCCGAACGAGAGGCCAGAGCATCCAGTTCTCCGCTCTTTCCGCGAAGAGCGAAGTCTTTTCGAGTTCCTTGTAGCGGGGCCGGGTGTTCACTCCCGATCCGGTGAACTCGGTCTCGGGATAGAATCGGAAGACAGGGAAATAGAGTTTCCCGTTCGCCTTGACGAGGAGGGGCCGGTCGTTCGCGATAAAGTTAGCGAGCAGGCTCATCACGAAGATGAGAACCAGAAAAATGAGCGACCACTTGGCGCGCTTGATCTTCCCGAAGCGGGCGAGGCGCCGCCGGGTGTTGGGATCGAGAAGATGGAATCCAAATCGGGCCATGGGTCAGGACTCACCGCCGAAGCTGATGCGGGGATCAACAAGGACGTAGCAAAAATCAGAGAGGACCCGGCCGACAAGACCGACAATGGCGGTGAGGGCGAGCGTTCCCATGAAAACCATGTAATCACGTCCGACAATGGCATCGAGGGTGAGGAGGCCGATTCCATTGATCGCAAAGACGCGTTCGATGAGGACGGATCCCGCGAACATGATCGAGAGAATACCACCGATGCCCGTGACAATGGGGATGATCGCATTGCGCAAGGCATGAAGCCAGACGGCCCGCCGCATCGTGCCGCCCTTCGCGAGCACAGTCCTGACATAATCCTGAGCGATCTGGTCGAGGAGCGAGTTTTTCATCAGAATGGTGAGAACGGCGAAGTTTCCGATCACGTAGCAGAGCACGGGGAGGAACATGTGATGAGTCTGGTCTTTGACCTGCTCCCACCATGAAAGATCATTCCAGTTCTCCGAGCGGAAGCCCCCGATGGGGAACCAGTCGTAAAACTGGTCCGAAGTGCCGCTGAAGAGCGTCTTCAGGATCATGCCGAAAGCGAAGGCGGGGATGGCGTAAAGAACGAGGACGACTACGGAAGAGAGCACGTCGAAGGAGGACCCGTTCCGCAGCGCCTTCACAATCCCGAGCGGAATGCAGATGAGGTAGGTCAGGACAAATCCGGTGATCCCGAAGGTAAGAGAGACCGGGAAACGCTCCGTAATGAGCTGCCACACCGTCTTGTTGTTGTATTTGTAAGAGTAGGCGTTCATGCCCATGGCATCGCGGAAGAGCCAGTTCGTGTAACGGATCACGAAAGGCTTGTCGAAGCCGAACTCCCGCTCGATCGCTTTGCGCTGATCCTCGGTGATGCTGACACTGCTGCCGTTGCCGTGTCCGGATTCGCCCGAACCCATGCCGCGCATCTGGGCGATGCGCTGTTCGACCGGACCACCGGGGACGAACTGGGTCAGCGCAAAGACAAGAAAGGTGATCCCGAGAAAAGTCGGGATCACGAGCAGCAGGCGGCGGATGAAATAGCTGAGTCGCTCCATACCGGGATCGGTTTGCGATCAGCGCAAGGCTTCGGCGCGGGTCGGGCCGACGGCAACGGTGGGGACCGGAGCAAACACCTTGTCGAAATAGACGTCCCGGGGAGGAGCAGGCAACTCGGCTTTGCTTTCCATCGCCGCCTTGAGGTCATCGGCCTGGAAGGTGTCGTTCCACCAGTAGTCGACCGAGGCCCACTCGTCTGTGTATTTGCCGAGGACGTGGTCGGGCATTCCATAACGATTCCAGTAAAGGAGGCGAACGTAGTCGATATGCCAGAGGAGGATGTAGGGGGTCTCCTCGTAGACCATCTCGTCGATCCGCCGGATGACCTCATGACGATCGGCCACCTCGAACATCTCGCGGGTCTGCTCGATGAGTTTGTCGACCTCGGGATTCTTGAAGCCGGTGATGTTGTTGCCCGCCTTGAGATCAGCCGAGGCGGAGTCCCACATACCCTCGGGGTCCTTCACCGTGCCCGCCCCCCAGGCAGCCCAGGTGATGTCGTAATTGTATTCATCCATGTCCCTCGCCCAGGAGGCCCAGTCCTTCTGGTCGATCTTCAGTTCGATTCCGACATCCTTGAGCGCTTCCTCGTAGATGAGGAGGAATTTGGTCGTGCTCGGATCGCGGGTCAGGAAGTTCATGACAAAGGCTTTGCCGTCCTTCTCCAGTTTGCCCGTCGCGGGATTCACGGCCCAACCGGCCTCTTTCAGAAGGGCCCGCGCCTTCTCAACATCGAAGCCGGTCTCGACGTTCGGATTCGGATTCTTCTCATCCCAGAGATCGGGCCAGTAGGAACTTGTCAGGGTGTACTGGTCGAACATGATCGTCTGGTTCATCCGCTTCCGGTCGAGAAGATGGGCAAGGGCCTTTCGAACGCGTTTGTCATTGTATGGCTCACGGCGCATGTTCATCGCGAAACCCTGGAAACCGATCGGGTTGTAATTGTGGATGGACTGCTTTGCGATCCAGTGTTTGTCGAAGCGCTCGCCCGAGGTCTCCTTCATCCACTGGCTCGAAGTGTAGACGGCGAAGGAATCGAACTCACCCTTCTTGAAGGACTCGAAGGCCACATCCATTTCGGGATAAAAGCGGTATTCGATCGTATCGAAATTCAGCAGTCCCGTCATCTCGGGCGACCCGGCCCGCCAGTAGTCCTCCCGTCGCTCCATCCGGGCGAAGTGGGGTTCAACAACCTCGCCGAGTTTGTAGGGACCGGAGACAACGGGAAACTCATAGTTCACCTTGTTGAAGTCCTGATCCTTCCACCAATGTTTAGGCATGATGCGGAAGGCGGTGCAGGCCTGGAGATTCTTCCAGTGAACTTCCTCCGCGTGGATCACGACGGTCTTCTCATCGGGAGCCTCGATCTTGACGAGACGCTTGAGAATGGACTGGAGCGAGCCCGTGAGATGATCCGGATTCTTGATTGCCTCGAAACTCCAGATCACATCCTCGGAAGAGACCGGCTTGCCGTCACTCCACTTCGCGCGGGGATCGAGGTGAAAAGTGAAAGACTTTTTGTCCTCTGAGATCTCCCATCGATTGGCGAGTCCCGGCCTGTCCTCAAGGGTGATCGGATCCGTGTCGAGGAGCCCCTCGAACATCAGGCGGAAGATCTCACGGGAAAAGACATTGTTGTCGATCTGGAAGTTGAAGCTCTTCGGATACTGGGAGCCAAATGTCGTGAATTTTCCTCCCGGCTCGGCGAATTCGGAAGCGAGAGGTGAGGTTTCCGGCTGCCAATCGGACGGGGGAAACTGCTGGGCTTGAGCGAATCCTCCAAATCCGAGGAGGGCTACAGTGGCGAAAAATCTCATTTTGACCATGATCGCTTTATCTTCAGGGGTAACCGGGTTGAGGGCAATGGACACAGCGTTTGGACCCGTGAATCCGAAAAACGCTCAATCTCCATAGGTCTTGGAAGTTCGTTGAAGTCGAATTGAAATCAACGACGGATAAAAGGAATCCCGAAATAGCGTCCCTCGCATTGCCGCCGGCCGTTTCGAGGCGATTGCGCCCGGCGGTGAGTCTTCTCCGCGTCAGCAACCGACTCCGGGTGACGACACCCCCCGGGAACGGGGGGTAAAGCTTCTTGTCTCCATCATCTCACCTGACTCATCAGCGTCATCGGAAAATCTCGGAACCCTTCCGGTCACGATGCTGATTCCACCATCAGAGGTCCAAGGCGGCAGGTGGTGCCGTGCGCGATGGCTTGCCGCAACCATGGAAAAGACAGGAAAACTCTCTCGCCCGGACTGCCTTGAGAGAGGCAAGCGGCGCAACAGGCCAACTGTTCCCACCACTTGTCCCGCCTCATCGAGAAAGGGCTCGACGGTAACGGAGAACGTTTCCCCTTCCCGGGACACTTCGGTCTGAAGACTCATCCCGGCAAGTGAGTCAGTGAGGTCAATGCCATAAAAAACCTCAGGGAGTCGCGAACGCTTTGGATCTCCCATGTTCTTCCCGATCAAATCCTCACTCGCCGCGCCTAGTTGAGGCCAGAGGTTTCCGTAAACGCGGGTGACACAGAGTGAAGCATCCGTCCTCCACGCCGCCACCGGGAGGCCTTGAAAAAATGGTTCCGGCTCGTGCTCTTCGGGATGCCGTCCTGATCGACCCGGTTTGGCATCCTCTCTGAGGACCATGTAGTAAAAAAACGACCCTCGTTTATCGCGGCTTCTCACTACCCTGGCATCAAAAATCCGTGTGCCCCGGGTGGTAAGGAAAGAGGCTTGAAATCGCATCCCCGCCGCATGTCCTTTTCGCCATTCGTCGAAGGCCTCAATGACTCCCCTTCTTTCCGATTCGGGAAAAAAAACGTCCAGATTTTGGCCACGGAAACTACCCGGGGAGTGCCCGATGGCCTTGAGAAAGGCCCGATTGTGATGACAAATTCGGAGATCTTCATCACAGATCACGATCATATCGCTCGAAATCCGCATCAGTTGGGTGCCCCATCGCGAATCCGGATCTTTGCCAAAAATCCCCGAAAGCAGTCCCTTCAATGATTCCAGACGCCCAAGGGCTCGCGGCGTCGGTGCGTCCGGGATTTCTGATAGGCTTGGGGGTGGATACATGAAGATAACTTGCGGCAAAGGTCGGATATAATAATTATAATTTATATAATTTCAACCAAAATGCCGCCAATTCGTCGGACCGCAATCAGGCCAATCGGGCCCGGGTAGGAATCGGACCTCACCCCTTTTAGTGGGCTAACGACTATTCGCGGGTCCTGCGGCGCAAAACTTCCCTGGCAATGGATCGGATCGTCCCTGGCATGGACTTTTTCATCCCGCTTTTTACCACCAACTGAGGGGCGAGAAAACCGGGATCAATATGAAGCGAATAGACGACCAGGTGATTCGACGGTGCCGTCCCCTCAAAAATCCACCAACTGCCGATGACGTCTCGCAATTCACCGCCGGAATAGGTAAAATCGGCACGTGTCATCGGGGTCAATTGATGAGTCAGGCGATAACGGTAGGAGCCCTTCGGCCCGCCAACCTGGGTTCGCTGTTCAACAAGAATGCGATTCCCCTCGCGTTCGAGGACTTTTGACTCAAGCACTCCGTCGATAAAATCAGCGGCATGCTCCTTGTCGTTGATCACCTCCCAGATCTCCCGTTGGGTTCCCTCAATGATCGCGCCGACGGTGACAAAACGATGGTCAAGGGTATCGGTTTCGTCGGGGCGGCGCTCAAGCACGACATATTCACCGGCCGCCATCTTCTTCAAGCTCTCCGCATCGACGGGCGGGTGCTCGTCGGCACGCCCGGGAACCGTGCTGAGAATGAGCAGAACAAAAAAACAAGATTTCAAACGTCGTATCATCTCCCGGAAGACGGACTAATTACGGGACGATGCTCCAAAAGACGCTCTTGCGCTGGATTATTTTGGGGAGAACGCTCCACCCTCCACCGCATCCCCGGATGCTGACTTTCCTTTCATGAACAAAACACGCCTCGTCGAAACCTTGAAAGCCGAGCTGTCCCGCCAGTACGAGCGTGCCGTCGCGGCTCTGACGGGTTCCCGCGAGGCGGCGACGGGAACGGATACCCGTGCCGAGAATAAATATGACACCCGGGGCCTTGAAGCTTCCTATCTGGCCGCAGGTCAGGCCGGACAGGCCGATGAAATTCTTCGAGCGATCTCTTTGCTCGAGATGTTTGAAGTCAGGGATTTCGATTTCGACGACCCCATCGAATCAGGAGCCCTCATTGAGGCGGAAAAGGACGATGAGATTTTGTATTACCTCCTTGCCCCGGCGGGGGGAGGATTGGTCATCACCTCGGATACCGGGGAGGAAGTCACCGTGCTGGGACCGGGATCACCCTTGAGCCGGAATCTCCTCGGAAAAACGGCCGGCACGGTCCTCACCGATCCCGATCTGATGATACTCGAAGTTTTCTAGGCGGGAAAAAGGGCCGGGGAACTCAGTTCAAACCCGGATTCTCCGGCTCGTCAGCAAGGAGACGATGCCAGGGGCTGAGATCTCTCAGGAGTGTTTTCCAGAGATGACTGACGTTGGAGACTTCGATGATTGATTTCTCCGGCTGATGAGTGATCCAGGCCCGCTGTTCCAGTTCATCCTCCAACTGACCACCGGACCAGCCGGAATAACCGACAAAAGCGCGGATCTGGAACCCCTCCATCTCATACATCACTGCCTCGGCGGCGGAAAGGTGGGTCGAGTACTGGAGTTTTCCATCATCCTCCGACCAGCCGAGGGCGGAAAAGGTGAGGTGCTCGGTGCTGACCGGTCCACCCATGAAGACGGGGACCCCGGCGAGTTTCTCGCGTTGATCTTTGGGCAGAATGTTGCCGCTCAGAAGATCGCCGACCCGGCGATCAAGAGGACGGTTGAGAATGTAGCCGAACGCACCGGATTCACTGTTGTGCTCGGTCACAAGCAGGACACTCTGAAAAAAGGTCGGCTCCCGCAGGCTGGGATCGGCCAGAATGAGGCTGCCTTTGAGTGATTTCTCCACTGGACCCTGGGATGGCATTAGGACTCTCCTGATATTTTCAACCCTACCGGAACCTCAAACAGAATTTACGCGTTGGCAACCCGTAAGCGACGGTGTTCACTGCCGCCTATGCAGGAACTCACTGGAATCATTGCCCGGGGCATCGAGCTGAACACCGACCAGATCGGTGAGGCGGCCAACGCGTTGCTGGATGAATCCGTGCCGAATCAGGACAAGGCCGACTTTCTTTCCTCGCTCTCCGACAAGGGTGCCACCGCCGCCGAAATCGCCTCCTTTGCGGCAGCCTTCCTCGAACGGGCTATCCAACCCTCGCTGGATCGGGAAAAAATCGGAAAGCCGCTGCTCGACGTGTGTGGCACCGGCGGAGACAAGCTCAACCTCTTCAACGTTTCCACCGCCAGCGTTTTTCTCCTCGCGGCGAACGGTATCGCCGTGGTCAAACATGGAAACCGGGGAATCACGTCGAAAAGCGGTGGAGCCGACGTCCTCGAGGCGCTCGGAATTCGGATCGACCTCCCACCCGACGAATTCGGCCGCTGCCTTGAAGAAGTCGGTGCGGGCTTCCTCTTTGCCCCCCTCTATCACCCCGCCTTCAAAGCGGTCGTCCCGGTCAGGAAGCAGCTCGCGGAGGAGGGAAAACGGACCATTTTCAATCTCCTCGGACCACTTCTCAATCCGGCTCGCCCCGACTACCAGCTCATCGGCGTTTTTGACCCGGCGTTTGGTCCCATCTTTGCAGATATTCTCGCCAGGCTTGGCCGCCGGGTTGCCTGGGCCGTTCATGGAACGACAGAAAACGGGGCCGGCATGGACGAACTCTCCACTCTGGGCCCCTCCCAGGTCTGGTCGACGTCAGATCCTGACAGGGTCGCCTCTGCCATCCTACCCTCTTCACTCCCTCTCGGACACGCCACCCTCGAAGAACTCCAGGGGGGCGATGCTTCGGAAAATGCCGCCATCATTACCGGAATTCTTGAGGGAAAAATTCGCGGACCAAAGCGGGACATCGTCGCCTTGAACGCCGCAGCAGGTCTCGTCATCACCGGTAAAGCCCCGGATCTCAGCAAGGGTCTCGAGATGGCGAACCGCTCCCTCGATGAGGGCGGGGCACTCTCAGTCCTTGATCGCTGGAGGGACCTTTCACGGCGGAGCAACTGAATGATCTCTTTTTTCAGGCAATCAGGACGGGCAGAATTCTGAGGCGGGGATATAATTTCTTTGTATGTCGAAACGGAAACTGATCTTTGGCGCCCTGGGAGCGCTTCTTCTTGCTGCCGTCGCAGTCGGTTTCCACGGCTGGCGATCAGGATGGTTTGGCACGGGAGACCCTGTCTTCACCGATGTGATCCCCGAAACGCGACCAACACGACTCGACCACCGGCAACTTGAACGATTCGCCGGCCAGCCGATTGAGTCCATCCTCGAGACCTTAATCGCAGAGAAAGAGGCCGCCGCAAAGACGGTGGTTCCTGAGTCGCCCGTGAAATCGGCCGAAGAGGCCTTGCTCGACCTGCTCCCTGATGCCCCCCTCCCCTTTTCGTCCGATGCGGTCCCGAAGGACGAAGCCGGACTCAAGGCCTTCGTGACGGGGATGCAGCAGGATGAGGAAGGCGAACCGACCAAATCCGAGCAATGGCAGTTCAATCTGGCCCTCGCGGCTCTCGGGGTTGACCAGTCTAAGGTCCCTGAAGCCATTCGCCAGAATGCCCGACCGCTCCCGGAATCAGAAACCTATCCCGTTCGTCTCGCCGATCGCCGCTGCGAACTGACCGGACCTTTTGCGGTCGGGAACCTGAACGCGATTGATTCGACGGAGATCGTAGCTGGCGGCGGATCCGCTCTTTTTCGAATCAAGGCGGACGGAACCCTTGAAGCTCTCGATGATCTCAAGGGCATCACTCCAGGGAACGGCGTCTATCCGGGCGACTATGACGGCGACGGTGATCTCGATCTTTTCATCACGAGAGAAGGCGGTTTGCCCAACTCACTTCTGCGCAATGAAGTGGAGGGAAAATTTGAAGATGTCACCATTGCCACGGGCCTTCTTTCTTTCAATGACACGACGGCGGCGGCATGGATCGACTACGACAATGACGGTCTTCTCGACCTTCTCGTCACCAGCCGGGACCATCCCCTCGAACTCTATCACCAGACTGCCGCGGGGATTTTCCAGCCGGTCGCCTGGGATCTGAAACTCTGGCTTCCCCGGGGCGGGAACCTGATCAAGGTGGCCGACTTTTCGGGGGATGGCTTTCCGGATTTTCTCCTCGGGATCGAGGGGCGGGATGACCGGCTCTACCTCACCAAATCTGCCGGGGCTTGGAGTGAGTGGAGATTTGAAGATCAGGCGACTGCTGCCGGACTGGCCGGCGCGGCAGGAACCACCACCTCGGCCTCCTTTTTCGACTTCGATCTCGACGGGAATACCGACCTCCTGCTGACGAAGATTCAATCAAAAGAGGTTCCGGCTACCCCGGCTTCGAATCAGGTAGAAACAACCGTCACAGGTTCATTGAGGCTATTCCGCAACGAAGGAGAAGGGAAGTTCGCCGAAGTGACGGAGATGGCTGGTCTTCCCGGGGACGAGCGGGTCACTTCCGCAGGCATCGTTGACCTCGACAACGATGGATATGAGGATGTCTTCCTCGGGACCGGTCCCCTTTCCGGCAACCGGGTCTTCTGGAACCGGGAAGGATCCGGATTTATGGAAATCTCCGTCGTCTCCCGGGGAAGCTACCTCGATGAACCGGTCGCCTTTGATATCGCCGACCCGAACGCCGACGGAAAGGCGGACATCTTCTACCTGAATCGCACGGGGAGAATTCGATGGCTCGAAGCCGGCGGGGCGATGGACCGCTGGATTCACCTCAGAGTGACGGGGCAACCCACCGGAACCCGTGTATCACTCAGTTTCCGTGACAAAGATTGGGTCCTCCGGTCAATGGAACGCCCGCTCGCACTGGAGTCCTCGATGACGATCGGACTGGGCCAGGCCACCCTCATTGAGCACCTCGATCTCTTCGCCGGAAATGAAGTAGAAGCGCTGAAAACTCTCGAGAAAATCGAGCCGAATCAGACCCTCCTGGTGGAACTACCGAAACGTCCCAAACAGCGGGCGGTGGTTCCCATGGAAGACACCCCGGTCAAACCGGCTGCTCCGTAGGGTAAAATCAGGAAAAGGGACCGAAAAAGCTCGGAAAATCGGGCTTTTCACAAAGCTTTATGGTTCGGAACGCTTGTGAAGGCGGGAAAACGATTGCATGATAAGCCGTCCACCCCGCCATTCGGGGCCCCGCCTTGTTTTTCCGCCAATGATTGTGCCTGTTCAGAAAGACGAAGAATTTATCTCCGACTTCAGGGATGCCGACAGAGTCACCGGTGCCATCCACATCTGGTGGCTGGGGCACTGCGGATTTCTCGTCAAATGGGACAAATTCGCCATACTCATCGATCCCTACCTCTCCGACTCGATGAGTCGCAAGTTCGAAGGGACAGCCCATGCCATCTCCCGCATTTCGGAGCGGGTCGTCGACCCCCTCTTTCTTGAAGGAATTGATCTGGTGGTCTGCAGCAACAATGAGCCGGATCGACTGGATCCGGAAACCATCCTGCCTCTCCGGGCCGCAAATCCCGGAATGAAACTCGTCCTTCCTGCCGGAAACGTGCCGGAGGCGGATGCCATCCTCGGGAGTGCCGCCCCGCCTTTTATTCCCGTCAACGCCGGCACCTATACGAAATGGGGGCCGTTCGATTTTCATGGAATCAATGCCGCGAACCCAAAGATCCGCCGGGATGAACTGGGCAACTCGAAGGATCTCGGTTTTGTCATCCTGTTCGGTCCCTTTGCGCTTTATCATAGCGGGGAGACGGTCTGGCATACAAATCTGGTGAAAGAAGTGCGGCGTTGGTCGGTGAATCTCGCCCTCCTTCCCATCAACGGAGAAGCTCGATCCGACCAGCCTGGAAGCAGCATGAACGGTTTCGAAGCCGCGGCGTTCTCAAAGGCCATCAGCACCAGCCTCGCGGTACCCTGCCAATACGGGCTTTTTGACCGGGGGAACGCCAGCACGGGTGAGTTCTCCAGTTGCTGTGACCGGCTTGGTCAGCGCTACCGGATCCTAAAGCTTGGCCAGCGTCTCACCATGGGACCGATGACCGATCCAAGCGCAGGGAAAGCGCTCCCCAGCGAGCCGTATTCGAGCGAAACCGGACTGGGATATTAATCGAGAAATTCGATTTTTTGGCTTCCCCGCTGCGGCCATTCGCCACTATGCTTGAGGGGCCGGATGCAGAGATTGCCGGTGAACGGATGGAGCCAGCAGGAAGGCCCCTGTTTATTTTCTTGATGATCGACTTGAAATTCCATAAATCTGAAGCAGTTACAGAAGAAGAATGTCTTTTAAGTTGATTTTTTTTTGAACACATCTAAAAACCCGAACACTTAGAACTGCCGCGTGTTGACTGAGAATTAGAGGCGACACTGAACCAGCCCGCATGTTACAATCCCCGTGGAATTGTCCGTATTTATAGGGTATCGGACTGTGTCCAAGAGAGGCCTCAATTACCAACACACGACAGACTCGAGACGAAAACCCACTCGAATAAGCGGTTTAGCGGAACAAAAACTGCTAACTGAACTTAAGGAGGTTCTGCCTTCCGGGGCATAACCCATTCAACCCACTCAACAACAATGGCAAATTTGGAAATGGACGGCGGAATCAAGATCTACCTCAGGGAGATCGGGAAGACGCCGCTGCTCACGCGCGAGGAAGAAGTCGAGTTGGCTGATCGGATCAAGAAAGGCGACAAAGAGGCCCGTGCCCATATGATCAAGGCGAACCTGCGCCTTGTCGTCAAGATCGCTCAGGACTACGCCAACTACGGTCTTCCGCTTCTGGATCTTATCTCCGAGGGCAACATCGGCCTGATGAAGGCGGTGGAGCGCTTCGACCCGAACAAGGGGGGTAAACTCTCGACCTATGCCGCCTGGTGGATCAAGCAGTCCATCAAGCGTGCCCTGGCGAATCAGAGCAAGACGATCCGTCTTCCCGTCCACATGGTGGACAAGATTTCGAAAATGCGCCGGGTGGCCATGGTCCTGAGCGAAGAGCTTGGCCGCGAACCCACCGACGAGGAACTCGCCGAGGAAATCGGGATTGATCGCGCCAAGCTTTCCCACCTGAAATCAGCCGCGCTTCGCCCCGCCTCTCTTGATGCCCCCATCAGCGACGACGACACGACCGAGTTCGGCGAAATCATCGGTGACGAGAAGGCTCAGACGCCTCTTGAGCTCCTCAGCCACAAGAACATGCACATGCAGCTCGACGACCTCCTCGAGGTTCTCGACGAGCGTGAGCGTAAAATCATTGATGCCCGCTTCGGCCTTGCCGGTCAAAAGCCGAAAACTCTCGAAGAGGTGGGTCAGGAATTCGGCGTCACCCGCGAACGGATCCGTCAGTTGCAGAACATTGCGCTGAAAAAGCTCCGCCGCGCCCTCCAGAAGAAGGAAGACCCGGGACCGCGTCCGCTCCGCAAGGGTGGCGAGGACATCGACGACGATTTCTTCCGGGACGAAGAGGAGACCGCTCTGGCGATTTAAAGCCCGGGGCGGACCCGTTCCAGCTACAGATCGGTCCTTTGATCAAGATCTTGATCTTCCGGTTTTTGATTCCGGTCACGATCTGATTGAAAGGCACTACCCCTCAAACCGCTCCACGAGGACGGAGGCGTTGTGCCCGCCGAATCCGAAGGAGTTCGAAAGGGCCCGGTCGATTTTCACTTCACGGGCCGTGTGCGGCACGTAATCGAGATCACACTGTGGATCGGGATCGTCCAGGTTAATCGTCGGAGGGATGATGCCCTCGGTGATTGCTTTGACACAGGCAGCCAGTTCGACGCCACCCGCGGCTCCGAGGAGGTGGCCAGTCATTGACTTGGTCGAACTCACGATGAGCCCCTTCTTCGCAAAATCTCCGAAAACGCGTTTGATCGCCTTGGTCTCACACACATCGCCCAGACCGGTTGAGGTTCCGTGGGCATTGACGTAATCGACCTGCTCAGGATTCAGTTTGGCGTGCTTCAGCGCCATCTCCATACAGCGGCGAGCTCCATCCCCTTCCGGATGGGGAGAAGTAAGGTGGTAGGCATCGGCGGAAACGCCGTAACCAGTCAGTTCCGCGTAAATTCGTGCACCGCGGTTCTTTGCATGCTCAAGTTCTTCGATGACGACGACTCCGGCACCCTCTCCCATGACAAATCCGTCGCGGTCCTTGTCGAACGGACGTGAAGCCCGCTGCGGGTCATCGTTCCGCATGCTGAGGGCCTTCATGTTTCCGAAACCGGCCAGTCCCATCGGACAGATCGTGGATTCGGACCCGCCGGCGATGAAGGCGTCGGCATCGCCGAATTTAATCATGCGCCAGGCTTCCCCGATGTTGTGATTGGAGGTGGCGCACGCCGTCACGATACACATGTTCGGTCCTCTCAGGCCGAATTCCATGGAGACCATCCCGCTCGCGATGTTGGCAATCATCATCGGAATCGTGAAAGGAGAGACTCTTGAGGGAGACTTGTAGAGCAGATTGGTGTGCTGACCCTCCAGGGTAATCAGCCCGCCGATACCGCTCCCGACCATACAACCGAAGCGGTCAAGATCGACCGTGCTCAGATCGATCCCTGAGTCCCGCATCGCCATGACCGAGGCCGCCATTCCCAACTGGGCGAACGGGTCGGCGCGCCGGGCATCTTTCGGATTGGAAAAGAAGGGAGACGCGTCAAAATCCCTCACCTGACCCGCGATTTTGCACTCATAATCAGCGAGTTCCGGTTTATCAATCCGTGAGATCCCGCTCTTTCCGGTGACGAGATTATTCCAGAAAGTGTCAAGATCGTTTCCGATCGGTGAGACGACTCCCATTCCGGTAATGACGACGCGACGTTCCATGTCAGATAAAAAGGTGACGGCTAAGCTCAGCGTGCTTCAAAGTCAATGCAAGACGATTTCTCCCAGCTTTTTCAGGGCCGCCGGCCCCTCTCCCTGCTGCAAATCAAAGCGGTGTGCGGTTAAATCTCGATGACCCGCTCCCGCTCATTCATCGCCCCGCATCGGGGACATTCAGCGAGATCATGCTCTGAGAGATCTTCAAAGACGTGGTCGCAAATGCCGCAGATAACGAAGTGTTTACGGCGCTCATTCTCACGTCCCTTCCTGAAGATCTCGGCAGCCACCCACGCAAAGAAAAGCGCACAAAGGATCCCGATAAGATACACCGCAATCATTCCATCTAGGGTCACGTGAAACATAGGACGTTTTTGACTTCAGGGTTTCAGCAGTGGAAGGGCCATCGTTTTCAGTTTTCTCCCCCGATCTCGATCCAGCCGGTGTTGCTTTGCGAGGACGGGGTGAATCGCAGGGTCGACTCAATCACCCGGGCGAGATCCGCTTTTTCTGAAGCTCCGAGCTCGGCCTCCACGCCGGTTACCCGAACGTCTCCTCCCGGAGCGATTTCAAGATCAAAATGCAGGAGGGGAAGTCCGACGGCGGCACTGAGATAATCGTGCATGATCGACCAGGGCGCGACCGGCCTTTCCGCAAGACCCGGATCAAGCTTTACCGAAAACCCGGCAACTCGTGTTTCGACCGTTTCCGCGCCCGCATTAAACTCAAGCGGCATGATGTCTCCCGGCATTGAGGCTTCCGGTGGCGGTTTCAACAGTTCGAGTTCGGCCCTCTGGAAAGCGGGAGTAAACCGCACCGGGCGGGTCTCCAGCCCGATACGCACCTCGGTCTGACCCGAGGGAGGCAACAGAAAAATGGTGCGGTCGGAGATCCTCTGAAGGACTGTGCGCACGGCGGGATTGGTGGCGTCCATGAGGGTGATAGAGTCGGGCTCTTTTCCCGCGCGGAGCGGCGAAGGATAGACCACTTTGAAAAAGTAGAATCCCGATCCGTGAATTAATCCTGAAAACAGGAGAAAGGCGATCAGGTGGATCCACCCGCCGCGATCCTTGGCCCAGAGGAAGACCTTTCCCCGCTCATCCTGAGTATCTGCTGCAGAGGCCGCTCCCATGGATTTTTGTTTTCCCTTACCCGGCAGAAATCGCCTCATCACGGGGTATCCAGCTTGGTGGCAAAGGCGACTTCGAATCCGTTATTGAGGAATTCACGGGCAATGCCCATGACCATCCCGTAATCGACGGATTCATCACTGAGCACCACCACCTGCTTGGAGCGCTTGAGCGCGGCTTCCAGCTTCCCCTTCAGCTTGCTGATATCCACTCTTTCGTCATTAAAGTAGAACTCGGCCGTATCGCTCGGGATCAGGGTGACGATATGGGCGTCCTCCGCCGACGGGATCGCCGAGTTCGAGGACGGCAGTTTGACTTCCACCCCGGATTTTAGAACCAGATTCGATCCGAAGAGGAAAAAGATAATCAGGAGCAAAATGACATCAATCAGGGGTGCCGTGTAGAGCATCCCCGCGCGGTCGTCGCTTAAAGTGGATTCAAGCTTCACGTTGCTGTCCTCCGCATGGTGGTTACAAAATTCCGTCGTTGGCGGACTCCATCATCTCCTCCAGCACCCGGTCCGAACGGATCGAAATGATGTCGGCCGGCTGGGAACGGAGATCGCAGATCGTGTTCACGATCTCGATTCCGGCGCTCTCCATGTCGTGCATGAGGCTCTTGGCGTAGGCTTTCAAGTGAGAATAGAAAACGAACGCGGGGATGGCGACCATCAGGCCCACCGCCGAAGTGATGAGGGCCTCGTATACCCCCTGCGAAATCTCGGCAACCGTGGCAAATCCGCCCACCGCGTTAATCTGCACAAAGGTGTCAACAAGTCCGAGCACCGACCCGAGCAAACCGATGAGCGGAGCGATATAGGCAACCGTGAGCAGCACGGCGAGATGTTTTTCGAGTTTCGGCACCTCAAGCTGGCCGCTTTCCTGAACGATTTCCCGGAGTTCGGTGCGGGGCGAGGAGTAGCGGCGAATCGCCGAATGAATGACCCGGGCGGCAGGTCCGGGGGTTGCCGCGCATTCGGAAAGCGCCTCGGCGTAGGCCTTGTTCTTGATGAGGTTTCTGAGTCCGAAAAGAAGGTCGCCCACATCAATCCGAGCCCGATGAAAGTAGAAGAGTCGCTCAAGAAAGATGGCAATGGCGATGACAGAGCATCCCAGAAGCAGCCACATCAATGGCCCGCCTTTTGTGATCAAATCCATAGAGTTTGTTGCGTTTCGCCCCGACCGGGCAGGAGACCTAGAGGTAGCACAAATTTGAGCCTGCGCCAAGAGTTTAGTGGCTTCGCGAGCGGCAGGAGAAAGCGACTAGAAATAGAATGGGCCGGAACTTCGCACCTCGGACTCCTGGTCTTCTTCATCGATCATTTCGTTGATCTCTCCGCCGATATCTTCCGGATCTTCAGCAAGTTCCGGATCAAATTCATCCATCTCGAAGACGTTGCCCGGGAGGAGCCCGGACTCACCGGACGGGAGTTCTTTGATTCCCTTGTCCCCCGAATCCAATCCGATCAATGGCAGTTCCTCGTCTTGATCCGGGCTCAGTCCCTCCTCGTAATCATCATATTCTTCGTCGTCATCATCCTCCTCGAGTTCGAAAATGGACCCGGAAGATGAGAGTTCGAGTCCGGAGGGTTCGTCCTCATCGACATCATCATCCGCTTCGAAAGGGGAAAACGCGGCCAGCTCTCGCCCGGTGAGAAGCTTGGCATTACTGCCGGAGCGGGGCTCGATCACAATCTCCGACTCTCCGAAATCAAGCGGCACCAGAACCTCCCTGGGTTCGGGAACAACCGGCTCGGGAACAACCGGCTCGGGTTCTATTTCGGCAGTCGGGGCCTCTTGCGGAACAGATTCCACGTCCTCAGGGCGGGGCTCCGGTTCCACCGGCGCTTCCATAGCCACAGCCCCTGAACTGGATATGCCTCGCTGCGCAGCCCTCTCCATCGCCACTTCACGAAGAGAACGGGTACTCGAAGGGGGAGCCGACCGGGGAACAATGGCGTCTTCGCCATTGATATCTCTGAGGAGAGTTGAAAGCGCGTCTTTGACCGTCTGCGCCTTCTGGCGAACGAGTCCGGCCGGCCTTGAACCGTCTGAAACCCCGACTAAAATGAACCGGTTGATGATCTCCCGAAGGTAGACAAGCCGTCCCTCCCCGAAGTGAAGGCTTTCCATGCTCCCGGTTTCACCGAGTTGAGACACCAGAGCCCGCATCGCCCCACTTGCTCCGGCGACAAGGGCGGAAATCACTTCAATAGTGACATCTGACTCGGAGGAAATCCCCGCAACGAGTGAGCCACTGCGGTCGACAACCAGCGCCGTGGAAAGTCCCGCGTCTTCCGCGAACTCCCGCAACAGATCATCGGCACGTTCCGCGACCTCGCTGCTGATCTCGAGAGGAACAGCGGCAGTATAGTCGGTGTCAGCCACCTCATTGCTTTCTCGTCCAGCCATGTTGTTTTCGGAATCTGGATTGGGGGCACTTTTCGCCACCAGGGAAATCCCCGTCAGGAGGAAGGATTTAAGGTGAGGGCCGCCCTCCGCTCGCCATTGGCGTTCGTGACCCTTTTATCTTGAACGTTCGAAACGTGAAAACGTTTGAGAATCTCTCCGGATAAATAGTCGAGAGTGGCGAAAACCTGATACCCCGATGCGGCACAGGCCAGAAAAGAAGGGCCTTTTACCCGAAAATACTCATCAAGTTTCTCCGGGGAAATCGCCTTCTGGTGATCCCGCTTATTATACTGGTAGGCCACCGGAACCAAATCCGGGTGTAAATTGTTCATCATCAGGGCATCACGATAACCCTGATGCGCGACCAGATTCGACTCGAATCGATCCGGCGATGAGTCGGCAACAAAAACAATCCCGTCCGCTCCGGCCATGACCGCTCTTCTCGTTTCCGCGAGAATCTCCTGACCTGGTACGGTGTAGAGTTGGAAGCGGGTCCGGTATCCGGCTATTTCGCTGGCATTCACCGGGAGGAAGTCAAAACACACCGTCCGGTTAAGTTCCGTTGAAATGGAGACAAGATCGCCCCGTGCTGCAGGGTCCAGACGACGATGAAGGTAATGCAGATTGGTTGTCTTTCCGCCACCGGGAGGCCCGCAATAGACGATCTTGAACTGAATTTCGCGGGAATCGTGTCGGACGAGTGCCATGAGTTAATCCTCCAGATTGATCAGACTTCTCGCCACGAGGATGAGTTTCTCACGAACACCGGGCGGAAAGGCAGCGCTCTCGTGATGGACGGTGACACAGCATTCACCCTCAAGAAACAAACTCACGATACCCCTGTCAGTGTGAAGGGTGAAAGTCCTCGCCTCAGGCAAGCCGGTGAGTTTGGCCAGGTTCCGGAGCGTGGTAACCATCTCACGAGCCTCATTACCGATGCGACTTTCCTCGCTCCGCGAAGCCTGCACCAGCTTGCCCGGGGTAGAGAGCGCGCAGCTGCTGATCCCGGGAAGACCCACGACACGCCGGGCCACCTTTGAAAGGGTGAAGGGCTCACTGGTGGAAAAAATGGCCTTCAACTCAAGATCCTTCAAGTCAAAGGCATGATCTGCAGAAGGCGGCGGCGAGACGGCCGACGGAGCAACTTCGACCACTTCCTTCAGGGCAAATGGAGCGGGTGCCACCGTCTCAGGAACTGGTTGCGGCGCGGGCGCCTCGGCCTGACTCCTCACGGAGGTGAATCCGGAAACCGCATTCACCGGGGAGGCAGCCCCGTTGCTGGCGGGAGTCTGCACCGGGTCCTCAATACGGGGAACCGGCACAGGCTTAGAGGCGGTTGGTTCGATCGTCCAACTGACTTCCGGGACCGCTTTCTTAGCGACCGGGGCAACTTCAGGCTCCACCGGCACAGGAAAAGGCTCAAACACGGCAAACTCCATCCCCTGCCCCTTCCCGGAAACAGGTTCCGGCAACGGCTGCGCAACTGGAGTCTGAATCTCCGGCACTGACTCAAAGGGAGAGTCCCCGGCAAACGGGGCGGAAAAGTTCCCCCAGGGTGTGGACTCCTGCGCCTCGGAGGCTTTGCTGATCATGCTTCCGAATCCTTCGAAGACCGGTGGCGCGGGAGAAGTGTCAGCGCTTTCCGACTTTGCCCCGGCGGACGCTACCGCGCCCCCGTGGAACATCGTCCCCCAGACCCCCTGGGGTTCCTCCAATTTCTCACCGGAAACCGGAGCACTCGGGAACGGAATCCCGGAATCCGCAGCGGCCCCTTTGGAGAACAAGGTAGTAAATCCGTGTTTGCTCTCGAAAGGATTATCGCTAAACACGGGGCTCTTTTCATCGACCGGTTCTCTCAACCCGTCGGATCCGCCCGCTCCGAAAACCGATGCCGGGGGACTCGTCTCAAATCCGTGCGATCCTCCGGCAAAACTTTTCCCTCCGGCTTCCGTTCCCGCCGACGACGGAGGCGCGTCGAATCCACCTCCGATCTTCATGCCATTGGGCGCGCCGGAGACGGCCGGCCCGGATGCGACCGCAGGGGTCCCGGCACTCTGAGTTTGGGAGGAAAATGGATTGTCGCCAGCCCCTTTCGGTCCTGTCGGCCACGGCTTCGGATTCCCGGCCGCGGGCTGTGGTGTCTCATCTTTCATGGCAATGGGCTTCGCGGTTTCGGCCTTCGGCTCTAAGGCGGAAACCGGAGACCAGAATGGATTGTTGGCGGCGGCATTCGCGCCGTTTGCGTCTGAGGCGCGACTCCCGGTCGTCGCCGACGTCGCCCGCGCCGATGCTGGAGCTGGATCCGAAGCGTGTGACGCAGGCGAGGAAAGACCCAATCGTGGCGGCAGGGTCACCGTGGAGTCGTTCAAGGGCGTGATCTCCGCAGCGAAAAGCTCCGGACACAGTTGATAGAGGGTCGAAAGCCGGACATCGCGGTTCGCTTCCGAGACAAAAGGCACATGCACCTCTTTTTCCATCGGGATTCCGCTTCGCGCGGAAATTGCCGGGGGGATAAAGGCCAGCAACTCACTCGCCAGAAAGGCCTGATACGATCCCCCCGCGCCACTCGACGGAGGCCCGAACCCTCCGGAACCCGTCCGATCCGCCCCACTCTGACCACTAAGGGGAATGCCGGAGGCCCCCCCCTCTAGTTCCCCCTCGTCCGGAGAGAAAATATTTCGAAATGAAAAGGACATGATCGTCGGTCGGATGAGCTACACCTCTGAGGCGGACAAACTCGGCATCTCCTCCTTCCTCTGCAGTGCGCTTTGGAATTATGAAGATTTTAATAAACCCAGATTAAAATGCCTGTCTTGATTAATCAAGACATTTTTATAATTAAGATAACTTAATTATCTTCACCCCTTCTGAACCTTCTTTGGCGAAGCCTCAGAGAACCCACCACAGGACCCCGACGAGAACGCCGTTGTTGATCGCGTGAGCAACCATCGGGGCGATGAGCGAATCCCTCCATTCCCGGAGCAGGGAAAAACCGATCCCGATTCCGGCGAGGGCGGGAATTGCATAGAAGCCCTGGGGATGCAGGGCCGCAAAAATCACTCCGGTGAGCAGGGCCGAGGGGAAAAAGCGGAAGCGCCCCCGGAAGTAGCGCTGCAAGGCTCCCCGGAAAAATAGTTCTTCAAAAAGCGGGGCGAAGCCGGAGGCGAGAAAAAGGCAGGCCAGGCGGGTCCAGATCGAACCACCGTAGATCCAGCCAACGATCGGATGGGTCTCAGGACCAACCGGCGCGTCCCCGCCCGCCAGATCAGAAGTGCCCTCAAGTTGCCCCCCGAGGAGCGTCAGGATCAAGGTGAGAAAGATGCCGATCGACGCGATGGCGAGCACTCCCGGATAACCGACCACACCCGCACCGATTTCCCGCCACCATCCTTTTCCCCGATGGAGACCCGCCGCGGCGGAAAAATCGTGCCAGGCCACCCCACGAAAGGTCGGCCAGAGCAGGGGAATGACGACCGCCGCTCCGTAGCTGATCAACGAGAGCGAGGAATGCCAGTAAACAGACGCCAGGGAGCCGACGGTCATGATACCCAGGTAGAGGGCAAAACACTCCAACATAATACCCACCGGCTTCCTCGCCGGATCGAAGGCATTTACGGCACGCCCGATTTTGACGTGCCTTAGGTAAAGGATCAACAAGACGGCACCGGCAACGAGTCCCAGACTACCCGCCATCACGAGCAACCCCATTGTGCCCAGAACCACGAACGCTCTCGTCCGGATCTCCTGATCCAGCGGAGGCGGCGCGAGTCCGGGGTCGCGGGCAAGATCCGCGAACCATCCCAGATGGGTCCGCAGGTCTTCGCGTCCTTCCGCACTGACTCCGTCCGAGACAGCCTCTTTCGTGACGGCGGCGAGATCGGGAGCAACCGTTTCGGATAGGCGAGTCAAGGTTTCGCCCGCCCGGGGAGATTCCGGAGCTATGAAACTTTCGAGGAGAGCCAGCGCGGCGATCGAGCGATCATCCGCAGCCATCCCGGCGAGATCGTCCAATGCGTCGATCGACGCGTCGGGATTCAACTTCGCCGTGGCAATGACGATCTGTCCCTGCATTTTGAGCAGCGCCAGGTCGCTTTGATCCAGCGCCGTCACTTCCTCCACCTCCCCTCCCCCATTGTCGACGGGCGGGGCGAGCGACAGGAGCCAGCCTAAGGGGATGAGGGAAAAAACAATCAGAGGCCAGCACCACCAGGCCGGCTTGCGCTCGGGAGCGGGTGGAGGCGAAGAATCGCGGAAGGGGCTCGACTCGTCAGACGGCGGGAAAGTTTCAGGCATTCGAACAGGGTTGGGTCGGGCATTAAACCCTGTTGCGTCCGCCACCCGGAAAAGGGAGGCGGAGGCAATCCGAACTCACTTTGCCTTCACGTCGTAGCAGACGATGTACTCCTGATCACGGAGGTAGAGCTTTCCTCCAATGACGAGCGGATGAGTCCAGACCTTGCCTTTCGGATTTCGGTTCGGGCTCTGGGGATCGAGTTTGAACTGGCCCTTCTGCTTGTACTCCCTGGAATCAATTTCGACGAGGGTGACCGTGCCGTCATCTTCGTTGAGAGCATAAAGGTGACCGTCCGCCACGTGCACTGATCCCTTCAGAGTGAACTGGCCCTTCTCGTTCCACACCATCTCGCCGGTCTTCCAATCCTGACAAATCAATCCTTTGGCATCGGAAAATCCGTAGAGGTAATCACCGACTTTGATGACACCGCCATGGTGGTTGACCATGGTCTTGTTTTCCCAGACATCGCTTGCCTGGTTGTCTGCACTGATGCGGATTAGTTTACAACCAACGCCATAGCCGGAAGAAATGTAGATCTCATTTTCGGAAATGATCGGGGTGGGAATCACCGCCGTTTTTCCTCCCCACGGCGAAGTCCAGATGACCTTACCATCCTCGGCCCCGACTCCGACGAGCTGCTGCTCGAACAGTTTCACATACTGTCTCGTGCCGTTGATCTCGGTGGGAATAATCGTCGCATACTCCGCTTTTCCCGGCTTAAGGTCGGTCGCTGCCCAGATCACTTCACCCGTGAGTTTGTCGAGAGCGACCATGCCGGCCTCCTGCCCGCCCGGCGCGAGAATCAGCTTCGATCCGTCGACTAGCGGAGACTCGGAAAACCCCCAGCCTCCCGAAGTTCCCTTGAAGTCATCGACGAGGTGTTTTTCCCAGACCTTCTTACCGGTCTCGGCACTCAGGCAAACCACCGCCCCTTTAGGGTCGATTCCGTAAACATGCCCGTCCGAATAGGTCGGCGTGCTACGCGGTCCATGCCCCCAACCGGCATTATAACCCGCCTGATCATCCTTGGAGACAGCCGTGGCCCAGACTTCCGCGCCGGTCGAAATATCGACGCAGACGACGGTGACATCCTCGCCCCGTGTCCCCATCGTGTAGAGACGGCCGTCAACCACGCTAAAGCCGGAATAGCCCATGCCCGCCTTGTCATAGGACCATAGTTTGGCCGGGCCTTCGGAAGGCCATGCGGTTAGCAGGCCGGTATCCGGAGAGATCCCGTCTCCTTTGGGTCCGCGGAAGGCAGGCCATTGTGAACCGCCTGCCGCGCCTTTTTCGACCGAAGCGATAAACTGCTGATCTTCCAGGCTCAGCGAAATCACCTCGATCTGGGCCGTATTGCCGTTGGCCAGTTTGATGTGGGCCTTCCCATCCTCGACCTTGATCAATTCGGCTTCGATGGTTTTACCAGTGGCTGCCTGTTTCCAGGTTCTTGCGGAAAGGGGCAGAGTCAGGGAAAAGAGCAGGACGGCTACGGGAAGAAAAGGTCTCATGGTCGGAAAATCGGTGAATGGAGGAGAAAACGCAAGTCACGTAATAGCGAGTTCCCCCGCGAAAGTCACGTCTCTTCTGACTTCATCGCTTTTTCCAAACCTTCACGTAGTCGATCTCGAACTCTGCTGGAAACTTCGTTTCCGGCGCGGGCGCTTCAGCCCATCCCCCGACCGCGAGATTGACGAGCAGGAACATCGGCTGGTCCGGCACCCGGTCGCTGTTCACCTGGTGGCGCTCGACCCCGTCGACATACCAGCGAATTGTCCCTTTTTCCCACTCGACCGCCATGGTGTGAAATCCGTCCGAGAAGTCGACTCCCTTGAATTCTCCCGTGGTGGCGAGGGTTTTCCCCTCCGGATTCTCCGGGTCCGACCAGTGATGGGACATATAAACCTTGTCAGGTTCCTGCCCGAGAATTTCGAGCACATCAATCTCCGGAGGCCAGGCCGGCGGATCGGGCAGCATCCAGAAGGCGGGCCAGAGCCCTTTCCCCGCCGGCACCCGGCAGCGGATTTCGAAGCGTCCGTACTGCTGCGAGAACTTCCCCGAGGTCGTCATCATCCCGGAACGATAATCCCGTTTTGCGCCGTCGTAGAAAGCGGGGACATTCTCGCAATGGATTTTGAGGACTCCTTTCTCCATGCTGAACGCCTTCAGGATGTAGGCCTGGAGTTCGTCATTCCTGACGATGCCCCAGGGATCTTTCGGGGTCCATTTGGAGTAATCCAGTTTCTCCCCGTCGAATTCATCGACGAAAGTCAGTTCCCATCCGGGTAGTTCATCCGCCGCGCGGGAGGGAACCGCCGACAGCACGGCGGCGACGAGGAAAAAACCGAGGAGATAAAAAGAACGTGCCATCGCGTACGGGCAGTGAGGGACAGGCCGGGATCTAATAATCCTTTTCACGCCAGGTGATCAGCTGCGGACTCTCGTGATTGCCCTCCTTTTTCAGGATCCCGCGTCGGTCCAGAAACTCATCGATCACCGCGAGGCTCGCCTCATACGAGACAGGATCCACGTTGAGATTGAAGAAATGGTGGTCGCGGCCTTCGAACTCAATGTAGTCGCAGGGGTTCTTTTTCCGCTCCATCTTCGCCGCAAACTCGGCCGCGTCTTCGTGGGGAACAAGCCGGTCCGCCGTGCCGTGGATGAGAAGCATCGGAGGTACACCCGAATCAACGTGCCGGGAAAGCGAAAGGAGCCTGGCCTCAGCCGCATCGGCAAAAGCGTCATATCCGTAGCCGCCCTTGTTCACCTCGATGATGGAACTGACTAATACAGCGGCATTGGGCCTCGTCTCAAGCGGATCGGACTCTGCCGCGAGACCGGATGTCGGGATCCCCATGAGCGCACAAGCCGCGATGTTACCCCCGGCACCCGCGCCGACGGCGATGACGCGATTCCTGTCGAGATGAAGAGGCTCCGCCTGCTGCCGCGTGTATCGAATTGCCGCAAGACCGTCCTGCAGTGACTGCAGCGGCTTCGACCCCGGATGGGAAGCGCGATTCCGATATTCCACAAGGCCGCAAACCGCACCCCGCTCCACGTAATACAGAGCCTGTGGTGCAAACTGGATCACATTACCCCTGTCCCAGGCTCCGCTGTTGAAGAACAGAAAAACGGGACGCGGCGGCCCTTCTTTAAAATCCTTCGGAAGGAAGAAATGAATGGAGAGTTCATCCCCGTCCTGGAGACTCTTGTAGGGCAGGGTTCGGGCGCTCTTCAAGAGCAGTTTTTCCCGCTCATTCATCCATTTAAACCCCTTGTTCATGAATCGGATTCCCCTGCCTCCGACGAGGGTAGGATGGGAGGCATTTTATTCAAGCGGCAAGTTGGGCTCTGCCCTGATCCAGGACAACTCCCTCATACCGATGTCCCTGCGCGACGGAGGGGCCCTCACAAAAAACTCTGCCAAACCACGAAGCCCCCGATCAGGAGCACCATGACCGCAAAGACCTGGCGAAGCCGCGCCACCGGAAGCCTCGAAGCAAAGAGACTGCCGAGGATGACGCCGGCTGCGGCGATCCCGGCAAAGGTGAGCGCAAGAGTCCAGCGCGGTGGGGCCTCTCCGTAATGACTCAGAAATCCGGCGGCGGAGTTGAAGGTGATAACAGCGAGTGAGGTGCCTGTCGCCATGCGCATCGGAAGTCGCGCAAACTTCACCAGCGCGGGCATGAGGAGAAAGCCGCCCCCGACTCCGATAAAACCGGTGAGCACCCCCACTCCCAGTCCGGCAAGGAGACATCGCACGGGTTTACATTCGGCGAGCATCTCCGGCTCTTTTTTCGCCCCTATCAACATGTTGAGCGCGACCACCAGCATGAGCACGGCAAAGATCAGCATGAGGACGCGACCGGAGACTAGCGGAGTCAGATAGGCTCCGCCCGTGGCTCCCGCCATCCCGGAAAGCGCGAACATCAGGGCCGCCTTCAGGTGAAATTCACCGGATCTAATTCGCTGCACTGCTCCGACGAGGGCGGCGACACCGACCACAAAGAGGCTGATTCCAACGGCGTCCTTCGGTGCCAAACCGGCCAGATACACAAGAACCGGCAAAGTGATGATGCTTCCCCCGGCCCCGGTGAGACCGAGGGACAATCCGATCAGGGCGGCTCCGAGGAGGGAAAGCGTGTTCATCGTACTGAAATGTCCGGTCGCGGGGGCACTTATTCGAATTTGATGTAGGCGTAGCCCTGAAGTTGCAGATCGATCAGACGGGGAAAAGCTCCTACGACCGTTTTTACTCCCGGCAAAAGCTCTGTCAACTCGACCCCTTTTTGCTTCATCGTGCTTTCGCAAAGTTCTATTTGCACCCCTCGCTCGATGAGTGCGGCGAGGATCACTTGATTCGGGTTTTCTGCCACGGCCCCCAAACGTTCGCGGGTGACCTCATTCACCAGAGCAGTGATAGCACCGCTGTGAAAAACCAGGGAGAGATGCACCTCCTTCGAGGCAATGCCCTGCTTTTCGTAGGTATCCATCAGTTTGTTGGCATAGGACAACCCCTTGTTCAGCCCCTCATGGAGCGTTTCATCAGACACCTGATAGACGATGCGTAAGTTCTCGCGAACCTCCAGCGGGATGGAGGAGGACGCAGGATCAGCAGCTTGCAGATGAGTGCTGAAACCCTGGGCCAGACAGCACAGGAAGGAGAGAATGGAGGCTATTTTCATTGGGATATATTCCGTTGGCGTCGATCAAGTGAAGTAAAATTGGAAGAGTCACGATGCGATTCGCCCTTAAGCGATTCCTCGCAGCATTCCGTGCCAGTAGAATTCGGGCAGGAGCCATTTCTTCAAGAAATACATACTGTAGCGTTCTTTGCTCTGATCGAAGGGGAAGGTTTCCTGCGGCTTTTGGTCGTAGTCGAATTCCGCCATGACGAGGCGACCGCGTGCAGTGACGATGGGGCAGGAAGTGTAGCCATTGTAGACGGCAGTGAGTGCCTCGCCCTTCATCGCGGAGAGTAGATTTCGCACAAGTACGGGAGCCTGTTTACGGATGGCGGCACCTGTCTTGCTGGTCGGCAGACTGCTGGCATCACCTAGGGAAAAGACATTCGAAAAACGGGGGTGCCGCAGAGTGAACTTATCAACTTCGACCCAGCCATCGGCGTTGGCGAGCGGGCTGGCTTTGACGAAATCAGGCGGCCCCATCGGAGGCGTGACGTGAATCATGTCATAAGGAATGACGTGCTGCTCCTTCGTGTCGAGATTCTCAAACACCGCCTCCTTCGCGTCGGGCCTCAGCTCGATGAGATTTTGTCTGAAATTCGTCTGGATGGACCGGTCCGCGACGTGCTTTTCCAAAGTCTTGCGGTACTTCTCGACCGCAAACAAGTTGGCTAGGGCCGTCGTGAAGATGACTTCAGTCTGTGCCCGCAGTCCCTCCCGCCTCAACCAGTCTTCGGCGAGATACATGATCTTTTGTGGTGCACCTCCGCACTTGATGGCTCCAACCGGATGCGTAAAAAGAGCGGTTCCCCGTTTGAACTCGCGGAGCGTTTTCCAGGTGTAGTCAACATGCTGATAGGAGTAGTTGCTGCACACACTTTTACTTCCAATGGACTCTTTGAGGCCGGGGATTTTACCCCAGTTGATCTGAATCCCCGGAGCGACCACAAGCCAGTCGTAGGAGATCGTTTTCCCATCGCGTGTCAGGACTCGATTTTCCTCCGGTTCGAAACCTGTGACGGCATCGCGCACCCAGGTGACGCCCCGCGGAATGAGCGTAGCCTCATTCCGCTCGGAGCGTTCCTTGGGGAAGATGCCTCCACCCACCAGTGTCCAGAGGGGCTGGTAGTAGTGTTTGTCGGAGGGTTCAATGAGGGCAATGTCGCTGCCGCCAATTTTACGGGCGAGGCGGGCCGCGACGGTGATGCCGGCAGTGCCACCTCCGACAATGAGGACTCTATGATGGACGGAGGATTTCATATTGCGATGGGTCTATTTTTAGAGATTCACCCAAGCAAATTCGGAGGAATATCTCCAAACGCCCCGTTCACATAAACGACGTTCCGTCCTTCGCTGAGGAGATAGGGCACCGCAAAGCTTGCCCGCAGACCACTTCCGCAATGCACATAGAGCGGTTGAGACTTCGGAACTTCAGCGAGCCGGGCGGCGAGTCGGGTGTAGGGAACGTGGAGCGCTCCCCGCACATGGGAGGCCGCATATTCAACCGTCCCCCGCACGTCAAGAACCGCCGCATCAGGATGGGCTTCGAGGGCTCCGGCCAGTTCTGATGTGGTGATGCGGGTAGTACTTACGATGAGGCTGGAATTTTCCGAAAGCGCCTCGGCCGAGGGGATCCACGCCACCACCTTGTCCAAGCCGATCCGCACGAGTTGGCGCACGGCCTCGTCCACCTCGGACTCGTCATTGACCACAAGGAGGATGGAAGCGTTTTCGTCCACATACGATCCGGCGACGATGGGGAGTTTTCCGCCCACCAACGGAGCAAAAAGCGATCCCTTGAGATGGCGATCCATGAAGGCCACCCGATCATTCCGGAGGTCAAGGATCGCGTAGTCTCCGACCAGGGCGGGAAGCTCGTTCGCAGCGAGGCGGCGGGGCCGGGGCAACTTGCCGTCGGGAAGGAGAGCCGGACCTTTCTTATTGTCCCGCTTCATCCGCGCAAAATAGAGCGGCGGTTCCGGCTGCCCCGAAAGGATCTCGCGTACAAACCCGTCTTCGCTGCCCTCGAGGGCCTCGCGGAAGGGTCCGTTAAAGCGGCGCTCGTATCCGAGCACACTCACGGGAACGGCTCCGAGCGCTTTGCCACAGGCACTGCCCGCTCCATGGGCGGGGAGGATCTGCAGATGCTCCGGCAATGAGGCGGTGTTGCGCAGGCTAGCATACAGCGTCCGCGCACTTGGCTCCATCACTCCCGCCTGACCGGCGGCACTTTCGAGCAGGTCGGGACGGCCCACGTCGCCAACAAAGAGGAAGTCCCCGCTCAACAGGCCCATGGGCTCATTGGCACCCCCACCGAGATCGGTGACGAGAAAGCTCATGTGTTCCGGGGTATGCCCTGCCGTGAGCAGAGCCTTCAGTTCGATATTGCCGACACGAAAGCTGTCGCCGTCGTGCAGGAAGCGGGCATTGGGAAGATCCTTGGCCCATTCGAACTGCCAGTCCGGTCCGCCTTCCGCCGAGAGATAGCCGACCACTCCGTGATGTTCCATCAGTTCACGTGCTCCGCTGAGGTAATCGGCATGAATGTGGGTCTCCGCCACGGCGGTGATTTTCAGATCGTTCTGAGCCGCGACCTCAAGGTAGCGATCAATATCCCGTTCGGGATCGATCACGATGGCCTCACCGGTGCGCTGGCAACCGATCAGGTAGGCGTTTTGAGCGAGAGAAGAGTCGGTGATTTGTCGTAAGAACATGATTTTAAAAGGGTAAAGGTTTTTTAAATTTGGCTTTCACTTCGAAGTCGAACAGGAACCGGTGTTACAGAGGGATTGGCCGTTAATCCGGTTCCACGGCATTTTGGACATCAGAATCGCCATTCCACACCAGCCCGTGCTGCCGGCGAAAATCAGGCCTGCCCCGAAGAAGGCGGAAAGGAAAACCCAGTTCGGATGCACCGTGAGCGAAAGGACCACTCCCGTCAGCACGCCCAGACCGATGACGAGTTGCACCTGCTGCATCAGGGGAAACACCTTCTTATCGGCGCGCCCCACCGGATGCCCCGCTTCCTTCCAGGCGAGAATGCCTCCTTCGAGATTCTGAACGTTGGTAAAACCCTGAGACTGGAGCTTCTCCATGGCCTGTCCACCGCGTTTGCCACTGCGGCACATGACGATGAGAGGCTCGTCACGGGAAATCTCATTTATCTGCTTCTCCAGCTCGCCCAGAGGAATCAAGCGGGATCCGGTAATATGCTCTTCGGCATGCTCAACCGGTTCCCTGACGTCCACCAGGTAACATTCCCCGCGGTCGAGCCGGGATTTGAGATCATGAGGGGTGATTGTCGGGGGTGAAGTATTTTTCATTGCGTTGATTGGGTTTGTGTTTGATCTTTTATTAACGATTTAATTTATATCGCTATATAACGATATAGCAAATTATTTCTTCATTATTCCCATGAAAAAATCCACCTCCCCTGCCAAGCAGCTCTCCGATACCGCTCTGGAGCTCATTGCGACCCGATTTCGGGCCCTCTCGGAGCCGATGCGCCTGCGTCTCCTTAATCTGCTCATGCAGGGGGAGCACAGCGTCGGCCAGCTCGTCGAGGCCTCCGGTTCCAGCCAGGCAAATGTTTCCAAACACCTCTCACTCCTGCGCGAGGCAGGCATGGTCGGGGTGCGGAAGGAAGGCCTCACCTCGATCTGCTTCATCGCAGATCCCCTCGTCAATGAGCTGTGTGACATGATGTGCTGCCGGTTACGCGAGGAAATGGAGGACAAGGCGAGGTCTCTGACCGCTGGTCTCGGGTAATCACTGGGGGAAGGGATGATTTTCCCTTCAGAGTTTTAAGCGGAGATCAGAGGATCAGTCGAACTGGAGCCGGTCTGGAAAGTAGCGTTGCCTCTTCCGCCGGGGCCCGCCATGGGGTGATACCCTTCCGCGAGGAGCCTAGGCCGGGAACAGGAGGTGCCTGACCGCGTCCACGATTCACTAGCGCTCCGTACCCGTATGAGAAGGGCCGTTCGCCCGTCATCCAGTCCAGGCCGGACTCTCACTGATTCGGAACAGCCGCGGAGTTTGGCACAATTCCCTCCGGTAACTCAATCCAGGCGAGAATACCCGCATCCTTGTTCTCCGCAGCATCGAGATCGAGCACGGGACCGAGTGTGCTGATCTTTTCGGGGGCGAGCGAATCCCACTTCCAACCGAGCCACGATCCATCCACTCGCTGGACCGCTCCAAAATACTCCGTTGCCTTCATCGCAATCCACGGCCCGGTTTCTTTTGCCAAAGCATTCTTGCCAACTCCACCAAATGTAGCTCCCCAGAGTTTTCCCTGCCCATCGTAGAGAAGTACCTCCCCCTTGTCGGTCCGAAAGCCAAACCCGGCAACAATCTCGACGATTCGCTTTCCTTCCAAACCCTCGAATGTAACGGGTCCGTTGTTGGTACAATCCCAACCGAGAACCGTTCCTTCTGTTGTGAGAAAGGCCAAGGAACTGGTTCCTACGGCGCTAACGATTTCATGGCCTTCAAGAAATTGGGGCGGTGGCGGCCCGAATCCGCCCGGCATGTTGAAGGCCTCAAAACTGCCGTCTTTGGATAAAACCAGGCCCCATCGGTGGGAATAGACGAGCGCCATTTGATCCTTTATTCTGCGGGCGTCAAAGATCTCCGTTCCGTCAAACTTATAAACCTTTCGGTCCCGTCCGAGGTAGCCGGGTAGGTCACCGGTGGTAGCAATGGCACCACTTTTCACTTCGTAGACTTCAATCTTCGAAATGTCAGAGAAGTCCAGAATAACGAGGTCGCCTTCTTTTCTCGTTGCTACCAAGACCCGGCCGCGGTTTAGCTGAAGAAACATGTCCACACTCACGTAATCCTTGTACTTGGCTGCTTTGCCGGGTACTTCAAGATCCGCCCCGGGTAGCGGTCCTCCCCAGAGTTTCAGTGAACCCCCGATCTGACGCGCCTGACTCAGCCACGCTGGAATCGCGGTCGAGGCTTCTCCGGGGTTTCCCGGGGGTGCGCCAGGTGGCGGGGTAGCTACTAAAGTCGAAGCCAGTCCCACCGAAAGCTTCTCCCGATACGCTCGCACCGACTTCGCGTCCGCAATGCGGTCAGCTTTGGCGAAGTCCGATTCCAACTGGGCCAGTCGCTTTGCCAACGGCTCCACGAGAGCGGTCAGATTCTCCGTCTGTTTTGTGATGAGTTTTGCATGGGCCTCACGGTAGATTCCCCGCATCGTTTTCAAACCCGGCAGAGTTTTCTCGTCGTCACTCCCGGGGATCGTCTGCTGGAACACGACATGCTCCTGTTCGGTATCAAGGGCGAGGATGTTGTCGAGATTGCCGGCCGCCTTCTCCTCTGCGATCATCTTCTTGAGACGATCAAGGTAGCCCGCATTCAAGGTTGCCACATCGGCTTCAAACGGAGCCGTGACCCGCTCGGCCTTCAACGCATTAAACTGCGCATCCAGTGCCGCTAGTTCGGCGGGAAGTTTCAATTCAGGCTCCTGGGCCTGTACCCCGTTGAAGGCGAATGGCAGGGTGAAGGCGAAGGCAAAGGCGGAGAATCCCCTCAATCTCCCCGTCACGAAGGTTTCCAACTTTCCAAAACTGATGACGAACAGGCCAGTCAATCTTCGCGTGAACATGGGTGCGAGATTAGCAATTCGGGTCCTCTTGGCAAGCCAAACTCGTGGTATCCAATCCCTTACATCGTGTTACATTCACCGATGCAATCGTCCCGCCTCCTCCGCGGCCTCTTGACGTTCCTCGTCTTTGCGCCATTGCCTCCTTTACTCGCTCAAAAGGCCCAACCCGACAATTCCATCCGGGTGACCCTTGAATCCGCCTATGAGGCCTGGAGAGCGGCGACCGCCTCGGGTGACCTCGCGAAGTGGGAGGAGGCGACGGCCTTCACCCGTCAGATCGAAACACGGAACCGGATTGTTTCGCAAAAACTTCCCTTCCCGCAGGCCCTTTTTGATGACCCGGTCGATGCGCCTTCCCTCGGCGGATTGATCGCCCTCGGAGTTCTTTCCACCGGAGAGACGGCCACCTCGACCTATTTCGGCAAGGCAAACTTCGGCTCCGAGCCGGGGGTTGCGGTCTCTGACAATCTGATCGTGCTGCACTTCCTGCGGGAGGAGGGCCGATGGAAGTTCGACAGCCTGCGGCTCGTTAAAATCGGGAATGACGGCGAGGTACTCCTCCAGATTCGCAACGCCGACTTTTCCTTTTTGCAGGGAGATGAGTTCCAGCCCGCCCCGCAGCTCCCTCCCGTGGTCCAGGCCGTTGAGACCCCGCAATTGGTTGCCGAGGCCTGGATCGACGCGACGGGATATGAGGTGACCCTCACCGTGAACGGACATCCCTGCGGTTCTTTCAGGAATATCAAAACCTCGGAACTCGTTATGGGCGGGGTGAAGCGCGGTCAAAATACGGTAAAGATCGAAAGCCGTCTCCTCGAAGGCACCGCCGGCGGCACGCCAAAAGTGGAAGTCGCCCTCTATGCCGCCGAGAATCCAGATGGACAGGCTCAACGGGTCTATCATTTCCGTCCCGGGACAACCGTAGCTCCTGTGGTGACCGAGTATTTCACGCCCCAGTAAACAGGCAGACCAACAACCCGCACGACCGAACGCCCTGTAGGGCAAGCGCTCCGCTTGCCGCAGACGAATCTTCGACCAACACCGGATTAATCCTCCCCGGTCAATCCCGCATCAGGACGACCCGGAATCCGACATCGTATCGATCTTCGGCCGAAGGTCTCGCTGCCATCCGATTCTCAATGGAAAGGTCGAATTGCGAGGAACGGTTCCAGGCACCGCCGCGCAGCACTTTCCGGTCGGTTCCCACCCATTCCGGGGTTGCCGTGGACCCTCCTTTTTGGATCCGGTTCATGATCGTTTGCGAGTACCAGTCACTGACCCATTCCCACACGTTTCCTCTCACATCGTAAAGGCCGTATTCGTTCGCGGCCAGTGAACCGACCGGCGCCGGAGACTTTTTCCGGTCGAAGAGACTCGAGATGGCCCCGTCGAGTTTCTGCTCGCCGACGAGTTCGCTCCACTCCTCATCCGTCGGCAAACGGTAACGATATCCCTCGGGCAGGGTGCCTAGAGACTTTTCCTGGGCGCTGAGTGCCTCGCAGAATTTCACCGCCTCGTACCAGGTCACGCTGTCGACCGGGTGATTCGGGGCCTTGAAATAGCTGGGATTGGTCCCCGCGAGCTTCTGATAGGCTTCCTGCGTGACTTCATGCACTCCGGCCCAGCCGCCCAGCGGGGCGATCCATGCCATCTCCATGCCCACCCCGTTTTTGAAGCTCCGGTTCGTCGTGGGAGCCGGGTCATAGGTAAGGGTGACGGAGAAATCGAGTGAACCTCCCGGTTCAACCGTTCCGGAAACCGAGGAGGAGCGGTGCTGCTCTTTGCTCAGTTCAAAGGTGTAGTCCCCCGGCGGCACCACCGAAAGGGTCAAGGGAGTCCTTCCCAGCGGCATCCCTCCGGAAACCACCGCCGCCCCCACCGGCTGGCTTTCCAGAGTAACGGAACCATAGTCAAAATGGAAATCCACCCCGTTCGATCCGGCGTTCGGGTCCACGTAATGGCCCTTCTCGATCGAGCCGAGTCTGGGATGACGGGCTGAGAACTGGTAATCCCCCTCGGGAAGCTCGATCTGGAAGGGAGTGGTCTGCTGTCCCTTTCCCAGCTTTTTGTCCCCCAAAAAAACTTCCGCACCCGACGGATCGCTGGTGAAGGAAACAAGCGACCTTTCCCAGGAAAACTGCAGGTCCTGGGTTAATCCGCCGCTCACGTCAACGGTCCGGCGGATCGGTTCCCAGTCACTGTATCGCAATTCGATGCCATGCTTACCCGCAGGCAGACCCGACAGGTTCACGGGAGTCATCCCGGCCTTGCGGGGTTTTGCCTCCCCCGTCTGGATCCATACCTCAGCCCCGCTCGGGTCGCTGGTGAGATTCAGCCCGCCCTTCGCAAAGACCGCGGAAACGGAAGTGCTGCGATTATTTTCCACCCGGACAAACTGGGAATTGGCTGGCCAGCCCTCAATCGCCATGAGGACCTGATATTCCCCCGGATCGAGTTTGTCGATTTTCTCCGGAGTAACTCCGACCTTGATCAACTCCTCCGGTTTCTTCTCCCGGGTCTTGATCAGCTTGTAGTCCGCCCCCTGAGGTTCACTCACCACCTCGATCTCACCGGAACTCTTCGCCAGATCGATGCCGAAGAGGCTTTGCGGGATTTCACTGTCCACCGTGACGGCCTGGGACACCGTTTCAAATCCCTCCAGCGAAGCGACCAGTTCATACTCACCGAAGGGTACGCCGGTGAACGTGGCCGGACTGGTCTGCTCCTTCATCGAGCCCAGCTTGACCGTCGCCCCCTCCGGCGAGGTGGAGACGATGACGGTCCCACGGGCCTCCTCGAGACGTTTCTCGATCAGGGGCAAAGACGCGAGCGCGTCAGGATTCTTCGGATCGATATCGCGGACCTCTTCAAAGATCCGTTTTGCCTCGAACCATTCGCCTCCGGCGACGGCGATGCGCGCCTCGGCAAGCTTCGTGGTGATGGCAAGATCCTGCGCCTGCCCTCTCTCCTCTTCCGAAACTTCAGGGGCGTCCCGATGACTGCTCCCAAAATACCAGCCGCCTCCCGCTCCCGCCAGCAGCGAGAAAAGGGCGATGGCAACCCAGACCGTGCGCGGGACCTTGGGCCGACGCGAGCGGGGCGCCTGCGGCGGCGGCAGATTGATCCTGGTGGTATCCCGGTTCATTGCAGAGGGAAATAATGGCGAAATGGGGATGGCCTCTGTCGATGGGTTATTACCCCCACGGCGCCAGAATATGGAAATTCCAATCGAGAGCACATGATCCCGCTTAATCCTTTTTTCCTCAACCCGTATTTTGTGACTGGTTTCCAGAGAAAGGCACAAAAAAAGAGCAGGGATCGCTCCCTGCTCTTTTTTGAAATCTGTGCTCCGGAAGCCAATCGCTCCGGAACCCGTGGCGCTTTAACCTCAGTCCTGTGAGCTGTCGCTCGGACGCCACTCTTCGGTGGCGAGGTTGAAGGCCTGCTCCAGTCCGACGAGGTCGGAGCTGGGACGAAGGGCATCGAAAGCCGCAGTCTCTTTCTTGAGCTGCTCTTCGGAGTATTCGGCCGCCTTGATCGAGAGACCGATACGGCGCTCGACTTTGTCGACTTTGATAACCCGTGCTTCGACTTCGTCGCCGACTTTGATGACATCCTTGACCTTGGCCACGTGATCTTCGCTGAGTTGCGAGATGTGCACCAGACCATCGATGTCGTCTTCCATCTGGATGAAGGCGCCAAAGCTGGCGATCTTCGCGACGGTTCCCTTGACGAGGTCGCCCACTTTGAAGCGGCTGTCGATCTCGCTCCATGGATCACCCTCAAGCTGCTTCACGCCCAGGCTGATACGCTGGTTGGTCTTGTCGATCTCGAGCACGGTGGCCTCGACCACTTCGCCCTTCTTCACGACTTCGCTCGGGTGGTTGATCTTGCGGGTCCAGCTGAGGTCGGACACGTGGATCATGCCGTCAATGCCGTCTTCCAGCTCAACAAAGGCACCGTAAGGAGTGAGGTTGCGGATCTCGCCTTTGATCGTGGTTCCGATCGGGTAGCGGGCTTCGACTTCGTCCCAGGGGTTGACGTCGAGCTGACGCACACCGAGAGAGATTTTCTGCTCTTCCTTGCTGATCGCAAGAACGACGGCTTTGACTTCCTGATCGAGGGAAAGCACGTCGCTCGGGCGGGTGATGCGCTTGGTCCAGGAGAGTTCGGAAACGTGAATGAGGCCTTCGACCCCCTTCTCGAGTTCGACGAAGGCACCGTAGGGCACCAGCTTCGTGACTTTGCCGCTGACTTCGAGACCGATGGGGAACTTGGCTTCGATTGCTTCCCAGGGATTGTCCTGAAGCTGCTTGGAACCGAGGGAGACGCGCTCCTTGTCCTTGTCGACATCGAGGATGACGACATCGACCTTCTGGCCGATCGAGAGCATCTCGCTGGGGTGATTGATGCGGCCCCAGCTCATGTCGGTGATGTGGAGAAGTCCGTCCATGCCTTGAAGATCGATGAACGCACCGAAGTCGGTGATGTTCTTGACGATCCCCTCGACGCGGTCGCCGATCTTGACGGAGTCGAGGAACTCGGCACGCTGCTCGGCGCGCTCGGCTTCGATTACTTCGCGACGGCTCAGAACGATGTTCTTACGGATGTCGTTGACCTTGACGATCTTGAACTCGTAAACGTTGCCGACGTATTCGTTGAGATCCTTCGGCGGGATGATGTCGATCTGAGAGCCGGGGAGGAAAGCCTCGACCCCGACGTTGACCATGAGGCCACCCTTGACGACCGACTTGACCTTGCCTTTGACGAGGCCACCATCTTCGTAAACTTTGACGATTTTGTCCCAGTTCTGTTTGTGAGCCGCTTTCTCCTTGGAAAGGACGACCATGCCCTCATCGTTCTCGAGTTTCTCGAGGAGGACTTCAATTTCGTCGCCGACGGCAAATTCTTCGTCTTCGAACTCGGAGAGAGGAATGATGCCCTCCGACTTGGCACCGACATCGACCACCACGACCTGGGGGCGGACTTCGATGATGGTTCCCCGCACGATGGAATTCTCGCGGTGGGTGTGGAATTTTTGATCGATCAGGGCCATGAGGTCCAGACCGGATTGGGTAAGTGTAGCTGACATGTGATTAAGGTTGGGGTTAGTTACTGGTTAGTAAGCCTTCCGACATTGCTCCGTTGGGTTGACCCGACCACTCCTGGAGCACCTGCAGCGGTCGGGGGGCGGAAATTTACGGGGGAAAGCGGTTTTCACAAGGGGAATTGTGCTCAAGCCGCCGCCCCGGTCCGGGCTACCGCCCCCCACTTTTTCCTTCTCAGGACTTCATTTGACGCGGACTCGCGGCTGGGATCTGTTTCATCCATCCTGATGAATGCCCGGAACTCCCCTACGAATGACGCGTTCCCGGCTGCCGCTCTGGACGAGGGGGAGCGCCGCCTCTGGGCGACCTACCTGGAGCCGGTTTCCCTTTCCGACGGTGAAATTCTCTTCCGGCAGGGTGACGAGCCGGACGCTTTGTTCCTCGTCGAATCGGGCGAACTCGCGGTGATCCTCGAGTTCGGCGAATCCGGCCTCGCCGCCCTGAGACGCTTCGGCCCGGGCCATTTTGTCGGTGAAATGGCTCTCTATCATGCCGACCGGCGCACCGCGACAGTGCAATCGGTCGGCACCTCCGTCCTTTGGAAGCTGCCGACGAGCCGGGTGGCCGGGATGGAATGCCATCACCCGGGCCTGGCCCTCGCCCTGCACCGGCATATCGCCGGACTCCTCTCTGAGCGGGTCTCCTTTGCCAATGTCGAATTGAAAGAGCCGCTCGCCCGCCTCGCCCAATCACTCCGCGGACTGGCGGCGAGTGACTTCGCCACGACCGGATGGGATCGCGCCGGAGTCTCCGAGGCGGCAAGCCGCGACGACGAGGTGGGCGATGCCGCGCGCGCCGTAGACTACCTGGAGACACGTCTTCACCGATACCTCGAAGAACTCCGCCTCGCGACCGCTGCCAGGGAAGCGATTGAGAGCGAGTTGCGTATCGCCGGTGAAATCCAGCTCAGCCTCCTTCCGTCTCCGCTGAGCGAATCCGAAAAGACGCGTCTCGACTTCGCCGCGGTGGTTCGCCCCGCCCGGGAGGCGGGAGGAGACCTCTATGACGGATTCTCCCTCCCTGACGGCCGTTTTTTCGCCCTTGTCGGAGATGTCTCGGGCAAGGGGGTTTCGGCAGCGCTGTTCATGGCCATGGCCGCCATGGCGATCCGCACCCTCGCAAAAACCCTTTCGGATCCGGGGGAGTTGCTCGCGAGGGTGAACGAACTCCTCTGTGAACGCAATGAAACACTGCAGTTCGTGACCGCCTGTGCGGTCTTGCTCAATCCGGAAACCGGTGCCTTTTCCTGGGCCAATGCCGGGCACCCCCTTCCCGTCATCCTCCATCGCGACGGAGGAGTTACCTGGCTCGACGGCCCGCGCTCGGCACCACTCGGGGTATTCGAGGAAACAACCTATCCGACCCGACAGTCCCAGTTGCCCCCCGGAGACACTCTGCTTCTCTATTCCGACGGGGTGAACGAAGCGATGAACGAAACCGGCGAGCTCTTCGGGACGGATCGCCTGGCCGCTCTTTTCACCGGTGGTTCTCCTTCCAACGGCAATGACGTGATCTCCCGCGTCCTTGGGGCGCTGGCCGAACACGCCGCTGATTACCCGCAATCCGACGACATCACCATCGCAACCCTGCGCAGCCACGCTCCGGCTTTCAAAACGACGAGACCGACTCCCTGACATCGAGCGGACCGATCAGGCCCGAGACTTCAAAGACTTCCCGAACCGTCAGGGTGAGGCCCGCAAATCCCGTCGATCCGCCCTCTGCCCGCAACGTTTTCGCGGCGAGGAGAAAAACCCTCAAGCCGGCACTGCTAACGTAATCGAGAGACGACAGGTCAAAGACAATGTTCCGGATATCTGAATCGCAAAGCGCGCGGAACTGCCTCTCGAGCTCGGGCCCTGACAAACCATCAAGGCGGCCACTCACGGAGAGAATCGCGGACGAGGGCCGCTTTGACGTCGCAATCCGCATCAGTGCCACTGCATCGACATCCCGACCGAGCTTGCGCTCAAGGGTAAAACGATTCTGATCCTGCCACCATTCGTAGTGACAGGAGTCCATCAATTTTTTCACCAGATGGATCCCGAGACCGCCGATGGGGCGCTCCTCCAGAGGCAGGCTTGTGTCGACATCCGGATTCAGGAGCGGATTAAAGGGACGCGCCCGATCCGTGACGGTCGCCTTAATCCGGTCCGGCACCGGGAGAACCATCGCCAGGGTGAGGGATTGCCCCCCGCCTTCTCCATACCCGTGCATGATCACATTGGTGATGACTTCCTCCATCGCCAACTGCAGGGCCGATAGATCCCCGGGGGTGGCCGGCGTGTCGGAACAAAACCCGCTGACAAAATCGGCCACGCGGGAGAGTTCCGCGAGGTCGTTGGTGAGGGTTAGAATTCGACTTTGATCGGGCACAGGTAGAGTCGGGTGAAAAGGAATCGGATCAGATATAAAGATCTCCCAGCATTGCCGCAGCGCTCTCATCGAGCTGCTCACGGCGGCGGATCTCGTCAAACCGGTCCAGAAGATCCTCAGGGCGAAGACGCTGCTTTTCCGCACCGCGGATGTCGTGCAGGACGCGACCACGATGCATCATGATCACCCGGTCGCCGAGGCTTACCGCCTGTTGCATTGAATGAGTCACCATCAGGGTGGTGAGCTTGTCGCGCTGGATCACCTCGTCGCTGAGAGTGATGACCTGGTCGGCGCTCTTGGGGTCAAGCGCGGCGGTGTGTTCATCGAGGAGAAGCAGATCGGGCTTCAGCCAGGTCGCCATCAGGAGGGTGAGAGCCTGACGCTGCCCGCCCGAAAGAGAGCCGATCGCGTTGTCGAGCCTGTCTTCCAGTCCCATTTTGAGCGAGGCAATGCGATCGCGCAACGGTCTCGTCAGACCGGGCGAAAGAGCCCAGCTCAATCCGCGGACGTGCCCCCTCCGGCTGGCGAGGGCAAAATTCTCGGCGATCGACATGGTGGGGGCGGTCCCGCTGAAGGGATTCTGGAAAACGCGTCCGATGAGACTCGCCCGCCGGTGCTCCGGCCAGGCCGTGACGTTGCGTCCGGCTATCTCGATCTTTCCCTCATCAACAAAAAACGAGCCCGCCACCGCGTTGAGCAGGGTGGATTTGCCCGAACCGTTCATGCCCAGGACAATGACGAATGAACCCTCTTCGATGGTCAGATCAACCCCCTGCAGGGCCCGGACCTCGTTGATGGTTCCGGGATGAAAGGTTTTGCGGATGCCGGAGACGGTAAGCATGGCGAATCAGGAGACAGTGGGACGACGGCGCTTGAGGCGCTCTAGAAAACCGGGGAAAACCAGCGCGGCAAAAACGAACAGCGCGGTGATGAGTTTTAGATCATTGGGGTTCAAGCCCCACCGCAGGGCAATGGCAACGAGCAGGCGGAACAGCACCGACCCCATGATCGTCCCGATGATGGTCAGGCCGAGGCTGCGGGTTCCCGTGAGCGCCTCGCCGATGATGACGCTGGCCAGTCCCCAGACAATCATCCCGATACCCATCTGCGCGTCGGCGAAACCCTGATACTGGGCGAGGAGCGCACCCGAGAGTGCGACGAGACCGTTTGAAAGCGCCAGACCGAGAATGATGTTGCGCTCCACATTGGCGCCGAGCGCACGAACCATCTGGGGGTTGTCTCCCGTCGCCCGCATCGAGGTGCCGAGATGGGTGCGAAAAAAAGCGTAAAGGGCCATCCCGGCGATAGGGACAAAGATCAGCGAGAGCAGGAGCATAGCAGCATCCGCCGAGGAAACGCTCCAGCCGAAAAACCCGACTGATTCCCCTCCGAAGAGCGACCGGCCGAACTCTTCCGACCGGGTCGCGAGTGTGCTCGACCCGAGAAGCGGCACATTACTGCGTCCCATGACATGGAGGTTGACCGAATAGAGGGCCGTCATCACGAGAATGCCCGAGAGCAGGGAGTTGATCTTGAACTTCGTGTGAATGATTCCGGTGACTGCGCCAGCAGCCGCGCCTCCGAGCGCTCCTGCCAGGGTCGCAAGCGCGGGATTCACCTCGTTCACGAGAAGCACGGCGGCAATCGAGGCCCCGAGAGTGATCGATCCATCCGTGGTGATGTCAGGCATTGAAAAAATGCGGAACGACACAAGGACCCCCAGCGCCAGAAGCGAGAGAATCAAACCGATAATAAGGGCACCGAGGAGAAGAGTCATGATTCAGAATAGGACGGGAGCGACCCAAAGAGCGCCGCGAAAAAACTCGCTCTCACCCGCCCCGTTAATACCGCGCGGATCCGAGAGCAAATGCAGGACCGCCTGCAGCGAGTGGCCCTCAAAGAGCTCGTTCACGAGGGGCTTCAATTCGATGCGGCCCTTGCGCAGCGGGCGATAGGGAAAGGCCGCCGCATGAAAATGACCCAGCAGATCCGAATCCCGGTGAATCGGACGCAACAGTGGCTCAAGCGGGGTTCCCTGCTTCGCGACAAAACCCACGATCAACGAGGTCGAATCGCGGTGAGCCCGCTCGCTCGTGAAAGAAAGCCAGTCACGAATCCCGGGAAAGGCAAAACGCGGATCGCCCCCCGCATCACTCATCGCCGGAGACTGCCGCAGGCTTGCCCCCACCAATCCCGAGGTCTCAGTGACCGCCACAAACAACGCCGCCTCGGCTCCGCTCTCATTCAGGGCGGTGGTGGCGAGTTCACACATTCCGACCGTGCGGGAAGTCTCCTTCGCCTCAAATCGCACCAGGCTGGAAAAAGAGCCCTCGGCACAAAGGCCGAGGAGAAGCCTCCCTTCGGGAACCAGAGCCCCTTCACTGACCAGAAAGTCCGCCCGACTGGATCCATCCGCCGGCTGAAAAGCCGCCACTCCGGCCGAAGCGAGAAACTCTCCCGCCCGGGTCAGATGCGCGGAGTCGGATCCCCCCAGTGCCCCTACCCCGATCGCAAAATGCTCCCCGCCAAAGCGCCTCAGCGGTTGGGGATCTCCGGTCACGCCGGTCTGGAGCAAGGAGGCTTCACCCACCAACTCAACCCGCATTCCTTCTCCTCCGAGCGCAAACACCCGATGCCGGGCATTGCCGCTTTCCAGGGAACTCGCTCCATCCTCCTCAAGATTTCCCGGGGCGATTGCCGTGGCGATCAGCATTCCAAGGCCGGAGAGATCGAGAACCGACCGGACCGGTTCCGAGGGAGAGACCACCCCAAAAAGGCCGTTGATCGCCCGCAGCTGTTTAAAACAGGAAAGGAGCACCCTCACCCCCGCGGAACTGAGATAATCAACTCCCGACATGTCGAGATGGAGACGATGCTCCCCGCTGCGAACCACTTCGGAAAGGGCCGTCTCGACATGGCCGGACCAGTTCGCATCAAGCCGCCCGCTGAGAGTCAGGATGACGAGATCGACCGATTGTTCACGAGAGATTTCCATGTGGCTTATTGGATCACGATCCCCACCTCATCAAGAAGACCTTGAGGCAGCGACATCCCAAGCTCCCGGGCATTCGGAAGACTGGCACTGAAGTAGAGTTTCGGGGGCAGGATAAAGGGAATTTTAGCGGGGTCCTCTCCTCCTATGACGCGTTCGATCAGTTCCATCGTGACCTCGCCCGTATTGCGATAATCCCGGCCGAAGGAAATCGCGGCACCCAGTTCGACCGTGGTACTGTTGAGGCTGAGAAGCGGCATCTTCGCCTGCCGGGCCGCTCTCGTGATCGCACTGAAGCCGGCATTGGAAAGATTGTCCGAGACCTGCACGATGGCATCGATCGGGCGGGACACGAGGGCGAGGGTCGCGTCGGGCAGTTCCCCGGGCGAGTTCACCGCGACACATTCCAGAGTGATGCCGCGCCGGCGGCACGACGCCTCCATCGAATCCCTGAGATCCACCGAATTCGCCTCGGCCGGACAAAACAGCGTTCCGATGCGGCGATACCCGGGGAAATGCCGTTCGATCGTGTCGAGGGCCTCCTCGATTGGAGCCAGCACTGAAACTCCCGTCACATTGGGGAGATGCTCGGTATAACTGGATCCCGCTCCGGCGGCCACGGGATTGGCCACGACGGAGAAGAGCACCGGGCGGTCGCGGATCTTCTGAATCGCCACCTGCAGGGCCGGGGTGGAAAGCGGCACCACGATATCAGCGCTGTCGGTCAGGACCGCGTCAAAAATTCCACTGAGCGCCGCCATGTCGCCCTGGGCGCTTCGGACCGTCATTTCATAATCAAGTCCCTCCACAAGCTTGCTCCGCTTTGCCGCCGCGTGAAGTCCCTCCATCGTTTCCTCGCAGGGGATGGATTCCACATAGTTGACCACGGCAATCTTCCATTTCCTGCGGGGCGGAAGGGGCGCCGCCGCCTGCCGAACTTGTTCCGATCCGTCGGCTTCAATCACCAGACGAGCCCGCTCCATGACTTCGGTACTCAATGACCACTTGTCCTTGAGGCCGGCGAGAACCGAGCGATTCACCGTAAGCATCTCCGGCATCACGTTCTTGATCTCGACCCCGGCCGGACTGCGGCCGCTCAGCACCTCGCCTGCAAGATTCCCCGCGAGTCGGCCCACTTCGTGGTAATCCGCCCCCAGATCAAAAAGAGCCCCGCGTTTCACGTTGGGAGGGATCACCGTAAACACCGGTATGCGGCCCTTTTTCGCCGCCGCCATGACCGTATCAACCGCCGTTAGGACGGTCACGTCACCCCCCACCCAGATGGCCTCAACCCCGCGTGCGACGAGGGCACTCGCCGCCTCGGCCACTCCCGAGGAATTGTCGACCGTCGTCTCGACGAGCTTGATGCCGAGTTCTGCGCAAATCTGCCGGGCCAGTTTCACTTGCGCTTCCGAATTGGCTTCCGCTGCATTCCAGACCACCCCTACTGAAGCAAGCGCCGGGTTCATTTTCCGGGCGAGACGAAAGACCTCGCCCACCGGCTGCATCGTCCCGAAGCCGGCCAAGTGCGCCGGATGGTCGAGCGGATCGGTTGCACTGACTCCGACGCCCGCGATGGCGGGGTCGGAGACCACCCCGAAAACATGATTCGTTTTGCCCGCCCGGTTGGCATTCGCCACCGCCTGAAGCGATACCGTGCTGATTGACATGAGCAGATCGTAGCCGCCCCCGGCCATTTCCTTCGCGATCGTCTGCGAGACGGCATTATCACCCTCGGCATTGTAGAGTTTCAGATCGAGATTCCGTCCGACCTCCCATCCAGCCCCCTTCAACCCGGCGAAGACGCCCTCTCGACTCTCATCAAGGATGGACTGAGAGGCGTGCTGGAGGAGGGCAACCCGCACGACACGACCGTCTTTCCGGGTTCCCTCGCGCGACCCCAGATCTGAAAGGAGAAGCACCGAGGCCGCTGCCAGAATGAGAAAAAGGCCAAGAATGAGGCGGCGCAGGGTGTGGAGCATCGAATCAACTAAAGAACCAATTTCCCCAAAAACTCAACGGCTATTGCGTTGATTTGCCGGATTTCATTGAACCGCCCGGGCTCTCCTGGCAACGTTCTGTATTCAGCCGGATATTGAGCAAAGAATCCATCCCGACTAACTCAATGAGGGCGGGTAGACCCGCACCATTCAGTATTGACGATAGTCTCCTGCGAAGGTGTCTTTGATGAGATCTGGAAGCGTCGCGTTCCAGATAAAGGCGGCTAATCCCCAAATCCCCCCGTGACAGATCGCCTTGAAGCCGCTGGTTCCGCCCTCACTTGGAATCCCAGGAAGATCAGGAATGCTCCAAAGAGGAGGAAGCCGTAACCCACGCCCAGAAACCCTCCCATGGGGTAGGCAGCCCCATCCATGAGAGCGGAACCTGGCTGTCCAGGAACGTGTCGGATCGAGGTGTTGGGCGCGATGAGTTTGCCCTCCGGGTCTACCAAAGTAAGAAAGTATTCTTTCGTCACCTCAAATTTCCGGGTCTCCCTGGCCTGAGGCTCGCCCCACTGGACAGTCACAATGCAGCGCTTTTTGCCCTTTGGTCCAGACTCTATAACGGCTTGGGTGATCTCCGCAGGCTCGTTGACCCCTTGAACATCCAGCTTCGCCTGTCGGCTTTTTGAGTGGAGACCCAGCCCGGCAAAGACCGCGCCGAGGATGACAATGACGATGCCGACACCCTTGAGTTGCCGTCTGATCTGGTTTCTCATTATTATACTGAAGTTTTCGGCTCAACCCTTCATCTCCCGCCCTCCCGAAAGGCCCGGGGCTCGTAAAGGGTGACTACCGTTGCTTTCGTTTTACTCCGTTCATCGTCACTTCAAGGCGATTTCCAAACTCACTCAACGATGTCTATTCACCGGTGAGTTGGAAACTCTTTAAGATGGCTCCGAGATCTCCTTTAACTCCGACATCGGCGGCATCCTTGATTTCAGGTTCGAGCGAGGTTGCCATCATAATGATCACGACCCCGCGTTCTTTTCCAGGCTGGCGAACAAGCAGTATCTTTCCGAAGAACTTGATATCACCTTTGTCGGTACCCTTAAACTCCGCCTGAAACAACGCCGAGCGTCCGCTTAAGCCCGCCACCTTTTCAGGTGCTTCGCTGATCTTTTGGTAGTTGGGGAGGCCTTGCGCAAATTGCGCCCCGAGCTGCTCCAGTAACATTGGATAGATCAATTCCTGATCCATGCCCGGAAAGGGCTCGGGGTTGGCAATCATGTTGCCCACCGCAAAATTTTCGAGCGTGAAGGTGCCCTGGACCGGATCGGTGATACTCTCCTCAACCTTGATGAAGTTGACTTCATCATCGGGGATAACAGCAAACTTCTCCGGGTAATTGAAGGTGAAGGGCACAAACTTCGGTTTCATCTCCTCGGGCAGGGCGTCAATTGTGTTGACATAGGTTTTCCATCCGGGCGGCGCTGGAACCGGCGCTGATGCGGTCGGCGAAGTGGTAGGGATCGTTCCGGCCTCGGTCGGCGGTTCAGGGAGCGGGGCTGGAACTGCAGGCGTCTGTTCCGATGCCGCAGAAGAAGAATCTGCTATGGGAGGTGCTGTTGCGGGTTCGGTCAGTTCACTCCCCGGCGTCGGGTTGGATACTTCATTAACGGATGGTGCCGCCTTGTCTTCCTCTGCGGGGGAGTCCACCTTTTTTCCTTCACCACAACCCGGCAAAATAAGAACCAGCGCCAAAAGTGATAAGGTTTTGATGGCAGCCCGGAGAGTGCGCCCTCTTTGCATCCGGGGGACGAGACTACAGATTCGCTTACACGCGGAAAGCGATGAAACACGAGGTAATATAATGCTACGCCGCTTGTGGTTGGTGGTTCTCATGAATCCATGCTAACTAACAATTGAAATTGCTTTCAAGTTTTTTCCTGACTGACGTGAATTATACCTATTTTATATATGGTATTTCCTTAATCGCCGGCTTGCCTCCGGGAAGAACCACCCTTGGACGGACAAAAGACGGCTATCCGGGTACCCTTGGCGAGAGGTGACGAGAATCCGCTTGAATCGTTGGTCTCTTTCCCCGACCTGAATCGATGACCCGTGAATCCCAACCCGCTCTCAAGGACTGGTTCGATCCTGAACGCTTTCGAAATATCGCCGGTCACCTGACGGAGATTTACCCGGGCTTTGACCGGGCAGGATTTCTCAAACACTCCCTCGCGGGATTGGAGGAACTGACTCTGCTCCAGCGCCTCAGACGCATGACCGTGGCCACACGAGCTGCCCTGCCTCTCGACTACCGCGATTCGCTCGAGGTTCTGCGCGAACTAGCTCCGCGCATTGATCATTCCTTCGTCACCCTTTTCCTCCCGGATTTTGTCGGACTCTACGGACATGACGACGTCGATGATTCGATGGAAGCACTGAAGTTTTTCACCCGCTTCGGTTCGTCCGAATTTGCGATACGCGAGTTTCTGAAGCGCGATCTGAAAGGCACCCTGAAAGTCATGCACCGGTGGTCTCGTGATCCCGATGAACACGTCCGTCGCCTCGCCAGCGAGGGCTGCCGGCCACGCCTGCCCTGGTCTTTCCGTCTCGGCGAGTTGATTGCCGATCCGGGCCCGGTTCTGCCCATCCTCGAAAACCTCAAGGCCGACCCCAGCCTTTACGTTCGCAAGTCGGTGGCCAACCATCTCAACGATATCAGCCGCGATCATCCTGAGGTCACGCTCTCAACCCTGGGCAATTGGGATCGTGACCACATCCACACGGCGTGGATCGCAAAGCGGGCTCTTCGGACCTTGATCAAACAGGGACACCGCGACGCGCTGACCCTGCTCGGTGCGGGCGAAGCCGCGAAAGTCCGGATTGATGGATTCCGGGTGAGTCCGGCTAAAGTGAATTTGGGCGAAGAGATCCGGATGACTCTTGAGATGACCTCACTCTCAAAGAAGACGCAAAGGCTCCTCATCGACTACAAGATCCACTATGTGAAAAAGGCAGGAGGGACCTCAGAAAAGGTCTTCAAATGGACCGAACGGGAAATCGAACCGGGCGACACCCTCGCCCTGGAGAAACGCCAGACGATACGCGATTTCTCGACGAGAAAACATTATGCCGGACAGCACAAGGTTGAAATCATGGTCAACGGCGAAACGCTGGCAGCAGGTTCCTTTCAACTCTCCCTTTGAGAGACTCACTGAAAGATCTCAAGCCTCCTCTGCTTTCACTTCGTTCAAAACGGTCTTACCTGAGATGACTTCGCCGTTGGGGAGAGTCGCGGTCCACTCCTCCACAAGGGACTGACCACCTTCTGCCTTCTCAAGGCGGAAAACCGACCGGTAGGTAAACGAGAGACCTCCGACAAAACGGAATCCCGTGCCATGGCAGATCCAGGTGTCCGGTGTCTTTTCGGCTAAGACGATCCCGGAGTAAGTCGAGGCAAGATCCTTCCCGTGCAGTTCCATCGTTCCGTCCGCTCGCGAGATCAGCCAGATTTCAGTTCCGGATTGATCGGCGGAACTCCAGTGTGAACTCGGCTTCTCAAGCGGAACCGCCATTCCGGCCCGGGAGAGCGGCGGCAGACAAATGAAAAGTCCGGCAGCGAGGGTAAGGAGAATGAGGGAAAGGGGCGAAGTTTGTTTCATGACGACGGATATAGCAAATCGCGCGCCGGGGGTAAAAACATTTCCACGGGGAGACTCTCAGCAACAAAGGTCTTAAGGGAAGCCCCGCCTTTTCAGTCCATTCCGACACAAACCTTGCTGTCCCTCACGCGACTTTAAGCGTGCGCCGGGGTTGAAAAACCGTCATCTTCCCCTCATGAAATCCCCCCTCGCCCTTTTCGCCCTCCTCCTTGCGGCCTTGATCGTCTGCGCGCCCGCTTTTGCCGAGGAAGGTTTTGTCGACCTCTTCAACGGCAAAGACCTCACCGGATGGGACGGGAATCCCGAACTCTGGTCGGTCGAGGACGGTGCGTTGACCGGCAAAACGAAGGGCCCCGAGCACCTCACCTACAATCAGTTTCTCATCTGGCGTGGAGGCACCGTGAAGAACTTCGAACTGCGCGTGAAGATGAAGGTCGAGGGCGACAGCAACAGCGGCATTCAGTATCGATCAAAGGAACTCCCTGAAAACGGCAAGTGGTCCATCGGAGGTTATCAGTGCGACGTGCACCCTGCGGCCGAGAACAATGCCATGGTCTATCACGAACGCGGCCGCGGCATTGTCGCGAAGAACGGTCAGACCGTCGTTGTCGATCCGGCGGCAAAAAAATGGCTCACCGTCGAGCGGGAACCCGTCGCGGTAAACATTGCCGAGTGGAACGAATACACCGTCGTCGCCACCGGGAATCATCTCGTTCACAAGATCAACGGTCAGGTGACGACTGAACTCCACGATTTCGATGAGGCGGGTCGGGCCCTTGATGGCCTGCTTGCCTTCCAGGTCCACCGCGGTCCGGCCATGAAAGTCTCAATCAAAGACGTGCAACTCAAGGTGCTGCCTGACGGAGGGGTCACTCCTTTTGCCAAGGCCGACCTTCCCAACGACGCGCAGGAGATCATGCCGCCCGCACCGAAGGCGAAGGGAAAGGCCAAGGAAGCCCCGAAGGCTCCCGCCAAGGAAAAAGGCAAAGAGAAGGGCAAAGACAAACCGAAGGCTGCCTCGCGCAGCGAGGGTCAGGTGGGTCCCGCCATCGGCGAAAATGTGGCCACCCCGGTTTCGCGCATCAAGGCGCCAGAAGGGTTCAAGATCGAGCTGCTTTACTCCGTACCCGGTGTCGAATTGGGCTCGTGGGTCGCGCTCTGCGCCGATGACAAGGGTCGCATCTACGCGAGCGATCAGTATGGCGGACTTTACCGATTTCCCGCTCCCGCCGCAGGCCAGCCGCTCGATCCAAAGGCGGTCGAGAAGGTCCCCGCCGATATTCGTGCCGTCAACGGCATGCATTTCTCCGACGGCGCCCTCTATGTCGGAGTCAACGACTACGAGCAGAAGATCTCGAGCGGTTTCTACAAGTTAACCGACAGCAACGGCGATGACAAACTCGACAAAGTCGAAACGCTTCGCGCGATGGATTCGAAAGGCGATCACGGTGTCCATGCCGTCGTCCCCGTGCCGGGCAGCGACGACTTTTATCTGATCTGCGGCAACAACACCATCCCCGTCGAAGCGGAGGCGACCTCTCCCGTGCCTGCGATCTGGGGCGAAGATCATCTCCTCAATCGCATGCCCGACGGTCGCGGACATAACCGCCACGTCCTCGCTCCCGGCGGCACCATCTACCGTGTCTCTCGCGACGGAAAGTCCTTCTCGCGCATCTCATCTGGCTTCCGAAACATCTACGACGCCTCGGTCAATTCCGCGGGTGAACTTTTCACCTACGACGCGGACATGGAGTATGATTTCAACACCCCCTGGTATCGCCCTACCCGGGTGAACCATGTCGTCAGTGGAGGTGAGTTCGGCTGGCGCAACGGGGCCGGCAAATATCCCGAATTCTACCCGGACAACCTGCCCGCCACCGTCAACATCGGACCGGGATCTCCGACCGGCACGACCTTCGGCTACGGCGCGAAGTTTCCTGCCAAATACCAAAACGCCCTCTACATCCTCGACTGGAGCTGGGGCAAGATCTATGCCGTGAATCTCGAGGCCAAGGGCGCAAGCTACTCCGGCGTGAAGGAGGATTTCATCTCCGGCGCTCCCCTCCCCGTCACCGACGCCTTCATCCATCCGCAGGACGGCGCGATGTATTTCGCGATCGGCGGACGCAGAGTCCAGTCGGGACTCTATCGCGTCACCTACAACGGCAAGGAAGACACGGCGCCCGTGCAACCTGACAAAACCCTCACCGACGCCGCAAAGCTTCGGCACGAACTCGAGGCTTTCCATGGCAAGCCCGATGCAAGGGCGATCGAAACGGCCTGGCCGCATCTCTCCAACCCCGACCGCCACCTCCGCTGGGCCGCCCGCACCGCGATCGAGCATCAGCCGATCGACACCTGGAAAGCGAATGCCCTTTCCGAAAGCGATCCCGCCAAGCAAGTCGAGGCGCTCCTCGCCCTCGCCCGCGTCGGCGGCATCTGCCCCTATCACCGCGTGCCTGCGAAACCACTCGGCGTGCCCGCCGGCGAGCCCGCCATCAAAATGCTTCCGATCCCCGAAGGAGCCACGCCGACTCCGCCGGTCGACACCGACCTTCGCGATCAGATTCTCTCGGCCCTCATCGCGATCGACTTCGCCGCGCTCTCGCCCGAGGCGCAGCTCACCCTTGTGCGCACCGTGCAGATCGCACTCAATCGTTTTGACGGTGCGAGCGAAGAAATGACAAAACAGCTCATCGCGGATCTCGATCCCGCCTTCCCCGCGAAATCCTTCCCGCTGAATTGGCTCCTCTGCGAAACCCTCGCCTACCTCCAGTCGCCTACCATTGCCACCAAAGGCATTGCCGCACTGAGCGAGGCCGTCTCGCAGGAAGAGCAGCTCGAGTACGCCCGCAGCCTGCGTTTTGTCAAAACCGGCTGGACCAGGGAACTGCGCACCGTCTACCTCGAGTGGTTCCTTAAGGCCGCGAACTACCGTGGCGGGTCGAGTTTCGAAAAATTCATCGAGTTCATCCGCAACGACGCCCTCGCCACCTTCACCGAGGCGGAGAAGACTGAGCTTTCCTCCATCATCGAGAAGAAGCCTACTCGCGTTTCCGCGATCGAAAACCTTGGCGCCGTCTTCGTCGGGCGCACACCCAAGATGTGGACCCTCGAGGAACTCAGCGCCGCTGCGTCCACGGGGATGCAGGACCGCAACTTCGAGAACGGCCGCAAGATGTTCGCCGCCGCGGCCTGTTACGCCTGCCATCGCTTCGGCGACGGAGGCGGCATGAACGGACCCGACCTCACCGGAGCAGGCGGCCGCTATTCCCCGCACGACTTCCTCGACCAGATCATCAACCCGAGCAATGTGATCAACGAGCAGTTCGCCCCCGTCGTGGTGACCCTGAATGACGGTTCCATCGTGAGCGGTGTCGTCGTGAATCTCAGCGGCGACGGAGTCACCCTGAACACCGACCTCACCGACCCGAACCAGCGCGTCAATGTCGATCGCAAGGAAGTGAAGACGATGGAAGTCTCCAAGGTTTCGCCCATGCCGCCAATGTTGCTAGCGATGCTGACGAAGGAGGAAGTCCTCGATCTCGTCGCCTATGTCCTGAGCGGAGGGGACGCGGCGAACGCGATGTTTAAAAAGTAGGGAACAGGACCTCGCCGTAGTGGTGACCTCCAGGTCACCACTACGGACCGACTTGATCAGTCGACCTTTTTCTTCTCTTTTTTCTCCTTCTTCACTTTCGGAGTCTCATCCTTCGGCGTCACTAGTCCGTCGTCGGGCTGGTCCCACAGCCGCCAGGGATCGTCAAAACGCCGCATTTCCGCGAGGAGGAGCGCCTTCATCTCGACAAGCTTGGCGGCGTATTTCGGATCCTCGGCAAGGTCGACCTGGTGAGCCTCAGGTTTCACGCCGGTCTGATCGACGACGGCGGGATCGTGGTGTTCAATCAGGAATTCTTCAGGATTCTCGGCAAGATTGAAGAGCTGCGTCTCGCGCACTTTGCCGTCGAGCACATCGTGTTGGATCAACTTCCAATCCCCCTGGCGCACGCTTCGCATTCCAGGTTTGGTGCCGCCATTGTAGACACCGTAGAGCGTGTCACGAACCGTGGCATTTTTCCCGGTGAGCACGGGCTTGAAGCTGAGACCTTCGTTTGTGGCCGGAGCGTCGATTCCGGCCAGATCGCAAAGAGTCGCGAGAGTGTCGAGGAGGTAGATATTGCCGTCGGCACGACTGCCTGCCTTGATCCCCGGACCTTTCACGAGATAGGGCACACGCCAGGAGTGTTCGTAGAGATTCTGCTTGCCCATCAGGGCATGACGTCCGATCGCGATGCCGTGATCGGAAGTGTAGATGATGTAGGTGTTTTCCATCTCGCCCATCGCCTCGAGCCGCGCGAGGACACGTCCGATCTGGATGTCGATGTTCTCAACGCAGGCGAGCTCTCGCCCCATCTCGTTCCGAATCGTGACAACATCGCGATTCTTCCACACTCCGCTCACCGCGACCTCGTCGCGCAAGTCGGGATGACCGTGATGAAAGGGATAATCCGGTAACCAGTTTCGCGGCAGGGCCGGTGCTTTTTGATTCCCCGGGGGCAGGGCGTTTTCGTCAGCGTGATTCACCGCTCCGTATTTTTCGAGCAACTCCGGAGTGCCGTCGCGGGTGTCGTGAGGATGAGAAAAGCCGAAGTAGATGAAAAAGGGATCGACGTCCTTTGTTTCCTCGCGAGTCTTGAGGAAGTTGAGAACCTGTTCCGCGTGCCAGGCACTGCCCGACTCCGCATCACCGCCGCGCTTGGAGGCATCGTGGCGCACCGTGAACTCCTTGTTCGCCGCCTCGTAGCTGTTGCCCTGCTTGCAGGTGCGCATCGTGTCATAACCGGCGCGATTGAAGACGGCGGGAATGGTTTCCTTTTCGAGATTCGGCGGGCAATGCGTCTTTGCGAGCGGACCAATCGGCAGGTGCCAGAGGGTGCGGCCCGACATGATCATGTGGCGCGAAGGGGTGCAGACCGCCCCGACAAATCCACCCATGTGATAGGCCCGGTCGATCACCATGCCTTCGGCGGCGAGACGGTCGAGGTTGGGTGAATCGAGGCCCGAGTTCGGATCGTAAATCTTCAAGTCGAAGGGCGACTGATCATCGACGAGGATAAAGAGAAAGTTCGGGCGCTTCTCCTGTGCATTGGTAAGTGAAACAAGGGCAAGGAGCAATAGAACGGGCAAGCAGGGGGATTTCATTGGCTCAAGTGAATCGAATCATAGAGTCCCGACGTCCCTGCCGTAAACCCGAATCGCAACCCGATCACGCCAACGCTCCCTCTTCTCTTAGTGGCTTCACATCATCCGTCCCAAAAACTCCCACAGGGCGGTTTGCACATCGCGGAATCCCCTTCCCTGTGGCACGAGGTAGAGCGGGGAGAAGATCAAACTCCCCGAGCGAAAATCGCTGGGCACCGGAATGAGGTCGAGACCCTGCGAGCGGGCTTCCTTCATCGCGCGGGAAAGGTGTGACGCGGAGCTCGACAACCCCACCCGCTTCCACTCCGGGTGGTTCGCGATCAGCTTTGCCACCGCCTCCAGTTCTTCACTCGTGGTCCGCGGCTCCGGCACCTCGATGATGGCTTCCGGAGGAACACCGAGTCCCTGCCAGATCAACGAGGTCTCCCGCGAAAGCAGTCTGTCCTCCCCGGCTTCGGTGATACTGCGCCCTGTCGTGATGAGGGTGCCGACGAGCCCCTCCTGAAACAGGATTACCGGACGCGTGAGCCTGTCCCCATGAGTTCCGAGGGCAGGCCGTCCCCCCGGCGAGAGCCCGGTTCCACCACCCAGAAGAACCAGCGCATCCAGTTTCTCCCCGGGTTGCTCAAAGACATAGAAGGGCTCTTCAAGGATACGGAGAAGTGCCACCCCGGCGTAGGGGCTGCCGGCAAAGGAGTAGAGAAGCCAGACCGCGACCAGCCCCCCTCGAGCCGCGCCTTTCACTCCGGTCCGGAAGATCGCCATGAATCCTGTGAGCCAGAGCAGACCCGCCGGCATGATGAGATGGCCGATCACCTTTTTCCCAATCAAAGCGCTTCCACTGAGGGCAAGCAGCAGGATCACGAACAGAAGGGTGACAAGGAAGGGAAAAGAACGAAACCAGAATTTTTTCATCGAAAGTGGGAGTGCAGTTTCAGCACAGGCTGGAATACGGGCGGGTGCATTGAGAGTTTACACTTTTCTTCAAATCCGATAGGAAATGTATCATGACGAAGCGGCCAATTCTTATCCGTCTGCTGCTGCTCGTCGCCTGTTCGGAATCGATTCAGGCGGAGACCGAAAACTGGCCTCAATATCGCGGCGCTGCCTCGGATGGACTTGCTGAGGGAGCCACCCTGCCCGAAACCTGGAGCACCACGGAAAATGTCGTCTGGCGGACGAAAGTCCCCGGATGGGGCTGGTCTTCCCCCATTGTCTGGGGCAATCAAATCTTTGTGACCTCGGCCGTCTCAAAGACAGAACTCCCGACGCCCCATGTCGGAGGATATCCCGGCGGCCACATCGGCAGCGAAGAGGAGCACCGGTGGATGTTATACGCCCTGGACTTCGAGTCGGGAAAAATCGAGTGGGAATTTGAAGCGCATCGTGGCATTCCGCCGAAGATGCGACACCCGCGCAATTCGTTCGCCTCCGAGACGCCCGTGACCGACGGAGAGAGGGTCTACGCCTGGTTTGCCAACATCGGTCTTTTCTGCACCGATCTCGCCGGCAAAAAACTGTGGGAACGCCGCTGGCCTGCCTATTCGATGCGCGATGAGTGGAATACGGGGACGTCGCCGGTCCTGCACGGCGACCGCCTTTTCATCCAGAACGACAACGAGGAGGACTCCTGGCTGGAGTGCCTCGACAAACTCACCGGGGAAACCCTCTGGCGCGTCGCGCGCGAAGAACGCAGCACCTGGTCGACCCCTTATTATTGGGAGAGCGGGCCTCGCGACGAACTCGTCACGATCGGAACGAACCGGATTCGCTCCTACAATCCGGCGGATGGTGCGCTTCTTTGGGAATTGTCAGGGTCTTCCGGCCTTGTCAGTCTCATGCCCGTTGCGAAAGAGGGATTGCTCTATGTCGGTGCCGGTTACCACTATGGGCCGCTCTATGCGATCCGCCCCGGCGCGAGCGGGGATATTTCGCTCAAGGGAGAAGAGACAGGCAATGCGCATATCGCCTGGTCGCAGAGACGTGGCTCGAGTATTCATCCCTGTTACCTCATAAGCGGAGACAGGCTCTTTGTCTGCTATGACTCCGGTCTGATGGCCTGCTTTAATGCAAAAACGGGAGAGGAGATCATCCCGAAGCAGCGGCTCAACACGACGGGCGGTCGATTCTACGCCTCGCCCTGGGCCTACAACGGAAAGGTTTTCATGCTCAATGAAAACGGCGACACCTGGGTAATCGAGGACGCCCCGGAGTATAAGCTCGTTCGAAAAAACCCGCTCGGCGACGTCATCTGGGCGACTCCGGCGATCGCGCGGGGCAGTCTCTTCATTCGCACGTATTCATGGCTTTACCGTCTCCAGGACTCCAGGTGATGAAATCGTTCAAATTCCTCCTTTTCCTGACATTGACCCCATTCGCTGTTCACGGCGACGGCCTTGAATCGGCCCGCGAATCCGTCCGCGGCGACACCGGCAAGTGGAACGATAACCCCATCCTTCAATTCGCGCCGCCGCCCGGGAAGAAGCCGGAAGGACTGAACCTCGATAATTGGGCCGATCAACTTCTCGAGACCGGGGAGAACCCCGGATCGGAAGAGGAGACATGGCTCCTCTTTCGCACCCGCCAGCTCGATGACAACGACCGCGTTTGGGTCGAGAAGATCGAGCGTGAAGGCAATACGATTACGGTGAGGATGTCCGAAGCGATCTGGCAGGGGAATTACTTCAAGACTTTCACTTACTACGAGGTTCTCCTGGTGAACCTAGGCAAATTGCCAGCAGGCGAGTATACCGTGAAATGGATTATCGATCCGCTCGTCTTTACGGAGTTCGACGGTGACGGACGGCCCCAGTCCCGGAACGGAAAGCCGCAGAACAACCGGCCGAAAAACGCAACTCCGGGCAAAAGTGAATCGGTCACGGTAAACGGGAATCTGGTGGTGACAGATTAGAGCGGCACCCGACGAAGACGGTGCACAGCAAGGAGTCTCGCTGATGATAGTCGGGCGGGATTCCCTCGCCCGTTGCATTCGAGCCACCCGGTCCCACGAACCATCGAAAGGGTGATCGTCTTTGGTTGAGATTGTGGGCGACGAGTGGCAGCCTGATCGCGAGAGCGCGGACGTTGCGCGCCACAAGGAATAATAGACAACCTGTTTGATGGATTTACCCGGTTCAGCCAGCGACGAGGAACAGATCGAGGACCTCTTCCAGATTCTTGAGTCAATCGAGCAGGGTCTGGTTCATGGTGATACAGAGATGCTTTCCGATGCGGGAGAAAAAATTGATCAGGTTTCCGCGAGTCTCTCACGGCGCTTGACGGTGCCGGAAGTGGAAAGAACAAGACTCTCCGCAGCGGTGGCGACACTCAGGGGTCATCTTGCCCGCTGGAAGCAGTTGCCCGCCGAAGCCGACGATGCCTACGCCGAAGCTCTGAACCTGATTGAGCCGTCCTGTCTGGAACCTTCGGTGGCGGCGCGTCGCGCCGCGAGCCTCTGGACCTATCGGGGGATTGGAGGTCTCCTCGATGACTCGGTCGAGGGCCTGAGTTCAGCGGTCGGGCATTTTGACAAGGCGATCGAACTGAGAACCCGGGACGGGATGGGAGACAGCGCGAACCGGTGGGGGCTCGCCGCCGCCTGGATGAACCGCGGTGACGCCCTTGGCCGGATCGGAGGGCTGCTTGAACTCGAGGAGAAGATCAGGTCGAACGAGACGGCCGTCAGTCTTCTCGATGATTTCCCCCCGGACGATAACCCCGCCTATCGCGTCCGTTTTGCTCTCGCGCAAATGAACCGCGCGGACGCAATGCTTATCCTGACGACCCGCTATGGCAAAAGTTTCAGAGCTGAGGTTATCGCTGCATTTCTCACGGCGGTGGAGACCCTGCGCGCGGGGGCACTCAGAGGAGAAGAGGAATCCCGGAGAGTTCTGGCGGTGGCGCTCACGAATCTTGCCAGAGCAAGACTCCTGATGGAGAACCGGGGCAGTCCCCTCGTCGAGGACGCGGCGAGGGAGGCCATGAAGCTGCTGTCGTCGGGAGCGCTCGATCTCCTTGAAGGGGACCTTGTCACACTGGAACTGACCGCGCGACTCACGCTCTGCCGTGCGCTTGGAGACCGCGAAACGCCCTGCCAGCCGGAGGAAGTCACGGACCTTGTCGAAGAGGGACTGGAACTGATCCGAAAGTTCCGTGAAAAGGGTGGAAACCTTTCTGCGCTGGGAGGCATCGCGAGCGAACTGTTCCGGTGCGGTGCCGAATCCTATCTCCGGAACCAACCCCAATTCCTCGCCGATTACCTCCTTGATTACCTCGATCCCTCCAGCGTGCATCCTGTCCTCGCCGATGACATCGAATCACACGAAATTGCGGTCACGACCCTTTGGAACGGAGCCGCTGAGATTCAACGCGCCGGATTTTCTGACATTGGATCAAGCGGGTTCGACAAGAACCGGGACCTCCTTGCAAGCTGGCATGAATGCCGGGAACGCCTCGCCGCAATTCGCGAAGCCCGGATTGTTTACTAAAAAGGGCAGCCCTCCGGGATTCCCCGCCTCCGCCCCCATCCGGAGGCCGACAAAGCCTGCCTACATCTCCGCCCACTGGCGCAGAAGATTGTGGTAAACCCCGGTGAGCTGGACGGCCGATTTGCGCGCCGCCTCATGTTCGGAAAGTTCACGTGAGACATTCTGAATTCCCAGATCGAGATCAAAGAGCAGGGACCGTTTCCCGTCGTCACGGATCATGCTCTGGAGCCAGAAGAAGGAACACAACCGCGTCCCCCGTGTCACCGGAGTCACATGATGAAGGCTCGTGGAGGGATAGAGAACCATTGATCCCGCAGGAAGCTTGACCCGATGGACTCCGTAGGTGTCCTCAACACAAAGTTCGCCTCCGTCATAATTTTCCGGATCCTCGAAAAAGAGAGTCGCCGAGAGATCGGTCCTGATCCGGACCGGTGCCCCCGGGAATTGTCTGATGGCATTATCGACGTGAGTCCCGAAAGACTGCCCTCCCGAGTATCGATTGAAGAGAGGTGGGAAAATGCGTAAGGGCAGAGCCGCGCTGTGGAAAAGGGGATTTTGTCCCAGCGCGAGGAGGATCATTTCCCCCACTTGCCGTGAAACCGGATGACCTTCGGGTATCTGCTGATTGTCTTTTGCCCTGGCGGACTGATGACCTGCGGTCACCCGCCCGTCCACCCACTCAGCCGAGTCGAGTAGTCTCCTGGCCTCTTCGACTTGAGCGGAAGTGAGCAGATCGGGGATGGTGATAAGCATGATAAACCTCCGGATTAAAATTCCATCGAAGCAGAGAACATCACCGAGCGTCCCTCACCGGGAATGAAGTGCCCGCCACCCACCGTGCCGACATAGTTCTCATCGGCGATGTTGTTGAGGTTCATCCTTAGGGTCAATTTTTCGTTCACCCGGTACCCTACCAGAGCATCCCATATCAGATAGGACGGTGCCACCGTGGTGTTGTTCACGTTGGTGAATCGATCGGAGACATACACCGGTCCTCCACCGACAAAGAAGTTGTTCGGCAACTCCGCCTGAAACCAGAGACTGAAGGAATCCTCAGGGGTGTTCGCCAGATTGTTGCCGATGTTCGCCAATTCGGCAGGAGAGGCATTCGCCGTAGCACCGGTCAGGGTCGCGTCGAGGTGGGTGTAGCTCAAATATACGTTCAGCCAATCGTTGACTTCTCCCGCCGCACCCAGCTCGAAGCCGTCCACACGCTGCGATCCGTCCAGGGTCACTTCGTTTGTAATGGTGTCAGTGCTTCGCGCGTTTGACTTGTTGATGCGGAATAGCGCGGCCGAAAGGGAAAGCCGTTCATCCAGCACATCCCATTTTGTCCCAAGTTCCATCGTATTGGTTTCCTCCGGATCCACATTCACATTGGCGGCGGTAAGCGACTGCGTTTCGGCAGAGGGGTTAAACGATGTTCCGTATCCGAAATAGATACTACCGTTTTCGGCGGGCTTCACCACGGCAGCGGCCCGGTTGCTGAAAGTCTCGTCGGTCCGCTCTAAGGCGCTGGTGACGACTCCCGAAGTGTCTCTCACCACATACTTCAGATCGTATTGGTCAAAGCGGATGCCTCCCGTCAGATCGAGCCACTCGGTGACTTCTACCGTGTCAAACGCGTAGGCGGACAGGGTGAGGGCATCGGCGGTGTTCGAGGCACCGGTATAATTGAAGCCCGTCGAAGAGCCGTCGACTGGATTCGGATTATACGGATCCGCAGGAAGAGCCGGTGCCACCGCAGCCATCATCCGTCGGAAATAGTCCTCCTTCGCCACTTCAATTCCTACCAGCGCTTCGTGTTTCAGCGCCCCGGTTTCGAAGTCGATGAGAAAATCACTCTGGTTGACGAAGACATCGTTCCTGTCGTCCCGTGGTTGGAATCCCCGGTTGATCACGGCGGGGTTGGTGGCGCTAAACCGAGGTGCTCCGGCAATGGAATTTCGATGCACCTGACCGATTCGAGTCTGGTTTCGGAATGTAATGGAATCGTTGAAATCGTGTTCAAACCGGGCCGTAAAACGGGCGACATCAACATCCTCGAAGTCACGATTCAACAGTCCATAGTAATTGTCGAAATCAACCGGTGCCGGGCCGCCAATGTAGGGGGTGAAAGCCGGATCCGTAACTGTGGCGGGAACATAAGGGATCCCGTAGTCGGAGAGATTATCTTCCCGCTGGTAGAAGGCATTCAAGAATAGTCGCGTATTCGATCCTTCCTGAAGGCCGAATCCAAGCGAGGCATCGACCCCATAGCGATTGTTGTAAACATAGTCCCTCCCCGGGATGTTCTGATCGTGGGCGAGCAGGTTGAGACGCAAAGCAGCTCCCTCGATCTGTTCGATCTCGTGATTGTAGTCCACGGTGGTGCGGAACAGATTGTCGCTGCCCCCCGAGAGATCGACACGGGTGAAGTTGTCATCGATATGCGCTTGTTTGGATCCCAGATTCAAGTAGCCGCCAGTCGCGCCTCGTCCTGAATTTGCCGACGACGGTCCTTTCACCACTTCAACTTGTTCGAGATTGAATGGATCGCGGTAGTAACCCCCGAGATCGCGAATACCATCCACGAAAAAATCATTTCGAGCACCGAATCCGCGGAGAGTCAGACTGTCACCAGCTGAGGCCCCTCCCTCGCCCGCCGCCATGCTGATCCCGGAAACGTTGCGCAGCGCCTCACGAAGGCTGGTCGCTCCCTGATCTCTAATCAGGGTCTCTGGGATGACCTGAACGGTTTGGGGTATATCGAGGAGAGGCTGGGTGTACTTCGTCGAAGTCAGCTGAGTTGGCTTGTAGATCGAATCATTCAAAACCAGGGGTTCCACCTCGGGCACCTCTTCAACAACAGGTTGAGGACGTGGCGCCGGCCGGGGCTTGGGAGCGGGTTTTGCAGCCTCAACAACCTGAGGAGGCAGTGTCCCGGCCTCTGCATCGCCCGTTTCCGGAGTCTGCCCGGACGTTTCCTGCGCGTTGGCCTGGCTGGCCGCACACAGAAGACCCAATAGGGCAAAACTCTCCCTCGCGAGGGAGGATCTCGATTTAGGCGCGGTTGATTTCGTCAGATTGCGTTTCCTTTTCATAAGTCCTTTGCTGTTCCTGTTGATTGTGGTTCGGGATTTATCCCTTTGATTGATCGGGACGGGACCGTTCCGGCAATGCGGAATTTCCTCCCCCCGGCAGCCCTGCGGGTTCCTCTCTCCCTCCGGAGCGAGGGCCAGTCGGGCGCATTTCCGGATTCTGCGGTGCCACTCTTTGTTGCGGCGGACCAAAGGTGAGGTCGGCGAAGGTCCCGGAAAAAATGATGAAAGAGAGCACCGCCGCGACGCTCAATCCCATGACCCCGAGGGCCCGGGTTGGCTTCATTTGCCACCACATGATCACACCCGAGAGCCCCCAGAAGACCATCGTGAATCCCGTGGCATCGCCGAACAGGGACCAGAGCCAGCGGGCTCCCATCCGATCGGGATAATGATGCGCTTTGTGAAGCCTCCCCAGGATGGCATTTGCGTCCACCACCGGAGTCTCCTCGATATCCCGGGCGTTGATTGTTCCCGAAACGAGGCTGTAAACCGCATTCCAGGTTTTCCCATCTCCGGTCGAGTGAATCTGAAAACGAACCTCCGGTCCTCCCCTCTCCGACGGAACCATGGGCCCGGTGGGATTCAATTCCGACTTTTCAAGGACGGCGGAGGCGAGAGGCGAGACGAAATCTGCGGCGAAGGATGGAATCGCGATCTTTTTCCCCTGAAACGGTGGCGGTGTTAGTTTCGGGCTTCCGGGATTGAAGACCACCTCCGCACTTCCGTGATTGAGGCTGATCTTGACCTGAGCATTTCCCTCTTTGGTCGGGGCTTGATAGACGAGGGCTCCGTCCAGGGTAGCGTCGGATCGGGAGATTCGCTCGAAAGTAGACCCCGTCTGTCCCTGATTGAGAGATGAAATGACCTCATCCGCGATCGCATCAGGATCCGGCAATTCGAAGGGATGAATCATTCCCACTTCCCGCGCACTGATTTTAGAAACCTTTTCGACCGGGCTAAACCACTCGGAATGATTGAAGAGGACGCCGCTAAAGCCAAAGAACACCACCCACGGCAGGAGAATAAGCCCCGTATACATATGTATGCGGCGAACCACTTTCATCCATCGGTTCGTACCCTTTTTGGAAACAAGACCGGATCTCTTCCGGGGGTTGATTTGAGGATTCATTGGTCAGTAAAAGGAGAACAATAACGTTGTTGATAATGAGATGCATTCTCATTTAAGTCAACGGATTTGAACTTACTTTCTGAAAATTTCTTCCATTTCCCGTCTTCCCGGGGCCGGATCCCCTGATCACGGCTGGCCGCAGCGTATTTCGAGCGTAAGTTTCAGATGACTCGCGACATTCTTCACGGTGATGTCTCGTCCGAATATTCCCCCGACCCATATGAACCGGAAATTCACAACATTTCTCCTCTCCTCAGCGAGCTGCCTCACCCTCTCCACGCTGACGGCGGCCGAGGCTCCGCTTACCTTTAACCGGGACGTTCGCCCCATCCTCGCGGAGGCCTGTTTCCACTGCCACGGACCCGATTCCGTCACCCGCAAGGCCGACCTTCGGCTCGACACCGAAGCCGGATTTTTCGGCAAGGACGGGGCGGAAGCCGTCGTGATTCCGGGCAAACCGGAGGAGAGTTCGCTCTACGATCGTCTGATCACGGACGATGTGGACGACCTCATGCCGCCTCCCGATTCCCACAAGGAACTCAAGCCTGAGCAAATCGAGATCGTGCGCCGCTGGATCGTCGAAGGGGCAAAATGGCAGCCTCACTGGAGTTTTGTGAAGCCGGAAAAACCCGTCCTTCCCGAAGTCTCAAAGTCCGACCGGGTCAGCAATCCGATCGACCAGTTTATTTTCGCCGGAGTCGATAAAGCGGGACTGACGCCTGCTCCCGAGGCCGATCGCCGGGCTCTCGTTCGACGCGTTGCCCTGGACCTTACCGGTTTGCCTCCGACGCCGGAGGAAGTGGAGGCTTTCGTCTCCGATACCGACCCGAACGCCTACGAAAAACTGATCGATCGTAATCTTGCCTCGCCTCGCTGGGGCGAGCACCGCGGTCGCTACTGGCTCGACGCCGCCCGCTACGCCGATACCCACGGGCTTCACTTCGACAATTACCGCGAGATGTGGCTCTACCGCGACTGGGTCATCGGTGCCTTCAACCGCAACCTGCCTTTTGACCAGTTTACGATCGAACAGATTGCGGGAGATCTCCTTCCGAATCCTACGGAAGAACAACTCATCGCGACCGGCTTCCAGCGTTGCAACATGACGACAAACGAAGGCGGCACGATCGATGAGGAAAACGTTGCCCTTTATGCGTCTGACAGGGTTCAAACTCTCGGATGGGTATATCTCGGGCTCACCCTCAACTGCTCCCAGTGTCATGATCACAAGTTCGATCCGCTCTCGCAACGTGACTACTATTCCATGGCCGCCTTTTTCCGGAACACCACGCAGGGCCCCAAGGACGGCAACGTGAAGGACAGCGGCCCGATTCTGGTTGTCCCGAACGCTACGGACCGTCCCCGCTGGAGCACCCTCCCCGGCGAGATTGCCGCCGCTTCAACGAAACGCAACGAACGCCGCAACGCCGCAAAACCGGAATTCGACGCCTGGCTCGCAAAGGCAACGCCCGCCTCACTTGAGGACGGCCTTCCTGACGAGGGTCTCGTCGCCCACTTCCCTTTGAATGAAGGAAAAGGCAGCGAATTCGCGGCCCGCTTCCCTCTTGATCGCCGCATCAAAACGCCCGACGGACTCGCGTGGGCTCCGGGTGGAAAATTCGGCGCTGCCCCGATCTTGAAAAAAGAGACCAATCCCGATCTCGGTGATCTGGGCAACTTCGCCCGGAATGAGCCTTTCAGCATTGCTCTCTGGGTGCGCTCGCCCAAGGACGGGTTCAACGGTTCCATCGTCGCCCGCATGGATGATCAGGCAAAAAGCCGCGGATGGGACATTCTTCAGGAGAACCGCAATCTCGGCTTTCACCTCATCGACACCTGGCCCGGCAACGCGCTGAAAGTCGGCACGGTGAAGGCCGCCCTCACACCCGGCAAGTGGCAGCACGTCGCCGTCACCTACGATGGAGGAGGCAAGGCAAGCGGGGTGAAAATGTATGTCAACGGAGCCGACGTTCCTTTGCGCGTTCTCAACGACACACTCAAACCCGACGCTGAGACCCGCAATGCCGTTCCGCTGAGACTGGGACAACGCAGTTCCAGCATGGTCTTTGCCGAGGGCCAGGTCCAGGACCTGCGCATTTTCACGAAGCGGCTGAGTGCCGCCCAAACCTCGCGCCTCAATCAGATCCCCGCGCTAAATGCCGCCATCGCCGCCGGGGAGAAGCGTAAACCCGAGCAGGTCGAGAGCCTCTTCCAACACTACCTTGCCACCCGCGACACCGCCTGGCGTGAACTGGATGGAACCGTTGCAAAACTGGAGGGTGAACGCGACGGGATCAAGGCCCGCAGCCCCGTGACCCACATTCAGGAGGAGAAGAAAGACACTCCCGCGATGGCGAACATTCTCATGCGCGGAGCCTACGATCAGGTCGGTGAACAAGTGGCCGCCGCGCCCCCCGAGGTTCTCCACGATCTACCCGCGGGAGCCCCCGCGAACCGCCTCGGCCTCGCACGGTGGCTCGTCGACCCGGCAAATCCGCTTACCGCGCGCGTGACCGTGAACCGCTTCTGGCAGGAGATCTTCGGCACCGGCATCGTCGCCACTCCGGATGACTTCGGGATCATGGGCGCTGCTCCGAGCCATCCCGAACTACTCGACTGGCTCGCCCTGACATTCATCGAATCAGGGTGGGACACCAAGGCGCTTTTCAAGACCATCCTGATGTCCTCAACCTATCGCCAGGCCGCGTTGACGACTCCGGAGAAAGCAGAGAAGGATCCGGGCAACCGCCTCCTCAGTCGCGGTCCACGCTTCCGCCTTGATGGAGAGATGATACGCGACGCCGCGCTTGCCGCGAGCGGGACCCTCTCCCCGACGATGGGCGGTCCCGGAACCAAACCCTACCAGCCCGAGAACGTCTGGGAGACTGTCGGCATGGGCAATGCTAAATACGAACAGGACAAAGGTGATAACCTCTACCGCCGCACCGTTTACAACTACTGGAAACGCATGGCTCCGCCCGCCAGCATGGAGCTTTTCAACGCGCCGAACCGGGAAGTCAGTTGCATCAAGCGGGACCGCACCAATACGCCCCTGCAGGCGCTCGTGACCCTCAATGATCCCCAGTTCATCGAGGCCGCACGACGTCTTGCCGAACTCGCCCTGAAGAACGGCGGAGGGGATGACGAGAAGATCCTAGACTTCATCGCCCGGCGCGTCCTTTCACGCCCGCTGAAGGAGGCGGAGCTAAACATCATGCAATCGAGCCGGCTCTCAATCCTCTCACATTACCAGAAAGTCCCCGCCGACACGACGGCCCTCCTTGCCATCGGGGAAACACCTCCGGACAAGAACCTCGACCCGCCGCTCCTCGCGACCTGGACGATGGTTTGCAATCAGATGATGAATTTGGATGAAGCGCTGAACAAATGACAGGGTTTCAAGTTTGAAGTTTCAGGTTTCAAGTTCTTGTGAATGGCAACGATCCGACAGTTCGAGGACATTCTTTCCTGGCAGAAAGCGAGGGACCTCACCCGGGAGATTTACACGGCCACCAGGAAGGATGAATTCTCAAAGGACTTTGCTCTCAAGGATCAGATTCGGAGAGCGGCCATCTCGATCACTTCGAACATCGCCGAGGGCTTTGAACGCGACGGCTCGCGAGAGTTCATTCAGTTTCTTTCCCACGCCAAAGGATCCTGTGGAGAAGTCCGCTCCCAACTCTATCTCGCCCTCGATGCGGGATACCTGAAAGAAGACGAATGGAAAACCCTCCACCAGTCCTGCCTGGAGATTTCACGGCTACTCGACAGCTTCTCGAACTACCTGCGCGACACCGAAATCAAAGGCTCAAAGTTCAAAAAACTCCCCGCTTCGGAACCAACTTGAAACCTGAAACTTCAAACTTGAAACTCCCCCATTCCCTATGCTCTCCCAGGACTTTTTTCTAAACCAAACCCGGCGCCACTTTTTCGCGAAGGGCCGGAACTTGCTCGGAACTGCGGCGCTTGCCTCACTTTCGGGTTCGCAGAAGATCTTCTCCGCCTCGGGCGCAGCCGCTGAGAGTGTTGGTCCTGTCTCCCATTTCCCGGCAAAGGCGAAACGGGTCATCTACCTCCACATGGTCGGCGGTCCTTCGCAGATGGACCTCTTCGACTACAAGCCGGAGATGGTGAAGATGTACGACAAGGATCTGCCCGAAAGCATCCGCAAGGGACAGCGCCTCACCACGATGACGAGCGGGCAGTCGCGCTTCCCCATCGCCCCGTCAAAATATGAATTCGTCCAGCGCGGCGAGTGCGGCATGTGGATGAACCGCGATCTTCTCCCCTATCTCGGACAGCGCGCCGACGACATCTGCTGGATGCGCTCGCTCCACACCGAGGCGATCAATCACGAGCCCGCCATCGCGGCCATGCAGACCGGCAATCAGGTCACGGGACGTCCCTGCCTCGGAGCATGGGCCTCCTACGGGCTAGGCTCGATGAACGAGAACCTGCCCACCTTCGTTGTCCTCGTCGCCACTCCAACGAACCGCGAACAGGAGCAGGCCATCTCCGCCCGCCTCTGGTCGAGCGGTTACCTCCCCGGTGAACACGCCGGCGTCTCCTTCCGCAGCAAGGGCGATCCCATCCTCTTCATCAACAATCCTCCCGGAGTGCCCGACGCGGTTCGCCGGCAGACCATCGACGGGATCAATACGATGAATCAGATGAACTACGAGGCCATCGGTGATCCCGAGACCCGGGTGCGCATCCAGCAGTATGAGATGGCTTTCCGCATGCAGGCGAGTGTGCCCGAGCTGACCGACATCAAGTCCGAACCCGAACACGTTTACAAACTCTATGGAGAAGCCGCGAAGACTCCCGGAAGTTTTGCGAACTCCGTTCTGATGGCCCGCCGCCTCGCCGAACGCGGGGTCCGCTTCGTCCAGATCTATCACAACAACTGGGACCACCACTCCAACGTCGCCGGCCGCATGCCCGACCAGTGCCGCGACGTCGACCAGCCTTGTGCCGCCCTGATTCAGGATCTCAAACAGCGCGGGATGTTCGAGGACACCCTCATCATCTGGGGCGGAGAATTCGGACGCACCATCTACACCCAGGGCAACCTTTCAAAGGAGAACTACGGACGCGACCACCATCCCCGCTGTTTCACGATGTGGATGGCGGGCGGCGGATCGAAACCCGGCACCATCTACGGAGAGACCGATGATTTCAGCTACAATATCGTGCAGGACCCGCTTCATATCAGCGAATTTCACGCGACTGTTCTGCAGTTGTTAGGATTCAACCACGAGCGCCTCACCTACAAACATCAGGGACTCGACGGGCGATTGACCGGGGTGGAGATGGTGAAGCCGGTCAAGGCGCTGATGGCTTGAGGACGGAATGCTCCTTTTCAAGCCCGCCGCGACGATTCACTCGACCAGTTCAAAAGTCACCTCAACGAAGGCCTCAAGCGAAACGCGGCCGCCAACACTGTCAGTAGCCATCGCGGCAAAGCTGTTTCTTGTATTGAAACCCACGGGATTAAATCCCCCGCCACCCTCGCCCATCTTCAAGGGTCGACCAACCTTTTGCCCGTAGACGGCGGCCATCGCACCGGCTTTCTCCAGAGCGGCGTTCAAGGCCACTTTGCGAAGTTCGTTACGCACTTCGATCTCGTCCTTTCGCGAAAAGCTCGTCTGATTGACCGCGACTTCGGCGTTTTCGGCGAGGTTGCCATGGACGAGTTCAAGCAGACTGGCGTCGTCCAGCTCGATCACAAAATCGCGGGCACTGAAGAAGCCCTTCGCGATCCGCTCACCATTGGGTCCGTTCTCGTATTCGCGTCCGAGGGAGTGGTTGGTCAGTTCAATTTTCTCGGAAGGAACCCCGATCTCCCCGAGTCCTTTCACCACTGAGGCAAACCCCTCCTGGGAGGCGTTACGTGCCGCAGCAAGATCGTCGCGGACCGAGCGAATCGCGACCGAAATACGAACACGATCCGCCGGAAGACTGCGCTCGGCATTGCCGGTCACGGTGATGGAGCGCGGTTCGGCTGACTTCTCCTGAGCGTTCGCCAAGGAGAGGGAAGCGAAGGTGAGTAGAGTGAAGAGGGTTCGTTTCATGAGGTTACCGTATCTGATTACCACGCAAGTGGGGAGTCCGGAGTTGTAAGAAATTAGTCTGGCTGCGAGGAAAACTCCGTTACGGCTTCTCATCACTCGACTCCCAGTTTTTCTTTTAAGAGTTGGATCCGTTCTGCCACTAGCCCTGGATGGAACCCGGCGTACTTCACTGCTAATGTCTGGAGAAGCGTCAGTGCCTGGAGTTGTTTGGAGGTCGCTTCCTTCAGTTTTCCGGACCGTTCCAGTTCATCAGCTTCCCTAAGTCTGAGGAAGGCGGCGTACCAGATGTCTGAGCCATCATCCGGGTTTTTCCCTGAAAACCGGAAGTTCCCGATTTCGACCGTGCCACCTCCGAATCGAACATCACAACCGGCAAGACTAGCCGTGTAGTCGAGGGCCACACCCAACGGAACGTTAGTGAGCCGAAGGGTGACCGGTATATCATCAATCCTGGTCCCGGATCCTCGTGAATAGAAGAGCCGGATTTTCACGCCACGCTGTGACTCGGGCAAGCTCTTATCGTGCTTGATGCCGGCCTCGTTCAACCTCTCGATCGCCTCCAGCAGCGGCGTCTCCTTGAACTCAATTGACGGAATAATGATGGTTTTTACTTTCTCGATTGCAGGCATCGGGACCGGACCGGGAAAGAGCGCCCCTGAGGGTCCTCTCTGCTGATCATCGGGCAGTGCCGTCGTCTCCATGCGGGGGATCGGCCATCCCGCCGCATCAACGACGACAACGGTGATGATCCTGGTCCGCCATGAGGTCTCTCCGATTTTCTCCTCGAAGACAACGGAGCCCCCCGAGGGAATCGCCACTTTTGTTTCACCAAAAAGTTCGGGTTCCGCGCCGGAGCGACCTTGAAAGAGCTTGATGTCCATCTCCACGGTCGAGGCATCGTCCGAAATGACAGGCACGTTCAGAGTCAGTGCATCTCCTATCCAGGTTTCAGTCGTCTGTCCCGACCGGGCGGCAAGAGTAGCACCTGGTCGAATTCTTCCAAGATCCCCGTCCTGCACCCGGCGAACGAGGGAATCGACCTGCTCTCCGGTCGTAAAGATACGTGTCATCTTCAGCACCGATTCTACCGGAAAGGGATCTCGCTCTCCTCCCACCACCCGTGTTCCCGAATCGGGATCTGACTTCGGATCCCCGCCCGTGGAGGTCTCATCTGCAAAAAGAGGACGATGGGTTTCCAGAACCCGGTAAGTCAGGAAAACCTGCACCGCACTCCGCGCACTAACGAAGGCAAGGAGCCTCTCAAGCCGAAGCAGGGTCTCCGGCTTCGCTCTTACAAAGAGCAGCGAGGTTAGAGGGTCGTAGGCGATGCTATCCTTCTCGCCAAGGGTGATCCCTTCGGCGATGAGACGCTCGCGAGGATCAATCGGATTCCCCGTCGCCGAATCTTGAAAGAAAGAGGAGGGAACTTGAAATTCTCGAACAAGGGGAATATCGGCACCCTGCAGTTTAGGAGGAAAAAGCGCGGCAAGGACGGCGAAGACGACTAACGCGCAGACTTTCATCGCGGCAGAGGCTATCGGGCGGGGATAGAAATGTCGAGAACCAAAAGGAGCGGCGCAACAGGCCGGGGAAGGGTCACGGTCGAGGCCAAAAGAATCGACGGCTTCAAGCTTCATTCGATTTCAAGATTAAACGGAGTAAAATCATTGAATTTACCACAATCATCCTTCGTCGGAATCCTTGAGCGTTCTGCTCTTGCGCCCGCCCCATGAAACCCGTTCTACCCGCCTGTTTGTTCCTCGCCCTGTCGACCTCTCTGCTCCACGCCCAGGACCTCCCGCCACGCGTCGATCTCCGTCAGTGGCAGACTCCGGTGCGCAATCAGGGTGCCCAGGGGAGTTGCTTCATTCACGCCAATGTCGCGGCGATGGAGGCCGCCTACAAGCGACTGGGATACGGCGATCTCGATCTCTCGGAAGAGTTCTCCTATTATATGGGACCGGCCTTGTGGCTGAAGACAAAGGCTTACAACGATCAGGGACATCGGACGGGGCAGATGCGTGTCCCTCCCCTGCCGGAGCGCGAAACCGGTCTGCCCTTTTTCGACTTCGCCCCTCAGAGCGGCCACCTCGACAGCAACCGGGGCAGCTTTCCCGTCCTCAACCTTCCGATTCCGACGGAGCGCGAGTTTCCGCAGGATGCGAGCCGCTATGATGTTCCCTTTTCGAGGGAGGACCCGCAATGGAATCGCCAGCGTGTCGTAAACAACCACCTCCTCGAATCGCGCCGGATGCCTCGCTCAGGCCTGACCGCACCCCTCTATTATCAGATCGAAAAAATCACCTTCCTCCCCCGTGAGGACGCGACCCGTGCCGCGGCAATCGAAGCCGTGCTCGCACGTGGCCTGGAGGTGGTGTGGGATTTCAAAATGCAGGGCGATATCTCGGGGCCGGTCTGGCGTTTTGCAGAACCGAAAAATGATCAGGGTCCGGGACACCGCATGCTCATCGTCGGCTACGACCGCACCGATCCGTCCAATCCCCATTTCCTCGTGAAAAATAGTTGGGGCATGGAGGACACCTGCATCGGCTACGACTTCCTCGCCTACGGCGAATGGGCCTCCTACCTCGAGTCGGTGCGCCCTCCCCGCCCGATGCCTGAGCTTCGTTGGATCGGACGCTGGGAGGTGGAGTTCGGGCAGATGCCCGGACAACTCGACCTCTATCATGCGCCTTCCCTCTTTCAGCAGTTCTTTGATGCCGACGCGGAGAAAAACGAACGCGGCGAAGCTCTCGTCGACAGGCGGCTCGGCACTCTCTTTGTCAGGGGAGAGGAAGAAGGTCCGGCCTTCCGCGTAAACGGACAAATGAAGCCCGATGGACTCGAGCTGTATCTCAATCTTTCGAATCCCGACCTCGCCTTTGACGAACAAAGCGGCGATCGCATCACCCTGCGCGAGACGGCACCCGGCGTGCTTGAGGGTGTCATGCATCACGCCGGCGGCGCCACTTCACCGGCCCGGGCAAGACTGATCAAAGTGGGAAGCGGCAATCCGGTACAATCGGCTCCGAACGTGACCGAAAAGAACGATCCCGCAGAGGGCCCGATGGTAAAAGCCCCGTCGGGTTCTGATGCCGGGCTTGCCTCGCGTTTCGAACTCGTCCGCGAGCGCGTCGCGAAGGAGCACCCCATCGGTGCCGCCCTCTCCGCGCCACAGCCCTGTGCCGACGGCCGCGGTTGGCATCAGCCTTTTGAAAACGGCGATCTCTACCAGGCTCCCGGAAGTGAGCCGGTGGCGATCTACGGAGACATCCGTGCTCTATGGCTCAACGAGGGCGCCGAACGGGGACGTCTCGGATATCCGGTGACCGACGAACTCGACGGAGGTCACGGACGCCGTCTCAGCAAGTTTGAGAACGGCTTGGTCTGGTGGCACCCGGAGCGCGGGCCCCGGGTCGAAATGGCGACACCGTGAGAAGCGACCCCGGCTTCACGCTCCTCGCGCTGACCTGACAAAGGCACTGCGCGGGAAGCGTGGGAAAAGCTGAGGCGAAATGAATTAATAGTGGCGACGACCGTAGTAGCGGTTGCGGGCGGCGCGATCCTTGGAGATCTCGGATCCCGCGACGGCTCCGATGGCACCTCCGACGAGGGCTCCGGTTGATCCGCCGGTAATCAGAGCCCCTGCTCCGGCACCGATGGCGCCTCCGGTAAGGGCACCGCGTTCACCCGGGGTGCAGGAGATGAGGGCCGAGGTGATGAAGAGGGCGACGGCAAGGAGACTGAGTTTGGCAGTGTGTTTCATGGTCTTTGTTTTCTATAAGTCAGCCTAAGAGCGGCCCCCGATATCTCCATGGGGTGAAACCCCACCCATAGTGTCGCTGCAGACCGGACAGAACCGATTCGGGAAAGGAAAGGGATCGAATTACCGGATGACAATTTTGTCATGTTCCTCCACCCCGTTTTGTCACCCGCCTGATCCATTCTTCACCTATGAAGAAGCCCCCCTTGATCGAAATAAACGCCCTCTCCGTCTCCAAGGCCTGCCTGACCGGTGTCTCGATTCTCCTCTTATCCATTCTCGGATCGGGAATTCCCGTGGCACAGGATAAGGAGCGGGAAGGTTCGCCGAATGATTTCCGCAAACCAACCCATCTCGTTCCGGAAGAGTCGCCGAGAAATATGCGGAAGTCTCCCCCGGTCAAAATGGGACTCCGCACCTTGGAATTTCCTCAGGAATTCAGAACAATCACCGGCTCGGGAAACAATCTGAAAAACCCTGATTGGGGCACTCCCGGAACCCCTCTGTTGCGCAAGACAAGAGTCGATTATTCCGACGGATTTGATTCTCCTTCCGGCAGCGGGCGACCCGGAGCACGTGAGGTCAGCAACGCCGTCGCTGCGCAGAAGGAGTCGATTCTCAACCGTCATCTCGTCTCCGACTTCATCTGGCAGTGGGGCCAGTTCCTTGACCACGATCTTTCCCTTACCCCGGTGAGTGAGCTGGTCGAGCCTTTCAACATCAAGGTGCCTGCAGGCGATCCGTTTTTTGACCCGGCCGGCACCGGAACGGTTGAGATCGGACTTGAGCGGTCCCACGGCGAATCCATCGAAGGCGTTCGCCAGCAGTTTAATGAAATCACCGCTTTCATCGACGCATCCAATGTCTATGGATCCGACGACGAACGAGCCCGTGCGCTCCGCACCCTTGACGGAACCGGGCGTCTCAAAATGGGGGAGGCAAATCTTCTCCCCTTCAACGTCGATGCACTGCCCAATGCGCCGTCCGCCCAGGCTCCCGACTTTTTTGTCGCGGGCGACTTCCGGGTGAATGAACAGGTCGGATTAACCGCGCTCCACACCCTTTTTGCCAGGGAACACAACTACTGGGCCGGCGTTGTCGCGAAGGCCAACCCGACGCTGGATGATGACGGTATCTACGAGTTCGCCAGGGCCATCGTCGGTGCCGAAATGCAGATCATCACCTATCGGGAATTTCTTCCCATCCTCCTCGGTCCGGACGCGCTTCCTCCCTACAAGGGTTACCGCCCCGATATCAACCCGGGCATCTCAAACATCTTCGCAACTGCCTCCTATCGTTTCGGACACACCATGCTTTCACCCACCCTGCTGCGTCTTGATCGCCGCCTCTCCGAGATCAAGGAAGGCAATCTTGAACTGGCCAAAGCCTTTTTCAGCCCCGCGAGCATCACGGACGAGGGAGGCATCGACCCCATCCTTCGCGGCCTTGCCACCCAGCCCGCCCAGGAGATCGACACGAGGATTGTGGATGGTGTCAGGAACTTCCTTTTCGGGCCTCCCGGAGCCGGGGGTTTTGACCTGGCCTCGTTGAACATTCAGCGTGGCCGCGACCACGGACTCCCGGGCATCAATGAGGTCAGGAAGAGCTTCGGCCTCAAACCCTTCCGCCAGTTCAGGGACATCAGTGATGATCGGAAAACCGTCGACAGCCTCGCCAGTGTCTATAAGAGCGTCGATGAGATTGACCCGTGGGTTGGCGGACTCGCCGAGAAGACCCGCCGCGGTGCCCTTGTCGGGGAAACGATTCACGCGGTGCTGAGGGATCAATTCATCCGCCTGAGGGACGGTGACCGGTTCTGGTATCAGAATCACCTGAACCGCGAGCTGCAGCAACTGGTCGAACAGCAGTCACTGCTCAAGGTCATTCAGAGGAACACGGAAATCTCGAAAGAGATCTCTCCGAATCTTTGGAAAGTCGCCCCGCCCCGAAGCGGAGGTTCCGGACCGGACGGTCCCGGCGGCCCCGGGGCACCCAAAGGACCAGCTCCCGGCGGGAGGGGAAGATGACAGTGGAAGGAATTTGCCTTGAAGGCGGGCCGTTTCCCCGCAATGCTCCCGGTCTTCACTTCTCCACCATGAGAGTTCTCGTTGTCGAAGACCAGGAACGCATCGCCTCCTTCATCGGCAAGGGACTGATCGAGCACGGATTTGTTGTCGATGTCACCCACGACGGCGACGAAGGATATGCGCTCGCTCTCACCGAACCCTACGATGCCATCGTTCTGGATGTCATGCTCCCCGGTCGCGACGGCCTCAGCATCCTGAAAAATCTCCGGAAAAAAGGGTTCGCCGTTCCTGTCATCCTCCTGACCGCAAGAAGCGAGCTTGATGAACGGATCGAGGGTCTCAACCTCGGAGCCGATGACTACATGACAAAACCCTTCTACCTAGAAGAGTTGATTGCCCGTCTCCACACCGTCGTGCGACGCAGCGCCGGGGAGGTGAGCCATCTCCTCAAGGTGGGGGATCTGAGCATGAATCTCGTCAGCCGGGTCGTGACCCGCCGCGATGAGGAGATTCCCCTGTCCGTCCGCGAGTTCTCCTTGCTGGAGTATCTGATGCGCTCGCCCGGACGCGTTCTCAGCCGCATGCAAATCTGCGAACACGTCTGGAATTATTCCTTCGATCCCGACACCAATCTGGTCGACGTCTACATCCAGCGACTTCGGAAGAAGATCGACCGCGAATCCCCCGTGAAGCTGATCGAGACGGTGCGGGGTGTCGGATATCGCATCGGAAAAACCTCCTGACGAACGATGCGCTCACTTCGCACGAGGCTGGTCCTCATCTCCACACTGATCTCCGGCATCGCCATTGTCGGCCTGGGAGGTTTCTCCTGGTATTTTATGCAAAGGGCGGTCCGTGAGTCCACCGACCTTCGACTCGAAGGAATCGCCTCGCGGATGATTCGTGAGATCCATCCCCGTGCCGATTGGGATGCCTTTAAAGAGCGATTGAACTTCAGCCACGGGGATGAAACCGAGAAAGGGATCCTCCTTGTGAGTGTTCGGGAGACAAGTGATCCGGCCCGGGTGATTACCTCTATTGGAGAGATTGGACCAGTTGAGGCAGCCCTGCCGACAGCGATCTTTCAACTGAATCCCGAAAATGCTGAGCCATCCGGACCGGGGGCGGACAGACCCGGACCGTATCAGGAGGCCCCTGAAGGTCCGTCGGACGATTTCCGGCCGGATCCACCCCGCGACGATCACCCGCCTCACCGACCGGAACACCCGGGAGGGCCTGAGCGTGAGCATCACCCTCCCTCGTCTCCCCGTCATCCTGACCGCCTGATCGCCTTTTCCAACGCGTCAGTCGGGAGTGAGCAGTGGCGTTTTATTGCCATGCAGGAGCGCGGATTTCACCTCCTTGTCGGATTGAACTTCTCCCGTTCCAACCCCGGGCTGAGTCTCCTCGGACGAAGCCTTCTCGCGGGAATTCCCGCCGCGATCTGCCTCATCGGATTCGGCGGATGGCTTGTCGCTGATCGCGCGCTCAGGCCCCTGCAAAAGATTACCGAGACGGCCGCCCGGATCACCGTCCAGGATCTCAGCGAACGAATGCCGGAGAACCCCCACTCTGATCCTGAAATCGCCAGATTAACGGAGGTTCTTAACGGCATGATGGACCGGCTCGAGTTGAGCTTCACCCACGCGATCAGGTTCAGCGCCGACGCCTCCCATGAGCTGAGGACCCCGATTGCGGTCATGCAGGGAGAGATCGAGTCGGCACTCCGCGATTGTAAACCCGGATCGACCGAGGAAAATGCCATGCTGGTTCTTCGCGAGGAGTTAAACCGGCTCAAGTCCATCATCCGAAGCCTCATGATGCTGTCCCAGGCCGACGCCGGCGGTCTCCTCCGGAAGTCTGAGCCTGTCTCCATCTCACGGGAGCTCCTCATTCTTTCTGAAGATGCGGAAGTGCTTTCCGCAGAGGCCGGGGTCACTTCCGGGTTCAGCATCGACGACGGACTCGAAACGTCAGGCGATCCCGTCCTGCTGCGGCAGGCTTTCCTCAATCTCATCAACAATGCCATCAAATACAATGTGGATGGTGGATTTGTCAGGGTTTCAGCGAAAGCTGAAAATGAAAACATCATCGTTGAAGTAGTGAACTCAGGCCCCGGAATCAGCGACGACGACAAAGACCGTGTCTTTGATCGCTTTTATCGCGCGGATCGCTCACGGTCCAGAGGGGTCGATGGATTCGGACTTGGACTGAGTCTCACCAAAGCCATCCTTGAGAGCCACGGCGGCAGGGTCACTCTTGAAGACGCCGCACCCGGAGAAACCCGCTTTGTCGTGATTTTGAAAGCAGGTCTCAGACCCTGAACCTGCGGTTTGAACAAGCTTTGTTGAAGCACTACACGGTAGGGTTATCCCCACCTGCTTAAAACTTTCTCTTGTGGGCCTACTCGCATGCCGATACTCTCGTACCAGGCGTTCATCGGAATTGATTCTGACTGAATCTATCAAACGCCCCTCCCCACCGTCCTATCGCGTTCCCGATTTTTGTCTTTATCGGGCGCTCCCTTGAATGAACCGAGCTACTCCACCGCTTCGGGATATTGCCTCTCGAATCATTTTACATGAGTCGGAAAGGTCGCGTTCTCTGGAATCAGGTTCTCCCGCAGAGCTTCAGATCCCGGAACGGCTGCGCCCCCATCTGACGACCCTGATGGGGATCGGTGGATACCGTGCGCTGCTCATGAGATCGCTCGCGCTGGCGAGTCCGGATATTCCCTGGATGCGTTCGGTCAAGGTCTCCGTTGACGGCTTCGTGGAAGGGTTTCTCCCACAGGTGGAGACACTCTCATCCCGTGAAATTCAAGAGGGCAGAGTGGAACTGGGTGCTCAGTTGATCGGTCTTCTCGTGGCTTTCATCGGTGAAAAATTGACTTTGCAACTGCTCAGCGAGGTCTGGCCGGAACTGGCCGACACGAATTTGAATTTTACCCCTAAAGATCGAAAATGAAGAAACAAACCGCCGCCGCCAAACGCAACGCTCCTACCCGGGATGCGAGCGAGCCGGCCAAAGTCAGGATCGTCCAACTGCCCACGGGCGTTCGCGGTCTCGACGATATTTTCGGAGGGGGGATTCCGGAGTTTTCCTTCAATGTTATCGCCGGTACTCCCGGCTGCGGCAAAACGACGCTGGCGCACCAGATCGCCTTCACCAATGCGACGCCGGCCAAACCGGCCCTCTACTTTACCGTTCTCGGCGAGCCGGCGATGAAAATGCTGCGCTATCAACAGCAGTATTCCTTCTTCAATGAAAAGAAACTGGGCAAGGCGATCCGCTTCGTGAATCTCGCCGATCTCGTGATCGAGCAGGATCTGAGTGCCGTGCTCGAGGAGATCATCAGGCAGGTCACCGAGGTCAATCCTTCCATCGTGGTGGTCGATTCGTTCCGCACCGTAGTTCGGAGAGCGATGCACACGGCCAGCGAACTGGAGATGCAGACCTTCATCCAGCGACTCGCCCAGTTCCTCACCGGTTGGGAGGCGACCACTTTTCTCGTCGGTGAGTATGTCGAGGATGAAATCCGCGACAATCCCCTCTTCACCGTGGCTGACGGGCTTTTCTGGCTCTGGCAGGTGACGGAGAGAAACTCCGTCGTGCGTAAGATGCAGGTCATGAAGCTCCGAGGTCAGGCCTCGGTTCCGGGTCTTCATACCTTCCGCATCAACGACGATGGATTGCAGGCCTTTCCACGGACCCTCGGACTGGCCGCCCACAAGGCGCGCCCGAAACGTCGACGACGCCTCTCCACCGGCATTCCCGAACTCGACACGATGATGGGGGGCGGAATTTTCGAGGGTGACAGTCTGCTCGTCGCGGGGCCTTCAGGTTGCGGAAAGTCCGCGCTCGCCACACAGTTTATCAACGAGGGACTGAGGCAGGGTGAGGCGGCCATCATGGCGCTTTTCGAAGAACGTCCAACAGGATATGCGGACCGTGCGGCCGGCTTCGGCCTTGATCTGAAAGAACCACAAGCCTCGGGCAAACTCGAGATGCTCTATCTCCGTCCGCTCGACCTGTCGGTTGACGAGACCATGCAGGCCATTCTTGACGCCATTGAGCGGACCGGTGCGAAGCGCCTCGTGATCGATTCCCTGGTGGGTTTTGAAATGGCACTGGCTCCCGGTTTCCGTGCTGACTTTCGCGAGTCACTCTATCGCATGATAGGGGCGCTGACCTGCGCCGGAGTCACCATCCTCAGCACGGTCGAGGTGGAGGATTCATTCAATGCGATGCCGCTGAGCCATTACGCGATTTCCTTTCTCACCGACGACATCCTCCGGATGCGGTACGTGGAGATCGATGGCCAGATCCGGAAGGTGATGGTGGTCATCAAGATGCGCGGCGGCAATCACAGCAAGGATATCCGCGAATATGTCATCACCAACAGAGGGGTCGTGGTGATCGGCCCGCGTCAGACTGACTACACCGGACTCACCACCGGGATACCGACACGTGTCGGCAGGAGGGAGGATTCCGCCCCTGAACCCAAAGCGACGAAGTAGTGACGAAAAGTCCAATGCCCGATGCCCCTCCATCAGCCGATGTATCAAACACCCTCCCGGGCTTATCTCTCGAGCAGGCTCCGTTACCCATGGCCACGGTGGAGGGAGCGACACACCTCGTGCGTTATGCTAATCCCGCCTTCTGCCTCCTCATGGGAAAGCCGGTGGAGGAAATTCTCGGAGAACCCCTCTCCGGGCTGCTTCCGGCACCTGATAAATGTGTCACCCTGGTCGATCAGGTCTTCCGCACAGGAAAACCACTGCGCCACACCGAGAAAGATCCTTCAAGATCCTATCCGTTCTTCTGGTCCTACATCATGTGGCCCCTCCTTGTGGACGGATTGATCGTCGGAGTCATGATTCAGGTCACCGAGTGCTCGAAGATCCACGAAGCGACCCTCGAGATGAACGAGGCCCTTCTCCTCGGTTCGCTACGCCAGCATGAGCTCACCGAAGCCGCAGAGGAACTGAACCAGAAGCTTCTCACGGAAATCGCCGAACGTCAGAAGACGGCACGGAAACTCGCGGAAAAAGCCCGCCTTCTCGATCTGAGCCACGATGCCATCATCGTGCGAAATCTCGCAGGCTGTATCACTTACTGGAATCATGGCGCGGAAGAGATCTACGGATGGACGGTCGATGAGGCGCTTGGAAGAATCAGCGATGAACTTTTCCACACTGAGTTTCCAGGAAGCGTCGAGGAGGTAACGGAGGAACTCCATCGAACCGACCGATGGACCGGAGAGCTCGTTCACACCCGGCGAGACGGGAAGCGCATCACGGTCCTCGTTCGAAAGACGCTGGATCGAGACAGCAATGGCAACCCTGCCTCGGTCCTGCAAAACATATCCGATATCTCCCAGCGCAAGGAGAACGAGGAAGCCCTGCGCGAGGCCGGGGAAAGATTTCGTTTCATGGCCGAATCAATGCCGCAGAAAATCTTCACCGCGGCACCTGATGGGAGTATCGAGTATTTGAACCGGCAGTGGGAAGAGTTCACCGGTTTGGCCTTCGAGGAATTGCGTGGCTGGGGATGGGTGAAATTTAATCACCCTAACGACCTCGAGGAAACCCTGCGCCGATGGAAGGAGGTGATGGAGACGGGCGACGATTTCGAACTGGAGCACCGCTTCCGCCGCAAGGACGAGGTGTATCGCTGGCACCTCAGCCGCGCCTTCGCGATGCGCGACGCCGAGGGAAACATCACCCTGTGGATCGGCTCGAGCACCGACATTGATGACATGATGCAGGCCCAGGTGGAACTGATGGACGCCGAGGCACAGCTGGCCGACCGGGCCGTTCAACTCGAAAGGATCGTCACCCTCCGGACCGGTGAACTGACCACGGCGCACGCGAAACTGCTCACGGAAGCCGACGAACGCAAAAGACTTGAGTCAGAGGTCGCCGGATCGATCGAAGGCGAACGCGAACGTCTCGGCCATGACCTGCACGATGGCGTGGTCCAGGAACTGACCGGCATCACAATGATGCTTCAGGCTCTCGCGACAACCTTGAGAAAGCTATCACCGGCTCACTCCAAAGAGGCAAATCGACTTTGCCGGATGCTGGAAACAGCACATGGTCACGCACGGGACCTCGCGAAGTGTTTTTACCCGGTGGAACTCGAGCAGCACGGGCTCTACGTAGCGTTGGAAGGTATCGCACAACGCACCGAGCAACAGTTCGGGATTTCCTGCATCGTCGATTGCGATGCCCCGGAAGCTCTCGAAGCAGTTCAAGCACCACAAGAGAAGGACGTGACCTCGGTTCAGCTTTTCCGCATCGCTCAGGAGGCCGTCCAGAATGCAATCAAACATGCCCGCGCCAAAACGATTCTGATCCACTTGAGCAATACAAATGGTTCATGGCTGCTCACGGTGAGGGACGACGGCGTCGGCCTGCCCGAAAACATGAGCGAGAGTGAGGGCATGGGATTGAGGATCATGCAGTATCGCGCCCGCATCATGGACGGCACCTTGTCGATCACAAATGCCGAAGGCGGCGGCGCGCTGGTCACCTGCACCGCGCCGGTCAGGGAAAAATCCTGAAGCGCCTGCGATAACGCGATTGTGGACCGGACAGGGGAGCGCTTTCCCGCTTGAATCGTCTACACCCCTGTCTCCTCCATGATCAAACCATCCTTGCTCCCCGTCCTTTGCCTCATCTTTCTCACCACCTTCGCCGGAGCGGCGGAGACGCCGCTGGCTCTCTATCTGCAGTCCCGCGCAGCGACGGGGGAGAAGCGGGTGGTGACCGACTTTTGGCCGCCTTCGCGCAGCGCCATTATCGTCTGCGATATGTGGGACCTGCACACCTGCCAACGCGCCGTGCTCCGCGGAGCCGAGATGGCCCCGCGCATGAACGAGGTTCTCGAAAAAGCCCGCGCCGCCGGAGTGCTCATCATTCACGCACCCAGCTCCTGCATGGCGGCCTACGAAGGAACTCCGGCACGGCTGCGCGCCATTGAGGCACCTCCCGCCGCCCGCATCCCGAACCAGATCGCCGAGTGGTGCAAACAGATCCCCACCGAAGAGGCTGCCATTTATCCTATCGACCAGAGCGATGGCGGCAACGACGACACCCTGGAGGAAAAAGAGAAGTGGACCGCCGAACTCGTCGCCAGGGGCGTCAATCCGAAACAACCGTGGACCCGGGAAACCGACACCCTCCGCATCGATCAGGAAAAGGACGCGATCAGCGACTCCGGTGTCGAGATCTGGAACCTCCTCGAGTCGCGCAACATCGACAACGTCATCCTCATGGGCGTGCATCTGAATATGTGCGTCTCCGGCCGTCCCTTTGGACTTCGTCAGATGGCGAAGAACGGGAAGAATGTCGTCCTCATGCGCGACCTCACCGATACGATGTACAATCCGAAGCGCTGGCCCTTCGTCAGTCATCAGCACGGCACCGAGCTCTTTGTCGAGTATGTTGAAAAACATATCAGCCCCACGATCACCTCGGACCAGATCCTCAGCGATGGCAAGCCCTTTACCTTCAGTGCTGCCACGGCCGGACCGAAGCGGCTCCAGATCCTCCTCATCGGCGACAGCACGACCGAGGCGAGCATTCCGAAAAAACTCGCGCCCGACGAACCGCAGTTCGAGGACCACGTCCGCATCCTTCTCGCGACCGAACCCGACCTGCCGCCCACGGACGTCTACAACGAGGGCGTCAGTGGTGAATACATCCGGCGTCTCCTCGACAGTGGCCGCTACGACAAGGACATCGCGACCAAACCGAAGGCCGACTACATCTTCATCCGCTACGGACTCAATGACGCCGCGAAGCTGGAGAACTTCACCGTGGATTTCCCCAAAGATTTCCGTGAGCTGCTCGGCCGGCTGCGAAAAGATCATCCTGATGCCGTCCTCATTGCCATGACCGCGATCCCCTACTCGACGGTGAACAATCATGCCGAGATTAATACCCTCATCACCCGGATCGCCACCGAGGAAAAGCTGCCGCTCTTTGACATTTCCCCTCGTTATCTCGCCGAACTTGAAAAAGGAGCCGACATGCTCAACTACCGCCGCTACGCGCTCTCGAAAGTGCCCGAGGCGCTCCGGCCCCTCGCCACTCCCTACCTTCAGCCGGGGGCGGACCCTCAGATCGTTGTCCTCGACAACCGGCTCGACGCCTTCTTCGGCCACCTCCCGGGCTGGTTCAGTGACCGCCACCCGACTCTCGCCGGTTACAACGTGATCGCGAGCGAGACGGCCAAATACCTGGCCCCGATGATCCGGATGGTTCAGGCAACGGCAGCAAAGTGACGCGATCTCGGGGCTTGTGAGCGGCACAGGAAAACCGCACCTTTACCGCATGCCGTTCCGGTTCCATCACGCGCGATGCCTCGCCCTCTTACTGGCATCGGCTTCTCTGCGCCTCCAGGCGGCACCCGACTTCGAGAAAGAGGTCGCTCCCATCCTCGAGGCGAAATGCCTCTTTTGTCACGATGCGGAAGCGAGGAAGGGGAAGTTTGATCTCTCCTCAGAGACCTCGGCCCGCGCTCATGCCTCCTTTGATGAGATCCTCGAGCTCATCTCAGGTCCCGATCCCGAAATGCCGAAGGACGAGCCTCCGCTTTCAGAATCGGAAGTGAAGGTCTTCGCCGATTGGATCGCCGCCGGCGCGCCCTGGCCGGAAGCGCGAAAGCTCGCCTACAATCCCCAACGCGATCTCAACTGGTGGTCGCTGAAACCGATCCAGGAGGGTCAGCTCGATCCCTCAACAAGGTCGAATCGAAATCCGGTCGATGCCTTTGTCGAGGCGACTCTGAAAGAAAAGGCGCTCAACCCTCTTCAACCCGCCGATCCGCTCACCCTCATCCGCCGGGTCACCTATGATCTTACCGGGCTACCTCCGACACCGGCCGAAATCGACGCGTTTCTGGCTGCAACGAAGTCCGATCCCGAATCGGCCTGGACCACCCTCGTCGATCGCCTCCTCGCCTCACCCGCCTTTGGCGAAAAGTTCGGACAACACTGGCTCGACCTCGCCCGCTACGGAGAGACCCACGGCTACGACAAGGACAAACCACGCAACAACGCCTGGCCCTATCGCGACTACGTCATCCGGAGCTTGAATGAAGACAAACCCTATGGGCGTTTTGTCAGGGAACAGATCGCGGGCGACGTGCTCTTCCCCGGCGAGCCCGATGGGGTCATCGCCCTCGGCTTCCTTGCAGCGGGACCCTGGGATCTCATCGGCCACATCGAAGTCGGCGAGGGAAAACTCGACGGTCGTATCGCCAAACACCTCGACCGTGATGAAATGGTCTCGGCCGTCTTCAATGTCTTCCAGAGCACCACGGTGCAGTGCGCTCAATGCCATCACCACAAGTTTGATCCCATTCGCATGGAGGATTATTACCGGCTCCATGCCGTCTTCGCCGCGGTCGATCGGGCGGACCGCGTTTATGCGGGTCTGCCGCCGGAGCAGGAGAAACAACGCCTTGAGCTGACCTCGAAAATCTACACGCTGAAGGGCGAGAAGAGCAAGCTCGAGGGCGATCACAAGAAACTCGTCGCGGCGAAAGCCTCGGGCGTTGACCGGCGCATTGCGGAATTGAAGGAGAAACACGGCGCGCCGGACCTGCGTCCGCAGTATGGATTTCACAGCCAGATCGTGAAGCAACCCGACGAGGAAAAATGGGTGCAGCTCGATCTTGGCAGGACCGTCGCCGTCGCGGAGATCCGGCTGCGTCCCGCCTATGATGATTTCGCGGGGATCGGAGCGGGCTTTGGCTTTCCCCTGCGCTACCGGGTCGAGGGCTCCGACGACGCCGAGTTCAAAACCGGCGTGACGATTCTGCGCGACGCGACGGATCGCGACCAGGTCAATCCGCTCACCTCGCCCGTGTCCATCGCGGCGGAGGGGCGTTCCTTCCGTTTCGTCCGGCTCACCGCGACGAAGCTGGCGGAACGCTCGAAGGATTACATGCTCGCCCTCGCCGAGATCGAAGTGAGTGGTGCCGCCGATGCGGCGAATCTCGCAAAGACGGCGACGGTTTCGGCGAAGGACAGCATCGAGTCGGGCGAACGCTGGCGGAAGACGAACCTCGTCGACGGGATCTACCACCGCGAACTGGCCGACGACCAGGCGCTCGCCGAATTGCACGCCCTGCAAGCCGAGCGCCGCACCATCGAGGAATCGTTGCGCTCTCCCGAAAACGAAACGCGAATCGAGGTGATCGGGAAAGAGCTCGCACCACTTGAAAAACAGCTGAAGGACATCCCTCAGGGCGAACTCGTCTACGCGGCGGCGACGCAGTTCAACCAGGCCGGGAGTTTTCGTCCCACCGGCGGCAAGCCCCGCGCGATCCATGTGCTGCACCGCGGCGATTTGAAGGCACCGGGCGAAGCCGTCGCGCCGGGTGCGGTGCCCTTGTGGCCCGGGGCTCCGGAGACCTTCCCCGGTTTCACGACGGAGGCCTGGGACGAAGGCAAGGCCCGCGCTGAACTGGCCGATACCCTTGTGCAGAATGACAACCCGCTCGTCTGGCGCTCCATCGCAAACCGGCTCTGGCAATGGACCATGGGCGCGCCCCTCGCGGGAACGCCCAACGATTTCGGACGCGGTGGATTAAAGCCGACTCATCCGGAGTTGCTCGACTTCCTCGCCGCGAGTCTGCGTGATGATCCAAAACAATCGATGAAATCAATCGTGCGGCTCATCGTCACGAGCGAGACCTATCGCCGGTCCTCGGGTCATGACGAAAAGAATGCGGCCATCGACGGGAACAATGCCTACCTCTGGCGCGCGAACCGCCGGAGACTCAGCGCCGAGGAGTTCCGCGACTCGGTTCTTGCGGTGAGCGGCAAACTGAATCCTGAACGCGGAGGCAAACCCTTCCAGGATTTTATCATCGAGAAACCCGAGCACTCGCCGCACTATCAATACCACCTTCACGATCCGAACGACCCTGCCTCGCACCGGCGTACGATCTACCGTTTTGTGGTGCGCTCACAGCCGCAGCCCATGCTCACGACGCTCGACTGCGCCGACCCCTCCATGAGTGTTCCCGCCCGCGACGAATCGACCACGGCCCTGCAGGCGCTCACCCAATGGAACAGCCGCTTTGTCGAGGCGATGGCGGTGCACTTCGGTGAACGCTTGAAGAAGGAGGAGCCAGAGTCACCCGAAGAAAAAGTGGACCTGGCTTTCCGTCTCGCAACGGGTCGTGTCGCGTCGCCGGAAGAGAGGGAAGTGCTCGTCGCCCACCTCAACACCCACGGCGAGTCCAGCCTCGCCCGGGTCGTGATGAACCTGAACTCTTTTGTCTATGTGGACTGATCGATCAGTCAATCGGCGGAATCGAAGCACGGATCTCATCGAGCAGTTCCCGTGTCCCGTGTTCAGCCGTCCATCGGTGGATGTAGTCCCAGTCCAACAGCTCGTCACCCTGCACCGCAATTACATCGCGGATGTCGTCGTAGTCCTTTCCTCGCTTCGCAATAGCGAACCACCTCAATTTCATCACAATGACATCTTCAGGGGTGGGGATCACAGCATTCATTCCAAGTTGCTGAGAAGGAAAGGGTCTTCGCCGCGCAAATCGGGAAAGATCATGGGAGTCTTTACTGAGGACGAACAACTCTATCTCGAAGTGAATCGCCGGGACACGGAGATGATGCCTCAAGGTGCCGGTCACCATTTCAAAGGATCCCTGGGCATCCAGTTCGAATTCAGGCCCAAGATATTCGACGAGTTGATTAAGAGATTCCGGAGCAACGGCGACCACGATGTCCGCGTCCTTGGTCGATCTCGGAATTCCGTAGGCCATACTCGAGAGGCCTCCGACAAGCATGTATGGAATCTTAAGAGACTCCAGCGCGGCAATCGTCACTCTGGTCGCTTCAAAACCATCTTTCATTCTAGATCGGAGTCTTCGAATACAAGCCGTGCTCATGGACCTGCTTTAGTCGAGCAAGACGCTCCCTCAAAGTCGCATCAACTTCGGTCTCATCTTTTTCAGGGAATTGATGCCGTATTCCGGCACGCATCATTTCAAGACTTCCCTCAAAAAGCTCTATCCCTGTATCGATCCGCTCACCGACCGTCAAGGCCCGTGCCCGCCGCACTTTGCGGATATAGATCGAATCGGCCAACTCTTGAATTTTTTCCTCCATGAACCGAAACAAGCGTAGCACAGACATCGGTGGGCGTGAACGCGATTTTTTAAATCGCCGCGCCTTCCTCGGTACTATCGCCGGCTCGTTCAGCGGACTCGCGCTTTCCGACCTCCTCGCCCGGGACGGAGTCCTTTCGGGCACACTCCATCATCCGCCGCGGGCGAAGCGGGTCGTGCAGCTTTTCATGGCCGGGGCGGCGAGCCATGTCGATACCTTTGACCACAAGCCTCTTCTCAAAAAGAAAGACGGCACCCCCTGGGATCCGGGCGAGACGGTGGAGCTTTTTCAATCGACACCGGGCGCCTGCTTCGCGGGTCCGTGGGGATTCCGACCTTATGGCCAGAGCGGAAAAATGTTGAGCGATATTGTCGCCCCGCTCGGCGAAGTCGTCGATGAGATCGCCTTCGTTCACAATCTCGTCGGCAAAACGGGGGTGCACAGCCAGGGCACGCTGCTCCAAACGACGGGCTTTACCTTTCCGGGTTTCCCGAGTGCGGGCTCGTGGGTTTCCTATGCGCTGGGAAGTGAAAACGAAAACCTGCCCTCCTACGTCGTCCTGCCTGACCATCGTGGCTTTGCCTCGAACGGAGCCAAGAACTGGGCTAACGCGTTTCTTCCTGCCCGGCATCAGGGCACCGTGATCCGTCCCGGAAGTGAGACGCCGGTCGCGGATCTTTTTGCCCCGAAGAGCGATTTTATCCGACCGGAAAACGACCGCGCCGGACTCGCCGCGCTTTCGAGTCTCAACTCGCTCCATGCGGCGGCACGCCCGGGCGACGACCGGCTTGAGGCGCGGGTGCGCTCCTACGAACTCGCCGCGGCGATGCAACTCAGCGCGACCGATGCCCTCGATGTCTCGCGGGAACCCTCACACATCCAGAAACTCTACGGACTAGCCCCCGAAGGTCCCGGAGTCGATGACACGACGATCAACGAAAAGGCCGAGACCGAATTCTTCGGGCGCAAATGTCTCGTCGCCCGACGTCTCCTCGAGCGCGGGGTGCGTTTTGTGCAGGTCTGGAGCGGCAACGACAACGGTTTTCCCCGACGCAACTGGGACAGCCATGAGGACGTCAAGCGCGACCACGGTCCTCTCGCCGTGGGGATGGCTCACGGAGCCTCCGCCCTCATCAAGGATCTGAAACAGCGCGGCATGCTCGATGACACAATCATTCTCTGGACGACCGAGTTTGGCCGCATGCCCTGCTCCCAGGGGAGTCAGGGTCGCGATCACAATCCCTTTGTCTTCACGAACTGGCTCTGCGGCGGAGGGATCAAGGGCGGAACCTTTGGCGAAAGCGACGAGTGGGGCTTTCGTCCCGCCGACCGCACCCATGCCTCGTCGGTCTACGATATCCACGCGACCATTTTGCACCAACTCGGGATCGACCATACGAAATTGAGCGTACGGAACAATGGCATCGATCGCCGCCTAACCGATGTACACGGACATGTGCTGCGGGAAGTGATTGGATGATCAGTGTCTACTAAATTTCGGCTTGACCTTTTATTATGATATACTATAATTTCCATAACATAGTGGAAACGTATGGAAATTATAAGAATATCAACTTCCGCCTCTCTCTGTCGCCTTCTGGCAGTAGGTGTGATGTTGGGATCGGTTAGTTGCCCCTGGCCTCTCCAGTCTGAAGATTCTTCCTTTTTCTCCGTGGCCATGTCCTATGTCAACCGGACCGTGCAGTCTCTTTCCACTCGATTGGGCGGGGAGGAAAAAACAAAGGCACCGACCGCGACGGACCCCGAAGATATCGCCAAACGGGCCGCTCTCGATGGCTTCATGCAAACGATGTTCCTTCAGGAGAAAGGCTGCCATTTCACGCAGTCCAAGTGGGGAGCCAAATCCACTCCTTATCAGATGCAGGGCATCCAGACGATCAAGTTGGACGAGGGTTCACTGAACGAAAGCGACCGTTCCGCGGGTATCGATCAGAGGGTCACCTTCGAGATCAAGATCAGGGAATTCCGACAGTATGACGAAAAAGACGGATGGGGCTCCTGGACCAAAGGGAATCCGCCCCACCTCGACAGTGTCACCCTCGTTCGCCAGAGCGGCGTCTGGAAGGTCTCGGTTTCCCCGCTCTGGGCCTACTCGCTCAAGTAGCCTCCCTGATCACGACTTCGTGGCTTGAGTTCCCGGGCCGGAATCGCATAAAATCCGTCCGTCTCCTTCAAGATCGTCGTCCGCGCGGACGCGAGGATGGAGATTCACCCCACCACCTCTTTTTCCATGACCACGCCCATCGCAAAACCCCGCGTCGCCATCATCGGCCTCGGCTTCGGAGCCGAGTTCATCCCCATCTACCAGCGCCATCCCAATGCCGAGATGAGCGCAATCTGCCAGCGCAATCCCGAATCCCTCAAGGAGATCGGCGACAAGTTCGGCATCGAAAAGCGCTATCAGGAGTATGCCGACGTCCTCGCCGATCCTGACATTGACGCTGTCCACATCAACACTCCCATCCCGAACCACGCCGAGCACACCCTCGCCGCGCTGCGCGCCGGCAAACACGTCGCCTGCACCGTGCCCATGGCGACCTCGGTCGAGGATTGCAAGGCCATCGTCGACCTCTGCCGCGAGACCGGACTCCACTACATGATGATGGAGACCGTCGTCTACGCCCGCGAATTCCTCTTCATGAAGGAGCTTTATGACAAGGGCGAGCTCGGCAAGCTGCAGTTCCTCAAGGCGAGCCACCAGCAGGACATGGACGGCTGGCCGGGCTACTGGCCGGGCCTGCCCCCGATGCACTACGCGACCCACTGCGTCGGACCCGTCCTCGGGCTCGCCCGCAACGAGGCCGAATACGTGAGCTGTTTCCCCAGCGGCACGATCCGCGAGGAGATGCACTCGTGCTACGGCTCGCCCTTCGCCGTCGAGACGACCCACATCAAATTTCACAAGAGCGACCTCAGCGCCCAGGTCTACCGCTCCCTCTTCGACGTCGCCCGCCAATACCGCGAGAGCTTCGAAGTCTACGGATCGAAGAAGGCGGTCGAGTGGCCCCTCGTCGAGCACGAGCCCCTCGTCGTCCACACCGCGAAAAAGCCCGAGCCCGAGATCCCCGAGCGCGTCACCTGCCCCGACTACGGCCATCGTCTCCCCGCGGAAATCGCCCCCTTCACCCAGGGCGGCGTTTATGGTGGCGACGGCGGTGAAGAACACCTCAGCTTCACCCAGGGCGCCGGGCATGGCGGGTCACATCCGCATCTGGTGCATCAGTTCGTGGAATTGCTGCGCGGAGCGGGAGAAGGGTATCCGAATGCGATCCAGTCGGCGAATATTACGCTTTGCGGGATTCTCTCGCACGAGAGTGCGTTGAAGGGTGGGGAGCTGATGAGGTTGCCGGAGTGGAGTTTGAGCCATTGACAGCAGCCGCAGGAGATTCAGTCAAATCGAGTGTCACTCCCCTTGCCTTTCCGGCAATCTTTCCTGACAGATTGGCGGCTCAAAACTCACCGCGAACCCCGTTTTCCCAACGACCGTCGGCAGCAGCTCCAGCCTGACGCCGTTGGCCCGGGCCAGTTCGTGGGCGATGTTGAGACCGAGACCAAATCCTTCGCCGCGACGAGAAGCTTCGGCACGGAAAAATCGGTCAAAGAGGCGCTGCCGGGATTCCTCGGTCACCTCGGCGCTGGTGTTGGTGATCTCGAAAACGGCCCCCGTTTCGCCGCCACGCAACGTCACCGCGACGGAGCCCCCGGGCTGATTGTGTTTGATCGCGTTGCTGATCAGGTTTTGAAAGACCTGGCACATCAGCGCGCGATCGGCCTCGACGAAAACGCCGGGTTCGATTTGTTTTTCAAAGGTGAGCCCGGCCTCGCCGCACAGGGATTCCGCATCTTCCATCAGGCCCTCGAGATCGCGCGATAAATCGTAGCGCTCCCGTTTCACCGGGAGCTCGCCCGCATCCGCCTGCGAGAGCAGGAGCAGACAGTGCGTGATGTGCTTCAGGCGAGATACCTGGTGCAGCACCACACCGATGCGTTCGCTCGTGGCCTCGTCGAGCGTTTCGGTGCGGAGCGTATCATTGAGCGTCGCCTGGATAACGGCGAGCGGCGTCTTCAGCTCGTGCGAGGCGTCGGCGGTGAAGCGCGCCGCCTGCTCGAAGTTGTCCCTCAAGCGCGCCGTCATGTTGTTGAGCGAGGCGATCAACTGCGCGAATTCCCGGTCGTCACGATCATGCAGCGGAATCCGTTCGTCGAGACGGCCCGCGCTCATGCGGTTGGCCATCGAGGCGATCCGCTCGAGGGGACGGATGGCCCGGCCCGAGGACCACCACGCGCCGACTCCGGCGATCACCAGCGCGAGCAAACCTCCCCCCGCAAACCACAGCCCGGTGCGTCGTGCGCCGGCCTGCAGATCGTCCAGCGAGAATCCGACGAAGAGAGTGTAGTGCGGATTGCTGAAGGCGCCGAAACGCCAATCACCTCCACCGGCTTCCACGGTAAAAAATTCGGGTGTCCGGATTTCCGGCATCACGGGGCGGCGCTGTGTGCCGACCTCCGCCATTCCCGGAGCAAAGGCCCTCGCCTGGCGCTTCGGTCCATCGACCTCGGGAGCCTGCTTCACCACAGCAGGACCGGTGGGCAGATGACGGATGAAGTCGGATCGGTTCGCTTTGCTCAGGCCGGGCCCGGCGACGGAGACCGACGGGTGGTCCTCCGAGTGCCAGACGACCTCCACCGCCATCGTTGCCTCGCGTTCACCGAAAACCGTCCGCATCGCCTCGGCAAAATCATCCTCGCGGTGGCGCGGGGTCAATTGCGCCCACAGTCGACGGGCCTCCTGGGCGATGCGGAGATCATGGTTGCGCGCCTGCTGTTCGAGGGCGAACCACCACGCCCCGGCCCCGAAACCGGCCACGACGACTCCGGCGACGAGCAAGGTTTGCAGCGTCAAGCGTCGCCGGAAGGAGGATCGATGGTCCGCGCTCATGACGATTCCCCGAGGGCATATCCGGCACCGCGAACGGTGCGCAGCAGTTTCACTTCGTGCCCCTTGTCGATCTTCGCCCGCAGCCGCTGGACATAGACCTCGACCAGGTTGCTCTCCAGGTCCATGCCGTAGCCCCAGACGTGCTCGTAGATCTGAACCCGGCTGTAGACCCGGCCCGGCGACCGCATGAGGAATTCGAGCAGCTCGAATTCGCGCACGGACAACTCGATCTCCCTTCCATCACGCGTGGCCTTGCGGACGAGGAGATCGAGATGCAGGTCGGCCACCTTCAGCAGATGCGAAGGCGTCCCGGCCTTTCGTCTCACCACGGTCCGCAATCGTGCGGCGAGCTCTTCGATGTAGAAGGGCTTCGTCAGATAATCATCGGCGCCGAGGTCCAAGCCCTCGATTTTCTCCGGCAAGGCCGAGCGTGCTGTCAGCAGGATCACCGGCGTGGCCAGATGCTTTTCGCGCAGGGCGCGCAGGATGCTCAGGCCGTCGCGGCCCGGCACCATGATGTCCAGAACAAGCGCGTCGTAGGGCATGCTCAGGGCCTGCTCCAGCGCGGTGTCGCCGTCTTCCACCGCGTCCACGGCGAAGCCAAGTTCCTCGAGTCCCGTCCGGGTGGAAGTTCGCAGAATTTCTTGGTCTTCGAGCAGGAGGACGCGCATGTCGGATTCATTCTAACGGGGGTCTCGCGAGGGTGCCCGAAAATAAACGCGAATTTATCCCGATGAGGGGAAAAGGTTTATCTGGCCGTGGTTAGATAAGGTAGATCATGAAAGCTCTCCTCTCAATCCTCGCTGCGATCTCACTCTCCTTCCCTCTCCGGGCTGACGACGCCTTCTTCGAATCCCGCATCCGTCCCGTGCTGGTCGAGAGCTGCTACGGCTGCCACTCGCAGGAAGCCGGTAAATCCAAGGGAGGGCTCCTCCTCGATACCCGCGAAGGCATCCGCACCGGAGGCGACACCGGCCCGGCCGTGGTTCCCGGAGACCTCGAAAAAAGCCTGCTCATCGGGGCGATACGCTGGCACGATCCGGACACCGGCATGCCGCCGGAAAACAAAGGCGGCAAACTCGCCGATTCCGTCATCGCCGATTTCGAAACCTGGGTCCGGGGCGGCGCTCCCGACCCGCGTGACGGAACGGTCGCGGCCAAGGTCTACGACGGCATGAGCGCCACCGATTGGTGGGCCTACCAGCCCATGACCCGGCCCCAGGTTCCGGCAACCAAAAACACCACCTGGGCGAAGACCGAGATCGACCGCTTTATCCTCGCAAAGCTGGAGGAAAACGGACTGGAGCCGGTTGGACGGGCCGACACCGACACCCTCATGCGTCGCCTCCATCTTGATCTCACCGGACTGCCCGCGCCCGTGGACGTTTCCACCGACGGCCTGCTGGACAGCCTCCTCGACAGCCGCGCGTTCGCGGAACGCTGGGCGCGGCACTGGCTCGATGTCGCACGTTACGCCGAGACCACCGGCGGCGACACCAACGTGACCCTCCCCGAAGCCTGGCGCTACCGCGACTACGTCATCGAATCCTTCGCGCAGGACAAACCCTTCGACCAATTCATCCGCGAGCAAATCGCTGGCGACCTCCTGCCCGCCGCCAACGCGACGGAGCGGGCGGTAAACCTCACTGCCACCGGCTTCCTCGCCATCGGCCAGAAATCGCTCAATGGCACCGATCCCCGCCAGTTCGCGATGGACCTCGCCGATGAACAGATCGACACCGTTTCGCAGGCGTTCATGGCCACCACGGTCTCCTGCGCCCGCTGTCATGATCACAAATTCGATCCCATCTCGCAGCGGGACTACACCGCCATGGCCGGCATTTTTCTCAGCACCGACACCCTCTATGGCACGGCGGGTGGCGTCCGCGAACGCAATGCCTACACTCTCATCGACGCCCCGGAATCCTCCGCAATCCCCACCTTGGACCGCCGTATGGATCCCGCCGATTGGCAGAGCAAGAAAACCCAGCTCGACCGCCTCATCGAACAGCGCGATGCCGCCCTCGCCTCGCGCAAACCGGGAGGAATGCAGTCGGTTGGGGGAGGAATGACCGGATTCGAGGTCGTGCGCATCATCACGCAAGCCAAGAGAATTGAAATGGAACTCGATGCCTTCCATCCCGACGGCAGCGTGAAGCCACGCATCATCGGAACCCTCGACAAACCCACGGTCGCTCCAACCGCCAACCGCCGTTCCCCGAGGATGGGGGGACCGAACGCCAGCGGCCGCGCCGACAGTGGTTTCCTCGCCATTGCCGACAGCCCGCTTTTCATTCGCGGCAGCATCGACAACGAGTCGGAGAAAGTCCCCCGCGGCGTCCCGGCGATCCTTGCCCCCGGCGGTGAGCTGGAAATCCCCGCCGATACCAGCGGCCGACTGGAACTGGCTGAGTGGCTCGCCTCGCCCGACCACCACCTCACGGCCCGAGTCATCGTCAACCGCGTCTGGCATTGGCTCTTCGGTCGCGGCCTGGTCGAAAGCGTGGACAACTTCGGAGCCAGCGTCGCCGCGCCCTCCCATCCCGAGTTGTTGGATTACCTCGCCCAGGAGTTCATCGCTGACGGCTGGAGCATCAAGCGGCTCATCAAGCGCATCGTCACCAGCAGCGTCTATCAGCTCGATACGAAGCACGTCGAGGTCAACCACCTCGCCGACCCTGACAATCGCCTCCTCTGGCGCATGAACTCCCGCCGCCTCGATGCGGAAACCATTCGCGACTCAATGCTCGCCGCCAGCGGCCTGCTTGACCTGGAACCACCCGCCGGCTCGATCATCGCCCTCGCCGGCGACGGACCGATCGGCGGCGACCGCTTCATGGTGTTGCAGGAGAGCGAGATCGAATCCGCCAACCACACCCACCGGAGCCTCTACCTGCCCATCGCCCGTACCGTCCAGGCGGAAACGCTCGCCGTCTTCGACTTCAGCGATCCCGCCATCGTCCGCGGCGCACGGGAAACGACGATCGTCCCGCCCCAGGCACTCTATCTCATGAACGACGACTTCGTCGAAAAAGCCGCCGCCGCGATGGCCGGTCGCGTCATGCGAGAGAGCGGCTTCGACCAGCGCTTCGAACTGGCCTGCCGCCTCGCCTACGGGCGGGCCCCGCTGCCCGACGAACTCGCCGCCGCCCGCAAGTTCGGCGGCGACGATCCCGCCGCCTGGACCGCCATCTGCCGCGCCCTTTTCGGCAGCGCCGATTTCCTCTTCCTCAACTAACAAAAGCCTCATCGACATCATGAACCGTCGCCATTTCCTGCAAACCAGCTCACTCGGCTTCGGCTGGCTCGGGCTCTCCGCCCTTGCTGCGGAAAGCGCCGTGAAATCGCCCAAACGCGTCATCTTTCTCTGCATGCGCGGCGCGCCGTCGCACGTCGATACCTTCGACTACAAACCCAAGCTCAACGCCGACACCGGCAAACCCGGCTCGCGTCCCGGCACCCAGTTGCTCGGCTCGCGCTGGAAATTTTCCCAGCACGGCGAAAGCGGTCACTGGATGTCCGAGCTTTTTCCCGAACTCGCCTCCTGCGCCGACGATCTCTGCTTTCTCCACGGCATGCAGACCGAAGTCCCCGCGCATCCCCAGGCCTATCTCCGCATGCACACCGGCAGCTCGCAGTTTGTGCGTCCGTCGCTGGGCGCGTGGACGCACTACGGCCTCGGTTCGCTCAACGAAAACCTCCCCGGCTTTATCACGCTCTCCCCGCCCAGCGCCCTCGGTGGGGCGCAGAACTATGGCAGCGCCTTCCTGCCCGCCCAATTCCAGGGCACCCGCATCGGCGTGGAAAAACGGCCCATCGCCAGCGCCGAGGTCGCCAACCTGAAATCCGCCCTAAGCCCAGGTGCCCAGCGCAAAGAGCTGGATCTCATCCAGTCCCTCAACGCCGCCAAGCTCACCCGCGAGACGAAGGACCCGCAGATCGAAGGCCTTATTGAGTCCTACGAACTCGCCTACCGCATGCAGACCGCGATGCCCGATGTCATGGACGTGGAGAAGGAAACTGAGGCGACCCGCCGCCTCTACGGCATCGGCGAAAGCGTCACCGAGGACTTCGGGCGCAAATGTCTCCTCGCCCGGCGTTTGGTCGAGGCCGGTGTCCGCTTCGTCGAGATCAACCACGGCGATTGGGATCATCACTTCAACCTCGGCGAAGCCCTGCCGACGAGTTGCGCCGCCGTCGACCTGCCGCTCCGCGGCTTGCTCACCGACCTGAAGGCGCGTGGTCTGCTTCAGGACACCCTCGTCATCTGGGGCGGCGAGTTCGGCCGCACCCCGCACGCGGAAGGCCAGGACGGCCGCGACCACAATGTGAAAGCCTTCACCATGTGGATGGCCGGCGGCGGCGTCAAGGCCGGGGCCCGCCACGGAGCCAGCGACGACTATGGCTACGAGGCCGTCGACGGGCAGGTCAGCATCCACGACTGGCACGCCACCATTCTGCATCTGCTGGGGCTCGACCACGAAACCCTCACCTACCGCCACGCCGGACGCGACTTCCGGCTCACCGATGTGCATGGGCGGGTGGTGAAGGAGATCGTGGGGTGAAGGAGTTTGACCACGAATGAACACGAATGACACGAATGACTAGCCATCCGCGTTAAATCCTGACCATGAGATCTGAACTTCCAACACGGATGTTCACAGATGAAACAGGGATGACACAGATTCAGAGATTGCCCATCTGTGCTAATCCGTGAAAATCTGTGCCCATCTGTGTTAAATCCTGACCATGAGATCTGAACTTCCAACACAGATGTTCATAGATGAAGCAGGGATGGCACAGATTCAGAGATTGCCCATCTGTGCTAATCCGTGAAAATCTGTGCCCATCTGTGTTAAATCCTGACCATGAGATCTGAACTTCCAACACAGATGTTCATAGATGAAGCAGGGATGGCACGGATTCAGGAATTTCCCATCTGTGCCAATCCGTGAAAATCCGTGCCATCTGTGTTAATTCCTGACCATGAGATCTGAACTTCCAACACAGATGTTCACAGATGAAGCAGGGATGGCACAGATTCAGGAATTTCCCATCTGTGCCAATCCGTGAAAATCCGTGCCATCTGTGTTAATTCCTGACCATGAGATCTGAACTTCCAACACAGATGTTCACAGATGAAGCAGGGATGGCACAGATTCAGGAATTTCCCATCTGTGCCAATCCGTGTTCACTCTTTGATCCAATCCTGAGCGATCCCACCCAAAAAAAACCCGTGAAACCTTTCCCGCTCGCTCGACGTTTCATTCCCATGCGCTTTTCCCCCATCACCTCGGCCACTCTCACCCTCACCCTGCTCCTCCTCGCCCCGCGTTCTGCCTCAGCAGACCCATCGCAGAACTGGGCGCACTGGCGGGGACACGGGGGCAACGGTATCTCCACCACCGCGACACCGCCGACGACGTTCAGCGACACCGCGAACGTGAAATGGAAAGTCGAGATCCCGGGCCGCGGTTCGGGCTCGCCGGTGATCTGGGAAGACCGCGTCTTCGTCACCTCGGCCGTGCCGGAGGCCGGAGGCGGGGGAAAACTCAGCTTCCAGCTCTTCTGCCTCGACCGGGCCACCGGCGCCCTGAAATGGAAGCAAACCGCCGTGACCGCGGCGCCCCACGAGGGCACCCACGAAACGAACACCTTCGCCTCGGCCTCGCCCTGTACCGACGGCGAGCGGGTCTACGCCCACTTCGGCTCGCGTGGACTTTTCTGCTACGACCTCGAGGGCACCCTCCTCTGGAGCAAGACAGATTTCCCTCCGATGACGGCCCGGAACGGTTTCGGCGAGGGCAGCTCCCCGACAATCGCGGGCGACACGATTCTCGTGCCCTGGGACCACGAAGGACCCTCGGCCCTCTACGCCCTCAACAAGAAGACCGGAGCCCCTCTCTGGACCGCGAAGCGCGACGACGAACCGACCTGTTGGGCGACCCCGCTTGTAGTCGAAGTTGAAGGCAAGTCGCAGGTCATCATGAACGGCCAGACCAAGGCCCGCGCCTACGATCTCGCCACGGGCGAGGAGCTCTGGAGCTGCGGCGGCCAGACCGAGCGCCCAGTCGCCTCGGCCGTCTACGCTGACGGGCTTACCTTCATCGCGAGCGGCTTCCGCGGCTCCTTCCTCGGGGCCTTCCGCCTCGACGGCAAGGGCGACATCAAAGGCACCGAACACGTCGCCTGGCAGGTCGGTCAGGACACCCCCGACATCGCCTCGCCCCTCCTTTCCGGAGGACGCCTCTATTTCTTCAAGGGCAAAAGCGGCATCCTCACCTGCCTTGAAGCCGCCACCGGCAAGGTCCTCTTCGGACCTGAACGCATCCCCGGGATCAGCTCCACCTACGCCTCACCTGTCGCCGCCGGAGGGCATGTCTACCTGACTGACCGGAGTGGAACGATCACGGTGATCAAGGACGGACCCAAACTCGAGGTCGTCGCCACGAATTCGCTGGGTCAGGGTGTTGATGCAACGCCCGCGCCGGTGGGCGGACAGTTGTTTGTGCGCGGGGAGCGGAGTTTGTTTTGTTTGGAGTGACGGGGGTAGAGGGTTCGGGAACCTCAAACGCCGAAATCCTCTAATTGGATGTTTCAAACATCCGTTACGGTGAGCATGAGCCTGACTTCACCCCTCATTTCTTCCAGGTTAGCGACAGCTTTCGACCTGTCTTCGCACAATCCAGAAGGTAGAGGTTGATCAGATTCTGATAGGGAATGCCAGTCTCAGTCGTGAGCGATTTGAAGTAATCGATGATGTCCGGCTCAAGCCTAATGGTGACCGCCTTCTTGAGCCGTTTTGCATACGGATTCCGCTTGGCCTTGGTGAAGTCGTATTCGGGTTTCATGATTTTTTCTCCGTGTATGGTTTCTGCTCCCTGGTTCCGGCTTTGCGGGCCGAAATGATTCGAATAGATGATTTTGTCTTCCTGAAACAGTGGACCACCACCAGGATTCTTGAATCACCGCTCAGCCCCATGATGATGAAGCGTTCTTCTTCCCTGGAATGATCGGGATCAGGAATCACCAGCGCGTCTTCATCATAGAAAACCGTTTTCGCTTCCTCGAATGTGACGCCGTGTTTTGCGGCATTGCTCGCCGCCTTTCTCGGGTCCCATTCAAAAGAAAGTTCCTCCATGTCGAATAGCAATACAATATATTGCTTAAATATTCAAGTATGGCTTTCCAATCCCGATTTTTCCAGGAGCGGCGGCGAAGGAGTGGATCGAATGCACCTCACGCAAAACGCGCCGCGGCTTCCTTCAGTTCCTGCACCAGCGCCCGGGTGCTGGCGGGCACTTTGCCGCGCTGCCAGAGCACGGTGAAATCCCACTTCGCGCGCGCGTCCGGGACGGGCACGAAGGTGACGCCGGGATGCTTGAACTCCTGGAAATACGCGGGCAGCAGGGTCACGGCGTTTTCCGACGCGACGAGCGAAAGCACGTTGGTGATGCCATCGACAACGACGGAGAAGCGCGGCTTGAAGCCGGCGGTCTTGCAGAGCGCCGACATCCATTGATTGCGCCCCGGCATCTGCTCTTCGTCGATGCCGATGAAGTCGCAGCCCTTCAAGTCCTTGAGCGCGATCTTCGGTCGCGTAGCCAGCTCGCCGCCCTCCGCGACCGCGACGCACACGCCGAGCGAGCCGAGGCGGGCGCTGTAAAATTCGCTCGCCGCCACCGCGCCTTCCTGACCGATCAGCGCGACGTCCAGTTCGCCGGCGCGCAGTCCGTCGATCTGCTCGCGCGGCGAGAGGTCGTGCAGCTTCAGTTTCACTTCGGGATGGGATTCGCGCAGCCGGGCGAGCGCGGGCGTGAGCACGGATTGCGCGGCGGAGATGAGATAACCCACGCGCAGCTCCGAGCGCTCGCCGCGCGCCTGACGGCGCAGCTCGGCCACGGCGGCTTTGTAGTCGGCGACGAGGGGGCGCATCGATCTCACGAGCGCGTGGCCGAGGGCGGTGGGCTTCACCCCGCTGGTCTCGCGCTCCAGCAGTTTGCCGCCGAGCTCGTTCTCCAGAGCCTGCATCTGACGGCTCAGCGCGGGCTGTGAGATGCGCAGACGCACTGCGGCGCGATTGACGCTGCCTTCCTCGATCACGGTGAGCAGGGCACGGATGCGGTCCATCATGAATCCAAGGGTATGCGTATCCGGCATAACCGCAAGGTCGAACTGGCATTACCCGGCTTGCCTGATATCGCGCAGGATGTTGTCCTATGAATGCACCCAACCTCACGCAACGTCCGCCCCGCAGTCCCCGCGTCCGCCTCGGCGGTTACACCATCCTTCCCCGCCTCCTCGACAAGGCGCGCGCCGTCATCGCCGGCACGGCGGGCGAGTATAAATACAACAACCCTAACGACGGACACTTCTTCCGTTTCACCGGCCTTACCCCGGACGCGCTCCTGGAGCAGGTGAAAAGCGGTGCCGGCGACTGGGATCTGCTCCTCTGGGTGAATGAGCACGCCCCGCTCAAGCGCACCGCGCTGGAAATCGAGCAGTGGTCCGATTGGACTGAGACCGTCGCCTTCCACGACATCGAAATGCGCGAGTGGTTCACCGATCAGATCAAGCGCCTCAATCCGGAGCGCGAAGACCTGCGCGGCACCTTCGATTACCTCGATCTCGACGACTACGTCAGCTTCGGCGGCGTTGCCTGAAATCAAGCCCCACTCCCCCTCGATCATGGCCGACAAATTCATGCAGACCGTCCTCACGCCCGCCGTACTCGAGGCGGAGCGCCACTACTACGGCCGGACCTATCCGTCCTTCGCGGACGCGCCGGAGAGCGATGCCCTGCGCGACGAGGAGATCGAGTTCATCGAAAGCCGCGACAGCTTCTACCTGGCGACCATCACCGAGAACGATTGGCCCTATCTCCAGCATCGCGGCGGCCCTCGCGGCTTTCTCCGCGTGCTCGGACCGCAGCAGATCGGCTTCGCCGACTATGGGGGCAACCGCCAGATGATCAGCGTCGGCAGCCTGGCGGTGAATGATCGCGTCAGCCTCTTCCTCATGGATTACCCGACGCGCGAGCGCTTGAAACTCCTCGGGCACGCCAGAGTGCTGGATGCCCGTGAACATCCCGACCTCGTCGAAAAAGTCGCCCCGCCCGGCGGCCATGCCGCAAAGGTCGAGCGCATTTTTGTCATCGACGTTTTGTCCTACGACTGGAATTGTCCCAAATTCATCACCCCCCGCTTCACCGCTGCCGAAGTGGAAACTGCCGTCGCCCCTTTGAAAGCCCGCATTGCCGAACTCGAAGCCCAACTCAATCAATAACACCCATGAACCCCCGCCCACCGCTCCCGCCCTTCACCGAAGAAACGGCCAAACAAAAAGTCCAGATGGCCGAGGACGCCTGGAACAGCCGCGATCCCGAGCGCGTCTCCCTCGCCTACACCCCCGACACCGAGTGGCGCAACCGGGCGGATTTCCTCCACGGCCGCGCCGAAGTCGTCGCCTTCCTGACCCGCAAGTGGGAGAAGGAGCACGACTATCGCCTCAAAAAAACGCTCTGGGCCTTCACCGGCAACCGCATCGCCGTGCGCTTCGAGTACGAGTGGCACGACGAGACCGGCCAGTGGTGGCGCAGCCACGGGAATGAGAATTGGGAATTCGACGAGCTCGGTTATATGGCCAAGCGGTATGCGAGTATTAATGATCAGCCGATCGCGGAGGAGGAGAGGAAGTTTCGGTGGGAGCGGTGAGATCGCCAAAATGAATTCGGCGATGGGATCAATCCGGAAATGCTACCTTGCCCCGAAGACACTCCCTCACGACTTCAGGGCCGAGGCCGGCTGAATGTGCCGGGTCAACTCGGCGACGCGTCCCCGCAGGGCACGGAAATCGCACTCGACCTGGAGTCCGTGCCAGAAATCCTCGGACTGACTGAAAAAGGCGCCGAAGCGGATCGACATCTGCGGGGTGATGGAGCGCTTGCCGTGCACGATCTCGTTGATCGCCCGCGGCGCGACCCCGATGGCACGGGCCATCGCGTTTTGCGAGATGCCCATGGGTTCGAGGTAGTCCTCGAGCAGGATTTCGCCGGGGGTGATGAGGGGATTCATGGGTGTAACAATGGACCCAATCGTGATCACTTTCCAAACCCTTTCGGGACGAGGTTCAGGGCGTCGATCGTTTCGAGACGATCGTGGTTTCTGTTCACGTCCGTATCATCCCAGGGGATGAGCTTGCCAAACCGAATTCGACCATGGGTTAAACTGAGAAATGTTGTATGCCCCCCGAACTACACTAAATCGCGCTGCGTTTACAGAGCGGCAAGCGCAAGGGCAACTGCCATCCGCGATCTCCCGTTCGTTCGTTTCGGAAGCCTTGACTAAGGTTCCGCGCGAGTTCAGTTTTGATGACGACGATCCGATGCATGTTTCATGCCCAATATGTTTTTGCTATCTGGGATGGTTGAACCCCGGGCTTGGAGGGCGTCCGGCCAAGTGTGAAGAGTGCGGGGCCAAGTTCATTCTCCCGATCCCGGATCCTGACCGGCTTCTTGAATGGGGAAATTCAGCGCCATGGGACGACCTGGAGGAGGGTATCCGCACCAATATTGGAAAGGGACATTCCCCGGGGACAGTGACTCGCCTCGTTCAACTTTTTGAAAGACGCCGCCGACAGAAAGTATGGCAGCATGAGCGAGTAGAATATGGCGATGCCATTTCCGAGTCCGATGCGTCAAACCCGGAGTAAGTTCCGAAACACCCTGGTTTTGCGCATGAACCCTCGGGGCCTGTCCGTCCGGGAACCCCCTAGACCGGGAGGTTCGTCGCCCAGATTTCGCTCTATCAAGAAATGTTGCATGACCCCTAAAATATTAAATTCGTGTCATTCCACGCTGACCTTGATTCATCGAATGCCGCAATTCACGGACCAACCCCGTTGTTGAAGGACTTCTCGATCCTGCTTATGAGCTCATCAAAGAGGTTCATCTCGATGAGAGATTCAGCGTTCGTGAAGAGCGTCGTGATGGCCGCCGCGGTCTGGCTCAGTGAGTGGGCGCACAGGATCGCCGGGTCCCGGAGTCCTTCGTGGACCGGCGTTCGCAGCATCGGAGCATCCGGGCCGAAGCTTTGGATGCCGAGTGACGTAGAGATCCCGTTGGCTGCGGCGTGAATCTTGTGGCTCGCTCGCTTGTAGATGACTCGCATGTGGTTTTGGCCAATGCTCACTTCAAGATCCCTGAACTGAGGGTTCTTCTGTCCCAAAGTTGCGGCTGCCCATCCGAACGGGTTCTTGAACGACTTGCCGTGTTTCTCAAGCATCTCCTGACAGGCCCTCTCCAGGTCCTTCAAACAACCATCGGACAGCGGTTTCATTCCCCTTGCCACCTGCAATTCCTGATCCAGTCGGTGGCAATTCAGTTCGTCGACAATCTCGTGATCCAGATAGGCCTCCGCGCAGGCTTCTCCACGGAGTCGAATGAAGGTGGCGGTTACTGCGATCTCGTAAAGGGATCTCCAGCGGGCGAATGCGGCATCAGGAAAGCCACCCTTCAGCAAATGGAGGATGTCCTCCGACATCAGGCAGGCTCTTGAGTGGTTCTTGATCAGCGCGGAGAAGAGATGCTTCTGCTCCGGATCTCCGTTCGAATTGAACTCGTTGATGAGCTTCGTCCCCCAATCCAGATTGAGGACGATGAACTCTTCCAACTGATCGAGCCCCTCTTTCCACAGGAGATATGTTCCGTTCTGGATGTTGGTCATGTATCCGCTGTGCTCTTGCAGCATTGCCTGCCTACTGGCTTCGAGCGTGTTCAGCCGTGACTCCAGCTGGCTCGTGAGCACGTGTGGAAATGCCTCATCGATCGTCTTTCCATCGTAGAGCCGCATCGCTTCCTCCGGGGATTTCCGGTATTCCTCGTCGACGTAGCTCTGGAGGTCTCTCATGGGCGCGTTTGGTTGAGGCCTCAATTCGGTGTCCACGGCATTCTTGCAAAAATCCTGTCAAAATTTACACCCTGCCCCGAATGGCACCATTTCCCCCTAAATCGCCCCGCCAAACACGTGCGGATTGCCCTCGGCTCCGAGAAGCTCGATGATGTCGGATTCGAGTTGTGCTTCGGTGAATTTCATGTGCTAACGGTAGTGAGCACAACTTGAAGAACTTCCGCAACCCGTTCTGCGTGTTTCTCCTCTGCCTCCTGAAATTTTCGCAGCATTTCAGGGCACCACTCTTTCTTATCTCGATTCGTCAAGCGAGACGCGACAACCTTCGGATCGCACTTCACAAGTACCAAGGAACTCGGTGACATTTCTTCGAAAACTTCAATCTGGATCGGCTCAACCACACCTTCCCCATTCAGCAGGCAAAAGTGGCCATCGAGTAGCAAGTGGGTCCTCGCATCTTTCTCCAATTCAAGCTGCTCAATCAGAGCCTTTTGATTGTCCGGAATGTCATCGACGAGTTTCTCACGATCGGAATGGGATTTGTGGAGGCGAATCAGAGAGCTCGCAGTTACGCAGTGGTATCCAGCAGGCGCAAAAGTGGAACTGCACAAGGTCGATTTTCCGACGCCGTGGATTCCGCCTACAAAAATGAAAGGCGGGAGCTGGCTCAGGAGCAAACTTAACGAGCTCGAATCTGACCGATCTGATCCCATACCACCTCAGACATAGCAAAACGACTGCGGTGGCGATACATCGTAGCTAGTTCGTAGACAGAGAGACTTACGAAACCGGCGAGTCTTTTTGACCTTGATTGCGAAGCCCTCATCTCTTTCCGAAAAATAGGCGAAAAAGAATTCTTCTGTGATTCCGGAATCCTTCTTGGTCTTTTTCCAGAGGGATTGCGGCGACCCCCTTAAGACGGTTTCGATATCGAACTCGCCGATGACTCGCTGAACGGGAGATGACGCGTATACTACAACCGTCTTCACATCTGGATTCTTAAATATGGAACGCCGAAACTCGTATTTCTTGCTTCCGTCAAATATGCGTTCCGCAAATTCTGGCTTAATCGATAATAATACTTTCATTGGACTCTGAGGCTTTGATTATTGCTTGAAATTGTTCTTTGGAGATCGGTTCGAATCCGCGAGGTGCCGATTTTATGTCTGCGATGACGCCTAGCTCAATTAGCTTCGCCATATTTGGGCGTTTCGGAAACGAATATGCGTAGAGAAAATTGACGACGAAGGGCCGGTTTCGACGATCGTAGTTCCAGTGCTCTTTCAGTTCATCGTCAGAAAAAACACTTCTCTTCCTGCACTTTTGAATAAAATCCTGCTCGCTTCCAATCCCGTCTTGAACATCTTCTATGATTCCAAGGGTGGTGACCACACTCTTATGGAACCCCCCGGTCCGGTAAAAAACGATCACATCCCCGGTTTTCAGACTCCGATTAAACGATCGAGAAATATAGACCTTGCTCAGAGCGTTTCGATGCGGCTGATTCTCTCTGAAGTTTAGTGCCGATTCAGTCGTCAAAATAGAATCGGGAAAAAGCTCGGTATGGTAGCCAGGGTAGATCGGACAAAGGAAAGCCTGCGAGGCGGTCGAAATGTAGGGGTATGAAAGTTTCGGTGAATCGGTTACAAAGCTGGGAGTGAAATCTCGAACAAAAACGAGTTCATCTCCATTAGCGGTAGCCTTAGTCCCATGATTTGAAAAACCCCAGTCGGTCAGCAAGTCAATGAGCCGCTTCTGGTCGTCAGTCTTTTCGAAAATCGTGACATAGATCTCAACTACTCCGTACGTGACAGCGTTGTCGAATATGATCTTGAGGAATCGCTCTCCTAGTCTTACTCCATTACTGACGACTTTAAATGTCCCGACCTTAAGTCGACGCTTGGGGGAAAATACTGGCGAAATGTCGGAATAGTTTTCTGACTCCTTCTCAACCTTCACGTACAGGAAGGAGAGAATTGCGTCACCCTTATGAGTAACGTAAGCGACCTCATCAGCCTTCTTGTTGAACCACCCATCAAACCCAGGATAATCGTCTCGGAAGCTGTCGAAGAATTGATCCGATAAGTCGATGTCACCAAAATGCTTTTTGGTAACGCTGAGGACAGAGTAGTCGATGAGGTCGGGATTTTCTGAGACTACCTTTTCCAGAAAAGCGTCAATTCGGAAGACCTTATCTTGAATTCCCAAGCTGAGAGCTTTGGTGTGAATCTTTCGATCCTCCGAAACCAAAATGTCCACCCGCCCTTGAAACACTTCATTGAGCAGCCGTGAGTCATTTATGTCGTTATCGTCGGTGTCTACCTGATTTGAGATTGCCTGCACTTCTGGCGCGACTGGCGCGACGGTCTTGAGTACCGCGTAGCTCTGAATCTTGATGTTCAGGTTGTCACGCACCTTCCCATCCCGATGTTTCTGGAGCTCGTCAACTGTAATGGGGTGAATGCATTTCTCATAGTTCGATTTATCCAGCCACTTGAAGAGCGTGCCAATGCTCTTGTTCACCCCTATAGGTGCTTCTCGATGGATAACTATGTTAGTGTCCAGCAGGGCTCTCATGAGTTTTGAGCTTTAACAAGTTCAACGGGTATATTGGGAAAAATTTCGCCAGAGATGCAAATGGGGTCATGTTGAATTTCCGTGATCCATCTGACGGTTCTCGGAAGAGGCACCTCGAGCCATTGGGAATGCGACGGCTCATCGACTCGCCGACGATCTGAGCGAGGAAGAATCCGGGTTTCGCATCTAAGTGCTCGGGGAGTTCGGCGAATTGGTAATCCTGCAGCCACTGTTCCTTGCTGACTTCTCCGGCCGCGATCTTGTTGTCGAAGATGGGAACGGCATTCATGAACTGTGCCCAATCCCGTTCGTCACGGAATTCACGGATCTTCCCGGCGATGTCTTTTAGCTCCATGACTCAAGGGGTTTGCGGGGGGAATTGGAATCGGCGGGCATGGCACGAGTGTTATAGGCGAATGCCACGCCACCGGCAACCTTCATCCGTCATTCCGTCGGCGAATCCAATCACCCGCACCTTCGCGCCCCCCCTCCCCGCCCAAAATTCGAAAGAATCCCATCGCCCACGAAACTCCCGGCCTTGCCGACAACCCCCCACCCTCATCAAAACGGTGTATCGGGCCAGGCTTCACGCCCCAACTCCACCTCGCCTCGCCACCGATCCTGGACCTCACGCTCCATCAAATCGATCAAGCCCTGAAGATAGCCTTCCGCCTTCCGCACCTCATCCTCGTCCGGCGTGTGCGGCAGCGCTTGAACCACTTCGAGATTCAGACCGGCCAGATCGGTCACCATTTTCGCGGAGTCGGGAGGCAGATCCATCAGAAAGTCCATCCGCCAATCGTCATCCTGGAGGAATTCCGCGAAGAGGAAATTCTCTCCGCAGAGGAGTTCCTCCCAGTGCTCGAGGGTGATTTTTTCCAAACGATAGGATTCCGGATCTTCCAAGGTCATCCCGGCATCCTCCAGTATCCAGGGCAGGGAGGGCTCATGCGTGTTCCGATAGATGAGAAGGCGATCCACGCTCTGCCACACCGCCTGCCTCGCCGACTCGCCGACATCCCCCATTTCCATTTCGCAAACCACGCGGTCGAACGATTGCCTCAACAGGTCGGCAATGATCGCCTCGTGGATCCCGGGATGTCCGCCCTCCGGAACGGGCACATCACCGGTCAGAGCCTCGAAGACTTCGTAGAGGGCGTAGACGAGTTCGCCGCGATCGAGACGCTGCAGAATGCGTTCTTCAACCAGTTCCGAAACCGGCGACGCTTCGCTGAGATAGAGGAGCTCGTCGAGCGGCAGCACCAGGGCGGAAAGATCGGCGAGGGAATAGAGTTGGCCGGATTTCGAATGACTATGGGGACTGTTCCACATGGGAGGGTCTGTATTTCTTTTAAAGAGTCAGACAGGTCGGACCGGTCAGACTTGTCGGATGCCTCGGCACTCCGGATACCCGCTGCATCCCCAAAACGCCCCGCCGGCCTGTTTCCCCTGCTTGGCAATCCGCTGCCGCATCGGTTTGCCGCAGTCGGGACAGGCCGGGGTCTCGGCGCCATCGCGCGCCTGTTTTCGGGTCGCGTAGAGATTCTCGGTGAAGCCGCCCTTTTCGGTGAACTCGCGGGCCTGGCCCCGCAGTTGCTGGCGCAGCAGGTAGGCTGCCTGATGCACGGCACAGAGCATCGCGTTCGCCGCCAGTTCGGGCGCGGCCTTGCCGACAAACTCCGCGAGGCCGGCCAAACCGCTGAGGCGCACCGCCCCGGACTTCGTTGCAGGCAGATCATCAACGAAATCCTGCTGGAGACGCTCGCGCATGGCCCTGCATTCGCGCGAGTCCTTGTGCCAGACGCGAAGGCCGTTCTGGCGGAGGAAGCTCTCGTAGTCCTGCACAAGCTCGTCGTTGAGGCTGGCCCGCGCGACATTGGTCAGCTTCATCTCGGACTTCCGTGAGGTGGCCGCCGCCCCGCTGCCTTCGCTGATATTGCGCACCCCGCTGCGGGCCGCCTGCACCATTTGATCGTGGGTGCGGTCCGATTTCGGGATGAAACGCCGGCAAAAGACGACCGTGGCATCGTAGACCGCCTCGGCGACTTTGTAGCTCCGCAGATGCCGATAGCCGCCATGGGGGAGGAGGGGGCTGTTGTCGGGATGCATGTTCAAATGTTTACCTCTTTCGGAAATTCTGTCCACAGAAAAGTCTGACGGGTCCGACAGGTCGGACCTGTCGGACAGGTCGGAAACGGGATTGCTATTCCCCATCCCTTTTGACACGATCCCCTGCCCCCATGAAATCCATCGCTCTCCTCTTCCTGGCGCTCGCGACAACCACCGGCCTCGCCGCCGAGATCCATCACGCCCAGGGCGAGATGTCCGGTGAGCCGACGGCGAACTCGGTGCTCCTGCAATCGCGGCTCACCGCGATCCCCGGTCCGGAGTTGGATCCCTCCGGCGATGTGCCCGGTGCGGCGGGATGGGCCCACTTCGAATGGAGTGAATCTCCGGATTTCGCCGCGGCCTCGCGGAGCAAATGGCTGGAGGCCAGACCCGAGTACGATTTCATCGTGAGGCTCGGAATCGAGGGGCTCAAGCCCGGCACGCTCTACCACTACCGCCTCATCTTCAGCGAGGATAAAACCAACCCGAAGACCGGCCCGACCCGCACCTTCAAGACCCTGCCCGATCCCGCCTCCGAAGCGCCGCTTTCCTTCCTCATGGGCAGTTGTCAGAACTACGCCTTTTTCATGAACGGCGCCGACGGCAAGGGCAGCAAGGCCTCCGACGAGGACAAACGCCTCGGCTACCCTTCCTATGCCGCGATGCTGACACTGAAGCCCGACTTCTTCATCGGCACGGGCGACATCGTCTACTACGACCATCCCGCCAAGACCGCGGCAAAGACCCTGCCCGAGCTGCGAAAGAAATGGCACGAGCAGTTCCGCTTTCCCCGCCTCGTCGACTTCTTCGCGGTGACTCCCGCCTATTGGTCGAAGGACGACCACGATTTCCGCTACAACGACGCCGACCTTGACGGAGAGAAGCTGCCCGACGCCCCGACCGGGATCGAACTCTTCCGCGAACAGATGCCCATCCATCGCGGCAGTGAGGCGACCTTGCCGACCTATCGCACCCATCGCGTCCACCGGCATTTGCAGCTCTGGTTCGTCGAGGGGCGCGACTACCGCTCGCCCAACGCGATGCCCGACGGTCCTGACAAAACCATCTGGGGTGCGGAGCAGCACGACTGGCTCCAGCGCACCCTGAAGGAAAGCGACGCCACCTGGAAGGTCATCATCACGCCGACGCCCATGGTCGGCCCCGACCGCGACAGCAAGAAGGACAACCACACCAACACGCGCGGCTTCAAGCAAGAGGCCGACCGTTTCTTCGCCTGGCTGAAAGAAAACGAGATCAAAAACGTGATGAGTTTTTGTGGCGATCGTCACTGGCAATACCACAGCGTGCATCCCTCCGGCTTCGAGGAGTTTTCCTGTGGAGCGCTGAACGACGAGAACGCGATCCGCGGAGAGAAACCCGGAGGCAAAAACACGACCGATCCCGAAGGGCTCATCGACCAGCGTTTCCTCTATCCCGAGCCGACCGGCGGATTCCTTCAGGTCACCGTGGCCGGGGCTCCCGCGACCCTGCGCCTCACCTTGATCGATGACGAGGGAACGGTCCTTTATGAGACCGAAAAAACGAAGCCCTGAATTATCCACTCCTCGCAAAGACCCTTTTCTGCGACAGTGGCTTCATGACGACAGGTCCTCTCCATCCCCAAACCGAGTCGAACGAAGCAGTGGCCCGGGAGGCAGTCGCGCTCGCGGAGCGTCTCCTCGAAGCGGCGCTACTGGAACAGACCGCGGCGGAGAGAAAAGACGCCTCGAAACTGGGGCGGATGATGGACGACCCCGAGGGCAAGGCCTTCACCTTTTTGATGGTGGATGAAGTATTCCGCACCCGCGATGCCACTCTTTCGGCGAAACGTTGGCGCGGTCTGCTGGAGTCGTTCGGCGTACCAAAATTTCTCTCGACCACCGACCGGCTTCTAATGCGCCTCGGGGCGACGGGGAGCCGTTTTCTCCCCGGAATCGTGATGGATGCCGTCGCCTCCCGCCTCCGGGCCGACAGCGCCCGGGTCATTTTGCCGGGTGAGGAGGCCCCCATGCGCCGCTACCTTGTCCGGCGCACGGAGGAGGGTTTCCGCATCAACCTGAACCAGCTCGGCGAGGCGGTCCTGGGGGAAGAGGAAGCGAAGCGCCGTCTCGAAACAGTCCTCGCCCATCTCGACGATCCGGCGGTGAACTACATCTCGGTAAAGATCTCCGCCCTCTTCAGTCAAATCAATCTGGTGGCGTGGGATGCATCGCTCGCGGAGATCCAAGCGCGACTGCGCACTCTTTACCGCGCGGCGATGGCCAGAGGCAAATTCGTCAATCTCGACATGGAGGAATACCGCGACCTCGCTCTCACGATCGCGGCCTTCCGCGGAGTCCTCGACGAACCCGAGTTTCAAAACTTCTCCGCCGGTATCGTGCTCCAAGCCTACCTGCCCGATTCCGTTGCGGCGCAACGCGAGTTGACCGAATGGGCGAAGGCACGGGTCGCCGCCGGAGGCGCTGCGATCAAGGTCCGCCTCGTCAAAGGCGCGAACCTCGCGATGGAATCGGTCGAGGCCGAGTTGCACGGCTGGTTTCCGGCGCCCTACGCGACGAAGGCGGAGACTGACGCAAACTTCCGCCGTCTCCTCGAATACGGCTGCCATCCGGAGAACGCGACGGCGGTCCACCTCGGTGTCGCGAGCCACAACCTTTTTGATGTGGGACTCGCCCTGACATTGCGCAAAAAATTCGGAGTCGAAGACCTCTTCGAGATCGAGATGCTCGAAGGTATGGCCAACCACCAGGCCCGCGCCGTTCGCAACGCGGCAGGCAGCCTGCTGCTCTACGCTCCCGTGGTCCGCCGTACGGAGTTCCTCAGCGCGATGGCCTATCTCGTCCGTCGTCTCGACGAGAACACCGCCCCGGAAAACTTCCTTCACGATCTCTTCGCGATGCGCCCGGGATCGGAAGCGTGGGAGAGGCAGAGGGTCCGCTTTCAAGAGGGTTGGATGGCCCGCCATACCCTGTCCGAAGTGTCCCGCCGCATCCGTCCGGCGATCGATCCGGCGCAAACGGAAACCTTCGCCAACGAGCCGGATTCGGACTGGACCCGGGCCGCCACCCGCGAGGCTTTGCAGAGCGCCATCGGGAAATGGAAGCCCGAACCTTTGCCCGCGCTGCCCGATCATGAGACGATACTCTGTACTGCCGTCGAGGCGCAAACCGACTGGGAAGCCCTCGGAGTACCGGGAAGGGCCGCGATCCTCAATCGCGCTGCCGACCTGATGTCCAGGCAACGTTTTGAGAGCCTCGCCTGCCTTCGCCATGACGGCAAAAAGGCCGTGCCCGAGGCCGATGCCGAGATCTCCGAGGCGATCGACTTCGCCCGCTACTACGCCCGCACCGCCGCAGCTCCCGCCCGGGTCGTGGCGCGGGCGCGAGGGATCGTCGCGGTCGTCTCGCCGTGGAATTTTCCCTACGCGATTCCCGCCGGAGGAATTCTCGCCGCGCTGATGGCGGGCAACGCGGTCGTCTTCAAGCCCGCCCGCGCCACGAGCCAGATCGCCTGGCATCTCGTGCGCCAGCTTTGGGCCGCCGGCGTGCCGCGCGAGGTCCTGCACTTTTTCCCCTGCGACAATGCCGTCGGCGAGGCGCTCCTGACCGACCGCCGCATCGCCGCCGTCGTCCTCACCGGCAGCTACGGCACCGCCCGTCGCTTCCAGAGCTGGCGCCCCGACCTGCCGCTCTTTGCCGAAACGAGCGGCAAGAACGCCCTCGTCGTTACGGCACAGGCGGACCGCGAGCTCGCGATCAAAGATCTCGTGCGTTCCGCCTTCGGCCACAGCGGGCAGAAGTGCAGCGCCGCCAGTCTTGCTATCCTCGAAGCCGAGGTCTACGACGATCCCGTTTTCCGCCGTCAACTCCGCGACGCCGCCGCCAGTCTTCATGCCGGTCCCGCGACCGATGCGCGCAGCGTCGTCACTCCGCTCGTGACAGAGACAGGTCCCGATTTGAAACGCGCCCTCACCACCCTCGACGAGGGCGAAGAGTGGCTACTGGTGCCGCGTCAACCCGGCGACGATCCCGGCTCGTGGACACCCGGAATCCGGCTCGGGGTGAAGCCCGGCTCATGGTTCCACCAGACCGAATGTTTCGGCCCCGTCCTCGGGCTGATGCGGGCCGATTCTCTCGCCGAGGCGGTCGCCTGGCAAAACAACACCGGGTTCGGTCTCACCGCCGGTCTTCATTCGCTCGATCCCTTGGAGGTCGCCTGGTGGAAGGAGCACGTCGAAGCTGGCAACCTCTATATCAACCGGGCCATCACCGGAGCGATCGTACAACGGCAGCCCTTCGGTGGCTGGAAGAAATCATGCATCGGTTCCGGATCCAAGGCAGGAGGGCCGAATTACGTTCCCAACTTCCACCGTCTCTCCGACGAAGCGGGCGAGGAGCCCGACTACGCCGGGGCATGGAAAAGCCACTTCGCCCTCGCCCACGATCCATCCGCGCTACGCTGCGAGTCCAACATCTTCCGCTACCGACCCTCCCGCGGAGTGATCCTGCGGCTCGAGGAACGGAACGAGGCCGCAATTTCACGCGCCAGGCTCGCGGCAAAAGTCACGGGCACGGCGTTGACAGTCAGCCTTCGCGAAGAGGAAACCGATGAGGATTTTATCACCCGCCTTCCCCAGCTCGCGAAGTCGGCCGAGTTTCTTCGCACCGTGACCCCGCCCGACCCGGAAATCCTCCGGGCCGCCTACGAACTAGGCCTCAACTGGATCGATGGACCGGTTCTCGCCTGCGGACGCATCGAGCTGACCCGCTGGCTGCGCGAGCAATCGGTCTCGGAGACGCGCCATCGCTACGGTCAGCTCCGCGATGCCGCAAGGGGAAGGACTACGCTCCGGCCTTGAACCCTGTGACCGAATCCGCATAAGATCCGTCCAAGCCGCCCAAGAACGCCTTTGGGTTCGGACGATGTTCTAGTATTCCCCCGACCCGATGAAAACCCTGCGACGTTTCCTCCTGCCCGTCTGCGCACTCTCCTGGATTCTGATTTCCTCCAGTGCGGCCACGGCCGCTGACGCCTGGGAGTCCAGGACCCTCGTCCCCAACTTCCACGCTGAAGGCGGCGCGGTCGGTGATCTCAACGGTGACGGAAAACCCGATCTCGCCTACGGACCGTTCTGGTTCGCGGGACCGGATTTCGTCGAGGCGAAACGCTTCACGACCGGCGAGCCCTTCGTCGCAGAGAAGGGCTACTCGGACAATTTCTTCGCCTTCATCCACGATGTGAACGGCGACGGAAAAAACGACGTCCTCGTCTACGGCTTTCCCGGAAAGGAAGCGCGGCTTTATCTGAATCCCGGTGATCCGGCGTCCTCGTCGGACTGGAAGATGTTCGCCATCGCCGACCAGGTCGCGAACGAGTCGCCGCATTTTATCGACCTGATCCCGGGTGGTCTTCCCGAGATCGTGGGAGCGCGCGAGCAGGCCTACGGCTATTACGAAGCCGGGGCCGATCCCACCCAGCCCTGGACCTGGCACGCCATTTCCGAAACGGGCGAAGCGGCGACTCCGTTTGGTCACGGTCTCGGCGTCGGCGATCTCAACGGCGACGGTCGCGCCGATGTCATTGAAAAGGCCTTCTGGTATGAACAACCCGCCGATCCCGCGAAGGGACCCTGGCAAAAACACAAGTGGGCCCATCTGCCCTACGGCGGAGGCGGCGCACAGATCCTCGTGCACGATCTCGACGGCGATGGCGATATGGACATCGTCACTTCGTACAACGCCCACGGCTACGGCCTTGGGTGGTTCGAGCAATACGAGCCCGGCAAGTTCGAGAAATACGAGCTCATGGGCGAAAGCTCGACACAGAATCCCTACGGTCTCGCCTTCTCGCAGATGCACGCTCTCGCCCTCGCCGACATGGATGGCGACGGACGCATGGACTTCGTTACCGGGAAACGCCACCTCGCCCACCAGGGCAAGGATCCGGGAGGCCTCGGCGAACCGGTCCTCTACTGGTTCCGCAACACGCTCGATGCCGACAAGAAGATCGAGTTTGTCCCCCATTTCATCCACAATGATTCCGGCGTCGGGGTCGAGGTGAAGGTCGCCGATCTCAACGGCGACTCGCGTCCCGATGTCGTGAGCAGTAGCAAGAAGGGTCTGACGATCCACGTGCAGAAGGATGCGACCGCCTTGTCGGCAACGGCCTTGGAGCGCTGGAAAGTCCCGGGTGGCCGCCCGCAGGACGGCTACGGCAGCGGTCTCTCGCCGAAGGATGCCCTCGCCCGCATGGAGTTGCCCGAGGGATTCTCGGTCGATCTCATCGCCGCCGAACCTCAGATCACCCAACCCATCGCGATGAACTTTGACTCGCGCGGACGCCTCTGGGTGATCGAGGGTCACACCTATCCGGTGCGCGACCCGGGCAACTACAACGAGGGCAAGGACCGCATCCTGATTTTCGAGGACGGCGACGGAGACGGCACCTTTGAAACGCGCAAGGTCTTCGCCGAGAAGATCAACCTCGCGAGCGGGATCGCGATCGGCTTCGGAGGTGTTTACGTCGGTGCGGCGCCCTACTTCCTCTTTTACCCTGACAAAGATCAAAACGACCTGCCCGACGGCGAGCCCGAGATCCTCCTCGACGGCTGGGGTTACGAGGACACCCATGAGACGCTCAACGCCTTCACCTGGGGACCCGATGGCTGGCTCTACGGATGCCACGGTGTCTTCACCCACTCGAAGGTGGGCAAACCCGGCACTCCCGAAGAGGAGCGCGAGAAGATCAACGCGGGCGTGTGGCGCTTCCATCCGGTGACCAAGGAATTCGAGGTCTACGCCCACGGCACGAGCAATCCCTGGGGCGTCGACTTTGATGCGCGCGGCGATTTCTTCATCACCGCCTGCGTCATTCCGCATTTCTACCACCTCTCACAGGGAGGCCGCTACCAGCGTCAGGCGGGACAACATTTCGATCCCTGGACCTTCGACGACATCAAGACGATCGCCGACCACGCCCATTATGCCGGCAACTGGACGGACGTTCGGACGAAAGGCCCGATGGCCCCGGCCGACACCTCCGCCCTCGGCGGCGGACACGCCCATTGCGGACTGGTCCTCTACCAGGCCGACGTCTTTCCTCCGCAATACCGGGGCGACGCCTTCTTCCACAACCTGCACGGGCACCGCATGGTCCGTGAATCGATCGAGCGCGACGGCTCGGGCAACGTGGTGCGGCATCGTCCCGATTTCCTCCTCTCGAACCACCACGACCACATCGGCGTGGGGATTCTGTTAGGGCCGGATGGTGCGATCTATTTCTCAGAATGGACCGATCCCCAGACCTGCCATCACCGCGACGTCGAGATCTGGGACCGCAGCAACGGGCGGCTTTATCGGGTGCGTCATGGTGAGGCGAAGAGCACCGCCCTGAAACTGGCCGAAACCAGCGACACCGATCTCGTCGCGCTGCTGGCGAATGTGAACGTCTTTTACTCCCGCCAGGCCCAGCGCCTCCTCCAGGAGCGCGCCGCAGCGGGCAAGCTCGATCAGGCCGCCACCGAAAAGGCCTTCGCCGCCTTTGAAAGCGAACACGCCGCCTCGGTCGAACTCCGTCTCCGCGCCCTCTGGGCCCGCCATTCCTGCGGCTTGATCGACGAAGGCCGACTCCTCGCCCTCCTTGACGATCCCGAAGAGAATCTGCGTGGCTGGGCCGTCACCCTGCTCGGCGAAAAAAAGACCGCCCTTTCCGCTCCCGCCCTCGCGAAACTCGAAGCCATGGCCGCCGGTGACTACTCGCTCTTCGTGCGCCGCCACCTCGCCTCGCTCTTGCAACGCCTCCCCCTCGAGCAGCGCTGGAAAATCGCCGAGGGTCTCATCGGTCACTCGCGCAGCACGAATGACCGCAATCTTCCCCTGCTCTGCTGGTATGGGATCGAACCGCTCGTCGAGGCCGATCCGGCGCGCGCCCTCGCCCTCGTAGGACGCACGCCCTGGCCGAACCTGAAGGATTTCCTCACCCGCCGCGCCGCAGTCTTCCCCGAAGGACGCGAGGCCATCTTGTCCTCCCTGACCCAGGCCAAACAACCCGATGATTTCGCGAACCGGGCCGGCCAATTCCTCACCGCCCTCGCGAGCCTGCCTCCGGTCGAGAAACCGGCGGGATGGGACGCGGCCAAGGCGCACGGGAAGACCCTGACCAAAGACAAACCGGCGGTCAGCGACGCCCTCGCCAAACTCGGGGTGCGCTTCGGCGATGCCGAATGGTTCCCGCAGTGGCGCGAGGTCGCCCGGAACGAGAAGTCGTCCGCAACCGCCCGGATCGAGGCGATCGTGCTGCTCGGAGCCGGGAGCGATCCCGAACTCGGCACGCTCGCCCGCGAGTTGCTCGCCGTGCCCGCACTGCAACCCGCCGCGGTGACCGCCCTGCGCCAGCATCCCGGAGCCGAAACCGCCGGGGCGATCGTGCCGCGCCTCGCGGGTTTCCCCCTCACCCTCCGCAACGAGGCGATCAACCTCCTCGCCGCGAAGCCGGAGTCGGCGCTCGTCCTCCTCAAGGCGGTCGATGCGAAGACGCTGCCTTCCTCGCTCGTCTCGCCGGTGCTGCTCGATCAGTTCGCCCGCTTCAAGAATCCTGACATTGACACCTTGATCTCGAAGAACTGGGTGCGCGGCGGGGCCGGAGTCGATCTCGCCCAGCTCGCCGCCTCGATCGAGTCGTGGAAGAAGAAACTGAGCACCAACGTCATGGCCAAGGCAGATGCCTCGCGCGGGCGCCAGACCTTCACGATGACCTGCGGCACCTGCCACCAGCTCTTCGGCGAAGGCATCGCCCTCGGTCCCGATCTCACCGGATCAAACCGCGCCGATCTCGCCTACGTGCTCGAGAATGTGCTCGCGCCGAGCTCGGTGGTGGGCAAAGACTACCTCCTCCACATCTTCTCGATGAAGGACGGATCAACCCTCAGCGGCATGGTCCGCGGCGAGACACCCGAGTTCGCCAAACTCGCCCTGCCCGGCGGGGCGGCGGTAGATGTGAAGCTCGCCGACGTCGCGAAGCGCGAGGAGATCCCGCAGTCGCTCATGCCTCCGGGGCTCTTCGACGCGCTGCCGCTTGAGCAGGTCGCCGATCTCGTGAAGTATCTCTCGAGTCCCGCCCAGGTGCCCCTGCCGGGCGAAAAGCCCGCCGATTCCGCGAGCTCCGTCGCGGCCCCGGCCGCCGGAGTTACCCGCATCGAAGGCGAGGACCTCATCGAAAAGGCCTTCGTGAAGCTTGGCAACGTGAAACCCCAGGGCATGTCGGGATTCGGTCCGGCCTGGTCGGGGAACCGCCAGCTCTGGTGGACGGGCGGCCAGCCCGGCGAGGTCCTCACCCTGAAGGTCCCGGGCCTGAAGCCGGGCACCTATGATCTCACCCTGTTCCCGACGACCGCCCACGACTACGGGGCGTTCCGCGTCGCCATCAACGGCCAGCTCAAGGAGGCCGATCTTTACGACGAAAAGGTCCTCCCCGCCGCGCCGATCCACTTTGAAAAGGTGAATGTCAGTCCGGGCGAGCCGCTCCAGATCGACGTGCATCTCACGGGGGCAAATCCCCTGGCGAAGCCCAGCTATATGTTCGGGCTCGACCGCATCGAGGTGGCGCCGGTGAAGAAATGATCGCGGGGGCTCCGATTCATCGCAAGCCCCCTTAACGGAATCCAATCCACTATCACTCCGTCTTCGCCCCGTCCCAGATCCAGCGCATGATCGCGAGGGTCTCCTCGGGGGTGAGGCGGTCTTTTCCATCCGGAGGCATCGCGATGTCGTGATCGTCGGGAACCGTGATCGATTCGACCAGGTAACTTTCAACCGCGTTGCCCTTGACGATGGGATCGAGCTCGCTTTCTCCGGCGGTGAAGAGTCCCTCGACCGTGTCCATGCGGTAGTCACCCTTCTGCTTTTCCGGGCCGTGGCATTGGTAACACTTCGCTTCGAAAATGGGCTGGATTAGATCACCGTAGGTTCCGGATGAAGCAAGCCCCGTCGTCGCTTCATCCTTTTTCGAGGAATCCGCCCACTTCTGAACCCAGTCCGGAGCATTCTCGAAGAGATACTTGGACCCGTGTGTCAGATTTCCTCCCCCATGTCCCGCGATCGAGAGCAGGACCATATCCGTGATCAGCAGGAAACGATAGAATGACAGCGGCAACTTCCCCGGAACCTTCCGGAAGATGGCCAGATGCACGAGGGCGGCAATCACCGTCACCCCTCCCACGGCAATGCCGAACCAGCGGTGTTCTTCGAGCGTTTCGGGTTCATAACCGCCTCCCTCGGCCCGGAAGATCCCGAGCATCACGACCACCACCGCACTGAGGGCACTGAAGATCAGAACGACTCCGATCGCGCGGCGCAGTTGTATGCTGGGGCGCAGAAAATGATACCCCTCGAGGATCACGGCCATCAGGACAAATCCGATCGGAAGATGCAGGGTGACGGTGTGAAAGGGAGCCAGAAAGGCCCGCCAGTCGAATCCTCCACCCGCTTCCGATGCCCCGCTCTCCGCCCCGGAGGCCAATCCGGCGAGACAGAGGGTGACTAACAGAAACACATTGACGACCTGCTTCGTTTGCTTCATCCGCGCTTTATGGGGAGAAAAGGCCGGTGATGCAATCTCCTGACAAAAAACGCAGAGATTATGCAAAGATCCGCCCGCATCTGGGGTCTCCCCCGGGACCCGGGGGCTGGCCTCATCCGTGTACTCCCCGTCAGGATTTTGGCTTTGGTTCCGCGAGTGAATATGACACAGTTCCGCGATGGTCCCTTCCCCCGGCAAGACCTTGTTCCTCAGTGGCGCGATTTTCGCCGCCCTTCACCCCGGCTGTTTCGCGGGGGAGACTGTCCGCTTCAACCGGGACGTCCTCCCCATCCTGTCGGATAAGTGTTTTCATTGCCACGGACCCGACGGAGGATCCCGCAAGGCCGACCTCCGTCTCGATGAAGAATCCTTCCTGACCCGCGAGGCGGAAAGCGGCCTCGCCCTGGTGTCTCCGGGAGATCCGGAAAAGAGCGAGCTCATTTATCGAATCACCTCGAAGGAGGACGACGAGGTGATGCCACCACCGGAGGATGCCAAACAGCTGACTCCGAAGGAGAAGGAGATCCTGTCGGCCTGGGTAAAGAGCGGTGCCGAGTGGGAGGGTCACTGGTCCTTCTCCCCGCCGGTCCGTCCGGCCACTCCCGACTCGCCGGAGGCCGTTTCCCCCATTGATGCGTTCATCCTCGAGCGCCTCGCCAGGGAAGAGATCGTCCCTGCCGCACCCGCTGATCCGGCGACCTGGCTGCGCCGCGCCTCCCTCGACCTCACCGGTCTTCCGCCCGATCCTGACACCACCACTAACTTCCTCGCAGACCTCGACTACGAAGCCGCGGTGGATGCTCTCCTCGCGAGCCCCCGCTATGGCGAACGTATGGCCTGGGACTGGCTCGAAGCAGCCCGTTACGCCGATACTCACGGCTATCAGAAAGACAATCTCCGCTCGATGTGGGCCTGGCGCGACTGGGTCGTGAAGGCCTACAACGAGAACCAGCCCTTCGACCAGTTCACGATCGAGCAACTCGCCGGTGATCTGCTTCCTTCACCGACGACCTCGCAACTCGTCGCGACCGGATTCAATCGCAACCATCGCATCAACGCCGAGGCCGGTGCGATCGACGAGGAATACCGCACTGAGTATGTCATCGACCGCGTCGACACCACCGCGACCGTCTGGATGGGTCTCACGGCGGGTTGCTCGCGATGCCATGACCACAAATTCGATCCGCTCACTCAACGGGAGTTTTTCGAGCTCGCCGCCTTTTTCAACAACATCGATGAGAAGGGAGCCGATGGGGTCGCCCTGACCGCGGTGCCCGATCTCGAAATTGATGTCCCCGGTTTTGAAGAGAAGATGGCCGAAGCGTCAGCTTCCCTCGCGGCATCGGAGAAGGCTCTCATTAAAAAAGCGGAGGAGCTCAGCGGTGAATACGATCAATGGCTCGTCCGGGAGCTGGAGATCCTCGAGTCTGAAAACTATTGGCTCGTTACCGAACCCGCGAAGGTACGGGGTGACTCCGCCGACTCGACCTTCACCCCCCTGCCGGACCGTTCCTTCCTCTTTGGTGGAACCGTTCCGCTCAATGACACCCACCGCCTCACCATCAAAACGGAGCATCCCCTTTCCGTGAGTTCAATCAGGCTTGAAGCGCTTCCCCATTCCGATCTCACTGATGGCTCCCTCTCGCCAAGCTTCAAAGGGGACTTTCTTCTTTCGGAGATTCAACTCCTGAGGAACGGAAAGCCGGTCATTCCCGAATCCGCCAGGGCTACCCATGAGTCTCCGGGGCGCCCCGTCTCCGACGCCATCGACGGAGATCCTCTCAGCGGATGGTCAGTCGGGGGAGGTAAAACGAAGAGTGTCAGCGCCGTCTTTACCCTGACAGAACCACTTCTCATCGATCCTGCTGACGATCTTGAGATCTCCCTTGCCTACCTTTCCCGGGAAGAGCAGTATTTTATCGGGCGCTTCCGCGTCAGCCTTGCGGTCGGGACTCCGGTCAAAGACGAACTCACCCAAACCCTGAGCACGGCGTTGACCTCCGGCTCACGCAAGGTTCTTGTGCAGGAGTTTCGTGAACGCTCACCGGCACTGGCAGAACTCCGCCGCGAGCGGGACGCGGCTCGTGAGTCGCTTGAGGCGGCGCGCGCGGCCTCGAAAACGCGGGTCATGGTGATGCGTGAACGTGCCGGTGATCCTCGTCCCACGCATGTCCTCGGACGGGGACTCTACGATCAGCCCGGAGAGTTGGTCCATCCGAATGTGCCCGCTTTTCTCTCTCTCCCGCTCCCGGAAGAGGGAAGTCGCAACCGTCTCACCCTCGCCCGCTGGCTCGTTGATCCCCGGCATCCTCTGACCGCCCGCGTTACCGTGAACCGCCTCTGGCAGCAGTTCTTCGGGACCGGTCTTGTCGCCACCCCGGAGGACTTCGGTCGTCAGGGCGAACAGCCGAGCCACCCGGAGTTGCTCGACCACCTCGCGCTTGAATTCATCGAAAGCGGCTGGGATCTCAAGGCGCTGATTCGCCGCATCGTTCTCTCTGACGCCTACCGCCGCAGCTCCGCCATCCCCTACGAGATGATCGAGCGCGACCCGCGCAACCGCCTCCTCGCACGGGGCCCGAGGAAGCGTCTCCCCGCACCGGCGATCCGGGATCAGGCACTCCTCGCGGGCGGTCTCCTTGTTGAAAAAGTCGGCGGTCCTCCCGTGCGACCCGAGCAACCCGGAGGGCTCTGGGAAGCGGTCGCCGGCGTCAACGGCAACACGACGCGTTACGTCGCCGATACCGGGGAGGGCCGGTTCCGGCGCAGTCTCTACACCCTCTGGAAGCGCAGCGTCCCGCCCCCTAACATGCTCCTCTTCGACTCCGCCGGACGCGAAATGTGTTCCGTCCGGAGCGGAAGCACCAACACCCCGCTCCAGGCTCTCGTGACCTTGAATGATCCGAATTTTTCAATGCCGGCACTTACCTTCGCCCGGCATTCTCTCGACAATAAAAACCTGGACGATGCGGCCCGTCTTTCCGCGATGTGGCAACGGCTCCTCGTCGGCGAACCCTCGACGGACGAGTTGAAGATCCTCCGCGCGGCCCTCGATGATCACCGGATCCGTTACCGCGAGACCCCGGCGCTCGCAGGGGAAAGAACCGCTCCGCTCTCCATCAAGCTGTCGCAGCCCGCACCCGAAGATCCCGTCGAACTCGCCGCCTGGACCGAAATCGCGGAGATTCTCCTGAACCTCGACGCGACCCTGTCTCCCCGATGATGCAACCCTCTTTCGTGTCATGTTAGATTCCACCCGCCGCCAGTTTCTCGGACAAGGATCGCGTCTCGCCCTTGGCTCCATTGCTCTGGAGGCCCTGCTTCGCGAGGGAGCTCTGGCTGCCCCCTCGCCGCAGGCAAAGGCCAAACGCGTCATCTACCTCTGCCAGTCAGGGGCCCCTTCCCAGATCGATCTTTTTGATCATAAACCTGCGTTGGAGAAGCGATTTAATGAGGACCTCCCCGCCTCGATCCGGCAGGGGCAGCGGCTCACGACGATGACTTCGGGACAGGACCGGTTTCCCATCGCACCCTCGATCTTCAAATTCTCCCGTCACGGACAATGCGGTGCGACGGTGAGTGAACTGATGCCCCACCTCGCTTCAGTCTCGGATGACCTCTGCTACATCAAGTCAATGTTTACCGAAGCGATCAATCACGATCCCGCGATCACCTTCCTGCAAACGGGAGCGCAGCAGGCGGGTCGTCCGAGTTTCGGCTCATGGATCAGCTACGGTCTCGGGACGGAGAACGAGAACCTGCCCGCTTTTGTGGTCCTCCTTTCCCGCGGAAGCGGGCGCCCCAACTGTCAGCCGCTTTACGACAGACTCTGGGGGAGTGGATTCCTTCCCTCCCGGCATCAGGGGGTAAAATTTCTCTCCTCCGGTGATCCGGTTCTCTACCTGAAGAATCCCCCCGGCGTGAGCGATGCCGGACGCCGGCGAAACCTGGATGCGATTGCCGAACTGAACGGTTCGAATCACGAAGCCTTCGGTGACCCGGAAACGCTCACCCGCATCGCCCAATATGAAATGGCGGCCCGCATGCAGACTTCCGTTCCCGATGCGGCCGATCTCTCCGGCGAACCGCAGTCAACCTTCGACCTCTACGGACCCGAGGCCCGGGTCCGGGGCAGCTACGCCTACCACTGTCTTCTCGCGCGCCGCCTCATCGAGCGCGACGTTCGCTTTGTGCAACTCTTTCACATGGGATGGGACCAGCACAACGCCCTCCCCAAGCAGATCCGCGGGCAATGCCGCGACACCGATCAGCCTTCGGCTGCGCTCATCACCGATCTCAAGCAGCGCGGTCTCCTCGACGACACTCTCGTGATCTGGGGCGGCGAATTCGGGCGCACCGTCTACAGCCAGGGTGAACTCACCGCCGACAACTACGGACGGGATCATCACCCCCGTTGTTTCACTCTCTGGCTCGCCGGAGCAGGGATCAAGGCCGGACACACTCATGGCGCGACCGACGATTTTTCCTATAACATCACGGAGGATCCCGTTCACATTCATGACCTGAATGCGACGCTTCTGCATCTGTTGGGGATAGATCACGAACGCCTCACCCATCGGTATCAGGGCAGGGACTTCCGGCTCACCGACGTGCACGGTGAGGTGGTGCGGGGGATTCTGGGGTGAGGAGAATCATGGACGTACCGGACTGAGTCAGCCAAACCACTGCGGGAACCCGACCACTCCGATAACGCGTTTTCGGGTCTCGCCAGCCTTGCCTTTTTCTGCCAAACTTTAACGAATGGTCGCTCGCCCTCAGCTTCACCCGCTTCTTCTCGTAACGCTCCTCCTGAGCGCGATACGGGGCAGCGGCGTCGACTTTGAAAAGGAGATCTTTCCCATTTTCGAGGCGCGTTGTCTTGATTGTCATGACACCGCAACTCTCAAAGGTGGCATCGGGCTGGAGACGTTTTACCACGCGCATCTGCCCACCGATGCGGGGGAGGCGCTCTTCACCCCGGGTGACGTGACGAAGTCCGTCCTTTTCCATGTCGTCTCGGAAGCGGATCCGGAAAAGCGCATGCCACCGAAAGGTGATCCCCTTTCTTCGGGTGAGATCGAACTTTTGAAACGCTGGATCGAGGAGGGGGCCAAATGGCCCGACGACGGGTGGCGGCCGCCAAAACACTGGTCCTATGTGACTCCCGTTCGATCGGTGCCTCCCAGCGTAAATCCTCCCCTTCTCGAAAACCGTCATCCGAACGAGATCGATTTCTTCATCACCGCAACCCAGCAGGAACATGGTCTGACGCTCAACCCCGAGGCGGATCCGGCCCGGCTCCTTCGCCGGGTCACCCTCGACCTCACCGGCCTGCCTCCCACGATTGAACAGACCGATGCCTTCCTTGCCGACCCGTCATATGCTCAGTATACCAAAGTCGTCGATGAACTCCTTGCTTCGCCCTCTTACGGCGAAAAGTGGGCCGTGCCATGGCTCGACCTTGCCCGCTATGCCGACTCCGAGGGCTACCAGCGGGACTCTCCACGCAGCATGTGGCCCTGGCGCGACTGGGTCATCACCGCGCTGAACGAGGACAAACCCTTTGATCAATTCTCGATCGAACAGCTCGCCGGGGATCTCCTTCCGAACGCCACGGAATCGCAGAAGATCGCGACAGCCTTTCACCGCAATTCTCCGCTCAACCTCGAGGCCGGCACGGACCCGAACGAGGACCACTACAAACAGATTGTCGACCGCGTCAACACCACCGGCACGATCTGGCTCGGGAGCACGGTCGGGTGTGCCCAGTGTCACAATCACAAGTATGACCCGATTTCGGCGAAGGAATACTATGAGCTCTTTGCCTTCTTCAACAATACCCCGATGGAGTCGAAGCAGGAAGGCATGGAGATGGGCATGGCAAACATGGTCCACATCGGCCCGGTTCTTGAGGTGACCCGAAGCACCGCCGACATCGATGCGGAACTCAGGGCCGAGGCAGAATACGAAACCTTCCTTACCGGAATCCGAAGTGATCTTCTTGAGGCGGTTGATACCCATGTCAAAAAGGATCCCAAAGGCCGCGAAAGTCTTCCCGAAGAAGTGCAGAAAATCCTCGAGCAGGAGCAGGAGATGAACCTGAACCAATGCCGCACGATCTCGACCAAACTCGCCCTGAAAAATCCCGGGATGTCGCGTCGCTTTGAGGAGGCGGAGATCATGGAGAACCGGCTCAAGGAACAGCGGAAAAAGGAGGTCCGCATCCTGCAGGAGATGTCCGAGCCCCGATCGACCTTCGTTGCAAAGCGCGGCGACTTTCTTTCTGCCGGGGAAAAAGTCTCCCCGGCGACGCCAGCGGCGCTCCATCCCTTTCCCGACGAGTTTCCCCGCAATCGCCTCGGGCTCGCCAAATGGCTCGTCGATCCGGCGAACCCCCTCGCGGCCCGGGCCTACATCAACCGGCTCTGGATCGAGCTGTTCGGGCAGGGACTCGTCACGACCCCGGAAGACTTTGGCAGCCAGGGCGAAAAACCGAGCCACCCCGAATTGCTCGACTGGCTCGCGGTCTCTTTTGTCGAGGATGATCACTGGTCGATGAAAAAATCACTGCGACGCATCGTCCTCTCCGCGACCTACCGCCAGTCCACCGTCGTGAATCCGAAGTCGGCGGAGGTTGATCCACGCAATCAGTTTCTCTGGAGACACCCGGGACATCGTCTCGGCGCGGAAATGATCCGGGATCAGGCCCTCGCGATCAGCGGACTGCTTTCGGAAAAACGTTTGGGCATCCATGTTCGCCCCTTCCAGCCCGAGACATTCTGGCGAAAAAGCGCGGGACAGTCCGAGACCTACTATGTCCCGTCGCAGGGTGAAGATGCCTACCGTCGCGGCGTCTACACCCTCTGGCGCCGCAACGCCCACTACCCGGGCTTTGCGAACTTCGACGCCCCCGACCGCTCCGCCTGCGTCGTGAAGCGGGATATCTCGAACACTCCGCTCCAGGCTCTCACGCTTCTGAATGATCCGGTTTACGTCGAGTTTGCCGGGGCGTTTGGAAAACGTATCGCGAAGGAGGGCGGCGACGGTCTCGACGAACGGCTCGAGTGGGCCTTTCGCACGGCCCTGACAAGAACACCACGGGCTCCGGAACTGGAGCTGTTGAGATCCGCCTTTGAAACGGTGCGTTCGGAATCGGGATCAGAGGAGAAGGCCTGGCGCGAGATGGCGACGATTTTATTGAACCTTCATGAGACGATTAGCCGATCGTGAGGTGTTTAGCTCTTAGCTCTTAGCTCTTAGCTTTTTTGAATTTGAGATTTTTTTGGAATGGACCTGAACACAAATCTTAATCGCCGCCAACTTCTCTCCAGAACGGGAGCCGGGATTGGTTCGCTCGCGCTTGGTTCGCTGCTTCAGCGCGATGCTCTGGCCGCGATGCCGGAGGCGTTTCAGGCCGTCGCACCTCGGGCGAAGAGTGTCATCTTTTTCCACATGACGGGGGCTCCCTCGCAGCTCGACCTGTTCGACGAGAAGCCTGTCCTGAGGAAATACGACCGTCAGCTCGCCCCCGAGGAACTCTTCAAGGGAAAACGATTCTCCTTCCTCCGCGGTCATCCGAAGCTGCTCGGTTCGCCCTATCAGTTTTCCAAACACGGCAAGAGCGGCCTCGCTCTTTCCGAACTGCTTCCCCGCCTCGGCGGAGTCGCCGATGAACTTTGTCTGGTGAAGTCGGTCCACACGACAGAGTTCAATCACGGACCCGCGCAACTTGTCTTTCACACCGGCCTCAACCGCCAGGGCAATCCCTCGATCGGATCGTGGACCACCTACGGACTCGGCAGCGAGTCGGAGAATCTCCCCGCCTACGTCGTCTTCCTCACCGGCAACACCCCGGGCGCCGGGGCGAATCTGTGGAAGTCCGGATTCCTACCCAGCGTGCATCAGGGGGTGCAACTTCGGGGCGAAGGAGATCCGGTGCTTTTCCTGAACAGTCCCAAAGGCGTCACCTCCGAAGAGCGCCGCCGCACCCTCGACAGCATCGAGGCCCTCAACCGGCAGAATTTTGAACTCGTCGGAGACCCGGAGATCCAGACCCGCATCGAACAATACGAAATGGCCTTTCGCATGCAGTCCTCGGTCCCGGACCTCGTTGACCTCTCGCAGGAGAGTGAGGCCACTCTGGATATGTATGGTAAGGGTGAATTTGCGGGTCAATGCCTCAAGGCCCGGCGCCTCGTTGAGCGCGGGGTTCGATTCGTCGAACTCTTCCACGGTGACTGGGACACCCACGCGGGTCAGAAGGGCCGCCTTGCCGGTCTTACAAAAGAGGTCGACCAACCCATCGCCGCTCTCATCACTGATCTCAAACAACGCGGGTTGCTCGACCAGACCCTCGTCGTCTGGGGCGCAGAGTTCGGACGCACCCCCATGCTGCAGGGGGACGAGTCACCTGCGAAATGCGGACGCGATCACCAGAAAGACGCCTTCACCGTGTGGATAGCCGGAGGAGGAATCAAAGGCGGAACGACCTATGGTTCCACCAACGAACTCGGGAACGAGGTCGCGGAGAATCCGGTCGAGGTGCGGGACCTCCATGCCACGATGATGCACTTGTTAGGGATCAATCATGAAAAATTGACCTACCGCTTCCAGGGTTTCGACCAGCGGCTCACCGGAGTCGAGGAGGCACGGGTGATTCGGGAGATACTGGGCTGAGGTAGGGACCTTCGGCCCGAAGGTCCGATTGCACGTCCATATGACAGTTTGACACACTCCTCCCCCTCCATCCCGAAAGGGACTTACTCGCGGAATTTCTCAAAGGTCTTCTGGTGGTGCCGCATGATCTCATCGCCTCTCACGTCGTAGCTGCCGGTGGCGGTGTGAGGCACATCAGGGATCGCCAGAAACTCATGGGCGATGCCGAGCTCCTTCAGGTAGGCGGAGAACTTCACGTTGTCCCCATAATTGAAGCACTTCGTGCCATCCCAAACGAGCACGTTCAGCCCGGGCCGATCCGGACGCTCCGCGTAGATCCTGGCGAGATCCCACGCATTGTAACCGACCGGCAGGAAACGCAGGGATTCACTCTCGTAGCCGTCGTTTTCCTGAATCCGCTTTTCAGGCCCGTAACCGGAGCCGCCGGGCGCGACCGACAGGAAGAGCTCCGGATGTTTGAACATCACGCGAGTGGTGCCGCGACCACCCTGGGAATATCCTTCGAGCGCCCGTCCTTCCCGCGTGCCCCAGGTTCGATAGTTTGCATCAATGTGAGGAACGAGTTCCTTCACGAAGACCGATTCACCGAGGCCGTTCTCCATTTCGGGCATATCGTACCAGCTCACCGGGCCGCCATTGGGAAACACATAGATGGTCGGCGGGATCGTGCCCTTCCGGATCGCCGCATCGACATAGGAGGCGAGTTTGATACTCTTGCCTTCGCCGCCGGGACGACCGCCATGGAGGTGATAGACGACGGGGTAGCGCGCGTCACCTGTCTCGTAACCGGGCGGCAGGTAGAGGTAAAAGCCTACGTCGATGCCCATCGATGGGCTCCTGAAGGTGGCGTGCCTCACTCCCGGAGGGAGGGCTGCTTTGTCAGGGAGCGGTGAAACCCATGAAAAAGGCGGCGGGGTCTTCGCTGCGGACTTTTCTTTATTCTGGGCAAAGACCAGAGTGGATAGCAGGAAAAACGGGGCGATCTGAATCAGGCGGCGGAACATGGCGGTTATTTGGTGAATCCCATCCCGGTTTTTAGCAGGCGGGCGTTCCGGGGTCGAGTCACTTCCGCGGCGCAAAGGTCAAGGGTGTCTCCGGGGTCTCTTTCGGCAGCCGTCCCTGGGCTTCATTCAACTTCACCGTATCCAGCCTCGGCAGCACATGCTTCGCGAACAACTCACATTCGTCGAGATGCGGATATCCCGAGAGAATAAAAGCACGAATCCCGAGATCGATGTATCGCTGAAGTTTTTCGTAAACCTGATCGGGATCGCCGACGATGGCGCTTCCGCATCCGGACCTTGCCAGACCAACGCCACTCCAGAGATGTGGTTCCAGGTAAAGATCGCTGCTCTGCGCCCGCAGTTCATCCTGCCGCATCACTCCGAGACTTTTGCTGTCCATGCTGCGGTCTTTGATCTCCTGACCCTTTGTCGCATCCAGCTTTGAAATGAGCCGGTCGGCCGCAGCCCTCGCTTCCGCCTCGGTCTCCCTGACAATGACGTGACTGCGGAATCCGAAGTCGATCTTCCTCCCGTAGGCCGCCGCCTTTTCCGACATCCCCTTCATCGTTTCGGCAATGCGGTCCTCGGTTTCAGGCCACATCAGGAAGACATCGCAGTGCTTCGCGCAGAGGTCCTGCGCCGCCGGGGAGATGCCTCCGAAGTACATGAGCGGACCTCCGTTCTGCTGATAGGGTCTTGCCGCATCGGTGTTCGTAAGACTGATCTGGTAGAACTCTCCTTTGAATTCATAGGGCCCCTCCGCCGCCCACATTCCCTGGAGAATCTGGATGATCTCGCTGCTGCGGGCGTAACGAACCTCGTTGCTCTCCTTCGTCCCCGGCATGTCCGAGGAAATGATGTTGATACAAAGACGCCCCTTCGCGATGTGATCGACCGTCGCGAGAGCCCGACCGAGCATGGGAGGCCAGACCTCCCCCATGCGCAGGGCGACCAGCTGGTTCATCTGCGATAACTGCGGCGCCATCGCCGCGGAGAAGGCGAGCGCATCCTGGCCCACGATCCAGCCCGAGGGAAGGAGGATATTCTGATACCCCAGTCGATCAGACATCCTGACAATATCACCACAGTGTTCGTAGCTGCTTCGCAGTCTACCGTCAGGCACGCCGAGAAATTCATAATCGTCGCCACACAGCGCCGAGAACCACGCCACTTCGACTTTCCGTTCGGGGCTGCGGATGGAGATCGGAGGAATCATCGTTATTGGAGTGCAGGCTTCAGCCTGATGGTTCAGCAGGGGTAGCTCAAGTCTCTCGTGGAAAGCTCGCGATCTTTGCCGCCGCCTCCGATAGCACGGGAATTTCTCTTGTGAGAAAGCGCAGTCTTTTCAAGATCCCGCTCCCTTCGGGCAGAACCTCACCGCCTTCATAATCCGCCCGCGTCACATAGACAAAGCGAGGTGAAACCAGACAGCGGTAGTCCACCGAAAGGCTGTTCAGGAATGCGAGCGGAGACAAGAAACTGCGATCCGCGCCCGCCTGACAAACCAGCCCGACCGCTTTTCCCTCCCAACTGCGACCGGTGAGTTCGATCAGATTTTTGGCGGCCGAATTGAGGTCGTAGTTATACACCGGCGAAACCAGCAGGATGGCATCTGCCCCGGCGAGCTCGGCGGTGAGGGAAATAGTCTTCTCATCCTTGTAACAGAGATACCCGTCGCAGAGAGGGAGGTTCAGATCAGAGAGATGAAATACCGCCGTTTCCAGTCCGTCGCCGATAAGGAAAGAGGAGAGAGTATCAGCGAGATAGGCCAGCTTGCCCGCGGGGGCGAGGTTTGTATTGATGATCGCGATTTTCATTTCGACTGATTCCAAGTCCGGGACTTGGCAATATGAATTAATTTCAATTGAACCCAAATGATTTTTATTGTTTCCATTCAGGAAAAGTCCTGACCAAATAGGGATTGTTCACCCCTTAAACCCGCTTAGCCCTTCCTTCCACTTTCCATTCACGATGTCAGCCAACCCGCTTGATTCCTCCGCCCCCTGGTATCGCGGTATCACCCGTTACGAATGGCTCGTCCTCGTCATCGCCTCGGCAGGCTGGATCTTCGATGTTTACGAAGGGCAGATCTTTAATCTGACGCGGAACAACATGCTCGGGGACATCCTCGGGCAGGCCCCGGGGAGCGACGAGGTCAAAAAATACGGCGACTGGTTTCTCGGCGTCTTTCTCCTCGGCGGGACCTTCGGAGGCCTTCTCTTCGGCACCCTCGCGGATCGCTACGGCCGGAGTTCCATCATGATCGTGACGATCCTGATGTACTCCGTTTTCTCAGGTCTCACCTATTTTGCCTCCGAACTCTGGCATGTCACGGCCTTGCGATTTCTGGTCGCCATGGGGGTCGGGGGTGAATGGGCGGTGGCGGCCGCGCTCGTCTCAGAAGTCTTCCCCAAGCGGGCCCGCGCCCACGCCTCCAGCATCTTTCACGCCTCCTCCGTAATCGGAACCTCGCTCGCCTCTCTGGCGGCGATCTGGGTGGGTGCGAATTGGGAGTATGCCTATCTCATCGGGGTGATTCCCGCTCTCCTCATCGTCTGGGTGAGGATCGTGGTGAAGGAGCCGGAAAAGTGGAAGCGGGCACGCGAGGAGGCAAAAGCGGGCAATGGAAAAGTCGGCAGCTTTCGCGAGCTTCTTACCGTCTCCCCGTGGAGAGGTCATGCTCTCGGAGCGATGGCTCTCGCAGCCGTAGGACTCGGCACTTTCTGGGCGGTGACGGTGGCGGGACAGGATCTCGCGCGTGAGATGTTGATCTCCGAGGGAGCCACTCCCGAGGAAGCCGCTCAGAAATCGAAATTCGCCTACGGTATCGTCCAAACCTTCGGCGGTGGACTCGGGCTCGTACTATTCGGTCCCATCAGCGCGCGTCTTGGACGGAAAAAAACCTTCATCCTTTTCCACGTCGCCGCACTTCTCATTACCCTCGTGACCTGCTTTGTTCCGACGAGTTATTCGACCCTGCTGATTCTCTTGCCGGTCTTCGGATTCTTTACCCTCGGAATGCACGCGGGCTACGCCGTCTACTTCCCCGAACTTTTCCCGGACCGCCTCCGTGCCACCGGAATGAGCTGGGGTTTCAACGGAGGCCGACTGCTCGCGGCCTCGCTTCTCATTCTTTCCGGAAAAATGAAAGCCGTCATGGATCTGAATCTCGCGATTGCCTGGCTGGGTGGATTCTTTCTCCTCGGCGTTCTTGTGATTCTCTTCCTTCCTGAGACAAATGACAGAGATCTACCCGCTTGAAGTAAGGGATTTTCCGTGTTGTTTTTCCTAACGCTGGTCCGGAATCGCGTTACAGTGACCGGTATCATTTATGGATCCGGCTACTCTCGAATATCTTATTGTCAGGGAAATCCGCAAGGCCAGGGAGATATCCCGGAAGGACCTCGCCGAGCTCCTCGACATTGCAAAATCGACCGCGGGGCGGCGCATCGACAGCATGATCGAGCGTGGAATTGTCACGGAGATCGGCATAGAGAACCGTAAGGAAGTCGGGCGTCCGCGGCGCTTTCTTGCCCTTCGCGGGGATTTCGGGGGATTCATCGGTTTGGATTTTGATGCCCGCAATCTTTTCGCCGTTTTCATCGACTTTGCGCAGACGACGATCGAGCAGAGAAAAATCCGTTTGAGTGCCAAGCCGACGGCGGAGGAAGTGCTTACGCATTTCCGAAGTTTGATCAGGGAGTTTACCGCAAACCGCGACGGGCTGCCGATCCGTGGAATCGGGATCGGCGTGCCGGGACATCTTCATCGCGAGGCGCGGACCGGGCTCCACTACGAGTTTATCGACGACTGGAAGGATGTCGACCTGCTCAAGGAACTCGATCTTACCCCCGATCTTCTCCAGATTGAAAACAACACCAGAGCCATTGCCCTGGGCGAATACTGGCTCGGCCCGCACAGCGCCGCAAAGCATCTTGTTTGTATCAGTGTCAGGACTGGAATCTCCTCAGCGGTGATAGCCAATGGAGAAATTGTTTCGGGCCGGAATGAAAAGGCGGGCGAGATTCGCGGATGGATGGTTCCGACCGGGGATCGCGAGACACCCTCATCCCATTGCATCGAAAAGGTGGGCACGATCAGGGCTGTCACGAACGGTTCCGGGATCACCGATGAAAGCTGGCAGGAGTTTCTGAAAAGTTGCCGCGAGGGCGACGCGGAGGCACTCAACCTCCTCACTAAACTCGCCGGCATGCACGGCGATATCGCGGCACGCTTCGTTCAATTGCTCGATCCCGAAGTCATCTTCTTTTCGGGTCCTTTCACGGAACTGGACGATATTTATCTCGACCGCGTCCGCGAAGCCACCACGACCGCACTAACAGGACACTATTTTGAGACACCCCCGATCCGCCGGGTCTCTCTGGGCGAGTTTGCCGGCGCTCAGGGTGCCGCCGCTCTCGCCGCATCGGAATCCCGTCAGCTTTAGTCATTGGGCACCTTCCGCGCTCTCAATCCCGCCACCGAGATCTGCCAGATCGAAAGGAGGATGAGGATGGCCCCGATCCACTGCAGGGGCCCGAATCTCTCGGTGAACAAGAGCCATCCTCCCAGCGTCGTCGAGACAGGCCAGAGCATCTGGATCGTCGCTCCCGCAGTGACGGTAAGACAGCGATATCCCTCGTTCATCGCGAGCTGGCCGTAACCCGCCGCCGTAGCCGCGAGGAGGAGGAGCCCGATCTCGCGGACGCTCAGTTCAGACAACTCCGGCACGGCGAGGAACGCGATGGGCACGAGAATCCAGACGCACTGCGCGAGGTAGATCGTGCCGATGGAATACTCAAGCGAGAGCTGCCGCACGAGCACGACGGACCAGGCCGCCATGATCGCTCCGAAGAGGGCGAGGATTTCGTTAAAGCCTATCGTAAAACCCTCGCCTCCGGCACGGGGTCCGACGAGAAGAACAATCCCGACAAAGGAAGCCGCGAGCCAGAGGAAGCGCTTCGCGGTGAGCTTTTCCCCGAGCGAAAGCATCGCGATGATGGAGGCAAAAATGACGTAGGTATTGCAGATCAGCGTGGCCTTTCCCGCACCGAGCGTGGGCACGGTCCAATAGTAGGCGGCCGTCCCGAGGAGACCCGAGAGTCCGCGCAGGACAAGCGAGCGATCACGGAAGACCGGTTTGATCAGGGTCGGGCGCTTCCCGCGAAAAAAGACAAGGACGATGATGATACCCACCGCCGCCCGAAAGAGCAGCGGCATGTCGGGCGAAATGCGATGCTCGCCCTCGCCGATGTATCGAAGGAGCAGTGTGTTCACCGTGAAAGCCATGACCGAGAGGATCATCACGATAATCCCGCGCCGGGCCGAGGCGGCGGCCGGCTGGAAAGGGAGGACGGGTGAGGGAGCTGATTCCGTGGTTTTCATGTCGATACAAAAAAGGCCTCAAGGGGTCCTTGAGGCCGGATCGGGAAAACGCGGAAGAAAGAAAATCAGAAGAGCGTTTACGATGAATCAAACCTCGGGACCGGTCATTGCCGGAGCCAAATTCGGCACGCGGCCGCGACGACGGCGTCGATGCGGTGTGCTGGTTTGGACTTGAGGGTGAGGGTCATCGGAGGATTTGTAGAGCAGTTTTATCCCGAATCACAAAAAGCGCAAGATGAACGTTTCTCTTTAGAAAACTCCACTGTCTGAGGAACTCAGAAGGAGATTGGCTCTTTAGCGATTCAATAAGGGAAGGAGAAACTCCACCAGGGCCGTGGTCGGAGAGGCAATCAAACCAACGATAAAACTGAGATAACTGTATCGCAGGTACTTGTATTTCTTCCGCTGCTGCACCACTCCCATCGAATAGATGTCGCGAAGCAGCGCGCGAAAAATATCACTGTCTTTGTGGAGTATTTCCATCACCTCGTCTTCAAACTCTTCGTACCTCATCCGGGCAAAGACGCCGAAGAAGAGAACATTTCTCACGTCGGTCCGCCCCCGATGTGAATTGGATCTTGGGATCAGTGAAAGGGCGGAAAAAAACGCCGTCAACAACACCGAGACAGCCATGGCAATCGCCGCGGATTTCGCCGCTCCGGTGCTCGCCCACGCTCCCAGAATCGTCAGCGAGACAAAGGAGGCCCCGAGAAGCACCCCGGCTTTGTTATCAGCCATCGCGCTAAGCTGAACATGGTGCTGCTGAATGGTTCGGAGCAAATAGATCGCGCTGTGCGATGTCTCCCGCTCCTCGATTTCATGTTCCATAGGCGTCGTTGCTGACAAGCTATCGATTCATGCCCGACCATTCACATGTTACAATTCAGACACAGGCTGAATCTCCCCTCCACCGGGCCAAAGTCCGTTACCTTTCCCGGAGAGAGGAATGGCGAAAGGACGCCTTCGCGGCTTTGACGGACGTTTGGTCTTTTCACTACTCTCGCCCCATGACCCACGACTTCTCCGCCATCGCGACGCGCCGCGAACTTTTTCATCTCGCCGGAGGGATGAGCCTCGCGGGTCTGGGACTGCCGACCACCATCCTGCACGCCCAAGAAGCTTCCAAGGCTGCGCCCGCGCTTGATCCCTTTCAGCGTTTTCCCCGAATGGTTCACGAATACTATGTGAACAAAGTCCGCAGTGTGGAGCAGCGGGCGATGGCGAGCAAGGCCGCCCTTTCCACCAAAGCGGAAGCCGAGACCTACATCACCGGCGTGCGTGAACGTATCGCGAAAACCTTTGCCCCCATGCCGGCGAAGAAGACCCCGCTCAACGCGAAGGTCACCGGCATCCTCGACCGCGACGGCTATACCGTGGAGAAAGTCATCTTCGAGAGCCGGCCGAAGTTTTACGTCACCGCCCACCTTTACCTGCCGAAAAATCGCTCCGGCAGAATCCCCGGTGTCGTCGGGAGCTGCGGGCATTCGGAAAACGGGAAAAATGCCGAGGCCTATCAAAGTTTCGCCCAGGGACTCGCCCGACTCGGCACGGCCTGTCTCATCTTCGACCCCATCGGACAGGGTGAACGCTCCCAATATGTCGATCCTGCCGGAAAGCTGCTCATCAAAGGTACTACCACCGAGCACAATCACATCGGCAACCAGATGGAACTCATCGGTGAATTCCTCGGATCGTGGCGCGCCTGGGACGGAATCCGCGCACTCGACTACCTTCTCTCGCGGCCCGAGATCGATCCGCAGCATGTCGGCATCACCGGGAATTCGGGCGGCGGCACGATGACAACCTGGCTCATCGGACTGGAGCGCCGCTGGACCATGGGTGCACCCGCGTGCTTTGTCTCGACCTGGCGCCGCGCGATGGAGAACGAACTGCCGCAGGACAACGAGCAGTGCCCGCCGCGCTCGCTCGCCTACGGCCTCGATCATGATGACTACCTCGCCGCGATGGCGCCGCGACCCATCATCATCCTCGCGAAAGAACAGGACTACTTCGACGCGCGCGGAGCCGAGGAATCCTTCGCCCGTCTCCGCCACCTCTACGGACTACTCTGCGCGGAGGACAAGATCCAGCTCCATATCGGCCCGACCACGCACGGCTACACGCAGGAAAACCGCGAAGCGATGTATCGCTTTTTCAACAGCATCACCGGAGCCTCAGACGCCGCCGCCGAACCCGCCCTCACGATCGACGACGACGCCACCCTCTGGTGCACGCCGAAAGGCCAGGTCGGCCCCGACCTCGGATCGCGCACCGTTTTTCACTTCACGAAAGCGAAGGCGGAAAAATTGAAAGCCGCCCGCGAGACAAAGCCACTCGAACTAACAGAGCTAAAAAAGGCAGTGATCGATTCCCTCCGCATGCCCGAACGCGACCCGGCCGCGGCGCCGGACTACCGCATCATTCGCACTTACGGAGGCAAACGCGGCTACCCGCAGGATCACTGGATCAACTATTTCGTCGAGAGCGAACCGCGCACCGGCGCGATCTGCACCGTCCTCGGAAAGGAACCGCTTAATTCCCGCCCCGCTCTCGCCCCCGAAGGCGGCGGACGTGTCCTCCTCTGGATCGCGGATCGCTCCTCCGATGCCGAGCTGCGCGAGGATCCCGTCCTGCGCGAACTCGTCGCCGCTCAGGTCGAGGGCACTCTCATCCTCGCCTGCGATCCGCGCGGAGTCGGTGATTCGCTCCCCGGGACCGCCGGCAACCAGCCGCATAGCTACTACGGCGCAGACTACTTTTACTCAGCCTACGCCAACATGCTCGCCCGCCCCTATCTCGGCGGCAAGACCTACGACGTGCTCCGCACGATCGACTTCCTCGCCTCACGCGGCTGGACCGATATCCATCTCGCGAGCAAAGGTCTAGGCGTTCTCCCCGGCGGGCTCGCCGCCTTCCTCGATGACCGGGTTAAAAAGGTCACCCTGCACGAACCGCTCGAGAGCTGGCATTCCATCGCCACCACCGAGCACTATAAATGGCCCCTCTCCCACATGATCTTCGGCGTTCTCAGAACCTGGGACCTTCCCGACGTGTGGAAGGCACTCGATTCTAAGATGACCTGAATCCAGGGTTTAACTATGGACAAAGTGGGAGCCCGATTCTTCTACTTTTTACTTTTCACCTTCCCACCTTTTACCGGGCACCGCCCTCCCCCCCATGAACCGACTCGCCCTCATTATTCCCCTCGCTCTCATCGGTCTACTCGTCGCCCACGCTCAGTCAGACAAACCGGCTCCCGCTTCCGTCGCCCCCCACGTGCCAGTGAAGTGGAAAGCGGGCCTCGCGTCCATTGTCGTGACTCCGGAGAAATACATTTGGATGGCGGGCTACGCGGGAAGGGACAAGCCGGCCGAGGGCAAGGCTCAGGACCTTTTTGCGAAGGCCCTCGTTCTCGAAGATGAAGTCGGCAAACAACAGGTCATCGTCACCCTCGATCTCATCGGCGTGCCGCAGGACCTCCGCCGGCGCATTGCCGGGCGCATCGAGAAAGACCACGGCGTCCCGTCCGCCTCGCTCTTCATGAACGCCTCGCACACGCACAGCGGTCCCGAGCTGCGGCGTCGTCCCGGAGCGCCCACGGACGAGGAGATGAAAAACCCCAAGGTCAAGGACGCCTGGGAATACACGCAGAGTCTCGAAAAGAAGATCAACGAAGTCATCGACTCCGCCTTTGCCGATCTCAAGCCCGCGCGCCTCACTTGGAACAAGGCCCGCGCCGGATTCGCGATGAACCGCCGTCGTGACTACACCCTTCCCGAGGGACATCCCAATGCGAACAAGGCTCCCAATCCCGCAGGCCCCGTCGATCAGGAGGTCCCCGCCCTCCGCATTGAGAGCCCCGAGGGCGAGGCGCGCGGAGTCCTTTTCGGCTACGCCTGCCACAACACCTGTCTCGGGTTTTACAGCTGGTGCGGCGACTACGCCGGCTTCGCCCAGGAGTATCTGCAACAGCATCGCCCCGGCTTCACCGCCATGTTCGTGACCGGCTGCGGCGCGGATCAGAATCCCTACCCCCGCCGCTCAGGTGTCGTCCCCGGCGTCAGCGATCTCGAACTCGCCCAGCAGCACGGACGCTCCCTCGCCAATGCCGTCGAGATGGCCTTTTCGACCAATCCCATCCCAATCGAGGGCGCGCTGCGCAATGCCTACGAGGAGGTCACCCTCACCTACGAGGACACCAAACGCACCCCTCACCAGTATCCCGTCCAGGTTATCAAACTCGGGGACACCCTCACTCTCGTGACCCTCGGCAGCGAGGTCGTCGTTGACTACTCCCTGCGATTGAAAAAGGAACTCGCCGGTCCCGCGGGAGTCTGGGTCGCGGGCTACAGCAACGACTATTCGGGCTACATTCCGAGCTCCCGCATTCAGGAGGAAGGCGGCTACGAAGCAGCGACAGGCTGGTCACGCGGGATCGAGGAAATCATCGTGGGAAAGGTCCACGAGTTGTATGACAAGCTCCCCTGAAAATGCGGCTCGCCACCGGGCCACGCTGCGGGTATTTCTTTCCGCATGTTGCGAAGGACTTTACTCATTCTTGCAGTTTTTTTACCGGTCACGTCAGGGACCGCCAATGACGACGCCCTTAGCCTGCTCACGCGGGACGGCGGGGAAATAGTCTTCGGTGAACTTGCTCCCGGACTCATCGAACTGACCGCCGAAAGCGCTTTCCCCCTCTTGAAAGACGCCAAAGGAGGGCCTCTCGCCGCCGCCGGGGAGGCTCTCGACGGCAAGGGCAGCCGGGTGGTCGCCTTCAGCCATGACGGCTTTTTGAAAAGTCCCGCGATGGTTGCCCAGCTCGCGAATCTGGACCTCATCGCCAACATCGTGCGGTGGTGCGGTCGCTCTTCCACTCCTGTCGTAGCCCTGCATCCTTCTCTCAGCGAACTCGCGGCAGCGCTGAAGGAGGAGGGCATCGATACGAAGATCGTCGAACCCGGGGAACTCAACGGGGCGAGGCCTCCTGCAGTCTATTGCGTCGTCGCGCAGCGCGGGTTTCCCGATGCGGACATTACCACGCTGCTCGGTCTCGCGGAGAAAGGAATGGGTCTCGTCATCTCCGCGACGCCCTGGGCCTTTGCCAATGATTACCCGAATTTCGCCGAATTTCCGGCCAACCGGCTTGCCGCTCCCGCTGGGATCAGGCTTCGCCCCGAAGGAATTGCTGATCGCTCGAAGGCCATCACGGTGAGCTTTTCAAGCAGTCAGGTCGTCCTCGCAGCTCTGCATGAACTCGCCCGGGATACGGAAAACCTCGACAAGGCAAAACGTGATGCTCTCATTCTCAGTCTTCGGGAGGGAGTCTCGCTGCGCGGGGAGGCGATGACCACCTTTCTTACCGGCCTGAAGGCACTGAGCGAAAAGATCGGCCCTATCATTCCCACCAAAGAGAAGCCCCTCATCCCGGGTGCCGATCCCCTCGTTGATGCAGTGGTTTCCCTCGAGGACGAACTCAACCAGACCCTGCCCGCCGGTCGCATGTATGCTCTCACTGCCGCTAACGACTACCCGGGTGCGGTTCCCACTGACGCGAAGCGACTTGAAAAGACGGTGACCCTCGACGGAACCTGGCGCGGGTGGCTTAGCGGTCGCGGTGCCGGTGCCTGGGCCGCAAAGGAGATGCGTCCAACCGGACTCTACGCCGCCCCCGGTAAAGTCATCACGGTGACCGCTCCCGCCTCGATCGCTGGGCAGGGCTTCGAGGTCGTCATCGGAGCCTACAACGGAAATCTCTCGAACCGCGACAAATGGGAGCGTTATCCCCGTCTGCAGCGCAGTGTCGAAATCAAAGGGACGGTGACGACTGCTTCCAACGCCCTCGGCGGACTCGTCACGATACGGGTGCCGCGCGGATCGCAGCATGGTTCTCTCGATTTCAAGGTCGCCGGAGCGGTCGAAGCTCCCCTCTTTGTTGCCGGCAAGACCGACCTCGGCGAATGGCGCGAACGGATCCGCAAGGCGCCCGCGCCCTGGGCGGAACTCTTGAGTGATCGCCTCATCATCGCGATTCCCAGTTCCTACATCCGAGACCTAGATGATCCTGACAAAGTCATGCAAGTGTGGGACGAGATCATTGAGAAGGGGGCGGAACTCTGCGGAGGTGTCGACCGATCGCTCTATCGTGCCGAACGCATCGTCTTCGAACGCCAGACCTCAGCCGGCTACATGCACAGCGGGTATCCTGTGGCTGCACCGCAGGACCAGTCCGCCAATCAGGCCGTCGACGCGGCATCCCTGAAAGGCGAAGGGAACTGGGGTTTCTTCCACGAGTACGGACACAACCATCAGCATGATCTCTGGGCCCTGCCGGGAACGACGGAAACAACCTGCAACTTGTGGTCCGTTTATCTTTTTGAGGAATACATCGGCAAGAGCCGCGCCGAAGGCCACGACGCCGTCCGCCCCCTCGATCGAAAGCAGCGAATGAACGCGTATTTTCAGTCCGGCCGAAAATTCGAGAATGACTGGAGCATGTGGGTCGCCCTCGAGAGTTACCTCCAGGTTCAGGAGGCCTTTGGCTGGGAACCCTACAAGAAGGTTTTCGCCGAATACAATTCCCTCCCTGAATCCGAATGGCCGAAAACCCAGCAGGAGAAAAATGATCAATGGGTCATCCGTCTGTCGAAAGCCTGCGGGAAAAACCTCGCGCCCTTCTGGGCGAAGTGGAATGTCCCGCTCTCAGCCGATGTTCTTGAAACGCTGAAGGGACTGCCGGCCTGGGAGGACCACCCGCTTGCGAATTTGAATCAGTGAAGGAGTCCAGCCGGAACGCTTCGCGGGGGCGCTTTTTCCGCCGGCGCGGGATCTGAACTCGCGCCGGGAAGAAGCACGTTCCCCTGACAAAGATATAATCTGAAAGGGGTTCACCCCCCGTTTTTACGGGTTTTGTAGCGTATGGCACTACAATCGAGGGGTCATTTCCACTTGATCCGCCTAGTCCCGCACCTAGGATAGTGGCCCCTCTCCTTATGATTGTCGAAGTAGTGCGGTCGGAACCCGACCGAAAGCGCAAGCCGTGGTTACGCGGATTGGCATTTTTGCTGCCACTCTTTGTATTCCTCTTGTCACCCCCGGCAAGGGGTGCAGACGGGGCCTGGCTCAGTGGCCAAACCGGAACGCTCAACTGGTTCGATACAGCGAACTGGGTGTCCGGCACAGTTCCGGGTTTGCTCACCGGTTCGACCAACACTGACATCGCAACCTTTGGCTCCAATACGGGAAGTGCACTCATCACCATCGACGCAGGACGAAATGTCCGTTCGCTGTTGTTTAACGGGACCAATACACTCGGTCTCTACACTGTTGGAAGCGCCGGAGCGAATCTCGGAGAGGCGCTTCGACTTTCGAGTGGGGGCAGTATCACGGTAAGTCCGGGCACTCTCACCGCCACAACGATACACGCCCCGCTTATATTTGAAGCGCTGAACTCCACATCAAACGGGACCTATACGATTACGAACAACTCGACCACCGCAGCCAGCGCATTTGCCAACGACAACCTTTACAAACTCAATCTCCTCGGCAACCTCAGCGGAGGTACGACCTCAGGGACAATCACTCTGAACTTCACGGGCACGAGCGGGAGCCGCGGAGTCGATGCCTCGGCAAACCTCGTTTCGGGTCTGATCTCCAATGGAACTGCGGCCGGCGGACTGGCTCTTACGGTAACGGGATCGTCCGGAGGGAATATCGGTGCCTGGAGTCTAACGAACAACAACAACAGCTACACCGGTTCAACCACGATAACCAACGGTACTCTGATTTTTTCGAGTATCGCCGACTCCGGTGTGAACAGTGCCATCGGTGCCGGAACCCTGCTTCAACTCAATACTGGCTCACAGGTAAAGTATGTCGGAGGTAGCGCGAGTTCCAACCGCACGATCGTCAGCAACGGCGGAGCCTTCTATTCGGCAGGTAGCGGCGCTCTCACTCTCACCGGCACCTTTACGATCAATGGAGGCTTACTTTTCCGGGGGGTGCAGAATTTCATCATCGACACGGTGATCACCGGTACTGGCGGGATCTCACGCACTGATACAGGCACCGTATTTTTGAATCAAACAAACACATTTTCTGGAGACGTCACCCTCTCTGACGGGGCGTTTCGGATCTCCTCAATCGCCAATAAACTCGTCAATTCACCTCTTGGAGCAGGCAGCATCATCAACCTGGGTCAGAACGCCAGTGCTCCAGTGGGGCGCATCGAATTCACCGGCGCGTCCGGTGGTTCGAGCAATCGCGATTTTGTCCTCCAGAACGGTGCCAGTGCCAACAGCGGCAATGGACGTATCGACAACACCATCGCCGGGCAAACCCTCATCCTTAGCGGTACCGTGAGATCGGCAAGTTCAACGGCGAGCCATAACTCAAGCATGAACCTGACCGGCCTCGGGGACGGAGTCATGAGCGGAGTCATCGGAGGAACGGTGGCGTCGCCCGCCACACCAAACAACATGACGCTGACAAAGACGGGCAGCGGTACCTGGGCTCTCTCCAATGCCAACATTTATTACGGCACCACCACGATAAGCGCAGGAACCCTGCTGGCTACCAACGCCTCAGGTTCGGCTACAGGCACGGGCAACGTGGTGACCAGTGGCACCGGTGGTCTTGGCGGGACCGGCTTCGTCACTTCGGCTGAGGGAGGAGCAATCAACATCGCCAGCGGAACGCGCCTCATGGTCGGAACGACCCACGCGGTTGCAACGGGACTGGCCGGACCGGCTAACACGACCTCCGCGGTTTCGCAGTTCCGGCTCGGGACAAATGCCAACGTCGCCCTCACCCTCGCGGGAACTCTTCAATTCGATCTCTTCAGCGGTTCAGACGGCCTCACCAACGGCAGCGCCGACCGGCTCTTCCTGCAGACGACTGCGGTATCGATCAATCTTGGCGGAACGATTTCGGTGGCCGACACAAGTGGAGCCCATGTGCCGTGGCGCACCGGGAAATGGCAGTTGATCGATTGGACCGGGGTCGGTGCCGCAACCAGGTCGGGCACCTTCACCTACTCCCTGCCGGCCAATTCACTTGCAAGCGGCTACAGCTTCGTCACCACTGATTTTCTCACCACCGGGGAGATTTCTATCGCCAAAACCGCGGACAACCACACCTGGGTGGCCAATCCGACGGACAACCTATGGGCCACTGCCTCCAATTGGGAAGCGGGCACCGTTCCGAGTTCAGGGACGGATGTGTTCTTCGGCAACTCGTCCATCCTGACCCACATCACGGCAACTACCGGAGACCGTTCGGTGCGCAATCTATTCTTCACCGGCGAAGCTAGCCACACCGTGAACGCCTCTTCCGGCGTCCTGTATGTCCACGGCACACACCTCGAAGTTCTCGGTGGATCCCAGCTATTCGGAGCCATGATACGCCCTGTCGTGGGTGGATCCTTTAACATTGCCAACGAGGGAACTCTCCAGTTCAACCAGGCCATCATGTTCCACCGCTTCAGCGGACTCAGCACCCTCGATATCCGCTTCAGCGGATCCGGTTCGACCACACTGAACCACGTGCAGCGTCGAACCGCCAGTTCCGATGTCAATCTTCGCTTTGAAGGGCCGGGAACCGTGACATTCACCGGGTCGTCATCAATAGCGGCGACGCCGGATCCCGGGGGAACGGGCGGAACGATCACCGGAACGACGACAATCAACGGCGGCAAGGTGCGAATGAACAACGAACTCAACCTCGGCTCCGAGCCCGCCAACTTCAACGCATCGCACCTGACCATCAATGGGGGCACCCTCTCGGCCTATGCGACTTTCGCCATCGACGATGTGAATCGCGGACTCACTCTCGGAAGTTCCGGAGGCACCATCGAAACCGAAGGCACTTCCGTTCTAACTGTCGCATCGACAATCACTGGCCCTGGATCTTTGACCAAGACAGGTCCCGGCACTCTAATCCTGACAGCCGATAACAACTACGAAGGGAGCACAAACGTGATTGGCGGCACCTTGTTGATTAACGGAGACCAAAGCGGTGCCGACGGAACGGTTAACATCGGAAACACAACCACTCTGGGCGGAACCGGCATCATTGGCGGTAATACGACGATCGCAAGCGGCGGAACGGTTACGAGCGGAACGGCCACCACCGTCGCCAGTCTCGCCAGCGGCGACTACCTGACATTCAACAGCGATCTTACTGCCGCCGCCGGCAGCACCTGGCTGGTGAATCTTGTTCAGAATGTGAACGGCTCAGCCGACTTTATTGATGTCAACGGGGCTCTGGACATTAGCGGTGCGACCTTAAGTGTCCTCGCCACTGAAGAGTACACCTTCATGAACGAGTATCGGATCGCTCAGTACAACAGTCTCGTCGGAACATTTGCCGACCTTGACCCGAATGATTTTTTTATCGTCGGAGGAAACCAGTATCAGATCAACTACGGTGACGGCTCAGCCGGAAGCTTTATCACTCTGACCGCCGTCCCCGAACCCGGGACCTTGCTCATTCTCGTTCCGCTGCTGGCCTCCGGGTTCTGGCTCAGGCTCAGGCTCAGGCTCAGGCTCAGGCTCAGGCTCAGGCTCAGGCTCACCAGACGAAAACTTCGTCTCAAAGCTCAAGCGTTTATCGTCGCGGCGGAATAGACCCACTTGAGAATCTCGATGGTTCTCCGTTGGGATTATACCCCCAACAAATCACGCGCCTCCTCCTGTCCGGGAGCGGGATATCCGTATTCGCTTGCCGTCACTCTCGCGAGTCCGGTGAGGTGCCTCCAGCGGAACGCGGAACGGGTGTGGTGAAAGTCATCCCAGACTGTCTGGAAATATTTCTCGGCATGGAGTGCTCCGTCCTCGCTGACCCCGAAACGCAGCAGTTTTTCGAAAACCGGACCCTCAGGTAGATTCAACTGGCTGTATTGATGGACAATCGCCGCGGCATGTGACTGGAGCTTTCCGCGAACCGCCTCGTCCAATTGGGCGAGCAGTTTGTCGGGGTCTTTCTCCGTAATCATTCCGATCTGACGTTTCGACGGAACCGGGTCGGCCTCCAGTAAACCGCTTCGGGCACCCCGGTCCCGGGCAACCTGCCAGGCTCCGAGAATGAGACAGGCAAAAACATTTCTCCCCCGACTGACCGTGGCCAGATTCCGCCAGGCATTGGCTGTGTCGCTCGCATGGACACCGACCGAGTCACCGTGGACACTGCCAACCACTTTGCCGGGAAACTCCCACGCGGGAATGCGCCCCGGATCGCGGAGCACCATCTCATTGGCGGCCAGCGAGAGCGCCTCGCCTATCGCTCCGGGCTGAAATCCCTCCGCCAGCGCCGCGGCCACCGCTCCGGCCGCATCCTCCGGGGTTCCGTTGAAAATCGTGCGCTTCAGTTCATCGATGACACTGTCCTCCGCTTCCCTGGTTCCCGGTTCACGCCCGAGAAGACCGTGCTCCTCAAGGAGGGAGGCAAGGACTTTTCCGTGAATTTCCCATGCAGGCTGACGTGACGATTCCGCATCCAGACAGTAGTGCAGTGACTGTCTCAGCAAAGCCGAGGCATATTCCGGTCCGACCAGATCGATCATCTGCCATGAGCGGTAGGGCAGGACGGTGCGATGCACTTCGAGATTCTCCTGCACCGCATGCAGGAGAGTGTCGAATGCGGTTTCTGTCCCGCTCGCGAGCAGGGATGCAAAGAGACTCTCCGCCTCCTTCGAATTTTTGGCTTTCACCGCATTCACCAACTGTCCGGCAGTCACCGTTCCTCTATCCTTCGGCACCTCGACAGGATGCAGCACCTCGGCAGACCGCCCGCCGTTTTCTCCTATCCGGTTGGTATTTCGATAAAGCACTTTAAACACGGGGAGCGCCTGTTCCTTCCCGGGGAGCAGAGAAGCCATGTGCAGAGCAGGCGCCAGGGCCATGAAGGTGTGAAAACCGACATAATCCTCTCCGCCGAAAGTCCGGGCGTTCGCCAGAGCTCCCGCCGCAATGAGTTGTTTGAGCGGAGTGCCGGATTTAAGTTTCTCCGCAAGACCCGCCTGGAGCGCCTCGACCGGAGTCTCCTGCAGATAGCAGACGAGCGGTTCGAGAACCCCGAAGTTGAGGGACTCCGACCCACCGGCGGCATAGGAGCGGGGTGCGAGGCCCAACTCCGCCGCAAGGACGGGGCCGACGGTAGCGATCAGGGTTCCCTGGCCAACTCCGGCCAGAAACCGACGGCGGGAAAACGGGTCATATGACATAAAGACCTCCAAGGTTGAATTCAATCAAAAGGGTCTCAGAAGAGTGCCACTCGGGTCAAGCCTGATGCCAACAATTGGTGTCGTGCACAACCCGGTCCCACAAATCTCCCCTTTTTTGGAAATAAGTTCTCGCTCGATGGAAAGGACAGCCGTTGAATTTTTACCTGATTTTTACAGAAAGAAGATCAGGAATTGACACAAATTCTCCGAATCCGTGAGACGATGAGACCCACATGAAAAAACCCACTCTCATCTTCACGGTTCTTCTCTTCTTCTTAAGTGTCGCCGGATCAGCAACGGCTCAGGATCAACCGAAGCCAACTTCGGGCGAACCTTTCCTGAAAGAAAAAGGCAGTAAGAAGGGATCAGATATCAAGGAGGAAAGTGCCGAACCGGAGACGGTGATTAATGTCGGGACCCTTGTTCAATATATTGATGTCAAACGGGAGAAATGGCAGGATTGGCTGGAAAAGAATCCTGCCTCGCTCGACGCGGGAGCCTTGCGGAAAGAGGCGGAGGTATGGATTGCCGGAGGCGACGCGGCCCTGGCGGAAACAACTCTGATCATGGGTAAATCAGGACAACGCGCGAAGATTGAGTCCCAACGCGAGATCTTTCTCCCAACCAAGTTTTTCTCTGTTGAGGCCGGACTGCCGTTTCCCGGAACCTTTGATTTGAGGAACATCGGGACGGTTCTTGAGGTGGATCCTGTCATCCCGGAGGCCGGACGGGTCGATCTAAACTACGCACCCGAAAGGACCGCCTATCGGGGTGAGAACCCGCCTGTCGTCCTTCCCGGTGTCGAGGCGGGTGACATTCGCTGGCCAATATTCTCCACTCAGCGAGTTGCCGGAAATGCCTCGCTGAGGTCGGAACAGTGGGCGCTCATTGGCTGTGAAGCATCACTGGAAGGCGATGAAGCGAATCAAACACTGATCTTCACCCGTCCCGTCATCCATCAGTTTGAGGCCCCCGCAGGGAACCCCGCCGGGAAACCCGAAGGGGTCCTGACGTTTGAATGGATCGAGGTCGGGCACGGAGAACTCAATCGCCAATTGGTCGAGAGTGAGGACATGTCCGCACTGATTGGTGGCGGCCTTCACCAGGCCGCACTTGAAGGCGGAGGCAAGATCATCGACACCCGGGTCATCCGCTTCATGAGCGGCCAGCGGCTGAAAAACGAATCAGTCGAGGAGGTTATCTATCCGACAAGATATATAGCCGAAAAAGGACAAGTGCATTCCAATCCGGATTCGCACGAAACCAGAAACAGCGGAGTCTCGATTGAAGTGGATGCCGTCGTCGGAGCGGGCGGAGGTCTCGTAGATCTCAACATGTCGCTTGAACGCGTATTCCATTTCGGCGAGAGCATCCATCACCGGGTCCTGATTGACAGCAAATGGGAAACGGATGTCACGATGCCCGTCTTCTATACGATGAGAGCAACCACTCAGACCACTGCACCGATTGGTTCCCCCGTTCTGATCGGAGTGATGTCGCCTCCGGACGAAAAAGGGTGGATCGATTCCTCACGCAAGATGCTGCTTTTTGTCAAAGTCTCGCGTTGAAGAACCGATAGTGAATGTGAGAAGATCTTTCTCTCATGTCCTTCTCCCGATTCCGTCCCGTTATCCTGCTACCCCTTGTGGCGTTTGTGATTGCGACGGCGATTCTCACGGGAGGATTTATCCTCTCAAAGCATGAACGCTTTGAGAGGATAAAGCGGGACTCGCCTGTGGTCGGCCGCTTCGGCCGGATTCTCCAGGAGCGACTCGATTCACTCGAGTCAACTTATCGCAGCCACTTGGAAATCCTCTGCCGGGCTGATCTCAACGACCGTTTTGCGTTGCGTGATGCGATGGATCGGGTCGTCGGGGTCAAACAGCTTTCCACTCTGAATCCCGCAGGAAGGGTCGAGATGCACCTTCTCGCCAGCGAGGTCGGCGAAGATGAAGCGGACATTCCTCTTCCTGTCCTCGACAGCAAAGAACTTCCGGTAGGGCGCGTCAGCCATTTCGTCATTGAAAGCATTGAATCACTTGGCGGTGGGAAAGATGGATCTTCAGGATGGCTCGAGACCGATGAAAATCTTTTCTTCTATCTAAACCTCTCTGAACGACGGACGGTCCTACTGCTGATTGATCGCGACGCGGTCAATCATTCGGTCATCGACTGGCTCGAAAGTTGGATCCTTGAGGAGATCAGTCGCGGCCGGAAACAGGAAGGGGCTGATGCTCTGGTAGCCAACCACAAGATCGTCGCCTCGGTCGGCGATCCTCACGGTGAGGAGGCGGATTTAGTCCTTCAACTGGGATTCCATTTTGGAAACTGGCAGATCAGATCCTGGGACTCACGGCGGCGAATCATCGATTACGACCGTGACATTTTATTCGCAGCAGGTCTGTTGGCTTTTCTCGTCGCTCTCGCCGGCGTCATTGCCTTTCTCTATCTCAACCGCGCCCTCCGCCTCGCGGAACGCCGTGTCTCATTTGTCAATCAGGTCTCCCATGAACTGAAGACCCCTCTGACCAATATTCTTCTAAATGCTGATCTCGCCATCGACGGGGCCGATCCGGCCGGGAGGAGGCGGCTCGCCATGATTCAGGAGGAGTCACGCCGCCTCTCGCGTCTCATTGACAATGTTCTTACATTCGCACAACGGGACCGGAGACATCCTGATGTTCCACTGTCATCCGCTTCGCTTCATTCGCTGATTGAAGAAGTCGCAGCCCAGTTCCGCCCCTCTTTGGAAAGACGTGGAATCGCCCTCTCCATCGTCGGGGACCCCTCGATCCGGGCTCGCATCAATTCGGACGCCTTTTTACAGATTCTCGGCAATCTGTTATCAAACATAGAAAAATACGCCGCCTCAGGAGGCATTGCCCGCATCGAAACCGAGGCCACCGGCACCGATGTCCTCGTACGGGTGATCGACGCCGGACCCGGCATTCCACGCAACGAACGCGAACGGATATTTCTTCCTTTTCACCGCCTTGGCGATGAGCTGACTGAAGGAGCAAGCGGCACCGGCCTGGGGCTATCCATCGCCCGTGATCTTGCGGAGCGGATGGGCGGAGCGCTGCATCTTCGATCCGAAACCGGCGCATCAGGCGCTGTTTTTGAACTCCGAATTTTCCGTTCAGTCGATGATAAAGTCATCACTTTCCCGGACTCGCGTGCTTCATGAAAATCCTCGTCGCAGAAGATGACCTGGTCACCCGGGAGGCCCTTTCCGCCTGCTTAAGCGCCGACGGATTCTCGGTCATTGAGGCGGGAAACGGACTCGAGGCACTCACTCTCTGGAAAAGTGATCGTCCGGACCTGATCTGTCTCGACATCATGATGCCTGAGATGGACGGCTATGAGGTCTGCCGGAGAATCCGCGCTGCCAATGACCGGGTTCCCGTCCTCTTTCTGTCCGCCAAAAACGAGGAAATCGATGTCGTCGTCGGGCTTGAGCTGGGGGCGGATGATTTTGTTCGCAAGCCCTTCGGTCGTCACGAACTGCTCGCCCGCATTCGAAATGCACTCCGGCGCTCTAGCGGGATGGACAAAGCAGGCGGCGGGCGCCAGCGCGAGACTTTTGAAATGGGACCAATCACGATCTATCCGAAAGAACTCCGCGCGGAACGCGAAGGAGGGATCATCGAACTGTCCCTTCGCGAGGTATCTATCCTGACACTCCTCCACGAATGCCGTGGAGAAGCCGTTGATCGAGATACCCTTCTCGACCGATGCTGGGGTCTCGATTACTTCCCCGAATCGAGAACCCTCGACCAGCACATCGCTAAGCTTCGTAAAAAACTTGGCGACGATCCCGCCTCCCCTCAGGTGCTGGAGACGGTTCGTGGTGTCGGGTATCGGTTTCCGTGAGCGGGACGCTTCACCTCCCCACCTGCGCCGCGATGCGGTGCATTACTTCGAAGTATTCCCTCAACTCCGCAACCGGCATGGTGAGCGGCGGAGCAACGCGGATGACTTTGCCGGCGAGGGGACCGAGAAGGTGCACTCCGCGGCCTTCCTCGTCGCCCAGGTAGCAGAGGCGAACGATCTCCTGAGCGACCTGTTCGGCGGTGATGTCGCCGACGGGCTGGCATTCGATCCCCCAGACAGTACCCTCTCCGCGGACAAACTTGATGGCCGGAAGTTCGTTGAGTTTCACAAGGCACTCCTCGATCGCCGCGCTGAGAAGGCGGCCCTGTTCGAGCACGTCGGTCTGTTCGAATTCATCGAGGGTCGCGAGGACAGCGGCGCAGCCGAGGGGGTGACCGCTCCAGGTGTCCGATCCGTCGCCGAAGCTCATGCGGGCGAAGACGTCGGCGCGTCCCACGACGGCGTCGACGGGCATGCCGTTGCCAAGACCTTTGCCGAGGGCGACAAGGTCGGGCTCGATCCCGTATTCACTGTAGGCATACATCGATCCGGTGCGGCCGAAGTTCGCCTGCACTTCGTCGAGGAAGAAGAGGAGATCGTTTTCCTGACAAAACTGCGCCAGCATCTGCATGTATTCCTTCTGCGGATGATACGAGCCACCCCCGCCGAGGTAAGGCTCGGTGATGAGGACGCAGAGGCGGTCGCCGAATTCCGCCTTGAGCGCCTCGAGCTCGGCTCGGTAGGGCGCGAGGTCAAGCGGCTCTTTCCGCGCCTCGAGGCTGCGGCATTCCTCCTTGGGAAAGCTGATGAAGCGAACGCGGGGATCGCGCTCCTTGTCGGTCTCACTGCCGGTGACAGCGCCCGAGAGTCCCTTCTTCCCATGGAAACCACCGCGCGCCGCGAGGATGATCCCATCGCCCTTGGGGCGCTTCGCCAGTCCGGCCCAAAGCCCCTTTTGCACCGCCTCGCTGCCGCTTGCGGCCCAGAGAACCTGCTCGAGACGGGCTCCGCCGGGAGCAGCCTGGAGATTGGCAAGCAGACGACGGCTCGCCTCAAGTTCGATTTCGGTGACCGCATTGTACGAGGTCAGGGTCACTCCCATGTGGAAGCCGCTTTCGCCGCAGGCGTCTTCGAGGGCCATGTATTCCATGACGCGTTTCCACCAGCGCTTCGGATTGTGTCCAAGATTCGAAACGAGTACACCCGAGGTGAAGTCGGCGAGTTTGCGTCCTTCAGGAGTGTAATGATAGGATCCCGCGCTGCGGTGCAGCACCGCCATGCTCGGCGTGCGTGTACGCATACAGGTGGGCTCGGTCTCAACGAGGTCGTGGCGGAGATGGTTCGAGGTTTCTTCGCCGGTGTGTTCGACGAGGTGGGCAGGGTTTTCGAGCAGGGTAGTGGTCATAGGGTGGGGACGTATTTTCCAAGTTCTTAATCCTAATCTTAATCCCTGTCGGACCAGGGCATTTCGTGAGCGGAATGGGATTACGATTAAGATTAAGGATTAAGATTAAGAGATGAAACGATCAGACGGTGCCGTGATAAAGCATTTCGGGATCGGACTTGCCGGGGAGGAAGAGGGCGAGGCCTCCGGATCGGCCGTTGACTTCGACAACCGCGTTCGGTTTACCGGAGGCAGCTTTGGCAAGGATGGCTTCCATCGCCTCGACGGCGGCGACGACCTGGCGGTCGGCGGCGAGATCATTGTAATCGCGGGCAGCCATTTCGGCGAGGCGGGCGGCTCGTCCGCTCTCATCACCGCCGAGTTCGACGTAGGCAACTTCGCGGGCGAAGCGCTCGATCACCTCAATGCCGTAGCCGCGCCGGCTCCGTTCGCCCCAGGGCTCGAGAAAGCTTCCGTTGTAATGATTGTTGATCGTGGTCTTGAGATCGAGGGGGGTGCGGCCCTCGACGGTGAGCTCGACGCCACGCTTGCGGCTGTGACCGTTCCAAACGCCGTTATCGAAACGGAATTGCACCTCCTGCTCGACGTAGCCGGGAAAATTGTCGGGCGTTACCCAGCTCGTGTGGATGTCAAAGGCGGCCTCGCGTCCGCTCTCGCATTCATAGACGAGACGAAGCTGGGTCGAGTCCCAGGTTGGGCCGTCCTTCGGTCCGACCAGACCCCGTTGACCCGTGCACTGAACACTCTTGAGTCGGCCACCAAAGGTGAAATCGATCAACTTCAAGTAATGGACAGCGACGTAGGTGCCGGGATTGCGGCCGGTGATCCACGCAGCGAACTGGCTGCCGGAGATCGACTTCGGTTCCAGGAGCGAACAATAGCCGTTGTTCACGTGCGAGAGAACCCCGTCGGCGACGAGTGTGCGTAGCTTCTTGTGATCGGGATCGAGAAGCTTGTGGTAGACGACCTTGGCAAGAACGCCTTTTTCTTTCGCGAGAAGTACAAGCTGATCGAGCTCGGCCAGGGTCAGGACGGAAGGTTTTTCGATGATGACGTGCCGGCCCGCCTCGATCCCCTGCTTAGCCGCCGCGAAATGTTTATCGTCGGGCGAAGCGACGCAGAGAAAGTCGATCCCGCTCGCGAGGAGATCACCAACGGCGTTTTCGCCAACGTGATTTCCAAACGCGGCAAGACCGCGGCGCTTGCCGTAGGCGGCGGCACGATCACCCGTGCGGGTCGCCGCTCCCGCCAGTTCAACCCGGAAGGCTCCGACTGCAGGATCATAGACCCCATGCTGAGCCGCCTCAAAGAAGGGCGCGTAGGTCTCGTCGAAGATCATGCCCATGCCGACCATGCCGCCGCGGAGAAGAGGAAGGTCGCCGGGAGTTGTAAAAGATTTGCTCATGGGGAAAGGCGTAAGAATTCACTTGAATGAATTCATTTTATGAAGTGTATTCACTTTACCGTGACTCCTCCCGGTGTCAAATCGAAAAGTTTTTACCTACGGCAAGCGGTGCGCTCGCCCTACAGATTCGAGTTCCTCCATGGGGCTTTGTAGGGAGGCCGCCCGCGTTGCCTGTCCAGACGCTCACCCATGCTATTCTCAACTTTCAATCCGCGCCGCTACCCTGAGCTTTGTATGATCCTTGGCGAGGACATCGTTGATCCTGAGCGTCGTTCCCTCGCTGACGAGGCCCACGACCGGATTCTCCTGCGTATTGTTAGAGGTGAACTTCCCGTCGGAACTGAGCTGAAGAGCACACGCCTCGCGGAAGAGATGGGAATGAGCCGCACTCCCGTGATTCAAGCCCTCGCGCGCCTTACTGCGGACGGCATTGTCAGTCAAAGCCTGAACCTTCGTGCCTCCGTCCGTCCTGGTGCCGAGAACTGGCTTGTCGATGTTCACCGCACCCGCCAGCTCATTGAGCCCGAGGCGGCTCGATCCTGCGCCGGCCACGTTCCGGAGGCAGTCCTGGGAGATCTCCTTATTCTCCTGCAGGACGCCAAACCCGTGAAAAGCAGCCACTGGCAGCCGGCGGCCCGATGGTTGGATCAGTCGCTCCACCTCACCATTGCCGAATACTGCGGCAACCTGTCGATGCGTGAAATCATCCGTCGCTGCTGGAGTTACAAGCGTGTCTCCTACGAGGCTGGAAACGATAGCGACGCCCATTTGCGTGAAGGCTATCGACAGCATGATGCGATCCTTCACGCCCTCGCGAACGGGGACGGGAACGAGGCGGCGGCGCTCATGACCAAACATCTCAACGCCGCAGCACGGGGAAAAACCGGGGAAAGAATCGTTTAGACCTTTCCATCCACGCTTGATCGGATTCGGCGATCACTCGATCCAGATCAGTTTTGTCTTCTCTTCATCAAACGAGTCCATGGAGAGATCGTGAACGTTCGGCCCAAGGCTGTTGATTTTTTCAACAACGCCTCCTCCCTTATTTCCCCACGCCCGCCATTCGCCGCTCTCCAGGCGAACCGCACTCAGTTGTTTGCCAACGCGCAGGGATGTCCCCTTGCCTAGATCTTCCGGAACGATGGTCCACTCACCGCTGTTTGCCGGGCCCGCAAACACTTTACCCTCCTCGTCCATCGCGAGCCAGTGCTCCGCAAAGGGCGACGTTTCGAATTCCTTCAGCTTTTTCACCGCATTCAACTCCTCGACAAGCGGCGGGTTACCCCGGGGGTGAATTGCATGGAACTGCCCCTTTTTGTCGCGCGCCATCAAATGGCTCTCTGTCGAATGGAGAGAGACAAGGTCAACCGGAGTATTCTCCAGTTCGACTTTAGCCGCGCTGCCGCCAGCGTCCGCCCAAACGATCAATTCTCCCGAAGCACGCAGGATGGCAGCGGCGCGAGTGTTGGAAGCGATCGAAACCGCATCCTTAATGCTCTCAAGGGGTGTTCCCGGAGGATTGACATTATTTTGCTCCACCGGAACTCCGATGGTTCCGTTTTCCCGAAGGCTCATGGAGCAGAAATATCCGAGCGAAACGGAAGTGATCTGGCGGTTTTCCCGTTCAGGAGGAGCCAGAAAACCCAACAACTCTCCCTTGGCGGTCAAGGCATGCGACCAGTGAGGTGCCTGATACACACGAACCAGATCGCGGTGATCGGCAAAGTCTGCCAGAAACTCACGCCCGTCGAGGATCAATGGATCGCCGCTACCCCGAACCCCGTATCCCTTAACCCTTCCTCGCTGCAAATCCGCCAAACCAGCTTCTTCGCCCGCGGGGTCCGCGAGGTCTTTTGACGTAGACGTTACAACGGGAGCTACGGATAGGGCAAGCCCGTCACGACGGGCAGCGATCCGGGAGCGAAACTCCCTGACGGTTTTGGCTTTCTCGATTTCATTGGCTCGCGTCAGTTCGGTTTCGTAGGCATCGAGAGCGACGAGGTATCTTTCGTAGAGCGGAGCAGCGCGGCTGTTGCGCTCGGCCTCAAATTTGGCCAGAGCCGTGCGAAGGGTAGCCCTCAGAGCCTTGAGCGAATCGGGGAGTGAATCCAGATCCGTGGGAGGAAGTGGTTCCCCCTTTTCCACCCGGCTCTTTTCCCCATCAATGGCGGTGAGTTCGTCGAGCGATCCCCTTTGTTGTGCTGCCGATCGTGCCCGGGGGATGCCGTTGGACAAATAACTCTGATTCAGCGAGGAAACAGCCGCGAGATATGGCTGTTGTGCTTCGATTTCGTAGCGGGACTTGAATCCCGATTCGAGTTGGGCGAGGCGGGGGTCGAGGGCGGCGAGTGCGGGCGCCGGTCCCGCCGGGGTTGCTGGAGTCGTGGACGCAGGGGCTGTGGCAGACTCCAGCGGTCGAAGGCGAATGTGGCGGTAGGCTAACTCGCCGCCATTTCCCTGAAGGGCGATTTTGCCCCTAAGGACGGAAAGGTCGGGCTTAACCTTGAGCGAGGATCGGGCAACGCTGTCGCGGAAATTCTGGCTCGCCACGTCGTAGGACAAGGCAAGCTGTCCGTTGATCCAATGTTCGCGTTTCGTGCCTAGGGCAACCACTTTCGCGGTGTTCCACTCTCCGACCGCCTTTGAATGATCCGTCACCGGGAGATCAACTCCAAAAAGGCCGCCGGTGGGCGTCCGACCTGAATTGGACGGGTCGGCCAGTTGCATCTCGAAAGCTTCAAGTTCGTTAGATGAAGGAATATGATAAAAGACGCCGCCGTTGCCCCGGTCACCCGTTTTCCATTCCAGTTCGAGTTCAAAATCGCCCAGCGTCTCCGGCGACCAGAGCGTGGTGCGTTTGGAAGTCGTTGCCTCGTCACCCGAGAACGTCCAGTCTCCCGAAGCGGGAGTGCCATCACGCAAAGTCCAGGCGGCCAGGGGGTTTTCACCGCCTGGAGAAGGAGCCGGAGTAGCGGGTGTCGGGGTGATGACCATGGCGGAAAGAGGCGATTCAGGAATCGTCGCATTCGCTACGACCGGGGGCGGAGATGAGGAACCGGCGGCGGGTGGCAGCGCGGGCGCAAGTGCGACAGGATCCGGGGTTTTCGAGAGAGGTTCCGGCTTGGGGAGTGCGGCAGGAATCGGATGGTTGTTAGCGACCGGCCGATCATCCGGCGATTTGCGAGTTCCGAGTAAGAAAAATCCTCCAGCCGCCAGTCCTAAGACGCTCGCTCCAAGCGCAATCCAGACGCCCGTGCCGGTTCCAGATCGCCTCGAACCTGTCGCCGCCGGTTTTGCTGAGCGCGCCGGATCGGAAGCCTTCGGAGGAGGATCAGAAGCTCTCGCGGCTGCGGTCACGGCGGACGAACCTACCAGCAGGGTGCGTTTCGGGGTTGCTGAAGGAGGAGGGGTGGATGCAATATCGTAAATTGTTGCGCTGATCTCCGAAGCCTGCTGGAAGCGGCTCTCGCGATCCGAATCCATTGCCTTTTCTACTAGATCATCGAAGCGCGGATCCAGTCCCGGGACCTGAATCGAGGGCACCTTCCAGGCCCCGCGCGGCACTTTGCCCGTCAGCATCTCATACAACATCACGCCCACGGCATACAGATCCGCGCGGTGATCAACCTCCATGTCCGACTCCAGCACCTCAGGAGCGACGTAATCCGGCGTCCCCATCGCCATGTTCGTCATCGTCAGCTTCGTCTCCACCGTGTCCGACCCGGTGATCTTTGCCAAACCGAAGTCGGCCACCTTCACCTGCCCTTCAAGGGTGATCATGATGTTCGCCGGTTTGATATCCCGATGCACGATCCCTTTGCTGTGGGCATACTGCAGCGCATCACAGATTTGCGACATCCAGGCCGAGACATGAGTCGTCGTCAGTTCTCCGGTCCGGATGAGCCCGTGAAGGTCGCTGCCCTCGACGTACTCCATCACAAAATAAAACTGACCATCACTCGCCTGCCCGAAATCGTAGACCGCAATGATGTTCGGATGGCTCAGTTTCGCCATCGCCCGCGCCTCACGCTGAAAACGCTCCGCAAAATGGAAACCCTGCTCCTCTTCGTCCTCGGTCAGGTTCGGTGGCAGGATCTTGATCGCCACGAGACGGTCGAGACTCTTCTGCCTCGCCTTGTAGACCGCTCCCATGCCCCCGCGACCGAGCATCTCGATGAACTCATACTGATCGAGAATGACATCAAGATCACCCGGAGCCGGTGGGACAAAACCACCCTTACCACCGCTTCCTTTGCCTGACTTCGACGCTCCCGTCTCGCTGTTGCTGCTCATGAAACAATCTTCCGGAACCATAGCTGGTTCCGGAAGGCGAGAATAGCACGGCTGGTTTCCGGCTACCAAGAGGAATTCGCTGGCCGAATCCGGGGGATGATCAGCTCTCCGCCTTCACCCCGGTGACTCGAATCTGGTGGCCCATGAAAAACTTGCCGTCGAGCAGCTCGACCGCCTTTTGAGCCTCTGCGGTGTCAGAAAGATCAACCCGCATGGTCTTTGTCAGTCCCCCTTCGAGAGATCCGGTGTCTGAACGATGCTGAATCGACCCGATGCCCGCAAACAAATCAGTGACATCGATCTCGCTCGCTTCGGCATTCAGATGGGAAATACTAAGTGAAGGAGAAGTGACGACCTCGATTTCGAGCGGCTTGACCTGACGGGTCGGCTTTTCGATGAGATCCCGATCTCCACTGCGTCCACGCTCTCCCCCTCTTCCGCGACCCTCGCCGGAACGGCCTTCGCGTGGCGGTCTTCCTTCTCCCCGGGGTGCCCTTGGCGCTCTTTCGCCATCGGACGAGGTACGACCCTCGCTCTTTGCCCCGGTCACCAGCATCTGGCGTCCCTGGAAATCCTTGTCATTCAGTGCGGTTGCGGCGGCTTTGGCCTCTTCGACACTGCTCATCTCGACGAAGGCGAAGCCTTTTGAACGGGCCGACCCGGGCTGAGTCACGATGGCCGCCTCGACGACGGTTCCATAATCGCTGAAGAGAGCGGAAAGGTCGTCACCGGTCGCGTCATAGCTGAGGTTACCCACATAGAGGCGCGGGGTGGTCGGCTCAACGATGAGCGGTTCACGGCGTTCGCGACGTTCCTTCTTCTCAGGTCTGGATGACTTCGCATCCTTGGCCCGCGGGCCCTTTGATGAAGGCTTTTTCGCGGCGAGATCAACGAGGCCGAAAGTGATGATCTTGATGAACTTCTGAAATCCGGTCGGTTTCGGAGCCGAACTGCGGCGAATGATCTCCGGCTCATTGTCCCGCGAACTGTAACGCGATTCGCCGCGAGGGGGGCGTGAACTGGAGGGACCTCCGCTGCGGGAGGATTCACGACGCGAATCTCCGGAACCTCCGCTGCTGCGACGGTTATTGCGGTTTCCGCCGCCGCTGCGGGGACGTGACTGATGATTGCGGGAGTTCCGGTTTCCGCCGGAGGATGAATCTTGCATGGGTGTGAACAATTAGGGGGGAAAGTCCGGGGCCCCGCGAGAGGCGGAGCTGATCAAGGCGGTGGAAAGAGCTTTCTTCCCCGCAGGGGTCAGATCAATTGCCCCGAACGCCGCCTATCCTAGAGTATCCAGCCTGATGAGCAAGCAAATTACAGCCCCCGCCGGGCCGGAAAACTCAAAACGGGATATCGTCGTCGGATTCCTGCCCGTATCCGCCGGGAGGCTCGCTCACGGGCGGTCCGTCATCGGCATATCCGGCCTGAGGTGAGGCTTTGCGGGGGCTAGCGCCTCCCCCCCCACCCGGTTTTTCGAGCTTCCAGGCGTTCAAATTCACGTAATATTTCCCGTTGTACTCGTTTCCCCGGATATCAAAAAACACTTTCACCGGATCTCCGATACGATAGTCGTCGATAAGAGCGGATTTCTCCTTGAGGCACTCGAACTTGATCGCCTGGGGGAACTTACCGTCCTCCACCTCGACGACAAACTCCCGCTTGCTGAATCCGCTCGCGAAGCTCTGCACCTCACCGATCACCTTGACGGTGCCTTCCAGTTCAAAATTCTGTCCCATATCGTTATTCCAAGGCCTCAGATATCTTCCAGAATTTCCCGAAGGAAAAGCGAAAATCGCGGAATTTCCCTCTTTCCCCGGGACGGACGCTTCAGCCTTGAATGAGCCGGTCAGGGGAAGTGACCGGCTTATGGTCGCCGCGGCCCCTCGCATTGATCTCGGTGATCTGGGTGTTCAGTGTGCAGAAATCGTAGGCCCACCCGACCACAAAGAGCCCCCCGGAGATGAGGTAAAGGATCCCCGTGAACCATTTGCCCATGTACATCCGGTGGATCCCGAGGTAACCCAGAAAGGTCTGGAGGATCCAGGCCACCGAATAGTCCACGTCTCCCGCCTTGTAGCGCAGCTCAGCTTTTCGCTCCATTCCGGGGATGAGGAACAAGTCGATGAGCCAGCCGATGCCGAGCAGCCCCAGGGTGCAAAACCAGATCAAACCGCTGATCGGTTTTCCAAAATAAAAGCGGTGCGCCCCGGTGAAACCGAAGATCCAGAGGACGTAACCGATCGTTTTGCTGTGGGTGGATTCCATGATGGAGGGAGTTTCGGCCTTGGAGGTCGGTTTACCAATGATAATTCGGAGGCGATTTTGGAATGAGCGGCGGGGAATCTCTCCCATCAAAAGCACACTCTGTCAGGCTTCAACAAAGGCCTCAATCCCGATGAGGCTCATGACCACCCCGCCCTGATCACCACTCGCCGCCAGATCCACTTCGAATCGGGCGCTCCAGTCATTGAGCTCCGAATCGTCGACGAGGACCTGCTCTACCTTCCAGACCAGTGCGCCGGGTCCGGCCTCGATGCGGCAGTGTTTTGCGTTTCTTGCTTCGGGGTCAAAACGGAGACGACCGTGACCCTCCTGATAGCGACCCATTATTTCCACCAGCTTTTTCCCATCGACTCCATCGCGCCCGGGGATCACCTCGAGCGCGGCCTCATAGTCGCCCCGTGAAACCAGCTTCAGGAAATCAAAGACCCTTGCCCGCACCATCCTAGTGAATGCGGCCTTGTCCCGCGTCACCGGCTGCGGTTTCTGCTCGAGGGTTGAGGTCTCCGCTACCGGCCCGACGTCCCCGCGACGCATCCGTTCCCACTCATCGAGCAGACTTGAATCGATCCCGCGAAGCATCGTTTCGAAAAAGGTTTCAGCTTCCTCCAGTTCGGGAGTCTTGAGCGCCTGAGGCACGGTCTGGACGAGCACCTTGTAGACATCGGAAAGATGGCGCAGCAGAACTCCCTCGCTCCGCTCGAGTCCGTAGACCTTCACGTAATCTTCGAATGACTGCCAGTTCTCGAACATCTCACGTGCGACCGACTTCGGACGCACCGAGGCCTCCTTCGCCCAGGGGTTGCGCAGCACAAAATCGTTGTAGGTCGCATAGATGAACTCCTTCCCCGGTTTCGGGTGCTCGACTTCGTCCAATCGTTCAATGCGCTCATCAAACTCGACCCCGTCGGATTTCATCTCGGCCATCAGAGCTGTCTTCTCTTTATCAACCTGCTTGCGAAGGACGATGACGGGATCTTCCAGAATTGCCTCGACGAGGGAGATGACATTCAGGGGATAAACGGGCTCCTCGATCTCGAGTTTCGGAATCGCCTCGAGGAGGTAGAGCCCCAGCGCCTGGTTGAGAGAAAAATCCTCCTGTAAATCAAGGTGTAGTTCGACCTTCGCCGGACTGCGTCTTTCGTTCCACGGAATGACAGTGAGGACCTTACCCTCGACGAGTCCACGAAAGAGAGAAAAGGCACGACGTCGCAATTTGCGTTTCGCCGCGACCGTTTCATGGCAATCGTTGATGACGCGGCGCAGAGCGGCACATCCGTCCTCGTCGCGGCGGCTGAGGACGTTCAGGAGCATGCCGTGATGGATGGAAAAACTTGAGCTCAACTTTTCCGGAGGCGAATCAATGAGCGTGCGGAAGGTGTTTTCATCCCACATCACAAAACCCTTCTCGGGCGGTTTTTGCTTCACGAGGCGATTCTTCTTTCCTTTGTCCTCCGCCTTCTGCTCCGCCTTGAGGTTCGCGATGACATGCTCGGGCGCCTGGGCGATGACGTAACCCATCGTGTCAAAGCCGCGACGACCGGCCCGCCCCGCGATCTGATGAAAATCCCGCACCGCGAGGGTTTTCGTTTTCTGCCCGCTGTACTTGAACAACTGGGTAAAGAGGACTGTCTTGATCGGCACATTCACCCCGACCCCGAGGGTGTCGGTGCCGCAGATCACTTTGAGCAGGCCCTTCTGCGCAAGCTTCTCCACGAGGACGCGATACTTCGGAAGCAGTCCCGCATGATGAATACCCAGGCCGTGGCGGATGAGCTTCTTGATCTCCTTGCCATAGGGACTCCGGAAATCAGCCTCGATCAACTCCGCCGCGATCGCTTCCTTTTCCTCCTTGCTGCAATAGTTCCGGCTCATCAGATTCTGAGCCGTCTGGGCACAGGAGAGCTGGGTGAAATGCACGAGGTAGATCGGGGACCGTCCCGCCTCGACGAGTTCCTCGATCTTTTCCTCGAGGGGAGTGACGCTGTATTCAAACTCCAGCGGCACGGGGCGCTGATCCGACTTCACGAGAACGGTCGGGGTCCCGGTGAGTTCCGTAATCGTCTTCTCAAAAAAGGACGTATCGCCCAGCGTCGCCGACATCAGCAGGAACCTCGCCTGCGGCATCGTCAGCAGCGGCACCTGCCAGGCGACCCCGCGCTCGTGATCGGAATAGTAGTGGAATTCGTCCATGATGACGTCGTCCACTTTTGCCGATGAACCCTCGCGCAGGGCGAGGTTGGAAAGAATCTCCGCGGTGCAGCAGATCACGGGAGCCTGCGCGTTGACCGTCGCGTCACCCGTGATCATTCCGACCTGCTCCGGTCCGAAGGTCTGACAGAGTGACAAAAACTTCTCATTCGCGAGCGCCTTCACCGGAACCGTGTAAAAACAGCGACGGCCCTGACAGATCGCCCGAAACTGCACCGCCATCGCCACGAGCGATTTTCCCGACCCGGTCGGCGTATTGAGGATCACATTGTTTCCCCCGAACAGTTCGAGGATGGCAGTTTCCTGATGTTCGTAGGGCTCTATCCCCGAATCGACCAGATAGCTGAGAAAGGCATCGAGAACCTCGTCATTGGAAGAAGGGTCGGCGAGCCGGGTGGGATCGAGGGATGGCATGGGGAATCCGGGCACGGCAACGGGGAATCACAGAAGCGTTGAAGCGAGGAATGGGCAACCCCTTTCATTCGGCCCGATTGCTGCGAATCCCGTTTCACTTCCGGGTGGATCATCGTAACCTACGCGTCTTTGTGCCCGTATGCTCGCCTCTCTCCACACCCTCCACCTGAACGAGCCCTTCCGCATTGCGCATGGCACCTCAGCAACGCGCCAGGTGCTTCGACTCAGTGACGGAGGACGAACGGCGGAGGCTCCCTTTGTTCCCTACTACGGTGAAGTCCCCGAGGAGACGCTCGAAGTCCTAAAGCAGACTCCCCTTCCCGAGTCGCTGCCGCGCACCGCGAGCCTCGCCCTCAACCTGCTCCAACACGACCTCACGTGCCAGTCGACCAGCCTACCGCTTTCCTCTCTGGCCATCGCCGCACTTGGTTCTCCTGATCAAGCCGCTCCTCCCGGGTGCCGCTCCTTCAGCATACCGGACGACCTTGAGATTTTTCACGACAAAGTCCGCGAGATCGGTCGCCAGTTTCGTGTTCTCAAACTGAAGCTCGGCTCGGGCGATCTCGGGCTCGATCTCGCCATCGTCTCCGTCGCCCGACGAGCCGCGCCTCAGGCGGAGCTGCTCCTCGACGTCAACGGAGGATGGCAGCCCAGCGAGTCTCCCATGATGATTCAAAAGCTCATGGACTATCGGCCCGCCCTCATCGAGCAACCCTTTCATCATCGCCACGGTCCCGAAGCCTGGAAAGCCCTTCGTTCCGAATTGCCGGAGCACGTTCCTCCCCTTTTCGCAGACGAGAATGTTCAGACGGTTGAGGATATCGTGGCGCTGGCTCCGTCGGTCGACGGAGTCAATATCAAGCTTTTGAAATGCGGGAGCTTCGACGGGGCGATCGCCCAGATCGCCCTTGCCAGAGAGCTCGGCCTCCAGATTCTCCTTGGATGTATGATCGAAAGCAGCCTCGGCACCACCGCCGCCGCCCATCTAGCGCCCTGGGTGGATTGGATCGATCTGGACGGCCACTTCTATGTCGCGAATGACGACTTCAGGGGAATCGAGTATGATGACCAGGGCTCTCTCGTGATGCCGGATCGACCGGGCATCGGAGCCATTCCACGATGAATCCCGCTCCCTTCCTCACCTCGGCTGAAAAGCACCTTCCCGGGTCGCTCGATCTCCTGCGACAACTCGTCGCAATAAACAGTTTCACCGCCAACGCCGCCGGAGTTAACGCCGTGGCCAAACTCACGGCTGAGGCCTTTGCTCCGCTCGGCTTCAAGGCCGAACTCGTTCCCTGCGCCACGCCGGGAACGGGTCATCACCTTTTCCTCTCCCGTTCCGGCGAGGGTGATCCCGTCATTCTTGTGACCCATTCGGACACGGTCTTCCCGCCCGAAGAGGAAAGACAAAGTCACTTTCATTGGGACGAACGTCCCGAGGAAGGACGCATCTATGGTCCCGGCACGATCGACAACAAGGGAGGCACCGCCCTCATCTGGCTGATGCTGCACATCATCCGCGAGGCGGCCCCGGATTTTTTCGATGGCACCTCATGGCTCATTGCCTCGAACGCCGCCGAAGAGATCACGGGCGATGATTTTGCACGGGTTACGGAACAACGCTGCGGAGGCAAAGCCCGCGCCGTCCTCGTATTCGAAGGCGGCCCCGTCGATGAGCAGGGCTGGCATATTGTCACCTCACGCAAGGGTCGCAGCACCTGGAAGCTCCATGCCGAAGGCAAGGCCGCACACGCCGGAAGCAAACATCACGATGGCATCAACGCCATCGATGCCCTCGCTCCCCTGCTCCCGCTCATCGCCGCGAAAACCAGTCCATCCGAGGATCGCACTGTGAACCTCGGCTTTATTCAAGGAGGCACCGTCGTCAATCGTGTCCCCCACGAAGCCACCGCCGAATGGGAATGCCGCGCCACTTCACCGGACTCACTCAAGGCGGCCGATGATTTTTTTGCGGGACTCTCCGCGAAGGCTCCGAACGGAGCAAAACTCACCTCGGTTCGCACCGGTTACACCGCTCCCTGGCCCGGAGGTTTTGCCTGCGATCAGCTCTATGAGCGATGGCGTCAGGCGGCGTCGGCCATTTCACTTTCAACCGTTGCCGTTCCGCGCGGAGGACTCAGTGACGCCAATCATCTCTCCCACCTCGGACCGACTCTCGATGGGCTGGGTCCGTTCGGAGGCAATGCCCATTGCTCAGAGCGCAGCGCGGATGGGGCCAAACTACCCGAGTTTGTTGAGCCAGGATCTTTTGTTCGGAAGGCTATAATGAATGCGCTGGCTTTGGTGGGATTGGGGGAGTAGGGGGCAGAATTGCGTTCCGTCCGATCGATTTTTGGCGGGCTTAGCTCTTGAGTATCTCTTTTTTATTCGCGTGTCATTGATCTGAAGCATTCGATTAGGAATGTCTGAATGACTCTGCAGCTCGTCTTTCTGACGCACTACCCCTACTCCGGAAACCAAAAGACTCGAAAGATCACCGAAGTCTGATTCCCGTCATTATTAATACCACATCAATAACAAAGTCCTTTACAGATGAAGTCAAACGAACGACGTTTGCAAATGCCCACCCCTTCAAAGCCCTCCTGCATTGTTGGTAGAGATGCGTTCATTTCGGAAACTTGGCGTGCCTTGGAACTCAAGAGTCTCTACATGAACGATCTTCGCCGGATCGGAAAGACACAGATTATCCGGAAAATGCTGGCGGAGCTTCCAACGGGCTGGCTGGCCACATTTTCCGATCTTGAGGGCACTCACACAGCAGAGGAGTTCGCGGCACTGGTTTATAAGGACTCGGCATCGGTGCTGACGGGAAAGAAGCGCGCGCTTCGAAGAATGTCCGCATTGCTAGGCAAGGCGGGAGGATCGGAAATCCTGGGTGTTCTCAAGCTACCGGATGGCCAAACCGCTCCGTGGAAAGATGTTCTCCGGACGACCTTCGACGACATGGTCGAGGCGCTCGCCGACCTGCCCGACACCCGCATGGTGTTTTTCTGGGATGAGGTGCCCTTCATGCTGGAGAACATTGCGACACGCCAGGGGAAAGATACTGCCATGCAGGTGCTCGACATTCTCCGCGAGTTGTCGCAGCGACACGATACTATCCGACTCCTTCTCACTGGATCTATTGGCATTCATCACGTCCTCCAAAGTCTTTGGAGCGAGGGATACAGGGGCTCGCCCCTCAATCACATGGATCTTATCCAGCCCGGGCCGTTGGAACCGGAGCATGCGATTTCGTTCGCCGGGTCGGAGCTTGTCCGTCGTGGCTTGATCTGCGCCGACGCCGAAGCCTGTGCCGCATCTTTGTCGGCTCTGGCCAGCCACGTCCCCTTTTACATCGAGAAACTCGCTGCTCGTCTGCCTTTAACCACGAATGTGACTCCAGCACTCATCGAAGCGGAATTGGAACGAGAACTCCGTTCTGATAATAGTGATTGGGACCTCGATTACTACCGTAGGCGGGTAAAGGCCATTTTCCCGGGGACCGAAAAACTCGTGCTGGCCATTCTCGACACCCTCGCCGCCGCTTCGGACCCAGCGCAAACATTTCAGGAGATCCGCCAGTCTGTAAGTGTCAGAATGGAGGTCGATGAAGAAGCCCTCCGCGAGCACCTGAGGCTCCTGTGCATGGACCATTACCTCGTCCGAGATGAGGACAATGCCTACTGCTTCTACCTTCCGCTCATCCGCCGCTGGTGGATCATCAACCGTTGCCTGTAATCCACCATGAACAGCGAACGCCCCTTTCTCAGCCATTTTTCCCCCCAGTGGACCAATCCGAAGTACCTCGAGGACATTCTCGTTCAGCGTGAGGGACTGCTCGCAGAAAGCGTGGCTGCTGTGCGCGACAGCGTCCTCACGGATCGGCGACATCATCTGCTCTTCATCGGTCCTCGAGGCGCGGGAAAAACCCACCTCATCACCCTCATCCAGCACCGCCTCGGGCAGGATCCCGCCCTCGCCGACCGCATGCGGGTGGCTTGGTTGAATGAAGATGAAACCGCCACCAGTTTTCTGCGCCTTCTCATCGCCATTTACCGCAGTCTTAGCGAGCGTTACCCGGAAGAATTTCCCGCTTCAACGATTGCCGCCCTCGTTGGCAAGGATCCCGCCGTGGCGCAGGAGCAGCTCACCCGCGACCTGCTCCGCGGTCTTGATGGGCGGATCGTCGTGTGTCTCATGGAAAATCTCGACAGCCTCTTCCGCAGTCTCAGCTTGTCCGAGCAACGGAACTGGCGGGCTCTTCTTCAGAACCATCCGGTCATCGTCACCGTGGGCACCGCTCAGGCCCTCTTTGATGGCATTGCCGATCACGATGAACCCTTCTTCGGCTTTTTTGACACCCGACACCTCCAACCTCTCTCCGTCGATGAGGCCCGCGACCTGCTGGAGCGCATCGCCACACTTCAGGATCGGGCGGACTTGGCCGAGTTTCTGCGCACTCCCTCTGGTCGCGCCCGCGTTGATGCCATCCGTGCCCTCGCCGGGGGAAATCCGCGCCTCTATCTCATCTTCTCCGATCTGCTGGTGAATGCCGCCGCGCTTGACGACCTCGTGCGCCCCTTTGAAGAAATGGTGGACCGACAGCTCACGAGTTATTACCAGGAACGGCTCCGCTGGCTCAGCCCGCAGCAGAGGGAAATCGTCCAGTTCCTCTGCCGCGCTAGCAGCCCCGTGCCGGTGAAACACATCGCCGAAGGTCTTTTTACCACGCACAACTCCATTACCGGGCAGCTCAAACAGCTCCGCGAATTCCGCTACGTCGACAGCCATCCGCTCGGACGGGAGGTACTTTACGAGCTTGCCGAGCCGCTCATGCGATTGGCGCTGCAAGTGAAGGAAACGCATGACCGCCGTCCACTCGCCCTCATCGTGGACTTCCTCCGCATCTGGCACGAGCAGCAGGAACTGGCCGAACGCCTTGCGCAGTGCCCGGTCGATTCGCCAGCACGCGCCTACTTTGAGAATGCCCATCGGCTCATGCTTACGGGGCCCAATCTGAGACACGAACTGTTTCGCCGGGATCTCGAGTCCGCCTGGACAGAAGAATGCGATGACATTACCCTTGAGAAAGCTCGGGCTGTCGCGATAGACGGCGTGTCCGCGGACTCGATCCGCCTCGGCCGCATTCTGACTACCCGGAAAGAGTGGGACGAAGCGATCCAGGTTTTCACCCAAGTGATCGAAAAGGAGAACGGCAGCCCTGTCGAATTTGCGCAGGCTCTGCTCCGCCGAGGTTATACCCACGGGCAAGCCGGTCGCACCGCCGAAGAAATTGCCGACTACACACGCGCAATTGAACTGCATAGCTCTACTCCTGATGTCGTCGCCTGGGCGCTTGTCAACCGGGGCGTCACGCACGGGGCATCCGGGCGCAACGCTAAGGCCATCGCCGACTACACCCGCGCCATTGACCTGCCTGGAGCACCGCCTGAGTCGGTCGCCTTGGCGCTATTCTACCGAGGCATCACGCAGGGGAACGCCGGTCGCACCGCCGAGGAAATTGCTGACTACACCCGCGCCATTGAACTGCCTGCCGCAACGCCTGAGATCGTCGCGTCGGCGCTCTTCAACCAGGGTATCACACACCGTGAATCCGGACGCAATGCTGAGGCTATCGCCAACTACACCCGCGCCATTGAATTGCAAGGCGCACCGCCCGAGCAAGTTGCTAAGGCACTCGTCAACAGGGGCTTCACGCACGGGCAAGCCGGTCGCACCGCCGAGGAAATTGCCGACTACACCCGCGCCATTGACCTGCCTGGCGCACCGCCCGAGCAAGTTGCTACTGCGCTCTTCAATCGGGGAGCTTGCCATGCACAACAGGGCGAGCAGGAGGCCGCGCTGCGAGATCTCGGCCAGTTGTTCACGCTCGGGGATGAGAGGATCGTCCGAGATACCCTCGAATCACGCCTCCGTTTCAAGGCGACAGAAAGCGTTACCGCCACCTTCTCCGTAACCACCGACCCCGCACGCTGGACCCAACTCGTAACGGAATTCGCGTCCCACTTCGCCCGCTTCAACGGTCTCACCCAATTCGGCGAAGCCGCCGTCAAGCATCTCCCATCCCTCGCCGAAAGTCCGCTGAATCATTCCGCCTGGGATGCTTGGGTCGCGGCTTGGGAATCTGCCCAAGCCTCCCTGCCGGAGCATGAACGAGATCAGCTCGATATTCCCCTGCGTCTTCTGCGCACCGGTGTCGCCTGGTTGAAGACAAAGGAGGACGGCCAACTCCTGACTCTCCCCCGTGAAGAACGCCGCATTCTCCGGCAAGCACTGAACCTTCCACCGGAGAAATAGATACCTAGCAGCCTCCTCAGGCAAAGTTTTTGGGGAAAGATAGGACGGGAAGTATCGCGATTGGCGAAGTGGACCGAAGTTCCACCGTGTTTTTCATAGGGGTAATCGTACGGGTTTATGGGTCACGGGGCAGCGTCAGATGGACTAATCCTTTATTCCCACTGCCTCCATCACACCTCGCATATATCCCACCGCCCAGAGGCGACCGAGGAGATGGTATCCGGGCGTCTCATTGGATTCGCCGACGAGAGTTGGGACGTGATCGGGACGAATCGGACAGCTGACCCCGGCGTCGTGATAAGCCTTCATGCAGGCGACCATGTCGGTCTTCCCGTTATCCTGAAAGGACTCACGGAAAAAGGGCACACTCCCGACCACATCGCGAAAATGCGCGAAGGTGATGTGGGGTGCCAGTCGATGAATCAGATCGGGGATATTGTATTCCTCCGCGCTTGAGGCAAACGAACCCTGACAGAAACAGATCCCGTTGCTCGGCGAATCGACGAGTCTGACGAGCCGCTCGAAAGCCTCCGGGGTCGAGAGGATGCGCGTCTGGCCATGCAGCATGGCGATTGGTGGATCGTCGGGATGCATCGCCAGTTTCACGCCGGAGGCTTCGGCAACGGGAATGACCTCATTCAGAAAGTGCTCAAGGTTATCCCACAGTCGTTCCGCACTCGTGGGCGTCTCGGCCCGGTAATCGAATCCAGTGACGCTCCGAAACGTGCCGGGATCGCGCATGTCAAAGGCCGTGACCAGGGCACCTCCCCGCTCGGCAGCCTGGAGATCCGTTCGCTGCCAGTCATCATCGGGCATCCAACTATAACAAAGGACCGGGACCCCGGCTTCGCCCATGTTTCGGATGAGACACTTGAAGTCCGCAATCTGCTGATCCCGATTCGGGGTTCCGTGGATAAAATCCAGCGTCGGCACATGACGCTCCACTACCCTGAGTCGCATCCCGAATGACTCGACACGCCGCCTGATTTCCAGAAGGGTCCCAAGCACCAGTCCCGGATAGACCGTGACGATATCAGTGACTCCAACTTGCGCCGCAAGCTGGAGGTTGTGATCCGTGCAGGGAGTGAGCAGAAGCGCGATGTCCATATCCTGACATCTTCAACGCCGGCAAAGTCCGGAGGCAAGTAAAGAGTCCGTCACCGTGAAACGCTAAAAAGGATAGGCGGATTCCCCCAAGTGCAGATTCAAGAGGCCGTTCCAATCGTTGAGAAGATGAAACTCGGAAAATGGTCAGCACCTCACAGAGAAAGCTGAGAAGGTTATTTTTCCAAGCAGTGCCGTTCGAACTCCCTGTTCCCCGGCCCTACGGCGGGAGGGAGAAGAGATAATCTCCTGGCTGTCACTCTGCCTCTGCATCCCTCCGCGTCGCTTCCTCGCGCTTCTTCACGTTCCTGGCCTTCCAGATCTCGTAAACCATGGGCAGCACGGAGACGACGATGATCCCGATGACGACGAACTCGAAATTCTCCTTCACGACCGGAATGTTGCCGAAGAACCACCCCGCCGGCACGATCAGGCCGACCCAGAGAGCGGCGCCGACCACGTTGAACATCATGAAGCGCCGGTAGTTCATCGCCCCGGAACCCGCGACGAAGGGAGCAAAGGTCCGCACAATGGGGACGAAGCGGGCCATGATAATGGTCTTGCCTCCGTATTTTTCAAAGAACTCATTCGTCACATCGAGATGCTTCTGTTTGATGAGGCGCGGGAACCGATTGACCAGCCACTCTCCGGCAAACTTTCCGATGGAATAATTCACGGTATCACCCAGCACGGCCGCGACGAAGATCAGGCCGCTGGCCACCCAGAGATTCAAGCCGCTCGAAGGATCGGCAGCGAGGGCCCCGACGGCGAAAAGAAGTGAGTCTCCCGGAAGGAAGGGCGTGACGACCAAACCGGTTTCGCAGAAAATGATCGCAAAGAGAATCCCGTAGACCCAGCGCCCATAGTCCTGAGTCAGTTGGTGCAAATGCTCCTGCAGATGGAGCACAAAATCGATGAGTTGCTTCAAGAAGTCCATGCGGTGTGGATTCTCCGGTGTGACGGTCAATATTCAACTCATCCTTTTGTCTGAAGCGAGCCGATTCCGACGCAATGCCGGGGAACAGGCCGGGGCCGCCCGGAGTCCCCCTAGACCGGTTGCTCTCCCAGAATCCGCAGGCTCTTCGGCACCTTGATGTGTCGGAGGTTGAACTGGGTAATCGCCTTGTCCCTGAGACGCTTGATCGCCTCTTCGACGCTGTCGGTCACAAGAAGGAGATCGAGATCGGCAGGACTGATCATTCCCTCGTCGCGCATTTTATTGAGAGCGCTCACGACAGGATTCCAGTAGTCCGAGCCCATGAGAATGACGGGGAACTCCTTGATCTTTCCGGTTTGGATGAGTGTCAGGGCCTCGAAGAGTTCATCCATCGTGCCCAGTCCTCCGGGCATGACGACAAAGGCGTAGCTGTATTTGATCAACAGGGTTTTGCGGGTGAAGAAATACTCCATGTCCACCCAGGTATCGAGGTAGGGATTCGGCTTCTGCTCGAAGGGAAGGATGATATTGATGCCGACACTGCGCCCTTCCACCTCCTTCGCCCCGCGATTCGCCGCCTCCATCAGCCCCGGTCCTCCTCCGGTCATCACCGTGAAACCCAGCTCCGCGATCGCTGCGCCCATCTTCCGGGTCAGCACATAATAGGGATGCGTCTCTTCGATGCGCGCCGAACCGAAAACGGTGACACAGGGACCGACAAAATGAAACTTCCGGATCCCCCGCAGGAGGTCCGCCATGATGCTGAAGAGAGTCTTCAGTTCCTGCCACCGGCTGCGCGGACCACCGATGAATTTCCGGTCCGGGAATTCAACGAGATACCGTTCGGTCTCGAGAATAGCCTCCATCGGAACAGGACGGGATTCGGGAAGGACTGGGGCGGGAGGGGTCATGGGAAAAGGCGGTGGCTGAGGTGGTTATCGAACAAAGATCCCAGTTCGGAGGTGTGCGTGCAAGAATTAAGGATTGCCTCACGGTGCGAGTGACTTCAGCCATTTCCACAACGAATCAATCGTCTGCCCCTGTTCGTCGAGGCCGACCGGATCGGGCATGAGGGTTCCCGGCTGAAGCGATTGTGGGTCGAGAATGAGCTGTTCAAAGTAGGTTCTCTCAAGGCGGGCCGCACTGCTGGCGAGATTGATGCCCGGCATCTCCGTGGATTTTTCGTTTCCGGCATCGTGGCAACGGATGCAGGCGCCCTCACCTTCGAAAAAGTGTTTCTTCCCCGCCTCTTCTGTTCCGTGATTCAACAACGCGGCGAGCTTGCTTCCTCCCTCCCTCTCCCTCACATCGGCTTTCGGAAACCGGGTGAAGAAGGGCTCCACATCCGCTTTCCGGAAAACCGGCATCCGCGCATCCAGATAGGGTCGCACCGAACCACCACCGTTTGTTCCATACAGAACCCGCCCGAGCCAGTCCGGAGTCAATTTCGCCCCGACATGATCCAATGCCGGAGGAAGATTTCCCCATCGACCCAGAGCGATGGCCCTTTTCTCACCAAATCCGAAATAGACCTCACGGGAAACCTCCGGACCTCCGATCCCGCCCCGCTCGTGACAGGCATAACAGTTGAGCTGTTTCATGCGCCAGTCGATCTCACCGTTGAGGTCGAGCGCTCCCTTCGAGGACAATCGCTGCAACGCTGCGGCAATGGCTCGCTTCTGGACCTTATCAAGTCCGTAGAAGGGAACCGGACCTCCGACGGGTCGATCCGAAAAACATCCGCTGAGGGCATCCGTCCGGAGCTCGGCGAGCGGTCGCGCACGATACCGGGTGAGGTCACTTTTTTCACCCGGCGCAACATGGCAGGCGGAGCAGTTCTTCTCCTGAAAAATTCCTCGCCCTTTCTCGGCGAGAGCCGGGTCAAGTTCGAAGACAATTGATTGGGTGAGGGCTTCGGTGACATTGTCAGGGAGGACCAGATCGGGTCCGGCCTTCAGGTAGGCGGCGAGATCAGAAGCCTCAGCCTGACTCAGCTTGAAGTCGGGCATCCTGCCTGACGGGCGGTGCTCGTTGGGGTGCAGGAGAAAATGCGTAAGCGAGTCCAGATCATAGAGATCGGCGAGGTTCATCGGCACGCTCGGGAGACCAGCGAGTTCGATCTCGGCATTCTCCGGGAGACCCGGGGGACGGTAGCCCAGTTCGGGAGCATGGCAGGCAACACAACCAATCCGGTGATAAAGACTGCGCCCTTTTTCGATGTCCCCGATTCCGTACTCCGGGATTTCGTAGGTCAGGGTCGCGAGGTAGTGCTTGAGCGCGTTCACTTCGTCCAGATCGCGGTCCGGCCCGGCGAAGAGACTCGGCATCGTCGTATCGCGTTTAGCGAAACGCGGATTGCGAATCATGATCTCCAGATCGAGGGGCACGAGCCTCGTCGCGACGCCTGTCAGATCGGTCGCGAGCATTCCCGGTAATTGCGAGGCGAGAGACTCCGGCGGGGCATGGCAGGCGACACAATTCAACTCGTTGAGAAGGATGAATCCTCCTCCGGCGAGGTATTCGTCGTCGTCCATTCCGCTGTGGAATCGCTCGAAACCAACCACAAACGGGTAGTTCACCGGCTTGGCGTGGGCGGGATGGGCCCCGCCGTTTTCCACTGCCACAAAGAGAAGGAGAGAGACCCCGAGCAGACACCACCCTGTTTGGTCCTTCACCATACCCTGTCAGGTCGAGTCTTCTTCCAATCAGTCGACAATGAGTCCGTCAACCAGAGTCACCTTGCGATCTCCGACCCGCGCCAGATCGTGGTCGTGGGTCACGACGAGGAGAGTCCTCTCGCGCTCGTTGACGAGGTCCATGAGGAGATTCATGACTGCCGTCCCGGTCGCGGTGTCGAGGTTACCGGTCGGTTCATCGGCGAAGATAATGGCGGGATCGTTGATCAGGGAACGCGCGATCGCCACCCGCTGCTGCTCGCCGCCGGAGAGTTCGCTCGGGAGATGGCCGGTTCGCGACCCGAGTCCGACCCGCTCCAGCAAATCGAGCGCTCTCGCCTTCGCATAATTCCCGCGGATCATGGCCGGAACCATCACGTTTTCGAGGGCGGTCAGTTCCGGCAGGAGGAAGAAGCTCTGGAAGACATAACCCATGCTCGTATTGCGAACGCGGGCCTGTTCCCGACGTCCGAGCCGGTAGAGCGACTGACCGTTGATGACGACATCGCCCTCATTCGGTTTTTCAAGACCGGCCAGGGTGTAGAGCAGAGAAGTTTTGCCGGCTCCTGACGGCCCGACGAGGAAAAGGGTTTCCCCGTGGTTTACAGTCAGGGAAACACCCTTGAGGACCTCGATCCGGTTGTCACCGATCTGAAAGGTACGCACGATGTCACGCGCCTCGACGGCAACGCCATTTTCTGATGGATGGGGACTCTTCACAGACACGCGCCACCATGCCCCCGCTTCGGCTCAGGGACGAGTAATTTTTTAGGCAAAGTTAAGCATCATCAGGCCGCGCCGGAGCGCCAGCCTCATTTGCCTTTGAGCCCGTCGCGTCTGGCTTTCTTGGCCAGATCCATCGCCTTTTCGTTTCCGTAGCGGGAGATGGAGAACTTTGCCGTTCTCCGGTTCCCGTCCTTGTCGATCCAGGCGGCCTGCCAGTATTCGTAGACTTTGTCCTTGGGTGACTTCGAGACCACATGGGTCACACCGACAACCCCGGACTGCTTGATACGGCGCTTCTTCTTCGATGCCGCGTCCTGCTTGTATTTCGGCATCTTGTCGAGGAGCGAGTCCCGATAGAGTTTCGCCGCTTTCAGCGCCTTCGGTTTTCCCCCGAGAGATTTGTCAGGGAAATACTTCTGATGACTCTTCCCGCGATGGGTAATACGAACGTAGAATCCGTGGTTTTTTTTCTCCGGTTGGTCAATCCGGGTGATGCCGTAGTTCGGGCGAGGTTCTGTCATGTGGGACGTGGGGTAAACGGTTCGATCACTCCAAAATGATCTGAAGCAGTTCTACTATGCCTCCTGTCTACCGTTTTTTGAAAATGCCGACAAGGCAAAATGCCTGAAATCTAATCAAATCGGTTATTTTGTCAGTTGCCGGATTCCCTCATAGAGCACAATCCCGGCGGCAGTAGCCAGATTTAGACTCCTGCCAGCGACCTGGGGAATGGTCAGACAGTCCCTCACATTGCTCTCAAGAAGGGATTCAGGAAGCCCTCTCGTCTCCGAGCCGAAGACAAGATAATCCCCCGGCTGAAAGGCGGCATCCCAGTAGGGTCGTTCCGTCTTCGTCGTTAACAGATACACTCGCGCCCCTTCCGGAACCGACACCCTGAAGGCCTCGTAGGAAGGCCAAAGGGTGGGAGCGATTTCTTTCCAGTAGTCGAGCCCGGCACGCTTCAAGGAACGTTCGTCCAGCGAAAAGCCGAGCGGTTCGATCAAATGGAGTTTCGCACCGGTGGCATGACAGAGCCTACCGATATTTCCCGTGTTGGGGGGAATCTCAGGGCGGTTGAGAACGACGTTCAGCATGGAACGCCTCTCAAGAACTCCTCTGAAAACGCCTCAAGCGGGGCGAATCACGCCACCACTGCGGCATCCACATTCACGCGGCGACCGTTCTGATCGAAGCGGACAGCACCCTCAACGAGGGAGTAGATCGTGAAGTCGCGGCCGATACCGACGTTTCTGCCGGGGTGCCACTTGGTTCCGCACTGCCGAAGAATGATGTTTCCGGGGACGACTTTCTCGCCACCGAATTTTTTCACACCACGGCGCTTGCTCTGGCTGTCGCGACCGTTTTTAACGCTACCTTGTCCTTTTTTATGGGCCATGACGTGAGGAAGAAAAAGTTATACTGAAAGGATGAATTGAGAAATCAGATCGAAACGATCTCGAGACGGGTAAGATGACGACGGTGTCCCTTGGTCTTGTGGAAACCTTTGCGGCGCTTGAATTTGAACGCGACCACCTTCTTGGCACGGACCTGGTCAACGACCTTGGCGGTAACCGACGCTCCGGCGATGAAAGGGCTGCCCACGTTGATGCTGTCACCATTGCCGGAAGCGAGAACTTCGTCAAAGGTCACGGTGTCACCTACAGCAACATCGAGCTTCTCAACTTCGATCTTGTCGCCTGCTGCGACGCGATATTGCTTTCCACCGGTCTTGATAATTGCGTATGCCATCGTGCTCTCCCTGCTTTGAGGGGCCGGGAAAGTGCCATCACTGGGGTGAAACGGCAAGCGATTTTTTATGACCGGGAAAACCCGTCGGCGCCCCGGACTTAAAGTCCGGAATGACGGCCTGCAAAATCTCTTGCAGAAGACCGGCCCATCTGACAACTCTGTCCCGTGAAATACGCAGGTGGTTTTCTAATTTTTATCATGGTCTTTGCCGCGGTTGGAATCGCGATGCACACGGGCCTCTACGGCAGTCCGGGAATCTTTGTCTGGTCCATTCAGCAGGATCAGGTAACCGGCAAATCCACCCTCGTCAGGACGACCCTTGAGGTTCCTGAGCGGGAGGTGAAGACGGCAGAAGCCGGCCCGGAAAAGCCTTCCGAACCCGAGGTCCTCGAAGCGGTCCCCGCCCCCGAACCTCCTTCGGCCGGAGCCGTTTCGGCAAAACCTGAGGAGATCTCCCTTTTTGACGGCAAAACGCTCGGATCCTGGGTCAAAACCCAGTTCGGAGGCGAAGGCGACGTCTTTGTCAACGAATCGGGAAACCTCGAACTCGGCTTCGGGGCTGTCATCACCGGGGCCCACTGGGGAGCGGAAGTCCCGGCAGTGACCAACTACGAGATCTCGCTGGAGGCCATGAAACTGGATGGAAACGACTTTTTTATCGCCCTCACCTTTCCCGTAAAGGATAGCCACGCCACTTTCGTCGTGGGCGGCTGGGGCGGAGGAGTCGTCGGGATCTCCTGTGTGGACGATCTCAACGCCTCCGAGAATGAGACGATGAATATCGAAGGATTCGAGAACGACGTTTGGTACAAAATCCGCGTACGGGTGACCGATGACAAACTTGAAGCCTGGATTGATGATGACCAGAAAGTCGACCTCGAACTCGAAGGGAAAAAAATCAGCCTCCTTCCGGGCGATATCGAGCTCTCCGTTCCCGTCGGTCTCGCCGCATTTCAGACCCGTGCGCAGTACAAGAATATCGTCTGGCGAAACCTCCCGTCGGAAAAACCGGTCGAGTAGTTTCACCGAGTCCCTGAACCTCCGGGGCTCCTCTCATCGGGTTTTTCCATGGAAATTATAAAATTGTCAAAAATTAAAATTATGGAGCACTTAATTATCAAGTTTTTGAACGAATCGCTTGACCCACGGTCAATATGTTGTCTGGATTATTAAAAATTGTCCGAAACCGCTTCGCCTTTCTCTCAATTTTTGACGACCCTCAACACCTGCCACTCAATATTTATGAATCTTAGAGACCAACTGAAAGAAATTCTTCCTGACATTCTTCCACGGAACCCCGCTCAAGCGATCAAGGGAACGGAGTTGATCGAGTTGGTAAAACATCGTCTCAAGCAGGATTACTCGGATGCGACACTTCGCTACCATTTCTCCATCATGTCATGTGACCCGTCCTCACCGATCGCCAAGGTGGAGCAGGGTCAGGGCTACTACCTGCGGACCGCTACAATTCATACGATGAACAGCGCCCGGAACCTCTTCCGTTCGGGCGACGGCAGCGGAAGCGCCGGATCGGTCATGGGCAGCGCCGAGATGGATGTCGCGCTCGGGCGTGCCTCCAAGTTTCGTGCGGTCGTGCAACGGTATCTTGAGTCGGTGCAGCAGTTTCCCTTCGCCTTTGAAGAATCTCTTTCCACCAATGCGGAAGCCAACCGCTGGAGGGTCCCTGATCTTGCTGTGATCGACTGGCTCTCGGCCGACGGTGAAGATGACGCGGTGGTCATGGACAAGCGCAAGCTCGAGGTGCATCGCCGTCTCGGTGAGAATCCCCTCCGGATCTCAAGCGTAAAACTTCGTCTTGAGCTCCATCAGGACAGCCTCCTTGAGGATCTCTATCAGTGCCTCTCCGCTTCGGAATGGGCCAATGCGGGAGAACTCCTCGTCGCCGCTTCGATTGACGATCAGCAAATGATCGAAGAGGTCCGCCGCTTCGCCTCACGCTACGGTGTCGGGGTGATCAGCTTCGGACTGGATGCGGACATCCTCGATGACATGCCCGAGCCGGCCGCGATTGAGAACCTCCTTCCCCGCGAGTTCGAATCGATTTTGAGCCTGCTCCGGATCCGCCGGTATGCAACACCGGCTCCCGGCCGTGCGCTTGACTGGCAGCACATCGCCGGCGCCGCAACCGCGAATCCCGACTTTGCCCGCCTTGAAGGCTGGATCTCCCGCAGCCTGCTGGAAGAGCGCATCATCACCGCCCGCGAATATGACGAACTCGGTCGCAACGCGGCCAAAGCCGCTTCACGCGAGTTTGTAGCCTGATTTTTCCTCCCCTTGGTTTTAGGTGAATCTCGCAAAGGGCACCCGGAAACGGGTGCCCTTTGTTTTTACAAGTTCCTGACAATCGTTTTACAGCACCATGACAACTGATTCCGGAGCGACACGATGTTCTCTCCATGGAAACAAAAAGAACTCTGTTGTTGTCGGCGCTCACCCTGGCCCTTGCCCTGAGCGGAAACCCGTTTGTCGCCCCGCTTCGTGCCACCGAGGAGACCGTCCGTCTCAAGACTGCGGTGGATCGACCTCTCATTCACGAAAGTGGCGGTGAAAGCAAAGTGGTCATCAAAATTGAGGTGGAGGGATGCGACCAACCGCAAAAGACCCGCACTCCGCTCAACCTGGCAATTGTGCTGGATCGCAGCGGATCAATGAGCGGAGGCAAACTCGAGCAGGCGAAACAGGCGGCGGCGATGCTCGTCGACCAGTTGGATAAAGAGGACATCCTGTCGCTCGTTGTCTACGAGTCGGAGGTCGAGGTGGTCAGGCACGCGGCTCCCGTGAGAGATGGCCATAGAGAGATCAAACGACTCATCGAACGGATTGAAACCGGGGGCAGCACGGCCCTGTACGGCGGCGTTGAGGAAGGCTCGCGGCAGCTTCGGGAGTTTCTCGGCAAAGAAAAGGTCAACCGGGTAATTCTCCTCTCGGACGGGATTGCCAACGTCGGTCCCTGCGACAACCGCGAGATCGCCAGCCTAGGCACCCGCATCGCCCGTGACGGCATGTCCGTCACCACAATCGGTCTCGGCAGTGATTACAATGAAACCCTCATGACCGCCCTCGCCGAAGCGAGCGACGCCAACTACTACTACGTCGCTGACGTCGAGAAGCTTCCGGAGGTCTTTGAAAAGGAACTCGGTGAACTGAAAAGCATTGTCGCCCGTGAACTGGTGATCATCATCGATTGCCCCGAGGGGGTGCGCCCGCTGCGATTCCTCGGACGTCCCGAAGAATTGAAGTCCGAAAAGGAAACCATCACCTTTTCGACCCTTTCAAGTGGTCAGGCCCGTGAACTCTATCTCGAGTGCCTCGTCAGCAACTCCGCCCTCGGAAAGATCAATGAAATTGCCACGGTCTCGATGCGGTATGCCGACACCATGTCCGCCAAAGCCATCGAAACCGGAAAAACTCCGGTCGTGGTCGGATACAGCAAAGACACCGACCTGGTGACCCGCTCCATCGATCAGGCCATCGCCGCCGAAGCCGCGATCTTTGCCAATGCGGTCGAAACGGAGAAAGCGATCGCCCTGGCCGACCAGGGCGACGCCGAGGGATCACGGAGACAGCTGGACGTGCAGTTGAAAGTGCTCAACGAAGCCTACGCGGCCGCTCCGGCAGCGCAGAGGAGTCAGCTCGACAAAGAGATCGAAGCGGTCTCCGGAGCCCGGGAGGAACTCAACAGCGATCAGCTTTCCAAAGAGCAGCGCAAGAAACTCACCAACGGCTCGTGGATGCTTCGCAACTCAAAGCGCTCGAATTAAGTTTGCTGAGCTGGCAGTGCACGCGCCTTTTCGGCTGTATTGAAAGCCGAAGAGGCGCAATAGTTTGCGAGAACCCTGCCCCATGAAGCGGATCGCCCTTGTCTTCATTCTCTCCATCCTGCTCCCCTCGGTGCTGCTCGCTGTGCTTGCCGTCAGATCGCTCCGGGATCAGGAGCTGATCGTAGCCAGCCAGCGGACGGACCTTCACCAGTCGAGTTGCGATGCCCTCACCGATCGGATCAATCTCTTCATGACCGATGTCCGCATCTTCTACGGACAGCTCGTCGATGAAATGGTCGTTCAGAATGAGGATGGTCTGGTTGAAAATTTCGATCACCTTCTCGGGAATCTCTGGAGTCAATCGGCTGCAGCGGCCGTGGTGACCAATGAAGGCGTCATTCTCTCCCCCACGAACCAGGCAGGAACCCGTGGCGCCGAGTTCCTGAAAGATCATGGTGACTTTCTTACCAATCGGCGGGTCGTCGAGGTCTATCAGGCTCCTCGCCTCTCCGGAGCCAGAGTCCAACTCGAAGGTGGATTGGCCACCTCATCAAAAGAAGATGCCACCACTGAACCCGCGCGGGATGAGGAATCTGACAAGGCACCTCAAAAGTGGAAAGTGAGCGTGCTCGAAAAGCGCAGCGGACCGCCCGCGCCGAAAGCTCCAGGCGTTGCTTCCGCCGCTCCCCTTTCAGCCCCGCCACCGGCGGCTGAAGCAATGGTTCGCGAAGAAGCGAAGGCAGATTTCGCGCAGGTTCAAAACATGCCGGAACCAAGGTTGCGCAACGTCATGCCCGCTCAACAGCGGGGAGTTTTCTCGGAGCAGGAGCCAGCCGTCTCCGGCGGCGCCATGAACTCCGTTATTACCAATCAATCCGCCCTGAGCCCTGAGGCCGTCATGCTCGAAGAAGTGACGTCAGAGGAGAACGAGGGCGCCGTGAGCCGCCTCATCGACGGAGAACTACATGTCCTCCTTTGGAAGCGTCATCCTCTGAAGCCGGGGCTCACTTTCTGGACCGAACTTGACCTTGCCTCGATCCAGGCCGATCTCGCAGATCTTTTTTCCGGCGAAAGGTCAAACGCTTCAGCCACAGAAGTCTCGCTCGCCCTGCTCGATGCCAGAGGCGAAGTCGTCGCCCAGACGGCTGATGGATTCACGACGGACTGGAGCACCCCTTTTGTCGCCTCCGAGGTCGGACAGATCCTCCCGCGCTGGGAGGTCGCCGCCTACCTCCTCGATCCCGCCTCGCTCAATGCCTCAGCGCGGACGATACGGCTTACGCTCTCCCTCATCATTCTAACCCTGCTCGGCGCGGTCGCCGGCGGTAGTTATCTCATCCTGCGGTCCGTGAATGAGGAGATGCGGATCGCCTCGCAGAAGACCGACTTTGTCAGCAATGTCAGCCACGAGCTGAAAACCCCTCTCACCTCCATTCGCATGTTTTCCGAACTGCTGCGCGATGCGGAGAATCCGGATCCTGACAAAACCATACAATACTCGGGAGTTATCAGCAAAGAAGCCGCCCGTCTTTCCCGCCTCATCAACCGACTTCTCGATTTTTCCCGGCTCGACCGTGGCGAATTGCAGTTGCGACCGGAGCAGCTTGATCTCGGTGCTCTCGCACATGAGACTGTCACTGACTATCGTCCTCAGCTCGAGGCGGTCGGCATGAGCGTGCGGCTATCCACTCCCTTCGGAGGAGGTCCCCTCGTCTCGGTCGATCGCGATGCTCTTTCCCAGGTCATCGTCAACCTGCTTTCCAATGCCGGGAAATACGCGGCAACTGGAGGCGAAGTTTTCATCGAAGTCGCGACCGCCGGGGGGAAAGCGACCCTCTCGGTGAAGGATCATGGCCCGGGCATTCCGCGGGTCCATCAGCGCCGCATCTTCGAAAAATTCTATCGCATCGATGACTCGATCACCTCAGGCGTCGAGGGCTCGGGCATCGGGCTCGCCCTCTGCCGCCAGATCGCCGAGCTGCACGACGGCACGATCAGCTTTGAGTCAAGCAAGGGTGGCGGCTCCACCTTTATCATCGAACTCCCTCTCGCCAACTGATCCATGAGCAACGCCGAGATCACCCTTTTTGTCGTCGAAGACGATCCCAGCATCCGCTTCGGGCTCGAGGAAGTTTTACGCGGGGCGGGCTACCTCGTTCATTCCTGCGCTGACGGTGCCGATGCCCTGCGCGAAATCGCCGAGCACCTTCCCGACCTCCTCGTTCTCGATGTCATGCTTCCCGGCGTGAGCGGTTACGAGATCGCGCGACAACTCCGCAAGACCGGATGCCGCATCCCCATTCTCATGCTCACCGCAAAAGGGCAGGAAATCGACAAGGTCGTCGGACTCAAGGCGGGTGCCGATGACTACGTCACAAAACCTTTCGGAATCAACGAACTCATCGCCCGCATCGAAGCGCTCCTGCGCCGTTCGCGGAACTGGAGCGACTCCTCCGGCCCCGCCCCTGAATCTTCGCAGGACCCCATCGAAGTGGGGCGGGCAAAGATCGATCCTTCGGCTTACGAGGCCATCGTTGGCGATACCGTCATTCCCCTGACCCCACGCGAGATGGAGCTAATCGGATTTCTCCACCAGCATCGCGGACGTGTTCTCAGCCGCGACCGCATCCTCGAAGTCGTCTGGGGCGTGAAATACTTCGGCACAACGAGGACCCTCGACCAATGCGTTGCCCAGGTGAGGAAAAAGATCGGCGATGACGGCAGGACCCCCGAATTCCTCCTGACGGTGCACGGGGTGGGGTATAAGCTGGTGTGAAGTAGAATCACCAAAGGACGCGAAATCCGGTATCCTTGAAAAACAGATCAGTGGTCACGAAAGTAAGATCGTGAATCCGGGACTGCGCGGCGAGGAGGCGGTCAAAGGGATCCCGATGAGGGCTTTCGATCAAGGCGGCGCAAACCGTTTCCTCCAGCCCGAGCGGTAAAACCTGCCATCCTTCGCGCCGCACCTCTCCGGGCAGATCGACGAGCAAGGCGCGAGGAACTTCCAGTTTTCCGGTGCGAACTTTTTGAAAGATCTCATAACCCGAGATCGGGCTGAAAAAAATCTCGGCATCAGGATCCGAAAGGCTGAGTCTGGCGGTCTCGCTTAGCTCAGGTGAGTCTTCCCACCACCAGAGAGCCGTATGCGTGTCGAGGAGCAGTCTCATCTTACCGGTTCAGAAGATCCTTCCCAGGAGGCAAGATCGGCTTCGGCGAGGGGTTCAAAAAAGGCTGCGGTAACCTTTAGCGATCCGGCGAATCTACCGGGGCGTCGGACGATTCGGGCGTCGGCGACTGGCGTAAGGCGCACTTTCGGGGTGCCCGCCTTGGCAATGATGATTTCCTCTCCCCGCTCCGCCCGCTCGATGAGGCGGGAGAGATGCGTCTTGGCTTCGTGAATATTTACGGTGGTGGAGGACATGGGGAAAGTTAAACTAAGTCATCGGACTAAGTCAAGAGCTCTCTCCCCTCACCGTCCCGCCGCCTCTTCCACCGCCTCGGCTTCCTGCTCTTCCTCGTCATCATGGAAGTACTCCACCGGACGGTAAAGTTTTGCGACGATGAGGAAGAGGAAAGCGGCGGCGAGCATGAGTCCGCTGAAGAACCAGTAGTAGGCGGCGCCCTCGAGCTTGATCTGGCCTCCGACGAAGTACTCGCGGGAGATGGAGGGTCCCTTGGCAGCGGCTTCGGCCTCGGAGGGAAGACCCAGCTTCTGACGCCGTGAGTCGAGCCAGGTCTGCTCGGGGTGAAGGTGATCAAAGAAGCGGGTCATGGCCGAGGGCTCGCGCACCACGGGTCGATCGATCACGAGGATGGCGCCCTGATCCCACGGGGTGGTCAGCTTTTCGTCCGGTCCCGAACTCCAGATGCGGAGTCGATTGCGGTTGATGAGGCGGTAGTGATAGGGGTTGCCCCACGGGTCGATGACGGCGGAGGCGATTCCTTTTCCCTCGGACTGGGATGGGGCCGCGAATTGATTCGCCTCAATTTGCTCCGACACCCGGCCGAGCAGTTCGTCGAGTTGCTCGCGGCCGCGGAAACGCAAGTCGGTCCTTTTGCCCTCGGCATCGAAGGTCAGGAGGATGTCATCTTCGGTCCCGACCCGTCCGTCGAATCCGCCGTGCGAGGCTTCACTCCCGGTAGCGGAGACACCGGCGATGGGATCTTCGACCTGGATGACCCGATTGATCTGTGCGGTGACCTGATTGCCGAAAGAAACACCGACAAGCCAGAGCGACATGATGACCGACTTCATCGCCTTGGGTGCCTGGGTATAGCTGAATTCGAGGCTGACGATGGAGACCATCACCTCCGCCGCAGTAAGCGCGACATAACCCGCCAGTTGCCACGAGATCGAAGGCGTCTCACCTGCATCGATCTTCATCTGGGCAATCGCGACGAGCACGAAGGAGATCACCATGATGAAAAGACCGATCGCGATTTTGCGCAGCGGCGTGAGCGGGAAAAACCTGTCGATGGCGGGATAAACGACGTAGGAGAAAAGAGGGATGAAGGTCAGGATGAGAATGGGATTGAGCGCCTGAATCTGACTGGGGAGCCACTCCACCCCGAGCCAGTTTAGGTCCATGTTTTCCGCCTGGAGCACCCACGAGGACCCGCTCTGGTCGAAGAGCGCCCAGAAGATCGCGACAAAGAGGTAAATCGTGCAGAGTTTCCCGATGGCCTTCAGGCCGGGGCCGCTCGCAAGCTCGCGGAGAAAGGATCCCCCGCGTGCGGGGATGTGGACGAATTTCCAGCGTCCCATCCAGAAGACGAGGGTGGCAAGGGCCATGAGGAATCCCGGAACCCCGAAGGCCCAGTGCGGTCCATACCACTCCAGCAGCCAGGGTGTGAGCAGGGTCGAGACGAAAGCCCCGAGATTGATGGACCAGTAGAACCAGTTGAAAATGCGGGGAATGAGATCGCGGTTGAGACGGCCGAACTGATCCCCGACATGGGCCGAGACGCAGGGCTTGATTCCGCCGGAACCGATCGCGATGAGCCACAGCCCCGCCACGAGCCACGTGCCAGCCTCGCCCGCGAGTCCCATCAGGGCAAGGGCGCCGTGGCCGAGGCAGTAGACAATCGAGAGCGCCATGATGATGCGGTATTTTCCGAAGAAAAGATCCGCGAGGAGGGCTCCAATGATGGGGGTGAGGTAGACGAGAGAGACGAACTGATGAAAATGCTCGGTGGCCTGCGTATCGCTCATGCGCTCGCCGACCGAGTTCCCCATGAGCCAGAGATAGTTCACCATGAAGACCGTGAGAATGGTCCGCATGCCGTAAAAGCTGAAACGCTCCGCCGCCTCGTTGCCGATGATGTAGGGGATGCCCGGAGGCATTCCCGATGTCTGAATCGCGGTGGAGGCGTAGGGGCGTTGCTTATTCATCAAAGGTGAAATCCTCACCCCTCGATCGTCTTCCTCGCCCAGGCGGCTGATCCCATCACACCAGCGTCTTCTTCGAGTTCGGCGGTGACGATCTTAAAGCTCTTTTTGTAAGGACCGAGGACGCGGTCCTGAGCGGATCGTTTCACCGTCTCGAGGTAGAGCTCGGGCATTGCCTCGACGAGGCCGCCTCCGAGGACGATGACATCGGGAGCGAGCAGGTGAACGACCGTGGCAACGCCGCAGCCGAGGAGAGTCGCGGCGCGGCGGACGATGTCTTCGATGGCGGTGTCACCGGCGTCGATCGCCTTGGCGAGAGCTCCACTGGTGATATTGGAAATGTCGGTGCCGCAGGCCTTGAGCAGGTGCGGGGCCTGGCCCCGATAGGCGGCGCGGGCGGCCTCGGCGGCGATCTTGAGGCGCGAGCATTCGGTCTCGAGGGTGGTGCCGTCTTCGCCGTGTCCTGAGGTCTCGGGGAAAAGCGGGATATGGCCGAGTTCCATGCATGAAAGGTAGGCACCCTGGAGGAGGCGTCCGTTGATGACCGCTCCGGCACCGATCCCTGTCCCGGGGAAAATGCCGACGGCGCAGCGGGCTCCGCGGGCGGCTCCTTCGGTGTACTCGGCATAGACGCCCGCATCGACGTCGTTGCAAATCACGGCGCGGCAGCCGAAGGCCTTGCCGAGGTGGGCCTCGACGGGGACTTTGCTCCAGCCGAGATTGGGAGCTTCGACGATTTCTCCTTTTTCCGGATTAATTGGACCCGGGCATCCCACGCCGATTCCGGCGATCTGACCGGGCTCGACTCCCGCGTCAAGAAGCGCTTCCTCGATCACCGTCACCATGCGTTCGAGACCGGCCTTGGCCCCCTTCATCCCGAGGGTCTTTTGTTTGGCACGACCAAGAGTCTGGTAATCATCGTTGAAGACCTTCGCGAGCATCTTGGTGCCCCCGAGATCAAATCCGACCCAGACCCGACCGGGGTAGAGCGCCTTTTTCTTGATCATGAAATGAGTTCTTTCGCAGTTCTCCGCGCCCAGAGATCGGCCTCGATGATTTCATCCAGACCGGGCTGGCTCACGGCTTTGTGACGTGACATTGTCTCGGCGACGGTGTCCCAGATTCCGGGAAAGCTCAAGTGACGTTCGAGAAAAGCGCTCACCGCCACCTCGTTCGCGGCATTCAACACCGCCGGCAGGGTGCCTCCTGTCTCGCCCGCCTCACGGGCGAGGGAGAGGGCCGGAAAATGCTCCCAACGGGGTGCTTCGAAATCGAGCCGGGCCAGTTGGGCAAAATCGAGGGGCGGCAGGGTGTTAGGAACCCGCTCGGGCCAGGTCACGGCATACTGGATGGGAAAACACATGTCCGTCGTGCTCAACTGGGCGAGGATGGACCCGTCGATAAACTCAACCATGCTGTGGACGATGCTCTGTGGGTGGACGATGACGTCGACGCGGCCCATCTCAATATCGAAGAGCCAGCGGGCCTCGATCATTTCCAGGCCTTTATTGAAGAGGGTCGCCGAATCGATCGTGATCTTGCGACCCATTTCCCAGGTCGGGTGCTTCAGGGCCCGTTCCACGGTCACATGCGGCAATTCCTCGGCCGGAAGTTGCCGGAAGGGGCCGCCCGAGGCGGTAAGAATGAGTCGTGAGACGGCCTTCGTGTGATGACCTTCCAGGCATTGGAAGATGGCATTGTGCTCGGAATCGACGGGGAGGACCTTCACGCCCTTTTTCCGGGCCGCCGTCATGACCGCCTCCCCCGCCATCACGAGGATCTCCTTGCTCGCCACCGCGATGTCCTTCCCGGCTTCAATGGCCGCGAGGGCGGGACGCAACCCGGCCACCCCGACGATGGCGATAAGAACGAGATCCGCTTCGGGAAGGGTCGCTAGTTCGATGAGCCCTTCCTCGCCGGAGTGAACCTTGACATCGCCCGACACCCCCGATTTAAGGGTGTCCAATCCGGTCGGGTCATAGAGGCAGGCCTGTTTGATGCCAAACTCATTGATCTGTTTTGCGAGGGAATCGACGCTGTTGTTGGCCGCGAGGCCGATCAGAGTCATCCGATCGGGCAGATCACGGGCGACTTTCAGAGAACTTTCCCCGATCGAACCGGTCGAGCCGAGAACCACCACATTTTTGGGTCGGGAACCTTCAGACATCAGATTGTTTCCCGAAGGCTCAGTTAAAAAGGAGAAGGTAGAAGTAGAAGACCGGGGCCGTGAAGATGATCGAGTCGATCAGGTCAAGGAACCCACCAATTCCCGGCATGACGTGACCGCTGTCCTTCACCGCGAGACTGCGCTTCATGATGGACTCCGCAAGATCTCCGAGCACAGCCACAAGCGCGAGGAGAATCCCGAGGATACCGGCATGCACCGCCGTAATGACAGGAATCTGATCCCCGGCGATGAAATAGACCGCATAACTCCCCGCCAGAGCAAAAACAAGCGCCCCCCAGAAACCCTGCCAGGTTTTCCCGGGGCTAATCTGGGGAACGAGTTTGTCTTTTCCGATCGCTGATCCCACCAGATAAGCCCCCATGTCGGTCAATTTGGTGACCGAGACGAGGTAGACGAGATAGACCACCGAATTCGGCCCCAGATCCGGATGCAGAAGGATCTTCGGGATAAAGCCGAAGAGGAGGACGCAGTAGATAAAGCCGAAGAGGGTCGCCGCGATTTCATCGAACGAGCGGTATCCCTCAAGCGGGGCCCGGAGCCTCGTCAGGACCATCAGGATAATTAAAAGGGCGAGGGCGATCCCGTCCAGTTCATCCAGCCAGTCCGCCTTAAACCCCCAAAGCGGCGAGAAAAGCAGGGTGAGATACCCTCCCGCGACCAGGAAAGCAAGCCAGCGGAAGCGGCGGAACCCGGGATGAGGAAAGAGGCGGAAATACTCGACCATCCCCCCCATCGACAGGAGCGTGAAGATTGCAAGGAAGATCCAGCGTTCGGAAAACCAGAGCGCGAGAGCAATCAACGCGATGAGGAAAATCGTACTTCCGGAGCGCTGCAGCAAGGTGCGTCGCTTTGACGAAGGTTCAGGGCGCGGGGCCGGGGAGTCGGTTGAATCGGCGGCTGGTGTTTCCGGCATACGGTCTTTTTGGTCTGACGGAACATCAAACAGGCTCGTAATCCGCTTGGCAATCAATAAATGGAGCTTCCGGGCAACACCTTTGAAAGAGAAAGGGTCAACCACTCTGTGGATCGGCTTCTGATTCGGCACGGACGATTCAGAACGGAAGGCTCAAAGTCACCCCGCCGAGGTGATCATGCACGTTGTTCCGGAAGAACTGGCCCTGATAGCTCAGGAGGAGACTGACCTTGCAGTCAAAGTCAAATTTCACCCCGAGACCGGCCACGACATAATCCTGTCCGGCCGGTTGGCTCGTCCCTGATGCGGCGAAAGGAGCATTGATCGCCGATACTCCCGCTTCGTTATTATTCAGGTTTTGACGCTCGTAGCTCAGGCGCGCCTGGGCAGTGACTGTGGCCCGGTCCATCTCCATGGTCTTCGAAATCGACCAACCCACCCGGGTAATGAGAGACTCAACCGTTTGACCCGTGAAAATCAGACCCGCGATGCCTCCACCCGTCTCGGTGTATCCGTCAATTTCGCCATGAAAATAATCAATACCGGCAAAGGGACCGGTGACAATGGTTTCGTCCTCAGTCGGGAAATACCATCCAAGATTATACTGGGCGGCATGAGATTCGGCATCGCTGCTGCCAAAGGCTGCGGGATTGCCGGTGCCAGTGTCCCGCAAAGAATCGAGATCGTAGGTGCCGTGACTATATAGAAAATCGTTCCAGAAGTGACCGCTCACCCGGGAAAGATAAGCCGAGAGAACCGGACCCTCGAAATCAAACCCGCCGAGACCGCTGGTGAAGTCCTGACTACTGGAGAGAAAGGAGGCCGCGAATCCGAGATTCAGCCCGGGGGAGAGCTCCCGTTCGATCCCAAGTCCCGGAGCCCAGGTGTCAACATTGCCACCGCTTCCTTTCAGTTCAAAATCGCCGAAGTTCACCATCGTGAAGGCCTCCCATTGACCGGCACCACTTCCCCGGGCGGCGATGGGGCTTTCCGGATTTTCAGAGCCTGCGACAGACGCGCCATCCAGCGTGGAGACAAGACCGTTCCCGGCCTTTCCCCTATCCCGCCCGGCCCGGAGGTTGAAGAGCCGGTTGTTGAGATCGTTCAGCACCGTTCGTCCGCCCGCGAGAAGCGCCTCACCCTGGAGATTGGCGAATTGCAGCCCTCCATCGATGTCGACTGGCGTTGCATTTACCGTGAATGAAAGGGCCTCACTACCTACAAAGAGAACGAGATCATTCAGACGGAACGGGTCGGGATTTATTGTAGCTGCGACCGGTGCGTCCTGAATAATCAACGCGTAATTCCCGCTTCCGGTCGTCGGAGCGCCTGCACGGCTCAAAGTGTACGTGCCACCCCCCGGACTAACCTGAGCAATAATCCCGTAAGTTGATCCGGGATCGAGAGGCACCATTCCGGTGTAGGTGTAGGTTCCCGCCGTGGAAGGATTGCTTGATCCGGTCAGGGTCGCCTCCAGGGGCAGATCATAATTCGTCCCATCAAAAGTCAGACCATGCAGGCTGAGGGAAAAACCTCCGGTCGGATTTGGCGCATCAAGCATGTCCAGCTCCACCGAGGTCAGGATGTGATAACCCGGGACATTGAAAGTGTGAAAGTGGGTCCCCGGATTGGTGATATAGGTTGAGATATCCACATTCTGAACCCAGGGAAACACATCAAAACTCCCGGAGGGTGCTCCCGGAGAGTAGATGACGTCAGCACGCGCGGACTGAAGCGTCAAGATCGCTGCCAGGACAGAAAGGAAGCGGGGAATGAATCGAGATGCGCGCATATTTTGCTCCCGAGATTAGAGCATCATGACCGAACCGTAAAGGGGCAGTCTCCGGTCTCATTGAAGCGCTTCAGAACACGCTAATAGCTTGCAGAGGCCGAAATCGTGCCCGAATACTCCCCCCTTATGGCGAAGAAACCGGTCGTTTTTATTATTCGGGATGGATGGGGTGACAATCCGGCAGGGCCGGAAGGGGCGGAGCGCTACGGGGATTGCCCCCGGCTGGCGAATATCCCATTTACTTGGGAAATGCATCAAAAATACCCAGTCGCCCACCTCAGTTGCAGCGGCATGGACGTGGGTCTGCCGGAGGGACAGATGGGGAACTCGGAAGTGGGGCACCTCAATCTGGGGGCGGGACGCATCGTCTATCAGGATTTCACCCGCATCAACAAAGCCATCGTCGACGGTGAACTCGCCACCAATGCCACCCTCGTCGAGGCCTTTGGCAAGGCGGCAAAGTCGCGTCTGCATCTCATCGGACTGGTTTCCGACGGAGGGGTCCACAGTCATCAGGACCATCTCGTCGCCCTCGCCGCGACCGCCAGGGCCGCGGGCGTAGACGATATCATGGTCCATGCGATCACTGACGGACGCGACACCTCGCCGACAGGCGGGACCAGGTATTTGGGTTACTGTGAGGATAAACTTGCCGAGTCCGGGGCGAAAATCGTGACCGTGATCGGGCGCTACTTCGCGATGGACCGCGACAAGCGCTGGGAACGCACCAAGCTGGCCTGGGATGCGATTGTCCTCGGGAAAGGTGAAGCCAAAGCCATTCTCGCCTCCGAGGCCGTGGCGGAGCAGTATCAAAACGATATCACCGACGAGTTCATGAAACCCATGGTCTTCGACGCGATCGACGAACAGCGAGTCCGCGACGGGGACGTGATCCTTTTCTTCAACTTCCGCGCCGACCGGTCGCGCCAGCTCAGCCTCGCTTTCCTGAAGGATGACTTCAGCGGATTCGATCGAGGGGTCCATCCGAAAGTCGCTTACTACACCCTCACCGAATATGACGAGACCTACGGGTGTCCTGTCGTTTTCCCGACGGTGGAATTGAAAAACACCCTTGGACAGGTCGTCGCCGAGGCGGGGCTCACCCAGTTGCGTGTCGCCGAGACCGAGAAGTACCCTCACGTTTCCTTTTTCTTCAACGGCGGAGTCGAGGAGGCCAATTCCGGTGAGGACAGACAGATGCTCCAGTCGCCACAGGACTGCGCCACCTACGATGAGAAACCGGAGATGTCGGCCGAGGCCGTCACACAAACGATTCTCGACCGCGCCGCCGACTACGACATGATCATCGTCAACTACGCCAATCCCGATATGGTCGGCCACACCGGCAATGTCCCGGCCGCGATCAAAGCGGTGGAATGCGTCGACCGTTGCGTCCAGCGCGTCGTCGAAAAAGTGCTCTCTCTCGGCGGTAAACTGCTCATCGCCGCCGATCACGGCAACTGCGAAGTCATGATCAATGAGGACGGCTCACCCCAGACCGCTCATACGACCAATCCGGTTCACCTCATCTATGTGGGGGCCGATGCCGATCAGATGATCCTCCATGACGGGATTCTTGCCGACATCGCTCCGACCATTCTCGGATTACTGGGCGTCAAACCGCCGCAGGAGATGACCGGAAAATCTCTCCTTGAGCGAAAAGGATAGGCATCGAATCTGCTTTACCTCTGAGGACGGAGACGGCAACTTTCTCCCATTCCTTTGAGTGTATCCCGATCACACCCGATAGAATCCGGTTCCGGCACTATGTCCGAAGCCGATCTCGCCGACTTTCTGGAAATCCTCCAGGGTCTCGTCCGCGAGCCCTCCGTCGTCGGAACCGAGGATTCCTTCTTCCGCGTCCTGCGGCGCGAACTCGAGGAGGTGGACGTCTCCATCGACCGCTACATGGGGATCCTCGTGGCGCGGGGAAAAAATCCCGACAGTATCGTCCTCAGCGCCCATATTGACCGGCATGGTCTTCTTTGCACGGGGCCGAACGAGTTCCAGTACGCCGCCTTCATCGCCGGCAATCAGGGCGAGTTGACCGGGGACTCCGTCTCCGAGCAGATGATCGCCTCGATCGCGGATCGTTTCACCGGACAGCGGGTCCAGGCCCACCTCCCCTACACCGGAACCTATCTCGGTCAGGGAATGATCTCCTCGGGCCGTCTTTGCGAATCACGAAGAAATCTCATTTTCGAAATCGACGGGCTTGAGTATCTCCAACCGGGAACCCCGATCTCCTTTCTCGATCGCTTGCGCGTGAGCGATACCCATCTCTCCGCCCAGCTCGACAACGTCCTCAGTGTCGCGCTCATCGTCTATCTCTTTCGCAAAGGATTCTCCGGAACCGCTCTCTTCACTGCGCAGGAGGAAGCAGGTCGAAGCTGGCGCTACGCGCTTTCCTGGCTGCTCCGCGAGGGCATTTCAACGAGCCGGCTCCTCGTTCTCGACACGAGCCCCTACCCTTCCACAGAAGCGGCCGGGGCGCAGGATTTGGTGCTGCGTAAAAAAGACGCTTCTGCCCATTTTGATCCTCAGTTCACCTTTGAGATCGAAGAAAGATGCCGTGATCTCGGGGTTCTCTATTCCTACAAAGATCTCTGGATCGAGAACGAAAATCTCACCCGGCCCAAACCCATGTCCCTCGGGAGAACCGAGCTAGGGAGACTCATTGCCGCGACCGAGGGACGGATCAGCGGAACGACCCTGCAGATCCCGACAACCGGCTATCACACCGCGCAGGAGACCGCCTCCTTGGCGTCGGTGCGGGCGGCAATCCGGTTGTTGAGCAGTTATTAGTGGGGAGCGGCAAAGTCGCGCCTTCCGTTGCCCGTCATTCCCTCCTTTTTCCCGTCTCAGGCAAAATCTCAAGGTCGGCGGACAACAGGTCGCGGCTGTTGGGACCCACGAAAATCTTGAATCTTCCGGGCTCCGTTCCCCAGGTCATATCTTCGCGAAGAAAAGCCAGATCGCGCTCATTCATTGAAAAGCTCACCCTCTCGGACTGGCCGGGCAAAAGGTGCACTTTTCTGAAACTTTTCAGCTCAAGCAGTGGCCGGGTGACACTACCGACGAGATCACGCACATACAGCTGGACGACTTCCGCTCCCGGGCGCTTCCCCGAGTTTGTCACCAGCACTTCCGCCACCAAATCCTCATCTGTTAGAAGCTGATCGCGGTCGAGATGAAAATCTGAAAGAGAGAAAGTCGTGTAACTCAATCCGAAGCCGAAAGGAAAAAGCGGATCATTCGGAGAATCGAGGTAGGTCGAACGGAACTCAGCCGTCGGGTTTTCAGGGTAGGACGGACGCCCGGTGTTTTTGGCACTGTAGAAGAGGGGAACCTGCCCCAGGTTCCTGGGAAACGTTACCGGAAGTTTGCCGGAGGGATACTCCCGGCCGAAGAGGACATCCGCAATGGCTCGCGCACCTTCGGTTCCGGGAAACCAGACCTCAAGCATCGCATCCACGAGCCGGGACTCCTCCTCAAGAGCGAGCGGGCGACCATTCATGAGGACAAGAATGACGGGTTTACCCAAGGCCCGCACCTGACGTAACAACTCGGTTTGCGCTCCCGGAAGACCGATGTCGGTTCGACTTTTTGCTTCGCCACTCATATCAGCGCTCTCGCCCATGACCAGCACCGCGAGATCTGAGTTTCGCACGGCATCGAGCGCTTCCGCAAAACCCGCCTCATTTGTGGACCTGACATCGCACCCTCCGGCGAATCGCACCTCCCCTCCTGCATTGCTGCGCCGGATCGCAGCAAGGATCGTCTCGACCGGTTCCCATTCTCCATCCCCCTTCCACGGCCCTAACAAATCCCTGCGTGAATCCGCCAGCGAACCGATCACTGCGATCTTTGACCCGGCCTTGAGTGGAAGCACCTCAGTCTCGTTCTTCAGAAGCACGAACGACTCGCACGCCGCCCGGTAGGCGAGTTCGCGATTCTCGGGAGTCAGTTGGGTCCGCTGTTCGCGAACTTCATCACAACGACCGAAGGGATCCTCAAAGAGACCGAGGCGGAATTTCGCCTCCAGAACCCGCGCGGTGGAAGCGTCAATCTGCCCCGGTTCAATCCTTCCCTCCGCCAGCATCCGCCCGAGATGTCCTTGATAGACCCCGCCTACCATATCCATATCCACTCCTGCCTTGAGCGCCTGCCGACCCGCCTCGGAATTATCCCCGGCGGACCCGTGCGTAACCATTTCGCTGATGCTTGCAAAATCCGAAACCACAAAGCCCTTGAAACCCCACTCGTTCCGTAGGATGTCGCGCAGAAGAAAGCGGTTCGCGCTAGCAGGGGTTCCGTTCAACTCACTGAAGGCAGTCATCACGCTTACTACCCCCGCCTCCTTCGCGGCGAGGAAGGGAGGGAGATACACCTCCCTTAGAAGCCTCTCGGACATATCGACGGCGTGGTAATCCCGACCCGCCTGAACCGCACCGTAGGCGGCAAAATGTTTGGCACAGGCCAGCACCGTATCCGGCGCTTTCAGGTCCGATCCCTGAAACCCGCGCACCCGTGCGCGCGCCACCTGCGCTCCAAGATAGGGATCCTCACCAGCACCCTCGGCGATTCGACCCCACCGGGGGTCGCGGGAAATGTCGACGACGGGAGCGAAGGTCCAGTTCAGTCCGGCAGCCGAAGATTCCGTCGCAGCAACCCGCGCGGTTTGTTCCATCAGTTCAAGATTCCATGACGCGGTCTCCCCGAGCGGGATGGGGAAAATCGTACGGAATCCATGAACCGTGTCAAAACCGAACAGCATCGGAATACCGAGACGGGTTTCTTCGATCACCATCCGCTGCAGGCGTCCGACCTCATCGACGCCCAGCACATTAAAAACATTCCCACAGGCACCCGACCGGATCGCCCGCTCAAGATCGCCCTGCTCCTTCTCAGGACCGGGGGTACGACCATATCCACTCATGAGCACCAATTGCCCGATCTTTTCCGGCATGGTCATCCGGGCGAGGAGATCAGCAACGCGGCGGGAAATGTCCTCCGGTTCCGCACCGTTCGCTGTGTAGGCATAAAAGAATGCGATGGCTAAAAGGAGGCGTTTTTGAAGAGACGACATTAGGAGATGGTGCATAAACACAAGCCGTGAGCGGACTTTGCATGCACAGGCAAAACCCTGACGCGAGCACATGGCAAACCACGATTCCATGCACATCGGTTTGCTTGCGGTCAAGCCCATTGTCATGCTGCGACCTTTGAGCCATGAGGCGGCGGCAAGGAATTTACTCTCCGTATTCTCAATCTTTTTCCAGCAAAGCTGGATCGCGCATAACCAAGTCACGGTCCGGGGTGAGCTGAAAAGCCATCCGATGATCGCGATGGTTCCTATCTCCGAAGATCTCTCCAAAGTCGCGAGAGGAGCCCTTCGTGGAGGGGCCATCTTGAGGACGAAGCGGGTTGGCTGGCGCCGTACCCACCCTCACGCCGCCAGCTCAAGAAACCTCTCCGAAGCCGAAACAATGGGGACTGATTCGTCGCGGGAGAGATTGCGGAGAAGTGGCGCGCCGCGCCGGTGATCCAGTTTCACGACATCGCCGGTCTGCCACCAGGTGACGTCGTGCTCCCGCGCCGGATCGACCAGCGTCCACTGGCTCCCATCCGAAAGATGAATAAGGCCATTCCAAATGAAACTGAAATTTTTGACCATGAGTCGTTTTCTGTTCATGAGAACACTTTCAGGAATTTTTCAAAAATGTCAACATTTGAACAGTAGTTTTTATTGAAGGCCCTGCCTCCCGGGATCTCGTCGGAGAGCCTGGGGAGGATCATAAAGAAGCGAGGGTTCGGTTCCGGAGATTGAACTAGTGATCCCCGATCTTAATATTCTAAATTCAACACGCGCGAACGAACGCCTGTAAGGTGAACAATGAAGACGAGCATCGTGGAGAGGAAACGGGGTTTGGCGGGGGTTCTCTTCCTCGCGATGATCCTGCCCTTTTCCCTTCGTGCAACGGAGAGGGGGAAGCTCGTTGAGGCGACGGCAGTCTCAACGAGTGATGAGGCAGGGGAAATGCCGTGGCGTTATCTGCTCTACATCCCCGAGCTCGCGGAAGTCCCGGAATCCGGTCTGCCGCTGCTCATTTTTCTGCACGGGCGAAGTTTACGCGGAAATGACCTCAAAAAACTCCACCGCTACGGTCCTCCCTCATTTCTTAGAAAGAGGACCGATTTTCCTTTCATCACGATCTGTCCGCAGTTGCCGGACGGATCCTGGCCCAGCGCCGGATTGAATCGTTTTCTCGACGAAGTGCTTAAGCGTTACCCCGTGGACAAGAACCGGGTCTGTCTCGCCGGGGTGAGCCTGGGAGCGGCCGGTGCCTGGGAGTTCGCCGGAAGTCGGCCCGAGCGCTTCGCGGCCTTGGTGACAGTTTGTGCTCATGGACCCGTGTCCCTCGCTCCGAAACTCAATCAACTGCCGATCCGGGCCTTCCACGGAGCCAAGGACGACATCGTCCCGCTGGCGCCCCATCAGGCTCTGGTGGAGGCGATCAACCAAGCGGGGGGCAATGCGATCCTGAAAATTTATCCGGAGGGCGACCACGGGAACATCATCGTGCCGGTCTTTTCCGACGAGGAGCTCTACCAATGGATGCTGGCTCAACGAGCTGCGGCCAAGGAAGCACCGAGAAGCGAATGAGGTGACCGCGGCGGATTTCATCAGATAGCGGACGCCGATGCGACAGTGCCAAAAGGATTGGAACACCGATGGAATATCCGACGGCGAAAAAGAATACCAACACTCGCGGGACCGGAAAAGCATCACGTAAAGGAGTTCCCACATGGTGCATCATGATCTCGAAGCCCCAGGCCATGCCGAACCCGAAGAACGAATCGTGGATTGCTCCAAACAATCCCAGGCAGATCCCGTTGAACGCATTGATGCGAAGCGCCATCGGCACTGAACGCCCTAACAATGTAGGTAAGCAGACCGCCAATAGAAGGACGAAGAATCCGATACCGTTCCAGGCTATCAGATTGAAGACCCACCCGAACATCTCTCCTTCCCATGGTGGGGAATTCATATCCGTGCTGGTGAGGAAGAGAAACAAGACTAACAGCCGGGAGACAACATGCCACACGAAGAGTTGAATATAGATCTGCGGCATCTCTTGAAATGATAACCTTCCAGCCTACTGCCTCCAAGGGCAAACAACCCTACGCCTGTAAGGCGCATTCCCTCACGGGCTCGAATCCCCTCCCCTGCCCGCCTCATTCCGGCGGGGTTGCTCGTAGATCTCCCGGATCTGCTCATCCGAGAGCGCGCTTCGATAGACCCGCACTTCGTCGATGGCCCCGTTGAAGTTCTGGGCATTTCCATCGTGCACCGCACCGAGGGTGACCCACATTTCATCCGTCTTATAGTCCACGATCTCCGTGGTCTTCACTTCGCTGACCAGGGTGCCGTTCACGAACACACTGATGATGCTCTGCCCCGATGAGGTTTTCTGGATCCTGCCGGTAACGAAGGACCATTCATTGAGCGGCAGCAATCCCGGGGAATCAGCCGCGACATGCTGGTTGAGATGGGGTCCGTCGCCCGGTTTGACGATGATCTCCTCGGGCAGCATCGTGAAGGGGGGATCACCCGTCACGGACCGATCGCAGCGGAAGCGGACCTGTCCGCTATCGAGAATCGCGAGTTGCCACGGGTCGCGTCCTTTACGTCGATCGCCGAACCAGACGATCTGACTGCTCTTGAAGGTAGCCGGCTTCACCCAGGCCGAGACAGTGACGGTATCAACGAAAGTGAACTCCGTCGAAGGCTTCGTGAACATCCCCGATTCTTCACCGGAGAAAAAACGCATGGCACGTCCGTCGACTCCATCGACCGCTTCCACCCGACCGCTTTGAGTAAGCGAATGCTGCCCTGCGACGAGATCCTCCGCCAGGGAACTCCCGTCAAAGGTCCAGTAGGCGACGAGGTCCTGATCGAAGGCAAACGGACCGGGAGATCCAACTGGCGGGAGCGCCGCGGTCGGGTAGGCGGTTCGCCCCTTCACTTCCGGCGATTCGATCTGCTGATTGCCGCCGGGGCCGTCGTGTTTTCCAGCGAGTCCGGGAATTCCCACCCACGCGGAAACACCCCCTGCGAGGAGAAGCACTGCTGCCATCGCCGCCATTTTCCGGCGAATTCGGGAGGCGGGCTTCGTCTGCTTCAACAGGCTCAATTGCTCGGCCGCGTCCGCGTTGTCGGGTGCTATCTCAAGGCTTTTTCTAAAAAGGGTCTCCGCTCTATCCCGTGACAAGCGGTTGCCGGTCTCCTTCCAACGGCCGAAATGGGCTTTCCCGCAATCGACCAGAACATCCGCCCGGTAGGGCGCGATTGCGACAGCCTGCTCCAGTTCGGTGATGGCATCGGTGTGGTTGGCGAACTTCAGAAAGTTCCGCCCCTTCGCCAGATGCCCCTTGAGTGTTTCACACAGATTCTCCCAGTCCTCTTCGGTCAATCCGGCGTTGCGGGCGATCTCTTTCAGCTTTTCCTCGCTCAATAGCTTCTCCGGATCTGCGAGCTGAACTCCGAGCGCCTTTCGCAGAAAATTGTCCAGGTCAGCGGAGTAGAGATCGGATCCCATGGAGAAATTCTCTCAGGAAAATCCCCGAATGACAATTGAAATGGAACCGTCTTGAGAGGTTCGGCAGGCAATCACCCGACGAAACCGCCCCCGTCGCGAAGAACAACCGTGAGCAGCCTCACTCCGGCATCAGCAGAGCACCGAGATCGGCGGGACTTTTCACCGATGACGCTCCCTGTCCCCTCCGCAACAATTCCGCCGCCCGCTCAGGGTCGTTTGCCGGCAGATTCGGAGCCTTCGCGATCAAACCCGGTACTGCCTCGCCATCGGTGGATTTCGCCTCCTTCTTCAAATGCCGGATGATCTGACCGCCCCCGAGGTAGACGCGATGCTCAATCGTGGTGTCGATGGTCTCGCTTTCCCCGCTCGGAAGGGTATTCCCCGTGAATCCCCAGGAACCGTCCGACGCATAGACAAAAAAGAGACCGTTCGCGTCGTAGTAATAATACTCGTCGCTCGCCCCGTGGTCACCGGCGCCCCACGAGAGATGCACCTTCACCACGACACCTCCCTGCGTATAGGTCGTGCAGGTTCCGGAGACCGGCTCGTCCTGACTCTCGAATTCAACCTTCGTTCCCGTCAGTTTGGCACCTTCGATCGCATTGTAGCGGGCGCGGATATTCTTCACCTGATCCTCGACCGGATCGGCCCGGAGAGCGGGGGTGAAAAGGAGAGTGAAGAGGGTCAAGGCGATGGCCAGAGAGGGTGCGGTCGGCAGCGGTTTCATGGAGTTTGATTGAACCGCAGCCGGCTTTTGATCGCAAGGACAATGCGCAGAGCAAGTTGGATTTTGAAGGACTTCGCCCCGACCGGAGCGCAGCGCTGGATCATTCGGGAGAACGATTGGCCGCTTTGAGGCGGGTGAACATCGCCAACCGGATTTCGCAAACTTCCCTGATCGTCAAAAAATTCACTTTAGGGTAAATATTTATCGTTAAACATTAACTTAATATTCCTTTTCGAGATTCTTCTGCTACTGTCTGCCTCCATGAATGAATCCCTTCAACCACATCAATCGCGAATCCAGAAGGTGGGCCGGCTCCTGTGGGGCTTTTCCTGGTTCTGGCTGGTGTTAAACGTCATGGCTCTCTTGATCGTAATGGCAACCACACTCGGGCTCGGCCTTGCCGGTGAGGCGGGAGAAAAGGAAAACGTCATCTCGATGTTCGCCGGCATGGGGGGGATAACAATCGATGGCATGACACCCGAAGCGATCAGATCTCTGGTGGCCTGGGACTACGACTCCTACCTCGACCACTATTGGATCAGCTTTTTCTACGTCGCGGCCGCGCTTGTTATCTTTGTTGTAACCATGGCGCTGATCCTTCGCATCGCCGCCGCGTGGAAGCGCGGCGACGTCTTCGGAGAGAAGCCGATCAGGAGTTTCCGGCTGCTCGGCTGGATTTATCTGATCCATGGGATCGTGGGCCAGGTCTGGGGAATGATCGGGCAGTTTGTGGGAGCATCTCACACGGCGGAGGTCCTTTACTTCAGCTTCATCCGCGACGTTTCCCTCTTTACCTTCTCGATGTCAGGGACTGGAATCGAATGGGGCTTTCTGGCGCTCGCGCTCAGTTGGATTCTGGAACACGCGCGCTTGCTTCGGGAGGAACAGCAATTGACTGTCTAAGCTTCACCATGCCAATCATCGTCAATCTGGATGTCATGCTCGCCAAACGTAAGGTGAAGCTCAACGACCTCGCGGAAGCCGTCGGCATCACTCCGCAGAATCTTTCGGTGCTGAAAACGGGCAAAGCGAAAGCGATCCGCTTTTCGACGCTGGAAGCCATCTGCCAGCACCTCGACTGCCAGCCGGGTGATATCCTGGAATTTCGCAACGAGTGAAAGCGGGGGACGGGCGCGGCACAGCCCTGCACCCTTGCCTTAGGCGAGTCGAAATAGAACAGGATAAATGAGTCTCCCGGCAGTGGTTTACAGAACCACGGTCGTCGCACTCTGAATTCCCGGAATGGCCTCGATCTTCCTGATCGTCGCGTCATCGATCGCCGAGTCGACATTGAGGATACTCAGTGCCTTTCCTCCCACCTGATTGCGGCTGAGGGACATATTGGCGATGTTGATCTTTGCCTCACCGAGGACACGGCCGATCGCTCCGACGACGCCGGGCGCATCGGTGTTTTCGAAAATCAGCAGGTTACCCTGAGGGGTCGCATCGAGATTGTGATCGTCGATGCGCACGACCCGCGGCTGACTGCCGAAGAAGGTGCCGGAAACGGTCACTTTTTCCTTGTCGTTGCCGGCGGTCACGGTGATGAGGTCGGTGAATTCACACTCCTCGGTCGGACGACTCTCCGTCACACGGATACCGCGACCTTCGGCGAGCGCGGGAGCGTTGAGGTAGTTAGCCGATCCCGATGTGGAACCCGTCTCAAGGAAGCCTTTCAGGGCCGAGCGGGTCACCAGGGTCGTGTCGGTTTCAGCAACCTTGCCGGTGTATTCGATGCGGAAAAAGTCGGACTGGTTCGGCGCAATCTGGCTGACGAGCTTGCCGAGAACCTCCGACAGGCTGAGATGGGGACCGATGAGCTTCAGGGTCGTCTCATCGAGGTTGGGCATGTTGACCGCATTGATGACCTCTCCGCGGAGAAGACGACCGGCAATGGCCTCGGCGATCTCGATGCCGACGTTTTCCTGGGCCTCCTCAGTCGAGGCGCCGAGGTGGGGGGTGAAAACCATCTCGGGACGGGTCAGCAACTCGTAGTCAGCCGCAGGCGGCTCGATCTCGAAGACGTCGAGAGCGGCTCCGGCGACTTTGCCCGACTTGATTCCCTCAAGCAGAGCAGCCTCGTCGATGAGTCCTCCCCGGGCGCAGTTGATGATGCGAACCCCGGGTTTCATCAGAGCGATTCGTGCCGCATTGATGAGATGTTTGGTCTCGGCCGTCATCGGCATGTGCAGGGTGATGAAATCAGCCTGGGCAACCGCTTCCTCGACGGTCTCACAAAGCTCAACGCGCATCGTCTTGGCCTTGCTGGCGGCGAGGTAGGGATCATAGGCGACAACACGCATGCCGAAGCCCATGGCGCGGCGGGCGAACTCGGCCCCGATCCGGCCCATGCCGAGAATGGCGAGGGTTTTGTTGTAAAGTTCGACGCCGGCGTAGGCTTTGCGGCCTTCCTTAAAACGGCCCTCAACGACAGACTGGTGAGCCTGGGGAATGTGGCGGGCGAGCGACATCATCAGGGTAAAGGCGTGTTCGGCCGTGGAAATCGTGTTACCACCGGGTGTGTTCATCACGACGACGCCGTGCTTCGTGGCGACAGGAATGTCGATATTGTCGACACCGACTCCGGCCCGGCCGATGGCGCGCAGGACTCCCGCACCCGCTTCGATGACAGGAGCGGTGATTTTCACGCCCGAGCGCACGATGATACCCTCGTAATTCGGCGCGTTTTCCACGAGCTCCGCCTCGCTAAGGCCGAGCTTCACGTCGACTGAAAGGCCGGAATTCTTGAGAAATTCGATGCCTTTTTCAGAAATCGGATCGCAGACGAGGATGCGGCGTTGGCTCATAGGTGGTGGGGGGCTGTGGAAAGGCGGGAAAGGTAGGGGCGACGGGACGGGACGCAAGGGGGAACTACCGTCGATTTTGGCTTTTCACTTGCGGCTTTGACCGTCCAGAGTCTTTCATTCGGCATGTCGCTTCTCTTTTCCCGGCTCACAGCCGCCTTTCCCCTCTGGATCCTGCTCTGCAGCGGACTGGCCCTTGTGCGGCCGGAATGGTTCACCTGGTTTAGCGGCTCCTACATCGTCTGGGGGCTAGCCCTCATCATGCTCGGGATGGGGATCACTCTTTCTTTCGCCGATTTTAAGGGGGTGGTCACGATGCCACGGGCGGGATTTATCGGCCTGGGATGTCAGTTCGTGATCATGCCGCTCCTGGGATGGGGCGTCGGCCTTCTCCTCCGCCTTTCGGAGATCGACCCGAGCCTTGCGGTTGGACTCATTCTCGTCGCCTGCTGTCCGGGCGGCACCGCGTCGAATGTCGTGACCTACCTGGCAAAGGCGAATGTCGCCCTGTCCGTCCTGATGACGGTCGCTTCCACTTTTGCCGCGATCGCCCTTACTCCCCTGCTCACGAAATGGCTCGCCGGGACTCTCGTCGAGGTCGATGCCTGGGGGCTCTGTCGCAGCACGGTCGTCGTGGTGCTTGTCCCGGTTCTGCTGGGGCTTGTCTTAAACCACCTCCTGCCCTCCCTCACCCGGCGATTGACTCCTGTCTCCCCGCTTGTTTCGGTAATCGCCATCGTCCTCATCGTTGCCAGCATCATCGGTCAGAATCGCGAAATCATTCTCCAGTCCGGATGGCGCCTCCTCGCCGCGCCGGCCCTCCTTCATCTGGGAGGATTTGGTTTAGGCTATGCAGCGGCAAGGCTGCTCCGGCTTCCGGAAGTGGACAGCCGCACCATTTCGATTGAAGTCGGGATGCAGAACTCGGGACTGGGCACCCATCTGGCGAACAAACACTTCCCGGGGACCCTGGCACCGGTTCCCTGTGCCATCAGCGCGGTCTATCATTGTCTCATCGGTAGTCTCCTCGCGGGCTTCTGGCGGTTACGATCGGAACGAAAACAAGAGGGCTAGGGAGCGCCTGTCCGGGGTTCTATCGGACGGAAAACGGATCCGATCCGCTTAACATCAAGGGAATCAGGATCTTCGGGTCGAGAAAGTATCCATTTACAATGGTGTGGTTTTTGCTACCCTCGCACTCAGAGACCACTCGCGGAACAATCTAATGGACCTCTCACACACCGCACCGATCAAACCTCTCAATCAGAGGGCAAGGATCGAACCCGCTACAATCGAGGATCTTCCGAGACTGGTCGACCTGACGATGGCGCTTTTCGAGTTGGAGGAAGACTTCAGCCCGGATCGCAAGAAGCAGGAACGAGGCCTCAGATACATCCTCGAGCAACCCAGCCGCGGAAGAATCTTTGTTGTCCGGACCGATTACGAAATTATCGGCATGGTCAACGTTCTCTTTACGATCAGCACGGCCATGGGCGGTTTTGTCATCCTGCTGGAGGACGTCATCATCCACCCGGACTTCCGCGGTCAGGGATACGGAACCCAACTGGTGGATTACGTGGTGGATTTCGCGAAGCGAAAAGATTTCAAACGCATCACTCTGCTCACCGACAAGATCAGTGAGGAGAGTCAGCGTTTCTTCAAGAAATTGAACTTCCAGCATTCTCACATGATCCCGATGCGCCTGACGCTGGAGGATTGAGAATCGGGACTTTACCCCCTGTCCTCTCATGTCAATGACGGCCGGAGAACGGCAGAGAGCCCTCATTGAGGACTATTTGTTGATCGAAGATCCACGGGAGCGGTTTCAACTCATCGTCGAAACAGGCGCTTCCCTCCTTGAGCCTTTTCCGGAGGAACTCCGTAATGACGCTCATCTCGTCCCCGGGTGTGTGTCCAAAGTCTGGTTGGCCATCCGGGAAGGGAACGACGGAAAGATCGAACTGAGAATCGATTCCGAGTCTCCGGCTCTCCGGAGCGTCGGCGCCCTCTTCTGCCGCGTCTACTCCGGCGTTTCCGCCCGGGAGATCATCGACACCGCGCCGGAGTTTATCGAAGCACTGAAGATTGACCTCAACCTCACCCCGACACGGATGAGAGGGTTACGACACATCAGAGAACTGATCCTTGAGTCCGTCACCGGATTTCTGGAACCCTGATCCCATGATTGATGCCCATCTCCACCTTCAGGACCTCCGCTTCCCTGAAGATCTCTCCGGGGTGATGGAGACCCTGCGGGAAGCAGGTATCTCACGAATCGTAGTCAACGGAACCTGCCCCGAAGATTGGGGCCGCGTCGCGGAACTGGCGGATACCTTTTCCGAAATCATTCCCTCCTTCGGGCTTCACCCGTGGAAGGTGAACGGCGTCCCTCGCGAATGGAAGGACGAACTCGAAGACCTGCTTCTCCGCTACCCCGGAGCCGGCGTCGGAGAAGTCGGGCTGGATCGATGGATCAAAGGTCACGATCTCGAATCCCAATCCCGCTGTTTCCAAACCCAACTGGAAATGGCAGGTCGTCTTGACCGCCCCCTCTCGATCCACTGCCTCCAGGCCTGGGGACACCTGCGTGAATGCCTCGAGCAGGCGGGGTCGATTCCCCCCTTTCTCCTTCACTCCTTTGGCGGTCCGGCGGAGATGATTGATGACTTTGTTGAACGCGGCGCTTTCTTTTCGCTCTCCGGTTATTTCTTTCGGGCGGAAAAGGCGGAAAAGCTCCGGGTCTTTGAGAAAATTCCTGAGGACCGGATCCTCCTTGAGACCGACGCTCCGGATATGATGCCACCAGCGGAACTGGTCCTTCGTGCCATGCCGGATCAAGAGGAGAACGGACCTCTGAACCACCCCGTGAATCTGGCCTCGATTTATCAGGCGTTCGCAGACTGGCGCGGACTTGACCTCGAAACCGTCATTCGCCTGATGCGGGTGAATTTCGATTCCTGGTTCCGGACGGGAAATCGCTCCGAAGTCAGGGCGGATTCGGCTTAATACGAAAGGACGGACTCCATCACCTCCGCGAGGGTGTCCATCGAATACGGCTTCGGCAGGATTCCCATGAAGCCGGCGGAATCATCGAGATCCACCTTGTCGTCCTCAAAATATCCGCTCGTCGCCACGATCCGCGCGGTGGGGTCGAGCCTTCGAATCTCACGGGCAACGTCCATGCCCGTCAACCCTCCGGGCAGCGTCATATCCAGCAACACCGCGTCTATCGGTTCGGCCGAATCGAGATGTTCCCGGTAGACCGCGATCGCTCCTTCGCCATTGGGCGAGTGCAGACTCTCGAATCCCAGATGTTTGAGGAGGCCTCGCGTCGCTCTCGCCACGTCGACCTGGTCCTCGACGATGAGAATGCGACCGCCACCTGAAACCGGCTGGGTCAGCGAAGGCCCGCTCTTCCTCAACGGAGCAGCGAAGGTCTGATTCGGATCCGCCGGAGCATCAGTCGAGGGGAGGAAAACAAGGAACTCCGTTCCCACCCCCACTCGTGAGGCCACTCGAATGGCTCCGCCATGGCGCTCGACAATGTCCTGACACGAAGCAAGCCCGAAGCCGCTACCGTTTGCTTTTGTCGTAAAGTCAGGATCAAAGATCCGCGACAACTGATGCTCGGGTATCCCGCAGCCCCGGTCTTTCACCGACGCCACTGTGTAACGTCCCGGAGGCATCGAATAAGGATTTTCCGAGACCAGATTCGCATTTCCCGCAGTGATGCTGATCATCCCGCCACTCGGCATAGCCTGCCGGGCGTTGATGACCAGATTGTGAAGGACTTGATAGATCTGCGTCGGGTCACCCTCCACACAGCGAAGCCCGGCCGGGATGGAAATCCGGCAGCGTATTCCGGAACCGGCCGAACAGAGCCTTGAAACCCGCTTGAGGAGATCGCCCAATTCAATGACCCGCTTGGTTTCCCGCACCCCCCGGGTGAAAGCCAGCATCTGATGCGCGAGGATTTCGGCATCTCCCAGGGCGAGATGGGCCTCGTCAATGTAGGTCTGAACCTTCGTCCCTGCAGGACTCTCAAGGGCGGCGAGCTCGAGATTCGACTTGATCGTCTGGAGAGCATTCTTGAAGTCGTGGGCAACACCCCCGGCGGCTAACGAAATGGATTCCGTGCGCACCGTCTCGTAGTCGCTTTCAGAGGAATCCCCACGCCTGCCCCTCGCGTGATCGGCGCTCGATCCCTCCGTCTTCTGAACCGGCGGCACCGGCTTCACGGTCAGGGTAAAGAAACTCCCGGGGCAGTTTTCCCGATTCGTCGCGCGAATCGTCCAGTGACAGTGACGTTTGGTTCCCCCGTTTCTCATTAGTATCCGGTCCATGAAACAATGGTTCGGACGGGTCGCGATAACGGGCAGTTTTTCAATCAAGCCGGGAAGATCAGAGCGTTCATAAAGAAGGCCGAGGGGTGATCCCATGAGAGAACCGATTTCATAGCCGGAGAGCCTTGCGATCGCTTCGTTGGCGTAGACAATTTTCGGCCCCAGCGGCGTGGTCGACCTCGCCTCGATCACAAGAATCCCGAGAGCACTATCAGGAACGCTCTCACCGGACGTCGGGCGCGATACCGGCTTGCTCTGTTCGACCAGACTCATCAGGAATGCGGTAGGGAATAGCAGAAGACAGCGTTCAAGAATACTGATATTCCATAACAGAGGAAATTTAATTAAGAAAGCTTAAATTTCTCGTATTTTACAAAAAGTGACGATCGCTCCGGAGAAGTGCTGGTAGGCCGGAGATTGAGGGGTTCTCCGGCTGGCTGCGGGGAGCTGCCAACAACAAGATCGAGAACCCCGTGGATTCTCAGTGGGTGCAGCACATCGGGCCTTCGAGGCTCTCAAGTCGGCGGAACCAGACGAACTTCCGTTGCAGGAGCGGCAGAGGTTCAAAGGCCTGCTCGTCGCCGTAGATTTCTCCGTTGCGACGACCGAGCGAGAGCTCTTTGCCCTGGCGGAGATAGGTTACTTCAAAATCGTCCGGCATTTCGCTGACGAGTCTTCGAAATTCAAACCACGGGATGACATGATGGCCGACGTTGGCAAACTGTTGAATGCCCCTCGGTCGTTTTGATGGACCGAGAATATTCGGCGCCGACTCCAGCACCTCGACCATGTCCGTCTGCAGCTTGAAGAGGTCAATCCGCTTGAGAAACATATGGTTACCCTCAGCCTCGGAACGCAGGTTGCTGTACATCGAGAAAGAGGTCTGGGTCCGCCCTCCCAGCCAGGGGTAGACGCCGTTCAGTAAAATGGGAATCAACCCTACCCAGGCGAGGGACCAGCGAGCCCGGTTCGGAAGGGTTCGGTCCGCCTTCCCCGCTTTCCAACCTGCCAGCAGGAAGCAGGCACCAATCCAGCAACCCCAGGCAAAGAAGGCAAAAAAGCCAATGCGGTTCGCTTTGTAGAAGACCGCGTAGCTGCGCTCGATCGTGAGATACAAGCCGATTTGAATGATCAGGGTGATGAAGAATCCCCATAAGACAAGGCCTCTGGCCCGACGTCGCCCTCGTTCGACGTCTCCACGGCCGAGCCATTGCATTTGCCTGTCCCAAAGAGCCTGGAGCTGAATCCCCCAGGTTGAGGGAAGGAAGAAGACGAGGAGAGCGAGAATGAGGGAGGTGAAACTGAAAATCCCCGCCGCCGGATGGATCGAGAGCCAGAGGTGAAATCCTATCGCCAGCGCAAAACCAGCCAGGCGGGTTGGCCGGAAAAACAGCAGAAGCGGAATTCCCAGCTCAAAGACGAGCGAACCGGCCGCGGTCATTTTCAAAATCCAGGGCGCCGTAGGCACAAGACCGCCAAAGTAGGCGGCAATCTCGCGGTGAAGCTGGGCGGCACACGAAACGTCGATATTGAAATAATCCCAGTTCAACTTCTGGATCACCGCCCAGAGATACATGATCCCCACCGCCACACGAATGACGGGAGCAAAGCGGTCCAGATAGTTCTCCCCCGCACCAACGATCGGACTTCTGAAGAGCAGGCGCCAGATCGACACCACCAGAAAAAGCGTCGTAAGAGCACCTAGGAGCGGGCCCTTCGGAACCCCGGGAACGGTAAAATAGAGCACTTTAACAAGGATGGCGACGAGGACCGGGAGAAGTCTCGAACTCCACCCCCGCGCGACAGCACTCAACTGGCTCCGTCCGGGATTGGCGATGAAGAAACCCGCCATCGCAATCAACATGATGACATGCAGCATGCCCTCATAGAGAATGTGATTGGGAACGAAGGGGAGCTTGTGCCAGAGATTCAACAGTGAGGCGATCACCATCACCCCGAACCGCAGCACACACGAAGGCTGGTAGATCACGGCAAAGGTGGCGAGTACCAGAATCCAGCCCTGCCATGACTCCGTCCAGAAAGTGAAGGCCAGTTGGTGGACCAGGGTCGTCACCGCCCAGATCAGGGCGAAAACCGGGAACCGCTGGTAGTCACCGACGGAAGGTCTGGAAGAATCTTGCGGCATGGGTGACGGACTTTGACCTCAACCACCCGTTTCAGCAATACTCAAAATTTCCCGCTTAATGGGAGTTGCAGAACTTCCTGGGAATGAGGTCGTGAGGCACAGCCTCGACATAGACACAACCTCGCGCCTTGCACACTTCACCCGCGAGGAGGCCGCTCTCCCGACACAGTTCCATTGAAATGACCTCCTCCGGCTCGGCAAAGTCGGTGAACTCGTACCCGATCCGCTGCGCCTCGATCATGATGTCGTTCCACACCGGAAGGGCGATGCGCCCGCCATAAGCGCCCTCCATGATTTTTCCGGGCTGATCGAGACCGATCCAGACGCCGGCGGAGAGCCGGCTGGTGTAACCAACGAACCAGGCATCCTGATAATCATTGGTGGTTCCGGTTTTGCCGCCGGCAGGAGCATCGAATCCGAGGTCTCTAACCCCGGCTGCCGTGCCGCCTTCCTCAAGAACTTTTTTAAGAATGTTGGAAGTCAGCCAGGCAGCGCCCGGCGAGAGAACCCGGTAATTCACATCCCCATGCTCATAGAGAACGCTGCCGTCCCGATCCGTGACAGATTCAATGAAAAACGGTTCATGTCGCACTCCACCGGTGGCAAAAACCGAGTAGGCACTCGTCACATCCCTGACATTCGCCCCAACGGTTCCGATATAAATCGGAGCGGACGGCTCGGCCCGCTCCAGTTCCCCGAGACCGGCGTGTTCCATCATGGCAATGACACTTTCGATTCCGGCCCGTTCACCCACCCGGACGGTCATAGTGTTGCGGGACTTGATCAACCCGGTCTCGACGGGAAGCATGGCACCGTAGACGCCGTCGGCATTTTCCGGATTCCATCCAAAGCGGTCCCAACTTATCTCGCCCGGGGCAATCGCCCCGTCGCTGATGAGCATTCCCGGAAAAAGCCCCCGCTCGAAGGCGGTTCCGTAGACAAGCGGTTTGAAAATGGACCCCATGGGCCGCTGTGACTGAATGGCCCGGTTAAAGGCACTGTGTTGAAAATCCCGGCCACCCACCGCGGCCCGCACCGCCCCGGTGAAGTTCTCGATCACCACGGTCGCCGCCTGTAGGTAGGCAGGATCGCCGGCACGATGAGCGGCAAAGACCGGATGCGGATACCCTTTCTGATTTTCGAGCTCGCCAAGCCGGGTCGACACAGCCTGCTCGGCCGCCGACTGCAGGCGGGTGTCAAAGGTCGTCCTGATAGACAACCCGCCCACTCCAACGAGTGAGGGGAACATTTCATCGACCCGGTCACCGACCATCTTCAGGAGGTAGCTCTGCTCCGAGATCTTGGCCTGGCGTTTCAGCATTCCCATCCATCGCTCTTGCGGAAGCACAACGGGTCGGGCCGATTCGCTGGCGGCTACCTCCGCTTCCGTGATCAGCCCTTCGTCCGCCATCCGCAGAAGCGTGCTTCTCATCTCACGAAGCGCCGCCTCGTAGTTGCGAAACGGGGAGAATCCGTTGGGAGCGCGGATCACGCCGGCAATCATCGCCGCCTCAGGCAGGGTGAGATCGGAGGCTGGTTTCCCGAAGTAACCCTGCGCGGCCTGCTCGATCCCGTTCATTCCCGTTCCGAGAAAGACACGATTGATGTAGTGCGTCAGAATCTCATCCTTGGAGAAATGTTTTTCGATCCGCCGGGCGAGCGCCATTTCGAGAAGCTTTCGCTGAATCGTTCGTCCGCTGAGGGCAAAGGCCATGCGGGTTAGCTGCATGGTTAGAGTGCTGGCACCCTGAACGGTACGCTTCTCCTTCAAATTCCTGAGCCAGGCCCGAATGAGCCCGCGGTGATCGATCCCATGATGCTGGTAAAAGCGGGAATCCTCTCTCGCGATGAGCGCTTGAATAAAGTGAGGCGAAACCTGATCCAGGGTCACCGGCGTCCCGACATTCTCCCCGTGAAGATAACCGACGAGCACACCGGTCGCATCGGTCACCTTCGACTCCATCGGCATTCGTCCCGCCGCCGTGATATCGTAGGTGGCCGCAAGACGGGAATACTGAAACAGCACCATGGCCGCGATGAGAAGTCCGGCGCAGGCGGCAAAGAGCCCCACCACTATGATCCAGCGGACCAGCGGATGACGCAGAAAACCTCGCTTTGTTTGCCTGGAAGACAGCCCGGCACGGGATTTACGAGGCGTCGTGATCCGTTTGCGTGAGCTCTTTCCTGAACGTGCCATCAAATACAAAGGGAATCCTGCCTTCCCGGGTTATCACCAGTATCACGCCATCGCGAGAATGAGCCTAACGGAATCCATCCTCAGGGGTGTCTCACCCAGATACCGGGTCAGTTCGGTCTTCGCCTTTCCGAGCAGGTCGACTTCCTCATCCCGAACCGGGTGCCCCATTTCCCTCAGTCGGACGAGACGCTCGACCTCGGCACCGAGCTTCTCATTCATTTTCTCAATGGCCGCAGCCCGGATTTCATCGGCGAGATTCTCCGACTCCTGATTGGCGACTTCCAGAAGGGGCGGGATCGTCGCCCGGAGTGCTTTTGACTTCTCCCGGAGAAAAGTGCTCGGACCGGGTCTTCCGTCCCGGCGGATCTTCTCAAGATCAAAGTCAGCGGTGCGATTCCGACCTTTCTGATCGACGATGACGCGAACCGGCTTGGACGGGAGAAATCGCTCGGCGTGAAGATACTCCGGGGCGACACATTCGAGAACGCAGACCGTTTCGACCATGAGCAGTTGTTCTCCGGCATTCTCGAGACGGAAAAACGCGGCGTTTCCGCGATCCGTTGAAATGAGGCTTTCCAGCGCACTCATCACCATGGGGTGATCCGAGGTGAGGAACGTGATCTCCTCCCGGGCAAGGGCCAGGGTGCGATCAAAGGTCACCGAAAGCCCGTCCTCCGGCAAACCGGGGAATGCATCCGCTGAAAAGAGATGCTCCGGAGTGAGCACGTAACTGCGATCCCCCAGATCATCCACCGTCACGCCGAAATGATCGAAGACTTTCAGCATGAGGTGCTCTAGGCGGTTATCCTCGTCGAGCGATTCGATCCGGGAGACGAGTGCCTGCCCCTGATCACGGTCAAAGGAACTGATTTCGAGAAGGTGATCCCTCCCTTCTTCCAACTCCTTGTCGAGCTTCTTCTTGTAATCTCTTGTGCGATCGAGGAGGTCGGGAAGAGCCTCCTCGCGTTCAACCGGATCACCCTCCATGAGACGCTCAAGTTCTTCGCGGAACTCGCGTTCGATGGTGCCCGCCCCGTGCAGGGTGTGCTCAAAGGCACCCAGTCCCCGGTGATACCAGAGCGCTTTCAACTCCTCCGCCGTCCCCTCCACAAAGGGGACATGGATATGAATGTCCTCCGTTTGCCCGATCCGGTCGAGACGTCCAATCCGCTGCTCGAGCAGGCCGGGGTCGGAAGGCAGGTCGAAAAGGACGAGGTGATGGGCAAACTGGAAATTGCGCCCTTCGGATCCAATCTCGGAGCAAATGAGAATGCGGGCTCCCATTTCCTCGTCGGCGAACCAGGCTGCGTTTTTGTCGCGCTGGAGGAGCGAGAGTCCCTCGTGGAACATCGTTGCCTGGGCACTGATGCGTTCACGCAAAGCAGCTTCAATCGCTTCGACCGTCTCCCGGGCATGGGCAATGAGCAGAAATTTGGAATCCGGATTGGAACGCAGCAGAGCGGCCAGCCAGTCCATTTTGGAGGTGAATACCTCCTCCTCCTCGCAAGCCAGGGGTGAGAGATGGGCGACCCGGGTGGGAAAGGTGTCGAGAACGAGACGCCGGTTCCGGAAAAGCACCCGTCCCGGTCCATGCAAATCGATGAGCGCATGACGACAGGCATCGCGTCGGGCCGGGGTTTCATCCTCCTTCAATTTGGCGGACGTTTCCTTTCCAAGCAGTGAAGCGATGGCCTTGAGGTCCTTTGCTGAGAGCGGCTTCTCCGAGCGCAAATGATCGGCCAGATCTGAAATCGCCCGGTACTTGTCGGACTCGAGAATAAACTCATTCAAATCCGAGAATCGGGCCGGATCGAGGAGACGGAGCCGGGCAAAGTGGCCCTCGCGGCCGAGTTGCTCGGGCGTCGCGGTAAGAAGGAGAAGTCCCGTTGAATTTTTGGCAATCGCCTCGACCGCATCATATTCGGGGCTGGAGGACTCGACACTCCATTCAAGGTGATGCGCCTCGTCAACAATGGTGAGATCCCACGCCCCCGCCGCCGCCTGGGCTGCCCGTCCGGGATGCGAAGCGATCCACGAGGTGGCACAGAGAATGAGTTGATCATCAAAAAACGGATTGATCGGCTCCCCGGTCTCACCTGCCCCTGCCTCCCCGGTCTCAATCGCGAGGGCACGCTCTTCATCAAAAATGGCGAAAGAAAGGGCAAAGCGCCGGTAGAGTTCAACGAACCACTGGTTCACCAGCGCATCAGGCACGAGAATGAGGATCCGCGAGGCCCTTCCGCACAGATGGAGGCGATGGAGGATGAGACAGGCCTCGATCGTTTTTCCCAGACCGACCTCGTCGGCAAGAAGAACCCGCGGCGCCGGCCGGTTCGCGACTTCCTCTGCAATGAAAAGCTGATGGGGAATCAGGGAAATGCGTCCCCCTATCAGTCCCCTGACATCGCCGGCACGGGCTTCGTGTTGACTCCGGATCGCCGACTGCCGCAGGGCCCAGAGGCGCGGATCGTCGCTTATCCCTGAGAGCAGCCGCTGCTCGGGCCTTTGCACATTCATCGTGTCAGACAGACCGCTCTCGGGAAGCTCCCGCCCCTCCGGGTCGACATAGATGAGCCGCTTTTCGTCCTCACGAACCTGCGCCACGTGAAAGGCGTTCCCTTCCTGATCCTTGACCGTGTCTCCGGGCTCGAAAACGACCCGACGCAAAGGCGCGTTGCGGGCGGCATAGGTGAGCGTCTCTCCCACGGCCGGATAAAAAGCTTTCACATGGGTGAGGTCGGCGGAAAGGATCAGGGCAAGACCGAACTCAGTCTGGGTCTCACTTATCCAGCGCTGGCCCGTGGCAAACTGGGATGGATCGACTGTATCGGTTTGATAACGCGAGGCTCTCATAGAAAGGGGGCAAAAGAGTCAGAAGGGTAGCTCGTTTCGGGCATTGTGCCACCCCCGGCAACAGTAAAATTACGCTCCTTTGTTTTGCTGCTGAAATTTAACTTCCCGAGGCAGTTCAGATGGCTATGGTTCGGATATGTCGAAGCTATCCGCCCGCCTGCTCAAGGCTGTTCGCCCGCTCATTACAGGGATTTGCCCGATGTTGCTGGCCTTGACGTTCAGCAACTGCCGGACCCTACCGCGCGAAGTTCCCCTGAGGGATTTCACCACCGATGGATGCACCGGGGGTCCCGAAGGGACTCGCTGCGATCCCGACGCCTGGCTCCACGCCTGTCTTGAGCATGATTTCCGCTACTGGCAGGGCGGTACCCGGAAGCAGCGACGCGAGGCGGACATCCTCCTGCGCGAGCAGATCCGTGAAACGGGAAATCCCGGAATGGGCAACCTCGCCTTTGTCGCCGTTCGAGTCGGCGGTTCCGCCCTCTGGCCCACTCCGTTCCGCTGGGGTTACGGTTGGGAACAATATCCCCGTTTCTACCGACCTTTGACCGAAGAAGAGAAAAAGGCGGTTCGGAAAAAAGCGCCCGCGATCAACTAACACAATACTCTTCCGCCTACAGGGAGGCCGCAACCACCGCCATTGTCTCCTTCTGCCTCTTTTCGACAAACATCCGGGCTTCGGCCGCCCTGGCTTTTGCCGCCCCGGGATCCTTCGCCATGGCCAGCACTGTCTCCGGGAGTCTTGCAAGATCCTCCTCCCGGTCAAAGTCGAACAGCCAGCCACCGAGACCGATGTCCTCCCACATGTATCCCTTGGTCGTCTGCTCGGCCCAGCGGCACACAATCGCGGGAATACCCTGACCGATGCACATGATCGGTGAATGCATCTCGTTTCCGAAGAGTCCGGCACTGCGCACATAGACACTCAGCGCTTCACCGGTGAGCCAGTAGTCGGGACGCCAGACGACCCGGTCTTTGATTCCGTCGGGAAGGAGGTCGTATATCACGTCCTTACCCACCTGCATCTGGGTGCGATCCTCGGGGCAGAGGAGGATCTTTAAATCTGTTTCCGCGATGACCCGCTTGATTGCCTCGATGTGCGGGGTGTGATCGTGCGCCTTCATCTCGTCGTTGCGGGCCTGCTTTACCTCATCCTTCGCCACCTTTTTCACCAGCCAGTAGGGGGTGTAGCGGAGACGCGGAATGCAGCAGAGAAATTTCCCTTCTTCGAGTCCGTTCGCTTTCAGGAACGCGGTCGCCTTTTCGTCGTCTTTAAGATCACAGGCAAAAGCGCCGTCGGGACCGAACTCCATCACCGGAGAGGTGCAACCTTCCGCCTTCGCCAGGGCGAGGGAACGCGAATCACGGAAGAAAGCAAAGCGGGCTCCACTCAAGACCTTGATCGTTTTCTGAAAAGCCTCGTCAGGCATTGCGGAGGTCTCGGTTGAACCCTTCTTCGCGATGGTGATGCCGTAGACTCCGTAGGGTTTGCCAGTCGCTTCGCTCCACTGAATGACATGCTTCTCCGCCACGAGGGACGGACCCGAGCCGTGCAGAAGAAAATCGCAGTTCTCAAAAGCCGCTTTGAGCTCTTCCTGACTCTTCGCAAATTTCAGCTTTGGAAAGCGGGCCTTCAACATTTCATCCACCCCGTTGTCAATCAGGCTCGGCCAAAGCGTGATTTCCGCCTCGGGGAGATGTTGCTCAAGAATGTGGAGCACCCCCGGGGTGTGGGCGATGTCTCCGATATTCACGGTCTGCCAGGAGGAGCGGAGAAGAATCCGCTGCGGCTTTTTCCCTGCCATCGCCTCAAGCATCACTGAGCCGAGAGTCGCCGCTCCGGCAGCAAGACCGAGGCGGGTGATCGCGGAACGGCGGGAATGGGAAATTGGGGGAATTTTCATCATCCTCCACCATGATCGAAACTCCGAGCCGCTTCCAGCCGATTTCGATGCGTTTTTGAGCGAAATGACGCCGTGTCCAATTGAGGCCTCGGGCGATCACTCCGTTGACTCGCTTCCCCGATCCAACACCACCCTCACCTTCAGGCGGTAGTAGACCAACAAGCCCGCAAGCAGAACGAGAAAGATCCCCGGCAGCCAGAAAAGGCTCTCGCGATAAACGGACTCGCCCCCTGCCGCCTCCGGACCGTTCTTTAACATTCGCAGAATCCCTCCATAGACCAGGCTGATCACTCCGAACCCGAGGTTGAGGGCGAGACCGCGAAAGCTCAGCACGGTGGCCCGGTTCTTCGAGTCGACCCCGGCATTGAGATAATGGGAGGTAAAGAAATTGAGCAATCCGAAGCCAATCGAAAAGAAAACGACCATGGCGACTCCCCAATACGGAATGGCGAGGGAGATACCGACGAGTCCGAGGAAACAAAAAAGCGAAACGATAAGGTAGTTTGTCCGGATTTTTCCATGGTTGACGAGCCATTCGGCAAGCTTGGGAGTAAAAATCCCGAGGGCGGAGAATCCCGCGCCGATGACGCCGAACCAGACCACGGGAATCTCGATGAGACGGTAGTATTCCGAAGCCGTCGTCAGAAAGATCCGCACAACGCTGTCATGCACCAGTGCCGCGAGAATGACTCCGCAAACCAGTGGCGTTTTCAGGATCCAACTTCCCGCCGCAAGAATACCCGACCACATCGAGGCTTCCCCGCCGCACTCGGTTTCGAGAGGCGGTTCTTTCATGAGACTGCTCACGATGACAGCGCAAAGAGCGGTGCCGAAGGTGAGATAGACGGGGAAGCGGGTCACTGTTTCCTTGTCCAGCGTCCAATCACTTCCGAGGTAGCCCAGGATGCGGTTGAGCAAGCCGGGATCGTAGACCGCCGAGCCAATCAACATCGCGGCGATGAAGGCGACTGAGGAGAGTCGCATGAGGCGGGAGAGGACCTTTGGCCAGCGCGTTTTCTGCTCCGCGTGAGGGATGGAGTCATAAGCGAGGGCCTCGTCGGCGCCGCTCGCCGCTGCCTCGGCTGCTCCGGAGAAAATGCGGTTCACGACCCAGGCCCAGAAGATCACCGTGTTATTTCCGAAAGGAACAAAGGCAATGATCGCCATTTCCAGAACCATCAGGACCGACGCCGCCACCACCATGCGCTTGCGCCCGATGCGGTCGGCGAGAGCACCGGAGGGAACTTCGAGCACCACGATGGAGACAGCCCAGACCGCGTTTAGAATTGCGAACTGAGCCATCGTCAGTCCGTAATCGAGCTGTATCACCGCAAAGACAGGGTAATAAAACCGCGCGTTGAAGAGCAGGCGGAAGGCGATGAAGAGCGGGATATTCCGTGGCATGGGAGGGGGAGTCAGTAAACCCTCTTCAGTCGCCGAGTAAAGGGAGTTTGCTCCGGAAAGGTGGATGGGAAGCTCTCGACACCACGAAGAACCGCGGCCCAAAAACTTGAAGTCTCGGGGCTGATAACGCAGTATTGCCATGGCAGTGACTTCTCTTTACAACCCCTGAAATCCCGCCGCAGCGGAATTGGCATGTCATTCCCCGCTCCTCTTCTCCGATTTCCACTCTCCCTGACCGGGCTGATCCTCGTGGTCGGGCTTTTGCCCGCCTGCAAGACCCTCGAAACGGATGCGGTTCCGATGTCATCGATCGATCAGGCAACCTTCGCCCTGATTGATCTCGATCAGGACAGCAAAGTCTCTCTGGAGGAGATGGCGAAGCACATGCACCAGGAAGGGATCTCCGAATTCGACCTCGACAATGATCGCCAGATCTCAGCGGCGGAGTGGACGGCAGCTAAACCTTCGGACCCGGCCACGGCGGAACATTTCAAGATCCTCGACATCAATCAGGATGGAAAAATCGCTGAAGACGAAGCCGTTCTCTACATCAGCGACCAACTGTCCTTTCGCGAGGCCTTCAAAAAGATGGATCTCAATGGTGACAGGCACCTGCATTGGGAGGAGTATGCCAAAGGAAAACCCGAGACTCTCAATATCACCCTGTTCTCCGCCAAACCTCCGGTGCGAAAAACCCCTTCGACGCCTGGTCCGGCTCCTCCCGCTTCGCCCGCCCCCGTTCCCCGGATTTGATGAACCTGCTCTCACTCACGCTTTTCGGCCGCCAGTTGAGCCCGGAGAGCATTCACTTCCTTTTCTTTATAAGCCTGGGGCTCCTCGCGGTTCTCTGGGTCGTCTTTGCCTGGAAACGGGGTGACAAGCTCGCCACCACCATCGCTTTCGCGGCGGCGGGACTGACACTCTTTTATCTTACTTCACCCTATGTCACCGACTCCGGTCGCTGGTGGGTGGCGGGTGCGATTCTTCTGGTGGGTTTTATCCAGTTGTGGCGCAATCGGGATCGCGTTTGGAAACCCCTTCTCCTAGCCACTGGAGTGATTATTTCACTGCTCGCGGTTTCACTGACCTCAAACTCGGTGAATCTCTATTTCTTCGAAAAGTTTCTCGGTAAAGGAATCGCGTTTTATTTCCTCGGCTGCCTTGCCTGGCTCGTCATTCAAGTGGTCATGCCCCGAACCCGCGGAAAACAGCAGGCATCCCAGGCCGCCGGTCTTTGTGTGATCGTTTCGCTGGTCATGCTCATTGTGGCCGTAACCTGGTGGCGGGAGGCGGTCGATGGCAATGCCCTGCCGGATTCTCCAGTCGCGACGACGGGAAGGGAGGTCAGCGCACTCTCTCAAAGCCCCTTCGGAGACCGTCGCCACGGCATTTTCGCAATCGGGCTGATCAATGATCCGAAACCTCGGGAAGCAGGTTCCCCTGATGGTGCCGGGTTTATCACCAATTACACCGCACGAGGCCCGGGATCAGGGCTAAAGGGGGACAATGACAGCAAGTTTCCTTTGATCCTGTCGCTGCAGATGGCAGACGGCGCCCTGATCAATTTTGAGGGGATATCATCCGTCCGACAAGCCTTCCGCTGGCCGGAAGGGGAGCCTGACAATCACCTGCGCGGGCTGCGTCACGGCGACCCGGTCGTCGTCTGGGCGGATCCTGACGAACTGGTTGCGGGGACTGACGGAACGCGAACTCCCGCGCTCAAGGCGACCCGTGTGATTGCTTACGGAGACCTCGACGCCTTCCGCCGGGAATTTCTCGGAGATCTTGTAAAAACATCGAGAGTCTTCGGCTGGATTGCCGTCACCTGCATGTTCCTCTCCGCCATCCCGCTCTGTTTCAGTATAAGAACGCTTTTCAGGCACCGACGGGCAGCGGGCGGGAAAGTAAGATGACTCACCGATCGACCATGAATACCGCCGTTTCTTTCCGATATCCTCTTCCCTTCATCCTTCCATTTCTCCTTCTGATGACTTCACTTGCCGCGCTCCCTCTCGAGGCCCTGGACCCTCCCGTCGCCGGGAAACATCCCCATCCGCTGAGCTTTCATGGCGTGGAATGGACAGACGACTATTTCTGGCTCCGCAATCGCGAGGACCCGAAAGTGAAATCCTATCTCGAGGCGGAAAATGCCTATCTCGATGCCCAAATGGGTCCTCTCAAAGCACTGCGGGAAACTCTCGTGGCGGAGATGAAGGCACGCATCATCGAAGAGGATGTGAGCGTTCCCTACCGCAAAGGACCGTGGCTCTATTACAGCCGGGATGTTGCCGGGAAAGATCATTCGGTTCTCTGCAGGAAACCCTACCTCCCCGATCATCCCGAGTCGCTTCTCGAACCAGCTCCAGCGGGCACCGAGCTCATCCTCCTCGACCTCAACGAACGCGCAGCCGGAGACGAGGCCTTCACTTTCGGGGGTGCTTCGATCTCACCTGATCACCGGCTTTACGCGTGGAAGGAGAATCACGACGGAACAGATATCTTCACGATCCGCTTCAAAAATCTCGAGACCGGAGAGATCCTCCCGGAAGAAGTCGAAGGAGCCGTTTTTGAGGGATCGCTGACCTGGGCGCTCGACGGAAAAACGATCTTTTTCACCGAGGGAGATGAGACCGATCGCGCCTGGCGGGTAAAAAGCCACACGCTCGGGAATCCACCGAAAGACGCGGGCATCATCTACGAGGAATCCGATTCCCGCTTTTCAGTTGAAATTGGTGCAACGAAAAGTCAGCGATTTCTGGTCATTACCTCCGGGTCGAAGGACACGACCGAAACCTCTCTTATCCCGCTGGATCGCCCCTCGGAAAAGCCGGAAGTTTTCCTCCCCCGCCGTGAGGGAATACGATACTCCCTAGCTGATTGCGGAGAAGACTGGTTTCTGGTCACGAACGAGGGGTCGGTCAACGGACGCGTCTTTAAAACACCGTTCACCAACAGGGCTCGCGACTCGTGGGTCGAGGTCCTGCCGGGGGACGAACAGATTTCCTACGGCGGAATCGATGCCTTTGCCAGCCACGTTGTCATCGGGGCGAGGAAGAATGGCGTCCCTGGATTCTTCATCCTCGATCCTGACAAAGGCACCACCCGTTGGATCACAGCTCCCGGCGAAGGAGCCAGCCTACAGGGTGAATATTCACCGGAATACAATTCGACGACCCAGCGTTTCAGCTACGACACCTTCCTCCAGCCCTACGCCGTGGCGGAAGTGGAGCTGGTTACCGGAGAAATCCGCATCCTGAAGCAAAAGGCCTCGCCTCCCGGTTACGACCCTGACAAATACCGGGTCGAACGAACCTTTGCCACCGCCCCGGACGGCACGAAGATTCCCCTCTGGCTGCTCCTGCCCGCCAACTTCCCGCGCGATGGATCCGGTGCGATTCTTCTGGATGGGTACGGAGCCTACGGTATTGCCATCGATCCCTGGTTCGACAGTGACGTTTTCAGCCTCGTCGACCGCGGCGTGGGTTATGCACTCGCTCAGATCCGCGGAGGGGGAGAGTTCGGAAGAACGTGGTATGAGGCGGGTAAACTCGAACACAAAACGACAACCTTCACCGACTACATCGCCTGCGCCGAACACCTCATCGCCGAAGGCCACACCAGTCCTGCCGGTCTTTGCGGCGTCGGAGCAAGCGCCGGAGGGCTTCTCGCCGGAGCCGTCCTCAACCAGCGCCCCGACCTCTTCAAGGCCTACGTGGCGAACGTGCCCTTCGTCGACGTTCTCAACACCATGCTCGACGCCAGCCTGCCGCTCACCACGGGCGAGTACGACGAATGGGGAAATCCCGAGGCTTCCCGCGAAGTCTTCGACCGCATCCGCGCATACTCGCCCTATGACAATGTGAAGGCCCGGGACTACCCGGCCATTCTGGTTCTGGCAGGATGGAATGACAATCGCGTCGCCTATTGGGAACCGGCCAAGTGGGTTGCCAGGATGCGTGCCCTCAACACAGGGAAGGCTCCTTTATTGCTTCACACCGCCTTCGAAACCGGGCACGGAGGCTCTTCCGGCCGTTACAGCGCCCTCGACGAAATCGCTCTGCAATACGCATTTGTCCTTGATCAACTAGGTCGGGCAACCCCCTGATCCTATGGCCGCCTTCCCCGAAGTCCTTCTCCCTCCCCTCACCCACCGGCTCGAGGTCTCGGCCGGCCGCCTTCTCAAGATCTGGCTGGTCTTTGCTGCCATTGCGGTCGCCGGAGCTCTCGGGCTTTTGGGATTACGTTCAGCGGGGATGATTGGAAAAGGAGAAACTCCGGTACCTCTTCTCATCCTTGCGGTCATCTTTCTGATCGTCGTCGGTTTCTGTTATCTTCAGGGACGTCGCGCCCGGGCCGAGTTCGCCTCCATTCGCCGTGGCGACTACCTCGCCCGATGGACCTATTCAGCGACGGACACGGAACGCGCCAGAGCCGACGCCGGGGAGGAGAGTTCCGAAAAAGTGCGGATACTCTTTCACCTTCCCTTCTGGGCGATTTCGGTGGTGGGAGTCGGCCTGGGAATCGTCGGGGCGTTCGCCAAGTCAGATCCGATGGTCGCGCTGAAAGTCGGTCCCGCCGCCATCGGCATCGCCATCGTTGTCGGATTGCTATTCGCCGTGCCCGCCCACTTCCTCACCGGCGTGACTCGACGCATCGCTCATGACCTCGACCCGGAGGTCATCTTCACCCGGTCCGGCATTTACACTCCGGGAAGATTTCTTCCGGTTATGGATTTCATCCAGTCCCGGCGCACCGTCACCCTGGAGGCAGGACCTGGAGACCGCCATTGGTTGCATGTTAGGGTTCTGCAGGGGACACAGCAGGTCACCGGAATGCCCAACTCAACAATGGGTGCGGCATTCCAGATGCTTGTCCCAGAAGGGAAGGAGGAAGAGGCAAGGAAGCTGGCGGAGTACTTTTCAGCATAGACTGGCCTGCCCATCAGGCCATAACTGCCCTGTGCCCTTCTCCACCACCCCTCACCCGAACAAATCCACCACCGGCTTACCTTTGTCGGCCACGGTGAAAGGTCTCATGCTCGGTGAATAGAGCACCTGATCGAGCGGCAGGCCGAGGGCATAGCCGATCGTGGCGTTGAGGTCCTGGACCTTGACCGTGTTTTCGAGAATATTTGCTCCGCGATCATCGGTTTTGCCGTAGACGGTACCACCCTTGATTCCGCCTCCGGCGAGAACACAACTGAAGGCCTTGGGATGGTGATCCCGCCCTTCGTTCGTGTTGATCTCCGGCGTTCTTCCGAATTCGGTCGCAAGAACAACAAGGGTGTCCTCAAGGAGACCGCGGCGCTCGAGATCGGCGAGAAGAGTGGACATCGCCGCATCGAGGATGCCGGCCTGCTCGGGAACGTTCACGAAGTTCGAATTGTGGGTATCCCATCCACCCATCGAGACTTCAACAAAGCTGACACCGAACTCGAGAAGACGGCGCGCGAGAAGACACCCCTGGCCAAAGGGATTCTTCCCGTAACTCTCCCGCATCGGCTCCGGCTCTCCGCTGAGATCAAACGCGGCGAGATCCTTGCTGCGCATCAGTTTGACGGCGTCCTCATACATGTCGGTGTAGGCCCGGACATTCTTCTGATTGTATTTCTCGATGAAGGGAGCGTCGAGTTTCCCGGCGAGCGAGCGATGGAAATTAAACCGATCCTCGGTCATGCCGCGGGTCATCGCACTGTTCTGCAGCCCTCCTTCAGGGTCACGAATCATCAGCGGCGAGAGACTGCTCTCGAAGAAGCCCGCCCCGGGATGAGAGGAGTTGTTTCCTATCATGACGTTGCCGGGCAGCGACGGATTGTTGCGCCCGTTGAACTTCTGCAACCAGGCTCCCATCGCGGGGTGCCGGATCGAGCTGCGGATTTCGTAGCTCGTGTGCATGAAGTAATTCCCCTGTTTGTGGGCTCCCTGGGTCGAGGTCATCGAGTTGATCACCGCCAGTTTCTCGGCCTGCCGGGCGAGCAGGGGAAGATTGTCGGACAGCTTCAAGTCATCCACCCGGGTGTCGATCCGCTTGGTCGGCCCCATCACCTCACCCTTGGTCTTCGGATCAAAGGTATCGAGGTGTGACATCCCCCCGTCCATATAAAGGTAAATGACCCGCTTGGCCGTGGCGATCTGTTTCAGGTCGGAGGCGCCGACTCCGGCCGCACGGGTGAGATCCGGAAGAGCGGCAAGCGCGCTCACACCAAGGAAAGACTTGGCGGCACGACTGACAAAATGACGGCGGGATAGGTCAGTGTTGGCGTTCATGTATCGGAATCAGGAGGGTCGGATCGAGGATCAAAGAAGGTTCGTTCGGAAATTACTGAATAAAGAGGAACTGGCGGGTGTTGAGCATGGTCCAGACCATGCCGGTAACGGTCCCCGACTCGGGATCGGCAGCCCAGGCCTCACGGAAGACGGACATTTCCTCCGGCGTGGGATGACGACTCAGCATGGTCAGGTAGATTGTCTCGAGCCTGTCCTCGAATTTCTCACCCTTCATATCGCGCATCAGGACCGAATATTTATTTGTCACCGAAGCAAGGGTCGCCCCGTTGAGCATGGCGAGCGCCTGGGTGATGGAGGCCTGATCGCTCGAATTCTCAACCAGTTCGCGATCGCTCTGACCAAACTCGCGAAGGAAGTGCCCGGGAGGCGAAGGCTGGGTGATCTCCGAGGCACGCCGCAGCCGATCACGGGTGACGCGGTCGAAATTCCGATAGGCGGTCTTGTCCTCCTTGGTTTTCACTTTCCACGCGGCTATCTCCGCGAGGCGTTTGGCCTCAAGACCGGCGCGGTGGGCGCTCTCGCGCTCCTCGAACATGGCGTCGATGAGTTGCTTGATAATGCCATCGCCTCCATCGCCAACCACTTCTGTCATTCCCTCGTCGAAATCGCGGCCGTCCGAGAGCAGGGTCGCCGCGAGCTCACTCATGAGACGGACACCGGGATCTTCCGTCGACTTCCCACCGGGCTTCTCATCTGATGCCGACGATTTCGAGGCCGGTTCAACCTGAGGCTCGACCTTGAACTCAGCGAGCTTGCGCTGAAGCCCCTCGCGATAGACGACTTCCTCAATACGTTGATCGAGTTCTCCCTTGATCTTCTTTGCCTCGACTCCGGCCTGACGGATGAGATCAGGATTTCCGGACTCACGTGCTTCGGCCACCTTGGCCTGTGCGGCCTCGATGCGGACGGAGAGCTCGGCCTGAATCTTGACAACCTCACGCATGTTTTTCAGAAACTGGGCGGGCGTCTGATCGTAGATTGATTCGGCGATGAGCTGCACCTCGGCGAGTTTTTTATCAGCAAGGAGTTGCCGACCCGGATCTGGCCGGTCGGGTTCAGCCATCGTCATGGCGACCAGAGAATCCCAGATCTGTTCGGCGCTCATACGCCGGAGGATGGGTCCGGCGAATGGGTAAGGCGCTCCGGGCACGGGTTCCTCAAGGGAGGCTTCCCGTTGGTAAGCCTTTGTCTTGTAAAGGATGCGCTGAAAGGCCTGGAGGTCATAGTCGAGCGAAACCATGAGCTGCTCGAGGTAATCCATCAGAGCGGCGTTGGAAGCCACCGTGTTCTCTTTAAAATCATCGACCGGCTCGACAAGACCGAGCCCGAAAGCACGCTTCCAGAGACGATTGACGATGACCTTGGTGAAGCGCGGATTCTCTTTGGAGGTGAGCCATTCACCAAAGGCGTGGATGGGATGCCCACTCCCGGAAAGAACGGCCTCGTTCCCGAACAGGGTCGAAGGCTTCACCACCTCGAGAGGGGCGGCATCGTCGTACTGATAGTCCTTGGGAAGGCGCAGCGCGCGGTCAGTGGAGTTGACGTTATTAAAACGGACAGGGAAAAGAATCTCCGATGCCGCCTTGCGCAGAGCGCCGTCCTCTCCTGCGTATTGGTTTTCCTCTTTCTTTTTCTTTCCTTTCGCGCCTCCCTTGCCTCCCTCGTTCTTTTTGAGGAGATTGAAAGCCTGTTGCTGAACGGGATGGCCGTTCGTCCCATTCATCCCGTAGGTAAAGGCGGAGAGATGGTAGTAATCCATCTGCGTCCAGGAATCGAAGGGATGATTGTGGCACTGGGCGCAAACGATCTGAGTCCCGAGGAAGATCTGGGTCGTGATCGCGAGGTTGTCGAGAGACATGCCGAAGTCGCGCAGATAATATCCGATGGCCGGATTCTCCCAACTGCTCCCGGAAGCGGTCACGAGGTCGTAAACGATCTCATCGTAGGGTCGGTTCTTGCGGATACCCTCCTTGATCCACAGTTCGTAGGCGAGCCCGGCTCCAACGCTCTGGGCATTGCCCGAAATCGAGGTGCGCGAGCGAAGAACATCGGCATACCAGTTGTAGGTGTGGGACACATAACCGTCCGACCCGATTAACGCATCGACGAGAGCGGCGCGTTTTCCCGGATCCTTTGACTCCAGAAAGGTGAGGGTCTCGGTCTTGGTCGGGATGCGCCCGACGAGATCGAGAAAAAGGCGTCGCACGAAAACGCTGTCAGTCGTGTCGGCATTCGGCTTGAGATTCTCCTTCGCGATGCCCTCGAGAACAAGCTCATCAATGCGAGCCACCGAATCAGCGGGGGACTCAGCGCGCCCCGAATCCGGAACAGCGAGTAACAGTGAAAAAAGAAGGGCGAGGGCGGAAGATGCTTTCATGGAAAGGGACAGGGAGTAGACCCCGGTGGGACGGTTGAGTTTCTCACGCAATTGCGTGAAAAGCCATATTCCGGCAGTGCCGATGACTTTTCGTGCCTTTGATGAAGCTCAGCGCTTCAGTTCAGCGAAAATGAGTCGTCCGGCACTCGTCTGCACCGCGCCGGCGACAACGACATGCTGCAGGGTTCCGATATGCCGCTTTCCGTGATTGACGACGATCATGGTGCCATCAGGCAGATACCCGACCGCCTGATGGTCGTCTTTCCCCTCTTTGACCAGTTCGAGATCGAGCTCGTCGCCGGGAGAGACGATGGGACGCAGGGCGAGAGCAAGTTCGTTGAGATTCAGAACCGTGATCCCCTTGAGCCGTGCCACTTTTCCAAGGTTCGCGTCATTCGTGAGGATACGCGCTCCCATCAGGTCGGCGAGCTGAACCATCTTGGCGTCTGAGGAAAGACCGCTCTCGAAGGTCTCCTCGCGAATGACGATCTCGATATTCTCGGATCCCTTCATCGCATTGAGCGCATCAAGCCCCCGCTTTCCCCGGCTGCGTTTGATCTCGTCCGAGGAATCGGCCATTTTCTGAAGATCATCGAGGACAAATCGCGGCACGACGAGGGCACCGCCGAGGAATCCCGCCGCGCAGATGCCGGGAACGCGACCATCGATGACGATATTTGTGTCGAGGAGAGTGGGCAGATCCTGAAGCGCATCCTGCCGGAAGCGGACGTAGGGAATGAGCAGGGAGAACTCCTCCCGCTTGCTCCGCAGCGCCAGCATGACCCCGATAAATCCGAAGGCGAGAAAGATGGCGAGATTAAAGATGTTTCCCGCAAGTTCAAACTGCTCCATCCACCCTGCCTTGAAGAAACCAATCCTCGTTACGAGCCAGGCACAAAGGAGACCGATGAGCAGGCCAAAGGTCCCGTGGGAGAAGGCCCGTATGGTGAAATGGCGCAGCATCACGTCCAACACGATCACCAGGGACGAAAATCCAATTCCAAGGAGCGCTCCGAACCACCAGATGTTGGTGGCCTCGCCCATCGCCACCGACGCTCCGATAAACCCCGAGAGGAGCAGAAAAAGCATGCGGATGATGTTGAGTAGGGCGGCAGTGTTCATGAGAGCGGTCTCTGAAAAAGGAGAATATAGTGGCTCCCCCGCTTTTTGCGATCAGGTGTTTTCCAGACCTCCCCGCGCCGCCATCCATTTTCCGCGACGAACAAAGTCCCGCAGAGGCAGTCCGGCCTCACCGGCTCCCGCAGTAATGGCCTCAGCCTGGGTCGCAAGGAATCCGGAAATGATCAGCTCCCCTCCCCTCTCAAGATGGGCCGGGAAGAGCGGGAAAAGCGCCGTGAGAAGATTACTGAAGAGATTCGCCGCAATCAGATCAAATCGATTCTCCGGGTCAGCTCCCATCAGTTCGATGGCGTCCCCTTCCACAAATTCGATGAGGGAGGCGACCCCGTGGCGCCCGGCATTTTGTCTGGCGTACTCGAGGGCCATGCCGTCATTTTCCACCGCAACAATGGAGGTGGCCCCGAGCTTTGCCGCAGCGATCGCCAGAATTCCGCTTCCGCAGCCGAGATCAAGGACCCGCCAGTTCCGTCCTTTGTGTCGTCCCGCAAAGTCGGCAAGAAATCTGAGGCACCCGGCCGTGGTCGGGTGGGCTCCCGTTCCAAAGGCGAGCTGAGGGGGAAAACTGAGAATGGCACGTTCCGGATACTCGGCCTGCAAAGTCGAGAGTGATTCCGCATCGTCGGTCCCGGCAACCAGAAGTGAGTCCCGGATTTTGATACGAATCCCCCCGTCCAGGGAGGTTTGCGGTTGCCACTGCCCGGGAAGAATGGCGGTAACGCGACCTCCATAGAGCTCCATCAAACTCTCGGCACCCGCCCGGTTGGCAGAATAGCTGGAGAGTCTCCAGCGCTTTCTCTTCACCGGTTTGTCGAGGACGTAGGACACTTCGGCGAGAATGAGCCGGGTTTCCCACTCATCGAGCCGGTCTTCATCGACATCCTTTGACCAGCAGTAGATCGTTTCCACAGGTTTACCCCTCTATCGGCAGAATGTTGCTCAAGCCGGTCGGTTTGGGAACCACGTTCCTCGTCCGGCGGGACGCGTTCAATAAAAATGAAAGCCAACTGTCGGATTAAGTGGCTGCGCCACTTGCGCGGTTAGCTCCTCTACGTTTCGGGTTTTGTTAACCGCTTTCGCGGAAGGGGCACGCGAACCGGTCGGTTCTCGTCCGATGGAACGCATTCAATAAAAATGAAAGCCAACTGTCGGACTCGAACCGACGACCGGCTGATTACAAATCCATTTTTATAGCATGGTAATTAGGATATTACGAGATAATATTCAGAAATTCCTCTTAAATTAGCTCATTTCCGCCATATTCTTCCCGTCTAATCGTTATTTAATCGTTACAAAAATTGAGCCGATCGGTAGGCTCGCGCGCTGCGCTGTTCGCCGGGCCGCTATCAGCCGCCTCTTGCTGCGACTTTCCGATTGAATTGGTCCCGCCACAAGATCCCTGCGAACACTCAGTCAAAAAAAATTCCTATTCTCTTTCTAAGGAAAGCTGGCTTGGCGGCGTCTGAGTTTGTGATGGAGATTAACTTTCATCAGAATCCCTCTCAGGAGGCATGCGTCGCAGGGCCGAAAAATAGATCGGCCATCGATCCCACCGTTGTTGTCAACTTCCTCAAGTTGGGGCTCGTAGCGGACATTGTTCCGGCAAATTCTCGAGCCAACTATACAGGATATAACGGTGATCCAGTTAACCAGAATCTCGCGCGTCTCTAAGGACCTGGGAGTTTCCGAACGGATCATCGGCGAGTGGATCTCGAAAGGGATCCTGAGGCACTATCGTGTCGGCCGGTTGGTGTTTCTCGACCCTATGGAGGTCGTCGAGGACATCAAGTCTCACTCCGCCACCCACTCACCGGCCCTGTCCGCCGATGAGGAAACCGAGGAGGTTTCAGACAGCGTCTGAGACCCCGGAACTCCCCCGACTCAATGTCGAGTTTGGGGAGTTCAAAACTAACAAACACAAAAAAGCCTCTATCACCGCCATGAACCAACTCCTTGAAATGACCACCACCCCCTTCGCCAGCCACCGCCTCAACCAGGTGATGGAATCGGATCGTCGGGGTTCCAGCCTTCCACGGCACCGGACCATTCATGGGGGCGAGTCCAGGCAAGGTGCGAAGGAAACCGATGCACCCTCGCATGCCGCTATCGCGGCGGGCGGCACGGTGCCCTCTGACGAGGTCAGCGCCAGCGCCAATGCGGAATTCCCCATTGGCCGGAGCAAGTGGCCCCGTCGAGCCCGACAGCTACGCCGGCGGATCAATTCCGCCACCATAACTCCGCAGGCCTCGTGCTCGAAGGAGTCTTTGAAAACTAGAAAAAATAGAATGATCGACACCATTAATGTCAAAGCTTCGCTCCCGGTCCTTCGCGACCGGGAAGAGGAGCTCCTGCGGAATGAATCATCGTTGTGGGCCAATCGGTCAGAACGGATGTTCCATTCCTTCTCCGAAACGTGGCACGATGAGATTCGCGCCCGTCACCGCGATAGCGGATTCAAGGCGACCGTGAAGGACGGAACCCTGACCAAAGCCCAGGCATCCCTGCCAAGGCTTCTTCATGGATCCAACGGTAGGCTGATCAAGACTCCAAACGAACTCGAACGAGCTAGTTCTGCCTTCGTTAGCCATCTTTGGTTCTTGAATCATAGGGCGACGATGGATGACCTGAAGATCGATCGCCTCGATCTCGTGCTAAACCTGCCACTCGACCCACGAGTGGTATTGCCGCTTCATCGGTATGCTAAGCACCCGATGATCGACCTCGAAACTCAGGATTACTACAACACTCCTCCGAAGAAGCGCCGGGGAAAGAGGCCGTACAAACTGGCTGACCTCAACACGGTGCGCATCCACGGAAGCCGGACTACCATCCAATTTTACGACAAGGTTCGTGAGATCCTGGGTGGCAAGTCGGGAGACTGGCCAGAGCACAGCCGTTGCACCCGGGTCGAAATCCAGCTTCGGGGTGCCAAGCACATCGCGGAGACACTCGGATACAAAGATCGGGACTGCGTCAGGTTCGACCAGCTCGATTTTCGAGCGTGCTATCTTGCTTACCGTCGCATCCTGATGAGGTTCGACGAGAATGGAAGCGTGCCGGTCTTTATGCCGAATAACGTCTCGTTTTTGGCCATTCTAGAGCGCCATCCCGAGACATGGAAGACGCTTGGCGATATGCGTCCCATTGATTGGTGGCGACACTCTACTGGTCCCTCGCGAAAGCGGTTCCGGGAGGTTAGGAGAGACGTCGGGAAGATGCTGCTCGAGCTTGAACAGTTCCGCTGGGCCGATCATCTGCCAGAGGATCGTCTTCCCGACGTAATAGAGGTCGGAGAGGATGGAAGTGAGAGAAGGATCTCCAGTCCCTGGAGCTTCCGTATCATATCGGGACTTCCCGGTCCAATGTTCCGCGGGTAACAGCTTGGTTCCGGCGGCAGGGTACTTCTGCTGCCGGAGCCTTCTCGTCCTCATTTCTCTTCCGAATTCAAGTTCATGCGCCCCCTACATAACAGTCGAAAGCGAGCTCATAATTTAAGCTCCCCACCACCACCCATAGCTCTTTCGATGACCACCTCTCTGCTCCTCGTTCCTTCCTTCACGACCATCCTCAATGAGCTCTCGCAAGCATCATGGTCGTCGGAAATGCCGGGGGAAAGAGAGCTCTCATTTGCTTCCTTCAATATCGGTGGTGGGCACGGCCCTCGCGACTCTCATGCATCTACGGAACCGGCAACAGACTCCTGCATCCTCCGACACGAATCTCCGGGGCATCGTGCCCTGTATGAACTCCACCTACCACTTTCCTGCAAGACGACTTCCCCACACTCCAGGGGGAGTCGCTCCTGCACGACGCCGAGGTGTTACACCGGTAGCTCCCTCGCCACCACTACCTCTCACCGGACCACCGGTGAGCATCCCGCTTTCCCCGTGGGAACGCAGGGCCACGATCCAGCCGAACAACTTCCGGTTCAAGAGCCTCTCGAACTGGTCATTCAACATCGCTGTCGGATGCACGCATGGCTGCCGCTTCTGCTATGTCCCCAGCGTTTCCACAATCAAACTTTCTCCACAGCTCGAGAAGCTCGGAGTAAAGTATCCGGATGCCCAGTGGGGCGACTACGTCTACCTGCGCAGGTGGGACGAGGAGCTGTTCCTTCGTTCTCTCTGGCAGGCGGAAAACACGCCCGTCGACGAGCTCAATCCCGACGGAAACCGGGCAGTCATCTACTGCTCGACGACGGACCCCTACCAGGTGCTCGGGCACCCGGACCCCGGGATGCGGCCCAAGCTGGCAGACCATGCCTCCCACCTTGTCCGTCGATCTCTGGAGCTCATCCGTGACGAGTCCACACTCAACGTGCGGATTCTGACCAGAAGCCCCCGGGCACGCCGTGACTTCGAGCTGTATCGAAGTTTCGGTAATCGCCTCGTCTTCGGCATGTCTCTGCCGACGCTCAATAACAATCTGGCGAAAGTCTACGAGCCACATGCTCCTTCACCCTCCCATCGCCTGAAAACGCTGCAGGAGGCCAAGGAAGCGGGACTGCACGTCTATGTCGCCATGGCTCCTGCCTACCCTTACTGGGAAGGACAGGACCTACACATTACTCTCACGGTAATTCGTGAGCTGGACCCTATCACGGTCTTTCACAAGCCCATCAATATCCGGGCGGAGAACGTCCGGAGGATCGCGGAGCATGCTCTCTCCCTTGGAGTGACAGTGAAGACCGATGTCTTCGATACGAGGGAGAGCTGGGCGGACTACGCCTTGCACGCCCTGTATCTGGTCGAGATCATCGCCGAAGAGCTCGGCATGACCGATCGTCTTCACCTCTGGCCCGACAAGAGCCTGGGGTCGAAGTGGATGCTCAAGCGGTTGCAGAATCCGAAGGAACATCTAAGTTGGCTTAACCACTGGTGGACCCGCATTAGCGAGTGGTCGGCCGTGGATTGATCCCTCCTCCGGGCCCGGTCTGCTTCGGCGGCCCGGGCCCAATTTCTTTGGAGACGTCAGCCGCCTAGGAGAGCTGTCAACGTGGAAACTGTCCGCCACCATTGCCCGGTCGACGCACTAAAGCACCTCGGCCGACCAACTTTCGAGCTCATGCTCCCCTCTAATAACACCCGAATACGAGCTCAAATTTTAAGCACCACATCACCACCTCCCAACTCTACCAGCTTAGCTCCCTTCTGATTCCGAACCTCACCATCATCACCGTAGGCACCTCGCTGAAGTTACGAGAGTCACTTTCACAAGTGCTCCATTCGAAACAACGTGGGGGAGCTTGCGACTCCACGTTGTGGAGGTCCCAGGTGTGGTCTTGCCGGGCGCGACGAGGGCGTAGCCCGTAGGAGCGTCCCGAGCACACCACACCAGGGACGACTGGGAGACAGAACAAATACTCGGCAGGCCCCTCCCTTCTCCTCCTACCATGGAACCGCTGCTTTCCTTCGGAACCTCACGGGCCAGTTCGGTGAAGTAGAGCTATAGGTCCCGCAGAATGATAAGGGTGTTTCGAATACCTCCACCTCCGGCCCGACACGCCGCTTGCTCGAAGTAGTGCTCTTGCCAGACCCCCAGAAGCATTTCGATTAGCTATAGCTCGCACTGCATCGGTGCCCAGCGCCACCATTTCGGAAAGCTGTCTGCGGCCGAATCCAGAGGTAACACGATAGACGTTTGAACAGCATTGAAGATCAAGCGCATAGCTACTACCACGGCAATCCTCCAGCACTCACCGCCTTATAAGGCTTGCTATTCCACTCAAAACAAGCTTATTTTGCCTGAAATAGAACTCACTATGGGTCGTAAATCGACAGCGCTTCTACCGAAACACACCCGGATGATGTCCGAGGTGGGGGAGAACCTGCGCCTCGCCCGCCTCCGGCGCCGCCTCAGTGCCCAGCAGGTGGCGGACCGCGCCGGGATCAGTCGATCGACCCTGCAAAGCCTTGAGAATGGCTCCTCCAGCGTCGCGACCGGCAACCTGCTTCAGGTGCTGGTGGTGTTGGGATTGGAAAAGGACTTCCTTGCGCTTGCCGCGGCCGATCCGCTGGGTCGCAAGCTGGAGGATGCCCGCCTCACGGAAACCCGTCAGCGGGCACCGAAGCGGAGGAAGGAGGAGTCGTGAGCCGCGAAGTCGAGGTGTGGGGCGACTGGAGGGAGCTTGGTGGAGCGATCCGCATGGGCATCCTCCGTGCTTCCGAGGCCCGGGGCAAGGAGGTCTTCGCCTTCGAGTATGACCGCGAGTGGTTGCGGAGGGAGTCGTTCCGCGATCTCGATCCGGACCTCCAGCTCTACGAGGGTCCCCAGTACCTTGACACCGGGGATCGCCCGAACTTCGGTCTGTTTCTGGATTCGTCTCCGGACCGATGGGGACGCTTAATCATGCGGCGGAGGGAGGCGATGCGGGCACGGGGCGAAGGTCGACCGGAGAAGCGATTGCAAGAGATCGATTTCCTGCTGGGTGTCCACGACGAGCAGAGGGTGGGAGGCATGCGCTTCCGCGAGACGCGCAGGGGGAACGCGTGGCAATGTGACGACTCGACCATGGTCACTCCGCCCTGGACATCCCTCCGCGAACTGGAGCACGCGAGCTGGCAACTACAGCGGGATGATGCCGAAGAGGATCCCCAGTACCGCGAATGGCTGAGCCTACTCATGGCTCCGGGTTCTTCGCTCGGTGGAGCTCGTCCAAAGGCCGGAGTCCGGGATCAGCAGGGTGAGCTCTGGATCGCCAAGTTCCCCGGCCGCAATGATGAGCGCGACATGGGTGCCTGGGAGATGGTGGCGCACCGTTTGGCAAAGCTGGCGGGGCTGGAGGTGGCCGAGGCCCGTCTCGAACAATTCGGAGGCCGACAGCACACCTACCTGGTGCGACGCTTCGACCGCTTTCCAGGAACACGGGGAGCAGAGAGAATTCACTTTGCCTCGGCGATGACCCTGCTCGGCTACAATGACGGCGCGGACCATTCGGGAGGAGTAAGCTACCTCGAGTTGGCGGAACTTCTTATCCGGCAAGGTGCCGAATCGGATCAGGATCTTCGGGAGCTGTGGCGCCGCATCGTCTTCTCCATCGCGATCCGGAATACCGACGACCACCTTCGCAACCACGGCTTCCTGCTCACCCCGGGAGGATGGAGACTTTCGCCGGCATTCGACCTCAATGCGGATCCGGATGGTCAGGGGCTGAGCTTGAACATCACGGAAACCGACAACTCCCTCGACTTCGAAGTGGCCCGGGAAGTGGCGGAGTACTTTCGTCTCGAACCACGGGACACGGACCGGGTCCTCGGTGAAGTGAAGCAGGCGGTCGCAAGGTGGCGGGAAACGGCAAGTGAGCTCGGGATCAGTCGATCCGAGCAGGAGTCGATGGAAGTCGCCTTCAGGAGTTGAGTCCTCGATTTAGCACTGCCGGCCCCGTGAGTCTTCCTGCGGTGGCTGACGGCACGCCCGCGATTCGTGACCGACTACCAAATCAACTACAAGACCAGCTACCACAATTTTTGTGGCAACTTCCAAAAATTCAGGAACCCTCGAAAAGTATGGGGACAACACCCGACTTATCATGAAGGAGGACCACAGTTTTGGAGATGCCGTTGCCGCTATCGCGGCACTCTCGGGGACAACCAAAGTTCAGGCGGCAGTGCAGGCCGCGAACCTCCTGGCCGCTTTGACAGGACCGCGAGGTGGTCTCGTCTGTCTCGGAGAAGAGGTTCAGCCGATCGGAGCGAGCATGATAAGCGTCGGTGGCGACTCCCCGCAGCAGGCGCGATTGACGGAGTTGTTGGTCAGTCCGCTGCGATTCCTCCAGGAAGACCTCATCGACTACTCGCGCCGGGTCGAGCCAAAGTTGCGGGATCGCCTCGCCACCTCACTGGCCGATCCCCACCACAAGGAGTATGGGCATCGCCGAGCCGTGGTCGAGTCGGATCTTCCCGAGGCGGAGCAGAAGCATGCGACCCGGCAGGCCGGAAAGTCGACGCAGATGGTTTCCACCTGTCATCCCGTCGATCGCTACGAAGAGCACCTCCGCAGTTATGGGAGGACACAGGAGCAACGAGAGACCGCCGCATACTTCGCAGCTGAAAGTGCTTTCGCCAAGGTCGACTACGAGACGATGCTCGAATACAACGAGGCGCGCTGTCTACGCGAACCGCTCGTGCTGCTGGAGAACCCGGACTCGCAGGTGCTTCTCCGGGGAATGGACCAGGTCGATCGCCAATCGCCGCTGGTCCTGGACTCGAACGGATGCCTCCTCGCCGGCGTCTTTGGAAAGCCTCTTCACAAGGCCGCCGAGGTCATCGAGGGACTGCTGTCCGGTCGGCGCACCCGGGCCGTGAGCGGAGGTGGCGGAACTCCGGGGCGTGGCATCCTGTTCTCGATCACCAATCGCCATCGACTCGCCCGGTGGATGAACGACCACGAAGAGTGCCGTCACCTGTCCCGGGCACTGCTGGTAGACCCTACCCTCCGGGAGGAAGACGAGGAAAACCCGTGCGAAGTAGAGGAGATCCGGGAGGGCTATGCCCGTTTCAGAAAAATCGTGGAGAATGTGCTGCGTCTGCGACGATTCGACGCACCCGGAATTTGTCCCATCCTCGAACGTGAGACCGCCGAGCGGTTCTTTCATGAGCAGCGCAAGTTCCAGGCGCAGATCGACGAGGTGGAGCTACGCCTGAAACCCTATGCGGCACATTTCGTCCATCTTCCCGCCACCATGCTGTGGTCCCTCAAGCAACTCTGCCACCCTCGCGAATATAGGGAACTCATTCCAAGCGCGATCCATTTGGCCGAAGCGGCGATGAAAACTCATCTCCAGCTCGTGAAGAATTGCCTCGCCGCCGGCGCGCGGCAGTCCATCGAAGATGAAGGCCTACGCATGCTCCGCAAGATCTACAAAATTGAACCCTGCCGGGTTCGCCAGCTTCAGCGAACCTATGACCTCCAGCGGCAGTCTCATCTCCTGCCCGTGCTGGAGCACCTGATCGAGACGAACCGGGTGCGACAGGCCGAAAAGGGGGTGCTTCACGTCACCGAACTGGGGCGCACCGAGTTGGCAAATCTGGGAGCGAATTAACGAGATCATGTCGCTCCTGAGTGTCAGGGCCGACGACTGTTTCCCGCAATGTCCGAACTGACAAATCCGACCGAATCGGTGTGGTAGGGGTCGGTGGTCGACGCCAGCCAAGCTGACGTTGGACTCGACCCCACCGAAATCGCTGCCTTCGTCGCGGATTCATCGCCCGCACACCAGGCTCTCCGTCGAATTGCTGCAGATCGCAGCCCATTTGCTGCGAATAGACGCAGTGAGAGAGCCCCGAGGAATTTAGGAATCCTCGCGATATTCGACGATCGCTGGGAGTTCTCCTTTGTTTGAAAAAATCACTGACAAACTGACACGCTCGGCCGAGCCGCCTCGCCCTCTCCCGCCCACTTGGTTCCCATCCCCGATCGATCGTTCGCAGCAGAAGTTCCCGATGGAAAGTCGCGCCGGCATTCGCCGTCTCCGTTCCTCACTCGAGCAACCCGGAGATCAGCTGTTTCGATTAATCCAGTCCTGATAGTTCAAGTCAGGCTTGATCTATTCACTCCATTCGAATCAACCGGCTTGTAAAGATTGCATGAGCGACCAACCGAGGAGTTGGAGGCCATGCTCTGATGGTTTCAGGGCACCCCGTTTTTCGGTCGGCTAGAGCAATTCTCGCTGGCGAAAATGAAAAGTCGGGGAACACTCGGAAATGGATGAGCACCCCGATCGAGATCCCGAACTTCCTCGCTCCCGATGAGTCGGTGCGGGGCATCGAGGCGTTCCGCATCCTGGGCATCTTCGAACTCGTCGATCGGTTTGCGAATGAGTACCAGGTCGAGCACGAGATCGCCTTCGCCTCCCTGCTGGCCGGGTTCGGTCATTCGATCGGAGGCGCCTTCGAGATCGACAGCGCCCTCGGGAAGATCCGGCCACCGTTCTCGCTGCTTCTGGTGACTCCCGAGACCGACGCGATCTGGTCCCGGATTCCGACCCGATTCCTCGTCGATGACTTCGAGGGTACGATGCGGGCGTTCTCCCGGGTGAACCTCCCGCGGAACAAGAAGCCCGACAATGACACAGAGGTAGAGCCCAGCCATCCCGACGCGGACGGATTAGCCCAAACGGTGGAAACGGCAAAGTCGGTCTACGCGGACAAGGTCGCGGAGCGGATCACCACCTCCTCTCTCGCCGCACCTTTCCTGCGGGAACCCTTCGATCACCATGTCCTTCTCGCTGCGCCCCCCACGGGCTTGAGTCGCGCGCTCCGCCAGCTGTCCTCCGACGAGAGGTTCCGACTGGAGCAGGCCCTGTGTTCGAGCACGCCGGTGCCACCGAGGACCGGGGAGGTATCTGGCGGGGCGCCTTCCTTCTTCTGGCAAGTGGATCGTTGCGAGGCCCGTCGGTTCATCGAACAGAATCCCTGGTTCGCCGGGATGCCATTCCTGATGCTGGAGTCGGCTACGCCGGGAGTCGTGAAGCTCGGGGTGGAGGGCAACTCCGCCGCCGATATCCACCGCCGGTGCTTCGAACTCTTCGTGATGCGTCATTGTGCCATGCGACGTCCGACCACCTTCTCCGTTCGTGACGACGCCACCTTCCGGCCCTTGCGCAAGTTTCTCACGAAGGCCCAGGCCTGGGAGACAAAGTTCGAGACACCGTCTCTTGCCCGCCCGGCCCGCGCTGCGGAACACGCCCTTCGCTTCGCTCTTCTGTTCACCATTCTCGACAAGAAGCCGGAGCCCGATGAGGCGGCCGTCTTCATGGGGCTTGAGCTGGCGAAGCGACTTTATATCCGGCACCTGAAAACACTGACGAAGTTTCTGTCGATTGCCCCGAGCGAGGTTCCGGACACGGAGGGATTATCGGACCTGGAGAGGAGAGTCTACTTCCGTGTCTGCGAGCGCCCGGGTCTCAGTCCGTCGAAGTTGGGCCGGTCCTTTCAGCGCATGAGGAAAACGGAAAGGAACCAGCTGCTCGCGACCCTGATGGGAAGACGATTGGTGGCGCTGAGGGACGGTGGGCTATATCAGGCGGGAACCCAGCAGGAGCAACCTGAACAAGAGCGGAGAAATCCTGATTTTTTAGGTTCTGAGGCCGGAATTTTGGTCGTTTGAATTATCTTGTTTTGCAGATTTATGAGGAAGCCATGCCGTATGAAAAGTAAGCCATTCGACTGCGTGAAATCGTCGCACGAATGGGAAATCAACCACCTTTTAGAGGGTGTAAGGGAACATTTTGACGGTCCAATCTATCGGAGTGAAGAGGACCTCGAAGCCATCCGGAATTCCGACGCGCCGACCATCGCCGTAGCAGCCGAAGATGAATCGATGATCGGTTGCGTGCCACGGGAAGCGTTTTTGAAAAATGGAGCGAGCACGAAGGCAGACGACATTTGGAATCTTATGTTTATGCCGCCGAAGTAGAGAGGCATCCCAACCGTTCGTGTCAGACGGGGAGTCTATCGTTCCCCGGCAATTAGATCGTCGAGATCTGACTTAAGCTTCCTTACGGGAGGCAGCAGCATGCCCGGCTCCACCCCGAGCTCGGCGGCGATCATCACGATCTCGTAGTCTTTGACCGAGCGGATCTGCATTTCTAGCTTTGCTATGGCAACGCGATCAAGAGAAAGCAATCCCGCCAGCTGGAGGCGGGCGGAGAGCTGTTCCTGGGTCAGCCCTTTTGCAGTCCGTTGAGCACGTACCTGAGGACCAATGCAGTTGCGGAAGCGTCGTGCCATTCAAGTTCCCATTTGGGTACCCTTGACGTTGGCGCAAAAAGTGAGATCATGGGTTCCCGCAGGGGAACTTCCCCACAGGGAACATCCCCTTGGGGAACAGGATGAGTGCCGCCTATCACTTCAACTGCCCGTATTGTTTCCAGCGGATTTCGTCGGAGGAGAACGTCGATGGCCGACCGGTAGAATGTCCCTCCTGCTCGCGCCAGTTCGTCGCCACCCTCGTTCAGGAGCCGACCACGGTTTTCCTTGGGCCACCCAAGGTGCCCCCGCCATCACCTTCGCCCCGTATCTCGGGCAAACGGTCCCGGACCGCGTGTACCGGGTGGCTGTGGCCAGCCGTCGTGGGGGTGACAGCAATGATCTTTGTGGGCGGGATCCTGTTTTATGCTGCTGGCGGGCGTGAGAGCGGGACAGAGTCCTATTCTCGTGCCCTCAACTACCGCGATGGTGATGGTGTCGATCCTGATCCGACAGAAGCATTCCGCCAGTTTCTTGAAGCTGCCGAACAGGGAAATGCGGAAGCTCAGCTGGAAGTGGCCAAGGACTATCTCAACGACGAGGGAGCTGTCCCGGTCGACTTCGAAAAGGCCGTGGCGTGGTTGCAAAAATCCGAGGCGCAGGGGAACCTCGACGCCCGTTCCAACCTGGGGTGGTGTCTCGCCAAAGGCTACGGGGGCACGCGCGACCCAGTGAAAGCCGAGGCGCTGATGCGAGACGCAGCCGGGAAGGGAAACCTGCTGGCCATGAGCGGTCTGGCGCGCATCCACTCGGGGGACGTTGAGGGGTTTGAAGCGAACCCGGAGGAGGCGTTCCGCTGGTATGGCACGGCGGCGGAGCTGGGAGATCGGGCGGGACAATACAACCTGGGACGCTCCTACCTGCATGGCGTCGGTACCCACGTCGATCAAACCGAGGGCTGGGCCTGGATCGAACGGGCGGCGGAACAGGGTTTCGAGCCCGCCCTCGCAGACCTCCAGACGAGAGGCGATCAGGCGGCGCTCAACGAGCTGAAATATCGATTCCAGCAACAGGTCGAGGAAACCATGCGCTCCCGGCCGCAGGGAGCGAACCCGTTCTCAGGGAATCCTTACACCCAGAGGATGCCCCCACAATTTCAGGATGCGCAGGAGCGGGCCTACGAGGGGTTGCGCCAACAGGGCTATTCCGACGAAGTGCTCCGACAGCAGGGTTACCGGTGATTCTCGGAGCGACTGAGCACATGGACCGACCCACCGACTTCTACTATCTCAACGCGGAGCAACAGCCGGTCGGTCCGATGGGTCTCGAGAGTATCCGCAAGCTGGTGGACGTCGGGATTGTCGATGCCGGAGTCCAGGTCTGCCCGGCCGGTGAGCAAGAGTGGAAACCGCTGCCAGAGTGGGGTGAGCCTGCGACCGCCTCGGTCGGTCCGCCGCGAGTGCCGCCTCCGCCCCGCTCGCATCCCTCGGCATCCGTGGCCCGAGCGGCTGCTTCTTCACCGGTTCTCCCGGGCTGGTTTCCGCTTGCCTCGATGATCGCGGGGATCACGGCCATTCTAACGCTCTTTTCATCCATCCCCGTCCTTTCGATTCTCCTCGCTGCCCCCGCGCTCACCCTGGGAATCCTTGCCATCCGGCAGAACGTAATCCGAAACAATCCCTTCACCGTGACTGGTATCGTGACGTCCTCGGTGGCGCTGGTGGTCTCAATGGGCATTCTCCTGCTAGGTCACGGCGGTGGGTTCGTGGGCAACCCCGAGGCAGCCGCCATGGAGCGTGCTCTCACTCAGGGAATCGAGATCGGCCGGGACGCGGCGAAACGCTTTCCGAACAACGCCACGAGCCAATCCCGCTTCATCGCCTCCGAACTCCAGAAGGTCGACACCCGGGGCTGCCCGCTCGAATTCAGGGTAGCCTATCAGCGCAACGTCGAGGCCTGGGAAATCGCTGTTCCCTACTTCCAGGCCGACAATCCGCTGACCTCATTCCTCGAAGGAGTCTACGGAGGCCTCAATAACGACTACTCGGGGATCGGCACTTCCAACTACCAGGCCCGGCTGGCGGCTCAGAACATTGACGAGACCTACCAACAACTCAAAATGACCGCCGTTGCCCTGGGGGCCGGCATTCCCGCGATGTAAGCACCAAACGTTGGAACCCAATGCGCTACTACTACGCCAACGAGCACAACCAACCGGTCGGCCCCTTCGCCAAGGACGACCTTGTGAAGATGATGAGCGCGGGTGTGATCGATCTGGAAACCTACATTTGTCCGGAGGGAGGCCTGGAATGGTTTTCCCTGGGTTCTCTGATAACCCAGTCCTCGTCTTCTCCTCCGGTGACATCTCCTCCACGTCGAACAACGGATTTGAACATGGGCGATGCGAAACTCGAAAAGAACGCCAATGCTGCCGCCGCCGCCTCGGTTCTCTTTCCCCTCATCGCCATCATCCTGAACCTGATCGACGCTACCGTTCCATTTATGTTCGTGGGCGGGCGGAGCATCGGAAAGCTGTTCATCTTTTTCCTCATCGGCCTGCTTGGCGTGCTGAACGCCCGCAAGCTGTTGAAGATCCCGGGCATCGCCGCCCGCAGGCCGAAAGCGGTCTTCTTTGCCTGGACCGGTATCGCAATGTTCGCCTTGTCCGTCCTCTTGCTCATCGTACTGGCTCAGGGGTTCGGTCCTCGCTGATACAGGCGGCAAGCGGGAAGGTGGCAAACGACGAAATTACTTTGTCCCCGGGAAATCAGAGGCCGCCCTCCGCGGCCAACTGAAAACAGAGGAACGATATTCAATCGCGGCACAGCGTGGAGCCTATATCACGGTCTCACAGATCGCCTGTAATCTGGACAGGCATCGCAGTACCTTCTATCGTGAGATCAAACGCAACGCTTCGGCGCATGACGGCAATTATCGCGCCACCCACGCCTGTCAGAAGGCAAGTGCCCGCCAGAAAAGATCCAAGCGCAACATGCGCTTCGAAGCAGATGATTTCCGAGTGGTCGAACGGCTTGTTCGGAAGGATTTGAGCCCTGAGCAGGTGACCGGTCGTCTCGCGCTGGAGGGCACGCCAGTGATGAGCCATGAGACCATCTACAAGTGGATCTGGCAGGACAAATCAGCGGGAGGCTCCCTGTGGAAGCACCTGCGTGGTGCCAACAAGCGGAGACGGAAACGATATGCGGCCAAGGACAGCCGAGGGCGATTGGCGGGCAAGAAGATGATCACGGAGCGGCCTGCGGTGGTTGAAAGGCGCTCGCGGATCGGCGACTGGGAGATCGACACAGTTCACGGCACGACCAAGGCCGGTGTGGTGACCATCGTGGAACGGCGTAGCGGCCTGGTTCGCATGGGAAAGCTTAATCGCATCACCAAAGAGCAGACCGAGAAACGTACGATTGGATTGCTTTTGAGCGATAAGATCCGGGTGAAAACCATCACTGCTGACAATGGTGGTGAGTTTCACGGATACCGACAACTGGAACGGGCGCTCGACACAAGTGTCTATTTCGCCCTCCCTCACCACGCGTGGGAGTGCGGAACCAATGAGAACACCAATGGCCTCATCAGGCAGTATCTACCCAAGGGGACGCCACTCGATGATCTGACTCAGCCCGACTGCACGCGAATCGCAAAGACTCTCAACAATCGGCCAAGAAAACGCCTGGGATTCAAAACACCTAACGAGGTATATCATCGCCTTCCGGTTGTCGCGCTTCAAACTTGAAACTATTCTGTTTCTTCTCCGCGTGCGTCCTGATATCGCTCCAATACGACATCTACAGGATCGCGTTTGGAAAAACTACTACCGACCATGTTGTAGGTAAGCCACGCAACTATGGGGAGTATTAAAAGAAGGAACAGAATGGCGATAACTTTCAACCATACTGGCAGTTCTAGATGAGATCGCAAAAAGAATAAACCTACCGCAATTCCCGTAATCACGAGTATGGATGCAATCCGACCCAAAACGTTTCCTAGGGAATCATAAACAGAGAAGGCAGCAAAAAATAATTTTAGAAGTGCAAATCTCGGCACTTCTTCCAACTCCAACCGAAGGTAATCTTCCTTATACTCAGTTTCGCCATTCACAATTGCGGACTCCAGTTCAGGTAAATTCTTGGGGCTGGTTAATCCGCTGTAGAGGTTCGTATCTTCAACCCACTTGACGCAATTGCCTCGAACGCTAGCCTTCCAGTGATAGCCGAGCTGGCCAGGGCTCCGAACAACCACCTTACAGTTCTCTCTCTTTTTCATGATTGAGCATTTCAGTTTTGTTTCTTGTGAGCAGAACGTCGAGCGCATGGAGGGCTGCAAGCCCTTCCATGACGCGCCTTGTTCACTATTGGTTCGGATTCGTCCCCCAGCCGTCGAATTCGCAATCAAACTGGTGGCCAAGATCACACATCTGGCTAGTCCATCCCACAACAACTTCGTCGGTCATCTTCATTGGTGTAGTCCAACCTGTGATCACGAATTGGCTGGGATCGACAGCAGCCACCTCGTGACCACCTTCATAGCCGCGATCAGCTAAATCCTTGGCCAATCCCTCAGCCTTCTCTGGGGTATTGGTGTAAAAGAAGTATTCCAGCTTCAGCTTGGATTCATCGGTCACGCCATATCCGCGGAGCTGCTCCATAGTCTGCGGAGCCATTGTAATCTGCTTGGCTCGATTGGCTTTGAAGTCCGCTTCCGAAACGAACGTAGAAGCATCTGCCGCAGGTGAATGCCCATTGCTGTTGTCTGATTCCTTGTTGCGGCCGAAGAGTGATGAAAAAAAGCCCATAGCAAGAATCAGCAGGATGCGGTGCACCATTTTCGTAGCGAACGTCTCGGATCAGGCGACGGCGAGCGCAAGACGATGCTGACACGACAGATAGCCTTCGAGCCGTTGCCTGCATCCGTTTTGTTAGGCGTTTCCGGGTTCATGGGGTAGCGATGAATCCTGTCTTCACGCCGGCTCGAAATCCAGCCTGCTCATAGAAGCGCAGGGTCGCTTCGTCTTTGCGTCCAGTCAGGAGCATTACCTTGTAGCAGTCCTGCTCCCACGCCCATTGCAGCGCGGAGCGCAGGAGCAACGTAGCGAGGCCGCGGCGGCGGAACTCTGGATGCGTCACCACGTTCTCGATGAGACCATAAGGCCGGGCGGAACGGGTGAGATTCGGGACGATGGTGAGGGTGCAGGTGGCCACGAGGGCCCCTTTCAGTTCCGCCCCAAAATAATGGAGATCAGGATTCGCGCAGATGCGCTTCCACAAGGCTTCGAGGTCGGCTCCCACGGGCAACTCGGGGTCCGATGGGTGGAGATGCCGGTAGAGACCGAGCAGACTTGGCAGCTCGTCCGCGCAAACCTTCCGGATGATAGGTGGCTGGAGAGATGGTTGCATCTAGGCGGGAGGAACAGGCTGAGATTCGTGGAGAACGGTCATGATGGAATCTGCATCGCGATAGTCCGCGAAAACGTGCTGCGCGCCCTCGGCATAAAGACGGTCCGCCCTCGCTCGCTCGTGGGCCAAACCGATGAAACGATACCCAAGGTTGCGCGAGGCGCGGGCATCCCAAACCCCATCCCCGATGTAAATGACGGAATCAAAGGAGTCCCGAGAACAAGCCTGCGCCGCCCGCCTGAGCGACGCATGCATGATGGCTTCCCGAGAATGGGCATCATCCGAAAAAGCTGCCGGAAGACTTGAGAGATCCAGCCCGGCACTTGCGAGCTTGAGCCGGGCGGAGCACTCCCATCCGCCGCTGGCCAGCGACACGGCAAACGCGGCATCGGCCATCAACTCCCCCAGAAACTCGCGTGCCCCGAAAACCGGGCCAAATGGCTGAGCGGAGGTAGAGCGAGTGAGCAGCGTCACGAAATGAGACTGAAAGGAGGCTACCTCGGCCAGCCCGGGTGAGCGCCCGCGCTGGCTCTGGAAGATCGCCTCCAGGATGGCTGAGTCGCTGCAGTGAGGATAACTCGCCCAATCGGTATTGATCTCCGCAAAGCCAAAGACCTCCTGCAGAGCTTGGACGAAGCACCTTTCGTCGGCTTCTTTCGTCAGCGTAAGCGTGCCATCGATGTCGAACATTATCAGCTTCATGGTGTGCACGAGAAATCATCTAACGTCTAGCGCAGACGTCCCTGCCAGCGGGAGCAAGCGTTGAACGCGGGGGTGATGTTGGAACTACGGGATATCATGGAAACAAGGCGGTTGGTAGGGGGGCACTGGCGCGGCTTGTTATCCGTTCTTGTCGAGCAGTTCAGGAAGCTGCCTCATATCAGTGCATGTGGCATTCGCAGCCAAGCACCGAGGATGGGCGGCCGACGGAATGAAAATGGTCCGCAAACCGGCATCTCTCGCCCCTTCAATATCTGCGACTGGGTTGTCGCCCACGTAGAATGCTTCGTCGGGACGCACCCCGAGTTCGGAGCATGCCAAATGAAAAATGGCTGAATCAGGCTTGCGGAGGCTCACTGCGGTCGAAACAATCACGCTGCTGAACAGCGACGCGACTCCCAATCTGCGAAAATTCCGCTCCTGAAACGGGCTCATGCCATTCGAGATCAAGCCGAGCTTGAAGCTGGTGGAAATATCCTTCAACGCATCAAGAACGCCAGGCATGGGAACACAAAACGCACAGAAACACGATTCGTAAACGGCGAGCAATTCCGAAGAAGACCAGGATTCGATGTGAAACTCTGCGATGAGCGAAGAATAGACCTTGTCCTTCCAAACCGTTCCATTCGCGTCAAGTTCCACAAACCGCGAAATAAACGCCGCCTGATCTTCGACATATGGCCGAAGCATCCCTTCACACTGCCACGACAAGAAACCTTGAAGCGACTTAACGCGGTCAAGGAGCGTCTGGTCTAGATCAAAGATTACGGCTCGCACGATGGAATAATTTTGGCCGAACGTCAGGTCGCTGGCAGGCGAAGCCTTGCCAGCCGCCCCGTGTTAGGCCGTATGCTTTGGGTGGTAGATGGTAACCTCATAATCGAGCAAGTTCTCATATTCCTCATCGGGAAAGCTCACCACAATCTCTCTGTCCGGAAAGTCACGCTTGAGCTTGCACGCCCACATGTCGCGAAGCCTTCGGCCAAGGTAAAGTACCAGCTCTCTTGGCACGTTCAACTCATCGCTAGAAAAAAGGTCGAGAATGTGGCGGTGATTCATCACTGCCTCAACTTGTCCTCGACGACCAGAAGTGTGCTTCATCCAGGTCTCGTAAGACTCCGTCGTGAAGTCTGCAAACATGATGCAGTCGTCGTGAATCGTGAACTCTGGCCAGAATAGCTGAGCATAACCGACGGCGTGGTCGAATCGTCCAACGTAGCGAATCCACGATTCCGCATCAGTTCCCTTGCCGTCATTCCAGGCCTGCAACTCGGGAATCATCCGCGTGAAATCTGGTGAGGTGCTCATGTGGCCGAACGTCGAGGCATGGCAGCCCGATCCGGGAGCGCGGCCTCGATGGGAGGATAAGGATTCGAATCAGGGAAGTCAATCAACTCAAAGCGGGATCGGGCTTGCCATCGCCGACTTGTTGTGCCCGTTGGGTTTGGTTCGCGGTGTCGCATCATAGGAGCGAGGGAGGATCCTCCCAAAGACTTTGAAAGCGTCTCCACTTCCAGAGCGCCAAGCAGAGTATCCAGGCCACTCCGTAAACTACGGAGAATAGCCAGTCATTAGCCAACACCGAAATTAGAATCGGAATAGGAAGAAAGAATCTGGCGATCCAGGATCCGATGTAGACGAAAGAACAGATAAGCAGAAACGGAGCGAGAAGTGTCGCTCGCCAGATCAACGCCCACGTGATCAGGGCTGGCTCTGTGAAGCTCTTCATTTTCTGGCACGTCAAGAGTGACCCGAAGCCTACAGGCAGCGCCACTCCGAAACAGGGTTAAGTGTGTGAGTAAAGAGGGGCACTTCGACTCTGGACGGTATGCTGTTGGCGTCCACTCGCTTGTTCCGCAAATCGATAGTTAGAGTGGCTTTCCGAGGTATCCGTAAATGGCCGCTCGAACAAAAACAAGAAGCACCCAACTTCCCATCATGATCCCGCCGATGGCCATGAATTCATCCATGGGAAGTTCTCCTTTCATTCTCCCGAAGAGCATTGGTGCAATGACTGCAAAAAATGATCCCACGAAGACAATCTGTTCGACCGGGCTCTCCATGTCCGAAGCAAGGATCATCGGTATTGGCATGAGCAGGGCCAGTAGAATCAATCGAGGATGTTTCTTCAAGATCGTCATCCGTTTTTCAGCAGAACGTCGAGCGCTGGCGACCCGCTACCGGGAGCGCCACGCCGCAACGGGGTTAAAGGTTAAAGTAACGGGATCATTCCGACAAGTGGCGAGTAGCGGGTTGTCCAGCCGCGTTTTGTTGGGCTTCTTGTTGCAGTTGCTCCACTCCAAACGCCTCGGGCTTAGGAGCGGATCTCATGTGGAGCTCGATTTCTTCCACGAAGCCCCTTATCTGCCTTACCCACGTTTTCCCAGTGAGAAGCTCCCACTGTCTATGGACGTTATCTTCCCGAATCTCGAATACGGCGTCGGCTCCTCGTATCGCGGTTGTTCCGTGAAACTCGCCCAGGAATAGGATGTATTCCTTGCCTGCGCCAACACTCCCAATAAGCGTAGGCTCAGCCACAAAGTAGATCTTCGCCTTGCCACCCTTCCGCGCTACGAAAACATCTGATTCATCCTTTAAAACTCTCGTTACCTCAAGCGTCGCCCATCGCAATTCATCTGGTTCGACGTTTGGATACGGACTTTCTATCGGCCGTCCTGTGGCGACAACCCTAGCTCGCACAATTACGGGAGAGCCGTCGACGACCTCCTTCAGGCTTCGCCTGGTAGTCGTAATCCCGTAGCTAGTTGCTGCGTTCATCGAGACAAGGGTCGCAATAATGGCTAGCGTTCTCATTGTGTCTTGTGCCCAACGTATAGGCCATCCACGGCGGGGAGGGAAGCCCGAATTCAAATTTGGACGCTACCCGCCGTTGGATGTGCCGGCTTGTTGGGTTTCTTCTTTTGTGCGGAAGATGATGTCACAGTGGGCAAAGTCAATCAAAGCATCCCTGCCTATAAGATCGGCATTGTCTGCTCTGCAAATTCGAACCCGCAAATAGCGAAAGTCCCGGAAGCCCAATGTGTCCCAATCAAAAAGTGAAATCATTCGTAGATCGACAGTGGAGGTTAATACACTGCTGATAGGGTGGTCCCAGTAGCCAGAAGCAGGAGAATCGCGGGCAATCATCAACGGGAGTTCGCGTGATCCAGAACTGACTTGGTAGCAGTCCAAAACGGTGGTATCTGCATCCCAGAGGTGGGCGATGGGGAGAGCGCCTTCGGGCAGGCGATACATCACTATTGCTTCGAAGAGAGCCACATAAGCCACACTGAACGCGTCCCTCAAGTCCCAGTCCTGATCACGTTGGGCATCCACGTAAAAATAGACGTTCCACAGGTGTCGGACAGCCTCACGAAATTTTAGAAAACGATTCGTGATATCCATGTGCATTCTCTTTATTGCAACCCAACGTCGAGCGCTGGCACCCGCTACCGGGAGCGCCACGCCGCAACGGGGTTGAAGGTTGAAGCAACGGGGATCATTTCGACTCAGGGCGTTTAGCGGGTTGTCCAGCCGCGTTTTGTTGTGCCTTCGGTGTTTACGCGGCTTAGGTAGCCTCGCTCGAACCAAAAGTCCACGTCGTAGTTCGCGCCGGCTGCCTTCGCTGCCTCCACGTCATCTGCGAAAATCATTAAGTAGTAGCATCCTGTTTGCCGCGACCTGGATGCGATATCGGTGAGGCTTACCCGAACCTCAGGCGCCATAGGGTTCTCACCGAGCCACCATCGCACGATCTCGTAGAGCACGGCTAGAAATCTCATTCGCCGTAAGCAAGATCGGTCGGCTACAAGATCAATGTAAAGCTGGGTGTGCTCGCCAATTCGGAGGGAGTATTGCCAATCCTCGCAGGGCTCTGCCTCCTCGGTGGAATGCGCCCATTCCCGGATCTCAGTAATCGTCGGATTCCAGGGATTTCGAATAGAATTCATTTTCTGGCACAACAGTACAATTAGTCCAATTTCATATCAGCCCGCCCGCTGTTCACCGACCGGCTGGGCCGGTTCGGTGCAACGCGGGCCCGGTTGTCCGGTGGACCGGAGAGGAGTGTAGCGAGGGCGGAAAAGGGGCGTCAAGCTTCTTCTCCCCAACTTCAAACTCCGCCAAGAACAGATTCGAAGGGCACGCGGGTTCACGGATCCCCGCCCGGGGGGACATGAAAGAGGCTCTTGTGCTCTTCGAACCATTTCCTCCGCGTCTCCGCCTCGGCTTCGAGCTGGCGGATCGCCTTGAGTTCTTTCTCGCCAAAGGTCCCGGTTGCGATAGACAGGCGGGGTGGCCAGTGTTCGCCGAACTTGAACGTTATGTCGGCCTTGCCTGTCGCGGGATTTACCGTAACGGAAATCTTGTCTCCCCTTCCGTTACTTCCTGAGTAGAACTGGTGATTGAAGGTTTCTCCTGCCTTTCCCGCATCGATAGCTTGGGAGATCGTAGCAATCAAAAGGTCGACCCGATCTTCCGCCGACCACTCCTGGTTCTCCCCACCAATTCTACGGTCCACTTGGTAGTTCTCCTCATCGTCTCCCCAAGAACTCACCCTGATTTCAAAGGCAAATCCGCCTCCGGACACCTTGCCAACGGTCGACGTCAGGTAAGGACGGTGCGCCACAGGTGGATGTACCTCGGCAGTGATCGCGGGGAGTTCTGTCCCGGTGAGGAGTTTCCGATACCATGCCTCGGCTGCCTTCGCATGCGCGAGCGCCTCCCTGGTGCGTTCCGCCTCGGCGAGCGTGAAGAAGACCTCGGCCTCTCCGCGGCTGACGCGTACGACGGGCTTTTCGCCGACGGCGGTCACCTCGAAGCGAGTATTCGCCTGCCCGAAAAAAGTCGTCGAGAGGATTTCCTTTTGATAAATCCTCCCTTCGCTCGCGGCATTGAAGGATTCGAACAGGGTCGCCAGATCGGAAACTGAAAACTCCCGCTTGTCCGAATCGAAACCAAAGCAATACACCTCGGTTCTTGCGGAGCCTACTGGATCCTCCGCGGAACGACTGACTTCAACGTGCACCTTAAGCGCATCGCCTTTGCCGGCCTTCTCAGCGCGCCAGTTCGTGTCCACGCTGAGGTGGAAGTCGTCAAAGGGAATGAGCCTGTCATCGGCCGTCACGAGACTCAGCCAGGATAACAAAACCAGGAACACATAGACTCCTCTCATTCGGGCCAAGGCTGACGGTATTGCGATGGAATGGCAAGAACTTCCGGACTCCGGAAACTATCCGGTGGCGATTCGATCCAGCCGTCAAATTCGACTTTGCAGTAGTAAGTTCTGCCTGACCCATACGTAGGCCCCATCTTTATGTGGAATGAGACACGCTCGCCGGATGGCTTTATAGTTTCAAGGTAGCGTTCCGGATGGACGGTGTTCATTCTATTTCGGCCGAAACGTCAAAAGCCAGCCGATCCCAGCCGGAGGGCGGAGGTGGATGGCGGGGAAATCGTATCGAATGGAGGTTTCATGTTCAACTCAAAACGGGCTGAGGATTGGCTGCGCTGCCTCGTTAGATCCTTGGTTCACCCGTAGTCTCGGTCATAGCCCATCAATCCTTTTGATTCGAGTTCGAATTTCATCCCGTCGGTTCGATATTGGTATTCGTATCCCCACGGATCAAGAAACGTGTCAGATCCCCGTGGTGCGATATATGGCCCGTTCCAGGAATCGTCTTCTGTCAGATCGGCGCATAGATCTTCCAAGGACCGTGGCAGAGTCCCAATATCCTGAGAATAGGTTCCAATCGCCGTTCGAAGTTCATTGAGATATGTTCTCGCACGTGTATCCGGGCTCGGTCGCGAAATCCAACTGGGGAATAACTTTCTGAGGAACGCGCGCATTAGATTTTACCTCGACGGCGTAATTGGTGGTTTTTGATCTAACGTGGAGCGCAGGGGAGGACTGCAAGCCCTTCCCTGTCTCGAGTTGTTAGGCGCTACCTCCTTTGTGTGTTGCTAAATCAAACATCGCAACAAAAAAAGCTATGCCAATGCTCCATACGAAAAGAACGCTCCATGGAAATGAAGGCAGGGCGTTAAACCACGAATCGACGCAGGATAAGCCAATCAAAATTCCAACGATGCTTTGGGCTCCAACACCATACTTGGAAGCGGGATAGCTCCAAGAATAGCGCCCCCAGCGAACGAAAAATGGCATGTTCCGCTTCAGCCATTCAAAACGAAAGACGGCCAACGCAAGCATGGTCAATGAAAAAGCAAGAAGGACTGCTCCAAGAAGCAGCGTAGACAAAGTCGCGTGTGTTGTTTCCGCGAACATGCAAGTGCTGACGCCTAACGTCGAGCGCTGGCGACCCGCTACTGGGTGCGCCATGCCGCAACGGGGTTTGGGGTTGAAGTCACCAGAATCATTTCGACAAGAGTCGGGTAGCGGGTTGTCCAGCCGCGCCTGGTTGTGCCTTGGTTAATTTTGTCGCCACGATTCGATAAGATCCGTACGCTACGGCGATCGGCACGACGAGTCCAAGAATGCCCCACGGCTCTTCGCGAATGTGAGTGTAGCCGTCCTTGATCGGTGAATATACCTCGAAAATTTCCGAAAGCAGTTGCCAGACCTGCCACGCCATCAAAATCAATACGACTCGGCTAAGCAAAGTGCGCAACGACCGATCTTCTTGGGTGAAGTGGCGCAGTAGAAATCGGACCGCAAAGAGGTATGCTACAATCGCGACCAAGCTGGCGACGAAAAGAAAGACAGAGCGCTGCAAGCTCTCAGGGAGAAGGTCTGGAAACGCTCCCGGCATCAGTGAAGATAGGAGGAAGGCGAAGAATATGGCAAAAACGCCGACGACCCACTTAAGAGAGGACTCGCTCATTTTGCGGAAAAGTCGAACACCGAAAACAACGCCCAGAATTCCTGGAGTTGCCATCAGCGGATCCAACGTTAGCAAGAACACTATGTCGCGAGTCTCGAACTCTTCAGACCAGATTCTTCTGATTGGCGAATAGACCACCCTCCACGTCCACCAAAGGCCAAGAAGAGCGGAAACGCCGCCGACAAATCTTCTCGTGTGTTCAGGCTTCATTTCTTAGCATAGCATTTCTAAATGCTAAATGTTTGCTGTGCGAGGCAACCCAGCTGAAGACGTTTCTTGTAGATTACGATTAAAACCTAATCCCATCGACAGAGATAACCGGCGATGCGGGATTCGGTGCCGTTCGATTGTTTGAAGGAACCGATCCACCGCATCATGACACTTTTTCCCGGGTTCGGAATCCTCTCATTCGCCTCTACCCAAAATGCCGGATCGACCTTCTTCCCGTTGATCCATGCCCAATCGCCGTCCTTGTCGACCTGTCCGCCGACCCAGATTGGTTTATGGCCCTTTGCCGCGACGACTTCACTCATAAGGTCTTTGATGAAACTTTCCTCCGACGGCGAATCAAACCACCCTAACTCTCCGCCCTCGTCCTGGCAGAGTTTTCTCGCCTCCTCCCAGGTCACCGCTTCTTCGACGAGAATGACTTTGAAATGGCTGCCCGCGTGTTGTTTCGCATCTTTCGGTATCGAGACGCGTCCAGCCGAGTTACCGAGCGGTGTCAGAGGTTTTTGCGGATCCGGTTTTCCCCCGACGGTCTTGGTAGAGCCTAGTTCTTCCTGCCGCTTCTTTACCTCCACTGCTTCCTCCATTCGGCCCTCCCGGGTGAGGGAGGCGACGAGGGTGTCCAAAGCCCGGGAGAATTCCTGATTCGGCAACGCGAGCTTTTGATCGCGCGCTCTCTCTAGTCCCGCAAGGGCCGTCAGATAGGTCCGCCTGAGTTTCCCGAGTGCCGGAGCAAGCGTGGCCGGGTCCGATTTCGGTGGCCAATCTCCGAGGACCAGAGCATCCCGTTCTGCAGTGATTTCAGTCGCATCCTCGAGCCGTGCATCCTTCTTCGCCGACTCCAACGCCTTTTCGAGTGCCGCGAGGTACTTTGCGTTCAGGTCACGGAAAGCAACCCCATGAGGCTCGTGAGCAAGCGCCTTCGCGCGGGACTCATAAGCTTCGAGAAGCGGCACGAGTTCGGGAATAGACTGATACTCTTGGGGAAGCGATTGACTGGCGACCTCGCGCGCCCTGCCTTCGGTTCGCCATTTCGAAACGTCGAATTCGAACCCCTCCTTAGTGGTAATCTCACGAACCATGTCCTGATCTCCTGCGATATCCGCGAGATACGCGAGCATATTGGGTTTGCCGGGTCCCGTCCCGCCCACGAGACTCTGCCTCAGCTTACCGTTAACGCTTTCCCACGGTAGATCCTCTTCTTCAAACATGTTTTCGTATGTATCGTAGCGGTGGAACTGCCACAGAACCCAGAGCGCGGCGACGGGATGATTGTCCAATAAGTCCCTCACATACTCCTTGATCTCACCTTCGCGGCCATACCAGCGCGGGAGCAGATAGTATGACTTCATCTCGTAGAGCTGAAGGAAACCCGGCTCCAGAGCGATACCGTCGGTGAAATGTCGAATGAACGATTCACGTGGTTCCGAGCCGTCAATTCCGATCTTCATTTGCACAACGAAATAGAATGGGCACTTTGCGCACCTCGCTGCATTGGTTGATAAAATTGAGCGAGCAGTCGCCAATTCTTTGCCAAGAGTATTCCAGCCATCCTCCGACACCGTGTTCGAGAAACCACCGCCGCGCGCCGTCTTTCCATAGCCCCAGTGTGCGTGGGCCAAGGCGAGAAGCGGTGCCGGGTCGTTGAGTTCGTGAGCGCTCCACGCCCGGAGCCCGTCAAATACCTCGGTCCATTCCTGCTCGGTCTTGAAAAATGAGAAGGCGTCGTAAAAGGAATTGAGATGCCAAGTGCCGTCGCTGTGGGTCGACTTGTTTTCGCGGTAGGTCTTTACCAGCCCGGTAAGAGAATCGAATTTATGTTCCTGAAGGAGTCTTTTTGCCTCGTCCTTGATTTCTACCTTGTCACCGGATCGAATGATGACGACACCGTTTGGAAGAATCTCTTTCCCACCACGTGGAAGTTCTGCGACCAGGTGACCGAGCGAAAACCCAAATATCAGCGCGCAAAGCGCCAATGTCTTCATCGCCCCGGACCGGTCGGATCCAGGGCCTCTACGAAAAACTCGTACGAATGCGGTAGCCGCACTCCGTTGTTGGGGGAGATCGTCGCAGCGAGAACTTGAAATGCAGGGATTTTGCTTTCCCGACCCATCCGCACCTGCACCGCTTGTAGCCCCGTGGTGGAGAAGAATCAGGGGGAAGAAACTGGAAGGTCTAAATGCATTCATCTCATGGAATCGTGCCGAAAATACGCCCAGGGGTCAACCATTTCGCAGCTCAAGTGAAAGTCCCGAGCAGTCAGGTCCATCAACTTACCGTGTTGGTGCAGGGCGTGAACCCACTCGTTTTTCCTCCCCTTCCGGAGATATTGCGTTGACCGGATCGGCAATTTTTAACAGAATCCATCCGATGAATTGCGCGTCTCCCATCTGCCTCTCCAGAGCGCCTGTGATCAGACATTCCCCTGACTGCGCCGAGTCCAGTCTCCCTCGGAAAAGGTCTTGGTGGCTACTGTGGCCCGTGATCCTAATCGTACCTGCTATGGTATCTAACGTGATAACCTGCCACTCTCAGGAAAAGTCTGCTGAACCCACATTTGCCGATCTTCAGGTCCGATTCGACGAGGCGGCGGCGCGGGTCAATCAGCCGATCACCCAATTGAATATTTCGTACACGGAAGCGCTCAAACGACTCCTGGCTTCGGAAACTGCAGCGGGGAATCTCGATGGAGCTTTGCTGGTGAAGGCCGAAATTGAAAAATTTGCTGACGGAATCGATTTTAGCCCAAAGTCTTTTACCTCGAAGCATTCGGAACACCCGACCATCCGAGGGATGCAGATAACGTATCTCGCAGAGCGAGAGCGATTGTGGAACCTGAGCAAGAGAAGTCGCGAAGAGCTTCTTAAAAACTACCGGACTACACTCACCTCCCTTGAACAGGAGCATACCAAACGTGAGAACTTCGACGCCGCCCTAGCCGTTCGCAAAGCTCGGGAGGCTCTCAATCAGGACCCGAGGTTCCATGAGGGCATCAGTTCCGCCAGAGTGCCCGAATCTTTCCCGGCACGAATTCATTTCATTGCCAAGGGTGAGGTGGAACTCCGGCTCAATGGGGAGAGACTGCCGTATCGAAACGCTTCCCCCGATCGGTACAAGTACATCGATGGCACCAGCGGTGATGCCAAGTTCTCCGTTGGAGAGATCATCGTGGTAAGTATGAGGGCGACCGCAGTTTACCGGGGGTTTGTGATGACAATCGAAAGCACCGACGGAAAAACCGCCGTCCCGGTAAAACTTAACGATTACCGCTACCTTGGAGGAGCTCTCGACGGAAGAGAATTGAATCCGGACATCGAAACTTTCGACAAGATAGCCAACCGGCCGGACGAAGGGGCGGCGGACCCGGACATGGCGACGATGTGGGGTGAGAAACCTATCTCCGCACTGTCGCGCGCAGGAAGCGAGTGGATCAAGTGTGGTCCGGGAGAAGACTGGCATCACTATGCAGTTTTGTTGCGGTCCGAGATGCTCCTGCCGGTTTCCGATTAAGAGCCTATTGAATCCTGACGCCCTTTCCCGCCTGAGGTTCATCACTTTCCCAGGATGAGCCTCCCGGTTGATCCCGGAGATAAATCCTCCCAGACATTCCTTTGCAAGAACCTGATTCCCTCCGAGTTTGCAGCGTATACTGCTACGTTGCCTTCTTTTGATATGGAAACCATTCGCGCCGACTTCCCCATCCTTTAGCGGGAGATCGAGAGCAAGCCGCTCGTCTATCTCGACAATGGAGTCACGGCCCAGAAGCCTCAGTGTGTCATCGATTCGATGACCCCGTTTTATTCCTACGAGAATGCGAATATTCACCGTGGGGTCCACTGGGATCAAAACGCGTGAGAACCATCACCTTTCGAGTGGGTTCTAAAATTCCTGTTGAGACCTTTGGAAGCGGAAGCTCCACGACAATCAGATACACCAGCAACACCGGCCAAGAAATTGCGCATGCCAAGAGCACGCGCTGCCATGACCAGATCGTTCACGGTCAAGAACGAAGCGTAACACTTCATTCTCCGTCAGCCCAGTCACAATTCTGGAAAGCATTCCGCTGGTGTCTCAATGCCAAACATCCCAACGCGGCGTTCAAGTCTCCGTAAAGAACCCTTCCTGCCAGCAGTCTTTGCCAAGCTCGTATTCGTCGATCACGAAATGATCGGGAAAAGCGGAGAAGCCTGGCTGCTGCGACAATCTCGCAATGGCTGCTTCCGCTTCAATCCGGGTCGCATAAATTCCGATGGTTTTGACATCTTCCTCGCAGTCCGGGGACCGCTCGTACGAATGTTGAAGTAGAAAGACGGTCTTCATATTCTGGCCGGACGTCGAGCGCTGGCGACCCGCTACCGAGAGCGCCACGCCGCAACGGGGTTGAGGATTGAAGTGCCCGGGATCATTGCGACTCGGCGCGAGTAGGGGGGTGTCCAGCCACGTTTTGTTCGGCCTGGTTGAGCGTCCGTAGGATCGACATTAGAACGAGGTTCTGAATGAGTAAGATACTTCCGATTGAGACCGCCCCAATTCTCGAATTTGTAAGGCAATTACTAATGGCTGTTTGGTTGCCTTCAATTCGTTGCTTCAAAGATTCGAAATCTCCTCGTTCCGCTTCCGATAATTCTTGCCTGATAAAATTCTCCTTGATCGCTTCCATGGCGTTCGACGTGGTGGTCTTTATGATCGGAAACTGGAGGGCAATCCAGATGCAAGCGAGGATGTCGATCCAAATGACAGCTGTTAACATGGCTTTCATTCCTCTTCTGCCGAACGTTATAGGCCTTGCGACCCGTAAATGGGAGCGACACCTCGGATAGAGAGTAAGAATTCTAATCAGGGAAGTCAATCGACTCGAAACGGGATCGGGCTTGTCCATCGCCGGCTTGTTGTGCCGGGATTTTGGAGTCCTCGTCGGCAGTTCTAGTTGCTTCGAATAAGTTTTAGATGCCGACTATCCGACGGGGCAAGTATGAGTGCACCGCAATTTTTGCAGTGGAGGGCGTGGGTGGATTTCCAGACGGAAAGGAACCGTATCCATTTCTTTCCTTTCCTACGACGAAATTTCAAAGATGGCCAAAGCATTCCGAATGGAGGAGGAATAAATCCCGGATCTACCACGGCTACAGCGTCCTCAAGATCGGCATCACAGATCGGGCAGATTTTCCCGTTTGTAGTGGATTCTTCCATCTTAAGCACAACGTAGAGCGCAGGGGAGGGCTAAAAGCCCTTCCCTGTCGCGACTTGTTGTGCCTGTTTTGATATTACGATATCTAGCTTAAGCCGAACACCATCCAATTCGGTGTCCAGTGAACTAGAAGTCCTCTCACGTATTATATATAGCTGGCAAAAATCCATCATAATCGTGCCGCTCCGAAATCCTGAGAAGTCATCCAGATCCCGAAACACATCTCCATCTATGATCAATTTCCGTTGTTCTTTCGCAAGACGAATGACTGCAGGATCACCAAACTCCAAGCATGTAATCACGGCAAAACTAGGATTCTTCGCGCCCTCTTCCATATCCCACTCAACTAAGATGCTCTCAGTTGGAGGAATTGTCTCTCTAGAATAGGATTTCTTCTGAAATGCTTCATATGCCCTCTGGTCCTCCTCATTCGTAATTGGAAGGTTAATTTCCTTCGGCATAAGAAAGCGACACTGTGTTACGGGTTCTAATTGTTGATTCCCGCAGCCAGACAGGATGCAACACACAGCAATGAATGAAATGCCCCGGACTTTCATTTTTTTGGCACAACGTCTGAGGCATCGCAGCCTGTTCTGGGAGCGCGGCCTCAATGAGAGGATAAGGATTTGAATCAAGGAAGTCAATCAACTCACGCCGGGATCAGGCTTGCGATCGCCGGCTTGTTGTGCCTTTGGAAGGGTACCGCAAACAGGCTCGCGCCCTGTCTGACTGCACCATCCGAGATAGTAATCGTGAAAATGTTCAGGCGGTCGTCGCTCCCCGCCATGGTCGGAGAACTGAATCAGCCGGTCAAATGATGATTCGATGGTCGCTCGCCAATCCCAATCATCGGTAATTCCTTGGTCCTTGCAGTATCTATCGAGAATATCCAATGCGACTTCCTTCCAGTGTGTCGCATCCTCACAAGTTAGATTGCTCTGAGGAAATTTTTCAGCGATCGCAGAGATCATCTCCGCAAGCATAACCTCTGTTTCCAAGGGACTGGGAGTTTCGGTCCGGCAGTCGTAAATCAAATCTTCGTAGAGAGCAAAGACAAGCGGAGCTAAATGAATGCTCAACGCGTCCATTGCTGAATCGCTTTCCAAAACGCCTGTTCCCCACGATCCCATAATTTCTTGGCACAACGTCGAGCGCTGGCGACCCGCTACTGGGAGCGCCACGCCGCAACGAGGTTAAGGGTTCGGGTTACGGGAATCATTTCGACACGGGTCGGGTAGCGGGTTGTCCAGCCGCGTTTTGTTCGGATCTAGGATTGCCATTGGGCTTCGGTGGATTCTTGAGTCGCTCGATTGCAGCATCGATCGTTTCTCGATCGAACGAGAGCCCGCCGGCCTGGCTGTAAGGCGGGACCGAAAGGAGCCCCCTCTTAAGGGGATAAATCTCAAATCTGTCAATCATTAGGTCTCTGATTGATGTTATGTCCGGAGTGCCTTCACTGAGATGACTCTCCAACAGAGACAAGAACAATATCTCCCCGTCTAAGTTCGAACTGGCCAGACCTGCCGCCATGTAAGCACCTTTCGAAATTCCTCGACGCTCCCCAACAAAATACCCACATAGTGCAGAAGTCATAGCAAACGCAATCGAGAGGGTTAGATAGTGGCGCGGGTTTATCATGGGATTTGAGCCGAACGTCGAGGCATGGCGAGCCCGATCCGGGAGCGCGACCTCGATGGGAGGATAAG